>SDBT01000001.1_pt1 | contig 414488 bp, 469 predicted proteins | sample 2277101 | NCBI WGS metagenome assembly SDBT01 (sample SAMN10404973, study PRJNA504765) | marine sediment metagenome | isolation source: marine sediment core GS10_PC15, 103 cmbsf | place: Arctic Ocean: Southern Knipovich Ridge | collected 2010
CTCATCCAGAAGCTCAAGCAGTTCAAGCTCTCGTAGCTCAAGTAGCTCAAGTAGAAGTAGTAGCTCAAGTAGTTCACAAAGCAGCAGCTCATCCAGAAGCTCAAGCAGTTCAAGCTCTCGTAGTTCAAGCAGCTCAAGTAGAAGCAGTAGCTCAAGTAGTTCACAAAGCAGCAGCTCATCCAGAAGTTCAAGCAGTTCAATCTCTCGTAGCTCAAGTAGCTCAAGTAGAAGTAGTAGCTCAAGTAGCTCACGAAGCAGCAGCTCATCCAGAAGTTCAAGCAGTTCAAGCTCTCGTAGTTCAAGTAGCTCAAGTAGAAGTAGTAGCTCAAGTAGTTCACGAAGCAGTAGCTCATCTAGAATCTCAAGCAGTTCTCGCAGCTCAAGTAGCTCAAGTAGAAGCAGTAGCTCAAGTAGTTCACAAAGTAGTAGCAGTTCTCGTAGTAGTAGCTCGTCCAGCTCACGCAGCTCAAGCTCAAGTAGTTCACAAAGCAGTAGTAGTTCAAGGAGTAGTAGCTCAAGTAGTTCAACGAGCAGTAGTAGTTCACGTAGCTCTAGTAGTTCAAGCTCACGTAGTTCAAGCAGCTCTAGTAGAAGCAGTAGCTCTAGTAGTTCAAGAAGTAGCAGTTCATCAAGCTCTCGTAGCTCAAGCTCATCTAGCTCACAAAGCAGTAGCAGCTCAAAGAGCAGTAGTTCAAGTAGCTCACGAAGTAGCAGCTCATCCAGAAGCTCAAGCAGTTCAAGCTCTCGTAGTTCAAGTAGCTCAAGTGGAAGTAGCAGCTCAAGTAGTTCACAAAGTAGTAGTTCCAGCAGAAGTAGTAGTTCCAGCAGAAGTAGTAGTTCCAGCAGAAGCTCAAGTAGTTCAAGAAGTAGCAGTTCATCAAGCTCTCGTAGTAGTAGTTCGTCACGTAGTAGCAGCAGTTCAAGCTCACGTAGTTCTAGTAGTTCAAGTAAAAGTAGTAGCTCAAGTAGTTCAAGAAGCAGCAGCTCATCAAGCTCTCGTAGTTCAATCTCATCTAGCTCACAAAGCAGTAGCAGCTCAAGCAGCTCATCTAGAAGTTCAAGCAGCTCTCGCAGTTCTAGCAGCCAATCAAGCAGTTCTTCTGGAACTGGCCCGGCGTGGAATATAGAAGAATGTTTAGTTGGCACGGGCCTTAACGGTCGGATGGCGGGTGATAGTTTTGGTTTTTCATTAGCTATACATAACGACACTATGATTGTTGGTTCTGAAAACGATTATGATGCTGTTGGTGCTAATGAAGCTACCACCGCAGGAGCAGTCTTTGTATTTACTAGGTCAGGTGGTGACTGGGACCTAGAACAAAAAATAGTTGGCACTGGGCTTAATGGTCGGAATAACGAGGATGAATTTGGAGGAACTGTAGCTCTTGATGGTAATTTGGCTGCGATTGCTGCTCGCCAAAACGACTATGATGAAGACGGTAGCAATTCTCTCAATCTGAGTGGTGCAGTATTTATTTTTACACGCACAGGTTCCACTTGGTCTTTACAACAAAGAATTGTTGGAACAGGACTTAATGGACGAGTTGAAAGCGATTTATTTGGCGGGGGCTTGGGATTAGACGAGTCTACCAACACTCTGGCTGTAGGTGTCAGTGGCCAAGATTTTGATGCGGCTGGAGCCAATTCTGTTAGCGGTGCAGGTGCAGTCTTTATTTTTACAGCAGTTGCCACGGTTTGGTCGTTGCAACAAAAAATTGTCGAGACTGGACTTAATAGCAGAATTGCTTCATCTTTGTTTGGAAATGATGTTGCTATTGATAATACTGATGGCAACACAATTATTGTTGGCGGAGTAAACAATGATTTTGACGAAAATGGATCTAATGAAGCAGCCTCCGCAGGTTCTGCATTTATTTATACAAGAGATGGAACAACTTGGGGCCTTGTACAAAAACTGATCCCAAGTGGTCTCAATAGTAGGCTTGCGTCTGATACCTTTGGACAATCGGTAGACATATCTACCAACATAGCTGTAGTTGGTTCTAGAAATGAATATGATGAAAATGGAAGTAATAGTTCTGGGCTTGCAGGAGCAGCTTTTGTTTTCACCAGATCTGGTTCTACTTGGAATCAAACACAAAAACTTGTTGCTCAAGGAATAAACAGCAGAGAGCCATTTTCTTGTGCATTTGGCCAAGATGTTGCAGTCGATGTCCAATTTGAGTTTGAGACTATTGTAGTTGGAGAAAGACTAAACTCATGGGATGAGGATGGAGAAAACACTGTACAGTTTGCTGGAGCAGTTTACGTATTTAAGAAAGCTGGTGCAACGTGGCTACAACAGCAAAAAATTGTAGGCACAGGTCTTAATGGTCGGGTAGCAAGTGATGTTTTTGGGGAAACAGTTGACGTTGAAGGAGATTCAGTTGCAATTGGTGTCCTTGGCCAAGATTTTGATGCGGCTGGAGCCAATTCTGTCAGCGGTGCAGGCAAAGCATGTGTTTATACAAGAGACTTGGCTTCTAGTAGTAGCTCACGCAGCAGTAGCTCAAGTAGCTCACAAAGCTCAAGTAGCTCACAAAGCAGCAGTAGTAGTGCGGTATTAAGTTCTAGTAGTTCTTCAAGAAGTTCTAGTAGTAGTAGTTCTCGTAGTAGTAGTTCATTACAAAGTTCAAGCAGTTCGTCTAGAAGTAGCTCATCACGGTCTAGTAGCAGCAGTTCTCGTAGTAGCAGCAGTAGCTCATCTAGAAGCTCATCAAGCTCTCGTAGCTCGTCTAGTTCTACATCAAGCAGTTCTAGCAGGAGTAGCAGCAGTGGTGGAGCGATTCAGCAGATTATGTGGTCAAATTTCTAATCAATTAGTGTATAATAAATGCGCTAGGTGGTTCAAAATGGATACTCAATATTACAAAGTGCCTCGTATAGTATTTCAGCAAATACTGAAGTATCTCCGCAAACAGCCTTTTGAAGAAGTAAATGATTATCTAGTAACAATGCAATCGGAAGTTATAGGTCCACTTGAATTCAACGAAATAGAAATTAAAAGTATTCAAAATAAACAAACCATACCTATTGAATCAAAGGAAGAGGAATAAATTATGAAGAGAACTATATTTTTTATAGCTTTTATTGCCGTTATTTTATTGTCTAGTGGATGTTCTTTAACGGATAGAATTTTTGAAGGAGTATTATCAGATGTTGAAGGATGGGATTTGAGTGCATGTGTTGATGGATTTTCAACTTGTGTAGAATTAATCACAGATAATCAGGATAAATTTATTACCAGTTGAGGTTAGCCATGTCTATTGTTTATGATAAATCTGTACCTGGAAGTGAAGAAATATTAACCAAAGAAGCAGTAGATTTTCTAACTGAATTACACTTTTGGTTTGATACAGACAGAAAACTATTATTGTCTGAAAGAGCCACCAGACAGAAGTCCATAGACGAAGGTAACATGCCTGATTTTTTGTCTGAAACAGAGCATATTAGAAATAGCGATTGGGAAATTTCTCCTGTTTTGGATGATCTTCAAGACAGACGTGTAGAGATTACTGGTCCTACAGACCGCAAAATGGTCATTAATGCCTTGAATTCTGGTGCTAATGTATTTATGGCTGACTTTGAAGACTCTAATAGTCCTACATGGGAGAACTTAATTCAAGGTCAACTCAACATTCGAGATGCTGTTAATAAGACTATTGAATTTACTAATCCAGCAGGCAAGCATTACAAGTTGAATGATAAGATTGCCACGTTAATGGTCAGACCTCGTGGATGGCATCTTTTAGAGAAACACTTTGTTGTATATACTAATCCTATCTCGGCCAGTCTTTTTGACTTTGGTCTTCATATGTTTCATTGTGCTAAGACAAAAATAGAATCTGGTTCTGGTCCGTATTTTTACTTGCCGAAATTACAGAGTTATCGAGAAGCATGGTTATGGAATAGTGTTTTTATTAAAGCTCAAAATTATCTTGGCATTCCAGAAGGCACTATTAAAGCAACGGTTTTGATTGAGCATGTTTTGGCTGCATTAGAGACAGAAGAGATACTTTATCAATTAAGAACGCATTCTGCTGGTTTGAATTGTGGACGATGGGATTACATTTTTTCCTTTATTAAGACTTTTCAAAATCATCCACAGTATGTATTTCCTGATCGTTCTAAAATCACTATGAGTGTCCCGTTTATGCATAATTATTGTCTGCAAGTGATCAAGACTTGTCACAAGCGTAAAACTCATGCTATGGGTGGCATGGCTGCTCAAATACCGATAAAGAATGATCCAGAAGCTAACACTAAAGCCTTAGATTTAGTCAGAGTAGACAAAACCAGAGAAGTCATTAACGGTCACGATGGAACATGGGTTGCCCATCCTGGTCTAGTTTCTATTGCTTTAGAGGCATTCGCGACAGGAATGAATGGGCCTAATCAAATTGACGCTAATTTAGATATTCCTCATATCAAGGCAGAAGAGATATTAGAGCCATTCAATGGTGATATTACGCCAGAAGGTGTTAAGTCCAATATCAGTATTGGTGTTCGGTATCTAGAATCTTGGTTAAGGGGTAAAGGTTGTGTGCCTTTGTATAACTTAATGGAAGATCTTGCGACGGCTGAAATTTCCAGAAGTCAAATTTGGCAATGGCTCAGGCATAAGTCGATTACTCCAGAGGCTTTTGATTCAGCGTTTGACGAGGTATACCAAGAGATATTCAGTAGTATGACTAAAGAAGAATATTCCGAAACCAAGTTCGAAGAATCTTTCTTTCTTTTTAGAAGGATTAGTACGGATGTATCCCTAACAGAGTTTTTAACTTTGCCCGCTTATGAACTCTTAATTCTTGGGGACAGACATGAACCTGCAATGGCCGCAGAATAACAAATCTCGTGTACAAAAAGAAATAGAAAATATTACTAAAGACTGGAAAACTAATAGATGGTCTGGAATTGAGCGACCTTATACAGCGAAAGATGTTGTCGCTTTGCGGGGCTCTTTGAAAATAGATCATACTCTGGCTTATGAAGGCTCTACAAAACTGTGGAGTCTTTTAGGTTCTGATAAGAATGTACGAGCATTGGGTGCTTTAACAGGCAATCAAGCAGTTCAACAAGCACAAGCAGGGTTGTTATCTGCATATGTAAGTGGTTGGCAGGTTGCAGCGGATGCCAACTTATCTTTAGAGATGTATCCAGATCAATCTTTATATGCTTCTAATAGTGTTCCTGCTGTGGTGCGAAAGATTAATAATGCATTACTGAGAGCGGATCAAGTTGCATATCTGGATGGCGATACTTCTATTGACTATCTCGTTCCGTTGGTTGCTGATGCGGAAGCTGGTTTTGGTGGTCATCTCAATGCTTTTGAATTAATGAAGCAGATGATTGAAGCAGGGGCGTCTGGAGTTCATTATGAGGATCAATTATCTTCCGCGAAAAAATGTGGTCATTTAGCTGGTAAAGTATTAGTTCCGACCAAGGAATTTGTTCGTAAATTAATTGCAGCTCGTTTGGCCGCAGATGTTTGTGGAGTACCAATTGTTCTTATTGCTCGTACAGACGCTGATTCTGCTAAATTACTAACCAATAATATAGACCCAATAGACTGTCGTTTTATAGTTCCTGGCAAAGATCGTACTGATGAAGGATTCTTCTGGATCAACGGTGGTCTTGATTGCGCTATTAGTCGTGGTTTGGCATATGCTCCTTACGCTGATTTGGTCTGGTGTGAGACTTCTACGCCTGATTTAAAGCAGGCCCGTATATTTGCCGAGGCTATTCACGAACAATATCCTAGCAAATATTTGGCATATAATTGTTCTCCAAGTTTTAACTGGAAAGCCAAACTGAATGATGCTACTATAGCGAAGTTCCAGCGTGAGCTTTCGGCCATGGGTTACAAATATCAGTTTGTGACTTTGGCTGGTTTCCATGCGTTGAATCTAAGTATGTTCAATCTTGCATTGGATTATAAGAATAGAGGTATGTCTGCTTATTCTGAGATGCAGGAAAATGAATTTGATTGTGAAAAGGATGGATATTCTGCTACCAAGCATCAGAAGTTTGTAGGCACAGGATATTTTGATAGTGTTATGAACATCATTTCAGAAAACCAGTCTTCTGTTAATGCACTTGAAGGCTCCACAGAGTCGCAACAATTTTGATAAAAATTTAGTTGACACGAGCTTTTTTTATCATAACATACATGTATGCGCATTGCCGAGAAAGAATATCTTACTAAAGCGTGCCAAAAGTACAACAAAGACCAATATCGTCTATTTAGCTCTAAACGGGCTAAAGAGCAGTTTTTAGATCCTATTGGTCTTAGTATGTATAGGCGTCCACCTGTTGGTTTCGGTCAAAATGCCGAACGTCTGTCTCATACTGAAGAATCAGCTCTATTTGAATGTCTCCATTACATCAAATATCACACGCATCAATCTATTAACAATGGCCATCATCGAATTGAACAGTGGGCGGCTCTATACCATGCTGTCCGCAATAGAGTAGTATCTGCCAATATTGGATTGATACATAAATGTATGAAAAGGACTAAATTTGGCAACGACCTTGACGAACTTTTAAACTTGGGCCATGAGGCTCTAATTCGGTCGGCTGAATCGTTTGATCCTTGGAAAGGATTTCGGTTCAGTACTTATGCATACGGCAATATAAAACGCAATTTCGTTAAAGCATATCGAAATCCATTGAAAATAGAACCAGGGGCAGACCCAGGAGATTGTAACTGGAAGGATTATGAAGATCCAGAACAATCTTTGCGATTAGAGAGATTGGGTTCGTTGATAAAAACCAATGCTATAGGTATGTCAAGCACCGAGAGATTGATTCTCAAGCGAAGATTTTTATTGCAACGAAAGTCAACATTGCTAGAACTAGGCGACGAACTAGATTTATCAAAGGAGCGCATTAGACAGATACAAATTGGTGTTTTGAGTAAATTGAAAAATGCTCTTGTACTCGACCCCATATTGCGATAGAGTGATAGCGAGACGATTACTCGGAAAACAAAAGGGACATAATATGGGCGGCTCATTTGAAAAAAATACTCCTGCCACCAAATCTGGTAAGACCATTGGCCATATACGCATGCATATTAATTCAGGCGAAGTTCATTTTCATGATGACAAAGCAAAAAAGAAATGTGCTATGTCAGTTGCAGATTATCATGCAGCTATGGTTGATTTCAGGAGCCGCATACCAATTGGCGGCAGCAAGACGTTAATTGGCATTGATGGTAAAACATCTCTCATTATGACTAAGGTAATGAACGATCAAAATGAGATGCATGCTGATCTTGAGATTCATGGCATTAAGCTCAGTAGTACCTTCCAAATGCTCGAAGATCTTGCCGCAGGTAAGTAATGCTAGAAGCACTGGAACATTTTGCAGACGGTAAAGTTTATCAAGAATTTTACTGTGCCAAATCTGGAAGTGGCTGTGGTGGCTATATAACCGTCAGGCTCAACATGGAGATAAACGGCATAATTGAAGTCGTTTGTCCTAAGTGTGATCATAAGCATATACGCTGTATCCAACATGGTGTCTTGCATGAAGGCGACCGACATGGCAGCAAGCCTGTTGAAGAAATATGCCCCACCATGTCAGCCTGGCACGATAAACCTATAATCAAAGCGCCAAAACTAATAAAAGACAAACGTAAACGAGAACGTGATGCTGTCATTCAAACGGATGGCGGTAGAATATTTTTAGCGGAACGATGGTTTGAAATGTTAGGATATGATCCTTATGCCAACGACAAGTCTTGAATCTCGTGAAGTCAGCTGCTTCAACAACATATCTGTTATCCCAGATAGCTTAAAGATCGTAGAGCACGACTACAAAGCCCAAGAAGGCGAGCACTGCTTTCATGTGATGTCTCCAAAAGATGGAGACAAGCGCATTGTTTGGAATTCTAGAAACATTGCCGAAATAAATGATGCCAAGAAGATGTTCAATGACCTGATTTCTAAGGGCTTTCTTCCTTATAGAATCAAAGATGGCCAGCAGAGCAAAGAAGTTATGACGGAATTTGATCCTCATTCAGGTGAAGTCATGATGAGTGAAGATGTTGTATTTGTCCCGCAGCCAGCTATTGTAGGTGGATAATGAGCGGAGATACTTGTTTTATAGATTGGGACAGTGATAAGTATAGCACTGGCCTATCTACTAATAAATATGATGCCAGCACTATAGGTACTATAGATTATACTACTTATACTACCGCTGCAAGTTCATCTATTACAAATTCATTAATAGATTGGGACTGGAACAGGACAGATAACAGTTTGTATAAGGTTAGGTATACGAGTACATACAAACAATCTGGCATACAACTTCCATGCCTCAAGCCTCTGACTGCGTTAGAGAGATTACGCCAAATCATCAGAGATCGCCATGCTCCAACAATCATCGTCTCGAAGCGATCATTGCCTGAAGCAAGCGACATACGAGAAATGAGAGCAAGACAAACGCTCAGACGAATCGTAGGTAATGTGCAATTTAGAAGCTTCTTGAAAAATGGCTTTATTACTCTGAGAGCCAAGAGTGGTTTGGTTTATCAGTTGTTTACTGGACATACAGATACTCGCGTTTACAAAGATGGACAGCTTGTTGAAACCATGTGTATCGTACTCAAGGGTGAGTTCCCACCAACAGATACGCTCATCATGCGGTATCTATTGCTGCTTAATGATGAAGAGCGATTCTGTGATGTAGCTAACCGTCGTAAAGGTGGACCTGCAAACATAAGAAGATCCTCTACTGCTGATACTCGTGGTTTGCCAGAAATATTCAGAGAGTTGCAGGCTGCTTGATAAACCGTGTATAATCCATCATGGATATCTCGGTCTCCGAACCTCAAGTTATCGGCTACGATGAAGAAGTCTACTCTTCATTTCCTGACTTAATCAAACTACCTAATGGCGAACTGTGGTGCATCTACCGAGAGGGAGATGTCCACCATCCTACCATTTCTAAAATCATCCTGTTGAAGTCCAAGGATGATGGTATTCATTGGGAAAGAAGTGTTTTCAAGAGAGCCAGCTTAGAAGATGATGGTTATGTTTTCAATTGTCCGCGACTAAATTATATCAATAACAAAGTATGCATCGTAGCGGATACCAAATCTTCACAATCAGAAGGTAAAGCCGAATTCAAGATTGGTGCGTGGTGGTCTAACAACTTAGGACGAAATTGGAGTGATTTTCAGGACATGCACATCAAAGGCATAGTCCCAGATAAGATCATTTCAATGGGCAAGAAGTTATTAATGGGCTACCATTTTGGAGAGAATATCAATCTAATAGTTACTGGATCTGGAACCAAGCATCGTCTTGTGCAGATGATGGCTATTTCTCATGATAATGGAGAGACATGGAGAGATCGAACGACTATTGCTGCAAGTGATCAACATAGTTTTTGCGAAGGGAGCATAGTTCATCTTGATAAAGAAAAAATGATTTGCTATGTACGAGATAATAAAAGTGCAGTTTTGCGATCTCATTTCACTTTAACTGTTGATCAAGGGAGAACATGGTCTAAACCGATCAAAATGAATATGCAAGCTCATCGTATTGTAGCTGCGGTGAAACAGAAAGAGCCATTTGCGGGAGCTGTCATTGGTACATATCGAGATACGGTACATCGCTCCATTGGTTTGTTTATCCATAATACGAAGAATGGTCGCATGCAGTCGTGCAGCATAGACAATGAGGAATACGACAGTCTCTTTGATTTCGGATATACAGGATGGGTTGAGCTGGACGATGGTTCTTTGTTAGTAGCCTATTATATTCGCAGAAAGAATCCCAATCCAGAGATTTGTCTCGTCAAGGTCAAGTTGAAGTAGTTACAACTCCATCAGATTCAATATGTCGGTGTAGAGGGTTTGTCTTAGTGATTTTATATCACTCTCCCATATTTCCAACAATGTCCATCCGTGTTTGTCTAGTGATCTTCTTTTGCGATCATCTCTGAGTTTGTTTTTAACTTGCATTGGAGAAAGCGTATTAGATTTTCCGTGCCAGTAATCTCCTTGCACTTCTATAGCTACTTTGGCAGAATGTAGAGCGAAATCTAATCTCATTCTTTTGAAAGGAAACTGTTCATATATTGTGGTTGGATTGTCTAATTCTGTTCTATCTTTATAGTGTTTAACAGTGAAACCAATATCTGTAAGCATGGTTCTCACTTCTTCTTCTATTTTGGAAGCATTAACTTTTTCTACGACTCTGCTGTCTTCTTCATCTAGGCATATTCCTGCGAATTTGTTAAGTTTTTTAGGCATGATTCTTTCCGTTGCTGGTTTTATAAGTTCTTCATATGTTAATTCTTCTGTTGGTATTATCATTGTGTCGGCGTATAAAGTTGGGGTTTTCTCTTTCATTATTTCATATTCCGCTTGCATTCTGGCTTCTTGGTATGTGCTTGCTGATCCTATAATTTTTCCAGTGTGGCACAATTTTATAGTACACAAATTATCGATGTTGGCTACGTAGCAGCTCTCGCCTACGATATTTACAGCAGTAACGGTTCCCATGTTAGATTATGCTTTTGAAATACTGTATTGTTTCTTTCAGGCCTTCTTCTAGAGACACTGTGGGATTGAAGCCTATGAGTTGTTTAGCCCTCGATATGTCAGGTTTTCTTTTCTGTGGGTCATCCTGGGGCAATGATTTAAATACGAGCTTAGAGCGACTCTGTGTAAGTTTTAGGACCGTCTCAGCAAGCTCTAACATGGAATGGTTAGTTGGATTTCCCAAATTAACAGGGCCTAATTGAACCTCTAGCACTTCTCCAAAATCAGTGACCATGACAAACTCCATCAAATCGATTAGTCCTGTCACCAAGTCAGTGATATAGCAAAATGATCTATTTTGTGTACCATCTCCATATATGGTTATGTCTTCATTTTTGAGTGCTTGAACTATGAAATTGCTAACCACTCTCCCGTCATTCATGGACATGTTTGGTCCGTAGGTATTAAAGATACGGGCTATTCTCACGTCCACATTATTCATTCTGTAATAATCCATACAGAGGGTTTCAGCAACTCGCTTTCCTTCATCGTAGCAGGCTCGTGGTCCGATGCAGTTTACTCGCCCCCAATAGTCTTCGGTCTGTGGATGCACTTGCGGGTCACCATAGACTTCTGATGTGCTGGCTTGCAGTATTCTGGCATTGACTCGCTTGGCCAGACCCAGCATGTTGATCATGCCCATAACATTAGTCTTAATGGTTTTGATGGCATTGTGCTGATAATGCACAGGAGAAGCAGGACAGGCCAGGTTGTATATCTGGTCTACTTCTAAGGCAATTGGATTTACAACATCATGTCGTATTAGTTCAAAGTCATGATCATCGAGAAAGAATCTGATATTCTTTTTGCTGCCAGTAAAAAAGTTATCTAGGCAGATTACTTCATGACCGCGTACCAATAGGTGGTTACATAAATGACTTCCTATAAAACCTGCGCCGCCTGTTACGAGAATAATCATGGTATTTAATTATACGACCAGTTTATGCACGATCAAGTTTTATTTAGCAGTACTCCCATTTTACACTGCTCCTGAAGGTGGGTACGTCAGTATCGTAATCACCAGCATTGATCTTTCGCATAGCAACTTTGACTTGTGCTCGACGCCGTTTTTCAATCACCATCCTGTCTGATTTTTTTGTATGACACCAGCCGACATGTTCTGCGAATGGAAGTCCAGTGACTTTTTGTAGCCATTCGTATTGGCGGTTATGGAATTCATCAAAAAAAAGGCGATCAGTCCAACGGTTGCTGTTGGATGATCGCCAATTGTATTCAGGATGAAGTAGCTCAAACATCCTCCACAGCGATGGGGCCATACCTTTCAGGTGGGCTTGACGTAAGTCCAACCTTTTCTTTTCTTTTGCATCTCGCATGACAGGTCTCCTTTATAAACTACCTATATGACATGCGAGCCCTCCTTTCGCTATGAATACGAAATGCATTGATCTTACCTCATGCAAGTACTTACTTGCTTAGATTCCAAATCCCCCAAACACCTGTTGCAACAGGTCAATTAGAAACAAGAGGGTGTCCAAAAACCCCAGAAGATCGAAGTTGAAAAACATTGTATTCTCCTAGAAGAACTAAAAATTAGCACCATGCTAACTCAGTTAGAAATCGTAAATGATTATACTGCCATTGTCAAGGGCTGTTTTGACAGCCCTACAGCGATTAACTCCTCGGTTACTTTATTGGGATCTGAAGTAGCGTGTAGTAGATTACGTGGATTCCTGACTATTCCTGTGTCGCGATGAGCCTGTCTTATGGTCTTGACCAATTCCCTGCATTTGGCAAGTGCTTGTGGCCCTTCTACTTCCATTACAATAACAGGTCCACTAGTGACATGTTTGATGTTTCTTTCAAAATAATACTTCTTAATATGCTCTTTATATAGTTCGCTGGCCTGCTTGGCTGTCAGTGTTATTTGTTCTATTTGAATTATATTAAGTGCTTGGGTTTCAATAGCGACAATTACATTGCCAACCATTCTCCGCTCAATGCAATCAGGCTTTATCATTACTAGGGTTCGGTCCACTTACTTCTCCTTTGCAATGATCACAATGAGGGCAATATCTAACTTTTTTTACTGTGTATTTCGCTATTAATATGCCGCGTACTATATCCCAAGCCACTATGACTCCTGCCATGATCAAACCATCTAGCCACCAGGGACTGTCCATCAATGAAACCCCAACAATCGTCTAATAAAGAAGTTAGCACTAGTTTTTCAAAATAAGAAGACCAACTACCAGGGCCTTCAGGCTCATCAGAATTGTTTTCCATTTATTTCTATTTTCTCCTTACTTCATTATACTGCTTTTCAGTTGCTATTCCTTGTGTCCTTTTCTAATTCTTTTAACAAATCTATTGTCTTTTTTGATAGCTTTTTTGGAACATCTATTTTAATATGAATATATTGATCCCCAGCTGTGGCTCTTGATTTAGATCCAGGTCTAGGGAAGCCTCTGCCATCTAATTTAAAGATATGTCCGTTTTGTGTTCCCGCAGGGACAGTCAGTAATTCTGTTTTTCCTGCCAATAATGTTGGTGCAATTATACTACATCCTAAACATGCTTGAGTAAAACTTATGATTTTTTCGCAAATAATATCTCGTCCATGTCTTTCGAATATCTTATGTGGCTGTACCTGTATTTGACACAGAAGATTGCCATATATTTTTGATTCTGTGTTTAGTTCCCCTTCTCCTTTAACATTGAGGATATTGCCGCTATTAATCCCTACAGGAATGTTCAACTTAATGCGTCTTGATTCTTTAATATATCCATTTCCTTGGCACTCTGAACATTTACTCGTAAGCTCTATGCGTTTGCCTCTGCATTTTGGACATTCTGTTGTAACTTGCCACATTCCACGATTCTGTCTTACATGACCATATCCTTGACAGGTTTTACAAGTACTGCCTTCTCCTCCAAGACCAGAGCATGAATTGCATTGTTTTCTTCTATTGAAGGTGAATTCTTTAGTAGCTCCTGTGGCCACTTCTTCAAGGGAGACAGCTACTTGTACACGCACATCAGTTCCTCGTTGTTGCTTTTTTTGTCCTGAAAAAAACCATGAAAACATATCTTCGGCACTGAAATCACTTTTAATATTCCATCCTTGCCGAGGACTATGTCCAAATTGGTCATAGCTTGATTTTTTTTCTGGATCACCCAGAACACCATATGCTTCACTGATTTCTTTGAATTTATTTTCTGATTCTTTTTGGTTGTCTGGATTATGATCTGGATGGTGTTTTAGCGCTAGTTTTCTATATGCTGACTTGATTTCGCTGGCAGAAGCTTCTTTGGTTAGACCTAGCACTTTATAATAATCTTGGTTATTCATTAGATATTATACATTTCACCACTGGCCTTTTTTTATACAATGAGCCCAATAGCCATAGTGTCCATTTTTTGATACTTATTTATGTTTTTGAATTACGCTAACAGCCATAGCATCGCATTCTTCGTTATCGGGATGCCCTGAATGTCCTTTAATGTGCTTATAGGTGATTTGGATATTTTCTCTAGCTTTTGCTATTTCTTGCCACAGATCTGCATTAAGGACTTCTTTTTTATCTTTCCTTTTCCAGTTATTTTCTTCCCATCGTTTGAGCCAATCTTTCATACCGTTTATGATATACTGACTATCGGAATAAATTTGCAGAGATTGGTTGTTCTTTTTCCAGAATCGTGTTTTGAAATGTTTAATTCCTTCTAAGGCTGCTGTCATTTCCATACGATTGTTAGTAGTGAAAGGTTCATATCCTTTGCGAGAATCGACCACTTCTTTTTTTGGGTTACGGAGTATAAAGGCCCAACCACCTTTGCCAGGATTTGGTTGGCAGGCTCCATCGGTGTATAAATGAAACATTAACGATCCTTTTTGGGATGTTGCTTCTTATATTGTTGGGTTTTTTCTTGTTTATTTCCTATGATAAAACCTCTACAATAGGGACCGCGTATACATCTCCAGTTCGTACCTGTTTTGGCGCTATATCCGACTGTAGGGCTGCCGCACTCTGGGCAACGTGGATTTGGTTTGTTTTTCATATGTTAGCTTCAATTTCTTCATCAGTCCACAGAGTTGTTTTTATTGGGTGTCCGCTTTTGGATCTAAGGGCAATAAATATACATGGTCCTGAAGCCCATGGATCTGCCTGGACATATTCTTGTACTGTTTTTCCATCTTTGAGTGTGTATTCAAAGAGCGGATATTCTTCACAAAACATACCATCACAAGTATCATATTGTGTGCGTGATACATCGTAGTTGTCTTTAGAAGTTTCAACAACTTCTCCATCTGGATATTCTTTGATAATGGTTTCTTTGTACAGAAACCGTTTATGCCCTTCAAGGAAAGATGCAGCTCTTTTGTGTAAACCCATGAATGAAGTAGATCTTGACATGTAGTATTATACTACATTGCGTTATTTTTTGCCCAAGGAGGGAGCTTTACAGTATTGTGGTCTGGTGGTTCTATTTTGCAAGAATTGCATTCGCATTTGCTGCGATGAAGGTTATGGCTGTGGCCACAGTTCCAGCATAGTTTTGAGGTCGAGTCGTAGGGAATTTTGCTAGTACAGTGGATGCAGTTTGTCATATTGCGTAGTATATAGGTTGGCTTATGAGTTGTCAAGAGGTTCTAAAAATCCTCTAATAAATAGTTCGGCTTGCTTATATGCTTCTGCTGATCGAGCAGGGTTTCCTCCTTCGCTCAACGACATTTTTCTGTTCCATTCTATAGCAGCTAAATGGTTGAACCATTTATCTTCTGACTTAATGTCAATATCTCGGTATGTACCATGCGTATCCAAGAGATATGGTTGCCATTTTGTGTTATTTTTTTTATCGTAAAAAGACGCCAACAATCCGCCGCCTCCATTGGCATAGCTATAGTATTTATCTTCGTCTATTAGTTTTAGGTTATTAATGAAACTTAGACCTGATTCTTCAAATTTTTTAGTGTTTGTTAAAATGAAACAGCAATGAAACCTTACGCTTATATCTTTGTTTGCTACAGCTCTAAGTTCAGTGATAATAGAATACTTGGATTCGTATGATAGTATATTGATCCATTTATCTAGCACTCCACTACAAGTAAAAATAATGTCATTATGACAATATAAGACCAGATCATAGTCAGGTGCATATTTTGATGCAAAATCGTGATAGACTGCTACATCTGGCAGATAGAAGTGATCGAAGTTATTGGTAGTGTTTTTAACGTAAATATTACCAGGCCAGAAGGATTGCATGTCGTCAAACAAAGTGAGATGTTCTGTCGATGGAGCGTCATAAGTAAAACCACTTGGTTCTTTTTGCTTTTTATTAAAAAATGCTGACAGTGATTTTACGTCCGTAACTCTGTAGTTACATATATACGAATATGCATCAATTTGGTTTTTGCCATTATATACATTCTTATAGCAAGAAATGAGCATTTGCTTAGACAGGCTTATTCCCTGTTCTGAAGTTCCAAATACAATAGCAAAATTCATAGAATCTCCGCTTCTAATACTCCTAGCTCTTCAACTTTTTCTATAAATATACGGCTGACGCCATTAATCTCTTGTACCTCACATATTGAACTTGCATCATGCTCTAGAGGATGCCATTTGGCACTTAATACTACACAGCCTATTTTCAAAATGCCTTCGCAAGGAGCATCATGATTGATGATTGGCAACATCAGGTTTTTATCTAACTTGAAACAGTTAGCCATTAGCGGTTTGTTGATGTCGATCTGTAAATTATGCCATATTCCATTACCTACCATGTCGTACAATTCCTTGAATCTGTTATCGTACTTATCTAGCTCTTCTGCAAAAAAGGGGTACAATAAAGGCTGGTCGCTTCTCAATAGCGAAATTAGAGACGCTCTGTTTTTAAGATTCATCATAGAGCCAGTTGATTTCATATCTTGAAATTCTATTTCTTGAATAAGTTTCATCATCAATAAATCATGTTTGTTTAATACTATTAGTCTGTGAAGATCTACTGATTCACATGAAAAGTTTTTCAAAAAACATACATCTACATGATGTGCTTGAGCGGCTCTAAATGATACGCCGTGCCATTTAGAAGAGGTAGCGGGATATGTGATATGGAAATCATTTTTTAGTGCAGCAATGCTTTTTTCTAGGTCTTGATGTGATTTTACAGCGATATCAACGTCTTGAACCTTAGTAGAAATACCATGGAGACTAAGAGCTAAACTGCCGATGATACAATTGTCAATTTTGTTTTTCCGCAGGATCTCTTGAGCGTCTCTAGCCATTTTCAATAATACAACCGAAGGCAGTCCTTTGTCGTTTATAAGATGAGCATTGAATATAATCTCTTTCTTTTGATCTATAGTTACGGCCTGTGTGGTTGCAATAATATGGACATTGAGCGAATGCCACCACGACAGTGCTTGTTGCATGCTATCAACAGGCACAATCGTTATTTCGAATGGCGTTCCTGATTCAGCACTACAGTAAGCCTGCGTGTGATAAGTAAATAAGCGATAGCATACTGGTTCGGTTAGTGCAAAAATAGACATTCCTTTATGATGTGAGCACGGAACGTTCATGCTTATAGTATCGCTATAGGGTTCTGCTCCATAAGAGGCGCTGCATGTAGAAGTATTGGAGATTGGCTTGGTGAGATCTCCAAAATAAGTTTCTTCGCCAACGGCTGGCCACATAATACTCACATTGTTATCAGAAGAGACTTTGATACTAATGGCATTATTTTGAGTGGTGATTGTTATTCGCAGTTTTTCATTGCCGTTGACAGACCCGCTTGCTTCGATAGTTTGGCCGACTACTGAAACATTGGTAATTTTACAAAAGCATCCGTCATTCACAAAAAATACAGGCGATTCACCCATCAAGAGTTGACCATCTAGCATGGTGATTTTAAAGTTTTTTGCACAAATTTGCAAAAACTGATTAATCATATCAATGTGTAGAAGTCATCTATAAGATTGGAATGAGCTATATCTACGGCAATTGCTCCTGTGGCTGACACTGCAATATCGTGGTCACGTTTAAGTTTGGCAACTGCCCAAGACATGATAGCATATGTTTCTTTTTGGCTGATATATCCTTCATAGTTTTGTCGTATTTGCCTAATCAGCTTTTGCATATGTAGTCTGCTATCATCAGAGACGGAGAATAGACTAAAATCATAATATGGCAAAGTTCCTGATAACGATGAAATGTCGCAGCATGCAGCTATTTTGTCGTTTACTTGGTTCATAATTTCATTTTGGCCATCGATCTTACGTGCTACTATTATGTCGGAGTCTGGTATAGAAAATGGACGTACAAATACTTTTCCGAAGTCTACGTATATATGCTTTTGATCGTCTAAGTGTACTGTTGAGGCGAGAAAATAATAAAAATTAAGCAAATTCCTAGTTTCCCAAAATTTAGATTTTGATGGGTCGAATTTAGCTATGACTACTTCATCATATACGAACTTGTGTCTGTCTACTCTAGAAGGCTCAACATCAAAAGGCATTAGAGTAGTGAGTCGTATCTTTTGTTGCAGAACTGCTTTGCAGAAGAAACACGCCAATTTAGATACTATTAATTCTCTCAAAGGTGCGCAGTATAGAACTGTATAATTTACAATTGAGTCCATATAGTATTATACCATGAACGTATCAGAAGCACGAAAATTCATATTGGATCACCAAGATACTTCATTTTACCAACCAATTGTATTTGTTCCTGGAGTTTTGGAGATTGAGGGCAAATGGCATGATGCAACCAAAAAATTGGCCGAGTTGATATTGTGTGACATTCGCGGAAAAAGACTTCTGGACTTTGGGTGTAGTTACGGTTATTTTGTCCATGAAGCAAAACGCCGAGGAGCCACTAGTGTTGTAGGTATAGACCATGATCCCATTGTTATGAAACTATCTGATAAGATCAATGATATATTTGATGACGGGGCAGTGTTACATAGCCTCGACATTAATGATTATAAGTTCACAAACAGTTTTGATATAGTTCTAATGCTTAATATTATACACCTGCTTGAATCTCCGAAATTATTTGTAGAGCGAGTGATAAGCCATTGTCACAGCGTCATAATTGAACATGAGGTCGGTGAAGAAGAACTATTCGTAGAATTCAAGCATGTAACGGTCCCGTCTCCTAGAGCGGCTGGATATCGTAATTTGACAACAATTAGTCCTGAACACAATTGTCGTATTTCAACATCTTAACCAATTCAGTTTTTTTATATACTTCCCATATTTTGTGCAACCCCTCAACTGGAGATCTTGGATAGCAGGATAACTTTTCTATATCGATCTTTCCTGTGCTGAAGGAGGAATCATTATGATGTGCTTGATCAAAATCTCCATACGTTCTGAATTGGTGGCTGTATTCAAGGTCCAGAAACATGTAGACAGATGGTATTATCTGGCTTTTGAGGATATCTTCGTATTTGACAATCATGCGGCGATCTGTCTTAAATGATTCGAAAAAGTACCAATGAACCACATTAGATTTGTACCAATACAACAATCCTCTATCATGACTGGTTTTTTTATGTTTGGCGTAAGAGAGCATAGAATCGATTGGGTTCCTAACCAGCCAAATAACTTTTATGTCAGGATGATCTAGTAGAATTTTATTAAGCTTATCTATGAAGTCGATATGTATGTGTGTGTATTCTGAGTATGTAAATGGGAATAGTAGAATATTGGTTTTGGCGTCTTTGAATGATTCTATATGATCGTGGATAACCGTACTTCTGGAGCAGTTTAATATAGCAGCGGCTAACGCAAATCCAGATCTGTCTGAACCAATAATAAGAGCTTGCATTTTAGTCACAGACCAGGCTAATGTAATGAGAGCCATCAAAAAACAATAAATCCTTGTCAAGCAAGGAATTTATTTCGCATTCTTTATCCTTAATTCTATTTTTATGAACTGGTTCCTCGGTTAGGAAAAGGATGTCCATTTCTGCATCTGTTAAACTCCATGTCTTCTCTCCGTTTCTATTGTCGAACACTTCATTATGCTCAATGAATTCGAGTTTGTAATCCGTGCCATTAGTCCATTCTTCGAAGGCATCGAACGCTAACTTGTGGTGTGGAGGGGCGTCATGACACAATGAGTTTGCTTTAGTGAACTTGTAATAATCATCATTGTAGTCAAACTTCCATGCTATATTGTTCAGATCCAAATAGGAAGGGTAAATATAGCTATATTTGTGGCAGGGCCTCAATTCGTCAAAAACATAGGAATTCCAGTATGGGGTATCTGGCATTATTTCTATATTTTGAATGTGTCTAGGTGGAAAGAAGTGCTTAATCTTTCGCATAGTTGCAGCAACTTCATAATACCATTCTTCTCGTTCCTTTGGTACTCTAATCAATAGCATCCACGCAATATATATTCCGTAATGTTTGCCCCATTTCAAACAATTAAGAGACTGGGCAACTGTATGGCTTTTTTTCATTAGCTTCACAAGGTCTGGCTGCACTTGCTCGATACCCAAGTATATTTCTTTAACACCAGATTTATGCAAACTACTGAAATGGTCTTTCGTAAACCACGGAACGTGCATTATGCTTAGTTTGCTGTTATTATCTATTTTGGACCATTCATCGAATAGTTCTGGTACATATTCATTCGGTAAAATTGAACTTGTAAGCTCTAGAGTTTTAGGGTTAGGATGACATTCTGATGCGGATTTCATAATCGCAACAGCTTGTTTTAGGCTGGCTTTAGCGTACTGCGACAGAGATAAACTTGGATCTGAACAGAACTGGCAACTTTTTTTGTTGCCATAAAAACACCCGTGAGACATCGAAACAGGGACATACATGTTTTTTGATATGTATTCTTTGATGTCGGGTCTTGAATTTTCAAAAGAGTTTAGGTATTCCGAAAAATCAGGCAAAACATCATAAAAAGACAGTTTTGATTGTGGTGTATATTCTATATCACCATTCTCATTACGACAAATAATACCAGGTATAGTATCAGTCTTTGTAATTATTGGTAGTGAAATAGTCTTCTTTTCTTCAATTACAGCGACTTGAGTATTGTTCTTAGATAGCGAATAGTTATCTCTTGCAACATTTTTGTTGCTATTCAATTTTTGTAATAACTCTACCATGGCTCTTTCGCCCTGGCCTATAACAACATAATCTACCCAAGGCAGATGTTTGCAATACTCTTTCCCTTCGGTATCTCTTAGACTGTTACCTCCATAAACAATAAGTGTTTCAGGATAGTTTTGCTTTATTAGTCTTCCAGCAGCTAACGCAGCATGTGTATTTATGCTGTTTACAGTGAATCCTACAATATCAAATTTGTCCCATTCTCGATGAGATATTTTTCGTGTGAATTCTTCGGCTTGTTGTCTAATCTTGCACATTTCTAAAATACTAAAATTAAAACGAGCCATATGCTGGTACATTTCATAATTCAGTCTATCAACATCAGAATCTGGAAAAGCCATTCTAGAAAAACACCATCTGGGGATAAATATATCTATGGGATGGGTGTACCCTAACGAGAGGTATGTTTTTCCAATTATATTAGCAAATTCTACTTGATAATGAAAACACTTAGTGTCAAATCCGTTCCGATTCAAATATGGCTTCAAGACAGACAGGCCCGAAGAAGGCATGTTTACTGTAGAGAACGGCATGTCGATTAGCGCCAATCTATTCATACAGTTTGCATTTCCCAACTACATATATAAGGTCGTCAATTGTTTCCAAAGATTGTACATCCACGTAAGGAAGCAGCATGTCTCTCCATCCTGCTTCGTCGGTAACGGTATGGTGCATCGGCACGTTCGATATGGAAGTCTGGTTTAAAATATCACCTCTGATGTCCTCTACAGTACATATAGATGCAGCCAGGAATTTGCATTTTTTGCTGCAATTACTTAAAAACAGCGGCAATCTCTCTGGCCTAATACATTGCAACAAATCACATGCGAAACAAACATCAAATCTTTCTGACGTTTCTTCTAGGAAAACACTAGCAGATTGACAGGCAATCTCTTTCCCAGATTGCTTTATGTGCCAACATACATGCTCTGATATGTCAACTAATGTAACTGGGTTTTGAGTTTGCAACTCTGATGTTCCGCATCCCACATGCAATATATTAGCATAATCAATCTTGTTATGCATAAAACGGAATAGGGTGTTGGTTCGATATCGTTCTAGATTTCTATCGGACTGAAAGTAATAGTATGAATACAGGTAATTGTCTAATTTAGAAAAACTTGCTTGGTGTTCAGATGCTCTGGTCTTATTGTAAAGGTCAAAGTAGAATCGTTCTCTGCCAATTGCTCCAGTATCCTCCCATTTGTCTTCACTGACCCAGCGAGCATCAACATTTATGGGAGTGCTCCTTTTTTTCTCCCAAACAGGTAGACCTGGCATTGTTGTGCGAGCATGATTATAAAAAGGCAAGCCGCAAAAGCTCACTACCCATGACGGATCGTATTCAAAAAAATTCATGAGTGCTATCTTTTTGTGGCTATACAATTCGTTAGCATTTAGCCCTATTTTGATTGCGTAAAAATCTTGAAAATTAGTGTCGTACCTAGAGAAGAACCAGTATGACATGTGCAAAATAATATGATTGTCCCAAAGACCAATTTTCTCTCTGTTTTTAGGATCGGAGTATTTTAGCAAAGCCCAATGCTTTTGGTAGCATTCAAAACTTTTATCAAACATTTTGCAGCATAAGAATGCCAAAGCACAATGCAGTAGCAAATTGCTTTGCCTGATTTCGGTTAATTCATCGTAATGTGAATCGAGCATCTCTTGAAACATTTCTATGCTGCCAGAAATATCCCCTTCTTCCGACCTTAGTCTGGCTCTGATTGTATTAAATGCTGCTTGTTGACTCAAGTCTGCTGTTAGTCCCTCTTTGAGCTTCAATGAGTGCTTGTTGGGATAGAGTATGGTTTCTGATTTTCGTATTATCTCGTTAATTTTTTCAAGACCAGGTTTGGGCTCAATATAATCAACAGACCAAAAATTCTGAGGTTGGCGTGCCGTGCGTATCAAGTCCATCCATGGCGTCACATCGTTATATCGTGATAAATTATCGAATTCACTACTGATTATATCCGCAAGGTCTTTGAGTTCTTTGTAATAATTAACAGCACCTATTTCAGCTATCATATTTAGATCCCCATTTGTTGATATTTGTTTGCATTCTGTGTGAATATTCTGAGTTTATTAGATCGAGGAGGAATTGAGCCAAAATTAAACTGAGTAACATTGCCATCGTCCTCAACCATAAACATGTTATGCGATTCTTCCCACTGAAATCCAGGCCATAATTTTCTGATCATGTCTTTAACATGATTAACTGATTGTGCCGTATCATTATCTCTTTTACACTTGTTAGACAGAAATTTGGGATGACTCATCATTTCTGAAAACAATATTGCATTTTGTTCAGATCCATAAGTCGGCAATACGACAGTTTCTACATAATGAAAGATTTCATGATGTAGTACACCAGGGTCATTCTCAGAAGCATCAATCATAATACAGTTTCTAGATTTAGTTCCCTTAGTAAAGTTCCCGTAGATGCCACGAATTGCGCGATTTTGAGGATTATGAACGTTTAGTTTGTTAGATAAATATATGAGGTCTAGTCCTATGTCTTTCAAAAAATACACAGGGTATCTTTTTAATTCTCGTTCTAAAATAACAGTCCACTTTTCTAAATTATCTGCGGAAACTGGCTCTGAAAATATCTGAGTATCGCCTACCAAAATGATTTGCTCTTCATTAGACGTTTGGTACTTGATATCAATATCATAATCCCTGGATATTCTATCAATCGTTTTCTCTAAAGCACCAAACAAGAATTTAGCTTCTGGATATACACTTAAATACAAAGACTTGTGTGGCTGGCCTCGGCTGTTTTTCACATGTATATCAAATTCATCTGAGATATTAGTAGACGCAGTTATTCGAACATATCCATCGTATACAAATATTTGGATATTGTCTTTAAAAGAACACATTAACGAGATGTCACCATCTGATATCATTGGGGCGTCCAGAAGGGTCTGGTCATTATAAACTTCTTGATAACAGGCATTGTATAGGGATATAGGGGTTTCTATGATCTTGCCTAGACTTGTGACATGAGAGTTATTAATCGGGACCGCAATGCCGAATCGATGATTTCTGGGATATTTACCAACAAGTTCCATATGCCAGTGAAAACCATCTTCTTCCTGGTCGATACAACATGATAGTTCTATGTTCTCTATATTTTTAATGTATCTCAGGTTGTGTTGTGACATAACAATATAGTTGATATCTTCATTGCAGTCCATTAATTTGCACGAAGGATTTAATCTAGAATAGTCTTGATATACTACAATGTATACAGGATGAGAAGGAGATACATTTGGGTTGCACGAATCTAATTCTATAGAGCCTTTGTTATTCAGGACTAATTCTTTGTTACGACGCCGAATATGCATTATTTCTTCAAAGCCTTCTTGGCAATATTCACCATGACATCATCTTTAGCCGCAGCCTTGATGAACTCTTTCTTGTCTATCTCAGTCTCCTGCCCGCCAAGAGTCCTGCCTCGTTTGACTATATGCATCGGATCAGTTTGCATGCTCGGATCACCAACAGCATCATGGCCAAATGCCTTCTTTCGCATACGAACAGATCGCTCAGGATCTTTGACTTTCTTGGTATGCTCGGATTCACGATGATCTGCTAAACTAGGCTTCAATCCAGAAGCAATGATAGTAGCACCACCACTTATCAAGCGATTCATGACCGATCCACATTTTTCACATAATTCGTCAGAATCGTCCTTGATACTGCGTACTATCTCTATCGACATTTCACACTTTTCGCATTCGTAATCGTATGTAGACATATTATTCTCCAGATAAATTATACACTAGGCACGACGTAAATCCTTGTATAATGAAATAAGGAGACTAACATGGCCCAAGTAGACCCAATGCCGCCAAGAGACGAAATGGAAAGACGGCGTGAACAACAATGGATTATTGACCCTATAGAAGTAGCTGAGTCTGAAGACAAGCGCGTTAGATCATGGGCATCAGAAGTCATGTCTAAAAATGAACACAAATTAGACCGTAAGAAATTCAAAAATCATGAAATTGTCACTGGAGGAGTGGTTGAACCAGAAGCAATAGATATGCGGCTCATCTATCCATTTCATGATCTAAATTGGATAATTTTTCGAAATGGCATGCTTTGGAGCTTAATGCTGAGATCCAAAGAAAAAATGCTGTGTACCATTACATATGCCCAAATAGCCTAATGGATACCATAATCTGCGAAAACAACATAGGAACAATTATGGGCAAGTTGCAGGAATATATAGATAAAAATAGTATGTTAGGAGGGATGCTGCTTGTAGACGAAACAGAAGAACAAGTGGTTATACTCTTGGATAAAGAACCGATAGATAAAAAGATAGGCGAAGCTTATTGGCTTGGATATCAAGCTGCCCTTAAATAGAATAATGAAAACGTGTAATAAATGCAAAGAGACGAAAAGCATGTCTTGCTTTCATAAAAACAAGACAAAAAAAGATGGTTATGCCAATCCGTGCAAACATTGCACCAAGCAGTACAACCGAATGTGGAGAGAAAGAAATAAAGAAAACAACAAATCTAAATCAAGTGCGTTAGTAACTAAAAAAGTGTGTTTGATATGCAAAATTGACAAGTCTATAGATAATTTTTCTATAGATCGTTCTTTTCCAACAGGAGTAGAAAGTAGATGTAAGAGCTGTCGTAATACGCGACACGCAAAATATTACAGTTCTTATTATCCTAAATATTCTGATGCCTTGAGAAAAGAGACATTCCGTACTTACGGAAATACAGAGTGTGCCGTATGCAATATAAGCGATATCGGTGTTTTAACTCTTGACCATATAAACAACGATGGTCCAGCATTAGTTCGCATTGGCCAGCCTCGTGGAGGGCTTAGCCTGTTTCAGTATTTAAGGTACAGGAGCTACCCTACAGGTTTTCAGTTGCTATGTCACAATTGTAATTGGCGTAAATACTTAAAAACAATTACGCCAAGCAAAAATAGGACAGCAATCAACAGTCGAAGGCGTCGTCAAAGGCTTAAACATCAGGCAATAAAAGCATATGGCAATAAGTGTGAATGGTGTAAAGAACCAGATATTGAAGTACTTACTATAGACCATATTAACAGCAACGGAAGCACACATAGAAAACAACTAGGACTAAGGTGTGGAGAAAACACTTATAGATATTTAAAAACCAACAATTATCCAAAAGGATTCCAGGTACTTTGTCGTAACTGTAATTCGGGCAGTAAATATAGATCGGTAGATCTAAAAAAGGCGGCACTACAATAATGACTCCACAAGAACTAAAAAATAAAGCAATGAATGCAGATCACGATAAGTTGGAATCATATATACGAATGTATGATCGCATCTTGCTTTATACACTTGCATCTAATATTATGGCCAAAGAGAATATTGAAGAATCTATCGATTTGTGGGAAAAAGTCATCAAAAAGACCATCGATAGTGATTCTGTTAATCGTACCAAATTCATGGAATCTACATCAGCAGGACGTATTGCTAAATTGCGACGAGAACCTGACGGAGAAGCAATGAGACTTAGCGATGTAAAAACCTGGAAGATTGCCAGAGATATTATTTCAGCTAATTTGAGCCGCGACGAAGAGGAAGAAGCTAGTTAATTTTTTCTAGGTCAAAAAACAACTCTTTATCCTTATCGTTCTCACCATCCAAAAATCTCTTGATCAGAGTCCCGCTGTGAGTAGTGCAGATAATTTGCTGTTTCTCAAATACCCTCTTAAGGCATTCTACTAAAGTCACATGACGGTCGTAATAGACATGCATCTCAACATTATCCACCAATAACAATCTAGGCCATCCAGGCATAGCGATTTCGCCCCTTTTAGGCTGTTCTAGGTCATATAGTAAATTCAAAATCTGACTAAATGATTTGCATATCTTGCGCTCTCCTGCACTCATTCTTTTGTAATGAATACGAAAGTCTTTCTTCTTAATGATGAAATCCGTACAATATTCATCATCACCAAAGGATAACTCCGAAGGAGGAATACACTCTGCTGGATATCGCATAATCTCTGAAATGATATCTTCAAAATTCTTCATTTGAGATAAATGCAACTGAAACTTAGACATAGACAAATCACTGTCTGATGTGATGAAATGATTGATTCTTTGACGGTATTTTAAGTGATTCTCTCCCCATTCTGGGCACTTTGCCAAGTCGTTGCGAGCATACCCGTCTTGCGTAACTTGTACGATGAATTCTCTACCATACAATTCAAATGTACCCTCGATGAGCATATCTATTTGTTCTTCATCTGATGCCCCTGCTATAAAGTCATCTTTATAGACATACCCTTTTATGCGGTTGTATTGTGGATCGTAGTCTTTGTTGCGGACATACTTTTGCAAGGATTCACGAACCATAATGTTACTTCTGCCAGAAGTGTTCATAGATAACTTAGCAACAGCATCCAGCAAACTAGATTTTCCAATTCCGTTTGGCCCAAAAAAGCACACAAACGGATATGGAGTGCCATTCTCTCGCATGAAGTCAAAGGTATAGTCTGAGAAGTTGCAATAGTTCTTTAGTCGGAGTCTCTTCAGTATAAGCATATCATATTATACACTTCATTGAACAGAAGAGAAATTGTCACCAATCCAGTTCTGAGCAATTGCTGTTGCATCCTCTACAGAAAGGTTTGGGTTAGCATCTAATTCATTGCGAACTAACTCTTTGATTGTCTCAATGTAACTCTGTTGTCCTTCAGCGGGTCTAGGTGATATGCGACGACCTGTGAAGTCTTGAACCATCTGCATTATAGGACCGCCTTTTAGCAAGTCCTGTTGGGGTTCCATCTTTCCAAAAGCATCAGCCGTTGGAGCTAATTCACGTAACCGTTCCAAGTTCTCTCTATACGGTATAGCGGCATCAGCATCTGAAACCTTGGATTTAGATGCAGCGTCGGCCATGGCATGTATGTATTGAAAAACCCATAAAGGATTGTTACGAATGTATTTTCTAAGCTGTTTATCGGTTGCTGCATTCTCTGCTCCTTCGATGTGAGCATGAGGATTCATGTGGCCTTTTACAAGATCATGAATAGTTTGTGTTTCATTATCACTTAACTTGAGAGCTTTAGCCAGCCTGTTCCATTGCAATGCACTAGACTGCTGATGAGTTAATCCTTCAGGGTTAGCAGGATTGCCTGTGTAGCCACGAGTGCCATCTGGTTTGTCTTTATGGCTTCGAGGATCTAGTTTACCAAGGTCATGGAATAGAGCAGTCATATTCATCATCATTCTTTGATCATCATCTAGTTCAAACTCTTTAGCCATCTTGTTGGTGTTTCTGATGACTTCTAGAGTATGCTCTATTACGTTCAGCTGATGATGAGGATTTCTTTGATCCATCTCTAGTTGGTTAAACTCAGAGGGCAATCCTAGTATTTTTTGCAATAGACCAGTATGGAACATCGTCCTAATGGCAGCTTCGGGTTGTTCTCCCTTCATTATTTTGCGAAACTCATCTGCTGTTCGTTCTGGAACGATACCTTGGGTATCAATTGGATTCACAAGTCTACGGACAATCTGAAACTGGACTGTTGGATCTTTCATAGCTGCTAAGGTTTCGATGTCTATTTTTGCATTAGGATAACGGCTGTTGAACCTCAATACTCTTAGCAATCTCAATGGATCGTCGGTAAAAGTTTTTACTGGCTCTAGAGGAGTTCGTAGCGTCATGGTGGCTAAATCTTCATATCCTTTGCCAGTATAGTCTTCCACTTGACCAGTGTTGATATTATAAAACATACTGTTGATAGTCAGGTCTCTGCGAAACGCATCATCTTCTGGAGTCCCAATGCCAGTGCTTATTTGGTTTCGGTCTCCTTCTACGTATTCTTCTTTTCCGCGGAGATTTAAAATCTCTACTTCTTGACCATATATCTTAAGAAAACCCACAGCTATATTCTCGGTTTGATCAGCTGAACGATTACTAATGTTGGAAACAGCTCCCAACCCTCTTCTTTTATCAAAAGCAGCCAGGTGGGCTCCAAATTGTTCTCCAGTCATATTACTGACTGTAACATCAATATCTTTAGAATTGCGTCCTAGTAGCTTGTCTCTGATCCATCCGCCTGCAACACGTACCACAGGTTGTCCAGGCATTTCTTTGCTGGCCTCTCTTAAGACATTAAATATTTTCGATTCTGTGGCATCTAACTCAATTTTGACATTGGGTAAAATTTGTGCTGTTAGTCGTTTGCTGTAGATTTTCAACATAATATAAGAAAAGGATTTTTATTAAAAACTATTCAAGATTATAATTAGAACTCTTTCAAAGGACTAACTATGCCTCAAGGTGATTTTACGGAATTATACTCTGAAATCCTCGAAAAAATGATCGATTCTCAGATCAAACACACAGAAGCTCTGACTAGTCTAGAATCCTGCTCTGATGAGGTCATAAATCTAGTCGCAGAAAATAAGGAATCAGTTCAAGAAATTAAAGCCTATTTTACCAACGGTTTTCGCGCAGAAATCAAAAGACACGTAACTAAAGAAACCGACGAACTCAAAGTTAAAATAGACGAAATGGCTATCAAAGTCAACAAAGTTCATTCCATGTTGACCAAACCAACATTTTGGATAAAACTTTTAACCAGCATAATTATAGCTATTGGAGCTATATCTGCTGCAATTGTGGCAATAATGAAACTATCGTAAGGAGATGGGAATGACTATAAAAATGTTGATGATCGATGATGATGCAAAGTTCTACAAAACTCTGAAGTCTCATCTTAGTACAACAGTAGATTGTAGTATAGAATGGTATAGAGAACTAGATGACAAAGTAGCATTAGAGCACGACGTATACGTTGTTGGAAATCATCTTAACGGCGGTACGCGCACTCTAGAAATCATCAAACAAGTCCTAGAGAACGACCCAACATCCATGGTTTATGTGATTTCGCAAAACGGAGACTATGACTTCTTGAAATCACTTTTCAAAGCTGGCGTCAGTGGATTCCTAGATAAGAATCAATTGGATGTTGAGCCGCTACTCAAGGCTTGCAAAAAGACACTGAGAAACAAAAAGCGCCTCACTAAATTATCATCGAGACTAGACGCTATTTCTTAAGAGGGACTTGGACACCGCCAATCTCTCCAGAATGCACAAACTTATCCTTCTTCTTCTCGTTTTGTCTCTTGCCTCTGCTCATGATCGACCTAAACTGGCTCTTGAAGACCATATAAACCACCGCTAGACCATCATGCTTTTCGTGATAATAATCGACGGTGTTATTATCTGTGAGTATCTGCTGTCTAATTCTACCGCCCATAGCCATTGATGCTTTGTCGAAAGTTTGTTGGTCTTCGAGTACATCTTCGGCTATCTCTTGATCTGCATCTGATGTAACGACATTGATACTATTTATCAGAACATCTTCAGCATCAGCATCATCCAGCCCTCTGATAACTGATCCTGCGTACAGAATCTGAGCGGACTCATTTACATCGACATTATGGTTAGTAACAATGGTCTGATCAGAGTCATTCACCAAGTTTTGGAGTTGGGTTGAAATCTCATTTATATCTGCTACTTCTCCGCCCTTAGTAAGTTGTTCTTTTAGAGCATGTGCCCTTAGAACTTCTTCACCAGATGAAAGTGCTCCACCGCCCGTGTCGTTGTAATTATCAGCAACACGATTTTGGGTGAATCGAGTACTATTAATTTTGCCTAGTACTAAGTTTCCAGTGGTAGCCTTGCTGCTGCTGCTGGAAGAACTTCTTCCTTTGCTTCGCTTGGTATCGGCCAATTTCCAATTCTGTGGAGTATGCAGCGGAGAGAACATAGGGCCAGTAAGGCCATGATTGCTAATCTCTATAACAGGAGCCCTCGAAACCTTAGGCGCAAAGAAAGCAAACCCAATAGCATGTGAATCTTGCATATGTTCAGGCAAGACAAACTCACTGACCGCCAAACCGTCACCAGCTTTGGTAACACGAAATTGATAAACTTTGCCATCCTTCACATAACCATCCATCCACAACTGATTAGGCAGCCACAGATAATTCTGATTAGGATCTTTGCTCAATCCGTCTGATAGATTGGCTGGCTCTCCAGTAATAGGATTCAGCCGCTGAACCGATGGGATACAAGCACATTCACCTATGCCTCGAAAGTCAAACCACAATGGTTCATCTTCTTCTGCTTCCACAAAAATACCGTCTTGGCTCCATTCATCAGGACAGTGATAATCTGCCACCTTGAACTCTCTAAATGGGCCACCATCAGGCGGCAACGAATGTGATTCTTCGCTAACATCCACGACTGTTGTTTTGCGAAGAGAAACATAAAATCCGTTTAGGTTCATGACTCCTCCTTGTCTTTGGCTAGGACATCATCCATATCTGCGTCTTTCATGTAGTCCTCTTGATTGCTGCTACAGAAACTTTGAGTTTGCAGGCTGCCTTTCTTGAGGCGTCTGGAATACTTGTCGGTACTGCCGCCTGCGGCTCGCATTACACCAATAAAGTTATCCGCTTGGTATTGGGCTACATTTCCTACGGAAATACCCATAGACGCACCAACATTCCAAGCCTCTTTGTCCGCTCCAAGAAAAACAAAAGTCCAATTGCCTTCGCCTTCCTTTTGGGTAATCATTGCCTTGACTTGTTCTGCTGTAAATTTTCGAGAGCAGTTTTCTTCACCATCTGTGAGGATCACTACTAAGACAGCTTGATCTGAGTTTTTTTCAACTCTCTTTTCTACTTCCTGAATAGTGACGCCTACAGCGTCATACAAAGCTGTACCGTTGCCCCTCTGGGGCGTATAGGTATCTTTGCATAAGTCTGGCACATCCTCGATAAATTCAGCTACACGGACAACATTGATCATCCGAGATCCGCTGAATTTGGTTAAAGAGAACAGAACCTCAGTGCCTTTCTCTTTCAGCGTGGCGATGTATTCATTGAAACCAGAGATGGCTTCGGCTTGCCTCTGTATCATAGAGGGCGATTCATCTAACACAAAATTAACTAACATGGGAATATTTTTCATTTTCGGTCTCCTTTATTTACTAAAACCAGTATCGGTATTACCAGAATCATGTACATTTTTCGACGATATTTTGAGCTTCGGCAACTTATCTTCTTTCTCCAGCTCACAGTATCTGAGCCATGTCTTGCCGCCAATTGCCTTTTTGAACCCTTCAACTCCATTAGCGGCGTATGCGACCATTTGTTTCATTTCTATCTGGCTGCCGAAACCGATATGTTCAGCATAAATGCGCATCAAGACTCTATTGGTATGACATACACCACCCCAAAAAATATCACTCTTAGAGCAATACCCTTGAACTAATGCTCTGCCTGGGTAGATAGGTGACTCATCAATATACTCTGGCATGAATAGGCCGACACGGTAGACCCGCACGGCTTCACCATCAATGGAATGTTCATGACTGGTAGGCTGCTTCTTTGCTGCTCGCACCAACTCTAAAGAAGCGTCAACATTCACTTCGCCGTCTGGTTTGAAAATGATACATGGGCGACCATGTACTCTGGACTTTAATGTTTTCAAAACATCTATAGCGTCTCGATTGTAAGCTTCGAGAAGCTCTTTATCTGTCCAAGTAGAAATTGGACGGTTTGCTGCGGCCATATCCTTGACCGCTTCGGCCAGTTGGTCTGTATTGCTGTACGTGACACTAGCCGAAGCTAGGCTGGTTTTGCCACGCAATGCAGCCAAGCCCATTCTTAGTCGGGCTTTCTGAGTTGCTCCTGAGTCGCAAAATAACTCAAAAAGGTCAGCGGTTGTCAAGAACTGGTCGTTGTCGATCATGGTCAAGCTATCTTCATCTTTACCACTAACGCCAAGCTTTTTCAGCCCTTTTCTGACCTCAGCTTCATCCAGATTTACAGCCTTAGCAAAAGCCTGAACTCTGCTATCGAACTCTGTTTTCCATGACTGAACATTGGGAATGGGGGTATCGGACATGATTTTTCTCCTTCTCGCTACTCGCTACTCGCTACTCTCACTCTACTACTTCTGAATCGCCGTAGGAGGCGATGGGTCTGAGAGCTCATGGTTTATTATACTCTCTTTTCCTGTGATGTAAGATAATTCTCAGAAATTTTTATTGTTCTTCTAGTTTTTTACCAGAATAGAACAATATATTCTCAAGACAATGCAAAAGCCAGTTGATGCCAAAGACTATAAATACATCTGCCACATAGCCATAAACGGGATAAAACCAGCATACAATAAGGGCTATCCACCAGCCACAACACATAGGACAATTCCAAATTGAGTGAAACCAGCGGTGTATAAAATTGGGTTTACCGCCTGCAACTTTAGATGCTTCGTAGCGTTTTTCGACGAATTCACGCTTAGCAGCCAGTATTTTGGCTTTAGTCAGAACCAAAACAATCGAGAAAACAATAAAGGAAACAGCCAGAATATTCATGTATTATTATACGAGTTATGAATTGGTTAAAGAAAATAAGTGAAAAATTTGAGATTGAAGGCTGGACAAAAGAGCAGTTAGACAGCGATGCCGTACAAGTGTGGCAAAATGGCAATAAGTTCTGGTGGACAGCAGGAGATTGGTCTAAAGCACCATCCTCTGATATAATTTCGTCTATCAAATATTATGCCAGAAAAAAAGGAATAGAAAATCCTGAGATTGACGGAGACGCAGAAGTAGGTAATCCTGGCAAAGAATGGGAGGCTTTATTATAATGCTTAAAATCAAATCCGCACAATATCATGAACTGCCTGGTGGAAATATATGGGGAGGAACGCCAATAGAGACGCGCGATCTAATGCCAGGTGGCCCTGCGTCTGACAGAAGCATGGAAATGCTTGACGGTGAATTAAAGAACTTGCAAGTGGCCATTAAGGGGGTTGTAGACCAAGGGGTTCTAGATCCACAAGCACAACAACAACTATGGCAAGCGTACAGAACTTTCGAAGAATCAGTTATTCAGATAAAACAATCATACAGTGCTTAAAATCAAATCAGCACAATACCCTAATAAAGACTTTGCTGATGTGAACGTGCGTCGTATACAAGGTGCTTTAGCAGATATACAAATCGCCACCCACTCTGCTTTGACAAAAATGGAAAAGATATTACAAAGTAATCCACACATCAGCGCTCACGAAGTTATGAATGTCATTTCCTATGAACTGGGTCAAATCTCAAGGATGACAGCCGAAGGCTTCTTTGAGTGATTGCTGGAAGTCTTGTACAAAAACTTTAACGGCGGCAACACTCATCTATATCCGTATCATAGACAAAGAAGTCGCGCACATAATACCATATCTGCTCAAAATAAAAAATAAGACTATCGATCACTTAACTCTTCCTTTGTAAGACCAGGAATCATTTCCGTGTGATCTGCGTGCGTGTGTACTAGAATATGATCTCCAGTCTCTCTAATGCGAGATACTGCTGGAGTCTTCAAAAATGAAATGCTCTTACCAAGGACTACATTGATGGTGCCAACGCTGTCTTTGGCACGCACAATCATTATATCATATACTCTATCTTCATACAGACCACGAGTCATAATCGACTCTTTGATCTCCAAGTTGCCTAATATTTCCCATCTAAGTTTGCGTGATTTCAGATTATAACAACAGATATTCTTGCCCTCGTTGCTCGTGAAGTACAAGTTTTCTCCGATGAGATGCTCCATGGAATGTATGCGAACTAGAGGTATTTGAATGTTTTCCACGTTGCTGTCTTCGTCAACTATTTTCAATATGTTTTGGCAGGCATAGATTAGTTTGTTTTTATAGATGATAAGATTTTTATGTATGAATCCTGCTTCAAATCGGGTCCACAATGTTTCTCCAGTACTCATATCGCAGCAAACAATGAAGGCATTGTCGAGCAGAGCATATAGAATATTGCCGTCCATAATTACATGATTAACTCTAGCCATTTTCCATGACATGGTTTGACAAACTCTGGTTTGTTCTATGTAATTATAACTCAGAAACTGTATTCTGTTGGGATATTTAGTCCCAAAAACCATTTGATTGTTTCCAACATCAAACAACTTAGTAACACACCTGCCTATTTTATATGAATTCATGTCATATCGCTGTGGCATATAACCTGATTTGTTGATGATTAATATCTCTTTGCCTGACATCATCAGAATAATGATGCCATCCAATTCTAAGAACTCATATGATTTACAGTCTTTTGGAAGGTTTATCTTACTGAGTAAGGTTTCATCACAAGAGACGTGCATAAGAGAGGCTCGGTCTCTATATATAATGTAATCATGGGTAGCGAAGTAAATGAGATGACCTCTCGCTATTTGATTTGGGTTATCTAAGTTTAGGATGCAGCTCATCTTATATCTCTATTTGCAAAAAATTATTGTTTGAGGCAGCGAATATAAAGCCGTCAAGGTGAATCAATTTTGATACTGATTGTTCTGATACTCTGAGAAGTTCTATGCCATCGTCGTCAACAGATAATATCTTACCTTGTGTGTCAGGAACATACATCTTATTATTTACAAATACGGGCATTGCGTTGATGTATGTCTCTGTTTCTCCTATTTCTGTTTTATTCATTTTATCTAAGTCGATTTTAAAAACTGATTTTTGTGCAAACCAATACATGATGTCGCCATGGATTGTGACAGGAGGCGACTCGTTTTTGGCTACCAATATCCTGCCGTGGAGCGTGAGATCAGACTTTCTGAATATTTCTAATGTCCCTAATGTGGAGGAGCATACCACAAAATTATCTGTTATCACAGGTTCGTGTTCGCAATTAATGCTCAGTTTTTGTAAAGCAACCAACTCGCCGTAAGAGGTAAATTGATGCAGCTCGTTTTTGGCGGCAATAAAGAGATATTTTCCATGCTTCACGAACAGAGGAGTACCGTGGAAATATTGAGTTTGAAAGAGTTTCTTTCCTTTATCTTTCTCATTAACTACTACACAGAACAAATCTGTGTTGGTTTTAGGTTTACTGACTTCTTTAATGGGTATTCCACAACAGGCAAATACGCATTTCTCGTCTTGCTTCAGGTCTGTCACAGGCATCATGGGGCCAAGGTTCATCGTGACCAAACGAATGCCACTGAATTTGTCATTGCCAAAAATCTGTCCTTCGGCGCTGGGCATATAAATGCAATCATTATCTATGCATGGCGTCAAATGATTAAGAGCAGAAGGAGGAACGGGCAGTGCAGAGACTTTCTTGAAGGATTGCGGATCGTAAATAACTAAACTAAACCTGGATTTCAGCTGCAATAGTGCATAAAGAGCAGCGTCATCTGAATAGTAGTTTATTAAATGAGCACTTAACTTATCAATATTTTTGAGCTTCATAGGTATATTATACCAGACTTATGAGTTGGTTAAAGAGAATAGAGCCAGTCATTCTCCGACAAAGTTCGGATATCCCATACGTTGTTTTAGACGACGGGGTATTGCTGTGTTTCACCAATTATTATGGGGAACATATCGACACAGGAGATTACCATATCTCTTTTTATGCCAATAGAAATAAGCTTAAACGAGCATCCACCAACTTCTTTTCATTCAAAACATTTCCCTTTAAAGTGACTTTTCAGGATATCATAGAACTAGATGATACAGTGATTGAAGGCCGCATTATCAAGAGTTCTTCAGAAGTTATAGGAGACCCAAAAGAAATATCTGTCGTAAAAATGTCTTATATTCGCCATCTAGAAGATGAGCAATTTCAGGATTTCGTAGACAGTATCGAAGATTACGATAGGATGTTTCTTCTGGTTGGAGATACAATTGACCCGCAGGCTCGGTTGCTTAGCGATATGGTTCATATGATTCCTCATCAGCAGTGGATACGCACTGGCGTGACTATTGCAAATGCCATTTGTGATAAACCAGACCGTAAGTATTGTTGGAGTAAATCTATACCAGAGGTCAACATATCTTGCTATGGTTTTCAAGATGTTGAAGAAATGGATGAATTTAGAGAGTCATTGGAGTTAATTGGTTTGAAAAACTTTTGCACTACTTGGGAATAAATCTGTAATGCGATTTAGCTTAATGTCTTTATCTCCATCTGGCATGATATCGTAGACCCCAATGCCTTCCCTTCTTAACTCATTAATAGACCACGCATCCATACCGTTGGAAATAACTATGCCTTGTATCTCTTTGAATTTGTCATAACGCAGTCGTCTATAAAAGTAATAGCAGTATTTCAATATCTGAGATACAACCCTGTGATCCGCTTGAGTGATTTTTAACTCTATGGGGTAGTAAGTACGTGGGCTTTGAACCACTATATCGCATGCATATTCGCAATCTGTTTCAACTTCTACACCTACTAATGTTACTGGTTCCTGAATAGCTTCTGATAGTAATTCTATATTATCTGCTAGATATTGTTTTAGTAATTTCTCTTTCTGGAAAGGTATCTTCTTAGTCGCAAGTGGCTGTCTGCTGACGATAGTGGCTCTTCTCTTATATCCTTCTCCGTTTAACTCGTAGGTAATCTCTTTGAGTCTATCTCTTTGTCGTGGCCTTAAGGCACTTGATAGTAAGTCTTTGCGGTATTTGGCTACGTAAATCAGTATGTCAAACATAAATTCGGCATCTGAGACCTTGCCATCATAGAGACTATCTTCGAGTCGCCAATATATTGGCTCTATTTCACCTTCAGTCATTTTCATACAAACCTTGATTTTACCAGGATGGTTTAGGTCTGTATTCATGTGCCAATTATACATAATGTGTATAATGAAGTGATAATACTTGAAGATATTTTGAACATGAAAATTATAAATGGCAGCAAAAACACTCTTTATATAGACGACATAGACGAATATATGCCTTACCGCAATGGTGAGGTTGAGTATATCGACCCAGATAAGCTCAAGAGATCTAAGTGTCTACGAAGTTTTATCCTAAATAACATGCTCGAAGTTGTCGAATACGACAAAACCGAACGTATCGAATTGTCTTTGATGTACTTAAAGATGAAGATCGACAAGGAGATTAAAGAAACCCCCAAAACACAAGAAGTTCTAAAAGATGTAAAGACTCCTGTTTTGGTGAGAGGAAACGACATAGAAGTTAAAATACATGGCATGTTCTATGATGCAGGAGGTTACGCTAAGGTAAATCGTAATTTGGCCCTCAATCTGAAAGAGATGGGATTCAAAGTACAAATAGATCCCAAAAGGGGTCAAAACCAATTACAAGCAGAAGAGCTTAAACCGTTCATCGAAATGGAGAATACATCACTGTCTAAAAACTACATTCTAATAGACAGTATAGTACCTTCTTTTGCAGAAGTTTCTTCAGCTAAACACAAGATATTATATACCACCATAGAATCATATACCATACCTAAACAATTTCTTGACTGTTGTCAGATGTATGATGAGATTTGGTTGACTTCTAAATGGAGTGCCAGCGTCTTACGTGAATATGTTAAAGACAAACCTATCTATGCAGTTGAAACAGGAGTTGATCATGAGTTGTACACTGAAGAAGGCCCTTGTTTTGATTTCAAGCCTAATGTGAAGGACTTTGTATTTCTGTCTATATTCGGATGGAATTACCGCAAAGGCTATGATGTCTTGCTAAAAGCTTATTTTGATGAATTTGATGCTGATGATAATGTCTCTTTGCTCATCATGAGTAGATTTCAGTCTGGATTGAGCAAGTATCATAAAGATAAGATCAAAGGTGACATCGATGCTATCATGGATAAATTCCCCAATAAAAGCCTCCCTCATGTGGTAAGACACAGCAGTATCACTCCTGAAAAAGACATGCCCAAGATGCATAGAGCGGCAAATGCCTTTATTCTAACATCTCGCGGCGAAGGAGGGAATCTTCCAGCGTTGGAAGCAACTTTGTGTGGTGTGCCGCTGATTATGACAAATTGCTCTGGACAACAAGGATATTTGAGAAAAGAACACTCATATATGATAGATATTGACTATTTGGCGGAGATACAGCCTGGACAAATGCATTTACACTATTGGGATGGACAAAAGTTTCCAGCTTTAATTTCTGATTCTGTACATAAACAAGTACGAGAAACCATGAGACATGTATACGAGAATGAAGAAGAAGCTAAAGCTAAAAATAAGATCATGCAAAAATATGTATTGGCTAATTTAACTTGGAATCACACTGCTAACGCTGCTGCCAATAGAATTAAAGAAATCAGGAACGGATCATGACTATCATCTTTTATAGGAAAGAATCCAATCAAATATATGTGTGTACAGAAAACGAACCAATGAAAAAAATAGATTCCAATGACCAACATTTATTGGATTTTATTCCCAATGACGACATCTTATATATTGAAAATGCACACATAATTAGCAAATCGCAGTTTTCGGAATGGCTTAAGGGCGACTTAAAATTAGAGACTCAAGGCAATAGTCAAATTAATAGAACTTCTGATGATAGCAAAAAGGTAGTGATACATAACGAATCTACAATTAACTATACAAAGGATACTAAGTTCATTCATACATGCCACAATGGTACGGTATTAATCGAAGACATTGAGACTAATAGATTTCCTGAAGGAGTTGCCTTGAGAGGCAAATGGGACTTTTTGGCTATTGAAGAAATCGGTGAAGAAATTTTGGAAAACAGCCGCTTCTATAAAATACTGTTAAAGAACAAAAAAATAGAGGTAGTTGATTTCAATTATGTTAAAGAAAACCTACATAAAAAGCACCAACATCAGTCGGCGCTCGACAAAGCCTATGATCGTATCTTGATAAAAGATGACAGAAGAGGAACAGCAGAGCGTGTGGCCGATTCAGGCGGCCTTGGCGGCGATGGTGCTATACCTATTGAAATTGTATAGGAGGGATATAAATGAATCACGACCAAGAATTAGCTAGAAGGATATACCATAAATGCATGTCTACCATGAAATTTACACTAGATCTAAAGCAGCAAGAAAATCCCAAAGATGGCAGGGATAATCCGCAATTTAGATTCTTCAAAAAATTACTCATGGAAAAAACCTACGCTAATCTACGATCTATATTCATAGAACTGGAAGAAGACGGCATTATCAAATGCACTGACTATGAAGAAGATGTTAAGAATGGATATCAGGAGACAGCCAGCGGAGGCTCTGGATATATTAATAGCGATAAGCTGAACGACTTATTGAATTGAATGCGAATTGATGAAAATAGTGGTCATACATTTGGGGCCATTACATGAAGCCCTGCTGACAGCTAGTTTAGTTGTCGGGCTAAAGAAATATCATCCTAAAGCAGATATATTTTGGGCTGGAGATCCTGCTGACTTAGATTTAATCAAATACAATAAGCAAATCAGAGACTTTGTAGATGTCACTACAGACATGACATTTGCTGTCTTATCCAGACTTTATAAACCAGACATTTGCATCAATGTCTGTCGTGATAAAAAAGCCAAGGAAATAACATCGATCATCAATCCCAAGGTTATTCTGGGATTTCAAAAAACAGGACCTGTTAATAGACAAGCACAATTTTTTGAGAATGTAATGCGGGGAAAGACCAAGACAAATAAAAGTATTTTGTCGCTATACTACGGTATCGCAAATCTGTCGTGGAAAGGTGAAGGATATGGTCTCAATTATTATCCCAAACGAAAGCAAAATAAACCATGCGGGTATTATTTCACATCGAAGAGAAAATTAGATGATTGTCATTCATTAAAATTACCTTCTAAAATACTGCCCAAGCTAGATGCTATTAATCAATTTGCTGATATGCACACAGATGATCATTTCGTAATGCATGCAGCCTTAGCCCTAAGAAAGAAAGTATACTTATATTGCTCCAAGCCCATGCCGTACACTGTAGATTTTATATCTAAAATTATCTACGAATAAAAAGGATTATTTAGAAAATCAACTTATATTCTAGCAAAGGAGACAATATGCTAGAAGCTAGGTTACCAGAATTATTGCCAGAATTAGTCGTTCAAATGATGAGCGAGACATATGATTGGGGATTACGTGATCTCCATATACCAAATACTCACAAAGAAACGATGGGAGAAGGCATTAAGATTGGCATCGTGGACAGCGGAAGAAGCGAACACTTCGAATTAGCTCATAGTATTAGCGGATCACGAAACCTAACCAAATCAGCATCTGTCAACGACAATGTAGGTCATTCAACTTTTGTCTCAGGAATTATTGCCGCAGAAAAAAACCACCAAGGAATCATCGGAGTCGCACCAAAATCAAAAATTTACTTCGCCAAAGCCATTGACGACTCTGGAGCAGGTAGCCCTTCGGCTTTAGTTAGATCTGTGGGTTGGTGTATTTCGCAAAAAGTAGATATTATCTCTATATCCGCAGGCATGTTCCATGACTTTAAGCCCCTGAGGCGGATAATCAAGAAAGCATATGACAATAGCATTATTGTAGTAGCAGCAACAGGAAACACTGGTAAAAGGCATTTTGATGTAGCTTTTCCAGCGAGATATAAAGAAGTGATCGGTGTTGCTGCCTACGACAAAAACCACCGTATAGCTAATTTCTCTTCTCGTGGTATAAATGTCAAATTCTCTATGCCTGGTGTAGATATATATTCAACGTGGCTCAAGAACGACTACTGCAAGATGAGTGGGACATCATTTGCTTGTCCCATCATGGCAGGTATTTGTGCGCTAACTTTAGCAAAACATCGTAAGAATCCAAATAATCAAACTCCTTGTACTAACACTGATCAGATGATAGAGCATCTCAAGAAGTATTCTGTAAAACTGGGAGAATCCACATCAGGTGGATTTGGGACAGTTGATTTGGATGCGCTTATCAGTGACAACTAACATAAAAATTTTAACGTCTTTTCGCAGATTACCTCATCTAAAAAGTTCTCTTTGGCAAATTGTTGAGCGTTTTGTCCCATTTCAACAATTTTTTCTTTATTTTCTATTAGCTGAGATAGCTGCTCAATAGCTTGATTGGCGCTATCAAACAAGAATCCATTTTCTCCGCTCTTTATTTGCTCTGCCATACCGTGAGCATTGTTGGTAACGCAACAACAGCCTGCCATCATTGCTTCAGCAATAGTCCGTGGCCAAGGTTCTTTTCTGTGTCTACTGATATAGAAAAACATGATATCTGTTTCTCTGAGGAATTGCGGTATGGGTACAGTATATTCCTTGCTGATCTTCATTTGAGGATGGTCGTACAATACTGATTTATAGGGGACACGTGCATCTTTGTCATCGGAATTAATATCTCTGACTTGACTAGGTACACCAACCCAATGAAACGATATTTTGTCACCAAATCTTTTGCATAGCTCTTTAACGATTATGAGATTTTCTTGATCATGTTTGTATGCAAAACCCATGGAATGACGATTGATACGAATTTTACCAGATGTTATTTTAGGTTGTGCGTATTCCAAACTAACAGGAGAGCTAATGGACATTGTAGGTATATTGGATTTACGGAGCTTCTTGAATTTGTCCTCGGTTTCAATGTTTTTAGTAAACCATTGAGAGGTAGTGATAATTTTGATACGAGGATTAATTTTCTGTAAATCTACAAGCCATTGTGCTGGACCCACAACATAATTGAATAAGAAGCCCAATGATTCTATCTGTGAAATATCTATGTTATTTTTATGATGCTTTCCTTGTGTGCCATCCCAATAAGAAGTTTTACAGAAACTATAGCTATCTGAATTAATGACTAGTAGTATATTAACTCCACATAGTTCATATTGATATCGCTTATTGGAAACGGTATTCTCTCGCAGCATAATACGAGGATCTAGTTGAGGCTTGAGTTTATCAGAGAATCTTTTTTCGGCAAAAATATATGTTGGCATGTTTTTAACGAAGGCATTGGCCAGCTGGACTGTTCTATTTTCGCTGCCTCCAGGCATGCCCAATTTCGAGAAGATACCAATCGTTTTTTGAGATACTGTATCCATCTGATATTATACCAACTCTGAGTCTCTTTGAGATAAAATAGGATTCTCAATGGGCCACCAAATGCCAAATCTTGAATCATCCCAACGATAAGTGAATTGTGCTTTACGATCATAATAAGATGACTGCTTATAGTGAAATATAGCCTTGTCGCTCAGGACTACATGGGCATTGCCATAATGTGGAGGTATTAGTACTTGATGTCTATTGGCATCAGAAAGCACAAATGCCTTCCACTCACCGAAACTATTTGATCCCTCAAAGCAGTTCACAACAACTAAGTAAAACACACCATGTAGACAGGATACTAATTTCCATGTTTTGGGATCTCCATGAATACCTCTTAAGACGTGTTTAGTTGACACAGAGATGTCATCTTCCACGAATTCTATGTCAATCCCCGCTTTGGTATAACTCTCTAGATTGTAGGTTTCAATGTATTGTCCTCGAAAGTCTTCGAAGATGTCTGGTTTTATCAACAACACATTGCCCATTCTTGTTTTCTCTACTTTGAGCACTTTATTCTTCCTCGGTAAAATAGTTTTGCTTTTGCTTGTATTCTTCTGGATTATTTAGAAACCATTCCCAAGTTTTACCTAGTCCAGTTAAAAGATCAGTGCTGGGATCATAATTGAAGAGCTTTCTAGCTTTCCAGATATCCATCACTCTCCGCGGAAAACCAGAAGGTTTAGAAGTATCGTATTCGTAATCGAAACCAATGATGCACTGCAATGCTTTCACCAGATATTTTATTGTATATTCTCTGCCGCCTCCTAAATTGACAAATCCTGACGTACCATAATAAAGAGCCAGTATGATTCCTTTGGCAACATCCTTGCTATAAGCAAAATCTCTAATAGCAGAACCATCACCCCAAATGACCACAGGCTTGCTCGTGTCCATCTTATGCTGTTTTATTTTGTACATCAAAGAGGGAATGACCATGGCGTTTTCAGGATCAAAATTATCACCAGGGCCATAGACATTGGTGGGCCTGACTATGGCAAAGTTATCTAAACCATATTGTACCTGATAGGCTTTGATTTGTTTCTCGGCCATTCTCTTGGCCCATCCTGGGTATGTATCCATTGGCGGCAAATCATCATCATTTACTTCTTCAAACACTTCTGCTTCTGAATAAGCTCCTACAGAGCTTGTATAAACTACTTTGTGAACCTTGTTGACGCGACAGGCTTCCAGTATGTTTGTATTCATCATCAATAACGGAACGAAAAAACTAGCTGGTTTCTGAGCAGTCACTGATGCTGAACCCTTAACGCCTGCAAGGTGGAATACAAAGTCCATACCCGTTGTAACTTTCTTACATGCATCAAAATAGCACAAGTCTGCGATCAAGTGATTAGCTTTGGGGTTTACTTGGTGCTTATCCAGAGAAGCAATATTAACTGTGGCTCCTGCCTCTATCAATATATCAACGACTTGTCTGCCGATGAGGCCAGTGCCGCCTGTAACTAGAGCATTTTTACCTTTGAAGGATTTTAATACCGTTTGGTCAATCATGATATTTCCAATATGATTCGGATTCTCTATCAAATCCAGGCCATAGAATTCTATAAATGCACCCCATAGGCACAATAACAATCCAGTAGAGTATAAAGTAAACTGCTTTCAACATCAATCTTTTCCAAATACTAATTGTTTGATAACTGCTGTTTGGTCCTCTTTGATCATGACAAAACTATCTAAAACCAATACATCTATATCGGTGTTCATAAAACATCTGTAGGCATCTTCTGGCGTACAAACTATTGGTTCCCCTCTAACATTAAAACTAGTATTAATGAACAGCGGACAACCTGTCACCTCACGAAACTTTTGCAAGAGTCTATGATATCTGCCGAATCTGCTGTCTACCGTCTGTAATCTAGCAGACCCATCTACATGCGTCACTGCTGGAATATCTTTCTTGTGTACGTTAGTAATGAAAAGCATATAGGGACTATCTGCCATATCGAAATATTCATAGGCATGTTCATTAAGTACAGAAGGAGCAAATGGCCTGAATGATTCTCTAAACTTAATCTTCAAATTCATTTTACGTTGCATATTGGCGTCACGAGCGTCTCCAAGGATACTGCGGGAACCTAGCGCCCGCGGGCCGAATTCCATACGCCCGTGAAACCAGCCAACGATCTGACCGTCCGAAATATATTTGCTGACGTCCTCTAACAACTCTTTTTCTGAAATATAAAAATGATAATTTGCCCCAAGCTTATTCAGCGTAGTACTTATTTCACACAGCTCATATTGTGGCCCCAAGAGAGATGTGTTTTGGCTGTCAGGCTCTTTAGCTTGTCTTGGCATATGACATACTTTATGCCATATATGCAAAGCAACACCTAGAGCCCCACCAGCATCTCCTGCTGCTGGCTGAATCCAAATGTTCTTGAATTTGGAATGTTTGGATATATAGCTATTAGCTGTACAGTTCAAAGCAACGCCGCCAGCCATGACTAAATTTCTGCTGGGTGTATATTCAAACACTGCATTGGCTAATTTCAACATTATTTCATTAGTTACTTCTTGGATTGATGCAGCAATATTCTTATAGAAGGGATACATTGTGCTTTCTGGATCACGAGCAGTACACTGAAACAAATCTGTAAATTTGCCTGAAATCATTCTTGGGCCGACGCAGAAATCAAAATAAGATAGATCCAATCTGAATGATCCATCTTCTTTGACATCAATCATTTTGTAAATCTGATCTTTGTATATGGGGTTTCCATAAGGAGCCAATCCCATCAGTTTATACTCACCAGAATTTACTTTGAATCCACAGTAATAAGTGAATGCTGCATACAGCAAACCAATAGAATGTGGGAAATGAATTTCTTTCAGTAAGTTACATTTATTATGAATGCCATATCCTATTGTTGTGGTGGCCCATTCTCCAACACCGTCTACTGTGAGTATGGCAGCATCATCAAAAGGAGAAGGATAAAAAGCACTTGCGGCATGTGATTCATGATGATCACAGAATATGATTTCTCCGCTGTATTTGAGGTTTTTGCGTATTATTCTTTTGATGTGTAATTTCTTTTTTGTCCAAAAAGACATTGCATCGCAGAATTTATAGCATCCTTTAGGGGAAAAATGCAGAAAGGTAGAGAGTATACGCTTAAACTTTAGATAAGGTTGTTCGTAATATCCTACATAATTTAAATCTTTAGAAGTAATTTGTTCTTCTTGTAGGCAGTAATTAATGGCATTCGCGGGAAAAGAAGAATCATGTTTAGTCCTGGTGAATCTTTCTTCTTGGGCAGCTGCTACGATGTCGCCATTTTTGATTAAACAGGCTGCACTATCGTGATAGTATGCTGATATTCCTAGTATATAAGAATCATATTTCATCAATCACTTCCAAAGATCTATTCAGCAGATGATACGCTCTTGCAAGACTAGAAGAATTTCGTTCAAACCACAAGCGTCCATTATGAGCTATCTTTTTTCGTTCTTTATCATGTTCTAAATAATACTCCAGTTTTTCGATTAAATCAGAGTTTTGGTTTTCAACTTCTACATAGTGAACTCCTGGTATACGCGGCTCTGGTTCATATACACCAATAGAAGGACGAACAACTAAGGCTTCTAAACACATTGTTTCTGCTTCTCTTGCAGTGAGGCCGTTACATTCATGGTCCCTTCTGGCTTTAACGCTTCTCGGACACCATATTATTTTAGACCTCAACATACATTCAATATATTTGGCTGCGGACTTAGAGTCTCTTTCTAGCATAACGGAATTTGGTATTTTTTCTCGAATTGTCTGTGACCAAGAATCTCTTGCTACCCGATGTGTTAGTTTTCCACTAAAGAATACCGAAATATCTTTTTCTTTTGATAAGTAATCCGAATGATATGCATGTTCAAATAAATTGTGTGGCATTCTCATGTCCACAACACAAGGTATTGGAAAGACAGGAATGGGACAATTGGCAAAAATGGAGTTATTGCAACGCCTATGTTGTACTATAAAATACGCACACACATTGTTTTCTGCATAATATGTAACCCAGTTGTTACAATTTATGGCAGTGTCATCACAGTCAGCTGTCATAAATAAATGATCATCGACCATGAAAAAACTATCAAATCGGCCACATCTGTCTCCCATAAAAATAGGTTCTGGTGTCCTTTTTCTCAGTACGTTTGAATCAACTATTACTCGGATACCCCATTCAAAAGCAGGCAATACATGCAAACAAGATAAGCTATTATATGTTCTCATTTCTTGCCAGGGGCCAGTGACTTTATTAGGAGAGCCCTTTTGTCTCTCTGGTATTACTATAGTGTGTTTTATTTGCATGTTTGTATAGTATGGTCAATTTTCATGATCTATGGGTAATTATACAGTTTTATAAAGGGAGCAATATGGTGGTTCGGTAAGTTATTTCATGAATGCAATATGGCGAGCAATAACCTTTATTCCCAGATGGATCAAGCGAAAATATCGTCGTTATAAATTGTTGCGCAACTGTCGTGACTATGAGTATCCGATGTACTAGTTTTTGATTCTCCACCATATAGGCCAAGCAGTACGATTTTGTCTATGAACTAATCCCTCATGAGAGTAAAAGTCCATAAACCTTCTCTCGTCGTCTGGTAGATTCATTTGCATGGATATTAGTTCTTCCTTGCTTACTAATGGCTTAAATAAATGATCATTTTTTGTCATGTACTCAGTGCCTGCCTTTACTACATCCTCTTTTTTACGACACCAGTCATGACCCATAAGCAGACCTCCTGGTTTAAGCTTTGGAACCCATTTCTCTAAATCTAGCAGGACTGCTTCGTAATGATGATCTCCGTCTATGAATACAAAATCTAATTCTGAATTAATGAAGTTTGCCGCAGATTCAGAGGTCATACGCAATATCATGCATTGTGTAAATTTGTGCAGTTTGTTTTGAACAACGTAATATCGATGATCTCGATCTATGTATGGATCAACAGCATATAAAAATCCAAGTTTTTGGCTATACTGTACCAAATGATGAGTGGTTGCAGCATGATGTACTCCAATCTCTACGCCTATACAACTTTCTGGACAGAGTGCGTCTACTAGATGAGATATTGTATTCCAACGAGCCATTAGTTGCTCTTTTGCTCCATTGCTATTTTTGAGTTATTGAAAATATTATATGCTCGCGCTACGGCAGAGGAATTGCGTTCCCACCACAAACGACCATTACGAGCTATAGCTAATCTTTCTTCATCGTGAGCAAGATAATATTCCATTTTATCAATTACATCAGAACCATCGTTTTTAACTTCAACATAGTGGACTCCATCAATGCGTGGTTCTATTTCAATTATACCAATTGGTGGGCGTACTACTAAAACTTCTAAACATAATGCTTCCATCTCTCTGCCTGTGGAAGAATTGCAATCGAAATCTGGTCTTGATTTTACACTCCTGGGACACCAAGCAATTTTTGCTCTACGCAGTTTTTTTACATATTCTTCTGGAGATGTGCTACCTTTGTGTTCTGAGTTATGAACGAGCGCATCAGGAAATTTTTCTTTAATCATATGCAGGTATGCTAGTCGAGAAATTCTTGTATTACACCTGCCAGAAAAGAATATGGATATGTCTTTTTTCATATTCATATAGTTACTATGGCCGAAATGCTCAAATTCAGGCATTGGTAGTCTATATGGCTCAATGCCAGGAGTAGTACCAAACATAGGAAAAGGAGATTTCTGAAATATAAATTCTGTACTTCTCCTGCGGTTAGCACAGAAAATACCACACACACCAAGGTCATCAAAGAATTTAATGTTTTCTTCATAGTTTCCTGTAAAATCATCATTGTCAATAATCAAGAAAAGAGAGTCATTGATCATGAAAAATGCCTCGCGACTCTCTACCCAAAAACTCCTAATTCTTGATCTTCCTTGTGGCGGGAAAACAGCTGGCAGTCTATTACGCAGTATTTCATCATCAGGCAGAACAGTTATTATGGGTTCGTATGCGTTGAGTATATATAGGCATGCTGCAAACTTGTAGATACGCAATTGCTGTCTGTTACCAAAGTTTTTGACATTAGGCAATACAATGGTATATTCCATCACACTATTCCGTTTTCTTCTAGTATCTCTATTAATAGTCTAAGACCAGCTTCTGGTGTAGCATTTTTGTTGAACCACTTAATGCCATTATTAGTTATTTCGCAGTACTGATCCCACTCTTCATTTGTAAATTTCTTTAATTCTCCGTTTGGCTCGAAATAATCGCAAAAGTGCTTCAGGGTTTTATCAATACCTACTTCGTCTCCTCCAATAGTGTAATAATGAACATTAGGTAATAGTCTATCTCGTGTCCTATTATTGTATACTTTACGGAAGAACGGAATGCCTATACCTAGATACTCTATGTCTCGATGACAAAGATCTCCTATACCTCTAGCGCTTGCTCCAACAGTTGCATAACATGAATGTTCGTAGTATTCTTCTAAAAGCCATCGACCATGTTTGCTCTTTTTGGTATTGCTAATCAGATATTTATTAATGGCCTGTCTTACTTTTAACCCAGTTTTTGAGGTCATTCCTGACCATATAACAGAGTGTTTAAAAGATCTGTTATTAATGACTTCTTTGCGAAGTTTACGATATACAGGTATTCTAGAGGTATCATTGGGTGTGAAATATGTATATGGGACTACCTTAAATGGTATGTCGTCATAAAATCCTTCTTCATCACGATATTGAAATTTAATACATAGATCAAATAAATCTGGAACCTTTTTTAGATCGGCCCCAATAGTATGCCAGTCTTGTTGGTCGAAGTACACTAGTTTATCGTTAATTTCTAAAATAGTGCGATGGCGGTCTGGGATTTCATGATCTTTACCAGTACATTTCTTGCGATATTCATTAATAGTTTGTTCTCGTTTAGACGGGCCTATATGTATTTCATGTCCTAATGAAGGAGCAATGTTTCTCATTTGCTGAAGAAACTTCCATATCGCTCCCATGCCTAAATTCTTATACAGCATGGTCTCATTGGAATAAAAATGAAACTTCATATTAGCTCTCCGTTGCGTTAAATATTATATCTCGTGCATCTTTCCATGCGTGTATAACAACTGGTTCGCCTGAAAATGTATATCCTCCGAAAGAAAAATGGCAATTGTATCTGGCGGGCATTGTGAATATTTTATGATCAGGCGATCTTTCATAGGCAGTCCTAGACAATGCTGGTTGAGCATGTGGGACTCCTCTGCCTCGCTCGTTAAAACCTCCTCTGGCAAAAGCATACTTGAGGTAATTTTCTCTAATGTGCTCCATAATGGGCTTTGATCTTTCCTTGTCACATCCAAAAACACCAAAATTCCAATAAGGGTAATATGATGGAATGCCACGGGTAATATGTTGACGCAATGGAGTATTGTAGAGACTGTCCTTCCACCCCATAGTAGCACATGTTGCCACAGATAATTCATAACCGCTGTCTAAGACATTAGAATAATCCATAAGTGCTGATCTAATAGGGAAAGCATCACAGTCCATATAGATTGTCCTTTTAAATGGACTCCATTCACAAATATATGTTTTCATCAACTCGGCCAACATCAAACCGCTTTTATTTGTAGGTTCTAAGTATTGATTAACATATTCAGCGTTGTCTATATGAAAATCTGCTTTGACTTCATCCGCAGATTCAAAAGATGCTAATGCTACAGGAATCCTGACATACTTCTTCACATACCACATAGATTTTCTGCAAAATTCTTCGAAGATGCCTTTGTGTTTAGTTTTATTGAAATTAGTAATGATGTAAACTACGCCTAAGTTTGTATCCATTTTCTTTTTCCTAAAACAGTTTCAACTATTTCATTGAATATCTTTTGACACCCCTTGTGGCTATGATTCTCGTCAAAGTATTTTGTGCCATTGGAAGCTATACTTAATGCTTCGTCATAGTGTTCATTGTAGTAATTGAAGACCTCGATAAAGTTTTCATAAGTCACCTCTATATAATGCTTCCCTGCCTCAAATGGACGCCACATACAAGCGTCATTTTTTTGAGCTATTAAAGGGACACCTAATGAACAGATCTCCATCTCTCTATGAGACCATTTGCCATGCCCTCTGGCAGCGATTGCAAACCTAGAACGACTCATTAGATTGAAATATTCGTATGCTGGCACAGGATCATAACAAATACTAGATAAGGCAATGTCTTTTGCTTTCTTGGCGAATACTTCTCGGTGTCTATGAGATGACCAACGAGCAAAAATAGAATATTCAAAAGCATCATCTTTCACACATTCTTTAAATTGTGCTCTCAATGATTCAATTGGACATACAGGATATCGCGGTAGATTAATAAAGTCATTCGGACCAGGATAAACAAAGGGATACACAGGAACTTTTAACTTCTTAGTATTATTCGGAGCATATTGAAACTTAATAATACCATCTATGGCCTCTTGAGTGGTTTTTTTGAACAGTCTACCACCAGCAGAATGTGTCCAATTTGAGAAGTCAAAATAATCGAACAAAACTACTTTATCATCAATGAAGATATAACATATCTTGCCTCTGTCGTTACGATATCCCAATTGAGATGAATAATATCTAGGTAAATCAAACCCATTCAAGCATGCAGGCGTTATCACATCTATGTAAGGGTTGTCTAACATCAATTTCAATAATGTCACACGAAGCGGATTAGCTAATGCCGAATCAAAAATATCTGGAAAAACCACTACAGGCTTATCATGTCTAAATTTCTTGATATGCTTGTTGTATAAATACTGAGCTAACTCTCTGGGGTTTTCTCTTACTTTGGACACAGGACCGTTTATCAGCGAGTCTACTGTGGCATTAACTTCATGAGCCCTCTTTTTGATCCATTCCGAGTCTATGCAGCTGCGATTGTGAATAATTTTGATCTTATGTTTAATAGAGTCATGTGTGCCATTGCCAATATTCTTTTTCATCCTGCTCTTCGTATAGTTGAAAATAGGATCGATGCTTGCTGCGGGAATTTTTTTGAGATGCATGATAGAGTTAATTGGAAGTTGTTCGTCATGTGGATTATAACTAGGGTTATCATAAAGTTTCTTGATGAGGGCTTCTAGTTTTTGTCCTAGAATTATAGAAGCTGATTTAGTTAATGCAAAAACACCAACATTATAATATGGTGGGAATTCTTCATCTGCGCCATAATCCACATTCAAAGATTTCTTAACTAGCTCTCTAGTATTAGGTGTCTTCCCTTTCACAAATAACAAATCGGCCATTTGCAGATGAGATTGGAAATTGCCATCTTCAATGCCTGCTATGCCGCTTTCTGGTATCAAGTTAAAAATATCATCAAAGTTGTTCTGAACGTAGGTATCAGCATCGATCATTACATATCTGTCAAATTCATTGTGTTGCATAACTATAGATTTGGTCAAACGATGCGAATGTCTTACTGACCGATCTGAAGGGCTATCAATTAAAATGCATGAACATCCTAGTGATTCAAATTGTTCTTGATAGATGATTTCGTTAATGAAGTACACATTAATCGGAAGCTTAGAGCATTTGGGGGCATTTCTTTTCAGGCTAACAACAGAACGCAATCCCCACCGACAGAATTTTTCTCCGCATAGAATGTATATAATTCCATTTTTCAAGTTCGCCATGAGCAACTGCGCAACCATTCTTCTACTTTGTCTGATACTGCCTGATAGTATTTACGAGTACCATGGAAGTCAGCAAGACTATGAATCCATCCTGCATCATGAATTTTTTGTGTATCCATGATCAATTCTCCATCTTTATAAACCCCGTCTATTTCAGCAGGATTTATAATGATACCCATATTATACATCCCTAAAGATGTTGCCACTTCCCCTAGTCTATTGTTTACTTCTGCAAGCGCAGGTCTTTGTACTTGTTCTATTAAATAATCCATCCAATAATGGTAATAACAAATTTTAGCATTGGGAAAAATCTCTGTAACTTCTACAAGAAGATGCGCTTCTTTTTTAAAAATCTCTTCGGCAACTTCAGCAGCTCTTTCTTTGCTTAGTTTCGCAAATTCCTGCATTGAACGCTTACGACCTCTCACTAAATCTAGGCCAAAAGGATAGGATTTGTCATCAGGAGGATCAGGCTGCGACCACCAAGGATATCGTATAGGTTGAGGTTTTTGTAAAACTAAGTAATAAACTTCTTTGGGATCAAAATAATTGTCTTTTATAAACTCTTGAGTGCGTCTCACCAAATAAAGAAAGCCTACGGCTATTTTAGCATACCGCCTATATTCAAAAACAATACCAGTATTTGCGTGTAAAATCTCTGGCCATCGGTCATTTTGTTTAGCTTGTTTTCCTCTTGTATGAGAACAACCAAGGGTCAGATAAGCATGTGAAGAAGTTAAAACATTCATGTATTGACTATACTTGACAGAACTACAGAATCCTGCAACTTAACGACCACAACATCTGGCAGATTCAGTACCCGCACCAATAGCATGTAGACAAGATTTATACATATAATGTGCTCTTGCACTGTCAGAAGTATTGCGCTCAAACCATAGTCTTCCGTTATGGGCTATTTCTTTTAACTCTGAGAGATGTTGTAAATAGTAATTGCATTTGTCCGCAACATCATGATGATCTGGTGCTACTTCAATATAATGGATATTTGGAATCAAAGGTTCTGTTTCTACAATAGCCTGTCTTGGCATCATGACGGCCACTTCACAGCACATGGCTTCTACCTCTCGATGGGTTTTGGGACGGTTGCCAGGTGGACACCAGCATATATGAGATGCAGTTATTTCTTGCATATATTCATCAAATTCCATGCGTTGATTATTGCCTTTGTGTACTATTTTGCTGTCAGGTATTTTATTGAGAATTTTACCCCATGATTTTCTATGGCGATCAAGTTTGCCCATAAAGCTCACGGAATATTTTTTCTCTGAGTTCAAACCCAAATCATGATAAAGATGTTGATTGATCCATATCTCAGGTTGTTTGATGCCATAAGAGAGAGGAAAAATAGGACATTTGCATTCTTCAAGATCCAGACCTTCGTCCAGTTGCTCGACAAAAATTCCAGCCAACTCATCTTTAGTAACGTATTTAGCGATTTGCCATGCAGCTCTACGGCCAGTTCTTTCTCCATGATCAATCATAAATAAATAACCATTAACTATAAAGAAACAACTTACATCCCATCCGGGTCTACAGTCTGTGATGGTTTCTCTTAATTCTCGCAATTTATCTATTTTGTGAGTTACAGGAAATCCCAAATCTTCTTCACGATAAACATTGGCTTTGTTGCTGACTGCTAAGGTATATAAGTTTTTAGTTAAAGATCTTTCGGCAACATGAGAAGTCATGATTGGCAAAATAACACCTGATCTAGTGTTAACTTGCATCTTGATTAATGGTTTCTTGTTTTCTGACCAGAATTTGATTAGTTCAGGACTGAGCTTTTTTTCGCGGTTAAAATGCAATACCACATTGCCAGGAATTAATAACGCACTTTTATCTTTATAGTCATAGCTTTGATGATAAGGCATACGATTGAACTTCACAGGTAGTTCTTTTAACTTGTCTTTCATTTGCATGTAAGCAATCACAAAACAGAGTTGATCTGACTCTGTAAATTTCTTATGCTTGTATTTGCTATTAATGTCTAATAATCTAAGATAGTGCTCTTTGGCACAAGCAAATAACTCTTGCAAAAGTTTACGACGACCATAAATCACACCACAGTTTCTAACTGGAGACCCTAAAATGTCATCTGGAGACAAACCAGGAGCCAAGATTGCCAAGTGCTCTTTAGCAAATTCATATGTACTTGTAGTAAAATAGTGCTTCTTCCATGTGCGTAAAGTAGTTTGATGTCCTTCTCGTAAACTTAAACTCCATAGATAATCAGGATTTAAATCTTCTAGCTGTCTGATATCGTTTTGAAAAATGATATCAATGTCCATATATGCAATGGGATCTTCCAAGTCAATTCCATTCGCTGACTCCATTTTCATAATACGAGAAGCGGGCTTTGGACCAAGATCTTTGGAAAGATGATGAGAACAGAGATGTATATTTAGATTATTGTCAGCGGCAAATTCAATTGATTTTTGGGATTTTTCCGAAAGAAACACATCTATAGGAACATCAGAGTAATATCGCAAGCTGTTTATGAAAGCAGTTGCATAGTCTAAAAAGCCGTCATCAAATGTGGTCACAATTCGCATTTAATCAAAACCAAGTTTTTATGGCATTTGCTATATTATTTGGATCAATCATTTCTAAACATCGCTGTCGATTGTTATTGTTTTTGTTCTTGCACTTGCCCTCCCAACATCCACCGAATTTACAACAACTTAAAGCACCAATAGTATGAAAATAGTCGTGACCAGGATACTTCTCCCACCACCATGGTTCATGACCGCCAGCTACAACAGCAGCATGTCTGTCGAACGCGGCAGCCATATGCATGATGCTTGTGACCACAGAGAGAGTACCAACAGATTGATAAACTAACCTGATCACATCACGAATTGAGGTCTTTCCGAGCTTATTTAAGCAATTATCTGCTTTGACTTCCTCGTGTAGGTGTTCATCATCATCAGTCTTACCAACTTGAATAAATTGTATGTCCTCGCATTTCTGAACTACTTCAGTCCATGCTTCATTCCACCATAATTTGGACTCATAATCTGTTTTGCCGCCCGCATTCATCAAAACGAATTTGTCTTCTTGGTCCTCAAATACAGGATTTTCTTTCTCTTCATCAGTGAGATGAATATCGGCTTTGAAATCAGTTAGCTTTACAACTAGACCAGTTTTCTTGTTAAAATCTTCTATAAATCCGTGTATAAAATGAACATACAAATCTTGATTGGATTGATGTATACAATCATATTTCATGTCCAGCTCAAAAACGGACTGATCGTCTTTGTCCAAATCACTGATGTGTGGGTTGTTGTACCATATTTCATCTATGGAGGTATCAACTCCTAATTCCACGTCAGGATACCACTTTTTGATATCTCGAACACATGCAGTTAACATGAGAATATCGCCAGGACATTGCCAATTTTTTAGAATAAACCTTTTTCGGTTGATCTTTTTGATCTCTTCAGATTTGATCATCCATTCCGTTAATTCATTGGAATCAAACAAGTACTCAGTTTTAGTATCACTATTGCCCATAATAAACTCCTAAACAATGGTGCATTATACAAAGGATTCAATCAAGTTTATGGTTCAAATGACACATATGTGTCTAAGCGATGGTATAATTTGGTATGATTCGTGAAGAATTTACTCATTGGTTTGAAAACTATATCATCAACACAGCACGATGTAAAATATTCGTGGTCTGGATAGCAGAACCAGGAGGCATAGGAGATGCTATCACTACCCTGCCAGCCTTCAGGCATTTGAAAAACACAAACGAAGATAAAGATATAGTGTTAATCACATACCCCACTTATTTTGATATTTTTAAGAGATGTAAATACATTGATTGTCTAATTGATATTACCACCATCAAAAATCTGTCCTCGATCAGAAGATCCCCTATAGATCGGGTCATCATGTCAGATAATATTTTTGAGAATTTGCATAAAAATCATGTTCTAAAATCATTGGTAAAGTTCATCTGTGAAGAAGACTGGACAGAAGATATTTCATTGGATTATGAGATAGAACTATTTGACTATGATCTTCCTGTTATTGAAAAAGCACAGCAAAAATTAACCAAAAAGTGCAAGGGCAAAAAAATGGTTGCCATTGCTCCTGCATATACGATGTATTCACGAATCTGGCAAAGTAGTTATTGGAAAAATCTAGTAAATTTATTGCAAGAAGACGGCTTTTTTGTAGTTTCCATCGGGCACGCAGATGATCTCGAAGTTAAAAATGTTGACTTTGATGCCAGGGGAAAATATGCGATACATCATATACCTAAAATACTTGATGTATTTGATACTATATTCCTACTTAATTCAGGAATGGCACATATTGCAGCATTAAATCCAGACATCAAAACAGTTTACCTGTGTGTGGGCCAATTCTTACCTAAGGACTTAGCTCCTTATCGCAGAGGCAAAATGGGACATAACACTATATTTGTACACCATAGTTGTCCTATAAGAGAACAATGCTTTAATAATCATGTATCAAATGAGTCGATCTTCAAACAAAGAGATGATTTTTTGACGGAGTGGCACTACCAAAATCAATCTCCTTTTCCTGAATCAGAAAAGCAGTTATTGCTCAAATATATCTGCTGGAATTATTGCGATAAAGAAACAGATAAGTATGAATGCTCTAAAATGATCACCCCGCAGCATGTCTTTGATTCGTTTAAAAGAGGTGAATATGGATAAAGCAATAGACCGATTCAAAGATACTTCCAGACGATCTATTAAAGAAAAATATGTCAAATGGCGAAACACCACTATTTTGCCAGATAAGACAACACGAATTTGGGTGATATTCGAATATGAAGGCGGTGGTGTCGGTGACGTAATTATGCAGCTTCCTGCATTTCGTTATCTAAAACGAACAAATCCCAATGCTAAACTATTAGTATTCGCTGATGATCGTTATTTGGAAGTATACAAATACTGTCGATACATAGACTCTATAGTCCATAAGAATCCATACACAACTACTGACATGCTATCGATTAGAGATACTGACAAAGTTTTGGTGGTCAAAGGAAAGCCATATGGACGAGACTCAAATCATCAGTCAATTGTACAATGGGAGTTTGAACGTATTTGTAATGTAAAACACCGACCGAATATATCCCTTGATTATGAAATGTCAGTCCATGAGTCTGATCTTGATAAAATAGAAGATCACCGTCAGAAAATACTGGGTATGGCAGATGGCAAAAAGATTGTAGGTCTTGGGCCTGCATTCACTTTTTGTCATAAGATGTGGCAAACGCAATACTGGGAAGAACTAACAGACATGTTGCACGAAGCTGGATACTTCGTGGTTGCGCTAGGTATAACTAAAGATCTTTATGTGGCTAATGTAGATTTTGATGCCAAGGGTCTTTATCCGATTAGATATATCCCACGTATACTGAACATTTTTGATGCAGTATTTGTAACCAATTCAGGCATGCTACATATTGCAGGAATTAATCAAGATGTAAAACTTATACTAATCGGATGCGGGCCTTATGATTCTGAAAAGTATCAACTGTATCGCCATGGTCAGCTCGGTTATAAAATGGTTATTATCCAGCATAACTGTCCTCAAAGAAAAGACTGTCTCTTTCATGGTTTTATTAAAGAAAATGATCAGCGTATCGATCTCACGGAGCAACTCATGGCACAATGGAAACAAGAAACGGGTACTACTTTCCCCGAAGAGAGATTTCATGATATGCACAAGTATGTTTCTTGGAGCTATTGCTACAAGGAAAAGGACAGGTTCGAATGCTCTACAAGTATCACTCCCGAAATGGCCTTTAAAGGATTCAAGTCTTCGTATTAAGCTGTGTAAGCGTTCTGGATAAACAGTTCTGTAATTTAGACATATGATTCTTGCCTCGCAGAATTTCTAGACTATCATAATAAGGTACGGATACAAGTCCTTTACCCCAATGAGGAAAGGACATATTGCTAGGTAGCAGCATAAATACTTTCTTATTCAAACCACCAGCGATATGGGCGTGAACCGTATCAATGGTGACGACGATATCACTGGCTTCAATATACGAAAATAGATCTGTAATATCGTCTGAGTCTAGAATCTCTACTGGTAATTTGTATTCCTCTATGTCTGATTTTATTTGTTTCAACTCTGACTTGTGTTGACATATGTAAAAGTTGAAATGTTTTTTATAGCTATTTAGCACTCGACAAAACTCAGCCAGGTCAATTTGTCTTCTTTTGCTAGTTCTTGTTTTGCGGCGGCATTTCCAGTTCACGATGATATTGCGTTTGTCTGATTTATCAAAAACCTTATGATTCATTTTAGGAAGGTGGGGCTCTTTGTACTGTAGATCATACCAGCGAGTGATGCCCATTATATTTGTTGTGTAATCTACTGAAGTTAATTCTTCTACATCAAATACCATCGGCAAAACTCTGTCAATGTAATCACACGATTCAGCTAGTTGTCTCATGCTAGAATAAGTAACAAATAAAATTTTGCAGTTTTTATACTGTTCTTTTATTTGTTTTATAATACTAAGTCTTAAAATATTATCTCCCAAGCCTTGCTCGGAGTAGACTAAAAGGGTTCTGTTATCTAGACTGTGTTTGGTTTGATCCCATTCTTTAACCGTATATGGCATAATAGTGTAGCCACAATTTTTCAACCATTCATAGGCAAACACGATCACAGGATTTTTGATATCAGAGTCTATATCACCGAAAAGACCATCATAAATATGTGATCGAAATTCAATATCATCTTGATCGCCAAACTCCACGAATTTATTCATGAAGTATTCTTTGAATTTATCATCTACTTTCTCATCCAATACAAATATTTGACCAGAAGTACGATGACTGACAGCATTACGATGGTACTCATGCAGCTTGTTTTTATACGCCGTAATCTCATCGTGTAAAATTGTAGCTTCTTGAACTTTAGGCTGTAAAACAGTACCAAGAATCAAATGTTTCTCTGCTAACTTCAAATCTTCCATTTGTATATAAATCTTGCATAGCGTTCTGTGGGAGAAAGGATTTTTTTGATCTGCTTCTAAAGCTTGTGTGCAGTACTCCAAAGCCTTTTCAAATTCATCTTTGTCGTAATAACAGTTGGCTAGGTTTTGCAAGGCAGACAAACGGTATTCTTTATTTTCCAGCAGTTGAATTAAGAGACCTATGCCTTCATCAACACTGCCCTTTATACAACAGTTGACGGCTGCTCGTAATACATCCTCTGGATTATGCTCTGCATTAAAAACCTGCTTAACTTGTGGAGTGCCGTCATCGTTGAAAGAAAAAACTAATCCATGCTTATTGGCTATTTCTTGGGCATTGGCCATATTTAAACCCTTTTTAGAATTATACACAGGATATGGTGATGATTTTAAGCAAATATACTTAACGGAGACAATTATGGGTCTAAATATTACAACACCATTCGCTTCAAAACAGTTTCAAGAAGGATTCTTGGCTGGAACACCAGCAGTGTTTATGTTCACTTTTTCAGATATCGCGGGAGATTTATTCGATCCCTCAGATATTGATATTATTATTACAGAACCTGATGGCACAGAGGCAAAAACCGCCGACTCTATTGATAGAGTATATCTGGGAGAATACGCCTTCAGGTGGGACATACCCACTACCGCTACAATTGGTGCCTATACCATCGAAGTAATTTTCGTCACCGAAACTTCTAGTGGCCCCTCCACCTCTTCGTTTTCTGAAAAATTTATCGTAGGAGAAGTTGAAGGAGACAGCATTTGGAATGTTAACAGAACTAACATGCGCAGATTTTTGGAGCTTCTGATTTCTCAAACACAGAAAATACCCATGTTTAATGAAATAGGACGACTTAATAAAGCAAGAACAATAGCTAAATTCTCTTTCCCTCGTTGGAATCAAGTTGCTGGTGTAGATGTCTACCTTGGTGGATCTCCTAAAGAAACAGGCTTTACAGTTGATTATGTAAAAGGAAGAATTGAATTCGATAACCCTTTATCGTTCTATGATGAAGTCACTGCCGATTTCAATTTCAGATGGTTTTCAGATGGAGAGCTAGATGAATTCTTAGAGCAAGGCATAAACATGGTCAATATTTGGCCACCAGTGACAAGTTATAGTATTGTCAATATACACACAGCTGCTATATGGGGAATTGCCGCCGAATATTCCGCAGCAGTCAATGTCTTGAGAGCATGGATGATGAATATACAATTTCAAGAGCCTGCTAAGATTTTTGGCGGATTAGAAAGACGAAATGAAGTCTTTCAGCATCTAAATGAACTAAAGAAAAACTATGAAGAAGATTTATACAAAATGCTCGAACAAAAGAAATACGGACCATACGAAGGCTTAACCAAGACATACACAACTCCAGAATTCACGCTTCCTGGGGGAAGGAGCCGTTGGTTTAGGTATCTCTTTAAGGGCGGCTAATATGAACTGGCTTAAAAAGATAGCAGCCGATCTTCCGACGTTTGATGTTTACGATCTTCGTCGTGACGGAAAGCTCTTATTTAGAGGTACTGCTGATGAGTGTTTTACGAAGTTGCTACAAGTGTCTAGCTCCTCTGTTGCGTGGTCTATTCAACATGAAGGCTACACTATAAGTCCTATTCTAGAAGATTGGCGAAATTACGTCGGCAATACTGACTTTTCCAGGTTGTAATCAATCATGAACTGGTTGCAGAAGATAGCTCTTCCTATACGTACTGAACAATTGCCTGAGCTGTTAGCTCAGGCTATTGCATATGAGTGTGGTGGTGAGTGGGATGCTGGCAAGGCCGATAATTGGACTAAGAACTTGGATGATATTAATACCAAATACGATCCTATGAGCGAACAACTCGGACAAGAAGTTGGTTACTCCACCAGTTTCTGGGTCAGTTGCAAAACAGGAGATGGAACTTTTCATCAAAAATGGGGTGTCAGTATCAACTTCACAGTAACAAGTGGATCTTCCAATACAACTTTTGATAGCGAAACTGGTGATTGGGACTTTAGTATTGCAGCAAGTGTCCAATGGGCATCGCCCAAATCATGGACTCCAGAATCTCCTTATGCATTATTAATAAGATCTGCTGGCTTCAAAGAAGAAATGCGTACCGTACAGGAAGTCGCAAACTTTGTGAAAGAAACTATTTGGCGAGACCAAAGAGATGATGATAACGATGATGATGAACCAGAAGATGAGCCAACGACAGATCCATCAGTAGGTGCTCCAGTAAGTCCTGAGTTGATAGGGGCACCAGTATGAATTGGTTACAGAAGGCATGTCAATATGATACACAGCAACAAGAGGCAGAGCAACAAGAGGCAGAGCGCTACTTCTCTATAGGCCATGGTGACTATAACGAAGAACACGGATTTGAGCCAAATTACATTGTGTGGGCCTATATAAATGGCAAGATTGAGGTTGGGCCAGAAGGTACGATAGACCAGAGTGGCGGTACTCATGGAAGATTATGGGGCCATGATGTTACAAACAGAACATACAAAGGACGGTATGAACCCCAAACAGGACGATTGTCTATTGTTAAGCCAGAAGGTACGGCTCAGTATAGAGATGTGCCAGTGAGACTTATGAGTGATCTACGACATAAGTTCGAAAACATTAGTGAAGTCTTTACATTCTAATATCTGAGCAGGACAGCACTACCCATTTCAAGTACATATCTGTAGACGTTATATTTACTAACACAATAAATAAAATTTTATGAACTGGTTACAAAAAATAGCAGCGGGTTTCTCTACTGAATATACAGTTGATGATACTCAAAATTTGCCTGAAACCTACTTAGATTTAGGACACAACGAGTGGGGAGGAGAGCTTGCCGAAAACACTGTTGCGTGGTATTACAATGATCTTGGCCTTAAAGAAATTAACACAGGCCATCGTTATATACCAGACCAAGATCTGAGAACATTTATGGCAGGAGGACGTATTGACTTTGACAGAGGTACGGGAACAGTCAGCTTTGCTGATACTAATTATGAAGCAACATTTGGGAAAGATCCAAATATTATCAAAAAGATTATCGAAGAATTAATCAATAAATATCCTGGCATTCGTTTTGCTGTTACAACAATAGGTCAAGGAACTATTGGATTACAACAATATTGGAATGATATGTTTGGTGACTAAAATGAACTGGTTAAAAAAGATAGCAGACGAACCTTCTAAGATATGCCCAGAATGCTATGCTTTACATGACAGTAGATATGTTTATAATGGATTTTGTGTTAATTGTGGTGCAAAATTAAAAGACAAAGAATCTAAATAATGAACTGGTTTAAAAAATCACAACGTCAGCTTTTGTTTCCTAACGTCAATTGGCGACCTGGTATACAAAACGAAGACTTTCATGATCCCGATAATGATGGTTTCCATCGTTGCGCTTATTGCAATCGAGTGATGACTCCAGAAGAAGTTGAAGATGCCAATGATGAAGAACTGTGGGTTAGCAAAGATTTGCATGGTACTAGTTTTGGTGCTCAAGAATATGAAATGCAATTTGATGACCAATTTCTATATCAAAAATTAACGGCTTTTTTTGATACCAGAGACCAATTAGTCCAACAGCAAATAGAAGTTAAACGTCAAGAAATTAATGCAGAACCTTTTGATGTCCCTCTTGATTGGTCAACTAAAAACAATCTAAATAGTGAAGTACAGACATTGTGGGATAACCAGGATTTTCCTGGCAATCTTACATCCCCCCATTATCATACTGGCGTGATGTATAGTAGTGATTTGCAGGTTTGGTCATCACACTGGAATACATTTGGAGAGTTAAATAATTTTCTAGGTCGTAACTATGAGCTAATTATTGAAAAAATAAAAGGCACCAATCAGTTTAAGCAACACCGAGAAAAGCCTATTTGTCCAGAATGTAAAGATGAGCACCTTCATACATGTGATGGTTGTAGTGAACTTATAAAACCAAATGAAGAAGGTGTTTATTTTGACAATGAGAATAGCCAAATTGGTGAAACTCGTCTTTGTCAATCGTGCTGGGAAGGTGGCGAGTTTGATACATGTTATGACTGTGGAAAACTAATAGACAGAGATGGCTATGATGTAACTGTGACTGAAGGTGGAACCTATTGCTCAGATTGTGGTGCTAAACCATTAGATGTCAAGCACTATAACGATAAACTCAGTGCTCTTGGATTAGCTCAAAGCGACCTCTTGCCAATTGATAGCAAAACCATCAAAAAGACTCTATTGCCATTTTTCGGGACACTTGCTGCAAAGGCAATCCCGTTGGAAGCAGAAACCGTTACCAAAATGGCTAAAAGGCAGAATATCCAAGGCGATCTATTGAATCAAATCTTATTCTTGGCAACTCGTTTAGGCAAAGGTCGTCCAGAGGAAGTTATAGGGTATTTGAAGCGTATTATGGAATCAGAGGATGATTTTGCTGAGCGATATCCTTTGCTCAAGAAGTTTAAGAATATACCTGTCAATGTGTCTGCCGATCATAATTATGGCACTCCTGATGTTCCTAGTATAACTTTTGTTATGGAACCATCTGATCAATTAATGGATTTTGCTGAATTCATGTTCCCTGGAGCAGGGAAAATATGGGAAAGTATAAAGTATGGTCATCACTCTGGTTCAATAGCATATGCTCGTGTAGGAGAGAATGATGATTCATCATGGATTATTAACAACATGCAGTCTGATGCTGATGTACAGAGCATAAGGGGAGGTAAACGAGAACAGGCTGCAAATATTTTGGCTGACATACAAAAAGGCAAACTCAAAAGAGATAAAAATGGAGAATGGCCAGAGAATCCTTACATTGGTAAACACCAAATACAGGAAGCATTGGCTATTAGTTTCTGGAATAAGACCTTGAAGCATTATCCTGCGGTGCTGTTACACATAGTCAAAATGGTAGCTAAATCAGAAAACAGGTCGTTGTATATCACTTCGATGGAAATGCAAAAACAAAAGTGGCATACTATACCAGATCGAGCAGTTGATCAGTATGAGCGTATACCTCGCCAAATGGGAGCTACAGAAGAGCATGAACTTATGCGTCCTGAATCATTGAGTGATGATTATTATAATGTCTTACAATTAGCTTCAAATCAATGGATGTATCGATATGGTTCAGATGATCCTGTTGTAGATATGGTTGCTCAAAAGTGGAAAATGGACCCTGCTATGGCATCGTCATTTGTGTATTGGTTTGGAGCTGTTGGTGGTACTGAAGAACAGATATATAAGGGTTTGCATTCTGGTGCTGGTCCAGAGGAGATGTTATTAGCATGAACTGGTTGCAAAAATCATCACAGCGAATTATGATCTTATCAGAGGCTTCTGATTTGCTTAAATTGTTCATTGATGGTCAAAAGTATGAGTGCTATAGGTCTAGTCCGTATATTAATGAGAAGTTACAGTTATATATCAAGCACAATAATATGAAAGCAGCATTTGAGTTAATCAGGTCTATAGAGTGTCAGAAGGTTGATCGATGAATTGGTTGGAGAAGATAGCAAGTCCTGAGGCATGGTTAAGCAGTCAAGGTATACCTACGGAGTTTATTGTGTATGCTTTGGATGACAATAAATTTCCGCGAAAAATACAAAAATGGGTGGCTATAAATTTGACCAAACGGTTTCAAGCCAGCATGGTCCAGAGCTTTAAACCGCATGTAGCTGTTGGTATATATGACGAAGAATTGATAGAAATTAGAGATTGGTACAATTACAAATCAAGAAGGGAACAGGGCTTCGATATCAATCGTTATGATATGGATTCTGCTACTCGTGGAGTACATGAATGGCAATCACAGATGGAAGAGGAGCGTGGCCAAGGCCATGTCAGAGACTATCAATATCCTCGTGGTCAATCTGGCCGAGAATATGAAGAATTAGGTGATGGTTTTATCATGGTAGAAGTGCCTGCTGAGGACTTAGCCAATGAAGGAGCCATCATGCAACATTGTGTAGGAGATGATGAGCAGGAATATACTGATCAGGTTCATGAGGGAACTATTCGTATCTTTTCTTTACGAGATAGCAAGGGATGGCCTCATGCAACAATAGAGGTTGAAGATTTAGCTTATAATCATCATGCTGCCCTCGAAGGCGATCCATTTACTAGAAAACCTCCAGAATGGAGCATTAGTCAAGTACAAGGCAAGCAGAATGAAACTCCTGTAGACAAATATAAACCATATTTGCGTAGTTGGTTTAATAATCATGAACAAGAATTCAACATAGAACGCAAAGATTTTCTACAAACCACTCCAGATTCAGAATTAGTTGAAATGATCTATGCTAAGCGTATGGATTCTGCTGAGTTTTCTATGCTCAAGAATTATTTATCTGATGATGCCATGAAAACGATCCTAGATCAAGTTATGCAAGACCAGGGTCATGGGTGGAGTGCTCAATCTATAAAAGAAATGTTAGTATATGCGGCGTGTGGTAACCCTGAAAGAGTCCCTTTCTTAAAGAAGTTTCTAAGTTATGATTTTGCTGATGTAGTAAGAGAACAGGCCATGGATCTTTTAATGAGCGCTTTTAGATCCCCACGGGCAGGTGATGATGAAGAAATAAAACAGTATATTAGAGATCTTGCTGTCAATGAACAGTATTCTCCTGCTATAGTGGAAAGTGCTTTGAAGTGTTTACGCGAAGTTATAGATAATCCTAGTGCAAGAGGAGAAAGGGGGCCATTAAAAACTCAATATCCTTCTGATATATTACCCATAGCACTTGAAATGTCTCAAAAATGGGAGAATAAACCCAACAGCAGCCGATTACATCAGACAATATTAGGAGACGCACTATCATCGGTAGACCATGATACGGCTGCTGCATTGGTAGAACGAGCCAAGTCCAGCACTTATGAAAGTTCTTATACTGTTAGAATGGATTTAGGGAACCTGGAGAATACTGAAGATTTCTTTGAAATTTGGAAGCGACTGAATGACAAAACTAGAAAAAAACTTCTTATAGACGATCAAGCAAGAGATGATGAATTAGGAAAAACTATTATATATGACCAAATGAACAGACACCAGTTTGCTATAGAAGATTGGAATGAATATCAGAAAAAACTAGATGCCTATAATAAAGAACAACCAGAACTAGAAGAATGGCGACAACAAGGCTATACCTCTCCCAGTGCTCTGATCGAACCTAATTTGCCTTCATTCGACCCTAATTGGGATCGTAAAACTCGACCTGTAGAAATGGGCGGTGATTATGACGCCAAAGGTCATTTTGGCGCAGTTGCCGCAGGATGGTTAAAGAAAGCTAAACATGAACTGGCTCGTTAAAATATCTGGCTCTATAGAAGAGTATCTCACCTCTTTAGGTGCGACTCCAGATATCGTTCAGTTCATTATGAGCGTACCTGATGGACAACAGTTTTTAACCAATGAGTTTCGTAAGAATCCTACTTTGACACTAGAGCAGATGCAAGAGATTGTGACACCTCAAAAACAGCAACCAGCATATACTGACTTGCAGTTAAAAACTATTGATGATGCAGTTTATCGCATGTCCAGAAGATTAGCACCAGACTCTCCTTGGCTTACAAAATACAAAAACTGGCTCACAGTCGAATTTAGGAAGTTGAATGCTGCTAACAAACTATTTGACTATGAAGGAAATACAGAACGTGGACCAGTGGTTTATTATGATCCAACAGGTAATCATAGTGGCGAATTAATTGAAATGCCAGGACATCTAGATTTGGTTAGAGATTGGATAATTGCCGACGAACCAGAATTGGCTTCTTATTCGTTCGAGCAAGCTTTACAAGCTCAAGAAGATTACCATGATCGTCATGATAATCCAGATAATGTTTATTATGATCCAATCTCTCCCCAAAATATTATCTATGGCCCAGAATGGAACAATCCTAAATGGAAAGGATGGACGATACAAGAGATCAGTAGCGAAAATGATTTAACCGCCGAAAGCAACCTGATGAATCATTGTGTTGATAGTTATTGGAGGGATATACAAGCCCAGAGATGCGTGATACTTTCGTTGCGTGATCCTCAAAACAAACCCCATGTCACCGCAGAAAAAGACTATAAAACCAATACGTTCTATCAGATTATGGCCAACAGCAATGACGAACCAGAGGGCATTCACAAAGAAATGTTCAAAGAATGGTTTAACACACTAGAAGGGGTAGCTATTGAAGGAGAGGATGCCTTTGATTATAATAACTTAGGGAACAATCAAGAACTAGAAGATACTTTACATGAAGCCATTTATGGTGGTGGAGCATATGGAATAGCACCACATTGGGATCAATTTGATGTCATAGAAGCATACGATGCTACGATGTATGTGTTGACAGGCAATGATCGAGACTTTGGTTATTATCACTGGATGGGACGCAGCGGAGATACTATTGCACAAGCTGCGGTGGATCATGATATATGGCTCAAAGCAAGTTTAGCTCGTGGTTATCCTGAAGCAGATGAAGCGAAGCAACAGGCCATGTTTTATAGTGGTTCTGCTGTTGAAAAACTATATCAAAAGATGGATGAAGGTTTAGAACAGTTCGTACATAATAATTTTGGCAATATAGACATTGGCATTCCCTATCCTCAAGAAGAAGACTTTGAGACTCCTGAAGAGTATGAGCAGGCGATAGAAAAACATCACGATCAAGAAGCGGAATATATGCAAGCAGAATATGAGAACTATTTGCCTGGAGCCTTAAACTCAGAGATTGCCAAAGAGATTGTTAGGCTGAAAGACAAGACTGAGGTTCATCCTAAGCTGGCACAGTATAATTGGTTACAACTGATACGTGAAAGGATTTAACATATGAGTAAATGGTCTATCTCGATAATAGGCAATGGTTTTGTTGGAGGAGCTATTGCACGTGGATTTGGATTATATGCGGATGTCAAAGTATACGATATAGATCCCAAAAAATGCATTCATACCATAGATGAAGTATGTAAATCTAAATTTGTGTTTTTATGTTTACCAACGCCTATGATGAATGTTACAGGAGGTGGAGCGGATCTTTCTATTGTACATTCAGTTTGCAAACAGGTATCCGAGATTTCTCGTGATCCTATTTACATTATGAAGTCTACTGTTCCAATAGGGACAACTCTGAATTTGGGTAAACATTATGATTTGAAGTTGATTCACAATCCTGAGTTTTTGACTGCTCGTAATGCTGATATTGATTTTCTTACTCCCGCGAGAACTATTTTTGGCGGAGATAAAAATCTTTGTAGTATTGTGGGGGAAATGTTTGCAGAGCGTTTCCCAGGTACTAATATTATGTATATGAGCAGCAGATCATCAGAAGCGGTTAAATACGTTGCTAACTGCTTTTTCTGTGTGAAGGTGATGTTTTTCAATGAGATGTATTTAGGTCTACAAGGAGTAGACTGGAATGATGTCATGGCAGGAGTGTTGGCAGATGGCAGAATTGGCAATAGTCATACTCAGGTTCCTGGCCATGATGGCGGATTGGGGTTCAGCGGAAGCTGTTTTCCAAAGGACATTTCGTCCCTTATTGCTCAATTAGATAAATTCGCATTCGACGCTAAAATGCTGAAAGCGTGCTGGGAGCAGAATAAAATCATACGCCCTCAAATGGATTGGGCCGATATTCTTAGTGCTGTGAGCAAAAAAAAGGAGTAGATACATATTTGTCGTACTATAGCGATGAAAGGCATAAAATGAACTGGCTAGTTAAAATACTATTAAAAGAAGCACAGGGTCGTAGATTCCGTACAGATGATAGAGTCCGTTATTTCACTGACTCTCAAAAGGGTAAAGGCAAGGGTGTAGTTTTAACACCGAGGTTTAATCGAGGTACTGTATTAGACTTTGATTCAGAGAATCGTAGGTATCGTGTCAAAAATGACAGAACTAACGAAGAATTTGATGTACATCCTCGTAATCTGATTCCTGACTCTTTGAAAAGACATCCTGTTAAAGAAATTACTGAACCTATTCAACCTATTCAGGAGCCTGTACAGGAACTTATTCCTATACAGCAAGTTGACACTACTATACCTGCCCCTGCATAGTGAGATTATGACCAATGCTCGGTGAAGAATTCGCTCATTTGGCGGGATTCTCTTCTTCTGTTGGTAATTGGATTGCCCCAAACGGTGATCTAATTGTTGGAAGAGAAAACACCGATCACTATATGATATTAGTCGAATATGAAGGAGATCCTAAAACTGACAATAACCTAAAATGGATGAATCAAAAGGTTGAACAAGATGGTTTTATTAGGCTCGTATTTAGGAATGAAGTTTGGTTTCATGTAAATTGTCGTACCCAAAAAGAGATATGGGGCGAGACGCCAAACTTTAAAAGAATGATTAGCATATTACAAAGACTGGGAGACACTGAAGTACAAATATTTAGCAAGACTCTAAACATAATAGGTTCTGCTAAAGATGTAGTTGAACACAATGTTAGCCAGTTACAGATAAGGGAACGAGATGCAAATCTATTATAATAAAATCCCTTCCAGCCACATCGTAAGAGCAGATGCAATTGCCCCTCCAGGTGTCAATGTAAACGAACTAGTACGAGCTGTGTCAGATCAAGTGGGGCTCACCATTATTCATGAAGCCGCTCATGGTAAACGCTGGGCAGAAGAATATCGTACTCACAAAAGAAGTCTCAATGATATGAATCGCGGCGAAGAAGAGAGCATTGCTGAAGGAGCAGAACAAAGTGCTAATCTGTCAACCGATCTGGGTCAAAGTATTTTTGATGATTCAGACAGTACAGATGTAGTGTCCAATGCACAGATATTAGATACGGCAGTACAAACTGCTAATGCTCGATATGAAATTTTTATTCCGCGAAATCTGGTAGAAGACACAAATTTAGGAACTGATAAGTGGGGCGAATTTGAAATGATTCAGGGCCAAGAAAAGTTTGAGAAAACTGTCAGCCCTCATGTGGCTTGGAGTGAACAAGATAGGACTTTGAAAGTAGATGTGGATGCCATTGTTACTGCTTATAATCGAAAAGTAAATGAGTCTATGCAAGGACGTATCCATCCTTCTACATTCCAAGACGATGGCGTTGAACAAGATCTTCCTGGTGTCAGCCAGCAACCTCCTGGTTCAATTCCTTCTTTGCCAGAAGTACCTTCAGTGGAGAGTCGAGAATGAGAGAAACTCCTATAGAAGAAATTAACACTTTTCTGAAATCAGCTGAGTCTATTTTAGATAAAGATATTCTAGATCAAGAGTCAATTCAATCTCTGAACAAGGAAGCAGACAGGCTTATTGAGAAGATTGGTGAGTCTAGATCTTACTTTAAAAGGCTATTATGAGCTGGTTCCGCAAATCACTAATGTACAATGATTCATACTATACGGCCATTACGCCTGAAGAATATTATGAATGGAAGTTTACTGAAACAATTCCCAAGGGGACATTGTTATCTAGAGAGTTGCCTTCTAGTCGTATCTTCAACAGAGGCCTGGTAGTGGTCTCTACTGCTTCTAAGGTTCCTGATGATTGTCTGGTCAAAAGCAAAAATAAAGATATGCGGGTGATCAAAGATACACGAGCGAATATATTGTTTAATGTAGGTCAGATTTTATCACCTAAAGAATTAATCGATAAGCATGAAAGACTGTCCGATAAATTCCGATCAGGGTTGCATTCTTTTCAATTGCATTTGATAAACAAGAAGTATGTTACAGGTGCATCAAAGAAACACAATCTATATAGGTTGGCAGACCACAATGACACATCAGTATCTATGGCTAGTTTTGGAGAGTTGACAGAAATCTTAGAAAGATTAGCAGCCGTTCAAGTTAAGCTTGGAGATGATGCTAATAAAAAGAAAGGTCGAGCATACGAGATGGCAGACTCTATGCGTTTTGATAAGATTATGAATCTTTTACGACAACGACATATGCCAACTGATAGTGTTAGTATGGATTTTTTACTACGTACTGCTAACATAAAATCTACACACACCAAAGACATTTCATGGACTGAATGTTTTACAGAAATTTCTCCAGAAGCGCTCTCATTAAAAGAGAGACTAGATGTTTTTAGAAACCTTAAATGGGTTCAGTCAACTAAATAATCACTTCAGCTCGGCTCTCTAATTATGTTTTTATGCAGGAACTAATAGGTTTTACGGTGTATTTGTTATGCATGAGAAACAACAAATTTGAACAATTTTGGTCTAAATATAGTTCAAAGCCCTTGAAAGAAAGAAGGGCTTATGTAGACTCTTTGTCTATACAAGACCGAAACATTTTATTCAATTCATTCTTTGCAGATGGGTGGTACGAACTCTTCTTGCAAAATGAAATTGATATAATGTTAGACTATGTTAAAGAAAAGCTCCAAATAGATTTAATTGATATAAGGATTAAAGCACTTAAATACAACAAAATCTTTGTCGTTGAAAAATCTATATGGGATAATGTCTTAACAATATTCAATGAGTACGACACACTATATGATATCAAAGTGATTTTTGGAGGATTAAGTATATCATCATGGGGTAGACTTAATCAATTTTATGTTATCAGACGTTCTAATTAAATGGAGTTAGTATGCCTCGAAGAAAAAAGCCCCGACGTTCCCCAAATTTACCAAAATACCTACAAGCTGATGTCCAGCCCAAAAATGAAGAACAGGCCAACATGCTGGATTCAATTCGTAAGAACACAATAACCTTTGTACAAGGATATCCTGGTACTGGTAAAACATTTCTGGCAGTCTATGAAGCAATTTGCGGATATTTTCGAGAAGAATATACACAAATGGTCTTTAGCCGACCTATTGTAGAAGCAGGGGGCGAAAAGCTCGGCTATCTGCCTGGTAACATGTACGAGAAAATAGACCCCTATATGATACCTATCATAGATGCTCTGTCTCAGCTTCTAGAACAATCTGTGTTTAACCAACTGATGGGTAAACGAGAATATGACTCTCCGATACGAATTCTTCCTTTAGCCTTTATGAGAGGTGTTACGTTAAGACATAGTTTCTGCGTTATAGATGAGGCACAAAACATGAGTTCGGAACAAATGAGAATGTTGCTGACCCGAATTGGTGAAGGATCAAAGATCGTTATTTGTGGTGATATTAGACAATCTGATGTCAAAGACCGAAACGGTTTAGAAGAAGTATTTGAATTATTAAAAGGTATCGATGGGATTGGTTTCGTAATACTCACAAAAAATGCAATTGTTCGACATCCTTTAATCGCCTATATCGAGGATCGATATCAGCAAAAAGAAGACACGCCGAACGATTGAACAAGTGTATAATTATATATGGCAGAAAACGAAAAACAAGTTAAAATGCTATTTGTATGCGGGTTTTGCAGACATCATAGTTATGATGGTCCTGCTGAATTCAATTTCTATGAAGGAATAATATACTATTCCTGCCATGAATGCAAAAAAATGAATGTTTTGAAACTCAGCAAGGATATGCCACCTCCTTATCCACGAATCGGCATAGGGACATAACATGTTCATTGTCAGAAATATGAGTTCTAAAACTATTGTGATCTCAGACCTACATGCTGAAATTAATCCAAAAAAGGTTATTGACCTTGAACGAGTAGCTACACTGCCAGATATACAGAGAAGCTATGACCTTAAAGTAGCACTCAGTAGTAAATATCTAGAACTCATAAAACATAGCATCGTCCCTATAGAAGAAAAAGCTGTACCCACTCCTGTTAAAATAATAGAAAAACACACAGAGAAAATCATCGAACGGGACAAACTAGAAGATGCAAGATTGATTGCATTGATCAAAGCAGCCGTATCCGAATCTGTTCCAGAACAAAAAGCAGCTCCAGTAGTAAACGCAGATGAAGCCGTCAATAAAGCAGTCAATGCCAAAGTAGGCCAAGTGAATGTTATGCTCAGAGAGATTAGAGATAAGATCGCTAACTTTCGACCAGGCTACGGGCCGCAAGAAAATGAGATCGAAACGTTGATTGACCCTGCATTATTGGCTGAAATGGCAGGTAAGTCTGTTGATAAAATAGCTGGAGAAATCGAATCTGGCACAATTAAGAAATCTAGGAAAATCAAAATTACACCTACTAAGCCACTAGATGACTTGGCAAGTGAATTAGACTAAGGAGAACTAAAATGAAATCACTAGATTGCGGAACTATGTTCCTCGTAAAAGGAGAACTAGACCCTGCCACTAATGAACCTGTATTCACCAGAGAAAGAAACTGTTTCTTGCAAGCAGCAGAGACCGAAGACACAGAAGAAACACTCAAAGAAAACAACTGGTCTTATGTAAGACATGGTGAAAAATTTTACATCGTGGGAGAAGATGCCATCAAACTAAAAAATCTTCTGACCATACAATCAAAACCAGAAGACTCTAATATTGTTATGACCCAAATAGGAGCACTGCGACGACCTATGAAAGATGGACTGCTCAACACCAGTGAAGAAAAACTGAGCGTAGCTATCATTCAACAGATCATTCGTAACCTCATAGGAGAACCTGACCAACCAGGAGAACACTTGTGCTTCTGTGCTCCTGGTGATCCAGTCGATAGAAATCTGAGCGTTGTCTTTCATAGAACTATGTTGACCAATGCCATCAAAGGAATGGGATATACGGTTGAATGTATCCCTGAAGCATTGGCCATCATCTTCAGCGAACGACCCGTCGCTGATGATCCAGACGAAGGAGAAGCAGCCTTCAGTGGCATCGCTATGAGCTGTGGCGCTGGCATGATGAACTGCTGTTTTGCATGGAAGAAAATGCCCCTGATTAACTTCAGTATCGCCAGATCAGGAGATTGGATCGATAAAGAATCATCCAAAGTCGCAGGAATAGATGTCTCAGCAATCACACGCTTTAAAGAAACAAAATTAGATCTTGGAAATATAGATCATGCAGATATGAAGCAGGCAGCTCTGTATATTTTCTATCAGAATATGATCGAACATGGACTTAAGAATTTCGCGGAAAAATTTAATCAACTCGATAACCCAATAGATGTCCCATTAGAAGTCATCGTGGCTGGAGGCACAGCCAGCGTACCTGGATTTATAGAAATGTTTCAAACAACACTAGAAGGTTTGGAATTGCCCTTTAAAGTCAAAAGCGTGCGACTAACAGCTAATCCGCTATATGTCGTCAGTAACGGGTGCTTAGTAAAAGCAATAGCTGCTGAGAAAAAAGGCAAACGAAAATCAGAACCAGAGAAGAAGGAGAAGGACAAAGCGTCCAGAAAAATGAAGTTGTAGGTAAGAACGGAGACATAAAATCGGATACGCAAACATTGTTATAGTTGAATTACATTTGGGCCAAGCGCTAACTAGCGCATCCCCTGTAAATTCAGATCGAAAAATAAATCTTAATGAGATCGGCGCTGTTAGAGATCTAAACCGCATTCCAGACGATACAGTTGAGTACTATATTCAAATAGCAGATACTCAAATAGACGGCATACTCACAGAGATGTATAAAACTCCTTTACAAAAGTGTGCTCATGGACAATGGGATCTAGATGCTGCATTAGATGAATACAACCAAATCGTGGAAACTATGGACACGACTAATCTAGTGGCTGGAGATGAAATCGTTATTCGAGATGATGATACTGGAACTGAAGAATTTCATGTAGTTAAAGAACTATTAGACCAATTTAGATTTATTACTGTAGATCCTATTTTGACCCTATTCACAGGAGATAATGTCAGAGTCATCAGAATAGCATTTCCTCCTCCTATTCCTCAAACTTCTGCACGGTTTGCCGCAGCATTCATCTATGATAAATACTTCGCAGCACAAGTTTCACCAGATATATCTAACTATGGAGATAAAATGAGATCAGTGGCTATAGGACAATTAAATGATATCCTAAATGGTAAAATCATCCTGGGATGTCAACGACGAATAGGAGATCGATTTGGCAATGCATATCTTACGGACAGTTACGCTCATCAGGATAGAGGGTATAATGTAAATGATAGAGACATGAGTCAACAAGGAAAATAATTATGCCAGTAATTACACAGTGTGACTATTGCAAAAAAAAAGTTAAGAGGAAACCCTCATCTATTCTTTCTCATGTGTTTTGTAGCAAAAAATGTAGCTCTAAGGATTTAATAAGAAGAACCCATAATTCCAGAAAAACAATATGCAAACAATGTAGTAAAACATTTTATCCATGTAAACGACGTAACAGAAAAGATCAGTTATTTTGTGATCAAAAATGTATGGGGGCATTTAACGCCACCTTAGATTATAGTGTGTCTCATCTTTCAGAAGAAGTACTTGAAAGTATTGATGGTTTTATGTTAGGAGATGGACATATATCTCCTGATAGTTCGCATTTAACATGGAGCTTAAAATATGAACACTTTTCAGAATATATTGCACATTGTTTTTCGCACTATGATCCTACATGCAATCTGTACTTTGTGAAAGACAAAAGATTCAAGAAGGGCGGCGTATGGTCCTATTCAGGAAGAACAAAATCACATCCTGATTTAGCAAAACAAAGAGCACGATGGTATTGTAATAAAAAAAAGGCAATTCCAGAGGATGTAGCAATAAGTCCTAAATCAGTCTTGTTGTGGTATCTGGGTGATGGTTGTTTAAATGGTGTAAATGTAATATTCAGCACAGACTCATTTAATAAAACTGAATTAGAAATATTATTATCTAAACTAAAACAAATTGGTGTGGTTGCCAAGATACAAAATAAACGCAACAGAATTATTATACAACTTAGTTATATAAGATCATTTTTTGATTATATAGGTTGGCACTCGCCCATACGATGCTATGATTATAAGTTTGACATGCCATCAGAAATTAAGCATTGTCTTAGCACTTCAGAGTTATCTAATAAACTTTCTGTGTGCCATTACACTATTTATAGTCATGGTAAACGATTGTTTGCAAATAAATCTAAGTTAACAAATAATTCTTTTTGGTGGAATAAAAATGAACAGATCGAAATTGCAAAAGCTATAAGCAGCCAACAAGGTAAATAATGAAAAATAACCTAGATAGACTAATCAGTGGAATTAACAGTGCTCTGGACTATATCGCTAGACTCAATGGACAAAAAATCAATGTCAAAGATCAAGCTGTTTTCACACCAGGACCAATGTTGCATAAAGATACCAAGACAATGGACAGACATACAAGCGCTAAAATTGAAAGAGAAAATCAAGATGCTATGGATTTTTCACGACATATGACACGGGAATTTCATAACCGAATTAAAGAATAATGCTAGATATCCAAAAAGCTCTGAAAAAAGTCATTGAAAAATTCATCGTTAATCAACTCGCACTCACGGCTGATATCAATGACGGAGATAGCACTATATTTGTTGCCAGCTCCAGAAGATTCGTTGTCGGAGATATCATCTTTATAGGCAATCCAGTCACAGGCGCGGGAGAATGGAATACAGTCTGTAGAGTACCAGATAATCTCAGCGTCACCCTAGAAGACCCCGTAGGTGACGACTACAACATACAAGATAACATAGTACGTAAATTACATGGTGCAGAAGCCTCTAGTAGACAAAGCCTCAAAGGCGTCTATATAGGCAATCCAAACGTCATTCAATCATTTCCAGCTATTACAGTCAATGCCAGACGCAGAAGTGCTGAACCTTTTACCTTAGAATCTGTCACAGAGAAATTCGAAATAGAAATAGGCATCTATATCATGGCAGCAGACTATGAACTACAATATGAACTAATGCAACTCTATGCCAAAGCAATCGAAAACTCATTATTCAGAACACTATACCCGCTTGTAGAGCCATTCGGATTGACCACTTTGGCTGAACCAGTCGTACCTTCTGATACAACCATTAAGCTAGTTGATGAAACACTTTTACAATGTAATGTGGGATGGATCTTCCTAGAAAGCGCAGATGCCTTGAGGCCCAATAAACCCATAGCCTATCAAGGAAATGGAGTCTATCAATTGGCTATTGCCGTTGGTAAAGATTTTGCCGCGGGAGATAAAGTAATCGTACCACATAGACATATTTATAATACACTTCCTAGAGGAACAGAATATGGAGCCGTTAATAGCCAAAAAGGACTCCTAGAAGCAGCTATTATTTCTTGGTCTGGAGATGAAGAAAGAAGAATACATGTACCGTATCGTGATCCTTTGACATTTTAATTGGAGATTGAACCATGAAAATTATGACCCTTAGTATCTCGCCATATGTATGCACCTCAGAAGGAAAAATGCACGCAGAAATACTACAACACCTATTCAGCCAAGGGCATGCTGTCGCCAGTATCGCTTGGGCACATGATACTTCTTTTTTCATACCAGAAGAAGTAGATGGAGTTAAAAAACACTATTATGAATTCGAACTACAAAATCAAAAATGTAAAATACCTGTGATACCCTTTCAAAGAAATAATAATGACGTGGTGATGGTCTATGAAATACTCCAACAATACAAACCTGATGTCATTATTACTATCGGAGATTATAACGACTTCTTCTATATGAAAGCTGTTAAACAATTCTACTCCGATGATCTCAAGTGGCTGTTTATACTTAATAATTACTCCTATCCGATCAATGAAAATGACAGAGATCTGATTAACTATGCAGATGGAGTTCTGTGCACAAGTCAGTTTTGTTATGACATAGTTAAGGATTTATATGTTAAGGATCTTATAGAAGTTCAATACGTGGGCTGTGACCATAAAATCTTCAATACCAACAACCGACAACCCGCTCCAAAAGATAAATTCAGAATTATGGTCAATGGCAAAAATCTACAGATAGAAAATGTGCCCATGGTTATGCAGGCAGTAGCAGAACTGAGAGCCTCTAAACCTGAATTAGAATTGTATGTATTATCAAATCTTTATGATAATGGGGATTATGACTTGGAATTGCTCAAAAATAGGTTCGACCCCAATTCTGAATTTATATCCTTTCCAGACAAATATGTGTCCATCATAGACGGTCTCTCGCCAGAGGAAGTGGCTCTACAGCTTAAAGCCACAGACTTGTTTATATCTGTACCTATGGTGTCATCTAGTTCAATGTGCGTCTTTGAAGCTATCTCCTGTGGCTGCGTGCCGCTGATGAGTGACTGCGGATCAAACGCAAATATAGCCAAAATGTTGGAAGAATTACATATTTGGAAAAGGAATTCTACCCTGGTTCCGTGTATAGAGTTACTGACAAGACGTGAAAATTATTTGAATGTCACTGATCCTAGTCGTCTGAAGCAGGCAATATTGAGAATTTCTGAAAATATTGTAAATAATGAAGGAACAAGAAAAGGATTGTCGGAATTTATAAGGAATTATGATAGAGCAGATTTTGTGAAGAAAGTGTCTGAATTAACAGACCACATGAAGAATTCTAAATCAGTGATCTGCCTCGAAACAGTTTAAAGGAGAATACGAAATGGCTGCTATAGTTGTATCAAAATATCAGGTAATTGTAGATAAATATGCAGATGCACAGAAACGAGTAGTAGGTGTGGTTGATTACTACTTTGATGCAGCATATGAAATTGTATTGTTACAAGTCTTTCAACCAGAGTTAGACCTTTTGACTCCGTTTTATAATGCGTATCTGTCAGCCCGAACTACTTATTCGACTGCTCCGCAGTCAGCTATTGTAGCTGTACAAAGACTACAACAGCATATTCTTAAAGAAGCCAGAGACACAGATGGCGACCGATATACCAACGTCAATGACTGGCTTGATGCAGCAGGAACGAATGGATCGAACACATTGGCAGCAATCTCAGGAAGATCTAATGATTCAAATACTTCGATTAAAGTCGAAGCAGAGTTTGCTGTTTTATCTGCACAAGCAGGATTCGCTATCGATGCGGAGAATATAGCTTAATAACTAACAGGAGAAAGAACTATGCCACACCCAGTCACAAATTGTGTAGCTGATGGTCAATGCCCAGCAACAGGAATTGAAACCAACACGTTTATGGAACCTAACCTTCAGGCTCCTGATGGCTCTATTCATTTTGCTAATATGGGCTGGGTTGGTTTCGCTAAACTGACAATTGACAGTTTGACTGCCACCAATGTTCTTCGTGTAAACAGCGCTGACTTTAACCTGTCACAAGACATTGAAATGCCCGACGTTATTGATGGTCGTATCGACCGAACTATCTACAAACTAGGACCTAAAATTGTTGAAGGCACACTGTCACTGCCAGTTGTTGCTGATGTCGATCCTACTACCGTAGATGGTGGTTGTGCAGTAGCAGAAGACCTCAGAGGAGAAACATCCGTTGCAGGAAACTTGCTCGATAACCTATGGTGTTGGGCAACCTCTCGTGGTCCTCAAGGACGTTTGACCTACACTGATGCAAGACTCGATATTCGTTATGCTAACCATGCTGCATTTACGTTTGATAACGCTGTGGTTAATACTTTCGGACTGAGCATCGCGCAAGGCGATCAGCTCACTCTAGATATTAATGCCTACGGACGTTCTCGTAGTCCTACAATTCTAGACATTAATGACATACAAACAGATCCAGCAATTGCAGAATTCCTATCACCAGCTCGTGTTTTGACCTGGAATGATATTACAGTCAATGCACTGCAAGGATGTGCTCAAGATGATCATGATCTATTTTTCTCAAATCAAGTACGTGAATTTAATATGGACGTAAATAACAACGCTGATCGTTTCTATACCTTCAATGGTAGTCTATTCCCAATAGATATCAATGTAGGACAACGTGAAATTACAGGCAGCGTTACACTCATGGGCCTTGCCGAACGCCTCAGACAACTGGCCGAAAGCAACCAAAACCGATTTACCGAAAAGAATGAACTCCGAGTTGCTCTGTATATCGGAAATGATACATTCGAAGGTGGATCTTTCACAGCTCGTGACTGGCTTGGCTCAAGCTCCGTAGCCCCTCCAGGTGACTCCATCTGGTTTAAAAAGCTAACTGGTGTTGTATTCGAAATCGAAGAAATGGCTATGACCAATGACGTTTTTGAAACAACCGTTAATTGGCATGCTCTGGCAAATGACCAGTTTAATTATACTGCATTTTCTCCCGATTCGTCACGGTGCCTCTTCCCAAGTTGGCATTAAGATAGAGATATAAACTCATAATCCCACACAACGCATGTGGCCCGAAAGGGCCATGTGCCTTTGTGTATAATTAAAACATAGCTTTGAAGGGAACATTTATGAGTATTGTGATTAATCCAGACAAAGAGTTTATCAACATACGTATCTATTACGTAGAAGAACCAAAAGACCAGGGCATCTCTGTCTTCAGCTTTATCAAAAACAAAGACGAGTTCAAAGTCTGGACAGAAAAAGACTACAAAACAGAAGAAGATCTTATCAAAGAAAAACTTCTTGAAAATCCCACTATGCAGCATAATCCCCAAAATCCTGTGCAAATACCCAAGGATGCTAACGATGGTAAAATTATCAGAGAAATACACTCATCGTGGCGAAGAATGACTTGGGCAGAAACCAATCAAGTCTGGTCTCAATGCCTTAAACAAATCGCTGGCAAGGACGGCGCACCCAAAGTAGATTTCGACGGTATAAAATACCGAGAACTTAAGCTTAAAAAATGCCTCAAAGGATGGAACGTCAGAGATGATTCAGGAAATCCCATACCGCTAACTCCTGAATCTATAGATAATTTGATTCCCGAAGCTGCACGAGAACTGCTCGATAACTTTGAGAAAGTCACCGAAACTACTACGGAAAAAGAATGAGCATAATATTAGATCCTAAAAGATCATTAGTTGCTATACAGATACACTATCTGGAAGAAAAATCACCAGAAGGATTTATAAAATTCAGCTTCCCAGAAAATAGAGAAGAATGGCAGAAACCAAATACGCATGAACTTAACACCACTTGGAGCCGTATCACCTGGGAAGAGCATAATAATGTCATGTCTCAATGCATGAGACCTACATTAGGACAGAACGAAGTTGTTAGATATGAGACAGATTACTTGATCTATAAACAACTTAAAATGAATGCCTGTCTTAAAAGCTGGGATGCCAAAAATGATGATGGTACAGATTTGCTATTAACTCCAGAAGTGATTTCTTCATTAGCGCCAGAAGTGGCTGACTATCTATTGAAAAAGTTTGAGGAAATAACAGAACCAAACAAAGAAGACCTAGAGAAGTTGGAGAGAGCAGTAGGAGCATTCTTTGATGGAGACTCCAATGGAGTGGATGCAGCAGAAAGAGCGTGGGTTAATGAACATATTCTTTGTTGGAGTTATAAGGCACTTCCCAAAGCAGTGAGAAAGTTGGATTATACAGACTTCTTGATGCATTTGAGAATGTGTTTATCTAGAGTAAACATCGAAAGAGAATTTGAATTGAATCTACAAGGAGTTGACACTAAAAACAAAACACCATCCGCAGCACAACCACCACAGCGGCCAGTTCCAAGGAAAGGTGGTGGAGCACATAAGACAAAAAAAGTCAGCAAAGTTATGTCCTTCAATAAGAAGGGTGGCATTTACTAATAGATAGTGTATAATACCAAGCAAGGAGAAAAGCTATGGCAATTAAGATGATGGTTAGTCGTACTGATTCGATAGATACCGAAGTTTTCGTGTATGAGAAAGACGATGCTATTATAGCAACGCATGAAAAGAATCAAATACCGAAGGATATAGACAACGTGGAAACTGTTGTCTTTACTTTCCGCAAACCTAACTACAGTGACAGCAATGCCATCATGAGTACCATGTCGTTCATAGCTGGTCAGACCGCTAATCTTGCAGCTCTTATGGACTTCAGACTTGAAGTTTTGCGTAGATTGTGTGATGATTGGACGTTGTGTGACGATAGCGGCAAGTCTATACCATGCAATTTTAAGAATATAAGCAATCTAGTTCCTTCAATTGCTGCTGCTGCTTGTGATGCCGCTTTAGAAAAAATACAGATCAGTTAAAACCTTATGGCTTTTGACAAATCGCTGTATATTACATACATTGGTAGCAAGCGAAAAATCTAGATCAAATAAAAAGTTGGTCCTCAGATCAATCTAATTTGATTCATGGCCTTAAGTACCAGGCAATATCATCTGTCTGGTCTTTAGCATGGGAACTATGACGAAACTGATGCCGCCTTTTTCCTTAAAAGTATTCAAACTTATTTCTTTGACATATCCGACTATAACAACTTTCTTGTCAAGATGAATTCCTCCCCTGCGTGCTACTCTTTCAAATGGCGTGCCGCTTGGGGCGAACCGCATGGAATGAGCCTCAGCCTTTGGCTTGAATTTCTTCAAATGATCAATATCTGCCTTGTTGGCTGGCCTAATTCCGCCTCCAGTATAATTTCCATCATCGTCTCTAGTTCCTTCTCTCTTGAGTTTGGTTATTTTCTTTTGCCATGATGTAGTATCCACTCTCAGTTTGCTTTTAATAGACAGATATCCAAGAGCTTTCTTGCGATGTTTACGCTTGGTCGTGCTGTCCTCCCCGAAATAATCCGACAAGGTTCCGACCCACTTTATGGGGATGTGTTTGTCTGGGTTAACAGAATCAATAAACAGGTCTTTTATTTCTTGCAATGCGATGTATCTGTCTGTATCTGTTTTATGATCGCGGGAAATGATGCTTTCTGCTTTACGCAACAGTTGCGTGGCACTAATATCAGTGTCAGCATACTCTGGAGGGTTTTCGTGGTTGATATCTTTCAGAAGTTCATAGAGATTGATATTCATTTCTATGGCTTCATGGATCTGTTCTACTATGTCATCTATTTTAGGAGTAGCTTCTAAAACAAGCGCAAACTCAAAGTTATCTACTCCCACAAAATATCCAGTATACGGATATTTATTAGATGTTATGTTTTCGTAGAATGTTCTTGTTGGTCCGATCAACAATATATTCTGCTTTGAGTCTCTGATAGTCCATGAGTCAAAATATGTATTCTCTTTATCAGCTTTAGTGAGTCTCAATGTCCCTTCTACTTTAGTCAGGACACAGTGACGCAGTATGTCTATGTTAGATTTATCTCGTTCGTCAAATATTGCTACCGCCTTAATGTCATAACCTTTGGGTTGGCTTTGTCGTAGCGGCCCCGCCGCTACACCAGGATTGCCCCACGCATCTTTGAAGAGTTTGTCTATCTTGGCTTTGATAGTCGTGAATTTCTTTCTGATGCGTCCAGCTTTGGGCATCTTCTTTTTAGTGGGAATACTGCCAATCGGTTCGCAGCCTAAATTAACGGCTTCATTGAATAAGCCCTCTCTTTGAGAATCATCGAACATCCATGGATCTTTTTTTTGTAATTTTCTAGGCTTCGTCACACTTGCAGGAAGAATTTGTTTGCGTTTTATTTCAGCAGACAAGAACCCATAACCTTGTAGCTCTGCCAGCTGATTATCTACCCCTCTTTTTAACAACTGCAACCTTATTGTCAGATTAGATTCAACACGTTCGGGACTATACGTGTCTTGGCTTCCGAAGTGGAAATTAGGCACATCGGCTGAAAAAGTAGCAATGGCGATAATAAGACATACATTGATAATCATTAAGATCTCCTAAAAAGGTTCATTTTCCTATTCGTTGTATGTATTCCTCATAGTTTAACATATCGGGATATTCTTTTATTGGAGTGGCCCTCTTGACACTAAGCAGCCTTTCATCAAACCCAACATAACATATTACAGAAATGATACCCTCATAACAATCTATGCTTCGTAAATCTATTAGATAATTACTTTCGATTAAGATATGCTGTTCTTTCATTGCTCGATCAACACATCTTCGTAGTTCTTTTTCGGTTTGTGATTTCAAATGAGCATATGTGGCTGACTTGTAGTTCTCTTGGCATTCATTCACAGCTGTCACAACTGCTACATATGTTTCATCATCCATATATTTGCAATCATCACGATCCCTAACACTTTGCATGCGTTCTGATATGTATATAGGCGTCTCCATGAAAGAGTCATACATGGTACTTTCTGCTGGCTCGATGCCTACCATGTTTAAAACACATCCATGACCGAAGCTTACACAGCCGAAGATAAAAAAGAGACTGACTAGCCGAAAAAATATTTTCGGCGCATCAGCAACAATGCCATTTTCTGGGTTGAATAAACTTTCGCAAAGAAAAATCAGTGCGACCCAAATTACTAGTGTGACTACTGTCACTGTAACCATCGTGTGGCTCCTTGTATAATGTCCCATATTAGCACAATTAACAGAAAAATCAAGGAAATAATTAAGATTTCGGGCAATATCATACTTATGTACAAAAATTCCCAATTCTATCAACAGCAGCCTGCGCAGGAGGAAGCGCAACCTGCTGACCCACAACAACTTAAGAGGTATTGGGAAGCGTTAAAAGGTGGATGGAGAAATCCTCGACTTACATATCAACAGTGGTCTCAGAGATTTCTGGGGCCTCAACAATGGATGGCCCAGAACCCTGGTGCAACCATGGAAGATTTCCGCCAATATAGGGCCAAATTGAAACAACCACGCAAACGCAATTGGATGCAACGAGCGATAGGTGTCAATCCTGGCTATGTGGATATTAGATAATCTATTGTTAGTGTTAAACTATGCCTGAAGAAGAAGGACAAGAACAACAGCTACCTCCTATTAGCCAGACTCTAGAGATATTTCTCAAAGAGTCTATTGCTAAACAGCAGAGAATCCTCAACTATCTCCAGCAGGTGAATAAACAGTTTAAGAGCACTTCTAGGAGACTAGAAAGATATGAAAAAGACGCCAACAAGGCCAGAAAATCCACTAAGAAGCTAGAAGAAACACTTTTTAATTTATCAAAGAGCGCAAGAGGTTCATGGAAAGCCATTGGTAGCATCACGAAGGGGCTTGCCAAATTAACAGCTGTTGCGGTCGGAGTTACACGAGGAGCCCTTGGGGTTGGATCTTCGTTACAAAAACTTTCTGTTTATGCCATAGATGGCAATCAAGCCATTCGTAATTTACGCATAGAAATGGAATCATTAGGCTCTCAAGGAGCTGTCGCAATTGACAAAGCTGCTGAGGCAATAGTTGCATTTAATAAACGCAGCTTGGGAGCCATGATAACGACGAGAGGCATCGAGGGCTCATTTGCTAAAGCAATGGATAAAGTTACTCAACTTGCTGGAAAGTCTGGCCTTGGTTTACTTGAAGATCTTCTTGGCAAAGTTGAAGAACAAGATTTTGGTATATTCAGACAAGCAATGGATCAACTTGAACAAGGCAGCAGCCGATGGATCAAGACATTGGCCAATATACCAAGCATTACACAACAAGTTGCTGCTCTGCAAGACAAAATGCGAGATTTTGCCTCAGGAATGGATGAAACGGTTAAAGCCACTACGTTGTGGGATAAGGTTACTGCAAAACTTGGTGCTAGATGGACTGAATTTAAAGACAAATTAACAAAAGCAGTTGGCACAGATCTTATTAAAAAGCTTGATGCGTTGGCCACGGACTTACTGCCAGCAATACATGATGCTATTGAGGATGTAGTAAATTTTGTTGGCAAGAATGGAAAAGCTATTGTTGATACTTTCGAAAACATCATCAATAAAGTTGGCAGTTTACTTAAATGGTTATTGCAATTGGAGCCAAAAGTTCAGGCAGTGATGGGCGCTCTGTTAATTGCCCCAGGCATTGCCTTTGGTATCGCTGGTCTTGTTACTAATATTATTGCTCTGGGAACTCATCTGTTGATAGCCGCTACTAATGCAGGCATGCTCAAAGGAGCTTTCGCTGCTATGAAGACGCCTGCATTCCTACAAGGTGGTGCATTAGGAGCTAAAGGGGTCGGTACTGCGGGAAGAGCAGTTGGAGGAGTTGCAGCTGGAATTGGTGGTCATTATTTAGGTCAAGGCGTAGCTGGAGCACTAGGTGCCGAAGAAGGCGGCATAGCCGATACCCTTTCAGGTATGGCTGGCGGTGCTGCCGCTGGTTTTGCTATTGCAGGGCCAATGGGTGCAGCAATTGGAGCGGCCACATCTGGAGTTCTTTCTCTAGGAGAAGCATGGATCAGAGCTTCCGAAGCAGCAGAACAACATAATAAAATTGTGCAACAAAATGCAAAGAATGTAGAAATACTCGTAGAACGAGCACAAGCCGCTGCTGGCAAAGCAGCCATGCCTGGGGCTACTGAGCATGATCGTTATATTTCTAAGCTAACTCAAATGCAAGCTGAGCTTGCGACTCTGGATGTAGAGATACAAAAGAAGCGCCAAGAGTGGTTCTCTGCCGATGAAGTAAAAGTCTTAGAATCCAAAATGTATGATATGCAAGATGCCATGAATGCGTTCCGAAAAACTGGCGATAAAATGCACGCAGAACATGGCGAATACACCAGAAAGATGAGCAAAGAAGCTAGAGAAGTTGGGAGGGCTATAGAAGAAGCTGTATCTAGAGGTGCCACTGCCAGCGATATAGAAGAAATTGTAGCAGCAAAACGCAAAGAAGTTGAAGCTTCAGAAATGGCAACGATTGCAGAAAAATTCAGAAAAGAAGCTGCCGAAGAAAGTGCTAAAGCTGCGTCCGTTGCCTACGATAAGGCTACTGCTGCCAGTTTGTCGTCTACTGCTATCGCACAATCTTCTCATGAAGCTGCTATGGAAGCACGAGAAAAAGTAGCTGAAAGAATGAAAGATGCTCTTATCGAACATGAATTCGCACTAGCCAGAGCAGCATCTATTGCTCAGGGCATGACTGTTGAGGCGGCAAAAAAAGCAGCCGAAGAAAGAAGAGAAGTAATAGAAGCAGAAGCGGCCAAGATTACTAACGAAGCGATGCTTGATCTTCCGAGAGGTAAAGCTGAGGATAGTTTTGTTGTAGATGCTGCGAGTTATCTTGACGCTGAAACGAACCTAAAGCACTTCTTGTTAACAGCTAAGGGAGGATTCCAAGCGGGAATACAAGCTACTCAAGGCATGACTGATGTTATAAATGATTTGGGCACCATATTGCAATCATTTGGTCCAAGCATCGAGATAGGGATGGGAAGGGCACTAGGTGATGCTCTAGATATTACCGCAATAGAAACATTTATACGTGCCACGGAAAGAATGGACAAAGCACAGCAAATGCTTACTCAGGCTCCTCAGGCTAGAGCAAACATAGAATCTGAAATACTAAGTATACAACAACAGATAATTAGGGGACAGATATCTGAAGCAGATGGGGTCACAGAGATTAATCTTCTGTTAAAAGAGCGTGCTAGGATTTATAAATTAGAACATGATGCTTTATCACAAGTTCAAGCATTAACACAAGCCAGAGTCGCATCAGTTAAAGCTATTGGCTCTCAATATGAACGTTTAGCACAAACCGAAGCATTTGCTGTTGAGATGGCAGAATCTCAGCTCGATATATTCAAGAATTTATACGGAACACCTGCATTGGCAGTTGAAGCACAGCTGGCCGTAGTAAACGCTCTTGAGCAGCAAAAACAGTACGTCCAGGCTCAACTAGAAGCACAACAAGAACTGTTAGATACAGCGGATGCTCGTGGCTTGTCAGAAGATGAAGTACGTATTGCTCAAGAGCAAATCATACAGCAACAAACCAAGCTCAATCGCTTAACAGCTAAACAGTTGCAACATGTTAAAGAGCTAAGGGATGGCTATATCGATGCCGTCGTCGCCCAGGCTTTTGGTGCTAATAGATTCAGCAAGATACTCATAACTCAAGAGAAAAACCTCGGTATAGCGATGGACAGCAATATCATCAAACGTAACTATCTATTGGGTCAAGTAGGCGATGAGGCTATGAGATCATTTAAGTCTTCATCTCGTTTCTCTGCTAGTGGCATAGGTGTTTTAGAAGGAGAACGCGGTCCGATGAGTCCACGAGAGTTGGCTGAGCATAATACTGCTGCTTTAGAAAACATTAGTGATCCTATGGCTCGCCAAGCTGCTCAAGCTGCTCAGGATGCTATTTTGGGTATAGTGCAATCTACTGATCGTCAAGTTAGTTCTACTGATCGCTTAATTAAATCTCAGGATAAGATGTCTGCTGCAATCCAGGGTTTTGTACGTGAGCGATCATTTGCTGCTGCTGGTGTATTAGCTCCTGGCAGTCCTGCTGCTGAAACTCTTGCTGGTGAGATGCAACGTCGAGCTGCTGCTGCTGGTCCAAGTCAACCTCGTGTTGAGGGAGCTGGTAGATTGCCACCTCGTGTTGGCGAATATGCTGTTCCTGATAGGTCTGTGGTTCCTGTCGCAGGTGCGGCTCCTGGTGTATCCAGACAAGTTTCTGAGAGTTTAAGGCGATTGGAAGCATGTTGTAGAGACACTAATAATGTTGCGGTACGTGAGGCTCGTAAGATCGATCAACAGCAGATACCTCCTGGTGCTACTGTTGCTCAAGTTCCAGAATTAGCAGGTCCACCTGTTCCAGGCATGGTTGATATGGCTCCTGCCACTCCAGATCGTCAGACTATGGAGATTCCAGCTATTGACATGAAGGTTGTAGGAGAAGCTGATCAAATACAAGGTATAGGTGCAGATTTAAAGAGACAAGTATCTGATGCTAATCGTATGTTGGACGATACTGCTCGGACTTCTTTTGCTGCTCGCAATGCATATCTTCCTCCGCCAGAACTTAGGTCTGCTCCAGTTGATACTGGTCCAGTGTTACAGATGCAATCTGAGTTAGTGTCATTATATGATCAGATTGATACGATGGATGTGGATCATGAGAATAAGATTAAGCGTCGTAATGAATTACAGAAACAAGCTGCTCGTCTAGAGACTTTGATTAAGATGCAAGGTGTTGATCGTTCTGGTATTGATGAATTAGAGAGTGTATTGTCTACTATGCGTGATGATATTTCTACTATTGATACTGAGAATGCCAATTACATAATTGATCGCAATAAGTTAATGGCTACCAAATTACGGCTACAGACCCAGATTGTTGATCCTTTATTAGACGACAGTGCTGTGAAGAAGCATAAAGAAGATTTAGCTGTAGTGATGTCTAATATCCAGTCTATTGATTCTATGTATCAGAGTAATATTGATCAGCGTAATAGTTTATTGGAGGATCAAAAGTTATTAGCTCCTGCTTTGGTGTATTTAGAGTCAACTGATATGGATAAAGCTGTTTCTGGTTTAGGTGTTCATTTAGATCGTATCATGAAGGATATTGTTTCGATGGATACTGAGAAGGCGGCATTTATTCTTGCGCGAAATAATAGAGAGCAAGAAATCGCTGTATTGGAATCTAATATTGAGGCTGCCAAAGTAGATGGTGCTCCTGTTGTTTCGTTACAGTTAGAATTAGATGCAGTTTATACATCTTTGGATGAGATTACTAAACAACAGAAGAATTTCATAACTCGTTACAATCGTAGACAGCGTGAAGTGGGTATCATCAAAACTTCCTTAGAGGTTCGTAAATTAGATCTTGGTGGTATAGATGGTTTAGATCTTCAGCTTGCTAAAGCCCAAGAAAAGATAATTGAGATTGATACTCAAAAGAATGAGTACATTGCCTCTAGGGCTATTAAACAGGCCGCAGCTGATGATATTGCTACGCAAATAAGAGTACAAGAATTACAAGTTTTTGGTCTGTTGGAGCTGGAGGATCAATTACAGTCAGCTAAGAGTGCGTTTGATTTATTAGGGAAAGACAAAGAGGGCTATGTAGCGGCCAGTAATGCTCATCAATTAGAAGTTGCTGCATTAGATGCGGTTATTCGTGTTAAGCGTCTTAAAGTTGAGGGTATCACTCAGCTTGAATCTGATTTGTCTAATGCTCAGAGTTTATTAACTAAGTTATATGATGACAACAAGGATTACATTGATAAGCATAATACCAAACAGGCTGAGATTGATGCATTGGTTTATCGTATTGATACAGAGGATTTAGACGCATCTGAATTGGAGACATTAAAGCGTCAAGTAGTTGTAGCTCATGGTGAGATTACTACTCTAGACAGGGATCATGCTGGTTTTATTGCTGCCAGAAATAAGCAACAGTCTTCCGTAGCCAGTTTAGAGACGGCTATTAAGGTCAAGAATCTGGAATTAGCTGGATTAGAGGATTTGAAGTCACAGCTAGGTGCCATGGAGATACAATTGTCTGTTCTTGACGAAAATGCTGTTGATTTTATTGAGCAGCGTAATCGCAAACAATCTGAGATAGATGCTGTAACCTCTGCCATTTTGGTACACGGATTGGAAGTAGAGGGATTATCTGATTTCATGTCTGGTTTGAATGGTCTCAAGTCACAGTTGACTATGATGGAGACAGAACTATCTTTGCTGGATGAGAATTCTGCTACTTTTATTGAGGATCGCAACAAAAAGCAAGAGGATATAGATGCTGTAACTTCTGCTATATCTGTACACGAATTACAAGTACAAGGCTTAGTTGGCCTTAACTCTCAGTTAAACAAATTTTATGTAGAGATGGGCGGTTTAGACATCAAGCGTCAAGAATACGTTGATCGACGCAGTGCCAAGGAAGATGAACGTGATGCGTTGGCTTCAACGGTTGAATTTGGTGGTTTGAATATTGAGCAGATGGCAGAACATAAGGCTCAGTTAAAACAAGTACATACAGATTTAGATTCTATGGATGCGGAATTTTCTGGCTATCTTGCTTATAGAGAAAAGCGACAAGCAGATATAAAGAGTTTAGAGACTTTTTTGTTCATTGAAAACTTGAAATTATCTGGGTTAGAAAGTCTTAAATCTCAATTGGTTCAGTCTCGTAGAGATATTAACAAGCTGGATGAGAATTCAGTTACATTTATTAAAGACCACAATATAGCACAAGAAAAAATAGATGCTATAGTTTCTTCAATTAGTGTAAAAGAATTGAAAGTAGATGGCCTGACTGGTTTACGTTCTCAGTTAGACAAGTTCTATGTGCAGATGGATGGTTTGAATGTCAAAAAGCAGGGATACACTGATCAGCTTAATGCCCATGAAAAAGAACTAGATGAATTAATTTCAGAAATCAAATTTGGCAAGTTGGACACTGAGCAAATAACAGAGCATCAGTCGCAGTTGCAGAGGGTGTATGTACAGATTGATTCTGTAAATGCCGACTTAGCCAATTATATTGCTTTCACGAATAAGAAGCAGGCTGACATAGATAGCTTGCGGGCTTCTATAAAGATTGAGAATCTGGAGTTATCTGGATTAGAGCGTTTAGAATATCAATTGCTTGAGGCTGAGAGAAAATTATCTTCTCTAGATGAAAGAGTACCTACATTTATTGAGGATCGTGCTAGATCGCAAGAGAAAATAGATGACATAACTTCTACAATCAAGATCAAGGAATTGCAAGTGGAAGGTGTAGCTGTTCTGCGATCTCAGTTGGATAAGTTTTATGTAGATTTAGGTGCATTAGATGTTGAGCACCAGTCGTACATTGATCAGCATAATGTTATGGAGAAAGAACGAGAGTCCATTGTATCTCGTCTTAAAGTTGGAGGTTTGAATGCTAATGATTTGCAAGTCTTGCATGGTAATTTGAAGGATGTGTATGGTCGTATAGATTCATTAGATACTGAGTTTGTGGATTATATACAGTCTAGGAATCGCAAACAGGCTCAGATTGACAAGTTAGTAACGGCTATTCATGCCGATGGGTTAGAGTCTAGTGGCATTGATGAGTTGAAGTATCAACTTAGTCAATTGCAGCGTGAGATGCATGGTATTTTAAATTCTTCCGCGGAATTTACTCATGTTTATAATCAGGCTCAATCTGAGCAAGAGGCTTTCTCATTTTATATCATGGTTAATGATTTAGACACTTCTGAAATAGAGAAACTTAAATCACAACAGAAAGGTGCTCTTAATGATGTAGCTCAAGTTAATGCAGAGATGGCCAGTAATATTGAATCTTTGAATCAAGCTCAAGAAGCTGTAACCATATACCAAGGCGCTATTGAATTTCAAACAGCCAATTTAATTGGCGATAAGGAACTACAAAAACAATTTGATGTTGCTATTAAACGTGTTGAGCATTTCAATCAAGAGATAGCCTCTTTTGAAAAGCAAAAGAAAGAGCTTCAAGCAGAGCAGTCGGATATCAGATTAAAACTTTCAGGCGAGTTTGATGATTCTGAATTGGCTAAACTTGGTCCTCGGTTGGAAGGTGCTCAAGAAGAGCTTGAAAGATTGAAGAAATCTCATAGTTCTACTATAAGATCTTTAAATGAGAAGAAATCAGAAGCTCTTGTTTTGGATCAAAAGATTAATGCTGAGGATATTGACAAGAGCAAACTGCCTGAGTTGAGAGCACAATACGACGAAATCATAAAAGAAGTTAAAACACTAAATGATAGAGTACTACGTACCGCTGAGCTAGAGAAACAAATAAAACTCATAAATCATCTAGAATATGTTACATCTCTTGATGTTGAGGCAGCCAATGAAGCAATCACTAAATCAGAACGAGATATTGCCACTCTGGATGGTCGCATTGAGCGATATGGACAGTCTAGAGATGAGCAAATGGCCCAATCTAGAGTTCTAGAAACTACTCTGCATGCTCGTGAATTGAATACAGATGAGATCAAGAGATTAGAAGGACAGTTGGGTACGGTTACTAGTGAGATTCAGAGCATTACTAAAGAGATGGCGAAGCTTATTGAAGAAGAGCAAGAAAAGGTTGATCGTATTAAAACTATAGATGCCGAACTTTCTGTTCAATTATTAGCCAAAGAAGTTAATACTGAGCAAGTAGATAAAATGAAAAAGGAGCAAGCTGCTGCTTTGGAACGAGTAAAAATCATTCAGTCTGAGAGAGATACCTTTGTTTCGCAAATTAACAACAGAGAGGATCAACAAGAAGCAATTAAAACAGAGATGAAAGTCAAAACTGATACTGGTGCAGGCATACAAACTCTTCTGAAGCATTTAAAAAACACACGAGAAGAACTTGCTGGATTAGACAAGGAGCTTAATAAAGATTCTGAATCTTATACTATCCGTAAAGAGAAGCTAGAAAATGAAGCTAATACTATTAACGAAGCTTTGAAAGCAGCCAATTACTCTGCTGTGAAAGAAGTGCCTCGAAGAGACGAATTGGCTAATGTTCAAAAAGACTATCAAGAGGCCAAGAATAAAACATTCCAAGAGTGGATGGATCGCAATGCTACAGTGGATGAAGATGTTTCAGACGCACATACTCAAATTGCTCGTGTTGAGGCTGGTGGGAAACTTCAGGATGACACATTTATATTGGGCAAGGAAAAATTTGCAGACAAACTGAGATCCAGTAAAGAAAAGACTGACGATATGCTTTCTCAGGAGATACGCAAAGAGCTTGGTGTTAGTCCAGATTTGAATATTGACGCTGCCTTAGAAATGCACAAGAAAAACAAAGAAGCTTTAGCTACTCAATATGGTACTCAATTCAATAAGCTAATGAACGATACTATGTACGATTTTAAGTGGGAGTCCGATGGAAAATGGCAGAGTGGCGGCATGGGAGTACCAAGCGGCAGGCATGTCAAAGTAGTGAAACCATTGCCATTAGACGAACGTGATCAAATGAAGATTGAAGAAATACAGAGGACCATAAAATCAGATAAAACAGTTCCCAGAACCAAGATAAGCTTAGAAGGACAAGAGATTGAAGCTCGCGGCAAGGCAGAGAACTTCTTTGGTCCTCAGCAATTAATAATGCGTGATCGTCAAAGGTTTGGAAGCACTGCTCGAATAGACAACTTGATAGCAAAGCAAAAAGAGAATGAAGCCCGAAGTCTTACTGCACAACAAAAAGCAGCTGATGTAGCTAAACCAGATGAAGCTTCTATGAATATTGCCCAAGCAGAGCTTGAAACAGCAGAGGGGCAGCGACAGACATTTTCGGAATTTGCTGCTGCTAAACCTGGATATACAGAAGAGCAGCAACAACGCGAAACCCAAATATCTGAAATCAAGGCCAGGCCACCGACAACTGCGGAATTACCACAATTCGCCGCAAAATCTATAGAAACAATTTTGGGCGGTGGAAATATTGGTCAATTTGGAGGCATGTTAACAGGTTCTATTGTTAGTAGCGCCATGGCAGCTATTGAACAAGCAGCACTGCCTCGACAAGTGACAACAGAGCAAGGAGAGTTGGTTAATAAACTCACTGATAAAGATTACAAGATTAAGGAACTGCGTGAGTTAGCCATTACCAAGTATAATTTAGGAGATGAGATTAAAGGTAAGGGCCGAACAGGCATTAATCGTGCTATTTTAGAATCTGAAAATATTACGCCAGATATGGTAACTAAACATATGGCTATCAGAGCAGCTGAGCCAGCAGAAGTTAAGGAACCTAAACTGCTTACTCCAAAACAAATGAAACTGGATGCTACCCTAAAGAGTAAGAAACTAGATTTAGCTGGACTTCAAGATTTGGCTAGAGATAAGTATAATATAACAGAGGAGGACATTAAGGGCAGAGGCAGAGGTAGTCTTGTCAATAAAATTCGTGAGACTGCTGGTATTCCAAAGGAAGAGCGCGCTAGAATTATTCCTGCCGAGAAACAGCATAGAAGAGCCCTAGCAGAGTATCGCAAAGGTATTAGAACTCAACCAAGCAAGCATAGGTCACCTGTAGGCCTGATAGCTAAAGATGTTTTGGGAGAAAAAGCCAGCAGAATGAGACGAGGATTACCAAAGCAGATGACTGCCGTGCGAGAGATAGAGGACCAATATACTATTGGTGGATATAAGGTTGTCAGTGCCGAACAGGCTCGTAAAGATGATGTTGAAATGAAGGCGAAACAGCGTCAAAAAGATAAGAAAAAAGCCACTAAAAAGATGGATTATGCTGCGAAAGCCATGGCTGGTGGATCGCAATCAACAGGAGAAGCAATGCAACTTATGAAACAGGCTATCGGTTACTTGATGAAGGTTGCGGGGTTGGTTGATTTTCAAGCAACCGAAACTCCTGACCAAACTGAAAGATATCCATCCAATAGAGGCGGTCATCACATCCCGTAGGATAAATAGTTATGCCTCCATTCATAGGTTTATGTCCTTTTGGTGCTGCTCAGGGACAGGATTGTCGTGTAATTTGGAGTAACAGGACCCCCAATAAAGTTGGTATTCTACCAGCTACTATTTTACCCACAAGTAAATTAATTTGGCATGCATCTATGGATGGCCAGTATCCACTAGATTCACCCTTAGTTGGTCCAACTGATTTTGGATTGCCTTTTGGCGGAGGTCTCATACCTGGAGGTTTAGGTTTTGGTGGTTTGGTAGTTGGTACTAGTGCTACTCACACACCAGAAACTGAAATAATCATTATTTTCGCGAAAACTAAATATCGGGTGAACGTTCCTCATGTCCTCACGCAAGCAGAGATAGATAATGTTGATGAACAGGGTTTTAATGTATTAGATCTTGGAGAATATGTTTGGGAAGTTGCAGCAGTAATGGACAACCCTTTCAATGAAGTAATTTTGACAGATTCTGAGAAAGCGTCAGTGGATGCTGATCTCGATTTTTCGAGGGAAGATAGAGAGATGCAAAAGCTCTTCGAAGAGTTTTTTGATAACAATATTTTCGGTGATATTAACCGATTCAAATCAGTTGTTCCTAATAGAGAATCTGCTTATTATAGAATGGACAATGGTACATTTGAAGGAAATGATGTACTGCCTACTAATGACTTTTTTCAAGGTTTTGGCGGTCCCACTTCAAGCAATCCCAGTTTTAAAGATGGCACTAGCAAGAAGATACAAATTGAGCTAAACAAAAGAGTCTTTGTAAATGTAAGCACTGGAGATCCTAGCGGGCCGTTTGATGCTAAAACAAATTTGGAAGATCCCAATGATCCTGAAGCACCACCAGATACAGAGCTATTAAGCCTTCAAGAACAAGCCAGATTACCAATAGCTGGCGATACAATATTTTTGACTTACATTGCCATAGAAGAGCATTTTGTGCGTCAACAGGTGATTATTAACTGGCTTGTGCAGGGAGGCAGTATTAATGAGTGTGCTTCTTCTTCTAGTAAAATTCAGGTGATTAACTATCGTTTCTATGAATGGCCCTTAGAAACGGCTCCCAATCAAACACCTGTGACTGTTTCTGGTTGGCGAGCTGTAGAATCCATTCAGGCGAAGCCTAATTTTGTGAGTACTGTTGGAGATTTATTTGGCGAAACACCCATTCCTCCAGAAGAAGATGAAGAAGGCGGTGATGGAGAAGAAGGAGAAGGAGAAGCCCAAGGTGGAGGCAACGAAGGGCCTGACGAAGAGGCTCCTGATCCTGGCCCTGGAAGTGGTCCTGGTCAGACTGTGCCTGTTGGAATTGAATTAGGTGATTTTGCTCGTGGTGGTGGTAAAAATTCTAAAGTAATCAAATATCTTCCTGCCAATGTCAATTTGGCTCAGTTGCAGGCTTTCATAGCTGGTGCAGAATTACCATCTTACACTGTGCCTCTAGGTTTTCGTCTTAATGAAGTTGACTTCCATAGAAATGTTGGAGACGGTAACAGCCCTCTGGCATATAGAAATTCACAATGGTTTAGAAGACGACTATTTACAACTTATCGACAATATACTCAAGCCATTGAACATGTGTTCTTCAATGTACATCCATTGGCGTTGAAAAAAAGAGATATAGACAAATGGGGTATTCAACGATTTTTGGCAGTACAGATAGAGCAAGATATCAAATCTGGTGTACCCAATACATTCTTTCCATTCATGGACGATGCCTCGGTTGATAATCCAACGGAGGCAACGAATGAGTTTTTAGACTCATCTAACACTAAATTTGAACCTATTGATAGACTTTTGCAATATACCACCGCCAACACCGCTACTAGTTGTGGAGTTGGTGGTGGTGGCGGTACAGCAGAAGGTGGAGGTCTTGGAAGCTCTAATCTAGATGCACAGTTTGCTTTTGGTGCCGCTGATCTAAGAGAGAAATTTGCTAGAGACTCCAAAATTCTAGTAGAGAAGTTTGCTCACCAAGGAGCTTCAGGACCACTTAATCGTCTAATTTTAATAGAAGGAGAGGGAGGTACTGGTGTTGATGTAGGGGCCAGTTGCATTATCGATCCATCTAAAAAATTATCATTTGCTGCTCATGTTAACGATGAAGGTCATTTGGTATTCAACTCTTTCCTCAATGGGTATATTGACGATGGCATGAGAAAGTTGACTTATCGTCCAGATCAAGGTACGCCTCCTGTGGACACGAACACTCCTACTCCTGATCAATATGAGTCATTATTAGGCTACACAAGTATGCTAGGAGATGCTCCTGGTTATAAGGAAGGCAAGTCTGTTACTGTGTCTAGTTTTCTAAAACAGGGCATATTAAAGTATAAGGTTTCTGACATAGAGCTAGGTGAATCTTTAATACCTAATGTTGAGATTGACAATCTTGAGCAATTTGATTTCACGCAAGAAGACAATAAACTTACTATGAATGTGGGCGAGGGATTTTATGGACACACTCAGATTAATTACAAATTTGAAGACGCCAAGAGAGCCAATTTTGAAGCATTATTAGTGTTCAAACGAGGATCTGCTTTAATTAATATAGTGGATACCATTCAAGTTAATCCAACAATCAATAAGAATCAGAGTGGTAAGATTCAAGGGTCATTGCGTATACCTCATAAATGGATGACAGCAGACATCATAGAGTTAGTAGGAGAAAAAGTTGGAGAAATGGAGATACATAGTATCTTTGTTACCAAGTTGGACGAAACTAGAGCTTCTGATTTCTTAGACAATGCGGTTAGCTCAACAAAAGAAGATCGATTTTCTGAAAAAGGATCATTAGAGAATCCTTTTATTGATAGAAGTGTTTTATTTAGTACAGATATTATGTCTTTTGCTGAGGATCGTAACAGCAATTTGTTTATTTTGTTTAATGATACTGAGTCTGGAATTTCTTGTGCTGTCACACAAAATTTTGGAATACATTGGTGGTATTATTACGCCATCATAGAACCTGTTGACGAAGAGGCCGTTCGTCATCCGTTTGTGGTCAACAATGTTGAATCCAACCAGTTTACTGTATTCTTTTTACACAGAGGTGTGATATATGCAAAAACTCTTGATTATCGTTTATTCAGAATGGATGATGCCTTTTTGATTGAGAGGTTTGCAGACTTATTGACTGTGGAAGAAGTTCCTCCCAATCAAGTTCAACCACCGCCAGTTCAAGCAGAGAGTATTTATTCTAAAGAGGGTCAGATTTTACGACGAGAAATATCTGGATATGCGGCTGCGGGCAATTTACATAGTGAAGATTTTCTTAAGATTATTGGCAAAGTAGATGGCTCTGAAAAATTGGTGCCGAATGAGGATAGAGAAATAACTATTGACGGAGTTACAAAGACGGTATCTACTAGAAAATTTCCATTGACCCGTGGTGGAAAAACAGCATTTCCAAATCAAGATCATTCTGATGTCTTTTTCTCTGCCTATCGCAAAGACAATGGAGAGCTAAGACTGTGGTTTTTGGCTCCTGCGGAAGGTAGCTGTAATATGCTACAGTGCCATTTTAGTGTAGACAATGGCATTAATTGGTATGATTTGTGGGAGTTTATTGAGCATGGTTATGATCGTTTGAAGATAGATCCGACCACTGGAATTCCATTTATAGATCAAGTTGGTGGAGATGAGGATGATGAAATAGATAAGGATAATCCATTTGCTCAAGATGAAGATGCTCCGTTTGGTATAAATGTTCATTGGTCTCGAATGAAAAGACATAAAAAAGCAGGAGGAGAGGATGTAGATGCTGAATCTGAAGTAATAGATATAAGTGCTCCATACGTTTTTCACCAATCGACAACTAAAAAAGTATTTTTATTTTACATATATGAAAAGTGTCTTCTTTGTAAGATGTTTAATGATGATGTACTTCAGGATTCTGGCGGCATGGAAGTAGTCAAGAATATTATCGAGCGACATCATAGATCTTACTTTGTTGATGGCTCGTTAGAAGATACAGATTTACGCGAAGAAATTCATGATTTTGTAAATGCTGATTTAAAACAAAGAATGGCAGAAGGTAATATCATTTTTCGTCATCAATATGCTATTGATACTTTCAACGAAGATAGAAAGATTTCTCCACAGCGTGTTTGTGCTTATGATCTTCCCAATGGAAATGTCCGAGTAGTTTATAAGCATGATAGAGCCAAAGATTTACGAGCAGCAATTTGGAGAGGGGATAGTTGGATTATAGAAGATTTGATGTATTTAGACTCTGAATTAGAACCCGCGAACATACAGGCCCCTATTCCAGTTGTACCGCCAGCAGAGCCTCTGCCATCAGCTGTACCAGCTCCTGTATCTAAAGTGACTGGTGGTTTTGGAGAAAACGCTTTTGGCGAAGGAAGAGAACCAGCCGCTGGAGGAGCTGGATGTAGTACTGGTGCTCCGACGCCAGAAACTCCGTCTGAGGGTGAAGAAAATGCAGGAAACAGCACTGGAGGTAGTGGTTCTGTGGGAGGTGGAGGTTAAATGGCTACACAAAATCCTTGTCCAACTGGTAATTATGTTACTGGCCAGCAAGATCCTGCGAGTGCTGTAGCGGGACATATTGGTATTGCCAGGGCCAAGGTTTTGGTATGGGATCATGATCCCTTTCATGCTCGACCGATGCAGCAATTGACTTGGAGAATGACTCCAAATGCAACTAAAGAAATGGATATTGAACCAGAAGGAGTAATCTTCCAGCTAAATGGAGCCTTTCTAGAACCTATTTTTGAACCACATGACACATTTATTGGTACATTCAATCCCAAAGGCCCAGATAAATTCATCAATCCAGGCACAAAAGAAGCTGTAGATATTGAAAGTAATATAGATTTATTGGGATCTTCTTCATTTTCTGATATTGAAGGTACGCAGTCTAGTGGGTCGGATACGGGAGCAAATGCCCATACCAGACTGCCTGGTGGTCTCGTATATGAGTTCGATTTTGATAATTGTGATGATCCAGCTATTGTGTTGGATTTAAATGCATTCTCTATATGTTTATATAAACACTCGGTTGGCAAGAATATATTTCCACATCAACTATGGCTTCATAGAGGCAGCATGCTAAAGTATGGAGTTATTTTACATCCTTCTGAATACAACGAAGATATTGGTAATATCGCAATGCGCAAAGATATTCAACGCCGAAGAGTACAAGAAGAAATAGAGAAATTCAGTCTTGAAGAAGTCATGAATGCTCCTATGTGGCAGTATGTAGAAATTGTCGAAGAGGGCAAAAAAGTTTATTGGCCGCAAATGATTAGTAAGCAGATTGCTGATTTACAAACTCCAGTTCATTGGACTATTGAAAAATACACACCAACATTTCAAGGGGAAGACTTTTTTGTCAATATAAAACTAGGAGACAAACAGCCTGACACTTCAGTAGACCAAAACCCTGATCACGAAGTAGTAGATACAATTGGATGGAATGGTCATTACAAACCGCTGATGTTTAATCCCGACTCACCACCAGCTGGATGGGTTCCTGGTATCACCAACGAAGCTTATTCTCTTCCGCTAAAACAAGGAGAAGGTGGTTCTCTAAACACAGAAAGAGAAAAAGAAGCCCGTAAGAAATTTTGGTGGGGTCCAAAGTCCTATATCTTGATTGAAATAGGAGCAGGGCATGGATTTCATAATTATTTCATTGAACTAGTCAAGGGAAGATTTCCAAGATTTATTCATATGGGAGAAGAGTGGGATCATCCTGATAGATTAACTTTAGGTGTTGACGGATTAAGCGGACTAGACAGAGAGAAGTTTCAATATATGCGTAAAGCCAGAGTGATGACTGGTGGTGTTTATAAGAAAATTTCTGTAGATCAATTATTTGAACAGAAAGATATACGTATATATGTTCGTCATCATTTAGGTAAATTAGTAATCACATTTAAGGGATATGAATCTTTTCCATGGGTAATTGCTCGTCAAGATAACGATCCAGATCGCAAACCACCAACAGATTTCACTAAATTCAATGTGCCTATTATGGTGCCTCCTTTCCACATGCGTATACACGGTGGTAATATCTCTGCGAGCGTTGGTTTTGCTCCTACTAAATATACATCAGATGCCATCATTCCTTATTTCAATCGACAGGCAGATACAGGATTGGCCAAGAATAAAGATGTGTACATGACGTTTTCACATATGGGTGCTAATCTCAAATATGAAAAGAAAAGATTTACTAGAAAATTCTTTAGAGATGATCGATTTGGATTCATTAAAGTAGGATATGCCTGTGATGCTTATGATGTTCGAGAATATAATCGTAATGTTAGAACTACAATGGAATTAGGCGGCAGTCAAGGATTATATGGTGTGTATAACGAGCAATATAGATTGTATGGTAAAGGATGGATTTTTGATCGTAAAAGAAATACAGATGGAGATCTCTTTGAACGAGATGATAAAGAAGGATTGCCAGAACCTCATAAATTGTGGAGCGGACTGACTAAAAACAGAGACTTGCAAATTGAAGGAATCCCTCATCTTTTAGAGATTGTCAATTTACGGACACCTACTACGCCATTCAAATTTGGCATTAAAGAAGATGCGGGCAAATCTTTTCCTTACAAAGATTATGCTTCTAAATGGGACGTGGGAGTTCGGTTGGCAGCAGGAACTGTAGAAATGCCTAAGTTGTCCAGAAAAACCATCAGTGATCGTGGTCGTACTGACTTAGGTTATGCTATTGATAAGACAGCTAAGAAGGCTCGTTTTGTAGATACAGTCACTCCTATTGTAGACCAATGGCGCATGGTAGTCTTAGGTGGCGGAAAACCTATTGCAGATAATATTTCATCTTTCGATATCAGCTCTCTAGTAATGAACATTCAAGACAGCTGGAGTGATGAACAATTCACTACAATAAATCATGAAATGCAAATGAAATGCTATATTCCTCAAGGAGTACCAATTGCAGGATCTGACGAAGAATCAGAAAACATTCACGCCTTGGGTCAAAAACTATTGAAGCTGCATAATAAGTCTTTCCATTTAACTGTTTCATATTGGTGGGAAAATGGCGTTGGAGAAAGAGACGCCAGTGGCAATAAATTGCCTAGAACTGGATTCCCAGAAGACTCACCGTTATTGATACAGATGACAGGTCGAGCAGAGGGCGCAGAATTAGAGAAATCCGTTAACAAAGTTTTTATGAACTTTACGATCAAAGATTACATGTCAGTTCTGGAAGAAGGATTCATATTTAACTCTCCATTTTTTGATGCAGTACAAGACACATTAGCGGTTTATGAATTAGCCAAATTAGCAGGATTTGATTCTTCTCGTCGCGTAAGTCGATTTATTGATCGTCGTCCCTTGGGTTTTTTGCAGAAAGTTTTAGAAAACACTAAGAAAAAACCTGATGCAAAGTTCCTTTATAATGGAGAAGTATCCAGAAACAGAATTTATGACTTACCTGGATCGTTTGCAGATATAGCAAACCCCAAGATGAGATTTCAAAATGGGGAAAGCTATGCTGCTGCAATTAAGAAGTTGGCTGCTGTAGCAGGAAAGACGGTTTACTTTGATCGTTGGGGAGTTTTAAAGTTCGAAAATTCTCCAGCATTTGAGGCAGCGTTTGAGAGCAAGGATGCCAGAACTAATTTTGTGCCAGTTTTTGACTTTGTAAGTACGCCTTTTCAAGATGGAGGGTTGACCGAAGACCCTGATGTTGAAGACAAAAGATTTGTGTTTGATCCTACGAAACATGCTGCTCATTTGGTTTATAATACACTTACTTATACTCGCAGTGTGGCAGATGCGATTAACCAAATTGTTTTGTTATCGGCCAGTAATGACATTTTTGGAGACGGGACTAATCAAGGTGGTTTGATTGTTGAGGGTATTACCTTCTTCGAGCAAATTTGGAACCCAGAAGCTGAGGGCTTTTTTGGTTTTAGAAAGCCATTTTATCAATCAGATGGTGTATTTGGCGACTTAGCTGGTGTGCGAGCTGGAGTGGCTCACTATGCTAAAATGAAATATCCTCCAGCGGACGTGTCGTTTCAAACATATGGAGTCCCTGGATTAAAAGCATTAGATATAATTACATTGGACGACAACCTATTTTATATTACTCAGATCACTCATGAAATTGATCCATCTAACAATAACTGGTGGATGAATGTCCAAGGAGAATGGCTGAAGCCGTTTTTGGGTGATTTAGGCATATTGGATGAAAAAGGAGAGCAGGATTCTGGACCTTAAATAGCTCAATATAAGGAGATCAAATGGCTAGTTCACAAGACAACAAATCAGTTAATGGATGGAAGCTCAAGAATAAAGCACAGCGTGCTCCTATTACTCGTGAGCAGGCTATCGCACAGGCTAACTATCAGATTCACTTGCGCGAAAATGTATTGGATTATACACAAGCAGTATTACGTCATGGAACCTCTATACAGGGGTTGAGGTTTGGCGCACCGCCGCCACCAGTGAACTAAAATGAATTGGATGCATAAAATGAATAAAAAAGCAGATAATAATCTACTAGAAAAGCTTGCTGATCTTGAACACAAGCAGTGGGTTGAGTGGTCTAAGGCTGTTGCAGATGAAGTATCTGAAGATCGTAAAAAGAGATGGGAAAAATATTGGGTTCCATATTCAGAATTAAGCGAATCAGTAAAAGAACAAGATAGAGTCTATGCACGGAAAATACTAAAAATTATTAAAGAAGAATAGTTGTACGGTAAGTAAAACACAAAATTACTCAATGCTCCAATGAAAGTGAATATTTTGATATATTGTTAAAAGATTATGGAAAATATCTAGATTATACTAGGAACTGAGTGCAAAACAGTTGTATAATGCACCAATACAAGTATATCATAAAGGTGTGAATTATGGGATGTGGCAAACCATGGAATGCAAGAGAAATATCGCTTATCAGCGACACAAATAAAAACCTTGAGGACTTGCGTCAACTATTGCCGCATAGAACAATTAATTCTATTAGACTGAAGGCTACGAGATTAGGCTTTCAAAGAACAGGTGAAGCTCTTTTTAGATCTAGCAAAAATTATCATGAGTTGCTACATGACAATGAGTTTTGTCAGGTCGTTAACGGAGAGATTCTAGGAGATGGTTGTATTGTCGAACAATTATTAAGAAACAAATCGTATTATACTTTTTCATATTCAACATCAGATAAACAATATGCATACTATTTGCACACTTATCTAAGTAAAAAAACAGGCAGTCAGAGCAAATTATATGAGCCTAAAAAACCACGGACACATTATATTGATGGCAGAATAGTAAGATCGTCACAAAGTTATTCGATTAAAATATCTCACCGTGTTTTCGAGCATTTTTACAAACAATGGTATGTTCCAAAGAAAATCATACCACGTACATTGGTTTTAACTCCATTGGTTTGTAAGCACTGGTATATAGGGGATGGTAGCTTATTGTCCAAAAAAAGCTCTCCCGTAATTACCATAAGCACACACAGCTTTTCTATAGCGGGTGTTGATGGTCTTATATCACGTTTGTCTTGTTTGGGAATAGAAGCTCACCGTAATAAATACAAAAAAGAACAATATGTAATTAGAATAATAGGCCGAAATGTAGTTAAATTCCTCAATTTTATAGGGTCATGCCCAGTTAATTCGTATCAATACAAGTGGAATGTTGGTGATTACAAGAAGTTCCATAAAACCTGCCACTGCGGAAAATCATTTTCTTATTTTGGAAGATCGCAAACATGGCGTAAACATTGTGATGACAAGTGTAGAATAAACCATAAACGCTACAAGGCAAAGCACAAACATGGCCTCCGCAACTAGATACTTCGGTTTAGGGTTCTTTGATTTCGGGGACGCGCTCGGAACGGACTTCGCGGGTCAAGTAGAGATTGATCGGTTCGTATTTTTAGACAAACAGCTTTTCGGAATGATGAGCATCTTTGGTAATGGTGTTGTCGAGGGCTGGACAGTTTCTGCGGTCGAAACATTTACTATTGCTATTAGTCCTGGCTTTGGCAATATCAATTTTACAGCTGCGCGTACAGAGTTCTCAGAAGAAATCTCTGATTTAACAGCTAATTCTACTGTCTTTGTCTATGCCAAAATTCTAGAAAGCACAACTTTTTCAGAAAACATTGAATTTGTATTGTCTGGCACAAGAGACATTGGTGATCCACGTTTCATATTGTTAGCTCAAGTAACTGTTGGCCCCACATCAATTGAAGCTATTGATAACAGTATAAGACAAGAGATTGAATTTTTAACACTGATCAAACAAGCCATCAAAAATCACAAACATCGAGGTGGTTCTCTTAATCCTTCAAAGATTGATCTTTCATCTGAAGTTAAAGGCCAACTGCCGTCATTTCGTATAGCTGACTTTGATTCTGAGAAGATTACTACAGGCACATTTGATTTAGCCCGTATGCCGCTGCTAGACCATCAAGAATTGAAAAATGTAGGTTTGTTAACTCACCCTCAATTAGACACTTTTGTTAAAACTTTAGAAGCAAGCAATAAAGAAATATTCGGTGAAATTGGTACAGCCAATATGTTGCAGTTGGTGTTGACTGCTAAATTCTTATATGACGATCCTGACTCGGCCTTGTATTTTGCATCTCGTGTTGTTGATGAGTTTATGATCAACGAGATCGCCATGATTCCAGGCATTACGCCTAACGATATAATTGATTTCGATGCCACAACAGCTGAAGTTGATTTAGAGCAACACTTCATCAGAGGTATTCCTCCTATATCGGGTACTTCATTCTATATTAATTTTGATACGGCATTGGCTTGGAATACTGCTCATACTATAGAAAACCTGATTGTAGTTGGAGACAGTGTGACGTTAGCATTCAATGACGCAGATGAAACCAACATACAGACTATTGAAGGCTTTGAAAGTGCTACTGCTGATGATGAGATTTTAGATGACAGTGGAACTGGATCGGGTGGTTTGTTTAAGAGACAAACGCTTATTATAGACGACGAGGATGCTCATATTAGGGCGGAAACATCCTCTAATCAGGTGGTCGAAGGTTTCTTCTCAGGTAAATTTAGCTACCGACAGAAATTTCGAACTCAGTTTGTCAAAGAGTTTGCTTCTACTCAAGATTGGTCTACATTCGATACTTTTGTTTTGCATGTTAAGTGCTCAGACCCAATACATGAATCTGTCAAGCTCTTTTTCTTTGACTCCTCTGGAGAGCAAAGCACAGAGTATATCATCTTACAGAGCGGAGAACAAACAGAGAATCCAGATCCCACTGCCAATGGTTTTGAACTTCGTATTGTTGATCTAACTACCTTGCCTTTTGCTGATGCGGTTAAAGGGTTCGTGATCTATACTGATGACCTCGAAAATCCTTTTTCCTTCTTCATAGACTTTATCAATATTCAACGAGCGGTATTGTTGCCTGAAGAAGGTCTCTTGCGAATACGGGCAGCATTGGGTGCTCAAGTTACATTTGCTCAAGTAGAATTTGATGTTATTGAGCCTCCAGGGTCATTAATCACAGTGAAAGCTCGTGCAGCAAGTGGAACTGCTTTTTTAGTTCGGGAGGATTTTACGGCTGAATTAGACAGTGGAGATGTAATAAATCTTAAAGGAACGGATATTGAAGTTGAGATTGTGTTTAGTCCCGATGCGGGCCGCCTGGTGTCTCCTCTGTTGCAGTCTGTAAGAATACTAGTCATTACGGAAGCTGAGATAGATGGTTTTGTCATAAATACTAAAGATGAATTTGGTCGTGGAGATGCAGATAATATAAATGTTAGTACTGAAGGTACTCTTAGTCTAGACACTCCGATATATGTGGATTCCTATTATTTTGCTCTAGGGAACAATATCAATCAAGTTAAAGAAAACACTAGTGAAGACACTCCCTTTGTAGAAGCCGAGCTGGCTATATTTGGTAATAACTCTCCACTCGCACCAAATCAGGTTTTAAAGGCGGTAGAGGATACCAGTAGTCAAATTCGTTTGGCTAAACTGTTTGAACCCAGATCAGTTCTAAGACAATTTGATAGATCTTTTTTGGTTGCCGATACATATAACGACAGAGTTTTACAATTCACAGAAGATGGAGAGTTGTTGGCAGGAATTGGGTCTATTAACTATAGCACAGATAAGATCTTTCCTATATCAGCAGCTGTAGATGTCCGCACTGGCATTCTTTATATTGTGTGGAGTAATTCTGTATCTTTTGCAACTGTTAATATGAGCAAAGTCACGTTACAGACTTCTACTCAACAAATTCAACTTATTAAGGACTTTGATAAAATCCTCGGTTTGACTACAGAAGAATTACAGGGTGTGAATGCTCAAGGTCAAATTATGGCAGTACATTTGTCTCCGCAAAATGCTGGATTAGCTCAAACTTTGCCTGCGACTGATGGTTTTATGTTTGCGTCAGATGAGGTGTTATCTACTGGCCTTGACACTGATTCTGTAATTTATCAGAAGATTTTCACACCACTGGGCATTCCTTTGTTTGTAGGAAATTTTGCATATATCAACGGTATTTTTTCGCCAACTTATGCTGAAGCGACTGATACAGGTGGATTTGTTATTACCAATGGAACCATAGCTGTCAAGAATTTTGAATTTCCTGAAGAAGTAGAAGAATCTGTTACCAGATCTATTAATGTTTCTTCCCTTATTGAGGTGGATAAAAACAACAATGTGATCTTCGGAACCGATGTGGTAAAATTCTCTCCATTTATTCCAGGCAGAGCAGAGAAGCTTGACAAGAACACTTTCTTGATTGGCGGGTTACGGCCTGATGGAGTAGAAGGTGAGACTGATACGAATCATCCGTTCAATTTCCGCAGTATTTTTGGAGATAAAGCCAATAGAAAGCTTCAAAAGGAAACTCTTAATCAAATATTCTTTGACGAGAGCAATCCTTTTGTTGGTGTGGTAGTACTTTTTGACAAGCAGGCAGGGGCCAAGACTTTTGAGTATACTAGTGCGGAGGGCGTTCTTGTATCAGATGTGGACATAGATACGTCCACAGGTCTATTTGTTGTAGCGGAGAGCAGTTTCAATCAGTCGGGTCGAATTATTAAAGTAGACAGCACTGGAACAATAGTATTTAGCTTTGGTGAAGGCCTATATAGTGTGATCAATGATGTGTTCACACAAATAGACGGATCGATGGTCATTTCTACATGATTATTCGCCAATTAGGGATAATATGAATTGGTTACAGATTGCATTAGCACAATCCAATGATTACACGGCATTTTATTTCATAAATGGCGAGTTTCATTTCTTTAACGGTCTACATGTCTATTGGCTAACAAAAGCATATAACATAAGTTATGCTTTAGCATGGGCCTTAGCTTCCGCATGGCCTCGTGGTCGTGTTGGTGGCGATTCATGGAAACCAATTATTGAAATGTCTCCTGAATTAGAGCCATATAAATCTCAAATTGCTGGACAATTAGATGTTCGTGCCCCTATTGAGTGGCGTCGTTCTGATGATCATTATGCTGTTAGCCCTACCCAAGAGGTAGCCTCTAGAATAGATCAGAAAATAAATGCAGGCAGTTTGACGAATGAAGAATTGGCATTAGCTAAACAACTGTTGCCTGAGCTTTCTTTGTCCATTTCTATTGAGCAAGCGGCTTAGTCTTGTATAATTGTGTGATAATTCAGGACCACAAAAATGCAATTACAATATCACGGGTATTGGAACCATACGGGCTATTCCATAGCTGCTCAAGATTACGTTCTGGCCATGCGCAAAGCCAGACCAGAGATCGACATTAAAATACACTACTTGAACACTGTCACAAGAAGCGGAATGAGCGATAATCGTTTTCAGCTGTTTCAGTCATTCCAAAAAGTGCCTACTCGTGAGCCATTTATGAATTTGTTTCATAGTATTCCTCAGCGGTATAGAAGGCATCGGGATGCCAAAAAACATGTTGGGTTCTGTATATTTGAGACAGTTAATCCGCCCAAAGATTGGATTAACAGAATGAATGAGATGGACGAAATAATTACGGCAAGTGCATTCAACCAGAACATGTTTAAGGCCAATGGCTGCATTAAGCCTGTTCATGTGGTTCCTCATTGTTTTGACCCTAATATGTTTAATAAAGATGTACGAGATGAGGGCAGGTACAATTTGCGTACATTTATCAGCGTTGGGACGTGGAAAACACGCAAAAACTGGGAAACATTAATCAAGGCATTTTATGATGCTTTTGAAAAAAAAGATAATGTTTGTTTATTGATTAAGACTGACAAACCACAGGATTTAAAATCATTGGTTATGCGTACCAAGCGTAACTCGGAATGGCGGGCTAAGGATACCGCCCCTGTCTATGCTGAAGAAAAATCTAACTGTAAATTCGAGGATATTCCCAAGATTATGAAGAAAGGTGATATATATATTAACGCTAGTTTGGGAGAAGGCTTTGGAATACCCATCATGCACGCAATGGCCTTGGGTCTCCCAGTGATTACTCCACGATTTGGTGGTGCTCTAGAATACGCAAAACCAGAAACTTGTACATATATCGAACCATCCAGATACAAGACTCATCCAGTCATGGACGGTATTCCTCAGTTTAGCAATTGTATCTGGCCAGTTATAAGCATCGGTGAAGTCAGAGATAAAATGATAGAAGTATTGAATAATCCGCCAATAGAAAAAACTAAGATGGCGTACAAGTATGTACATACGCATCTAACTCATGAAGTAATAGGAAAACGAATGATTGAGGTTTTAGGAATATGATAAATTTTAAAATCGATCCTCCGAGCGGTCATGCTGAAGCATATTGGGATGTGAGATTCTCTTTGTCATACGACAAAAGTGAAAAAGCTGTTATTAATTTATTTAATAAGACTACGAAACAACCTATTGAAATATTAGGTGTATCTTCAGGATATATTGCTGAAGAAACATCTGCCATTGCTAAAAACACTAATGAAATTGAGGGATATTTCAACATTTTCAATAAAGACAAAATGAATAAAAAATTCTCTGATTTCTCATTTGTCGAGATTGCATGTGAAGTAGAACTACAGAATAAAGGAGCCACTGTCAAAGAGAGTTCTTCATTGAATTTTTACAATGAAAGCAATTCGTTAGATGGCGATATTATGCCATTTGATTTAGTGATAGAGAATGCTGAATTAGATGTGAGTCAAAACAGTCCACTTATTTTGCACATAGTGTGTGACAGAGAGAAAAGTTATGAATTTTCCATTCGTAACCACAATGATTCTCAGACTTGTACATTTACGATATTTACTAAAAATGGTCGGGCCGATATATTGATTCCTCTGGAGTTTATATTCCACGAATTAGAATTAGACAAAATGCATGCCAGTCGATTTGACTTGTATTACACTAAATTTGAGGGTATAGATTTTTCTGGATTTATGAATCGTAAACGATTACGCATTCCTAACACTGTCTTGAAGTTTAACTCTGGTCACATCATGCCTCAGTCTCAAAATAGGTTAGATCCTACAGGGAAATCTCTGCCTAGCAATTTCGTTTTGAGTGATCGTTATTTTGTTCATACAGATGCTGAATTCTCAGCATTTTCTTCACGAGTACAATTATCTCAACAGAGAATGTCTTTATTTACAAGATTCATTCACGAATCACAACATATGCAAACAGCAGAATTGTCTGACGCCCCTAAGAAAGAGCATCCTGAAGTATCCAGGGCAGACATTAATAAGGCAGCAACAGCAGACGCTATTAAAACTAATTTTCTCAGAAGCCCAAACAGCATATCTGAGCATACTCAATTGCTCTCTTCTTTAACTTCGGTATATGCCGCAAAATCCACTCATTCTCGTCCGAATTATCAGAGCGTTAAAGTTCCTAATGCTTTTGGAGGAAATATAGAGAAAAAACCTGGTGGGTGTGGTTGCTCCAGAAAAAAGAAATAAATGAACGAATTCTCCGAACAAGTTAAATCAATACTCCATGCTATTACCATTGCGTGCAAAGAGCAAAGTGTAGATTGTTATCTATATGGAGAATGGGTATGGTACTTGCATACAGGAGAACACAATTTAACCAGAGCCCGTAAATTGCCTTTCATGTTGTCGGTATCTCACGATTTCGAAATTGGTAAATTTTACAATTCATTGATTAAGAATATTACGATTAACAAAGAGCTTGAAAGTAGCCATAATCGGTATTGGGTTGTTTCTGATAATCATGAATTAGATTTTTATATACGACCTCATCTTAATCTTAATAATACAAATCACATTATAGACCACGTAAAATTCACCGTATCTAGTGTGTTTTATGATGTAGTCGAAAAAACAATTATCGATCCCAATAGAGGCATAGATGATTTACAAGCAGATCCTCCTGTTGTTAAGTCTCTGCGATCTAACTGGGATAGTGAAGAAATTGCCAATCTGGCTTCAGTCATTGGTACATTAGATAAATATCAAATATACCCAAATGATCTTGAGGATCTGAAAAAAGTAGATGTTGCTGTCCTTAAAGAGCCTTTGGATAAAACTTTTGTAGATATATTTACAGATATATTGTCTTTGAACAGACCAGGAAATGCATTCGATTTCCTTATTAGCACTTTTCAAAACAGCAACAAATGGTTGGCTAAACACCTCATTGATTTGTCTATTGATAAAAAGATATCTCTAAATGAAGATATCGATATCAATAATTTGATTACTGAGAAAAAGACTAAATTAATCAATGTTTATAATGAATTTTTCTTATCGAATACAGACGGCCCTGAAACAGATGAAGATAAACACCATAGGCTAGTAACCACTTTCAGGCTATTGTTTGAATCTCCATCGATTGCTCTAGAATCTTCTTACGTAGAAAAAGTAATGACTCTAGAAGCGTCTATAGCCAAGGCTTCGGAATCTCGTGGCCCTGAAGTAAGTCTATTTGCTCATGTTGAGGGACATGATGATCCAGGCCCATGTGACTATGGAGAATGCCCTGAGTGTGTAGCAGAAGAATGTGATCCTCAATGTTGCTGCTGTCACAGTGTTGACATCGTATCTGAGATAAATACCAGATGTCATAAACAGGTCATTTTATCTTGCAATCAGGATGGGACTGGAGCAGGACCAGATCCAGACAATAATAATGAACCTATTATATTCGAACCAGGTTGCAATGCTTGTCTTGAGGCCTGTGATGCGGTATTGATGTTAGGCGTTCTAGTTGATCCTCCGATTTCTTGTGCGGATATACCCAACCAAGATTTCAACTGGTGGACCATTCCGCCAGATGCCCTTCCTTGTCAGTGTGATTGCAAGGATATGCAGGGACCAGATTGCTTTTTAACATGTATGACTTGTGAGCATTTATTCTGCAAATCCAAGGTATTTCTTGATACTACTGATTGTTTTTATAGTTTTGAAATGACGCCAGGTGCTGGATGTTGTGGCAATCCTGCTATTGTTGATTTCATGTTTGTGATTGATTTTTCAGGAAGTATGACCGCAGAAATCAACGGTGTTATCAATAGTGTTCAAGATATGGGTGATTTCTTGTTGACTATTGGAGGCCAAGTTCGACTTGGATTTACGATTTATGGATGCGGTAGTTGTGGTCAGGAATTGAATCATTTTCCGAAGGTCCATAATTTTGGGACTCCAGATGAACCTACTTATTTTGTCACTATTAGTGAAGCTGCTGATATAACCACATTTACAACTGCTTTACAAACTTATCTACCAGTAGGCGGTGGGGACGAATTCGCTTTATGGGCGATCTGGTCTGCTGCTGGCGGAGATCCCGCAATTCCAGTTGATTGGGGAACAGGAATATCCAAGTACATATTTTTAGTTACAGATGAAGATATTGACTGGCCTTTTGCGAACGAAGATGAGGGTCATGAGCCAAAGGATTATCCTCCAGGTACTCCAACAGATCCAAGCACAGGCAACGAACCTGGAATTGTCGAATCAGTTAATGCCATGAATGCTATTGGCATTAGGCTTGTTGTAGCTCGTCTATTAGCAACACATGACAATCTATTCAACCTACTAATAGAAGCCACAGGAGGAGACATAAGTGAATCTTTGTTTGATCTGACCTGTTTTGGTAATCCTCCTTCGTGTAACCTAGATGACATTCTAGTAGGGCTTCCATTTATTGTTATACCAACAAGTTGCGCTTGTATTGATCCAGATCCGAAACGTATATTCAAAAATATTCCAGAATGCTTGGTAGAGAATCCGCCAGAGCACTGTTTCAATATTCCTATTGGACAATGTGTACCTGATCAAGAAGACTGTGATTGTACTGTAGGATTTGATCTGAATGTTTGTGGTAATATTGTGTCTATTCAGCCAGAAGAAAGCAATTTGGTTTGTTGTAGTGACATCGGTGATGAATCTGGTTGTGATTGTTTGGCTTGTGCTCCAGAAGATTGTGTTAATTGCAGATGTCCTGATGGAACGCCTTGCGGTGATCCTGAGATATGTAAATGTTGCTGTGGCCCTCAGTGTGGAGGAAGTTTTGTTTGTTTGCCAGATGGGACTCCTGCATTCCCGACTCTTCGAGCGGCTCAAGAGTTTGTATGGTGTAATTGTTGGACAAATGCTCAAATTATTATTACGCCTGGGTGTTCTGAAATAGATGGTGGAAATTGTTGTTGTCCAGATTCTGGAGCCGAGAAAGGTGATCCAGCTTATCCTTGCAGTCGTTTAGATCCTGTTGTTGATGAATTCTTATTAGAAAATGGTATTTGTTGTGGCTGTCAAGCAGGCAGTCCTACTGATCCAACGGTGCCTGATAATACAGCAGCTTGTTGTGATTGTTGTATAGAGCTATGTGAGGGCGAATTATTTTGCAAACCTATCATTGACGCTCAAGTTGCATTAGTGTTTGAAAATTGTACTTGCCCTCCAGAAGAATGTATTGACGGCCTATGTCCTGATCTGACTCCTTGTTGCTTAGATGGTAGTCCTTGCATTAATTGTTTATGCGCAGATGGAAGTGTTTGTGGAGATCCAGAAAACTGCGATGATGATGAAGGTGGCGATTTTGAAACAATTCCTTGTATACCACTGGATCGTTGTATTGTAGGAGAATCTGCTAGACCAGCACGAGATGATCGTTGTGTAGATAAAAACATTGGCTGTACTTCGGTACGTAATCCTGCTGTTACTGTACTAAACAATGGTATTGCTCTAGTAGCATATGAGTCTATGGATGATGTTTCTGTTCTTAAAGTGGAGCAATTTAAATCTGGTGCAGAAAACAAGATACTACCTAATCGTGAATTCAATTACGGCAGATTGCAACATAATAGCCGATGGGTTGGATTAAAACCTAAACTATACATTTATGAAGATCCTCCAAAACATCTTTTAACAGGTGTCGAAAATCCAGATTCAGAAAATATGGATACGTGGAAGGATGTCATAGTATTTAGAACTGGGCCTTTGTCGAAACAGGCTTTCCCGTTACATAATCCTCCTTGTGGAGAAGACGAGATAGCTCGGTTTATTCAGTTTAGCGTACCAACAGATGTATCTTTAACTAATCCGTTTCTGTCATCGGATGATGTCTATAACATAAAATGGGTTGTATTCGATAAAGAGGATCAGGGCCTTATTGGTGATGCTTGTGACGATTCAACAGATGGTAAAGACTTCATTATTTGTAAGAGTTGTGGAGCTGATACAGGATGTCGAGACATAGTTGATGAGGCACTTAATCTTCCGCCACATATTCACAACGGTACGAAGGTTCCAATTGCTCATCCTGCTATTGCTCATGCTTATAACTACATGAATGATCTGGAGAATTCTCATTATGTCTACATAGCGTATGAAGCATTTGAAGATAATAAATGGGAGATTTATCTCAGACAACTGCGACTCTCAGAATACTTCAGAGATAAGCAAATAGAAGAGCAAATTGATCTGAACTTATTAGTTCCGATAGCAGACTTGAATATCACTGATGTAGTATATCGGGTAACTTGTGTAGATGATCAATGTACCTCTATAGGGAATGACGTTCAAGTGAGTCGCTCCTTAACCATGGAGGTCTTGTTGCTCGACGGCAGAGAAGTTTTCAACAGAGGCTTGTCGGGACATTGGCCCAGTTTGTGTGCAGGGTTGCCTGAATCTGATTTTCCGCGGGAAAAAGTTTTCGTACAATTTGTACACTCTGTTGTAGCGGATGATTGTCCTGATCAGTTTGGATTTAATGACATATTCTTCAATTGGGAAGTAGGTGATGAATTTACAATCACAGCCAGCGATATTAGCCCTATAGGACTATATAGTGGACTTCGCAAAGAAGGAGAATCGGATATAGGCATTGGTGAGTTTGATACTCCTATAAATATTGGTGGTGTATTCGTATCCTCAGCGTCTGTGGTTGCTATTTGGTATGAAAGCATCGTTAATGCAGACTGGAGTGTTATTGATGATTCGGCCTTTGGAATATTATCTCAATTCAAAGGTTTAGATATTGGAGAGCCTATACTTCTAACTAATGACGAAGAAGGCCATTGTACTAGACCGAAGATACAAGTGACCGCCAATAATGATGTATTCATTGCCTATGAATCTACAGAAAGCTCAAGTGTTCAGCAGATTGTTTTGACTGGTACGGCTCATCCTTCATCATCATTGCCCACTGGTATCTTGACAGCTAAAGATCTTGATAAAACGCTTAATTATTTCCTACAGCCCAGCGACTTCATCTTCCGAAGTCAGATCACTAATGTTGGAGTTAATCAGCAGGCAGATATGCTTGCAGACTTTAATGATGTGATTCATCTTACATGGCAGTCTAATATAGATGGCCGATGGGAAATATACTACGCATCTTCTGAAAATGGATTTGTTATTAAGCGAATAACTGATTTTGATAGTAGATCGTTTAAGCCTCGGATTGCCGCAAACGAAAACGGACATACCTTTATTACATGGCATGATGATCGTTTTGGTGGCTGGGAAATCATGATGGCTTATCAAACTGCTCAGAGAATATTGCCTTTATCTCAACAAGATCCGTATTTGGCTAGTCTTAGGAATAGGTACAACCATACTACTGATCTGATACCTTTGCGTATTATTAACGACACTAATGAAGCTGTATGCTTCAATGATATTAGTGTTAAATTCTATAGATTCAGAACTTTGGAGCATCTATCTTTCGAAATCAAGCATTCAGAATGGCCGTTTGCTTTTCATCTTCCTGGCGGTACAACAGAAAGCGATACGACTACTCAGGAATTCAATGAAACGGCGCTGGCGGAATGGATCACTTCAGACGATCCTTATGACGTCTATGTTCCCGATGTTGTGACATTTACGGGGCCAGAATATGACACTTTCTTGGTAGGATCATTCATTCTGAGTTTTGTGCTTAATTTTATAACCCTGAAACCAGGAGTTACTGTTTCTATATCATTCCGCGCCAGCGATATACCGAGTGATCCAGTAGCTGATTCTCAGTGGACTGATTTTGTTGTAGTAGATGCCAGTCAAACAGGGTTTCTGTATAGTAGCTTAGGATTGCCTGATGTGGTGGGTCGGTATAAACAAATTAGAGTGAGATACAATCCTCCTTCTGGAACACCATTAGATCTTCCTATTCCTCTTACTTTCGTATCAGTTATTTCGTCTGTTTTGGCTCGTATTTGTTTAGGGCCAGGAGCGGAAACCGTAGCATATTTAGATTTGACTCCAGAAGTACGAGTAGACAAATTTGGCAATGAAGTGAAAGAATTTCCTATTCCAGTAGGATTTGCTACTAACAGAACCTATTTTATACAAGTTTGTGCTGTCGATGATGATGGTGATACTGTAGTTATGCCTGATCCTCAGTTGAGTGTGTCTTGTGAGAGTTGTACAGGACGCCGCGGAGATTGGGATATTAAAACTTGTTCTCTCAGATTCTCTATTACAAATGATACCGCAGATAATAAATTCTATAATGCTCAATGCACTTTCTACTATGACAAGGGCAAGGTAAGAACCGCAGCTCAATTTAATGCCTTCCCTGGTGATAATGATCTAGGATGCTTCACAATTGGTGAAAACGAACCTGCCCAGAAAGCTTGGACCAGTAGGGGGCTATCAATATTAGCGGGTGATACGGCTCATTTCTTATTATGGCCTAATTTATCTCCAACCGCAGGATTATTATGTGCGATACGATATTCTGTGGATATTAAAATATGCTCTGTTGTAGAGTCTGCGGACGATGTAGGAACTTGTGCTAAAGCAGATTTAAGCTTATTGCAGGCTACAATTTGGGAATGTGATTGCCGTTCTGTACGATGGGATGCCAGATTTGAGATTGCTCCTTTGAATATTCGCGATGTTGTTAGATGGAGAAGTAGTGGAGATTTTGGGTCAGATACACGACTGACTGAAACTGGAGTTTCTAATCTTAATCCTGTGATTCACGTCAGACAAAATGACAGTGGTGTGGTTGTTTATCAGTCTAATAGAGTAGATGGTTCTGGTAATGATCCACAAATCTATAAGATTTACGCTTCGGTATTTTCAGGATTGCCTGCTTCAAATATGTATGCTTCAGGAGCGGAGGCCATTACTTCTCCTTTCGAATTCATCGTTCATCAATCAGACATAGAGATTTGTCCTGGTGGTGGATGTTTTGATGAGGTTGGTGCCAGAACAGGTACTTCCTTAATTGGAGGCAATGTAGACTTTGCTTTCAATCATTACGATCATATGTTCTTGGCTTTCGAACAACCTTTGGATAGTACTGAATGTCAGGAATTTACTAGAGATAAACAGCAAATCATACGTGTCAATACGTGTGGAGTTGATCCTTTAGACCTATTTGAGAAAATAGAATTTGAGGAGGATATTGATAGTTCATGTAGAAACAAAGCTATTTTAGACGTGCCGTTCTTTGAAATAGATGACCCTATTTTCAAAACTATTGTACGCAGAATATTAGTACATCCTGATGACGTGAAATATCATACTACAAGAGGTGGTGGCCCTAGACCTGTTGTAAGCAAATGCACGGTTAGATTTATTGTGATTGGTACTCCTGATACGGTATCGTTGCGATTACGTAATGGTACTAAGGATTACTCTCCTTGGATAGCTTTTGAGCCAGAAGCAGGAGATAACGTAATGGAGATTCCATGGGAATTATCTCGTGGCAGTGGATTAAGACGTGTCAGTTTCCAAGTGGCGACTAATGCAGGGGTCAGTGCTACAGCAAGTGTGTCTATTATAGCGGATTATGATCCTATATCTTTTGTAGTTAAATTCTATAAACCATTGGAGGGCTCGCCAGTTCCAGATGATGCACCTGACTTTAATGAAGATATATTTGTGGAAACCAATATATTACCAGACCTGGAAGGAATATCGGTAGCTGCTATTCGTCCTCCAACAGCTGTTGGTGAAGTGATTACTCATTTAAATTCAGATTACATTTACTTAGAGATCATTCCGCCGCCAGAGTATTTTAGACAGTTTACGAATGAACAGAAAAATGGAGGTGATCCACCTGGATCAGAAATAGCCCCAGTATTCGATTTCGTTCATCAAGGTGGATCAGATATGTTCTCTTTGCCAAGTTTCTATAAATTACGAGATGATGGAACAGAAGTGTTTAGGGGTGTTATTAAGATAAACAAAGAGAATTTCAATTTGGGTCGAGATGGGATGGCTTTCATTGTACCTCACTTTGAAAATGATTGTGCGGATGAGGGAGGATCAGAAGCAGTTTCTGTGGAGTATATACGGGACAAATATAATTTGATTGTCCCAGGAAAAGAATTGACTACATTGCCAGATGATGTCTGGGCGAGCGAGAGAGATGAGTTTGGCAGGATAAGACATCCAATAGTTTTACGGCCATTGGATGATCCTTATTTTGTGTTTGGTGATCCTAATTATAGGACTAAGAGAAATGAGTAAGATATCAACAATTGTTCAGCGAGTTGACAATAAAAAAGTTGTTAATATTCGTTTATATATAGAGCAGGATAAGCCATACGAGAGTGCATCTATAGCGTTCATGCATGATCATGCACCGATGGATATTTATTGGTCATCAGCAGGGTCAGTGCGTGGTAGAAAAATACATATTTCAACTGATTCCCATGTTGATATTAATTTAGAGCATATTCATAATATGGAATCTTTTGAGTGTTTAATATCATATTTACAAGGAGAAGACTTATTATTTTACGAAACATTGGTAATACATATTGATAAGAGTCCCTCTATAGATTACGAGCAAGCTGATATTGCAGTTGTTTCTTCATCCAAAGGTAATTTTGAAAACAAACTTAGAATTTTTAAGAATCAAGTTCTCAGACAAGCATCTCCGTGGAAAATATATTTATCAGTTGTAAATAACATTATAGTTAGTGTTAATACACACGGCAATAAAAAGATTTTTGTATCTTTTGGTGAGTTGAATGCAGAGGTTGCTTCTTCTGATTTCATATTTTGTATTGAGCCTAGAAAGCATAAAACCATAATACCGAAGGAAGTATTTTGGTCGAAGTACGATGTTTATGCACCCAATGCTAGGTTATGTATATGCCAGTTGGTCAAAGCTGATTTTCATTCGGTTGACAATATGTATTATAAGACAGCTATATCAAATATTGTGCCAATGTCTTCTTTCTCAAAAAGAAAGAAAACTGATTTAAGAAATTTTCGATCACCTATAGGGCGGCAACTTTATAAGTATTGGATGATAGATAAAAATTCCAATCTGCCGATTTTCAGGAACTAATGGCAAACGAAATTGTATGTTTAGGTCCATATACTCTTAGGGTTTCTGGGATTTCGAACGTTCAGAGTTTGAAATTCACTGACTCTACGAAGACTAAACGAGTTGTAGTTATTGCGACTAACGGGAGCATTGCCTCTCCTTCTCCACAAGCCAAAGCATTGCACGAATTCAAAAGTGATAAATGCTCTATCAAGTGGTTTGAGCTGCCTGATGTCCTGGGGCGTACATATACTGTGTTGCCAACTGCTTGTGAAGTTGTTGTCACTTCCTTTGACAATGGTTTAATAAGCCATCTAGACTGTGACGCTACTTTGTTTGGGACTGGTACATTTGAATTTGGAAAGATATTTAGTGGTTCAGAGAATAGACAGATTTTTGATTCTAATTCTCAATGTTCTGCGGTATTTGAATTTGATGGTCACGTATTTACAATCAAAGGTCAAGCATCTGCATCTTCTGGATTATTTACTTGTGGAGGATTTGGTACGCAAGTCAATGCTTATGAAGAAAAGGCTGTAGTTAATACATTTGATTTAAATACCAGCAGATTTGATTCTGTACAAGCATTTGCTGTTGATGATCGTCCTGAAATAAACCCTAATACACCAATCGCTGGCGCTGGCGGTGCAGGCGTCGGCGGAGGCCCACCGTGTATTCAATCTGAGGAGCGACAAGCATGTTGTCTGCCTAATGGCACTTGTACTACAGCTCTCACTGGCAAACACTGTTGGCAGGTTGGAGGAATTTGTCAAGGAGATGGTACGTGCTGTGAATGTATTCCAGGTCCAGATGATCCTTGTCCTGATGGTGCATGTATACAAAATCCAAATTTTCCAACTGTATACTGGTGTGAAGGAGGAGCTAAAGATGGAAATTACTGTTGTCCTCCAGAGGGCAGTAGCCCTCCAGGTGGTCCAAATGATAACAACTGTCTTGATGCAGACACAGTAATTATTCCACAAAGTACTTGCCAAGGGCATTCGCCCATTGTAGCATTTTGCAGATCGGATATTCTAGGTTTTGGATGTTTTGAATGTGAGTATCCACACACTAATTGCGACCTCGACTTTTCGTTAGGCCCTATGTCTTCTTGTGCAACTCATTTTTGCCCAAATCATGAAAGTTGTTGCCACTGTAGACATATACCATATCAGACTTGTATAGACCCACGTCCAGGTGGATTGGATGGAATACCAGAATTAAACCCTACAATAAGATGTGATAATCCAGATTGTCCTAACAAGCACTGCCCAGAAGGAGAGAGCTGTGTATCGTGGGATGATGCCTTTGCCATTCCTTGTTGTGTTGATGGTGGCTGTGAAGAAATATCATTGTGGCAGTGCAGCTTAAGGGGAGGCAAGAGTTACGAAGTTGGCTTGAGTTGCAAAGATATTACAGAAGATGCAGGAGGAAATCCAATACCGTGTGGATCAAATAGGTTTAACAGAGTATGTTGTGGTAGATTTCGTGACCATGACGTTAGTGCGGCAAGCTGCGATTTTCCTGGCGGAGAGATTTTGATTGATACCTGTGCAGGCGATCCTGCTTTGTGCTCTCATGCATCAGAAGCGCCGTGTGTTAACACGTCTTGGAATTACGTAAACTGTTGTGTTTGTGATACTATATTTAATGTTGATTTTGTTTGTCCAGGTGGTATTCATGGAGGGTTTGAAAGCAAGTGCAAAACACATGCTGGTGGAACTGTTGAATGTTTAGGTGTTGGTACTATTAATGCTTGTTGTCTTTCTGACCAAACATGCATTGATACAACACAAGAAGTTTGCGATGCTGAAGGTGGTGTATATAATATTGGTTTAAATTGTTGGGAGTCAGGAGTACAATGTGCACCAAAGGGAGCTTGCTGTATTTTTGACGACCCTATAGTTTGTTCTGATGAAACTCAAGAAGAATGTGAAGGCCCGCTTGGAGGAGTATGGGATGGTGGTTCTTCTTGTGCTTCTAAAGAATGCGTAGAAATACCAGGGACACAAGCATGTTGCGATCCAGATACAGGAAGCTGCCAAGATGCTAATGAGCAAACATGTCTACAAATAGGACATATGCCTCAAGGGCCAAATACAGAATGTTCTACAGCTTCATGCCCTGATCCAAGCGACCCTGCTGAAGCATGTTGTGTTAGTGGAACTTGCTTTGATCTAACCCCTGTCGCTTGCTCTCAAAGTGGGGGCACGGCTCAGGGTCCAGGAACAAGCTGTCCATTCGATTGCGGTATACTGGAAGCATGTTGTTTTGATGATGGTAGCTGCCTAAACAAAACTTCAGTTGACTGTACAATAGAAGGTGGTACTCCTCAACCAGGAGTCGATTGCAGTGCTAACCCATGTGCAGGGACAGAAGAAACTCCAAATGAATGCGAGCCGACTGGTGAATCATTTGATACCGCATGTACTGATGAATTGCTGACCAGAGATGCTGTTGCTGGAGCACTAGAACATGAAAGCTGTGGCAGTCATGATAGTCCTGATGTTACAACTCTGCAATCTGGGCAAGCTATTGTTGCTTACGAAGAAAGAAATAAAGATGGACAGACCAGAATTGTATTATCTATGTTTAGATCTACTGTTTGTCAAAACATCACGTATTATCGTTCCTTGAGCAAAGGTGTTTTACTTAATGAAATAGTTTTCGAGGACAAGCTTTTCTCTGATGATTTCAATCGAGAAAATACAGGCTCAGGATTAGGAGCAAGCTGGTTGCGCATAAATGATTCGCCTGGAGATTTACTCATCCAAGACAGCCAAGCAGTTCTGGTAGAGGCAGGATCAAATAATGAAGAAAATGTAACATTCATTTTTCAAAATCAAACTAACAATCCAGATCAGATTGTATCGGCAGATATCAAGATTAGTAATCCTGATGTAAGTACAGTCACAGAGTTTGGTTTGATTTGCAGGGCAGCTAATAACACTTTGGAGCCTGCGACATATTATGTTATCAATATTGTCCATGACAATATTAACGACCATAGAGTAGAATTGCTCCGTGTAATAGATGGAAGTTCCACTATAGCTGATAGTGTCATCACTTCTGCTCCATTTGACGAAGAATACAGAAATTTCAAAGCAGAAATTAAAACTGAAGGAGCGGCAGTATCTGTTAGTGTATTCCAAGATGAAACCACACTCATTGCTCCTTTAGAAGATACTAGTCCATTTAGGCTTACCACAGGAATGTACACTGGTTTAAAAATTCGCAATGTGGTTGATCCTCCTAATGTAGTGACGTTAGATAACTTCAACGGCAAGTCTATTGATCCAAACGCTCAGCCATTAACACATGCTAAGTTTGAAGTGTTTGATGACATACGTATAGTTGGAGCATCTCAGTTGGTTATGCTAGGTGGTCCTGCTTCGGGTAAACTATTTACCATTACAAATATCAGTAGATCTGTACAAGAAAATGGTCATCCTAAACACACTATTGTTTTTGAATTAGATTCTTTTGAATTAAAGTTTTCTGATTCTAATAACATAAGTAATATATCTTGGTTTATTATTCAGCAAACTGATTTGCCTGGTGGCAATGCACTAGAGATAACTATTGGTTTGCCGCCGCATATCCACAATGGAGCAAGAGTAGCAGTTGCTAGGCCGTCTGTGGCAGTTCCTCATAATAATTTGATGCTAGGAACAGAGCAAACTGCCTATGTGACATATGAAGCATTTGAAAATGGCATGTGGAACATTTATATGCGACAAGTTCGACTTGCTAATAGCGATCAAACTGATCCTAAATATTTGCCTCCACATGAATTCGAATTGCCTGTTTCAAATTTTGATCTGTTGGTCGGATCGGGCTTTAACGAAGTCATTTATAAGATTGTTAGCAGCAAAACAGAGACTACAGTTACATGTGCAATTTTCGAAGTTTTTCTAACCAACGGCATTCAAGTTGTTAACTGTGACAGAAATGTTACTGGGACTATCACAGGAACTTGTGGTTTGGAAATTAACTTAGCAGTAGCCACAGTTGAAGCGATACATACTGTTGGAGGGTGTGGTGCACTGCCTGAATGGGGTATCGGAGTTGAAATAACTGGCCCGTTTCCGCCGCTGCTTAGTACATTAGCAGCAGGTTCCAGTGAAGATCCAGACTGTTTATCATTGGGCTTGAGACCAAACTCCGTAGATGATTGGTGTTTTGCAGAGACTGCTTGCAAACAAAAGTACATAACTGACGACCCTTATTGTCCAATATCAAACCCTGTACTTACATATTATCCAGAGGATTTATATACTATCAAGGTTGATGACGATATAACAACTCGCGTTTTATATCATGCAGGGATATCAGAAACTGTAACGCTAGATAGAATAGATCTTCAATTTGTTATAGATCACTCTCAATCCATGGGAACTGTGATTGAGCAAATAAGACAAGCTGTGCCTATTATTGCTCAAGCATTTGATCAGCTTGGTACGAATATCAGCTATGGGTTCGTAGTATATGGACGAGGAGAATCTACTCTTCCAGGTTCTGTTAGTGTATTTTCATCCTCAGCTACCAGTTTAACTTCCATGACTGGTAATCCTATATCGCAAAATGCTGCTACTTTTCCGCCAGAAGGATCTATTAATTGTGGTGGTGACTCTACCATGTTTGATGGATTGAAGGGGTTTGATTCAAATGGATTTACGAGCAGCATTGATATCTTGTCAGAAGCATTGGGCAACTGGTACAACGGACAAGGACATAATCATTCTCATGCTGGTTTTAGTGCTTTACAGTTTGGCATGACTGACAGTCAATTTTCGTGGAGAGAAAATAGTATTCGTTTTCAGATTTTAATCACATCTAACGATGAAGGGCTATTACAAAGCTGTGGCGGGTTGACAAATACTCTATCAGCCACGGTGGCTGTTGCCAATCCTGCGGTGGATATCTTTAAGGATGATTTTAATCGAGGTGCCAACGATGATCTGGGGCCTGACTGGATTGAAATGACCGTCACTGATGATGATGATATTAGTACAATATTGAGAACTATTGATGATCCTAATAATCCTAGTGATCAAATAATTGACATTACGGCTGCCACAGGCAAAGGTTTTTCAGTTTATACTCATGGATTGCAAACTCCAGATATGAGTGTTTCTGTTGATGGATTTACTCGTGGTGGTAGTACTGGTGGTATAGTTCTTATTTGTAGAGCAACTACGGCATCAGCTCCTGGCAGTTTTTATCGTATAGTTTTTAACGCAGCTGGCGCAGTTGCTCTAATTGAAATTGATCGCGTCGTATCTGGTGCATCTACAGGATTGACCTCTACTATTGTGCCTGCTAGTTTTACTACCAATAGGGATCGATACCGTGTTACTTGCCAAACAGTTAATGGCGATGTTCATATAAGGATCATGCGCAATGAAACTCTATTATTTGATTTCACAGATGCAGATGGAGCTAAGCTTTTAATAGGCAATTTCGGTGGAATTGGAATTGTTCGTAGCACATCTACGGGTCTAGTTTATGTAGACAATTTTACTGTAGCCAGCTTAATTAAACCAACAACTATCATACCAGTGATTTGCGTGCCGCCCACTGAAGGGGATTGTACAGAGGGAGAAGATGGATCACTCTATATTCCTTTATCGGCAGATACTAATTGGATGTCTAAAGGTTTCTATTCTGTCCATGGGTCGTCCTATGTATCAACTTTTGACTCAATTGTTATAGGCATAATAAAACAACGAGGCAAAGCCAGAGTGATAGAAAGAGATGTTGATGGATATAATCCAACTTTTTTAAACAACATCAAAGTTCTTATTACATATGAAGATGATTTATCTGACTTGTGGACATACGAAAAATCACAATTGAAATTCTCAGACAGTCCTCCGTTCGGTGCAGGGCCGACGAAAGGCCTGGGAAATGAGCCTTTTAAGTATAAGAGCCAATCTATCTATGGTGTGGATACTGTAGAAGTATTGGGTGATACTTCTAAATGGATGTTCTTCGATGTATCAGAAGGAGCATCTAGCTCTATTTTATTAGATCATCCTGTTGTGGGAGTGCCCATGGCCGACAGAGATAAACCTATTCTCATACAAAAAAATGCCACTAGAGCGGTAGTTCAAACTAACCATCGCAATGATGTGTTTGTAGCTTATGAGTCTCACGAACTAGGAACTACACAGATCGAGTTGAAGGGTACTGGTGATTTTCATCAGAATTCGATAACTGGCCCTAAGGGGTCAAGAATAACTCAATTCTTTATTTCAGGAGATTTCAAATTCAATCATGCTGTTACTGTCTTTGGGGAGGGAATAAATCAATTATGTGACTTCGTAGTTGATAAAAGCGATATAACGCATATTGTATGGCAATCTAATAGAGATCAAGTATGGGAAATTTATTATGCAAATAGTTTTGACTTGTTTACTCCTGTACGCATTACTGAAATGGACAGCAGGGTAGGGCATCCCTCTATAGATGTAGACGATAAAGGAAATATCTTCGTTGTCTACCATGATAATCGTTTTAATATATATGAGATCATGCTCTCATTTAAGAATGAACAGAGAGTTATTCCTCTGTTGCAGCAAGATCCATATCTAGATTCGTTGAGATCTGGGTACACACACTATACTAATATATTGCCAGTATTCCTAACAAATGTAGGTGATATTGTGCCTGCGCCAGATGTTATTTTTGGCAGCGAAGAAAGTGATTTCATAGAGCTATTTTTAGGACAACAACAAGATGATTTAGGCTCTGATTGGCTGACAATAACCAATTCACCTTCTACGCTACATATAGACGAAGATCGAGCTACATTTGATGTCCCTGGTGGAAAAGCGACTTCGACGCTCGATAGAGGATCTAGGTTCACTGAGGTTGTTATAAGGGCATTAACACAGACAAGCAATGCTACTGAAGTATTTGATTTCTATATCATCGCACGAGCCCAAGAAGCTGACATAAGTAGCATCGAAACTTATTATGAGATAAAGATTCATAGTGACCCTAATGCCACTTCTACAATAGAAGCATTTAGAATAAGAGATGGAGTGAGAGTAGATCTCAGCCCGTCGAAGTCATTTTCCTCTCCATTATTAACTACTGATGGAGAAACAGTTAGAGTTACTGTTTCTAACAAAGACGACTACGTGGATATTCAGGTATTTAGAGATGATATCTTAAAACACACTTTTCAAGACTTTGATGCCATCGACCGCATCACTACGGGCTTGTACAGCGGATTCGCTATAGAGACTGCTGCATCTGTTGCAGGAAAATTATATCTTGATCAGTTTGTCTTAGAAAGCAATTCTATCTTTGCTATTGATGGAAACGGCACTAGAACTTTTGAAGAACCAACTGTTCATAATATCAAGTCTATTGCAGGAAGCTATACAGGGTTGTTTTATGGCATGACTGCCGCTGGCTTATTGCTCAGAATAAATATTGATTATGACGAATATGGTAAATCCAAACTGATGTTTTCTACGGTAGGAGAGATGGGCAAGTTTACTAAGCCCGCTTCTTATGATGATTTTGATAGAATTAATAACGATTCTATTGGATCTAAATGGCATAAAAATACTGGTACTTCAGATTTGAAACTAGAAGACAAAAGCGTTGTGCTTAGAGACACTGTTGCAAAAAGCTCCAGATTCTATACATTCCGCAACCAAACGACCACTTCGGATCAGATTGTAGCTGTTAACATAAGTACTAGCGATGAAGGTAAAAATTCTCAAGTTAAGTTGGTGTTAAGGGCCAACCAATTAGATTTAGGTTCAAATAAATCGAGCCGAGAATACTATGAACTAATATTATTGTCTGATGGTCAAGTGCTATGCAATAGAGTCATTGGAACATTTGTAGTATCTATAGGTTCGGCTAAGACTGGAATGGATATCACTGCTTCTTACAAACGGTATAAAGCAGTTTGTGAAGGAACTGCTTTTACAAATATCTCTATCGTTTTGTATATAGACGACACAAAAGTGGCTAGTTTTAGAGATACTTCTGCTGCTAAGTTGACAGCAGGAAGATACACAGGTATCGAGTTGCAATCTAATCAAACTGACGTAACACCTCGAATTGATAACTATATAGCAATCTCTACTATTGATGAAACTCCGACAGTCTCTACCATATCCGATTCTACATTTGATAATGTGAATCGACTGTGGCTCCAGTCTGTAGATCATAATTTGTTAGCTGATTCGTTCGTCCTCAAATTGAAGCAAATAGATATAGAAACTGCGGCAACTGTTGCTTCAGGGGATGTATTCACTGATCTTACTAGCTCTCTTGGTGGAGCTGCTGGGGCATTTAATGGTAGCTTCTACATCATTGTGCGTCGAGATGATAAAATTCTATTGTATGGCAGTACAGCACCATTTGTTTCTGGTGGCCAGGCTTCGTTTGACTTTGGTTTAATTGGAACTTTAGATGTAGAAATAATTTCTTTAACGACCAATGGAATCAGAGTTTTCGGAATGGAAGCTGGAGGAAGCATATACAAAATTGATGTGAATACAGCAGTTCCTAGTTTAACTACTTCTGTCGTCCTTCCGCCTGTGGACCCATATGATCCTTATGCTGCGTCTGCGGAGGCCACCAGCGTTGGATTTAAGTTTACAGGTGATTATTTACAAATAGCATCTGGAACTATCAATGCTGGCAGTGGTGATCCTTGTCCGACTTATCCGTGTGATCCTGACCCAGGAGCCCTAGACCCAGGCGACGACGATACTGGTCCTGGTGGTGGCAGCAGTGGAAGTTTCTTCCATACCTATATTGAATTCTATGATAACAAGAACTTAGAAGGTGTCCCTGCGATTATTATTGACAGCAGGAAAAATATCGAAGCATTCATCAATGATGAGGATATTGATAATCCTTATATTCCTGTGGCTGATTTTGAAGGAGCTAAAGGAGTATTCCTTTCTGTGGGTGAATCAGGATTCATTTTCTTTGATGCTTCTCATTTCAGGCCGCAGTTTAGTAGCTTGGCTTATCCGTATGGATTTGAGACCAACCAAACATACTTCCCTAAAGTATTTTCAATAGACGACAGTGGCACGATAAAACATGTTCCTGGTGCGCAAACTGTAAGTTTTTCATGCAACCGATGCACCAAATTTGGTAATAACAATTTCAACTCAAGCGGATGCTCTTATTCGTTTACGTATGCTAATGAGGACAAAAATGAGAGCATCTTTGCTAATTTCGAAATAGAAATATATGCAGATAAGGAAAAGACTGCTCTAATTAGAAAATTCAATGCCAAACCAGGAGAATCTGATCTCCAGTTTATGGAAGTCAACAACGATCCAGCAGAACAGAAATGGCAAAACGTACCAGGCTTAGAAATAGCAGGAGATGGAGTTTCGTTCATACAGGTATATCCTGCATTAGATACAACTGCGGGTCTCTTGTGTGGTGTGCCTTATTATGTAACAGTCAATGCTTGCTCTTCTAAAGACGCTGCACAATCGTGTACTACTTTTGTAAAATTAGATCCAGATACTTTTACTACTGAAAATATAGATGTAACTGATTTTGCTTTTGAAGCCACTCGATTGGCAGCAATAAGTAATCAAGTTGCTGTCGTCTATACCATAAGAAGTACACAAGATTTACATTATGCCACTTTAAACGAAGGTTTACAAAAGTGGATTGTGACCGAGATAGAAGAAGTAGGTTCTAAAATAACCAGTCCTAGTTTAGTGGAAATCAACCTACGTCCTGCAATTGCTTATGTTAAATTTGTCAGCAACACGAAGTCAGAGCTTCGATATGTACAATTTAACGGCAGCGTATGGGTTGATGAAAAAGTAGATACTGCCACAGATATAGATTATATCACAGTGGTTTCAGTGGGCGGTGATCCAGCTATAAACTATAGAGTTCTTGAATCAACATCAAATTCAGTAAAGTATGCGATGTTTAATGTGGTAACCGATAAATGGGAAATAACCAACGTGGCTACTGGATTGTCTAGAGACGAAGGACAGAGCGATTTAGCTATTGTAAATTCAGTTTCGTCTGTAGTTTACTACAGTGCAGGAACTATAAACTATAAAACATTTGATGAAGAATCTAGTGCGTGGTCTAGCCCAATATCTGTTGAATCTGTCACGCTGAAGGCAGGCCCAAGAATAACTGATCTTAATTCTTCGCCCAGTATAGCGTATGCTCGCACTACAGAAGATGATGGTGACGAAATTAGACATGCTCGTTTGGATGGCTCTGCTTTCGCCATAGAAACCGCATTTAGCACTCTTGATAATACCTCGACAATCAAGGATCTTGGTGTTGCTGCTATAGCAGGATCGCCAGCAATATCTTTTGCTCAAACACAGACAATTGCACCACAAGACAGTCTGCGATATTCATTAAAAATGTCATCTGGCACGTGGAGCACAGAAACAGTTGATAGTTTATTCCCTGTTGATTCGGTAGATTTGATCAATTTTAGAGAGGAAGCTGTTATTTCTTGGAGACAAGAGAACACTTCCACTTCTCAATTCTTCGTAAAGGTTAGTATTTATACTAGCAGAAATATTTTTACTTCTGGTATTTCTCCAGAATTTTTCTGCGAATGTGCTAGTACTATATTTGATAACCGACAGCTACCTTTGTCTGAAATAGGACGATGGAAGTCTAGTGCTCAGGGTTACTCGGATACTCGAATTACTGACTCTGTGAAGGACAGCATGCGTCCTTCTATTAAGGTCAGAAAAACATTAATAGATAAAAATGATGATGATTCGGCAGTAGTATTGTTTGAGGACTATAACACTGACAATCCAAAGATTTTAGGAGCCACTTTTAAAGTTGATAAACCTAATGAACACAGGAGCACAGGTACTAAATTCTGGTTTGACTATGATTTTAATATAGGAGCGGACGCTAATGGTGCTCGTGACGTTGATTTGGCTCTAGATTTTTATGACCGTGTAATAGCCATATATGAAAAGCCAGATCAATCTGGTGGAGTAAGTGCAACAAGTCGAGCAGTACCTAGCAATACATTGGCTTATAAGAATTGCGCTTTTATTGATACAGATATTGATTTGAGCGCGGAGGATATTGATAAGTGTGATATTAGTATTTTGGAAAACAATATTGTTTCATCAGACAGATTCGTTTCTATACATATTATTAAACAGGTTCGAGTAAGTAAAGACTTTGTGGATTATTTCACATATAATAGTGCTGGAGAAATAACTCCTGTTGTTTCAATATGCAGTATACAGCTAGAAATATTAGGAACTCCAGATGTTATAGCATTTAGAGTCAAAAACGAAATCGATGTAAATTTCTCTAATTGGTGTCCGTGGTCTCCAGAAATCGGTGAAAACTACACAACCTATAAATGGCAACTATCAGACAATTCTGGCATTAAAGAAGTTTGTATTCAAGCAATGACTTATTTTGGAGTTACAACAGAATTTTGTGTGCCTATTATCGCGGACTATGAAAGTACCTCATTCCAAATAAGACTATTTGTTGACGGACCAGAAGATACGGACGGTGGCTATTCTATTCCATTGTCCAAATTTGATGGGTTTTTTGTTGCTGCAACTACTGATTTGGTTATCGAAGGTGAAGTTGGTGGAGATGAAGGCGGTGAAGGGGGAGGCAACGGCAGTGGTGGCGGTGATGGAGAAAGCAGCGAAGAAACAGCAGTTATCAAACCTGTAAATATTAAGATTATTTATATTGAAATAGTGCCTAGCATAGAAATAGAGTCTAGTATAATCAATTATGATGTGCTACAACAAGGAGTCAATGATGGCTTTGGCCTTCCTGCTATAGCAGCAGTTGATAATTCTGGCAGAAAAGTTTTTAGGGGCAGTTTTAATGTGCATAGAGATGATAAGGTATTTAATAAGGACGGTCTTGCTAGAATTAGAGTTAAACTACCAGGAGCGTGTGACAGCGATATAGAAGTGACGACGGCCGCAGATGTCTTTATACGAGATCATTTTAATTTATTGTTCAAGGATTCTTCTGAAGGTTTTGCGGCTCAAGATACTCTGGCCGATATAAGGCATCCTGTATCAGGTCGTACAGGAGTGCCTGTAGTGATAAGGAATCAAGATCCTTATTTTATTTTTGGAGACCCAGATTATATCTTGAAAAGCAAGACTCCTGATCAGCCTAAATTTATAATAGAACAACAGGAATTTGGACCTGGAGACCCTGGAGGCGAGGGAGATGCTGGCGATGAGGATTCTAATGATGGAACCTGACAGGGATACACAACACTAGGAAGTATATGATATAATGGCTTCATCCACTCGTAGATATTGTATTAATGGTTTATCAACAGGCCAGTCTTATTCTTGGCGTTTGCTAAGTTCTGATGAATATGTCAGCATTGATATCAAAGAACTGGCAGCATCACCCGTTAGAGCAGATTCTAATGCAGCGGCTCTGGTTTCTAATTTTGTAAAAAATATTAATGCCAAAACATCCACAGTTATTGCTACTGTAGACGAGAATATTCCCAAGTGTTTTAGTATTACAAACGTCAATGGAATTGAATTTGATCTGTTTGTAGGAACCTCAGGAGCTGAACCTACAGATAAAATTTCAACAGTTCCTTTCACTTATAATCCGCAGATATTTTTAATTGGCGAAAAACCTATTTTATTCGCCCCTCATATTACTTCCCCTCAAGGAGGCGAAGTATTTAATCGAGGGAAAGTTAATATCACCTGGGATAATAATGATCCACCTTCTCAGGATGATGAAGTCTCTCTAAGCACTGTTACTCACGAGATAGAGTATACAGACAATTACCAAGGAGAAGAAACTGTATGGCTTACACTAAAACGCCGTATTGCGGGTACAGACACGTCGTATGAGTGGAATGTAGGCAAGATGGTCAAAAGCAAAACTGTACGATTGCGAATGAGATCTAAGTCAACGAAACATGAAGCTTTCGCTGATTTCTCTATCAATGGTGGTGCTTTTGCGATAAATGTATTTGATTTGATTCCTCCTACAATAATCAATCCAGTTCCTGAAGTTCTGTATACTGATTTTATCTTGATTGTTTTAGATGAAACACTAACTAAAGACACGTATCATCAAAAAGTTCGATACACTTTTGAATATTCTTCTCATAAACGAGATATTGACTGGACAGTTATTATTAACGACGTGGCTTCTGGACAAAATGTCATTAGATGGGACGTAGAAGAATTATCTCCGTCAGATGATTATATATTGCGGCTCACTGCTAAAAATGCTGCCTGTTCTGAAACCCAACCACCTGCATCGGATCAGATAGCTAGAGTTTATGTCAGAGATATTCGTATACAGCAATCTGGAACATTCATTATTGACACTTTGCCGCCTGAAGCAGTTTTGGAAATTGACAACAACAAAAAAGTATCTGCGCAATTAGAACAAGCTATCAATATCTTTGCCGAAGATGCAACCACTAAAATTGAGCAGATTCAGCTTCGTGAATGTGATGCCACAACTGAGTTGTCTTTAGGAGACATAGACGATCCTGTTTCAGGAGGTTGTGACAACGAAGGGGATTGTCCCAGTCTTCCACAAATTGTACAAGATGGTTTGCAATTTGGTAAACCGATTGGCTTCTCTTCTAAAACACAGTGGATTTTCAAAGATTGTAGCGGATTGCGCAAATTGGAGGGGTTGCTTACTGATTCGGGAGGCAATACTTCTCTGCAACAATCTACAAAAGTATTTTTATCGGCTTTTGATAATCCAGATTTGATCACTGATTTCATCATTGTTATTGAAAATAGAGAAAAGGTCACACTAGAAGAAGGTGGAGGAGGCAGCGGATGTGAGGTGGAAGTAACAACTACTATAAAGATATTTGAAGTTGCTTATTTGAGCACCATTACAGGTGAGTTATGGCTATTAGAGCCGTTTGCTAGGAGGCTATATACCATTAATCAACAGCTGAATAAGCTATTCCAGTTTATTCAGGTGATTTATCTTTTTGCCTATGATGCCACCGCTGACGTAGGTTCTGTATATAGACATAATTCAACAGAACCCGTGTTATTACAGCAGTTTACAAGTCTATCTTCTATTACAACTGGCGTGGGTGAGTTTTCTTCCAAGATGTATTTCGGCTTTGCCAATGGAGAGTTGTGGTGTTTTGATGGAGTCGCCTTTACACTGCTGAAAGTTTTTGATGACTCGATTACGACTATTTTTGGCGACAATCAATATTTGTATATTGGTTTTCAATTTAGCACTAATTTAGTTTTGTATAATGGTACGAGTTTCTTCACTTTGTCTATGGCGTGTTAAACTATGGTCAAGAAAAAAGTTATTATTCCTTCTACTACTACTTTGGAGTCTTTGCTTCTTGAAGGAGATGTTATCTACGATACAAATGTAGATAAATTCTCTATCCGAGTGGAGAATTCACCACAGTTACGCTATGCCGTTTATGAATTCGATATAACTGAGGCTATGAATTTGAATTTTTTCGAAAGTTTATTTAATCCAGTCGTTACTAAAGTAGAGTTAGAATACTTGTTTTTCCAAGCTGATACAGGATTATCCATTGAGTCTATAGAGTTTGTTCAGCTTCTCACCAGGCCATCTACAGCTCACATTCCTCAGGATATTCATGAAGATATTAGAGATATTCATGCTGTAGTATACGATAGTGCCGAGATACACGGAGAAGCCAAAAGCAAACGCACTGTAACCCTTGGAACTGGCAGCACTGCCTCAGCTTGCACGGCACTGCGAGATGCTGCCGTAGGGCAAACTGATCGATTCTTTGCTGTAGGCATCCGTCGAGATCAAAGCGTAACAGGTACAGGCGCTGTCCAGCTAGGTGGACAAGTATTGCATTCTGGAGAAGATACGGACTGGGAAGAAGCTACAGGAACAAACTTAAAGGGGCCACCTAATTTAATTGTCACCTATGAATTAGACGAGGAGCCTCATATTGAGCTTGAAATGAGATACACAACCAGTGATCCTACTACTGCTCAAGGTACTCCTACCAACAGTGTCGGAGGATATGCTAGTAGCAATGCTGTGTATTCTGGCGCAAAATTAGGTGATCATATCAGCCCATCTAGTTCTGTAATTTCGATTGCATCTGGGTCTTCGTTGCCTTCTAGGACATCTGGATTGATTCAAATAGGACCAGAAATAATAAAATATGGAGGACTCGATGCCTCAAGTGGACAAATTATAAGTCTTACTCGTGGCCTTGTGCCTGCTTCTGCTTTCCCTGCAACAGTTGAGCCATTTGCTGAGAAAATCAATTATTTAGTGGTTAGTGATTTATTTAATACCAATCCATCAGTCGGAGTCGATCAATACAGATGTGTTGCCATTATAAATGTTAGTGAAAACAGACCCGCACAAAGCGTCCAAGTCATTCTTAGGCAAAGCCCTGGTGCAAATGTACAAGTCGATATTGGAATAGAAGTACCAAAGTTTGACACACATAATGGTGCTCAATTCAGTACAGAAGCAAGTGATGGTCAGATTATCAGCGATAATACTAACTTCACTACATTTGCAACAAGTTTCTTCGATGGCGCTCATATTGTAATAGACGGTGGGACATCAGCGATTGTAGAAAGTTTCGATGTTGGCAGCACAGGAATAGCAACATTTATTTTGGATCGCAATGTTGGCACTGTTAGCTCTGGTACTGGGTTTAGAATAAATCCTGCTCAATCTCAGCGGACAACTAATGATGTTACTGCCCCCGTTACAAACTCAAATAGATTCTTAGGATTTTTCGATGACGGTGGATCAAATGATATTGGATTCGATAACTTGAGAGAAAATGTAGGCGATCTACAACAATATGATTTATTTTATGTTTGGGTCAAAAGAACCTTAGTAGAAAACATAGAAGAAGCTGATGACATTGGTGCAATAATCATAGTGGAATTTGAGGATTCTGCTTCTAGCTAAGAGGATAAAATGGCATTTGATTCTAGAGTCAAAGGAGTATGGGCTTTTAATCAGAACTTGGATGATGAAGTTCTTAATAGAGATTTCTCTAACGCGCTGTTGCAACCAGCTAAATTTAAGTCATTTCAACAATATACTGTTGCTAGTGATACTACTAGAACAAGATATGGTTTAGTTTTTGAGGATGATAAACCATTTACTGCTGGAACAGATTTTACATTCACAACTACTGGATCGTATCAAATTAACATAGGTTTTTGGTGGAATTCACCAGACGCTCTTGGATTTACAAGACACAATGTCACTAGAAGGATGACTACTAAAATAGGGCCAATTATAGCTAAGGCTGATAGCACCATAGTTGCTGGCACAGAAACTCCTAGTCTTTCTGAATTTATTGTTTCGGAAGTTGCTTCGACAACGAAAAAGAATGCTATTAGATTTGCACTTTGTTCTACAAATGGTTTTCCGACTCATTTTTTCACGTCGGAATCATACGATCCTGGCTTGCATCATATATTTATAAATTACAAATCAGTAGATAGTAGTTTTGGATTCGTTCGTATAGACATTGATGGAAAATATGGTACGCAATATAGTGCTCCTGGTGGAATGAGTGCTTCAACAGGAGCATTACGGCTCAATGATATTGGTTATGATTTTACTTCTCATAAAGAAACTCGCACAAATGCTTTTATTGCTGATCTTATTGTAAGGGCTTTTGGGTCTTTATCTGCGAAGCATGCTGTTCGAATGATGAGATATGGATGGGAGTATATTGCTACAACTTCTCTGCTAGATAACGACTACATTTATTTTGGAGCGTCTTATGACCAACCATCTACAGTAAATACTAATCAAATACAGGTCGATGGCCGTAGTATATTTGTAGCTCGATCTAACGGTCAGTTTTTAAAAGGGACACAACCTATATGGGATAGAGAGTTTAGTTATAAAACCCCAGAGAGATTGAAGTTTTTGAATATTAGTGAGCAAGATGAAAATAGGACCGCAGAATGGTCTGACGATGGAATCAAATTAAAAGGCACCAAGATAAGGGTATAGTATGGCCTCTATTGAGGATATTAGAGTTGATGGACAACAGACGGAAATAACCACTCCAACTGTTGGCACATTGCATCCTGTCATTTCATGGGATTTTATAGAAGATTCCGCGTCCCCTAGTCAGCTGAAGTTTGAGCTGCAAATTGGAACTTCTAGCGTGAATCATGGGTCAAACCTTTTCTCTGCCAATGTTATAGATATCGCGGTAGAAAGCACTGCTAATTCTTATGAATATACTGACCATAATATATTGAGAGGTATCACCTATTACGGTCAAGTGCGAGCTATAGATATTGACGGAGACGCTACGTTATGGGGAATTTTTATATTCAAAACAAACCAACTGCCCTTCATAACAGACTTTAAGATTGCGCCTGATGCTCCAACACTGGGAGAGGATTTAGAATTGAGTTATACTTTCCATGACCCTGACAACCATGGGGAGGTAGGAACTAAGATTAGATGGTTCAGAAACAATATTCATCAATCTGAGTTTAATGATATTTGTATTGTTCCTAAAACAAGCACTAATGTTGGAGAATCATGGACCGCAAAGATTGTACCGTCTGATGGTTTGGAATTTGGAGCAGTCTTCGAAACCAAATCCGCAGTAGTCGCTGATAGCGATATAGCTTTTGCCTTTGTAAAAGTGTTACCGTTAGATGCTAATATTGATGACATATTACAGGTACAGTTTGCTTTAGCAGAAACTGAATATGCTATAGCTACTGGTCTCATCGCCATAGAATGGTATGTCAACAGTGTTTTAGTTTCAGACTCTAATCAAGAATTCATCAGATTGGCTTTAGCTGTTGGAGATGTTGTATTCGCTATTGTGAAACTAACTGATTCTCTTGGTAATGTAGTAGGGCAAAAGCAATCCGATGATTTGGTTATTAGTGACGTGATATGGCATCTGTTTGACTTAGAAGTAAGTGGTTTGCGCAATGCGAATAATTTAACCGATTTATCACCTATACTAGAATGGAAAGTATTCAAGACAACTGCTGCTTCAAATGAGGTTCCTGCCTATTTACAAATATTGATTACTAAAACTCCCTCTCGTGATATACCTATTTTTGATACAGGGGTAATAGAATATACTAAAAATTCATTCCAGATTCCTTTGGGTGTGTTATTAAGAGGACAGTCGTACTTTATTCATGTTGGTGTGAGCGATGATAATCCGATACCAAAAGATTCATTCGAAATTATCGAAGTAGGAATGGCAGGATCTAGCTGGGATTTGGTACAAAATGACAAAGGATGGACAATTGAACTAAAATTACAAGTAACGCCTAGCGAAGACGAAAGTATCGAAACTAATATGGGCTTGTTGATTCACGATGGTGCATATTTTTGTGCAATCACCTTCAAAGAACGATCCATAATATTCTTATCCGAAACTTCTACCGTTTTCACATATCCTTCGGCAGATTCTAGCTTAGCAGTAGCTAAAACATTCAGAATTTCTGGTAAAAACCAGAACATTCAAATACACATGAATAATACAATAGCTATGAATTTGGTTGGATTGTTTACCAACGAGTCCAAATTACGGTCATTAGAGTATGGAGATATTGACGGAAAAAATACAAATGAAGGAACTTTCAGATTCTTTAGATATTCAACCACAGGCGCATTTGACTTTGATACTTTGGCTAATAAAAACACCTTCCTTTTCCATCAACTAGGAAAGATTGACGGTGGGTCTATAGACGCCATAGACAATAATTTACTGGCATGGTCTCCTGATGATGTGTCTAAATCCAGCAAGATAATCAAATTTAATGAGAATAGCCAATTTATCAAACTGCCTACGGTTAATCGTAATTTTTCTCCGATCACAGCAATACATATTGATAAAGACCGCAACAAGTATATTGGTACAGCTAATGGCTTGAACGTAATCTATGGAGATAGACACGATCCAGACTATCAGTTCTTGACTAACGATGTGGATGTAAAAATCACACAAACAGACTTTGACAGAATATCCAATGTGCCCGCAGAATTTCTAGAAGCAGCTGAGCCTAATATCAAATCAGGCTGGTTTACAATAGACACTACCTTCAGGGCAGTAGGAGAGCCAGATACAAGCAAACCTACTGTGCCGACAGGTGATCCATATGATCCTTATCTGTTTGCCATTAAAAGTCATGCTGTCCATTATTACTCTCAAAGAACTCATGGACATGCGTGGTATGATGAGGTAGATAATGCTAAAGGTTGGCAAATAGCTTTTTCATTTGATTTAGATATTATCGAAGCTGATGATTTTGTTGATCAAAGCATCCAGCATGATGGATTTGGTGTTTATGTTAATGATGGTAAAAACCAAGAGATTCTTTTCTTTTATGATGACCGTATCCGCTTATTCTACGCCAATGTTTTTATTCCAATAGTGACCACATCTGAAAGAGATTATGCCATTGTTGGAAAAGACAAAAACATTTACGTTTATCAGAAGTTGCGAAATGCCCCTGTTGGATCTTTTCAATTGCTTGTTGATGGGTCTGGTTTATTTACTACTCCTGCTAGTCTTGGTGGAAACAGTAGAAAACCAAAGGTAATTTTGGATAGCGATGGGACCTATCATGCTGTTTGGCATGATGATGGGAATAGACGATCCCAAATTCTATACAGTAAATACAGCAGCAACGCTTGGTCCAATCCAGAACTAGTCACTGAAAGTACTCAGTTTAGTTTGCGTAATCCATCTTTGGATATTGACAGCCAAAAGAGAATATGGGTTGCTTATGAAGATTCTTCCTTTGGTCAAACAGAAATATTTGTGAGTGTTAAGGATAATGCTGGATGGAATCCAAGAATAAGAGTTACCAATCAAAAAAGCGATAAAGGAAATCCTGCCCTCAAAGTAGATCCGTCAGATGATGTGCATGTTGTATGGGAAGATAATAGAAATGGAAATATAGATATATGGTCAGCACGATGGCGAAATAATACGCAGTCATGGATGTCGAGTAATCATTTTGATGACGATCTTGTGGTGATGCAATCTGATTCAAATGATCCATATCAAGACAATGATGTAGTAAACTTTAGAAATCCTGAGATGGCGCTGCTATTTCCTAGATTGTGGTTAGTTGCTGAAGTTGCTTTCCTGAATGGTCATAAGTCTGTGATCTACAGAGGTTATCTAAACTTAGAAACTAATCAGTGGGTTTCTTCTGGTACGCCAGCTTTTGACTCTGCGGGCAATGTAATTGCGTTTAACTCTGGATTTGTATCTAGCCCTACAGATCGTAATTGTGTTAAACCAACGGTGGCTACAAATTCTTCGTCTAATACTCTATTAATCGCGTGGGAAGATCAAACAGAACCTATTTCTCAGATTTGGGGATCTACCTTCAATAATACTACCTTGATAATATCTAGTGCTCAACCGTTGACGGCAGAAGGCACTGATTCTAGAAATCCATCAGCTGGTTTTGCAGCTGGTAACGGCGTGGTTGTTTATGATAGAGACTTAGAACTTCATGTGATCACATACAATACTTCTACCGAGACTTTTTCATCTTTTACTACATTAAGTCTTAGTGCCGATAAAGATGTAACCTTTCCTTCTGTGGTTCCGTCTGCTCCTACAACAACATTCCGTATAGTTTATGAATTTAATCTAGATAGAGTAGAAGGAGAGCTTAAAACTATAGAGTTCCCAGAGTATCAGCTCATTGGTGATGTTACGATTGATACATCTCCAGTGACATCTATTTCAGAGCAATCGGTAAGTAATCTGGACACTAAAGAATTTGCATTTGGTGATCTATCGGAAAATGTGGGAATGGTCGCTCATTGGAAAGATATTGAGATATACTTTGGTTACGATTCGAGACCTCATTCTATTGCCCGATTCAATACATCAACAGTTTCCAATTGGCCCGACAATCGCATCAATGACTTGTTTGTAGATATATTCGGGAATATTATCGTGGCTACTTTTGGAGGATTGGCTTATCACAATATCTTCACTGGAGAAGCTACTAATATTGATGGACACGCTTCCACCTTTAACCCTGAGGCTGGAGATTGTGCTTCTCAGTCAAGTCCAGCGGATGATTGTCTATTGGTTAAATGTTCTTCTGCTGGGTGCATCGGAAAACTTATCACAGCAGTCAAGTGGGGAATGAATGGCATATGGTATGTAGGCACAACATCTGGAGCTTATTTTACCAACACCGCTGGAAGAACCTGGACAGAATTGGCGGGCCTGTCAACAGGAGGCCCAGAAAGTAACGAAGGCCGCAGAGTTGTAAATTCAATAGCCATAAATAAACGAGGCGAAGCTATATTTGCCACCACAACAGGTATTGTTATTGATCACCCAGATATTACACCTGTCATCATTGATCCGCCAGATCCAAATGTAAGAGTGGTGGCCGTTGATGACAATGATATTATTTGGGCTGGTTCTGATTTAGGTTTAGTTAGAATTGAAAGTTTTATTAATTTTATGACCTTTAACAGGACTAACGGCATGCGGTCATCTTATGTAACTGATATCGCCATTGTTAATAGCCACTTACGATATGTTGGTACAGCCACAGGTGTTGAGCGTATGAATGGAACTAGATTTACTAATTTCAATGTCAACACTCATGAGATATTAAATGACAATATAGCTCAATTAGAATGGCATGAAGAAACACAAAGTCTTTGGGTGGCCACTCTATATGCATTGCATGAGATAGTTTTCAGAGATCCTATTCACGATATCATTCAAGATGAGGTACAACAATATTCTAATTTGGATTTGTCAACCGAGCAAATTTTTGACAAGAATGTTTATTTTGTGCTGGACACAAGTTTCTTGCAGTCCAGCCAAACAGACCAGTTAGAGTTTACTCCAGAGTCCGTTCTTGTCTTCATAAACAAAAATAAACTGGACTTCGGATTTACTGTAGATGAATTAGCACAATCTATTATATTTGCATCCGACCTATTAATTGACGACCAAGTTGAGATAGAGGTATCTAACAAATTCATTGAATTCCATCAATTCAAACAGACTGAAATAGAGAAGAAAGTGGTAGGAGAGAAAACCACAAGAATATCAAAGATAGTAACTACCAGTCAGGATCAGCTTCTATTCCTGTCTAGCGGAGGAAAGAAATCATTGTTATTGTTTGGTGGAGAGTCTAGCGTGCCGTTCACAACTATTTTATTGGATCGTGAATTACCTGTTGGTTGTTTAGAGCAGATAGATATTCTAACTCGTACACAAATAAAATTCAAGATACTGGCATTTGATGCTCAATCTGGAATCGACGGGTATATTCTATCTAATTTTGCTAATTTCACTTCAGATGGAGAATTACCTTTAGATTTCAAGCCTCTAGAAACAACAGTCATACACGACATTGGAGAAGGGTTAAACAATATATTTGATAGTTTAACATTCCCAGATGACGTTGAAATAGACGGAGTAACCCATACTGTGGGAACTGGAGCGGTCCTTGGAAAATGGCAAGATCCTGATACCCAAGTTATCCATCTATTCGCTGCTACAGACAATCCTGTGATCGTTTACAAGTATGATCCTATAGCAGATACTTGGACTGCTATTCAAGCTCTTGATAGTGCTAATTCAGATACAGAAGTCACAACTATGAGAGGTGGTCCAGCTACCCAGTTGTTTAACAACATATTGTATATGACTACTGGATCAACAACTGGATCAGGAAACGGAAAACTATACAGAATGACCAATGGCTTAGGATTTGAACTTATCGGTGGAGTTTCAGGCACTCAGGCTCGTGGTATTGCAGCAGGCCCTAACAGTGTTTTCTTTGGATCAAGCGATGGAAGAATATACGAATTTAAAGATGGCATATTGTCTATTCGATTTACAGACATTGGTGAAGAAATTCATGCTATAGACGTTTTTCAAAATATATTAGTAGCAGCAACAGGCAATCGTGGTCGTATCTATTCAGTTAATCTAGAGACCAATGATAACCTCATAGTGTTTGATAGTCCAATTACAGATGTTCAAGAAATAAGAATAAAAGAGTTTAAAGACAACGGCGATCTTGTAGATGATCCTGCGGATGCCCATGTTTTTACCAGTATCAATGAGAATACTACTATTTACAGAGGTAAGATGGACACCTTTGATTTTGTCAAATCGTTTAATTCCTTCAATAAGAATATAGTGGGGGTTAAAGAGGTTGATAATAGCGTTTTGTTAGATACAGATGCAGAAGGAGACACATCAGGAACAAGAATGCTAAGTGCAGTTGGCCCTGACTTATTTAAATTTACTACTCCTTCTTGGGAATTTTTCTATAAACATGACGAGAACATTAATGATTTTGAGGAGTATGAGAGCAATGTAATAGATGGAATTTGGATTATTTCAGACTCCAAAATATCCAAGAGAACTAATGTATTAAGCAAAAAAACTGTGTACTTAAAACTAAAAGACAAAGCAGGTAACGAAAGTTTGCCTCCTGATCTCACCAACGATTGCCCAACTGAAGAATGTTCTATATGCTGTAATTTCGCTTATGCGATCAATATTGAAGACCTGAAGGGCTTTGCCAATGAGTCTCGTATTGTGGATGTCAACGAATATGGCGAGATCATTTTCACTTTTGATTCTCCTAACGAAAGAAACTTTTATTCGGCGGATCAAATAGACCAAGAAGTAGGCATTTATATTTCTGAAGTACTCAATGGATCTAATGATCTGGTTACTTGGAAATCAATTACATGGGATGCTACAGAACCAGAAGGAACTGCTGTTAATGTACAAATAAGAAGTTCTACTACAGAATCAGAAATTGAGGAAGCCGAATTCACTGCTAATCTTATCAAGAATGACGAGGGTGTAGTCTCGATCAATCATGTAAGTGATCAGTATTTACAGTTCAAAATCATATTGTCTAGTACGGTACGTGATTTATCTCCGTCATTGGCTTCAGTGACTATCCGAAACTTAACTACACAGGCTAGTCACTTCTTTATGACGAACTTTGTAATGCCTAGCAGGCCCATTAAAGGATTGCTTACCGCAAATACATTCCTGCCTGTTTCGTCGGATATTGTATTTGGTGTAAGTACTAAAAACAGTGTAGATTTTGGAGACTATCAATTAATTGAGCCCAATAGATTGTTTACCACCTCACAGGGACAGTTTGGGTCTAATTTAAGAATAGGAGCCAAACTATTGTCTCCAGGTGTTGTCCAGTTAAATGAGACAGATACTCCTGGTGATCCGTATGACGCCAGCTCATTTGTATGTGCGGTTGATTTCGAGTTTGAAAATATAGATTCAATTAGTCATAACTATCACTTTAGAGTTCGTTTCTATAATGATCCGTTTAGAACTCAATTGATTCATACTTTCTTTACAGGAAATGATCAAACGGGATGGAAGATAGGAAGCTCTTCAGGAAATCTATTCTCGGCAACTGGTTTAACAGTTGGTTCAGGGAAGAAAAAGACCATTTCATTCACGCCGATTGATTTGGTAGAGGGAGATCAGAGGTGGTATATCACAGTTGAAGCATACAATGGGACCACTTTTGAGACAGTTTCAGATAATAAATCATATATTTGTTCTTCATGCAACATCACCAATGAAACTGGTATACTTGGAGAGTATTATAAAACAGGCTTATCGACTCTGACTTCGATACCTGAGTTTGGTCCTTTTACACCAGACTTCTCGTTTGTAGAAACGCATGTTAGTTTTGCGTTACAAACTGACAAAGAGTGGGTCAATACTAAGGGAACTATTTTATCTGGTTATTTCCAGAATTTCGCTGCCAAATACAAAGGCAGACTACAGATTCCGACTTCTGGTGTCTATACATTTGCTTTGCAATCCGATGATGGGTCAAGACTATTTATCGATGGTACTGAAATAATAGATCACGATGGTGTTCATTCATATACTACTTTAACTGGCAGCGCGGAATTAACAGCAGGATTTCATGATATAGAAGTACATTACTTTAACACAGATAACATATCAGGGTTAGAATTAAGATGGGTCGTACCTGGAGAAACAGATTCATTTATAATACCTCCAGAGAGATTTTTCCATCCTGTAGCTACCGAATATTGTGAAATTGATGCTCCTAAACTATTAAACCTGGCTATGATTTTTGAGCTAGAAAATGGAGAACATGTCAAGCTCAATCTGTCATAGATATCAAAATGATTAAGACTACAAATTATTTCCTTGAAGCCTTCATCGACGGCGATGCTTATTCCAGCCTCGCGGACAGAAGGCGTTTCGAGACCATTGACAACCAAACTAATAGAATTATTGAATTAGCTGGAGATGGCAGAATCGATGGTTGGGAAATACAAACACAAGTATTTCCAAATGTCTTAGTAACTAGCGGAAATGGTATTGTTGATAAATACTATGTTAACACTTTTAATGACCAGCTGTTTGAATTAGAAATAGATGGTATGTTTTTCTTTTTCGCGCAAAGAAGAGTTGGCATCATAGGCACAATTGGTCCACGCTCTGACTTAATCTCTATCACATATGCTGATGCTGGACCACCTGCTACCCCTTCGGGCTTTGCAGCATTACTAGTAGACTCATTCACAATTTCTTTGAGCTGGAACACAAACTCAGAAGCTGATTTCGATCACTATGAGCTAGAAAGAGCCACGGATGGTGGAGCAACCACCTTATTTGAACTAGATACAGGGGTCACGTCCTTTGTAGATGACGTAGAGGAAAATGCAGAACATAGATATAAACTCTATGCCGTAGACCAAAGTGGAAAAAGATCTATTCCAGCAGATGCCGCAGTTACAACTCCTTTAGATCCAAATTTGCCACCTAATCCTGAAGAAGTAACCATGCCTCCTTCAGAGGCTGCCATAAATATCTTATGGAAACGACCAATTCAATTGGCTTTTGCTAAGATCGATCATTGGATATTGACATATGTAAAACTTGACAATGGCGATGTTGAAATAGAATCTACTCGTGTTATTAGAAACGTCAATAAGAATCTATTCAATGATCGTATTGATGACTTGGTTGATGGTCAAAAATACAGGGTTACTCTTCAAACTGCTGACACACAAGGTAGAATATCTGAAGGTATCTCTAGAATTGCTATACCTCAGCCTAATGCAGCCCCTCGCGACCCACAAGCTATCGCATTCGGAGAAACTGATTTAGGTTCCAGCGTAGAAGTGGCTTTGTCTTGGACTGATGGAGATACTCCTTATGATCCTAAGACTTCCTATCGTTTCAAAATATATATTACAGTAGATGAACAGCAAGAGAGCCTGGCTATAGAAGCTCCTATTGGCAATACAGAGGAACAGGTATCACTGTATACTTTTGATTTTAACAATTATTTTTCCATTCCATATAGTACACTAATAACATTTAGAATTACGTCGGTGAGCGTAGATGGATTCGAGAGTTTTGGAAACTACATCCGCTTTGTATCCAGTAATTTTAGTACGTTTCCTCCTGTACAAAGTCTGACATCTCAGTTTGATTTTGATACAAAGCAATTAGTTGCAACATGGCTCAATCCTTCAGGAACTATCAATGTACATATAAAACTGATCGATGAAGATTTAAATTCAGATCCTGTACCAGATGAATATGGCGTTATTGATCTAGTGACCGTAGATGAGTTTATAGGTCCAGCTACAAAGTTTGAAATTGATGGAGATTTAGATCACCGTTATACTATGGCGGTCACGCCCTATAACATTGAAGGAATCAAAGGGCCTCCCGCTATAACTGTAGCACTTAGTACATTTGCAGGTGGATTGCCTTTGCCAGAACCGCCTACTAATGTGGAAGCACAAATAGGAGATAAGCAGATTCGTTTGACTTGGGATGCCAGTAGTACTTTGTATACCACAACAGTTAAACTGTATCGTCATCTGGGGCAGGTTAGCTTTGACCCTTTGCTTTGGGATTTGGTAGACACCATTCCAAATACTATAACTTCTTTTACAGATTATGGTTTGGAGAACTTACAAGAATATTCATACTACATCACTGCATTTGATGTCTATAGCAGAGAGTCATTGCATCTGCCTGACGACGCCATTAACTTAAACTTCGTCGAAGCCACTCCATTACAGCAAGGGCTATTAACTGCTCCTGAGATTATAGAGATTAAGTTTGATGGGACGAACATTATTATTACATGGGATACCCTGTTAGAAGAATTTGATGCATTTACTATTTATCGCTCTGTAAATAACTTACATAGTTTTGAAGAATTAGCGACGGTTGATAAGAATACTTTTACTTACACAGATGCCTCAATTCCGCTAGTAGATGGAAACATCTTCTATTATCTAGTAGATAAATCAGTTAATGATGCAGATATAGTAGTACAGTCTAGCAATATCTCTCCTGAAAATTCAATATTTTTGGGGAAAATAACCTTGAACGGAACTAGCTTCGGAGCAATCGATATCTCTGAAAGACGAGATATAAAAGACTTGATTGATCCTATTGCAGAGTTTACTCAAGCATTGTTGTTACCACACAAACACAGAGAAATAGGAACTTTTGATCCTGATAGAATTGGTCTAAATGTAGAGTTGATTGTTACAGATTGGACTAGTGTTGACGGTAGAATATTTTTTACTACTGAAAAAGACATCTTAGGGACTTCTTTCATTTTGAAGATAGATGGTAGATTCCCTAAAACTTTCTTTACTATAGATGCAGTAAATCGTCGTATAGTCTTTTCTGAGCCTATTACAGAAATAGATGAAGATGGTAATATTGTTGGTACAATCCCTGATATAGAACTGCGTATTCTAGGTCTAGAAGAAGTACAAAATGTCTTGGATGCGTTCAGATTCGACAAAATACATGCACGACAGGTACAATTCGGAACTTTAAATAAGGAGCAACTACCAGATATTAATCATGAAGGTCGCATTCGTGAAACTATGTTGGCCAAAAATTTCTTACTTCAGAGATTTAGTAATCATGTCTTTACAGTTCCCGAAGAGAGCACCGATACAACTAAAAATTTCGGTGAGGGAACAGCATTTTTCACGGTGATCGAGAGCGATGGACAGATAGAAGATGTGATTGACTTCGACTTGGAAGATGTTGGAGATCTTGTTGGTTTTAGAAAACCTTCGTTTTCTCCGACCACTTTCATGAACTTAAAGCAAGTGTCTCTTGAAAATCAAGTTGATGGACCACATGATGATGCTTATCAAGAAAATGATCTTAGTTGGTTCCCAGACGAAGGAAAATTAAGACTTGGTAAGTCCTCAGGTGGTTCTACACGAGATATATTCCTTAGATTTAAAATAGATGTACCTGTTGGTGCAACCATAACCTCCGCAAAAATAATTTTCACATCTCAGGCTACTTCTAGTCGTGTAAAATGCAGGACCAGAATATCTATATTTAATCCTGATGAGTTTAACCAGTCTATCGGCCTGAGTGCTCCATTGCCATTGGACCTACCAACTTTAGGTGAGGTGGCATGGGAAGTCCCTCCGTGGGATTCTGGTGAATCCAGTGAAAACACAACTACTCCTGATTTTACAACTATGATGCAGAGTTTTATTGACAAAGGCTCCTATTTCTTAGGAAGTAATGCATTTGTTAAAATTGATACAATAGACGATTTCACCGACTTGGGTGCAACTCGTGTAGCTCTTGCTTTTGAAGCAAGTCCTACTTCAGCAGCCAGATTACAACTTACTTATACAGCTATGGATATTGCTGAAGTGGATAGTGATACAGGTGGTTTTCAGAGCTTACATTCTTATCATGTTATGTTTGATTTTGAGGATTCCGAACCCACAAGATGGGTACGATTAACAACTTTTGAAACAGCTATATCTCCAAACCCCGTAATTAAACTAGGAAAGAGATTACGGTTAAGAGTTCTTTTGAAAAAGGGCTCTGTATATCTCGGATTAGGTTTACGAGAAATAACAATTGAAAATCCAGCTCAACCTCCAGCAGTAGGCAGCAACGGCGGAACTACAGGGCCTATAGAATGGGTTGCTGTTGACAGCGTAGTTAGTGACGAAGAGGGCAATATCGCTCCGCGTGGCGTTTTAATTACTGCCAACGACGAATGGCAAGAAATTGACATTGATTTACCAAAAGCAGCTGTAATGGATTTTGAAAACGGTAATGGAATACTCTCGCCCGACTTCGGTGTTTTAGAACATTTTGCTTTAACAGTTGATCCTGATGGTACTGATCCTACAGCAATTGATATCTATTTCGATGAAATAGAACAGATAGATGATGTCATGGTTGCGGGTACAAGCCAGGGCATTCTAATCTCTAATGACTTTGGTACTAGTTGGGAGCTGGCTAGATTTACAGACACACCAGTTCATAAGTTTTATAGAGCCAAAAATAACGGCTTTATTTGGGCACTCACCGCTGACGAAGTACTCATTGCTGTAGACCCTGCATTCTGGTTTGCTACATCTGGAACTGTTGGCATACAGTACATCAGAGATATAGTGGAAGATCATGATGGTAATATGTTTGTATCTACTGATAAAGGAGTCTACTGGTTTGAAATAGCTCTAATTAACACTTTTGCTACTTGGAGACAAACTAAACCAATTACTCCGTTTACGAGTGATTGCTATGGCATGTATAGCAACTTCGTATCATCAGGAAATACCGAAATATGGGTCAGTACAGAAATAGGCATCTTCCAAACAACTGACTTAGGTGATACCTGGACAAATACAGGGATGACAACCGCTGGCTTGGTTGCTTACAAGTTTATAGACATAGGAACGGACGATTTACCAAATATCATTACTATCACCAGAAAACATATCTTACGAAGATTGGGCTTAGAGGGCCTATTTAGCGTTATAGCAGACTTCGAAGACCAGCATAAGATATTTGATATTTGGACTATAGAGCATTTTGAAGGTCGTCTGTATGTATCTACTGGGGCAGGAGTATTTGTTAACACTATGGATGAGTTATTATTTCCTAATCCTATTGAGGTTCCTTTTGAAAAAACCCTACATGGCTTAGATGATAATAACTTTGTAAGAGTGGCTTTCGGTTTGGATGTGATCTCTTTGGGTATCATGGACGGCATTGAACAGACAAGGTTATTTATCGGCCAAGAAAATAGATTGATGATGACAACTAAAGATCACATACTCACCATCAGAGAGAGATTCAATAAGACTTTGCCTACTTTTTATGTGGACGACAAAGAGCAACTATTGGGATACGTTTACAATGCATTTAATAATGTCCTAGTGTTCAGAGAGCCACAGCCTGTTAATGTACTAGTGACTGCTTCTCATATTCCACGTCGTATATTTGTGCCTATAAATGATGGTTGGGCTCAAACAAACCCTGACGCGGAAATATTCTTATACATCAATGGATTCCCAACGTGGTTGGATTTTGTATTTGACGAAGCAGAAATATTAGGAAAACTACAAATTTTGCAAGGCCGATTAAAAAATGTTGCTGCTTTAGACACATTTAATAGTCTATTTCCGCTATCTCAAACAACCTTAGATGCTGTGTTGGCTGACATAGATAAAATTTTTACAGGCAATGAAGCAGAGGGCCAAGAGGGACAGTCTCTTATTACTGACGAAACTATTATTAAGTTCTTGGATGACTACACTCGCTTTATATCATTAGTTACCGAACAGTATGCTCTGACCAATGAATTGACCATACCTAAAATACTTCTTCGAGGATTAAATCCTACTGACAGAGAAACTGGCACACGCGCAGAAATACTAGAAGAGAAAGAAGACTTCAAGGCGGATGACTCAACAAGTATTGGTATAGATACAGTCACTGGAGAAGTAGATTTTACGGTTGCCTTTGCTAATTCTACTGATCCAGAGGTAAGAGAGAAATTTACATTTGATAAATTTGATCATATGCAGATTACTATATTCAATTCAAATGTTAAGAATGTGGGTACGTTATCACATATCGAATTAGAAGATCTTATGGAAGATGTCAATACGGGCCTTAGCTCCAGGCTGGCAGGTATTGCTTATGGTGATTTAATCAAACTAGGAATCTTCTTAGAGAGTCGTAATAACTTCATGTTCGACAGATTTAACACTCAAAATATACAAAGTAAGTATTTGTCTGCTCATACAAACGACTGGTATGATATGTTAAATTCTACCGTAGATTTTCAAAAGTTAGTGTCTATAGATACTATCCCGCAAGGAAGATTTACAACTGCATTTAAGTTCTTCACCGAAGACCCTTATTTCAACAACAAGATATGGATAGGGACCGATAGAGATATAGTAGAATATGATATTGACACAGATGGAATACTCACGCTAACTCGCACTATTAGGCCAGGATATGGAACTGAGCCATTATATGTATGGGATATTTATAGTCAAGCGGATGACGAAGTATACGTCATAGCATCAGAACAAGAAACAGGAAAAGCACATCTGTTTTTAACGCCTGATTTTGGAGGAACATGGGTTGAGCAAGACACGATTAATCTGCCTAATGAATTCTATCAATATAGAATCATCAACGGGAACCAATTAATTACCAGCGAAGAAGGTATCTTCTATAACGATAATAATTTCGGGACTTGGTTTCCAGCTACCATAGCTCCATCATCAACAAACTCTGATGATAGTCCATCCTTGGAGGCTTTTAAACAAAGAGTATTAAACATTAACCAGACCACTTTTGTCATTGTTGAAGCTGATCGATGGTTTGCTCGTTCTAGTCAAGGCTTAGAGTTTGTGGTTCTGTCTGGACGAGCTGCTAATAATGATCTGAAAACTATTAATAAGCTATTGCGATTCAGGAGTCTTACATGGATCGCTACAGATAAAGGCCTGTATAATGATGGGAACACTCTTATAGGAAGTAGTGCAACATTGGCTCTCATAACTAATTTAGAGAGTACATCAACAAGATCTTTGAATGTGGCTATAAACGACATAGTTCATGGACAGGAGAACCTCTACTGTTGCGGCAGCAATGGTAAAATATACAAATTTAGTGGAAATTTGGATGTGGAATGGAGCAGATATCAAGTCCCTGATTTAGGAGCTATTCATAGAATAGCTGTGATCGAGTTTACTAAACACTATATTATCGCAATGTCTTATAACAAGATCAAAGTGATTGATGTTACCCCAGGAAGTGGAGTTTTTGGTTAATGGCTGCGGTTAAACGATGGGAAACTAGTGAAGACTGGAATGCTTGGATTAATGCTGCTAGTGGAGGAGAAATCCGAGTACTTAGCGGAGGCTTATTACTTCCTACATTGAACAGCAGACCGCCAACAAGTGGAAGCCCCACATTAACACGTGTTGCTCGATGGAGATTTGCGCAAAACCAAACAGGTAACGACGAATCAACTCATCATGCTACTATTCCTGCGGGTTCTGCCGCTAGTATCACTGAATTCGGTATGCTGTTCAATAATCGAAATGCACTTGCAACTGTTGTTGGAGATAGTGATTTAGCTTTTCCAGATGCTACAAATAACATGGTGATGAGTTGTTGGTTTAGAAGTATTATTACAGACTACTCAGCAGGCTTTGGTTTGATTGCTGGTTATCATGTGGAAACAGGTGATGGCCAAATAGCTTATGCTCTTGTTATAGACGATGATGATCGCATCAAAGCATTCGTAAGAACTGGAGGGGCAACCACTAAGGTATCTCCTTCAGGTGGCAATGTTACTATAGACGGCCAGTGGCATCACATGGCTCTATTTTTGGGCACTACAGGCACAGGACAATTGCAATTAGTTGTAGATGCCAATGGCACGTGGGCTCCAGCTACAACCGCCACTCAAACTGTATCTGGAAATGCTCAATTTTCTATTGGATCTTCAGAATTTAGTAGTGAAAGAGGAGTGGCTGGATACATAGACGAGTTACAGGTGTCTGAATATTCTTCGTTAGATGGTAACAATTTTCTATTCACCAACAAGAGATTCGAGACAACAGTATTTCAGTCTACTGTATTCGACAGTAAACGCAATGGGGATGTGCTATCTAGTATTTTCGCTGAATTTGACACGTCAAATGATTCTTCAGTTACGTTCTCTTTTAGAGCCGATGATGAAGCCTTCGATCAGGACGATACTACTGTAGCATGGACTGGGTTTACTTCTCCAAATCAGGTTACTAACGGAGTTATAGAAAACCTGAGCAATCTAGGAATTTTTGCTAAAGGTCGATTTCAGCAAGTCAGAGCTAAGTTAGTCCCTTCTACGAGCAATTCAACTATTTCTGATGCTCTACAATCTGAGACTCCAAAGTTAAACACTGTTGAAATAAATGTTGCTCCGTCTCCAGTATTAATCAACACTGCGAATGCTGCGTTTGAACCAGGAACTGTTTTAGGGCAAGTTATTACATTCAAAGACTCTAAAGAAATACATAAAGTATCTCTCAATCTGTCCGTCACGGCTGATGACAGGAAGTCGTTTTTTACAGGCAAAGGAGGAACAGTTTCTTTTCAGGCGTCTAATTTTCAATCTAGCAGAGATGAGTGGGCTTTTCAGCCTGTGTTACATTGGACGTCTGCTAATGGATGGAGTACTAGCGGAACCACTATTCAAAATACATTACAGGCAGAAAATTATGGAGTCTCTGATGACGCCGCTTTGAATGCTCCTTGTTTAACATATAAATTGTTTTTTAATGAGGTAGGAGTGTACGATTTATGGGGATTTGGTTTCGTTGATGGAGAAGGAATTTTCTGGAGTTTGGACAGTGATATTACTAACCTGAGAAATTTCACGTTGGGGCTAGACCAATCTGGATGGACTGGAGTACCTAGATGGACAAAGTTTGGATCTATCTTCATTGATGGAGGAACTACTCATACGTTTACTGTATATTTAAAAAACATCAACACTACAATACTTGATCAATGGTTGTTTACAACCAACAAGAACTTGTCAAGTGATTTAAATTTTGAAGATGGTTATGCCACTCCGTTACCATTATCTCAAGGGCCTTTCAATACTGCGGTTAGATTGCGAGATTTGGCTGGTGGAGAACGAGATAGTTTAGAAAATCCTAATTCTGGTGGAGCGTCTGTCACTTCTTGGTTGTCTTCTGAAGTGATTACTGCGTCGAGTAAATTCAATTATCAGATTCAAGACAATATAAACACTACAGGTATTGCGTTTAATGGTGGATTATCATTAGAGTATTGGCAAATTGGTGGTGGACCGAGAAATTTTGCGGCATGGGATTTTGTATTTCCAAAAGAAAGCATAGGAGATTCGTTTAAGAGTATGGATTTCGGTCAAAGTTATGAGTGAACTAAACTATTCATTTGAATTGCACGACTTCAAGGAAGCCATCACTCCCTATGGAACTATAGATACCGTTCCTCCGTCTAAAACTACATTAATAACCAATGATTTTAGACAAGGAGAGAATTTTAGGACCACAGCAGAAGAGAATACCAATTCTCTTATACTTGATTTAGAAGATAGACTGCTAACGCTTATTCTAGATGAATCAGGATCTATGACCTGGAATGACAATAAAGGTGATCGTTATATCTATCTAACACGACTTTTAAACAAGTTGGAAGCTACATATCCTGGTGAAATGAAAGCAAATCTCTTAGGGTTTGGAGGCGTTTTAACTAGGACAGACCTATTTATTACGCAAGCAAATGTTAATTTCTTAACAACAACAGAAGTCAACACTGTAGATTTCAATCTGTTTTTGCAAGAAACGTATCAAGATAGCGTTTTTGATTTTGCTGGTGTACGAGTTGTTCGTCGTACCGATAGATTTCCAACACATCCAGTTGACGGTGTGATTGTTTCTGAAGGTATTTTTCAGGCCTCAAAAGATGATGATTTAGTAGAGGGTCAACGCTATTTTTATGGAGTCTGGACCTTCAACAAAGATTTACATTTCAGTAACGGAAGATTCGTAACGGGCATTCCCCAAGACCGAATTCTTCCTAAGGGTGTTAATTTTGCAGATACGACCGTTAGGGTTCTTCCTGGTGTCGAGAGAGATGGGAATACCCAGCTGATTTATAACTTTGTTGAAGGCTCTGGATTCTTTGTTTTTGATTCATCCAGCAATGGCAGACATGGTGTCGTTGGAACTCAAGTAATCGAAGAGAATTTTTGGCTGGGAGACGGAGCTTCGGGCTCAGATGACGGAGAAGGGGATTTAAAGAAACCAGTTGGAGTTCGTTTTGATGGAGAGTTTGATATCATTGAAACAGATGTTGCCTCTAGCGTTGCTTACGTTGGTAATGATTCAGCAGGCAGACAATTCATTTCTGTTAATTTATGGATCTTTAGATATAGCAATACTCTTGATGAGTGGCTCATAGGAACTTCTACACAAACACCCTCTAATGATATTGGTTGGGCAATTGGTCTCAAAAGTAATGGAAATTTAGCATTTCATTTTACGGATATATCTTCAGGCTTTGGAACGGATACTGGCGTATTCATACCAGAAAAAGAGTGGACGATGGTAACAGTAGTTTTTGGAACCAGTCTAACCAAGATATATGCTAACGGCATCTTAGTATCTCAAGCCAACGCCAACACGGCTCTAGACACGAGCACTTTTACTACACTATATATTGGAGCAAAACCTGTTGATAGTTCTTCTCCATGGAGTGGTGATGATTATTTTGGATCGCTTAATTTGATAAGCATTTCGAGTATCGAAAGAAGCAATAGTTATATATCTAATCTTTTCGATCAAGAGAAGAAAATTTTCGATCAAAATTCCAGTAATGTAGCTCAAAATCCACCTGACAACAGACAAAGAGAAGTGCTAATTTCATGGACTATCGGAGATGAAGATTTTGATTTTGAAGGTGGAAAAATAAGAATTTTGCGCAAATATAGAAGCGTTCCATCACATGAAAATGATGGAGATATTATCTTAGAACAACCTTCTGCTGCTGGAGAGTTCTTTTTTATGGACTCTTTTGATTTTGTAAACAATGAAGACTACACCTACAGAATCTTCACATTCAATGCCTTGGACAATCCGTGCGACCGTTTAGAAGCCCGTATACTATCTGTCCATATACCCTTCTCTCTTAATCCAACATTACCTACACCTCTAGGTACTGTTTCTGGCGTATCGGTCATCAATGGCAATCGCAAATTGTTTTTACAGTGGGCCAGCTCATCAGATGATCGAATCAGAGGAACCAAGGTATTTTATGGTTCTCAAGGATTTCCTGTTGTTAGTATAGCATCGCAAGGTAATCTTGAGGTCACTGATGGAGTATTGGCTCTTGACACTCAAGCAGATAGTTTCTTCATTCACAGAACCAAAGGCAAAGATGACTCTGGTAATGATATTCTACTCAATAACGCAGAATTTCATTATTACACTATAGTTACATATGACGCTCTTGGTCGTATTTCAGAACCAGAGCAGATAGTAGGAATACCATCGGCATTGCTTACCACGGTATTCCCACCTGAAGAAATTAAAGACTTACATTTGGTCATTGTAAATCCAGAAACCTTATCTGTACAATGGAAAAATCCAATTGTTAAATCAGACGAACTGATTTTATTCTTTGGAGAAGCAGCTCTAATTTTTGTGAGCGTTAGAGACATATTCGGTGGAGAGCTAGAAGATGTAACTGATCTCAATTTGAAAGCGTGTACTACTTTTGAAAAAAGAAAATTCCGTACTGATCAACAACCACTCGGAGGGAACAGTGATGGTGATGGAGAAGAAGGTGGAGGACTCACAATTTGTTTTTCTGCTTGTGGTCAGGAAGTGGGTTTAGATTGTGGTGGAGATGATTGTAATAGTGATGAAGAAGAAGCAGAGACTAATCTCACTTTCTCGACTATTAATAGCGGACTGATCAAAGGTATATTAACCCATACTTCAGATCGTTTTATTTTAGCACGACGTCAAAAATATGAGATGTTAGTACAAGCTAAATATCAGGTATTAGATCCTGATACTGGTGAATTGTTGTTTGAATATGCCACAAACTGTAGCAAAGTCATTTTCAATCATCCGATTGAATTGTCTATGCGCAATTTATTGGACAAACGAGCGTTTGTTACAGCAGGCTCAGAAAGTGCAAATGCTGGAGGCCGACAATGTGATTGTCCTAGCGAAGATGCAGGTGGGCTCAGGAGCTTTTTTGATGGAGGATTTACTAATGCCACGCAGCCGTATGTATGTCGTATAGAAATACAATATAAGGGAGAGGCGCTACCAGAGGGCACACCAATTAACGTATTTTTGTTTAAGACTATTAGTGAGAACTCACCAGGCTTTTTGTCTAATAAGTCGGATCGAACATTTATTAGAGAAGGTACATATCATACTTCTGTATTGTTAGAGAAATCTCTGGATGAGCAGGGAAATCCTACTGGTGGGATCATTTCTAAGAGTATTGTGGATGTAGAAATGAATCACCCGATACTGCCAGATCGAGTAGATTTTTATGCATCAATAGATTTTGCGGGAATTTTTGCTGATGGGCTACATAGCGTTAGATTTGTAGATAGCTTATTTTTACGAGGAGATTTTAATTGGCCTAATCCAGATGGCGTTGAACTAGGAGAACAGTTTGTCACCGCTTATCAGGTAGATCCAGATAACCCTTGTGCCACTCCAGTACAATGTACATTAGAAGATCCTGATGATCCTGAAGGGCCACCGTTATTTAACGATGAGTTTGCTAACCCTGTACCCGATGGCACTCTAATCAAATGGACATTAACACCAGGTAGATTCGGCAAAGACAGACCATTCTATAGCATCGAACCACTAACAGAATTACTAAGTGGAGTTTACTCTACCACTTCAAGCGGTGTAGCCCGTAGCGTCTTTTTCGGGCCTGTAGGATCACTAGAATCACACAATCTTCAAATTAATTGTGCTGAAAGTACTTTTCAATGCTGTTTGGCTGAAGAATATAAAATGAGTGCCTCCATTGTTGTAGGAGAACAAGGAGCATCTTACAGCGAAATTCATTCATATTTATGCCATGATAGCACTAACTTTATAAATAAACGATTCTTTATGAACGCAGGGGAAGACAAAGATCGATTAGCTCCATTTGTTTATACAACATGGGCTGATGGTATTCATATGGTTAAGTTCCAAATTGCCAAGAACCCTGCAACCTCTCAAATGTTAGATGCTCAATGCTTTAGAGATTGTCATGACGCACGTATCGGTGGTCCATTTTTCACATTTGCAGAAGAGCAGATTGTTAAAGTAATCGCAACAGGGGAGATTTTGTGGGATGTCTCATTTGATGAAGACCCTTACACTGGAGAATTAACACCTATTTCATTCCAATCTGTGTCTGAAGAACAAGCGGCAGAGCTAGGCATAGATTTTGTAGCCAATATTCCTGTTCGGGGGGAGACCACTGACTTCTTCATTAGGAAAAATACTTTTGTTGGTGATTTTGGACCAGCAGTATGCAGTACAGGAGCAGGATCAGAACCTAGCGGTGGTGGTGGCAGTGGAATTGAAGCAGGAGGACCAGATGTTTGTGACTATGAAAATACCTGCAAAGGAGTAGGTGGCTGCTCAGGCACCTCTGGTACTAAATACGATAACATTTTTAATGTTAGTGGAACTTCTACAATTGTTGTTGACGGTCAACCAGTCACGCTCTTTGGTTGCGGCGGATATGAGCTTGGTATGCCGCCTCTATTTGTTGGATTTTTTGAACCATTAAATCTTAGAATTATAGAAGCACGTGTGAGCGGAGAGAAAATACAAGAGTTGATTGTTGATAGTATCTCTCCAATTACATTTGTGGTGGAAGTGAAGTTTACAGACGAACCTGTTCCTGATGGAACTCCGATAGAATTGGCAGTGAGTGGAAACGAAGCTAACCTTATTGTGTTCCAAGGAGGATCTTCAAATGGACCAATATTTACTACACAAGTCAACGATCTTTTAATAAATCCTACTGGAGACAAACGATCTTTGGCATACTTCACAATAGATCCTTTAGGTGATGTGCCATTTAACATCCGCATAACTGCTTCGACAAGCTATGATAAACTTGGTACGATTGAAAGACTTCGAGAAGCATGTATCTCGCTTGTTAATACATCAAATGTTCTTCCTCCTACTCAGCCACCTTCATCAGTTCCTGGTGGGGCTGAACCTGTTACTGAAGCCCCAACAAGTAATGAAGCAATCATTTATAACACAATAGATGATCTATATACTACAACTAAGGCTGGTATTGTCAGAAGAATGGGACATTTTAATGCTAGTCTACTATCAGGTACTGCTGACTTCTTATATGTTATTGGCGGATATACAGGCGGTGCAGAGAATGCAACACCTAACATCACTCCGTTAGTCGAAAGATTCAATGTCACCAATGCAGAATGGGAATTCACCACCGACATGCCAACCGCTAGGGCTTTTGGCATGACGGCAGTTAAAGGCGATAAGATATATTGTATTGGTGGAATAGAATTAGATGCTTTAACTGAAAAGCATGTTGTATCTAGAAAAATGGAATCCTTTGATACTATTACAGAACTATGGAACACAACTCTGGCCCCTCTGCCTGAAGATAGAGGAATAGCTTATGGTGACGCTCAAACTGTTGGTGATTTCATATATGTTACTTGCGGCATGACCACAATAGAAGCTAACTCACAAGTTGGTGATTTAAACACTGTTATACTAAGATACTCAATACCAGAAGATGAATGGAAGATTATAGAACCTTCAGATGTGGATTTGTACAAACGACTAACCCCATTTGGTTTTTATAGAAATCCATCTAATCCAGTTGTAGGGCATACTAATAAGTATTATCTCTATGGAGGATCAATACCTAAATCATTGGCACAAATCAGTGCAGAACGCACTGAAGCAGTTAACGAACGATTGAGCCAGTTTAGAGCGTTTATATTGACTTCTGCGTACTTTCTGAATCTGTCAAAAGCAGAGCAAGATATTTTTATTGGCGAAAAAGAACAAGAAATAGAAGATAGTATTCAGATACCCGCATTCATTTATCCTGCCACAGGATTTAAATTCGAACCAGGAACAGAAACTGGAAATACCCTGTCTATTAGTATTGCAGACACCCTAGATGATGAGTGGCCTGTATTACCTAAGACGAGAGACAGCGGAAGAGCTGTTTATGTTCCTCACCAAGATATTGTATATTTGATGGGAGGTTCAAACCAAAATAGCTCCACAACTCTAAACAGAAATGAAAGTATAGATCTGGCAAATAGTAACGACTATACAAAAAATACCTCATTCAATAGAGGCAGAGCACATTTTGGAGCAGTTGTTATCGGAGATGAAATTTATCTAACTGGAGGACTAACTAGTGGGCACAAAGAAGGCTATGTTGACATTAGTGTAGTCCAATTCCCAGAATTTGTAGAAACTCTTGGTACACAAAGCAATGGATTTCTAATTACTCTGGCAAATGATTCAGGCGAATTAATTGAAGAAGATGTTAAAGTCTTTGTGAGGGGCAGATTAAGATTAGACGAGATCGATGATATTCTTGCAGATTTTCTTGTAGATAGAGGCAAAGATCGAGCATTAGGAGGGGATGGTAGCGGTAATGCTCCCGAAGGGACAGATGCCGATCTTATTAAAGCACAGAATTCCATTAAAGATCCAAACAGCGATGAGTTTCAATTTAACGCTGCCAGAAAATTAACTCAAGATATATTGCTATTCCCAGTTTTATATAGCAAGACAGAGTTTATAGTTCAAGGTGGCATTGGTGGCACTACATTGTTGCCTCGTTCTGAAGACCCCTTGGCAGACTTTGCTAAAATGGCGCAATTTATTAGAGATCTTTTGGATGACCCAACGTCAACTGATGAGTTTGATGGAGACTTGAGCAGACAAGAGTTAACTGCATTAGGAGATATTTTTGAATCAGTGACTTTGCCACCAACTAAACTTCAGTCAGGTAGATTACGAGATCTATATGAAATAGAAACCATCGTTACTGTGATAGACTCATTCTTGTTTGGAGAAACAGTTAGTGACTTCGATCTAAATATTCAACAAGAAATACAAAGTGGTATTGGTGGATCAGGAGTTGGCGGTGGTGACGTTGGCGGTGGTGATGCTGGAGGCGGTGATGCTGGCGGAGGTGGAGAAGGTGGTTCTGTTACAGGCGCTTGTTGCAATAGCGGAGTATGCGCTAACTCAACTGAAGCTAACTGTCTTGCAGTTGGAGGAGATTACTTAGGAGATGGTACAGTTTGTGAGCCTGAATCTTGTGTATTGCCGCCATGTCCATGTGATGTCAATGGAACTTTCCCTGGAACTGATACTCCACGCGTATTGATGTGTGATAGAGGAGCTACTGTCGGGGTTTCAGTAGACAATTGTCCAGCCTCAGTTGCAAGGGGGGTTACTTGTGGACCATGTAGTAAGCTTGTGTGTACACTTTCGTTGTCTCATTCTTCACAACCTGATATACCGCCTGAAGAAACTCCTGAAAATACAGATGATACAATTCCAGAGCCCAGCAACCCAGCAGGCACTGGTGGGTTTGCTCAATCGGGACAATGTTTATTTTGCTTAACTGTTCTTCCATTGGATGTAACTATAAGAAACCAGAAGCCAACGGTGTCTACCAAATACTTCAATATTACGGATTGGATACCGCAAATTAAAAAGAGGCTCATAGACGGCACAGCGACACTAACAGAAGTTGCCAAAGAAATAGATATCATTGACCACGAAGTGCCATTTGGATCTAGCCAACTATATAGTGCAATCTTCGAAGCTGCTCGTGCTACTTCTGGAGAACAATTTGCTGATGTCAAAAAATCTATCTATATCACATCTGATAATTCGGAGAACTTGTCTCTAGTGCGTAGAGACGAAGCCATAGAGGAAGTCAACTCAATAGATGGTGATCTAAAAGTACCTGTAGTTTATTCTGTCTTCAGCACATCGTTCCCGTTGTCATTGGCTGCTCTGCTACAAAGATCTGAAGTCGGAGATGTAGAGAAAATCTCCAAGGATACTGGCGGTCAATCTACGACATTGGTGGATTCTTCTTTTATGGATCAAATACTTAATTTGACTATAGGCGGTGCTACTGGAGGTTTAGGGTTTGGAATTTACACAAAGGTACTGGATTTTTCAGAAATATCCGCTCTTACATCTATGACTTTGAGCTTCTTCCTGCCAAGCAACACAAGCGGATTGTTCAGATTTAGACATAGCAGAGATGGCTTTAATTTCTCTGATTTTAGCGAAAGATTTATAGGCAGCCAAGTCGTAGATTTTGTTGACTTCTTTGCCAGATACGTAGAGATAGAAGTAATTCTGACTACTGGCTTTACCGCTGACATCACAGAAGAATATGATACTACACCAGCAGGCACTCCTAAGCTGATTAAGATAACTTGGGAGCTATCTGGCGAAAGAGAAGATTTTATATTCCTCAACAAAGAGACAGTTTTGAACAATATACAACAGCTGGCAGGAGCATTCGACGGAGAAGTACCTGAAAACGCTTCTATAGATATTGGTGTTGCTGCTTCTATATCGCACGATTGGAGAGATTATCACAGTGCTGCTAGACCACCGATACAGGAAATAGGCAAAACTTTCATGATAGAAAGAACAGATGATCCATTTGGTCTTGTTCCTGTAGAACCGTTGGATAGTATTAATGGATTATTGTACACAGCTAATTACGGCCCTTGGGACCCGAACGCTAAAGTTACATTGTTAGTCACAGTTCCAATTTCAGAAGCTCCACCTTCAGGACAGGGAGTCGTAATCGGAGCTGGTGGTTTTGGAGAAGGATTTGGTGGCGGTGGCGCTGGCGGCGCTGGAGCACCAGGCGGTGCGGGCATCTCCCCATCAGCAGGAGTTGCTGGTAATGGCGGTGGCGGAACGAATGGTTCGGGTAACGGCGGAACAGGTGGATCAGGAGTTGGCGGTGGTGGAGCTGATAGCGGTGGCAGTGGTGGTGGAGCTGGTAGCGGTGGTGGAGCTGATAGCGGTGGCGGTTCAAGCATACCAAGAACTACGGTTGACGTGCCTGTATTGGCTGGATTCAGATTATATCCAAGAGAAGGACAAATCTTGTTTGATACCAGACAATCTCCTGATACAGCCTATAAACTTGCTATCATAAATTCAGATCAAATGCGCGTCGGTCTGAAACTTAGCAATAGACTTCATACTAATGCAATCTCTCTCTCTGGTGTAGGATTTATATATTCCACCAATGATATTAAACCAGTAGAATTATCTCAGGTAGCACCTAAGGCCATTAACGTACAGATCGTACCCGCTCAGCCTACATCTGGTGACACTATTTTTGCTTTGTACGATTATGTTGATTTGAATGGTGATCCAGAACAAGGATCTATTGTGGCTTGGTTTAAGAATGGAATACAATTGTTTGAACTCTCGAACAAAACTTCATTTACTAATATAGACTTGAATGACGATAATAAACTTCAGCCAAGTGATACGTTGTCCTTCTCTATAACACCTAGTGATGGAAGAGATTTGGGGCAAACTGTTTTCGCTCCTAGCGTAATAATTATTCCTCAAGTACCAGGAGCTGATGGTGCTCAAATAGTACCATTCAGAAATAACGTCATCAGTGATCGATTTGATTCGGCTAGTACTTTTGTGGTTGAATATGATTTTGAAACTGAGGATGTTGGCCCAGGATCAGTAGAAGATGGGACTACTATCAAATGGTTTGTTACTACATTAGATGGAGTAGTGTCTCTATTCAAACAAGGTATTTTTTCAGAGATTGGAACTCCTCCTGAGATAGATCCTAAATCTCTCAAGCCAGACGAACTAGATTCAGGTGGCGAAATTGCACATTTGATTGGAAATCAGATACAAGTAGAAGTAACTCCAAGGACACAAGCTTCAACAGGTGTGACTATTGTAACACCTGTTATTACCGTCGTTAATACAGTGCCTATAGCACAAACAGTCCAAATTACTCTGACCACTCAAATAGATTTGATCTTTGTGATCGATGATATTGATTTTATCAATAACGGGCAAACAGATTCCTCTACCATAAGTTGGTTTGTGGCTCCTGATGGTCAGGATTTTGTATTAGTATCCGAACTAAATAACTTGACCGTTGTGCCTTCTTCTAGTTTATCCCCTGGACAAAGCTGGTTCGCTGAAGTAACTCCATTTGATAATTTTGATCTCGGTGTACCTGTCAGTAGTAACGTTGTAACTATCCAATAAACAACATTTAAGCAACTTTCTCAATTTTTATTCATAACGTGTATAATACCTATGTCATAAGCAAGGTATTGCAAAAGGGAAAATAAGATGCTTAATAAATTTCAAAAATTAGCCGAAAACAGAGAAGGAAAGTGTCTTTCAAGAAAATATATTAACACTCAGATAAAGCTTAAATGGCAGTGTTCAAAAGGACATAAATGGATAGCTCTCCCTTCAAAAATACAACGAGGACAGTGGTGCCCATATTGTGCAGGAAAACATAAAACCATTAAAGATATGCACAAGTTGGCTGCCGTTAAGAACGGTAAATGCTTATCAAATAAATATGTAACCGCTAAAACAAAGCTCAAGTGGAAGTGTTCTGAATGGCATGAGTGGACAGCAACTCCCGATAATATCAGAATAGGACACTGGTGTCCTTATTGTGCAGGACAACGCAAGACCCTCAAAGACATGCATAATCTGGCTGCCAAAAAGGAAGGTAAGTGTTTGTCGCCAAAATATACAAACGCTAAGACTAAGCTTGAATGGCAATGTGTAGATAAACATGTGTGGAAAGCAACTCCTGATGCTATAAAGCAAGGAAAGTGGTGTCCTCATTGTAACATATATATTTGCGAAGAAAAATGTCGCTATGCCCTTAATTATTTAACTCATAAAATCTTTCTCAAAAACACACATGTAATACACCCGCTAACTCTTGATGGATATTGCGAACAGCTCAATTTGGGTTTTGAATATGATGGAATAATACATCGTGTTTATACTCCTGGTATTCACAGAACAAGAGATCGTTTAGCCGAAATAAAAAAACGGGATAAAAATAAGAATAAGGTCTGCAAGAAAAGGAACATTGAATTGCTCCGCATTTCGGATCTTGAGTATACAGCAGACTGCGACGATAGCACTTTAGTAAACGTTCTCATTAATAAGCTCAAAAAAATCAACATTGGTATATTAAAAACAACCGTAGACTGGTCTGAATTCTACACTTCTTTATCTGTGCTTAATAAATTAAGAGAAGTAGCTAAATCTAGAGGTGGCGTTCTGTTATCTACAACATATTATAATAGCCTCAGTACTTTATTATGGCAGTGTTCGGAAGGACACCAATGGAAAGCAGCTTCTGCTGGTGTTCGGCATGGAAGTTGGTGTCCTTATTGTGCTGGTCATGTGCGTAAAACTATAGAAGACATGAGAGAACTGGCTATATCGAAAGGTGGTCGATGCTTATCTAAAAAATACATAAATGCTCAGCAGAGACTCAAGTGGAAATGTCGAGAAGGACATACTTGGGAGGTTAAGTCCATTCATATACGGCAAGGAAGTTGGTGCCCTTATTGTGCAGGCAAGGCAAAAAAAACCATTAAAGATATGCATAATTTGGCTGAAAAGAAAGACGGTAGATGTGTATCGAAAAAATACCTAAGTGCTCATACTAAGCTTATGTGGGAGTGTTCCAAGGAACATCAGTGGGAAGCAACTCCTGGCAAAATACAACAAGGACGCTGGTGTCCTAAATGTGCTAATCTGAAACGGTATAAGAATTATGCCCAATAAACACTTTGACATCTATGAAGACGTCGTGGACGACCAGACCAAAAAGTGTAAACGGTGTGGTAAAAGATTAGTAAAATGGCAGAAAATTTTTTGTTCTTATGAATGTCAAAAGTACCCATTCAGTATTCAGGAAATGCACAAAATAGCCCACAAAATGAACGGTACATGCCTCTCTAGTAAATACATAAATAACAGAACCAAACTGCTATGGCAATGTGCTAAAAAACATCAATGGAAAGCAACACCAAACCACATAAAACAAGGAAGTTGGTGCCCTTGGTGTATTGGCAGAAATAAAACTATTAAAGATATGCGTAAGTTGGCTGTTTTTAAAAACGGTAAATGTCTCTCTGGTAAATATATAAACAATAGTACCAAGTTATCATGGCAGTGCTCAAAAGGCCACATGTGGGAAGCAACACCAAATCTTATACAACAAGGACACTGGTGTTCTCGATGCTATAATGAAGTTCGTGGTGTTGATCAAAGGTTGAATATTGAAGAAATGTACACTTTAGCAAAATCAAGAGGCGGTAAATGCTTATCCAACAAATACACCAACTGCAACACTAAACTTAAATGGCAATGTAAAGAAGGCCACATATGGAAGGCAATACCTAACAGTATAAAGAAAGGGCATTGGTGCCCTTGTTGTGCTGGTATTGTCAAGAAAACTATTGGAGATATGCGTAAACTGGCTGCTGCTAAGGGTGGCGAATGTCTTTCTGAAAATTATATAAATTGCGGCATCAGTCTATTGTGGCAGTGTTCTAGCGGGCATACATGGAGGGCAATACCTAACAGTATAAAGAAAGGACATTGGTGCCCTTATTGTGCAGGATTAGCAAAGAAGACTATTCAAGAGATGCGTAAGTTAGCTCAAAAAAGAAATGGCAGATGTTTATCAAGTAATTATATAAATAGTCGCATATGTCTAAAATGGATGTGTAACAAAGGCCATAAATGGGAGGCTGCGCCTAACAGCATAAAACAAGGAAGTTGGTGTCCTTATTGTGCTGGCAAGGCAAAAAAAACTATTAAAGATATGCACGAATTAGCTGCTGCTAAAAACGGTAAATGTTTATCTGATAAATATATAAACACTAGTACTAAATTATTATGGCAATGTGCATATGGTCACACCTGGGAAGCAATACCACAGAAAAACTACTGGTGCCCTTATTGTGCAGGATTAGCAAAGAAGACTATACAAGATATGCATGAGTTTGCCTCAAAAAAAGGCGGTAAGTGTTTATCAAATAAGTATGTGAATAGTAAAACTAAGCTCAAATGGGAGTGTGCCAGTGGTCATATATGGCAAGCAGTACCGAACGATAGTTGGTGTCCTTTTTGTGGTGGGACAGCAAAGAAAACCATTAAAGATATGCACAAATTAGCCGCTGCTAACAATGGCAAATGTCTATCAGTAAAATATATAAATAAAAGGACTAAACTTAAATGGGAGTGCTCTAAAGGGCATAAGTGGGAAACAGCACCTACCAACGTCCAAAGTGGTTGTTGGTGTCCTTACTGTGCTGGAACTAAAAAGAAAACCATTAAAGATATGCACGAATTAGCTTCTGCTAAAAATGGCAAGTGTTTATCAATAAAATATATCAATAGCAACACTAAGTTAAAATGGCAATGCAAAAGAAATCATATATGGAAGGCAAAGCCCAGAGACATAAAAAGTGGAACATGGTGCCCTCATTGTTACAATCTCAGCTGCCGCAAAAAACAATCTTGTATAATTAGTTATGCATCCCAAAACTGATATTGTATGTCTGGTCCACAATTCTATTGATGTAACCAAAAATTTCATTCAACATATATTTAAGAACACTGAAAACTTCCGTCTTATTTTTGTAGATAATGCCAGCACAGATGGTACTGCCGAATTATTAGCAGAAGGCGAGAAGCATGACAAGTGGAAGGTAATACATTCTGACACTAATTTAGGAGTTATTGGCGGGAGAAATTTAGGAGCCCAACACATAGAATCTGAATTCTTCATGAATATAGATAACGATCAATATGTTGGTTTTGGATGGCTAAATCAACTACACTCTTTAATGAATAAGGGATATGACATTGTAGGGGTAGATGCATGGTGTCTTTTGCCGCCTGGCAGTAAAAATCAAATTGTTATGCATGGTACATCGATGAACGATCAATCATACTTTCCTTTTAGACATTGTTCTCGAAAAACAGAGCCGTTTACATATGTGGGTTGTGGCGGTATGCTTCTTAAGTATAGCGTATATAAGAAGTTAGCTATGCAGCCTGGAGATTATCTATTTGATCCACAGTTTGGCCCTGCCTATTTTGAAGACCCTGATTTGATTTTTAGAGCGATACAAGCTGGATTTAAGATTGGTTGGCAAGCTGAGTGTCCAATAGATCATTTGGCTCACCAGACGTTTAACAAGCAACGGTTGTTTGAAAAACGACAGCAGTTCAACAAAAGTTGGAATAATTTCAAGAAGAAATGGAAACCATATTTCCCCAAACCTTTGCGAATGACATAGGAGCAAATAATGAAGGATGAAATGTTCAAGTTAGACGACCGACCCATCACACGCATTGGTTGGTGGTTTGAGCCAGAGTTTAACACTATTGAACCAGGAAGAGATGGAGTAACTAAAATTGATGTTGCAGAACAATATTGTGGAGAAGATTACTCTATATTTTGGATACAAGTATGGAAAAGAGGCAAGATAACAGCTCGTTATAATGCCAGAAACGTAGATACTATTTTTTATGATTGAGGTGTATTATGGATGATGAAGCAAAAAAACAATCGTTTAACAAAGATCGTTCGAGGTTTTCTATTGAAAGTGATGCGAAAAAGATAGTCAATGAGGCAGATAATTTCTTGAAAATAGATAGTGACGTAGATGGTCGCCTTGTTGTAAAAATGCAATCCTTAATGCTGGATGTCTTGCTAGACATACGAGACGAACTAAGAGATAAAAGCTCAGTGAACAAATGGGGACCAAAGCTTTGAGGATCGCATTATGTGTAAATCACTACCATCCCTCTGTGGGCGGAGCAGAGATCGTCTGTAAAGAAATCGCAAAGCATCTAGCAATAGAGCACGATGTCTTCGTATTGACTCGTAGAATTGCTCACCGTAATCATGGAGATTTTAATAAGCTCAAAGTTATTGAATACATGCCTGGAGACACACGCACTTTTCTAAAAAAGATAGAAGATATAAGTCCTGATGTGGTCTTTGTTTACAGTGATGTTTTCGACTTCTTCAGGCATATCGTTACTTCAGCAGTTAAATATCGCTTAATCGTATCGTTATGCGGAGCCAATTGGATTCATAAGAACAGAAGCTTTGCAAATGTTTTTCAACGGCATAGCAATTTAATTGAGCGTATTATCTGTCACTCTGAATCAGAACGTGATTATAGATTCTGTTCCACTATTAAAAAACTATCTTCCAAATTAACCGTTATTCCTAATGGCGTTCATTTGGAAGAATTTGATAATAACAATTTAGGACGTGTAGATTTATTGCCAGAACTTATAGGCAAACGATGGATTTTGAATGTTTCGAACTTTTTCCCTGGCAAGGGACAAGGGCATCTAGTGGACATTATTGAGCAACTTCCCGATCCAGAGAATTTGGTGTATATTCAAGTGAATAATGATATCGAATTTCAAATTGGAGAGCAACTAGAAATCGCGTGGAAAAAGAAAGTAGCCTTACAGTTAAAACCATTAGGGGTAAGTGTTGTTCATAAGAAAAACTTGGACAGACAACAGGTTATCGGATTCTTTAAGAATAGTAATGTGTTTGCATTTACTTCTGAAAAAGAAGTGGCCCCAATAGTCTTATTAGAGGCAATGGCTTGTGAATTGCCTTGGATCGCTACTGATGTTGGTAATGCTACAGAATTAAAAGGAGGAAAGTATATCAGGGCTGTTAAGGATCATAGATTCCATAGTCATATGGATGATCGAGTGAAGAAGCTGTTTGCAAATACTATTATGAGTATAGGAAACGAACCTTCTCTGACTGTTGAAGGACGTGCTCAGATAGAAAATAAACTGAATTGGAAGAAAATACTGCCCAAATATAGTGAGTTAATAGAAAAGTAATGCCAAAACTTAGCATAATAACCACATGTTATAATGTTCAAAAGTATGTAAGAGAAAGCCTTGAATCAATATTCAATCAAGATTTTGAAGACTTCGAGCTAATACTCGTTGATGATGGAAGTACAGACGGCACAAAAGATATCTTATTAGAGTATGCTGACCGACCTAATGTTCGTCTCTTAGAAAACAAATCAAACGAAGGCCTGCCAGTCAGCAGGAATAGAGCTTTATTAGCCGCAACTGGAGAATATGCTGCTATTCATGATGCTGACGATGTAAGTTTACCTCATCGTTTCGCAAAAGAAGTCACATATCTGGATAACCATCCTAGTGTAATATTTCTGGGTGGATACGCTATAAAAATAAATGACATGGGCTCTATTATAGGCAGCATGGTATATCCTCCTCAAAGTACAGAGGGGGCTTTTAAGGCTATATCCCATTTTAAGCTAAATCCAATAATAGATCCTACGTGTATGTATCGTCGTAAAGTCGTGTTGGATGACGGAGCGTACATCATGGACCCTGTTTTTAAGACAGTTGGTGACTTTCATCTATGGTGTAAATTGCTGTGTCGGGGTCATCAGATGTATAATTTAAATGAGCCTTTGATAAAGTATCGGATTAACCCCAATGGGTTGACTCGAACTAAGCAACAACAGATGCTAGAGGCAACAGACATGGTATGGGCAAGTTTTAAGCGTAAGCATTTTCCAGAAATACCGCTTAGGGCTGATTATTTTAACCAAGAGGGCTTTACTGAACATTGATTTAGGAAGGAATATCATAGTTTTATTCGGAATTAACATACGAAAGGGGTTAGCCTTATGAATGAACAAGAATTTCACTATTGGCTGCCGCAATGGATATTGTCACAAATCAAAAAGAAGAGTTGTACCCAATGTGGCATTCCGTATAATAAAGAGTATCTAATCTCTTGTGGGATTAAAAAAACAGAAGAGGGTGCTGGTCTGTTTGTAGAGCATGTTTGTGCTAAGTGTGATCATTCAGAGAGGATCAACTTTTCAACAGAATTAGATATTACGCTACGGGATGTGTGCCATATGATGCTCAAGGAGTATCAATCTAAGCAGCAAATAGAGATGTCGAAACACATTCGTAACTATACAAGTACTTCAAAAATGACTGCTTCGGAAGTCAATGACTTTCTAAAATTTCTAGAAACTTCTACACATGAAGAGTTTATGAAACATATTGGATGCACAATAGAAGAAAAGAAAAAAGTGAAAGAAGTCAAGAAAAAGAAAGCCAAAAAAAAGGCCAAAAAAAAGACACGAAAAAGAGTCAATAAGCCGAAAGATTCGAGCGATAAAAAACAAGAATGAAAGTCAAAGACCTACAGTTTGCAAACTATTTTTTGAGTCATGATATCGATTTAGGGGATAGCAAAGAGGATCTGCTCTCATATGAAATAGAAATAAATCACATGGGAGAGCCTGACACTGTTGTAGACAAACAGAATAAACTTGTCTATAATAACCCATCTTCTATCACAAAATTTTTATTCACGGTGATCTATAACTTATTACCTAAATTCTCTAAAATTAATTTCAACAGAGAAACCACAGGTTTGGCTTTTTTATACAGATGTAGAGATTACACATATAAAGATTATGATATGCATCAGCATCTGAGTAATCCTCCGTTGTTAGTTAGTTTCGATAAGTTGTCGATTCCGTCATTTATCGTTCATGAATTTATAGAGCCTCTTGTTGGAACTGTTAAAACTCACCCGATCTTGTATATACCGTTGAATTATGTAGATACTTGTAAGATAGTGTACGATGTTGAACAGCTAGTCCGTAACTATAAAATAAACTCCAGAGATGTTACTTTTCATGACTTTCCTTTGTTGGTTTGTAATACTAAGATACATAATATAGCCGCACAGTTAGCGGATATTACCTATAGAGAGTTAGAATTATATCTAGGAACTAAAAAAACCAATAAGGTGATTCGGCATCTGCTGCTGAGTGAGGAAAATAAACTAGTTCCGAGATTGCTGATGTCTCTCAAAATGCTTAGTGGTGATCCAGAATTCATTGTTGACTTTTTAGATTACTTGGCCTGTCATGTGGACCTCAGCGAAGAAGAAGTAAGCATGGCGTCGGAATTACAGATTCAATCGATTGCAGCGGATACTTATTTAGGACAACATATTAAAACAGCTGCTGATCGTTACACACCACAAGTTGATCGCCAATGGTCACAATGGACTATGCTTATGGGATTGATCGAGAAACAATTAACGCCCATGAGAGGCTCAATGTGGCCAGCGACTAGAAATCTAAAGCCACACGAGGATGTGCATCGAAAAATGGTTCATTTAAAAGAAAGGAAGAAAAAGAAAAATCAACTCAATTTTGAAGAACTATTGGAAACCTCAAGGGACTTATTTGACCATAATGCTGTCGAACCTGGAAAGTTGATTGAAATAATGTTGAAGGATAATAGGGTATGGAAAATATAACAGATACTGCAAAAATGATGAACGAATTAGCTCAGGCAGCCTCTAACCTATTCGTAGACTTGGTAGCTGCTAAGAATCTAGTGGAAGAAGGAAAAGAAGTATTATGTGCTAGGAAGCTACAAGGAGCATTAGTACGCTATGCTGCCCTAGAACAAATAATGCTTGACTATTTCTCGAAAGATGATATAAAGACAGATGAAGTGGCTGAAGAGGGTAATTAGCTATCGATCAGATATCTCTCGCTCAGAATCAGGAGAGGGGGCTGGTGGAGATGCGTCTCCTAGTACGCCCAATTATGGACTCTTCACCATATTGCCAGATGAAGATAAAGGAAAGAAACAACGTGTTCGTAAAAAAAAGCAACGTGACATCGGTAGACGCCCAGGTGAGCCACAATCTAGTGAAATGCGCCAGCTGCGGTAATCCAGTAATGACCGATATGACTAAATTAGGATCGCTTGATTCTGAAATTGAATGTTTATGCACTGAATGTAAGAGTAGTAATGCTGATCCTGAAAGTAAATAACGTACATACACAAATCTTCGGACTGTCTGCCTCAGAGTATAGAAATCTCGAACGGCATCTGTCTTTTCGGCCCAAAGACTATCAATTCACTTCTGCATTCAACAGATGGATTTATGATCGCAAAACAGGCAAGAGAATCAGAAGATTCTGGGACGGCTGGAAAAGACAATGCTGGAGCAACCAAAAGGGCGTCCGCTTTCCAACAGGGCTAATGTCCCTGGCCCTTGCTTATCTCAAAGGCAAAGGGTTTGAAACCCGTATTCAGGATTTGCGCATCAAACCAGAACCATCTATAAAGTTAACTCTGTCAGATAAATTTCAAAATCGAGATTATCAACAAGGAATCATAAATATATCTTGCAGCAGATCCAGGGGGGTGATTGAGGCAGCTACGGGTTCTGGCAAGACTTCAATGGCTGGTGGCATCATACAAAAAATTGGTGTCACTCCTGTTGTCTTCTATGTTACTTCTATAGATTTATTAGAACAAGCCAAAGAGGACTTAGAAAGCATATTATTACTGGACGGCAAACCCATCGAAGTTGGACAAATTGGTGGCGGCGTTATCGAGATACGCGATATTAATGTCATGACCATACAGACTGCTGTTCGGGCATTAGATAAAGTATGGAATAAAGATACAAAATTTGATAGCGAAGATACTGACGACAAAACTCCAATAGAAAAGCACAAAAAAGAAATCAAGAATCTTATACGTACTGCCAAACTATCCATCTGTGATGAAGTACAGCACTGGAGAGCAAATACTTGTCAAGAAGTTGCCAAGGCGATGCGCAATGCATACTATACCTATGGAATGAGTGCCACACCATATCGAGATGAAGGCGATGATATGATGATCATGGCCTGTTTCGGACGTAAGATCGGGGAAATAACAGCCAGCGAACTAATTAAGGACGGCTGGCTAATCAAACCCGAAATAAAAATGATCCACGTTAGGGATAAGCCGTCAAAATACAAACAATGGCAGTCAATATATAAGGACCAGATTGTTGAAAACGTACTGTATAATGCATATGTAGCTAACATAACCAATGCATACATCAAACAAGGACGTATCGTTTTAGTCTTAGTCCAACAGATCAAACATGGGCAATATTTGCAAAGTGTAATACCTGGATCGGTATTTGTATCAGGCAAAAGCTCTAAAGTTGTTAGACGTAAAAAATTAAACGAGTTGAGAAATAAAGAGATTTCATGTATTATATCGACTACAATCTTTGATGAAGGAATCGATGTCCGACCGCTGGATACCGTCGTCTTGGCCGGAGGAGGGAAAAGCCGAGTTAGAGCCATGCAACGAATTGGTCGAATCATAAGGCCGTTTGAAGACAAGAACGGCAAAAAGACGACTGCAACAGCTATTGATTTCTGTTTGCATCAGAAATATCTGGAAAAACATGCCATTGAACGAATGAAAATGTACAACAGCGAACCTGAGTATCAGGTTGATGAAATAGATCCAACATAAAGGAACTACTTGCTGATGGATGCTTTTGAAAATCCCGACCATAGTGGCAATAGTGCCCAGTATCATACTGGTAAACCATGCATTGAAAAAGGCTGTGATAAACCTGCTGGTACTGCTTGGGGTAAGTTTTGGTGTTTTGAGCATAACGTAAAGAGAATGAGTGGCATAACTAAAAGCTTGGAAAATATTAGTCAAGGCTTAAAACAGACATGAAAAAAATGCAAGAGTTTTCAGACGAACCTGCTCGGCTTATGCCGTCAGCTGAATTAGCTCTCAAACGCATGGAAAAGTTGCCGCTACCATACACTGGTAACAAGAAGAAAATACTCCATCTTATCTATGATGTCGTCAATAAATATGATGTCAAATTTGACACTATTCTTGACGCTTTCAGTGGATCAAGCGGTGTAGCTTTTTTATTCAAATTAATGGGCAAGAGAGTTATCGCTAATGATCTGTTGACTTCCTCTTATATCAACGCTGTGGCCTTTGTCGAAAACCCAGGAATTACTCTCACTGATGAAGAAAAAGACTTTTTGCTGAAAAATAAGAATTCTAATAAAGGCACTTTTGTTGAAGAAAACTATCTGGGACAGGAATTCAGCAAGAAGCAGTCCCGCTTTAGTAAATTCACACTAAAAGAATGTCACGATTTAGACAACTTCAGAGCTAATGTGGATGAGCTATATGGAATTCATGCTCAAGGTCTTAGTTTGGCCGCCAATGCCGCTGTAGTCCTCCGTCTGCCCTTTGGAAATGTAGATCAGAGCATTGACGTACTTAAACACAGAAAACGACAGGAGAAGGCTTATGGCAAGGATTCCAAAGATCACGATAGACGCATAGGAATCTACTACGATGATGAGTATAGTCTCAATTTTGACAAATGGTTTAGAAAATATGTGTCAGATTTCACAATAGGTAAAATACAGCCGTCTGATGCACTTACTCCTAAGATAAAACGTGCTGCTTTTTTGGCTAATCTACAGCAACATGTCCTGAGAGACGTTAATGTTGGCGGCAGATTAAATAATGGACAGTCTCTTGCTGCAACTGATAATCGTCTTGGTCATCCTAAGAATCAACTAAAAGGATCATGGGACAACGAGGGCTCCACGGCGATGGACTTTTTGACTCAGACAGGAAAACCAGGACAAGGTATGAAATGGTGGACATTTGCTCACTTGGATACTCCTGGGACATGTCTTGCAACAAATATGGACACTACCGCACTTCTTAAAAGTGGCATTTGTAATGTAGACTGCGTTTATTTTGATCCGCCTTATGGCGGTCAGTCATCAGACTATGCCGCTATTTATAGATTTTTGGAAGAGTATATTTATAGTCAACCACTGGAAGAATTGCCGCATATTATTGAACACTCACAAAAATTTGTGGGCAAGAAAAACTATGAAGATCATTTCACTAAAATGCTGGACGCTGCCCGTCATATACCAACTTGGATGTTCAGCTATAACGATTCATCTTGGAAAGACATAGACTATATCAGCGATGTGATTAGTCAGTATAAAGATGAAGTGATTATCGAGACACTAACTGGCAAGTATCGTTATTTTTATCGCAAGAAGCAGGGTCGAGATAAAAAGAGTCATGAATATTTGATTATTGCGCGTTGAGGGAATAAAATGGGTCTCGGATTTAAGGAATTAGACAAAACACTTACTACAATGATGCTTTTCTTGGGAATTTGGTTCATTCTTTTGGTGATAATGCTAGGCACTCTTAGTAAGAAGCTCGACTCCCTTGATGCCAAAATAGATTCCCTTAAGCCTGTTGCCGCTGAAGTTGTAGCTGATGAATAAGAGTCTACTGATTATCTCCCTTCCGAAATCCGCTTCTACAGCGTTGCAAGCTTCCTGTTCTTTGGGTTTACGAGGTCATAATTTCAAGTCCACTGGAGAACTATTAAATAACGGCTATGCAGGTGGTCTTGATATACCACAATACGCTCGTGAAAAGCATTATGGCAAGATTAAAAAGTGTCTACTTAAACATAATAAAAACTTCATAATTAGAGATGTTATTCAAACACCCTTTATTTGGAAAAATGTTGATTTTCTAAAAGAGCATTTCAATATTCTGTACATAAGACGGCCAGTTAAAGAGATTATGTTGTGCAGTAAACTGTCTGGATGGAAAACACCTCTGAGCCGATATAAAAAGCATCGTATGAAGTTAGATGAGATTGCAGAGGATGAAGTATTAACTCGATTGGACTATTACGATTATGTGCTCTATGATCAGGACGTACTAGTGCAGATATTAAGGAAGTGGTATCCGAAGACGAAACCGTTTATCTATATAGCGTTATCATTTGCTCGTAAGAGGTCTGCAACTTTCGAAAAGCTCAAAAACGCTGGTATAAGACGAAAACGAAGATGACTTTTGAATTTAAGATAATATTAGCCATTCTCCTGGTGATCATAATTTTTGTGATCAACAAGAATTTGGACTGAACTGGAAGAGTATGGGACGAATTCGTTGCTGTTGCTGCTGATGAGGTAGCTTGTGAGGATCGTGCATAGCTCTTCTGATATCGTTATCAGTCAGGTTTCTGTCCCTGTTCCCTGGGCGATAAGATTACAGGGAGTTTGCTAGAGTCCTAGAAACTAGCCGAGAGACTTACTCGTACAAAAAGCAGGAGATGATAAGGTCCACTGGAAGTGATCTAGCGGTTGAGACCATTGTCAATTGATACTTCAGTATCAGCGCTAGATGAGCACGAGTGGAGCAGTACCAAAATGTGCTCTTACGAGAGCCCCAGGCAACGGGCAGGTAGTTGATCCTGCATAATGGCTACGTCCTGGTCCAATGTGGTGTATACTTATGTATATTCATATACTCCTAATCTGCATGCATTTACTGATAACACTGAATCTGAAGACTGTGGTTATGAAGATTGATAGTCTTATCTTTCTCCTTCTTCTTGAACTATATTAAATAAGAAGAATTAGGAAACAAGGTAAACACTAATTGAATTCACCACGAGGGATGCCATTATGTTCGCATTTAAACTAAGGCTTTCCCTAGCATTTTCTTGTAGTTTGGCATAGGAATTTTAGAAGAATAGGCGTATAATAAGACATGGAGTATTTAACGTGAACGAAAGGGATATGATCCTACAGGCCCTGAAGTCTGTGCCGCCCACCCCTAAGAATCGCAAGTCTATCAAGGATATAGAACCAGACATATTCGACTCTTCCAACGATGTTATATGGCGAGCTGGACAGAAGCAAGCTCGGCGTGATCGTGCGTCTCGTAAGCCTATAGATCAATGGAATAGCATGGACTACATGCGGTTTGTAGACAAGCTGTTACGGGTCTATGATTTAACGCTGGAGAGATTTGGTTTTAATGACAAAAATATGATGACCAAGCTGTACGATCTATTTGTGGATCGTTTAGATTACAAGATGAATAATATGGTATTGAAGGATTATTTAGAATGGTGGGTCAACTGTCATGCTACAGGGATGTATGGTCGGAATATATCGGTATACACGTTCATGAAGCCGTTTTATTTTGAAAAGTTTTTAACTCGTTTTAAGACAGATAATCCCAAAAAGGATATTAGTGACGAAATCATTAGTGATGATTCGTTATATAATCTTGGCGGTCTGTCTATTTTGATTGTGACCAAAGGAATTGTGTTGGCTCATGATTTTTTGCGTAAAAAATCAGTAGAGGACAGGGAAGAGCAGATTAAATCGGCGTTACAGTCATTCTCGAAAGGAGTTTTGTGTGAAACTCTAAGAATAACAACTGAAAATGCTCCTTATTATAAAGAACAGTCTATAAACTTTCTTCGTTTGGCTTCAGAGGCTTTGAAGTCACATAGTATTAAGCAATTTGACAGCATTCAATATGCAGAGTGTTTTTCATCACATGCGCATCAATAACAATTCTACAGTACTTGTAGTAAATACAGACGGAAAAACAGAAAAGATGGAGTTGAACAAGGCCAGAGTATTGGCTCGTAATCTAGGTTTAGATCTAGTAGAAGTCGATAATAATGGCGTGTTCAAAATCATGGATCGTGGCAAATGGCTATATGAACAGAAAAGAGCCAAAAAGAAGTCCAATAGAACTGCACACACCAAAGAAATAAAATTTGGAATGAAGATTGAAAAACATGATTTTGAGACTAAGATAAGACATATACAGAAGTTTGTGGATAAGGGCTTCGACGTTTTGATTACAGTTGAGATGAGAGGTCGAGAGCGCAAATATCCACAGGCTGCTATTACAAAACTTAATGAGGTTTTGAGTCTATTAGACGGATCAGTACGTTATGACGGTATCAAGCGGTCTGGCGTGTCTGTAAATGTTTTAACACATCCTGTTTCCAAAAGAGAGATTCATGGCAACAAAGACAGTCAAAAACCCAACAACCAAAGAGCTAAAGATGGAGATGCCATCAGGGGATCTAACGGACAAAAAAACGATTGATAAGTGTACAGCCGAAGATTACAAAAACCAGATGCTGGAATTTGGTGACGGCAAGATCGGTATAGACATCTATCAAATGATCAAAGCTCGTTATCGTATTCTTTACATACGCAGCTATGAAGAAGAGAGGGTAATTGAATATTTTACTTATATGGCGATGTCACAGGGATATGGTCTGTTTCAATGGGATTTTAGCAGAGGGCTGTTGGACAGTCTTACGAAACAGCAAGTTGCATCTGAGAACAGTGAAGTCCATCAGGGTGATCCAGCGGCAGTTATTTCACACATTATAGATCACGCTAAGTCTGATGCTCAAAAGCTAATTAAAAAGAATAACAAGATGGAAAAGAAAACAACTAGCGCGGAAGCGCAAATATATATGTTGTTAGATTTTCATCATTTTCTAGCTGGTCCTCCCGTAGAACGCAGACTGAAGGAATTTGCTCATCTAACTTCTTTATGCACTATTGTTCTAATAGCTCCTACTTTTGAATGCCCTGATACTCTTGAAAAGGAATTAGCGCTGATTGATTTTCCGTATGCTTCAGATAACGAATTGAGTATGTGTTTGGATGAGATAATTGATGTTATTCCTGATAAATATCCTCAAGGCCGTATTACTGGCGTTGAGTGTCGTGAAGATTTAATCAAAAGTGTGCGAGGTCTCACACTTCCTGAAGCAGGAAACGCATATGCAAAAAGTTTGGTGAGACATAAAGACTTTCATATTCCGACAATCTTAGAAGAAAAGAAACAGATCATTCGCAAGGGGGGCATTTTAGAATATAGAGACTCCAAGTTCACTTTTGACGATATTGGCGGTTTAAATGTGTTAAAAGAATGGCTTCAGTTGCATAAGTTGGCATTCAAAGATGATGCTGCTGAATTTGGTTTAGAACCGCCTAAGGGTGTTCTGTTGGTGGGCATTCCTGGAACAGGTAAATCCATGACGTGCGATGCTTTGGCATCATGCTATGAGATGCCGTTATTACGATTAGACATGGGGGCTATTTTTGGTTCTTTGGTAGGAGAATCAGAAAATAACATGCGTAATTGTTTGCAAGTGGCCGAGGCAGTCTCTCCGTGTATTTTGTGGATTGATGAGATTGAGAAGGGCATTGGTAATGTCAGTAGTTCTAGTGGCGACAGCGGCACAACTAAGCGGGTTTTTGGGACATTTTTAACATGGTTACAGGATAAGAAAGCGCCTGTATTTGTTGCTTGTACAGCGAACAATGTTGATAACATGCCGCCAGAGTTTTTGCGAGCGGGTCGTTTTGACGAGATTTTCTTTTTGGATTTGCCTGACGCAGATCAGCGGTACGAAGTGACTGAGAAGTTATTGCGTAAGAAAAACAGAGATCCTAAAAACTTTGACATAGATGCCATAGTAGAACACAGCAAATTTTTTACACCTGTAGAAATTGAAAAGGGCATTAATAACGCCTTATTCGTTGCGTATGCGGATGACAAGAGGAAACTTATGACTACTGACATAGTTATTGAGTTGGGCAAGTTTCCTCCGTTGTATAATAGTAAGCGAGAGGAAATTGAAGCGATGCGAGAGTGGGCTATTGGTGAACACGGTACAGGCGGTCGTGCAATTCTGGCTTCTTCTAGTGAAGCTTTTATTGAGAACCCTAAATCCAAGCCTGAATTAAACCTATCAGATTAATGGGCAACCTTAGTTACGAAAATTTTTGTGATCATTTTGCTCGCAAGTGCAAACTTTGTAACGGCGACAAGAGGGTTCTGCACAATTCGATTTGGACTTGTTGTCCTTGTCAGCATACTGCTTCAGTAAAGTGGCGATTTGAGCAGATCCAGCTTTATCCTTTAGGGTTGAAATACAGCAAATGGTCTGATTTTACTGGACAGATCAAAACCAAGAATAAAAAGACAGGCAAACTTGAGATTGGCGGTCATCTGTCTGCTCCTGTATTTATTAATGCCAAGAAAAAAGCCATGGAGTATTGTTTTGATGCAGAGGGTGAACTTATAGTTCATAAAAACCTCAATAATGGCAGAAATATAGTCATCGTTGGAAAGAAAAACACTGGCAAGACTTTGTTGGCAGCATTGATCCTGAAAGAACTTGTTCATGCTTCGTGTCAGTTTAATCTGAACATTGATTTTAAGTGGTTAAAATCTAGTGATTTGATTAACGCTTCCAGATGGGACAACAGTAAATCTGTTGATCATGAATTTTTGGATAATTTGCGTCATATTAAGTTTTTAGTCATTGATGACATCGATGTGCTTCGCACTGGACATAATAATCCGCCAGACATAACTTCGTTGGATGTATTATTTGATCATCGTTTTGTGTATAGATACCCCACGGTTGTAATTTGTACTCTTGATTTTTTTAAGGCCGCATCGAAGTTTGAGGCTTGGGGTAAGGGTTTTTCTTCGTTGCTATCTCGATCAGATAATGTTTTGATAGAATTGTATTAAAATGCCAGAATCCTTAGACCATCATATTGATATTGAGCGCAAGATTATCAATCTAATGCTTAACTACAAAGATGTTCTGGATGAGATGTTGAATGATGGTCTTACTCAGGACTTTTTTGATCCTGTTCATCACAATATAGTATACACAATATACGACGAATATCTTAGCAGCGATTACAAGAGACTGCTAGAGCGTGATGCATATCGTCAGATCTTATTGGATCGAGGGCTCAAGGGCGATATGATGTTGCATTTAAGTGTTTGGGATAAATGTGCTATGTTGTTTAGCATGAGTCCCAACGAATTAGGCATACTGAAGAAAAAACTATCCAATAACTATGTTGCTCGCAAATCTCATGGATATCTAGAACAGTTTAGAGAGGAAGCTAAGACCAAAGGTTATTTTTCTGCCAGCACAAATTTAGTGGATAGGTTACAAGCAGCATTGACGTTATCGGAACGGCAGCAGATGACATTCACTTCTTTAGACGAGTCAAAAGAAGAGCAAATTAGACATCTTGAATTGCTTAGAAATAATCCTGAGATCAGTATTAAGTGCGGCATACCTGAAATAGATGATCCTATGAATGTTGGTTTCAAAAGGCAGCACATGACTTTGTTCGTGGCGAATGTCGGGCACCACAAAACCAACGTGATGCTCAATGTTGCATTAAATATATACAACAAAGGTCATAGCATATTATTTGTGCCTTTGGAAATGACGAAAGAAGATTTGATCAATAGAATTATTGCAAACCAAGCAAGGGTTAATTTTAGCAAATTAGCCAGACCAGAATTACTATCTGATGATGATCTTGAGAAAATCAAAAAGGCTGAGATGTGGGATGCTCATGAGCACAAGTTCTGTATTTTAGATGTAGATGAGCGAATTTCGGTATCGACCATTCAGAGAGAGATTAAAAAGAGAGCTGCGGTTTTTAAGCCCAAGGTAGTGATCATTGATTATATTGCCAATCTAAAACCAGACAGTCGCTTTAGTAACCGTAATGATTTGGCGATTGGAGAGATACTAAAAACTTTGCGGTTTTTAGGAAAGAAGTACGGTTTTCATATCGTTTCAGCTGCTCAATTAGGCCGTGAAGCCATTAAAGCACTTCGAGAAGGCAAGGAAAATGCTGCCGACTCTACTTCTATCAGAGGATCTCATGAGTATGCCGCTGATGCGGATAACATATTTATCTTAATGAAAGTACCTGGCGAAGAAGATAAATTGAAAGTGATCAATATTAAAGCTCGACACGGTGCTTCTGGTTTTTCGAACGAGTTACATGTTGATGCTGCTCATTGTTTGATATCTAGTACTGACGCTACTCTATCGTTGACTAGTCAATCGGATATTGAGTTTGAGATTAATACGCCTGTTTCTGTGATAGAGGAAGAAGTACATCAGCATGAGCATAGTCAACACAGTCTGGATTTTAGTTCTTCTAATTTAGATGACGATATAGATGATTTGTTAGGACAACATGGGACAAGTGACATTTCTAAATGATGTTGAGAGTACGCTTGACAATGACAGCTTGATTGCGGGCTACAAGACCCCTGCAAGCAAAGCAGGAGAGAAGCAGTCGTTGCAAATATCTTCTTTTCTAGGCAAGAAGATCAAGCAATTGGATTTAATTGCCGCGAGTGATGCAGTTCGTCTAAACAAGCTGATTCACAATATACGGATTACGATCAAGACTTCCAAAGGAGCTGCGGTTGATTTGCGATTGAGCGAGTCTTTGCAGGAGCGTTATTTCGGGGTTTTGGTAGGGTCTAAGTTTTCATTAGATTCGGATTTGTTTTCTCATACTAGAATATGTGCCGAAAAAGGTGAATCGGTAGCCCAATGTCGTGATCGGTTGATGAAATTTGTTAAAGGTGTTTGCAAGTCTCATTTGAGGGTTTTAATTATTTCTCATCCATTTGCTTGCCAGGTTATGACAAACGTAATTTTGGGAAAGAAGCACACTGTCTTGACTTCTTTTTGGTTTAAGAAAGGGTCATGTATGTCATATAACACCAAAGAGGGTAAGTTTGGAATTACATGGAAGCCAGAAAATGCCTACAACGCAGTCTCGGATACAGTTTATACTGTTGAAAAAATCTATAGTAAATTACTTGGAGCAGATGGGCCACAGCCCAGTCCGAGTGCTGTCTAACGGCAATTTACAGTATAAATGTCCATTGCCAGATCACACCGAATCTAAGCCTAGTTTCGTTGTATACACTAATGATCAGTTTGAAAACTTTTATTGTTTTGGATGTCAGCGTAAATATCACATTATTCATCTCATTTCCTTCATGGAGAATATTTCTTTCAGAGAAGTGGTGGACAGGTTAAGCGATGGCGAAGAAATATCAACGGAAGAAGATTTATCGATGGTTTTCGCGGGTATCGATAAGGACTACAAGAAGATCGAACCCAGCCTGAAATTAGCCGAGACAATGTTATCGATTAATTCTTTGTGCAGTTTATATTTGCGTGGTGTCGGCCATGATGATATCGAGTGTAGTATAATGGATAAAATGTGGTCCTCTGTTGACCGTTGTTTGCTTGATTTTAATTTTGATGATATTGAAGAAATGCTGAAACACCTTCCAAGCATGCTAAACATCAGGCATCGCAAATACAACAAGAGGCAGGCGGCTGCTCTTAAAGAGCAATATACTCGGAAAGGCTGAACATGTTATTGAAAGTACCCGAACTAAAAATCAGAACTAAGTTGTTTCACCATACTGATCCTTTGCCAAGGATGAATATGGTTCATGAGTTTATGAATAACGAAAAACACTATTTGTTGGAAGATGACAAAGATATTAGAATTACGAAGTCTTTCTTAAATAAGCTTAAGCCGATTTGGGCAAAAGCTTGTGAAGATTTTTTCTTTGATATGCGCAAATTTCATATAGCAGATGTTGATACTAATTTTAGCCCTCATGCTACAATGATGTGCTGGAGATTTGCTTTTGACAAACTAAAAGTGATGGATCTTTCAACACTGACGATGTGTCTTATAAATTCCGCTAGTTTTGAATGGCACCAAAACCAGTCAAGGTTGGATTTTCCTCAAATTATTCATCTTCTAGACGAAGAAGTTTTATTTTGCAGGGCGATGAATTTTGTCGCTAACTTTTTGAGAGAACTACAACTTTGTTATGAGTGCATGAAAATAGATCCCCAATGCAAATTATATAAAAACATGGAGAAGGATGCTAAAAGCGAATGGGATATAAAATTGATTAGGTCTGACACTCTAGAGATGTTAATTCATCTAACCATTAACAGTCGTAGAGCCAAAGATCTTTCTAAGAGAAAAGACCATAATTTTGGCTCTGGTGATTCTATATATTTATACACTAATACTAGGAAAGATTTGCCATTTAAAGATACTCGTGGTAAAAACAGCTTAGCTCTGCCTGACGGAGAATATATTTACGATATGTTGTTCAATGATTTTCAACAAGGACAGTAAAACACTATTTGATGATCTTGCATGTAATTCGATTCATGCAGTCGTTACTGACCCTGCTTATGGTTTGCATATTATGGGGCAGGACTGGGATAAAATTTTGCCCCCACAAGAAATTTGGGATGCTTGTTTTGAGGTTGTATGTCCAGGTGCGTTTCTTCTTGCCTTTGGGCACACAAGATTATATCATAGATTAGGGTGTCAGTTAGAAGACGCTGGTTTCGTGATTAAAGATTGTTTATGCTGGTGTTATGCAACATCATTTCCGCATTCTTATGACGTAAGTGCAGCTGGTGAAGAATGGAATGGATGGGGCACACAACTTAAGACTGCATGGGAACCAATCATATTAGCGCAAAAACCCCTTGAAGACACATATGTAAACAATATTATCAAATATAAAGTTGGTGCATTAAACATAGATGTATGCAGGATTCCATATGCATCCGAAGAAGACAGGAGGTCTTTGGAGAGTTTTGTGAATTTCGAAAGGAAGAATCACGGTGATAAAAAATACTTTTCCGCCAACGAAGGCGGGAAAAAACAAGTTAACATACACCCAGATGGTCGTTGGCCTGCTAATCTTTTGTGGCTCGATCCTCTGTACGCTAATTATGACAGGATGTTTATGATTCCTAAGCCTTCTAAGAAAGAGAAAGGAGAATATAACACGCACCCAACAGTAAAACCAGTTAAACTCATGGAGAGATTGATCAATTTAGTCACACCACGTCCGTCGCTGGTTAAGCAGGATATTACCGTCCTCGATCCCTTCTGCGGTTCTGGTACTACAGGAAAAGCCTGTAAGACACTAGGGCGATCATTTGTGGGATATGAGGACGACGAGGAGAGCTTCAATATTGCTCAGAAGAGATTGTCAGAGAAAGCTTCTATAGGTGATATTTTTGAGAGATGAACATGGATATTGGAACTTACGAAAAAGACGGCAATCTTTTATCTAGATTTAATCAAAAGGAATATGATCTGTGTGATGAATCCGCCAGGAGTATTACACAGAAATTCTTTGAAACGAGAGGATGTACGGTTTGTGAGAATGACGGAAAGTTTGCTGGTAACGTAGACTACTCTGCATCGGACTTGAAGATAGTGAAGAATAGCCAAATATGGTATGTAGAGACTGAAATAAAGAAAGGCCAAACAAATTGGGACTATGTAAAAGAAGGTGTCCATTTTCCAATCAGAAAGAGCAAACAAGTAGAAAAACACACTAAAATAATATTTGCTATGATCAGTGACTATTATCCAGAAATACTGTTAGTTCAGGGCAATTTTTTCAGGTTGGCTATAGAGCACAATAAAAAGTATGGTTATGCTGGGTTTAAGAGTATGTCTGATAGTGATAACTTTATTATGCCAGATCACAGATGCCATGTTGTCAGAAAAGGAGCGAGAGGTAGAGGAATAGGAGATTTCATTGAAATACCCTATAGGTATATTTCGGTCTACAATGTGAATACTGGTGAACTTATACATAAAGCCGAAAAATATGGTACTTAAAAGAGTCGGCGGCAAGGCCAAGTTGGCAAACTGGATTGTAAAAAACTTGCCCTCGTATAACAACTTCATAGATGTTTTTGGTGGTTCTGGTGCAGTCTTAGCAAAGGCGATGTCAACAGATCGTGGTAAGCACAGGTTCGTATTTAATGACTCTGATGGTGCGATCTGTAATTTTTTCAAAGTTCTTATAGATTATGGTGAGAAATTAGCACTTATGACAGATATGACTCCCTACAGCAGAGTCATGTTTGACGAATCGTTTGATCTTTTAAATTCGTCTAAATACAAAGAATTAAGCGATCTTAGAAAAGCCTTGGTTTTTTTGATAGTCAATCGTCAATGCTTTGGTGCTAAAATGACAAAGCCATGGAGCATTACTAGGGATGGCGAAATCAACTATAAAACTTGGAATAAGCTACCAGCTCTTATATTAGAAACACAACGAAAATGGAAGAACGTCTTTTTAGAGCAATTGGATTATCGAGAATTGATAACCAAATGGGATTGTGAGGGGACGACGCTGTATTTAGATCCTCCTTATGAAGGTGTTGAGCAGGAATACTACAAGGTGAATGAAGAGGATGGCTTCGATCACAAGGCTATGTTTAACGCTCTGTCTGACGTTAAGAGTTCTTTTGTAGTCAGCTATTACGGTGGAGAGACTGAAGCAAAAGATCCAGAGTTAATATCCCAATATCGTACTGAATTGGGATGTAGAGTAGAACGCATGAAAGTAGCTAAACACTTATCTGCGGCTGATAAAAAAGAATTTGCCACTGAGGTATTGTTGATAAAGGGCGAATCTCCACAGAGATTGGTAGAATTATATTAAGGGTAAACAAATGGACTGGAACAAATTAGACGACAGAAAATGGGACTTAAAGTGTCAGGATAAGGTTTTAGCGACTATTTATTGCAAGCCTATGAACGGCAAGTTTTCGTTATATATATCCAGCCCCAAGGTATATAAGTCTTTCAGCGAAATGTCTAAAACTTATCAATATGATACTCTAGAGGAAGCTCAAGAAGCATTTGATGTGTTTATAAAAGAAGATGTGTTGCCTTGGGCAGAGGCAGTTGCAGAGTACGTTTCGGGTATAATTAGTCATGAAGATTGAGAATATACTACAACGTAATTTCACTAGAATATCCGACAAATATCGTAAGTTTGCTCTGGCAAAAGATAAATGCCGACAGTGCTCGATATACAATGAATACAAACAAGTAGGACAATCTGAAGGTAATGCTCTAGATCCGACGTTCTTTTTTTATGGCGAAGCATTGGGTAAAGACGAAGTTGAGCAGGTTCGTCCATTTATTGGCCTCGCAGGACAGAGATTTCGTGCGGAGTTGAGAAAACATAAACACGTTTTTACTAAGAAAAATACCATTATTAGTAATCTTCTGTCTTGTAGGCCCAAAAATAATAAGTTTCCTCGTCCCTCTGATGGTCATGAGTATTTTATGCCTGCTAATCTTCTCAAGAGTAAAGATCCTTATGCTCCTTATGTGGTATCTAATGCTCTTTCTGTTGTTAAAAACTGTATGTCTCATTGGGTTGGTAAGGAAATAAAACTACTTAGACCCAAGATAATTATTGCTCTTGGTGCTACTGCTCTAGACTATATGATGGACGAAGGCGGCATTACTGCTAATCGGGGCAAATGGGTTTTCCTCAATCAATGGAGAGCATGGGGCTTTGCTACTTTTCATCCTTCATATGTTTTAAGGTGCGAGAGAAGGAACGATTCTCATGTAGTTCAACAATTTGAAGATGACATAAAAAAGCTCGCTAATAGTTGGCATTTTGTTGTCACTAATGATAAAAGACTGAAACTGAGTGATGATGAATGGAAGAAGCAAGCAGCTTTAGATAACTTTACCAAAAAAAAGAAGCTTAGTATCACTAGTAGCTCAAGTAGTAAGAGTAACTGGAGCAAATTGATTGACAGTTATGGCGGTCTGGCTATGGCCTCCTTTGACACAAAAAAAGCAGACCAAGTAATAACTGATGAATTTTTGAAGAAATATACGAAGCTAGATGCAAAACCATACGATGATCCTTTTGCTGAGGAACCTCCATTTTGATAGAACTGACTGATTTGACATTAATTGAATCCGAGGGCAATTATAAAGTGACTGATGTCCTAATGAGAGAACATGGTCCAGCTGAGTGGATGTTGAGATCAGAAGTTTTGGTATCTATGGGCAAGATGGCGTTTAACTATTTGATACACTTTTGGAATGATAAAACAGCATGTATCATGGGGACCAATCATCCGCCTGTTTTGGAAGTCCCTGATCATGATATACGTGAGCTTCATGAGTGGTGTGTTAATAATGGATGGAATTTAACTATCCATAAAGAAATCTTAGAAGATCAGAGATCATTTGAATTTTGGTTGCGCGTCTTCAGAACTGGTTTGATAAATAGTGAAGAGTTTGACAAACACGAAAAAAATGAGATAGACAGATTAAATATAGTCATGAAAAGTGACAGGATGGATAACAATGCCGATTAAACAAAAATCTAAGAGATTTGAATTCGAGTATGAGAGCCCAGATGGAGATTTGTTTATAATAACTTTTATTGAGAACGAAGATCGTCAATATGTGGAAATAAAAAGTGGCACTCACGATACTTCTCAGACATACGACTTCCAAATGCTTCGTGATATAGTACATGAAATGGAAGTTGCTTCTGACACAAGACCAACCTCAGCACACAATCTGCCACAGCCACAGATAACAGACCATCGAACTGGTTCTATAGACGATCAGGTTTCTCAGTCCATGAAGAATAGAGAAGTGGGAGATAGACCAATAGAATCCTTTTCCCCAGGAGAATCATCTGCGAAGGGTGAATTAAAAGAGTGGGATAATGCTCCTAAAGAGGAAGGCATTGATGCTACAGAGTTAATATAATGCAATACTCAGTGGAAACCATATCCGTTGATAAAGCACCATTGACGGCAAGCGGGGTTTTAGAGCCTCTATGTAACTCTTGTATAAATCCTGATTGCAGCAATCCAATAAAAGAAAAGATAATGTCGGTTGTTGGCAAACAGGTTAAATATCGTTTATACATTATCAACAATGTATCTTTAATGGTTGTTGGCTGTAAAGATGGCTACGTAGGAGAAGACAATGAGGATGTGGCAATGGACACAAGATCTTTCTAAGATGCGTGAAGCTGATCGTATCGAATGCGAGGAAAATGTAGCTAAAATACTTAAAAACCCGAAGACTGTATCAAAGACAATTGATGACTATCCAGCAATTTTGGAATATTTAAACGAAAAGTTTCCTAGCATACCTTTACACGATGTGAAGATATACATCGTTTCTTGCAAAGCCATGAATGATGCTGGATGGAAACATGCAGGCGGGTGCTATATCCACCATATGAATCTTATATTAGTTAAGCGCAGGCTAAGTCATCAAAGAAAGCATAAGCATGAATTTGACAGAATATTTGCAGAAGAGACAAGAGCCAACATGAGCATAGAGGATATTTTAGTACACGAGTTGATTCATGCTGTTTCTGGAAGGGCTAATCGATCAACTCGTAATTTTGTCAACCAAGAGGAAGAGTTTGTTTTTACTAATTGCATTGACTTTTATAAGCAAAAAGGAATGAATGACGACGAAATTATTCGTAAAGTATTCTTGCCTTTTTGCACTCAAAATGTCTTAGAGGACGGCACGACGCTGAGAAATGTACTTTCTAAGTATGTACCTGCTAAATCAGAGATCATGCATGTTTTGAAAAATCCATATAAAATTCTTGACAAGCATGCGGAGACTATTGTTCGCAAAATAACTGAAAAAGGCAAAAGTAATGCCAGGAGTATGATTGACTCATATAATCGCTATGGGTGCAAGACTTATTTTGTGTCAGAAGCTCCTCTGACAAATAGGAAGGTAAAGTTTGCTTCAATAGACCTAGACTAGAAAGGTAACTATGACATATGAGTACGAGTGTGCAAAATGTGGCGTGATGGAAATTACTCAGGGAATTAAAGACGACATACTTGAGAAGTGTCCTGAATGTAATGGTACAGAGTTTATTAAGTTGATTTCTCTGTGTGGAGGTATTATAATAGCTGGTAGGCAGGCTAACCAATATGCTGAAATTAAGAGTGCCAAATATTGGAGAGACAAGAATGGAGTAAGACATAAGGTAGGGCCTGGAGATGGTCATACTGGATCTGGAACAGTTACAAAACGAACGGTTTCTCCTGAAGCGGCTAGAGCCCGCATAAAAAGGGAAAGAAAACAACTTCGGCAGCAGAAGCTCAAGCCACGACGACCGAGGAAATAATGAAATTTGTTCGTCTTACACAAGTTATCAAAAAAGTCTGTGACACAGAGATAACAAAAGTTAATGACATTAAGGATGTTTTAAGCAGGATCAAAGACAAAGAACTAACATGTGCTATTCGACTGTCCAAAGGTCCGTTAATGGACAAAGTAAGGATTAAGGAATTAGGCGATTGCAAGGCAACGCTGTCCGTAATAAAGAATAAGTCTGTATTGATCAAGTTAGCGGAATACCAAGACATTGAATATTGTGAGATCGTTACCGAATCTGAAATTCTTATAAACAAACCAAACACTTCTAGATGGGATATATTGATCGATGATGAATGACGATGATTTTCTAAGCAGAGTGTCCGAACTGATGGAATTAATGGCGAAGTATGTGGATCTCAAGCAAATTAATGCTAGAATACCATCTGATTCAGAAGAACATCTCAGCCAGAGGCGACTTGACATATATGATGAACTGTATATAATTAAATTGAAATCAGCATCCATCCTTAAGAAAATAATCAGAGGATAGCATGGCAAAGCATTGGAGAGATTTTAGCTACGAACAATGGCAGAAAGAAGATGCCGAGTTCGACTGGGAAAAATGGAAACGTGAATCAGATGCTTATTTGAATGAAGTATTTAGCCAAGACCCCAAAGGCCCATCAGCACCCATAAAAGCCACGGCTCCAGAAAAGTGTCCCTGGAAACCCACACCATTTTATAATGTCGAGGGAGATCAAATAGAATTCTATTTTGCCGATGAGATGTACCATGGCGAATGGTTATGTCCAGGCTCAGAACTGTTGATATCTGAGGAGACAGGAGAAGTAATTGGCGTTGTAATACCTGGGATTAAACGAATGATTGCCAAGGCAATCGCTGAAAATGAAGCGTCCTTCATGGACAAAGTAACCACTGAAGATGTCCCCGTCAAAAATTCATAATTTAGAAGCCCTCGAAACATTGGAAAAAGTGAAGGGCATGGAACCTCGTGTGATCTTCATGGACCCTCCGTTCAATATTGGAGAGCCCTATGAGCACGGAGATAAACGTGGTGATTATCATCATTGGTTTGAACAAGTTATGCACAAAGCGTCTAAGGTTGTATCCAAGGAAGGTTCAATTTGGGTCAATTGTCCAGATCAACATGCTGCATGGATAGGCCAATGGTTTTGTTTGCCTCTTGGTATGAAATTAGAAAACTGGTGTATTTGGCACTATCGATTTGCACAATGCCAACCTAATCGATTTTTGAAGAGCAAAACTCATGCACTATGGTTTAGTCATGGAAAGCCATATGTGGATAATGAATTTGCTCGTGTCCCTTCTGATCGAGCTACAATATATAATGATCCGCGCATAAATGATACTGAGCGTGGCGGTAAGAGAATGGACTTTGATGTATGGGGTTTTGAACCCTATTGGGGTCGTGTCCAAGGCAACAACAAGGAAAGAATCTCGGCTGCTCCCAATCAATTACCAGAGCGTTATTTGGAAAGAGTTATAGGAACAACATCTATGAAAGATGATTTGATTGTTGATCCTTTTGTGGGTAGTGGGACTACTGCTGCGGTGTCGAGAGCTATGGGTCGTCGTTTTATTGGTGGTGATTTGTCTAAGAAGGCATGTGAATTAGCAAGGGGTAGAGTTTTGAATGGTACGGTGAGAATATTGTGAAGCCAGATTTTGTAAGTTTTTATCTATATTATAGGAAAGGAGAATAATATGGCTGTGGATTTCGTACATATTCACAATCATAGCCAGGTCTGTGCCCCGCTATAAATGTGTAGCGGGGCACAGACTGGAGTGCAGTATAGTAAATTTGATGGGTTTTCATCTATTAAGGGGATGGTAGAGGAGACTAAGAAGCACGGAATGTCTGCATGTGGTTTAACAGACCATGGGACTTTTGCTGGCGCAATAGCTTTTTTGAAAGAGTGCCGTCGTGAAAATGTTCGTCCTGTTTTGGGCATGGAAGCATATTTCACTGCCAATCATAAAGCTCGCGGAAAGAAAGAGCAACCAGAGGGCAGGAAAAGCAATCGCCATATGAATCTCATTGCCAAAAATATGGTTGGCTTTCAAAACATTTGCACACTATCTCAGAGGGCTTCTACAGAGGGTTTTTATTATGATCCTCGTGTTGATTTAGAATTATTACAACAGTATTCTGAAGGGGTCATTGCTACTAGTGCATGTTTGAGCAATATCATCAATTGGAACTTATCTATTGATCGATATGAGCATGCCAAGAAAGCAGCGGGTATATTTCAAGATATCTTTGGCGAAGATTTTTATATGGAAGTGATGTATCACGGCATTTCAAAAGAGGGCAAGATTCTACCAGACATTCAGAAAATAGCCAAAGAGCTTAACATAAAAATCATTGCCACAAATGATTGTCATTATATAAAACAAGAAGATGCTGAATACCAGCAATATGTAATGTGTATGTCTAGTGGCAGATGTATACGTGATCCCAAGCGCATCAAGTTTCCTTATGACGAATTCTATTTTAAGTCCAAGGAAGAGATGTGTAAGATTTTTGGCCACATGCCAAGTTCTATGAGTAATACTGTTGAGCTGTCTGAGAAGTGTGATTACTCAGATATTTCTTTTGGACAGATGAAATTGCCCAAGTTTGATATTCCAGCGGATTCAAAATGCTCTAATCCTTTTGAGTATCTTAAACTGCTGGCTATTACAGGTTGTAAAAAACTAGGTTTGGATAAATCCCAGAAACACATTCAGAGACTTAAAACAGAACTGAGTGATATCAAGCTTATTTATGACACTAAGAAAGATGACTTTGCCAGTTACTTTTTGATGGTCGAAGACATCATGAGATTTGCCGAAAAGAATGAAATAAATTGCGGCATCCGTGGTTCTGGATATGGGTCTGTATTATGTCAATGTTTGCGCATAACCGAAGGCGTTGATCCTCTAGAACAGGATCTTTTATGGGAAAGATTTATGGGCTTTGATGATAAATACTTCTTATGTGATGCGGACTTCGGAATCAATGGTTGAGAATTCTATAATTTGTGGTGATGCTAAGCTAGAGATGAAGCTTATGTCAGATTCTTGTATCGATGCTATCTTAACAGATCCGCCTTATGGTGTTACTAAGGACGATGATGACTACATTGCTATCTTTTGGCTAGAAGAGGCTTATCGTGTTTTAAAGGATGATTCTGCTTTGATGTGTTTCTGTGGACAGGCTACTATTAGAGAATTTTGGAATGCAGCAGAAGCCGTGGGTTTTAAATGGTTAAACACTATTGTTTGGCATTATAAAAACACATTCAAAAGAGAGAGACGTAGATTTGCTATACAGTATGACCCAATCCTATATTTTGCTAAAGGTGATTTCGTACATAACATTGACGAAGTAAGAGTTCCGTATTTATATCCTGAAAGATTAAAATATCCGACTAACAATTCTAAGAAGAAAGGGTGGATGCCTAATCCCAAGGGGGCTATTTGTGGTGACGTTTGGGAGTTTAAAGCACTTAACTCATCAAATCACCATGAATTTCAAGTGGGACATAAGTGGCAGAAGCCGATTGGTCTTTTTGATCGTATGATTAAAGCTACTTGTAAGTCTGGAGATTTGATACTCGATCCTTTTGTGGGCAGCGGGACATCTTGTTTGGCGGCTAAAAATAACAATGTTAAGTATATTGGTATTGACATTGATCAAAATAATGTTGATCTAGCCAAAACTAGAATTGACAATACATTAGTGCCACAAATGAAAGCCAGTAAAGTACAGCGAGATATATTTGATGAGTAAAGGCATTGGTGGTCATCATAGGGCTTTTCGTGGTCAAACTGATGAGTGGTTAACGCCGCCGCATATTATAGAAGCGTTGACTGATCATCGTAAGTTTGATTTAGACCCTTGTGCTCCTAAGGTACGACCTTATGAAACAGCCTTGAACTACTATACTGAAGTCGAAGATGGTTTATTTGAAAAATGGCATGGTAGAGTATGGTTGAATCCTCCCTATGGGCCACAGACTGGAGAATGGTTGCAGAAGCTTAAAGCTCATGGGGATGGTATTGCTCTGATTTTTGCAAGAACTGAGACTAAGATGTTTTTTGAATATATTTGGGATAAAGCAGATGCACTATTATTTTTGCGCGGAAGACTGACATTTCATAAAGTTGACGGCACTCCTGCTGCTCATAACTCTGGCGGTCCCTCTGTATTGGTTGCTTATGGAGAACACAATGCTGATCGGTTGAGGCTTTGTAGTCTGGATGGCAAGTTTATTGATCTTAAGGAAACTTCACATGATTGAACACGAGAGATCATATGTATTTACGCAAGAAGGCATAAGTCGTTTTATTCAGGACCAAAATTTAGTTATGTCTGAGTCGATCAAGATTGAGGATTGGTATATTTCGAAAACTTTACGAATTAGAAAAATTGGGAGTAAGTATATTCTAACCAAAAAGAAGGGAGACAAGTCGAAAGGGTATCGTTTTGAAGAAGAAGTAGAGTTGCCTGAAAAGGCAGCGGCTATTCTTTATGAAGATGCCGATCTTATTGTTTCCAAGGACCGTTATAGAGTTGAATCAGATACACACTATAAGGTGACGATAGATTATTGTCATTCTCCCATGAAGCTTGCTATTTTAGAGATAGAAGCGAATGATGAGGTAGTGTGTCCAATTCCGATAGATATCTGCAATAAACTGTTTAATATCAAGTATAACGGCTCAGATTTAATAGAATGCCCATTATCTGCACATGATTTATTTAAACGCCGTATAGGCATTTGTGGTGGCCCTAGTAGCGGCAAGAGCGAGACGGCTAAGGTAATCTCTCATATTGTGAATACGGAATATGATGGCAACTCTTTTCATGTCACTGAGTTTGCCACCAGTTTTATTCAAAAATATAATCGTAATCCTCAGTTCTTAGACCAGTTTTTTGTATGGTATGGTCAAAGAGAGCGAGAGAAGAATGCAGGCAACTCAGATATTGTCATCTCAGACTGTCCTACTTTCTTGTCCTATATTTACATGCTGAAGATGAAGAAATTTGATTTCTCCTCGCAATCTGCTTTTGCTTTGTCTAAGATTTATAAGCGTGTGTTGTTTGACTTACAGAGATACACGGATATAATATTTTTGCAGATTCAAAACTACAAAGAAAACAACATTCGATATCAAACCGAGGAAGAGGCTAAAGATATCGAAAGAAGGATAGCTCAGTTTTTGGATGATCATGGGGTTCCTTACAAGAAAGCAACTTATTTTGATTATCGTCGTATATTGAACGATCTTTTTTACATCAATTCATATCCTGGTGCTGCGTGACGGAAATAGGCAAAAAACTTTACAAGATCATCGAATCGAAGATAAGCAAAGAAGACTTGTTACAATACCATTCTAGGTTGCTGGGAGAGATTTCCCTGTTTGAAGATCAAGATGGTGTTTTGGAATATATACATAGTCGGGTTATAGATAATTCCAAGGGTGATAAGAATGAAGTCAATTCGGCTTTGGTATACCTACTATGTATTACCACTCAAGAACCAGATATATCCAAACCCATGCAATGGGTTAAGCGCCGCACGTATGCTCGTGCAGGATGGCCTGACATTGATATGGATTTTGACTATCTGGAACGTCATCGGATTATTGAATATTTGCATGAAAAGTATGGTAAAGAGTATGTGGCTAATATTGGAACAACTCAGTCTCTAAAAACCAAGGCAGCGGTACGGCGAGTAATAAAGGTTTTAGATCCCACAGGAACTATTCAGTATGACGCTAATGGAGTCCGCATTAAGACTGAGCAGAATTTTAATTTTGCACTTGAAAATACGATACTTAAAACTCTTCCAGGTTTGATGAAGCGTCCCGATGCTACATTCGTTAATAGTGTAGATGAAGCATATGAAGAATATCCTGAATTTAAACAACACATGGACGCTTATCCAGAAGTCATGAGGGTTGCAAAAGCCATAGAAGGCAGAATATCTGGTTTTGGGAGACATGCAGGAGGCTATGTAATATCTTCTGAGCCGCTTGAGAAGATTTGTCCTTTGCACGTTACAACTGGAGGAGCCGACGATGACGACGAGGGCAAAGTCATTGCTACGCAGTTCTCAATGGAAGATGTAGAATCGCTAGGTCTAATCAAGTTTGATATTCTAGGTCTCTCGACTAAGACAGCAATCAAATGGGCCGCAGATCTGATCAAAGAGCGTCATGGTATCGATTTAGATTTGTCTAAGTTGCCATTGGATGACAAGCCTACTTTAGATCTACTGAATTCTGGATTAACAGATGGTTGCTTCCAATTGGAAAAAGCTGGAATGAAGCAAACTTTGCAGCAGATAGGCATAGACTCATTTGATGATCTTGTTGTATCAATTGCAATGTTTAGACCAGGGCCGAAGGATTACATTCCTGAGTTCGCTGCTCGCAAGAATGGCACATCTAGTGTTACATACCCTCATCCTTTGATGAAAGAAATAGTATCTAACACTTTTGGAATTATGTGTTTTCAAGAGCAGATTATGAAAGTTTTCATGGCTTTCGCTGGTCTAACCGCAAGTGATGGATATTTGTTCATGAAGGGTTGTGCCAAGAAGAAGCCTGAGATCATTGCCAATTTCAAGGATAAGTTTTGTAGGGGTGCGTTAGCCAACAACATCGACCAAAAGATTGTTGATCGTGTATGGCATGACTTGGAGAAGTTTGCTGGATATAGTTTCAACAAGTCTCATTCTGTTAGTTATGCTTATGAGTCTTTCAAGACTGCTTATCTAAAGGCTCATTATGATATTGAATTTATAGCATCCCGTATGTCGGTGGAGAATGTTCGTCGTAAGTTTGAAGAGGTTTTGAAGTATGAACAGGATGCTAAGACTAACCGTGGCATTCAGATACTTGATATTGATTTGAATCTGTCGAAAGTAAATTACACGATAGTGGGAGAGAGACAATTATTACGTCCAATTTTAGTTAAAGACGTTGGTCTCAAGGCAGCTCATGAGATTGTCAAACATCAACCATATAAAGGAGCTGATATATTATTTGATTTTGCTTCGAGGGTTGGGCCTGCTGTCACTTCATCAACTGTTGAGGCTATGCGATATGAAGCTAAGCTATGGCTAGGATATAGTCAAGAGAAGCTAAAGAGTGATTTTGAACAAATCAGGAAAGACAGAAAAAAGGCTGGCTCAGAACCTATGAATGACATGTACGGTTAGTTCTGTGCAGAAAATATTTTGCACTTTTTGAATTTTTATGATTAGTTTTCAATATTAACGTGTATAATTAAGAAAGGAATTAGAGTTATGAGTAATGGCAAGGTACAGAAAAAATCAGAGCAGAAGGAGTCAGTAACTGTGGCTGAGAAAATAGTTCGTATTCGCACATCACGTATTCGCAAGAGCATACACAGGACATTGCAGACAGCTCAGTTTGAGAGTCTTGTGATTGAAGATTCTATTGATGAAGAAATTGAGTGGACAACAATGGAAGAGAGAATCAGGAAAGAACAGAATTGGACTACAGTTTTGTTGACTCGATTCAAAGAATTTCATGATTTGGTATGTACTGATCTTGGTTTGGAACACAAGAAGGCATATATCAAGCAAGCTAAGATTGAGCAGCAAAAACAAGGGTTGGACTTGGATGATCTGGATTCAATTTAAGATATAATTATGAACAAAATAGCACAAACAATGGCAGAGTTATTTGAGACGGAACCAGAATTAGAGGTTGATTACTCCGTGAGAGAGGAGCAACCAACTGTTTCTTTTGAGGAAAAATGTAAAGATATTAGTGCTGTTATGGAACATGAAGAAGATATACCAAATCTTCCACTATCATTAGATGCACAAGAGATCATGGAAGGGGAGATCACACCAAGAGAGCCTGTACTGAGCACTGAAGCTCGTAAATCAACTGAAAAAGGAATAGAGCAAGCGTCCAAAGGACAGATAAGTGAGGGGCCAGACATTGAGGCAGACAAAGAATTAGCAGGTGCATGTAGTGATAATCCTTTAGCTTTAGATGGTTCTGATTTAAAGGCATATCGAGAGATTAAAGAACGATATCCACATTTCAATCTATATGATGGAAGTCAATCTTTTCGTGATTTTTACACTTCTAAATTGAATATTTTAAAAGATCTTTTGTCTCGTCATCCAGTGTTGCCTTTGACAGAAATGAAAAAAGAGTTAGACGACATTAAGACGGATCACTATGTAGGCGAATCTTATGCCAGCCCGATGATACTACGAAAGAAACTGGATGAGTCCTATATGTGGCGTACTCGTTTGTTATCAATGTTAATGGCTGCTCACTCTCAATATCCCAGTTGGCACCGTATGTTGGAACTTATGCATGGCAAGCTGTGGAAGGATCATGACATCAAGCCTGCTCATCGTAGAGACGGTTTGGTTACTGAGCATTTACATGATATTGAAGTGTATGTAGTTGCCCTAAAAGGTTTTATTAAATCAGCTGATTACCTAGACAGTATTTTGAAGGCAGCGGCTGAGAGTTTAAGTCGTCAAATTGCTTGTATTTCGCTTAAAGAAGCCACTGGCTTTTCACAAGCAACACAAGAAGATACAGTTGAGGAGAAGGAAGTTATAGTTGAGGAGAAAGTTACTGATAATCCACTCGATAATTTAGATGGAGTGGAAGGCGTTATTTATGCACCAAAAGAAGAAAATAAGACTGTTGACTACGGTGTATCAAGTGATGATTTTTCAGGTTTGGGTTTATAGAGTTTAAGGAGAAAGTATTATGGCACAGAAAGTAGATTGGGAGAGCATGGGTGGTCAGGGTGATAAGACCAATGGTAAGACTGCTTTTATCAGATTTAAGGCTGGCGAGGATTACAATCTTCGTTTGGTCGGACATGCTGTAGAGTTTTACAAATTCTACATTGATACGGGGGTTAAGCCCACGTCTGTCATCGTAGATCCAGGCAAGCATGAGGAAGCCAGCAAGATTTTGAGCGAGCATGCTGGTAAAGAGATTCCTCCACAGCATCGTTATGCTGTGAATGTGTTGGATCGCCTAGATGGCCAGATCAAGATTCTGGAAGGCGGCTGGAGCATTTTCAAGATGTTTGCTAATTGGTCTAAGATCAATGGTTCACATCCTGGTGGCAAAGGCGGGGCTGAATGGAATATCAGTGCTAAGGGCAATGGTTTGAACAGAGAGTATACCACTATGCCTGGCCAATGCACACCTTTCACAGCAGAGGAAATTGATAGAATACAAGTCAAGAAGGAACTGTATTCATTGAATGATATTTTCAAGAGCTGTGCGTTGGAAGATTTGATTGGTAAGGCGTTTGGGGAAGAGGCAGCCACTACAGCTTCAGCTCCAGCTCCACAAGCAGCAGTTCAAGTAGCTCCAGCTCCACAAGGGTCAAGCGGTGTTGGGCAGGCAATGCAGCCACCGCAGCCTGTTGCTTCTGGCAGTAATTTGTCTGATGATCCTGCTGATTGGTAAAGGGAATTGTTATGGCTAATAAAAAAGTATCTGATACAGAATTTGAACAAAAGCTCAAATTTTTGACTAAATCATTTGGAGCTGGATATGACACTAGAGGCTTGGCGGATGCTGAGTATAAAGCCATTCCTACAGGTTATGACGACCTGGACTGTCTGCTAACTAAAGGTGCTTCTGGTATATATTTAGGAGGCATTATTGAAGTGATGGGCAGTCCAGGTTCGGGCAAGACCAGTTTGGCTTTGCGGACAGTGACGCAAGCTCAAGAACAAGGTATCCATTGTTGTTGGATCGATGCTGAGGCTGGTTTTAGTCCTGATTTTGCAACGCTTAATGGAGTTGATCTAAAAAAGCTGGTACGGCCTGGATTGGTCACCAAGGGAAGTACTGATGATGATGTTAAGCTGATGAACGCTGCTGAAGTGTTAGAGATGACGTTTCAAACTATTAAGTCGAATGTTTTTGGCTTAGTGATCATTGATTCCGTGGCAGGCTTATCTGTTGAGAGGCTGCTACAGGATGATTTTGATCCTAACAAAATGGGCATGTCTGAAAAAGCCAGAAACATGTCTGATATGCTTCCTAAGATAGCCCATATGTGTGAAATCACAGAGACTTCTCTTATTCTGATAAACCAGCTAAGAGATAAGCCTGGGGCATTTTATGCTGACCCTTTTCATACTCCAGGTGGTCATGCTAAAAACTTTTTGGCTCAACAGCGTATTAGCGTTGAAAAAATTCATGGCAAGAATGGGCGAGTCGTTCATTTGAATGATGATGGCCAAGAAGAAGTTATTGGTCATTATGCTCGTGTCAAGATAGTAAAAAACAAGAAAGCACCTCCCGTCCCAGAAGGTATTTCCATAGAGGTGCCGATTTACTATCAGAAATACAGTGAAGACATGGCTAAGAAGGTCTATAATTTGGCACGAAAACTACAAGTGATCACGATTCGTAATGGAATCTTGACGATGAAGGATGGTAAAGGAGACGTGTATTTCAAGATTGATGGTGAATCTGCTGTTTTGGCTCTAATAAGAGATGACAAGAGGGAAGCTCAGATAGCTAGTCTATGTGTAACTGCTTCTACAGCGTCTCATAACCTTAATCTCAAGAATACAGTTAAGGTGTCAGCGGCTATTCTTGATGTAGCAACGAAGTATAAGCCTGTGAAAAAATGAAAACTCAGTCACGGTTCAGCGTTGTAGAGCGCAATGATATTTTGAAGAAATCTCAAGAGTGTTTATGGACCACAGAAGGCAAACCTGCTTTACAGTATTTGACAGAAACTAGAAAGCTATCCGAAGATGTCATTCGGCTGTTTTGTTTAGGGTATATCCCTGCTAACGTAAATCATCAGTTGGCAGGTCGCATTATTTTGCCTGTTTATGATCCTAGTAACAATCTTGTATCAATATCATCACGAGCTATGAGCGACGATAGTTTTTTGCCTGTGTATTGGCACGAGGCATATGAAAAGTCCTGGTATTTGTATGGACTACAAAATGCAAAAGCATCAATGGTTCGATGGAAATTTGCAATTATTGTTGAGGGACAGTTTGACGTTCTTCAGTTACATAATCACGGTATGAGTAATGCTGTTGGTATTAGCGGTACTAATTTATCCGAGATGCACATTGCTATGATACATCGGTACTGTGAAGAGATTATTGTATTGCTTGACCGAGACTCAAATCAATCAGGACAAATAGGAGTTCAAAAAATTCTGCGTAAGTCAGATGCAGAAGTTGAATATAATACAGATTCACTAGGAGAGATTACTGCTCCTACGAAATTGAATCACAAGATAATTGCTCTTTCTTTTAATGAAGATACTGATCCTGACTTGTTTATACGTCAGAGAGGTATTATTCCGTTGAAACAAATGATTCGAAAAACAGTCAAAGAATTGCGGAGTAAACATGTCTATTAGTACCATAAAGATAGCTGATATAATAGAAAAACATTCAGTTATTGAAGCACTTAAGAATGACAGAGACTACAAATACTTTCATGCGTCTAGTTGGAGTAAATGCCAGCGTCAGACTGCTTATTTATATCACGAAGCTCATGGGCATTTGGAGGTTGATAAATCCGCTATCTCTATAGATCCGACATTGCAGAGGATTTTTGATAACGGACATGGAGTTCACTCTAGATGGAATGACTACTTCAGATATTCTGCCCCATGGCTTAGAGGCGTATGGAGTTGTCGTAAATGTGGAACATCTCAAGGCCATAAACAGAAATTGGGCATCCGTCGTCCTAGTCAGTGTTCATGTATGATGAAGGGTGACGAACTTTTTGAATACCACGAGATAGGCTTTAGGGACGAAGAGACGAGCTGGGGTGGACATGTAGACGCAATATTAGATTTTTATTTTGTTAGCGCATTATTAAAAAATGCTGCGGATGAAGACAGATGCATCATTGTGGATTTGAAGTCTATCAATGACTATGGATGGAAAGTACTAAAAGGTCCTACGGCGGATCATATAGCTCAGATGCAAATATACTTGGATCTGTCTGGCCTCAAAGAAGGCAGATTCGTCTATGAAAATAAAAATAACCAAAAGCTAAAAGAATATGTAGTGATGCGGGATGATGCTTTTATTGAACAGCAGAGAGATGCGGCAATCAAATTAAAGAAGATTGTAGAACACACTAATTCTAACGGAAAGTATGTGTTACCGCATCGGGACTCTGTGAAGTTTAAAACTTCCGCTAATACAGAATGTAAGCGATGTCAATTTAGGGGACATTGCTGGAAATAGGAGGTGAACATGGGCAAGCTGCATTATTGTGAAAATGGCACTGCCGTAACTGACCAAGTAATCAAATATAAGAGCATAAGGAATGAAAAGCAAAAGCAAGATCAAAGATACAAACTGACATTTTTGAATGACGAATACAAGTGGATTCAAAAGTATTTCAACGAATATAAAGAGTTTTGGTACGATCAGCTTGAAGATTATTTAGACCGAGAAGAGTTTGAAGCCGATTTTGATTTTAAGCTTTTTAGGGCGGTTGAGACATTTGATGAAGAAAAAGCCAGAAGTTTAGCGAGTCAACACGGTTGGACATTTTTAGGAATGTTCAATAGATGGTTTTACAAGATTCTCTCTCATTGGAAATCTAATGTAAAGACATCTTCATTCCGTTTGAAAAAACGTCCGTCTGTTGTATGCCCTGTTTGTGGTCGTTCGGTAACTCGTATTACCGAAGAGCATCTTAAACATTATAAAACTGCCCGTGATCTGCCTTCTTATGTTACACGCGAAGGTCAAATATATGATGTTAACACTTCTCCGAAACAATATATGTACACTTGGGGAGAACAAACACCCAAAAAGATTAAGGCTCTCAAAAAAGGTAAAATCAAAGAGCTGACTGAATATAAGCATAGGATTAGATGGAAATGGAAGCTAGAAAATGGAGAGAAGGGTGTTTTATGCCCATTCACGAAGAAGATCATCCCAGAAATCACTAATGATTATTTGCTGTCTTTATCGAACAAATATAATCGATATGCTTCTGTAACTTCGTGGCAAGAATTTATTGAGAAGTTTCCTAATAATCTGATTCAAGCTGAGGTCTATAGTCTTGATTATTTAGAATCCGACGCCGACGGCGAGGGTTTTTTGAGGGATCATATTCCTGATGTTGTTTATAAGAACACAATGGAATATGAAACGATACGTTCTGAGGATGTTAAACCTGAGTACGAACACTCATTTCACACTATTGAGCAATGCATTAATGATGAAACAGATCAATTAATATTAAAATTGATTGCTGTTGGATATGTTTTGGAAGATGTGGCCGATACGCTCAATCTTGAGAAGAAAGAAGTTCGTAAGCGACTTAGGGGAATCAGAGATTCAGTGGCCGAATTAGAGCTGAAGCTTCTGGAATAGTGTATAATCAATTATGGATACAGATAAAAAGTCATTTAGAAGCAAGGATTCAGATCCTGGTTTTTTGGTTGCCAAGGGAAGATTCAAGACTAGTACCGAAGAAGAGCGCAATGCTGCTAGAACGTCACATGTCAAAAGTCTGGCTAATGCTATTTTCAAGGCCATGAGCCATCATGGCTATGCGACTGTCAGGTCAATTGGTGAAGCGGCGTCGTATAACGCAGTGAAGGCGATCGCAATATGCTCTGGAAATTGTAAATCTCATGGTATGGATTTGTGTTTTGAGGTCTCATTTGACGAGGGAAATTTAGGTTCGTTGCGTAAGCCTGGTCATGTAGAAAGCGTGACGGCTATTGTTTTTAATCTTAAAGGTTACAAAGATTGGTTAGGAGATGCAGATGAGCGAAAAACCTAAATCATTAATGGATACGGATGTTTTAGAGAATGTTTTTGAAATTGAGGAACTGTTATCAGATCTGGCAAAGGCCAATGACCATATTCAGTTTTTGCAAGATCTTAAAAAATTCAGAGCTGAGGCGGTTAATATAAAGATAGAAGAATACACTATCACAACGGAAAAGCTAAGAAAGATCATACAAAATACTCTGGCACATTTTGACGAAAAAACATTGGAATTTCCAGGCGTAGGAAAAGTTGGACGAAGAACTACTAAAGGGCGTTGGCAGGTACAAGATACCGATGCTGTTGTGGAATATTTCGACAAGAAAGGTCTTAAGAAAGAAATTGTGCAAACCAAAGAATCGGTAGACAGACGAAAACTATCTAAGCTTATTGAAAACTATCAGGCTCAGGGAGAGAAGATTCCAGGCGTAGTTTTGGGCAAAGACAAAGAAAGCCTTAGCGTCACTTTTGAAAAGACAGGAGTCGTTCCTAAGGGCTATGCAAAAGCCGAGGAAGAAAAACCACAACAGCCACAACCAGCAGAAGAATTGAGCAGTCTAGAATTGTAATGAATCCATATGGTGTTGATAATAGTGAATCAAATCTTTTAGGACCTACGACGTCTCTGAAAATTCTGTATGACGAAATGCCCGCTACATCGGGATGTGAAACCTGCGAAGAAGAAAACAGGGATAATGCTTACTGGTGCTGCAAAACACAAACTCCGAGTATGTATTATGTAGAGTTTGTGTATATATGGGAGGAAGTCCAGAAGTGGAGCAAGCAGAGACAAGAAGAATTGGTTTTACGGTCTATTCGTAATTATCTCAGCAATAAACTAAGCAAAGGCTGTGTGTTCTATGATGATAAATGTGCAACCTATGAACGCCGACCTTTTCAATGTCGAATGTATGGAGTAGTTCCACAAGATAGTTGGGACAAAAGATGGGAACAATTAAGGGAGAGACAAGGTGACAAATTTGAGGCTAAGCCTCAATGTAACCTCGTAACTGCTGATACAGAAGTAACTTGTGAGCAGGAAGAAAAGTGGTTTTATCATACTATTAAGTGTGAACGTCGTATTGGCGTACCTGTTGAGGCCATTAAGTTGCAAGATTACGCAGGAGGTTCTTACAGAACATTCCATGATCATATTCTAATCGAATTATTTGATGATAAGTTTTTGCATATGTTGACTCAGGCGCGCATGAATAACCCTTCGGAAGAAGATATTGAGGGAGTTATAGAAGTCATAAAAGAAAAACTACATGAACGAACCATACAAAGTTAAATGCCTTGATGCTAAATATGATGAGGATGATGAAATACTTGTTCTTAGTTGCGTTTTTGAGGGCGGAATAGGACAAAGAATAGTAGTTTTCAATCGAGAGGATTTCCATTATAAGCATCATGGCAATAAAGTACCACATCACGAAATGCATAAAACTGCACAACTTTTTAAAAATAAACCTTTTTATCTACGAGTAGAAGATGATCCTGCGATGGACAAGATGACTGATGAAGAGAAGGAAAAATATGCTCAGATGTTTAGAGAAAACATTGGGTCAACATTAGATGGAGTTACGGAGGGAATTCAGTCAGATACGCGTATTATGCATCGTAAACAAGAAGATATATTCAGGGGCAGGTTATGAATGTTAGAATCATTAAAGCCAAAGTATGTGCGATTTGTGAAGGATATTTACCTCGTTTAGACAAACAAGGTTTTAAGTATAGTGTCTATGATGCCGATGATCCTGCTAATCAGGATCAATTAGACGAATGGAAGGTAGAAAAGATGCCTGTTATTCAGTTAATCGATAACGTGGGTCAAGTTAAGTTTCAATTCTCTCCAGGCACATTTTCACCTCGTGCCATCAATTTTAAAATAGCTCAATTAGAAAAGGACATGAAATGATAATTGATGCCACTTTAACAGAAGACGATCACGCTCTAAAGGAACGCATTGCATGGTGCGTATCTGGTGGTTATGATTGGGTTCCTAATGGCGATATCTGGGAACATGTTGGATTTAAGATTTCGGAGTTCAACTACGATGCTGCGAAGTTTAGGAAATATACGTCCGTATTAGCGTGTTGTGGCCATGGCGAGGTCTTGACTTCTTCTTACACTCACAACTATAATACGATATGCACTGTAACAGTTGGAGAAGATGGCAATTGGCATTGGTTTACTGAGCCTTTTAATGAATTTGAACGCTGAACAAAAACTTGCTGTAGAACATAATAAAGGTCCGTGTATAGTCACCGCAGTCCCTGGCAGCGGGAAGACCCGCGTCTTAACCACACGAGTCATACGTCTCGTTAATGGTGGAGTAAATCCTAAAAACATTCTCTGTCTGACCTTCACTAATAAAGCTGCGAACGAAATGAAACTTCGAGTTGCCAAAGAAATTGGGCAACAAGCAGAATTAGTTTGGATTAGTACATTTCACAGCCTATGCGTATCTATCTTGCGCAAATACGGCACATACGTTGATTTATCTAAAAGTTACAGCATCTATACAGATAAAGACCAAAAAGATCTCATCACTAAAATAGCTCGTATGCATGAACACGAGTGTTCTAAATACGAAGTCATAGATATAGCTAAAGCGGTCAATGATTTTCGTGAAGAAACTGAAGAGTTTGCTGAAGCATTGAGTGGTTTAAAGCCTGTACAAGTCAACATTATTGACGAGTATTTGAAAACGCTCGATGAATTGGATGCTGTGGATTTCAGCGGCTTATTGTATAAGACGTATATCTTGCTTAAAAAGAAACCTGCATGTGCAGAAAAGCTTAATAATCACTTTCGGTACATCATGATTGATGAGGGCCAGGATACTAATACGATCCAATATGAGATCATCAAGCAAATTGGTCAGCATCAAAATGTATTCATCGTAGGAGACGTACAACAAAGCGTTTTCGGCTGGCGTGGAGCAAGACCTGAAAATCTTGCAATGATGAAGAACGAATTTGAAAATGTTAAAGAAATAACTCTGCACAAAAATTATCGCTCTACTGCCAAGATACTAGAAGGCGCTCAAAATTTGATTCGCCATAACGAAGATGCAGAGGGTGTAGATCTTGTTTCAGTTCGTGGTGGCGGGGCGAATATCGTAGTTGAGTCAGCTCATGATCCAGAAGTAGAAGCGTTTAGGATTGTTAACCGTATTCAAAAGTGGACATCGCAACAATCTTATAGCAAAGATCATGGTTCAATGCTTGCTTATAGGTATAAAGATATCGCTATTCTGTATCGGGCAAATCAACTAAGCAAAGTGATGGAAGTCAAGTTGCGACAAGAAGGAATACCATATCGTGTTTTTGGCGGATTTTCGTTTTTCGACAGGGCGGAGATTAAGACAGTACTCGCATATTTAGCGTTGTTTGCAAATCCTAAAGATAGTGTTGCTTTCTCAAGGGCGATTAAAAACCCTAAGAGAAAAATAGGAGATGTAGTTATTGGGAGATTGGAGAGGATGTGCCAAAACAAAGGCATTTCCATAATGGAAGCTTGTGAACAAGCAGATTCTATCTCTGGGATCAGTTCTGAAGGCCGCAAGAATCTAAATGAATTTGTTTCTGTGTTTAAGAAATATAGCACAGTCAGCGGTATAGATACGATCTCTAAGGGGTTGATTGTAGATAGTGGGTACTATGATTATATGGAACAGGCGAGTTTATCTGATCCTGATCACCAGAAGAAAGTTGAGAATATCAATGAGTTTTTGGTGGGCATTAATGATGTAGCCACTAAAAAGCCGCAGACTTCTTTATCAGAGTATTTACAGCAAATTCAATTGCTAAGTTCTGATGACAAGCATGATAAAGATGATGTAGTCCATTTGCTAACCATGCATTCTGCTAAAGGGCTGGAGTACAAGGCGGTATTTATTATTGGTGCGGAAGATGGAATGATTCCACATAAAATGGCCATTTTAGAGGGCAGAGAAGAAGAGGAACGGAGGCTCATGTATGTAGGAATGAGCCGCTCGATGGACCGCCTGTTCATCTCCTATTGCCAGTTTAGATATTCTTTCTCAAATTACAAGAAAGGAGGGAGGACTATTGTATGTAAACCTAGTAAGTTTATATCAGAAATGGGCTTACATGACTAAACATACACTTGAAGAAATGCAGTTGTTAGCAAAAAAAAACGGCGGAGAATGCTTATCGAAAAAATACAATAAAAAACTACAGTTTCAATGTGCTGACGGTCACAGATGGAAGACTTTTCCAGGTAATATTATCAAAGGCACTTGGTGCCCTAAGTGCTCTTGGTATTTAAATGAAGAAAAGTGCAGATATATTTTTCAAGAACTTTTTTTGAAACAGTTTCCAAAGAACAGGTTGGTGTTAGACGGACTAGAATTAGACGGCTATTGTGAAGATTTGCATCTAGCTTTTGAGTATCAAGGCAAACAGCACTACGAGTTTATGGTATTTTTTCATCAAGACGATAAAAACAATTTCTTTAAAGGGCAGGCAAATGACAAAAAGAAAATTAAGCTCTGCCGTCATAAGAAAATAGTTCTTATAGTAATTCCTTATTGGGAATCTTATAGCGATGATAATTTGGTGCGTTTCATAAAGAAACAATTAGTCAACACAAAGTTTATCTACGAAAAGTACGTCTCGCTGGATGAATTTTATATGAATTTTTCTAGGTTAAAAATTTTGCGAAAAATTGCAGAAAACAGAGGCGGTTGTCTTGTCTCTAATTATTATCACAATACGAGCATTCCATTAGAATGGCAGTGTAATTGTGGCCATCGTTGGTTTACTTCTCCTAGTTGTGTAAAAAGTGGTCAGTGGTGCAATAAATGTGCTGTAAAACGAGCATCTAAAAAACAGCGAGTTAGTTTTGATTTTGTTAAATCTGTTGCTGTCGAAAGAGGTGGTATTTGTTTATCCACACACTATAAAAACAACAGAACCAAGATGGACTGGCAGTGTTCGAAAGGGCACATATGGAAATCAACATATGATAGTGTTCACAGGGGTTCATGGTGTCCGTTTTGTAGACATCGAGCGAAATTGACTATTGAAGAGATGAAGAAAATTGCTCGTAAAAATGGAGGCAAGTGTTTATCCACACTATATATTAATAATAGTACTAAACTGGAATGGCAATGTAATTGTGGTTATGAGTGGAGAGCGACTCCACAGCATATTAAGGATGGGACTTGGTGTCCAAAATGTGCAGGACAACTACAATCAACTATTCAAGATATGATGGATATTGCTCAGGAAAAACATGGTTTATGTTTATCCACAAAATACACTAATGCTCATACAAAATTGAAATGGAAGTGTAGAGACGATCATACTTGGTGGGCTTCTCCAACAAATATCAAGCAGGGCAGATGGTGCAGAAAGTGTTATGAAAATAGTTTACGTAAAAACTCTTAATTTTCTTGAATTTACTAGTGTGACACCTACACTTATGTGATGTATCTATTACACGAGAGAATTCTTTTTGGAGATTGATTATGAATAACTCATTCGATAAGTGGGTCAGAAGAGATAAAGACTCTATTATGGATATGACACGTTATTTTATGGGTTCAATACCCGATATATATAGAGAAAAAGATTGGCGGTTTAATATATCGAGTTATTTTGTTCATTGTCTTCTAGACGCATTTCCACGTAAGTTTGAAGATTGTGGTTCTGCTATTGGGCACGATGTTTTATTTCTGCAAGGTAATGTTACTGTGTCAATTAAAACACAGATGATAATATTCGGTCGCCCATATAAGGGCAACCGAGATGGGATGACTGATGCCAAAATATTGATGATGAAAAATCATCTAGGTAGTTCAAAGGAAACTAAACGGACGGATTATGATAGATTATTTGCTGTTCAGTACGGAGAAGTAAAACATTTACGTACTGGATGCGATTTCGGGTTCGCTGTTGCAGATTGGGAAACTTGCGAAAAATATACTATCCCCGAAAAAGTCAAGAATACCAAGGAGCCTACGGCTAACGAACAAACGAGGATACGTATTCCTAATGGAGAATGGCTATTTTTTAGTGGTACACAGAATGCAATCGTGCCTAAGCCTATGAATGAACACACTACTAATATAGTGATTCGGGACAGAAATGCAACTTATGATAAACTTACAAAGATTGGAAAGAAAGTTAAGTACTTAAATATGGATGAGATATATGTGTAAAATATATAACGAAGACTGCATCGCTGGTGCTAAGTACTTTTCAAAAGAGAGTGTCGATCTTATTATATGTGATCCTCCTTTCGGAATTGATGAGAACACTTTTGGTAAACATTATAACAGAAAAAAACAAAATATCTTGCCAGGTTACAAAGAGGCACCTGTAGACTATTTGGATTTCACGACAAAATGGTTGCATCAAGCAAGTCGTATTCTAAAACCATCTGGTTCTATGTATGTTATTTCGGGATGGTCAAAGTTAAAAGAGATATTATGTGCTATTGAGATCAACAAATTACATCTTATCAATCACATTATATGGAAGTTTAATTTTGGCGTACACACTAAGCGTAAATATGTATCATCTCATTATCATATTCTATATTTGTCTAAGAGTTCCAAACAGCGTGTTAAATTTAATAGATTCTGTCGATTTGGAACAGATGATAAAGACGAAAAGGGAGGTTCTAGAAATTATCAAGATTTAGAAGACGTATGGCTAATACCTAAGGAGTATCGACCTAACGAGAAAAAAAATAGTAATAAACTTCCAGAAGAACTAGTCAGAAAAATGATTTTATATTCTTCTGATAAAGGTGACAAAGTATGTGATTTCTTCTTGGGTAATTTTACAACTGCCTATGTGGCAAAGAAATTAGGAAGAGAGCCATTAGGGTTTGAACTAAATAGCAATTCATATAATTTGCACATGCAACAACTTAAAAAAGTTAAAAAGGGAGAAGACTTAGATCTCCTAAAGAAACCTATAGTTAATCTACCCAAAAAACAAGGGCAAGCCTTGGCTCCAGAAGAAATTAAAAACATAAGAGAAGATTGCCTTAATCTATTGAAAAAGTTCAATAAAAAAACATCTATCTCAAAGTTATGTAGGAAGTATGGACGTGGAAAGTTCTCGATTGAAAGAATAGTTAAAAATCTGCCTATCAATCGAAGAAAACGATTAAATGGAGATAGAACAAAAATCATCAAACAAGCAAAAGAACTGTGGAAAACGGGACTTCGTAAAGTAGAAATATGCGAACGTTTATCTAATGAATATGGTAGGGAATTTTCGGGCATAGAGCATGTTTTACGGGGTATCAAATTTCCCAAAAGGAATAACAGAGCTACAGATATTTACACATGAGAAAAGACTCTAAACGCAATAGACGCGAATTGAAACCATGGACTGATTTATCAGATCTTGTGGATTGTCAAAAAGATCGTAAATGTTTTGTAGTTGGAGCAGGACCGAGTATCGCATTTCTGGATTTGTCTTATATACACGAGCATGTAGTTATTTCTGTGAACAGCTCTATATTGCGCATGGAATGGAATGACGGAGAAGGTATTTCTGACAGATATTGGATTAGTAATGACACACTATGTACTAAGTGGTCATATTTTTGGACTCATGTTTTGCGTGCCGATTGTAATAAAATAGTAAGAGTGACATGGAAGAAGCTTGACGAGAGTTTGCGCGGCTACGGATTTAGATATTTTGATGCTCGATCTTCTGATAAGATTGACTCTGAAGATCATGGACTCTGCTCTGTAAGCTCCGTACCTACTGCTATTGATCTGGCATTATTAATGGGATGCAGAGAGATAAATTTACTAGGGGTAGACCATTGTATGATACATGGAAACTCTCATTTTTGGCAATTTACCAAAATAGAAGATTGGCCTCATCGCAGTGATAAGGGAGAGAAATTTCGTCCTGATCAAAAGCATCAAGAGGGTGTGTTTAAAAAAAATATGCCAATTTTCAAAGAGCTAAAGCGACATGCGGATGAGAAAGGTGTTAAAATATACAATTGCAGCAAGAGATCGGCAATAACGCTATTTAAGAAGATCCCTTTTGAGCAATCTTATGTATAATTTAGTATGCGTAATCTTGAAGAGTTCAATGGAGCTTATGAAGGCAAAGTTTTTTTTATTATTGGCTGCGGACCAAGCATACATTTTCAAGACCTGACACCTCTTAAAGACTATGTAACAATAGCAGTTAATTCTGGTTACTGTGCATTCCCCGAAGCTGATTTTTTCATCTCAGACGACTGGAGTATTTCGCACTGGAGCTTTTTCTTCAGAGATCTCAAAAACTCCAAACATACTACTGCTCTTTTATATGATGACAAACTAGGTTGTTGTGCTAATATGTTCGGAGATCGTTCTGTTCTGTTTAAGCACAGAGAAGGATATCACATCACTGATAAATACGAGCATGATGCTTATGAAAATCGCATTTGTCAGGCTCGCAGCAGCCTGGGTTCTGCTATTCATGTGGCTCATATTATGGGAGCTGCTAAGATCATTTTGTTAGGAGTGGATTGTCGTAGGTTACAGAACTGTAGATATTTTTGGCAGTTTCCATTTGGCAAAGACAAGTTAGCACGAAAACCTTATCGTAATGATGGAATTCCAAATGACAAATACAAGATAAGTCGCAACAAAGGAATAGAAACTGATACTGATTTAATGGCTATTTTGGAATATTGGAACACACAAACTGGAGATATGGTTAGAAAATGCGACATATACAATGCCTCCCCTCATAGCATTTTAACTGTTTTCACAAAAATAAAACTATCCGACTTTTTAAAAGAACACGGAGATCAAGATGAATAATCTTATTTGTATCATTCCAGCGCGTGGTGGGTCAAAAGGTATAGTTAATAAAAATATGCAAATGCTAGGAGTCTCGTCATTAGTGGGACATTCTATTATTCATGCTAAGAATGCTGATATACCGTGGGATAAGATCATTGTTTCGTCAGATAATGATAATATTCTTGCCGAAGCGACGGAGTATGGGGTTATTGCTCATCGTCGTCCCGCAGAATTATCTGGAGATGAAGCGACTACCGAATCAGCCATGGTGGATGTAATTGAACACTTCGATTCTGATAGTATTCTGTTATTACAGCCTACGAGCCCTATTCGTTTAAGTGGCAGAGTTGAACACTGTATAATGACATATGAAGAAAACGACTGCGACAGCTTGATTGCGACAACGAAATTCTACAATCTATTTTGGAGCGAACATGACAATCCTCCAGTTGGGTATTCGTGGGCCTGTACTACTGAAGAAATGAATCGCCCCCGCCGACAGGAATTGAGCCGAGAAAATTATAGGTATTTTGACAATGGCAATCTTTACATAAGTGACACACGTATGTTTAAAAAACGCAATAACAGGATTGGATACAAGCCATATATATATACTATAACAGAACTAGAGGCAATGCAAATAGACACTGTTGAGGATTTAAAAATTATGCGATGCCTTTTTAATAAAATTACAGGATCTATAGGTAGGCTGCCACATGTCGGGAATTGTTAAAGTTATAGCTGAAATAGGATGCTTGATAATAAAACATAAGTTCTGCTAATAAAACAAAGGATTTGTAATAGTTGAAATTGAATAGTTATATATGCTGAAAAATCCTGATTCATATCCCAGAGGACGTAATGGCATTCACACTAAATGCCGTGTAATTGTAGTCTGTGATAAATGTGGTGGCGAACGGAGTACTCAGTTTTCTAACTACAAAAGAAAAAAAGCTGAATTTGATTTTTGTCAATCTTGTAAAAATAGTCAAGGCATTTGTGGAATGTTGCATAAGAAACACTCAGATGAGACAAAAAAGAAATTTTCTGATGACAGAGTAGGTGTTAAAAATGGATTTTACGGCAAGCGACATTCGAAAGCACAAAAACAAAAGTGGATTAAGCAAAGAAGAGGCAAACTGTATCGAGGCCCCATCGAAGAAAAAGAACGAAAAGACATCTCTAAGAGGATGAAAAAGTACTGGAGCGGAATGACACCAGAGGAAAAAGCCACCAGGCTAGAAAATTATGATTACTCTAAAATGATAAAAGGACTGTTATTTAATGGAGGAAAATATTCTGCACTACATCGTCAAGTAAAAAACTGCATGCTTGTTCTGGGACTTACTGGATTTATTTCGGAGGAGCAAATCAACAAGTATGTTGTTGATGAGATTAATTATGACAAAGGAATTGTTATAGAAGTAAATGGTGATTATTGGCATGCCAACCCAAACGAATATAGACCAGATGATATAATTTCATATCCAAAAGGCACCAGAATGGCTAGTGAAGTTTGGGAAAAGGACAATATTAAGATTAATGCACTTAAAGAGAAATATTTGGTTTTTGTAGTATGGGAATTCGATATTAGAAGAGGTCGTCATATTGATACTTTAACAAGGATTAAAAATGAACATTTCAAAAGTTGTGGCTGAGATTGGTGCTGTGCATCTCGGCTCTCTTGATCGAGCTAAACAATTAGCAGACTTAGCCCGTCTTGCAGGGGCCGATTATCTCAAGCTACAGAAGAGGAACCCTATTGAGTCCGTACCGAAAGAGATTCAAGACAAGCCTCATCCTAATCAGATATTCGCATACGGAGACACTTATTTAGAGCATAGAATAGCATTAGAACTGAATATAGATCAACATATGGAATTGCAGATGCATTGTAGAGATATCGGCATTGGTTATAGTTGCTCTGTATGGGATGTCACTTCTGCCAAAGAGATTATCGAACTAAAACCTGATTTTATCAAAGTTCCCAGCCCGTGTAATACTCATTATGCCATGCTAGATATCTTGTGCCAAGAATATACTGGGCAAATCCATATCTCTTTTGGCATGACTATTACCAAAGAGATGCACGAAATAAAATCATACCTCAACAGCGTAAATTTGGAAAATAACAGAGTTGTGATCTATCATTGTACAAGTGAATATCCATGTCCGTTTGAGAGATTGTATTTGAAGGAATTTGAAAAGCTAAAATATATGTTCCCAAATTATGAATTAGGGTATTCAAATCATGGATTAGGAATCGCTACAGAAAATATTGCGTATATGATGGGCGCTAAATGGTTTGAAAGGCATTTCATAGACGACCGAACAATTAGACACACTGATGCAGCAGCAAGTTTGGAACCTGATGGTTTGCGTAGACTATGCAGGGACTTGAAAATGATCCCCAAGACGCTACAATATAAGGAAAAGCTATCTGGCGAAGAAATGCAACAGAGGCAGAAGCTAAAATTCAGAAATGATTAAACTATTTTTAACAGACTTAGATGGATGTTTGACTGATGGTTCTTATTATGTGGCTGCCTGGGCGGGAAGCCTGATTAAGAAATTCAATACGAAAGACTTCATGGGTATGCAAAGACTCACGGAACAAGGAATTGAAGTAGGTATTGTTACTAATTCTCATGATAATGTGATTGACTATAAAATGAAGGCTTTTCCTTTTCCAATAGGTTTGCACAAAAAAGTAGAGAACAAACTTGAATATGTAGAAAAACTAATTGAGGGAAAATATTCATGGGACGAAGTGGCCTACATGGGGGATGATATTAACGATTTAGAACTATTGGAAGCTGTCGGAGTGGCGGCATGTCCCAAAAACGCTCACATCGACGTGATTCAAGCTATATTTGCTATGGATGCCCATAATAATCTTGGAGATGCTTGGGTATCTGATATAAACGGTGGCCAAGGCTGCGTCAGATGGTTCGCAGATATGTTCTTGACAAATGAGAAGGATGGTGTACAATAGAATGTTAACTCAAAAGCAGAGTAATAGAATATCTCGAATAGCCGACAAAGTAGTCAGCGATGAACTTAAAAATAATCCACGTTACGAAAACAACATATATGTTTACATGATGACCGAACCTATTTGTCCTTGTCTGTATCCTTTTGATGAGTTAAAAACATTTTCTAATGATGAGCTGTATCGGTATTTCAAAAGAGAGGCCGTTGGGATCATTGGATTAGAGGGTATTTTGACGGAGACGGCTCTGTAAGTAATTGTGCAAATGGCAATACTTGTGGTCAGTTTTTTGGGACAAAAGATGTAATTGAGTTTGTTGCTGATAACATACCAGCTAATACTCAAGCTAGGAGAGTAAAGTCAGGATGGGCCTGTAGATTCGGTGGTGTTCATTCAGTGAAGAGAATGAAAAAGTACCTATATAATGACTCAGGCGGATTGTATTTAGAAAGAAAATATCAAAAATTCTAGGAAGAGAGGTGTACAATCTCGGAATACACAGTCGTAGAACCAGATATAAATGACGCCAATTGTTTAAAAGAAGCCCTAAAAGAGCTAGGGTATGATTTTGAAGAACATGCTGAAGCACAGCATTTATTTGGCTATGGTGGTGATAAAAGGAAGCAAAAGGCTCATATTATCATCCGACGAAAGAATGTGGGTCAGGCTGCTAATGATGTAGGATTTTTGAGAAAAGCCAATGGCAAATACGAGATGATCATTTCTCAGTATGATCGCAGAAGCGGAAGCCAATCTACCAATTTTATGGAGAATTTGCAGAATACCTATAATAAGCACAAGGTACTAAAAGAAGCCAGAAAGAATGGCTTTACCACAATTAAGTCACAGAAAACTGACAAAGATGGCAGACTGCGTATTCGTTTAATAGGATATTAAATATGGCCAAGAAAAGAAGAATACCAAAAGAGATTCCAATACATTTGTCTTACTGTGCAGGTGAAGGATGGGTTGGAGACGGGTCTAAAGCCACGTCGGCATGTCCTTTCGACCATTCAAAGCGTATCGAGGCCGTGAGATATATGTGTCATTTTTGCTGCACAGGCGTTAAGTCATCTGATATCTTTGCTGATGCCAATGGAATAAATAAGAATTTTGTTGAAAAAAAAGCTCCTCAGATAGTGGCTACTACACCTCAAGAGCCTGGACAACCAGTTAAGCGAGGCAGAGGCAGACCTAAGGGGTCTAAGAATAGATCAAAAGTTGTAGCATGAATTGGATTATTAGTGACATCCACGGAGTCTATTTCACTCTGATTTCACTTTTAGAGAGAATAGACAAATTAGACTCTAATCCCCACCTGATTTTTGTAGGTGATTACGCAGATCGGGGTCCGCACTCTCATAGAGTTGTTGAACACATGATTGTTTTGCAGTCGGAGCGTGATGTAACCTGCTTAAGAGGCAATCACGACGAGGTTATTGACTACATTCTCAACGATCATTACTTAGGAATGGGTCCAAAAGAATGGGTTCCGTCTCCTTCTGATATGGATTCCGTGATGTTGTGGTGGATGACCAATGGACTTTCTAGCACGTTAGAGAGCTACGGTGTAACTGCTCATACAAGAGAGTATGGGACGTATGGTGGCATGGGGGCCAAGGTCAAGGCTATCGTAGAAGAGTTTCGTGAGAAGGCACCAGACAGTCATAAGTCGTTTCTAAGGGATCTTCCTCTGTTTTGGGAGTCAGATACGCATTTTGCGTGTCACGCCTTCATGCGGCCTGATGAGGAGTTACCACGGTCTTTAAGATTTATGCCTTCTGATAGGAACGAAGAAACATTGTGGACCAGATTCCAGCATGATTTTGCCGAGGGTGGCCTTCTTGACAGCGTAAAGACGAATTGGGACAAAATAGGGGTTTTTGGCCACACTCCTGTAGATACGCTCAGTATTCTCAGTTGTCCTCCAGAGGATGTGATAACTGATCCCATATTTCACGACCAAATCAGGTTAATTGACACAGGGGCGTTTCATGGTGGTTTTTTGACTGCCTATTGTTGTGAACAAGATGAGTGGATTTACGTTAGAACAGATGAACGAGACATGAAAAAAGAGGGTTGACATTAGTTTTAGTTTGTAGTAATATGTTCTGAGCATGGGGCTGATTGGGTTCGACTGAACATGGGAGGAAAATGGCTGCGTGACATGGTTGGTCTGAGGGCCATGTAAAAAATCAGACCAAAAATTAAGTGCTAACAACAGCGCTGTCCGTATGGCTGCTTAGTCATACCGTCTCTTGATGACACTCGATAGTCAAAGAGGCGAAAACATCGAGATAAGCGGCAGAATTGCTCGAATTGCTGACGAAAACTAAGAGCCGTTACGTTTGTGGTAAATGGTTGGTGATTTCCTGAAAGCCATAAACGGGCGTCCCTGCGAAAGCAGGGTGGTCAGAGCTGCACTCTGATTCAAATATCACCTATTCACGTAGACGCCTTTTCTGAAATGTTACAGGACGGGGGTTCAATTCCCCCCAGCTCCAATGGTATCAAGGATTAAGTAAAGATGAGAAAAAGGATGATGGCTAGATAATGAAGTTCGCATTAACCAAGTTTGCAGCTGAACGGCACTTTGATTCCAAGGGTACGGGTACTATTATCACAGACCGCACTTTTGTGGAATTTGCGACCGAAGTCAATGAGCATATAGTGACCAGAGAAGAAGAAGGAGAATTTCCTTTTAGTAGATTGTTCTTTTTTCCTAACTGGACTAATGCCAGAGCTTCTGTTAGAAAGATTACTCCTAAAAACGAGCATAGGCTTAAATCTGGTTATTTCGCTCGTACTGATGGTGAATTACCAGTATTGTGTCGTTGGTTTGATCGGATGGGAGCATGGGCTGAGGATAATCCTTCATCTGCTAGTTGTTTATGCGTAGTCTGCTATAATAAGGAGCAGTTGGCTAAGGAAGGGACTAAGATTGAGGCTGATTGGGGCATTGTTGCGTTGTTGGGATTAGAGCGATATAAACCAGAACCAATGGCTCCTATGACGATTCTGAGGAATTCTTTGGGTGTTGCAGAAGGTGGCAATGGTGTTGCCTTGGATAGAACCAAATACTTGGAATCTGTCAAGTTTTGGGACAATCATGCAAAGGTGAGAAATTCCTAAGATTTTTCTTGCAGGCGACATGAGAATGAGTATAATACTAAATCAATGGTCGATGTGGAGTTTCTTCGGAAGTTTCTTTGATGGCGAAAGTCATCCATCGACCGCCATTGGGCGGCGTGGTCTTTCGGGGCCTTTGATGGGGCAACTCATCCGCCGCCCACCATTTTGCGCGCAGATAGGTCCTTCGGGACCAGTTGCAAATCCGTCGCCCTCCGTTGCGGTTGGTGTAGTCCCACGGCGAAAGCTATCGGGACTTTATAATTGCGTCTGGGCGGCGGATATTTGAAATTAAGTTGGTAGGTTATGGATAAGTTTGTAATCGAAAGGAAAGCTGTCATGAAGAAATTGAAGACTTTGATTGTACTTGGATTTGGATTTGGTATGGGATTTGGTGTTTCTCATCTGATGGAAAATGGTATTGAGCAGACTGTTGTTGATGTCAGTGAAGTGGTGGAAGGGTTGTCGTCCGATGCGACCGTTGATAGCCCCGTTACTACTACTGGTCCTAGTGCGACTACAGACGGTCTATAAGCGGCCTGCAAATTGGCTATTTGTGACGTTTGTCCTCATTATTGCAGCCTCGGTCCAGGCGAATCTGGAAAGTGCTTAATTCTGCAAAACAAGGATGGCTTCATATTCAATAAATACTACGGACAGTGTTTTGTCAATGTCACGCCGATAGAGAAACGGCCATTTTTCCATTATTACCCTGGATCTAAATTCCTATCTGTGGGATTTCTTGGGTGTAGTTTCACGTGTGCTTTTTGTCTGCCAGGTGATACTCTCATCTCTACGCCAGGTGGCTCAAAGAGGATAGATCAAATTCAGGCAGGAGATGAGATAATTGCTTTCGATGATTCTGCCCGACAACTCGTATTAACTCGTGTCGGTCATGTATTTGATAGGGAAGTTGAAGAAGTGATTGAACTTGAGGTTGATGGACAAACCATTCAGTTAAGTCTTGAGCATCCATTACTGACGAGGCGAGGTTGGCTAAAAGCAGAAGATCTAACGACCGACGATGAAGTTCTATGTGATAAAATCGATTCAATACAACTCCATTATCAATCACAAATCTTAGTTTAGAACACACCGAAAATTATTCAGCATAATTCATTGGATTTCCTGCTCAGAAATAGTTATAATGCAAACATGGATTGGATACAGCAGAGGAATGATAGCTATTGTGGCTTGATATCTTTGCTTAACGCAAGGATCTATTATGGACTGGTTGCACCTACATACGGCGAAATTGAATTTGAGAAATTGATAGACTTGGGCAGATGCAGATATGGTTCTGTTTTAGAAATTGATAAAGTGGCAGATCGTCTAGAACTCAAACGTGTTATTATCAGCAGAAATGAAGCAGAGCATCACTTTCCGTTTGAATTTTCTAGTTTTCCACCAGCCAGAAGATCTCACTCTGCCTTAGCTATCGGCGGAAATAAAGACAAGTGGATTGTAATCAATTATTGGTGTGGTAGAGGCCCAGTGGTGGACGAACTTACAAAATCAGACATAGAATTCATTCCTGTTCCTCTTGGTGCCGCAGGTCAGGATTTTAGAAGATTTCATCACATAAGGGCAATAGATTAGTTATGCCCACTCTTATCATAAGCGATAAAGACTTAGAGACTAGATTATATCAATGTTCAGAGTGTAGAACATTTGCATTATTAGAACCTCTAATGAAGCCGACCTCTGCCAAATGCAAAGTTTGTGATTCCACAGAGGAAAAAGTATTTGTAGGCGAGATTACATGGTCCGAAAAATGGCTTCGTAAAAATGCTTGAATACAAACCAATCAAATCTTTGCGCCGTATTAAAAAAACATGCAAAGTATATAATTTTAGCGTACCAAGATGCGAGACATATATAGCTAATGGATTTGTCGTTCATAACTGCCAGAACTTTCTAGTATCTCAGTCTACGAACACTTCTAATACTAAATATCAATCTCCTCAAGATCTTATTAAGCGTGCAAAAAAAGCCAACGTCCGAGGCTTTGCGTTTACTTATAACGAGCCGACAATACATCAAGACTATATCATGGATTTGGGTCACGAACTGACTGTGAAGCAATTGCCATTTGATATAGTCTTAAAGACCAATGGTTTTGCGAATAAACCTGTACTCAGGAATCTGTCTTTGTTTGTTAGCGCAATGAATGTTGACATTAAGGGAGACAAAGAAGAATATCAGCGTACTTGTGGAGGGACATTAGCTCCTGTAATGGATGCAGTCGAGTGGATTTCTACTCTAAAGGTTCATCTAGAGATTAGCTATTTGGTTCTGCCTAGACAGGTCAACGATTTACAGTACCATAGAAGGATGCGTGATTGGCTGGTCTCTATTAGTTCAAACATACCGATTCACATACTTTATTTCTATCCGTTTCATAAAATGACAGATGCAACTTACAGGCCCAAGGATTTACTGCAAGTTATTGATGTATTTAAGGTTAAAATGAAAAATGTATATGTGTCGAATGTGTTTTCAAAAGGCATGATACATAATAGGAATACGATATGCTCTGAATGTTCAGATGTTTTGATTGACAGATCGTTGAGTAAAGTAGTTGTTCACAAGACAGAGTGCTGTGACAAAAAGATATCTAGTCTTTTAGTAGAATCTGAGACGGAATAATAGCTCTAGTTTTGATTTCATATTCTCCTTTTAGCCATCTGCGGTCTTCTTCTTCCTTGGCAAAAATAGCTGTAATCACAATGTCTTTTGTCGTGGTGACTTTGCCTATGTGATACACTCCTTGTGTAGAGATATTTTGTACATTGATCCATCTATCAAATTTATAGGGTCCGTGATGCTCATATGCGATGACTGATGTTTCTTGCTGCGTGATAAGATGTTTGCCTACTGGCGGAAAGACTCTGCCATCTCCTATTTTGTTGATTGTGAGCGTATTCTCTTGGCAACCACATACGAATAAAGCGAGTAGTATTACCGTGATTCTCATTCATTTCTCCAAGGTTCTTCAGCGTCTAGTTTATCCTTGAACTCTCTAATCTCTTTTTTAGCTTCATCGAGGTCTTTTTGAACTGTTTCTCGTGTAGCTGGAGGTAGAGCACCGAGGTTTCCAGAACTGCTCAATGCTCCCTTCATGTCTTGATATGCTTTTATAATCCATGGTTTGCGAGCAGAAACATAAATCCAAGCATGGCCGTTAAGGTTTTTGGCTATGGCATGCTGCAATTGTAGGAATCCAATATCTTCCAAATCTTGCATCAGTCTACCTAGCACTTCATCTATATCGACTCCATCTTTTATGCGTTCTTTGGCAAGGGCGACCGATTTTGCTTTCGCCATCATGGCCATGTCGCTGACTACGGAGTCTTCTGTCTTTTGAGCTGTCTCCATGACAGTTAATGTAGTTTTTCTATATGATTCACCACATCCAGCCAGCGAGATTAACAATATGCACGATACTATTATTTGTTTCATGTTTAACACCTTTTAGAGAGCTATTTTCAGAGCCAACAGAAAGCCTTTTATAAACTTGCCAGCTTTTTCGGTTATTATACCATCTGCTATTCCTTTACGGATAGCATTAAGTTGTTCGTCGCTGATACCAGATGTTGTAATTTTATATGTACCATCCAGCGGATCATCCAGCCAATTATGTCGTTCTCCGTCTGGAGGATCTGGAAGTTCTACACCTTCCATTTGTTCATCTATAAATTTATCGATCACAGTGATGAAGTTTCCCAGGAAGGCTGGATCTGTTTGAAGTAGCCAGTTTAGGAATAGACTTAGATCTAGTTTCATGATGAACCTTTCTTGTTTTTGTTGATGATACCATATTATACGTTAACACGGTATAATTGATCAATGGAAAACAACAATGCTCTAACAATCGACAGAGAAATACCTGATGAACATCTGACTTCGGTCTGTTTGTATAGACAAGGACCTATTTGTTGTAAATATATTGTATTTTTTGAGCAAAAGGGCAAATTCTATTGTGTCAAAAACATACCTGAGTTGCGAGAAAAAATAGACCTACAGACTGAAATGTATGCTCAGGGAGACAATTGTGAAGGGCTGCCACATGAGAAGGGGTAGAAGTAACAGGGAACACAGGGAGAGATTATTGCGTCGTAGAACAGGAACAACCGCAGTTAGGAAACAAGTGGCTCAAAGTAAGGCTGTCGAAAACAAAAAAGAGAAGCTAATGCGACAGCGGCGAAAGAATGCTGCACTCCGTAATCGTGTTTTTCGTAGAAGAGATCCCAGAATCATGGCTCAGCTGGACTTATCTAAGTCTCCTGCTGCTCATCCTTTGTATATAGATAAGTTCAAGCCTTATCATGAATACAAATATGAAGCTCATCGTCCAGTTGTAGTTGCTCATGCAATTGACAGCCTTGGGTTAGGTGGTGCTCAGGTTATGATGATGGAGTTGTTTAATGCTCTAAATAAATACTACAAAGACAATATTCATAATTTATTTATTTGCACTAATCGTAAAATGCCGAAATATGATCCAAAACTATACGGCTCCTATGGTGTTGAGCCTCAGCACGCTCCTACTGTGGAACTCAAGAAATTTTGTACTGATAATCATGTTGATATTGTGGTTCATCATCGAGTGAGTATTGCCAAAGACATTCATTTATCTATTCCAGAGACTGTTTCTTATATGATAGTCAATCATACTTTTCATCACATGGAAAAAATGAGCGACTTTGGGCATTGCGATTTCTATGTGTCGGTTTGCAAATTTATACACAAGAAAACCAAATGGTTAGAGCATATTGATGACAGTCGTAAGTTTGTAATTTTAAACGGTGTAGAAAATGACTATGTTAAAGATTTAAAACGTGCCGAATTAGATGGTGAATTTAAAACAGGCCGTTGTCACAGATTGGTTCCAAGTAAATTTAAGTTGGATTCTGTGAGATGGTTTACCAAGAAATTAAGTAAAGATATCCCAGGAGTAAAGCATTTCTTAATTGGTTCTTCTTCGAAAGCCAAAGAGTTAGCCAGAGATTCTAAAATTGTTGAATACATGGGACCAATAACCAAACGCAATAAAAAGATGTCTATTATTAAGGCTCTTGATGTGTACTTCTATGAAACTTTTCAGCATGAAGGAGCTTCAATTGCAATACTGGAATCACTTGCCGCAGGAATTCCTGTACTTTGCAAGCCTCTTGGCGGTTGTAATGAATTAGTGACCAATGGCCATAATGGGTTTTTAGTTGAAGATCGATCTGCATTTCATATTAGGATGAAGGAACTGGCGTGCAATAAAAATAAGCTCAATTTAATGAGATTAAATACTGTAAAAGATTTTGATAAGCGTTTGCATGTGCGGCATGCTGCATGTAAGTATATGCAGATATTTGAACATGTAGTTAAAAATAGATCATGAAGGTGATTTGCGAATGAGACTGTTAATGATTATTGACAGCATGGAGCTGAATGGTGGATCTTCAATGTTTTTGGAGATGGCTGCTGGTTTGCGCAAATATCATAGTGATTGGGAAGTAGACCTTTTAGTAGTTAGTAAAACTGGAGAATACGGCAGAAGACATATTACAAATGATGATTTAATGCAGTCATATGGTTCTGATGTTCCAAGTATAAGTTATGAGCAATTTGAGTACAGTAAGAAGAAATATTGTCCACCAGGGACTATAGTTGTCCATCATAGATTAGGATGTACCAGACCTTTGTTAGTTCCTGTACCTTATGTGGTTATCAATCATACGGTACAATCTCCACATCGGATTAGAAAATTCAAACATGCTAGTGTTATTGTGTCTGTGTGTGAGTATATAGCGTTATTGTCGGATCGCTTTGCCAAGAGCAAGGTCATCTTGAATGGAGTAGAAAATGACTATATCAAAGATATCCCTGCTGCTGGACTTAAAGGAATATTCAAGAGTGGTCGGTGTCATAGATTAGCGGGAGCAAAGTTTGATCGCAAGTCATTGGTGTTTATTGAGCAGTTAAATATACCTAATCACAAACACTATTTAATTGGTCCGACTCAGATCAGCAATAAGTATTTCCAAAAATTCAGTTGTACCAGATATATGGGTTCTATATTTAACAGGCAGCGTAAGATGTCTATCATCAAAGATTTGGATATATATTTCTACGATGCCACGATGAAAGAGGGAGCCAGTATAGCAATTTTAGAAGCATTGGCTTGTGGTGTTCCTGTTATGTGTCATGCTCGTGGCGGTAATTCTGAATTGGTACGTCAACCTCGCAATGGATTATATTTTAGAAGTAACAAAGATGCTAAAAGGTCGTTATTGAAATTGCACAGAGACCGAGATTATTTGAAAGGTTTAAAAGAAAGCACTATTAAAGATTTTAATGATCGATTACATATTAGGCATATGCTTAGTAAATATATGAAGATATTCAGACATTTAATATGAAACAACCAAAATTTACAGTTTTGACTTCGACACGCAATGGATTACCGTTTGTGGGCCAATGTATTAGAAGTGTCCTAAACCAATCATACGATAATTGGGAGATGATTATCGGTGACGACGCTAGTTTTGATCGTACGTATGAGAGAGCTTGCGAAATATCTAGTAAACATAGTAATATTACGGTTATCAAGAATAAGAAGAGATTGTATTGCGGTGCCAATTACAAACATCTCTTGTCTCAGGCCACTGGAGACATATGTGGTGTGTTAGATGGTGACGATGTTCTTCCTCATGATTCGATCAAGACGATTGTAGGGTATTACATGGAACACCCTGATATAGATTTTATCTGGACCAATCACTTGTGGTTTAACAAAGACATGAGCAGACACAGAAAGGGCATTTCATCTGGACCCAAGAAGGGAACTATTTTTGATACAGAGAAAGGTTTGTTGCACGTTTATTCTCATTGGCGAACTTTTAGGACCAAGTTGAAAGACAGTGGATCATTATTCAATCCTAGTCTTAAATGCTCCGTTGACAAAGATTTGGGCTATACGCTGGAAGAGCGTGGGAAAGGAGCATTTCTTAATCAGCCATTGTATCACTATAGGTATCATCCAGCTAATATGTCTCATAACTCTGTGCAAAAGCAAGTGTGGCGCAAGATACGTAAACTTCATTTAAACAAAAAAAGATACGAGAGTATTGAATTAAAATGAGAATTCAAGTTTATTCAAGCGGCCTTGGACCAAAAGTGTTCATGAAGAGGTTGTTAAAATATATGGTGAAGCATTATGATGATGTAGAGATAGTCAACAGTAAACCCGATATATATCTTTCTGCTGTATGGGCTGGTGAATCTACTAGGTGTAAGCGTATTCATCGTGTTGATGGAGTGTATTTTGATAAACTCCGCGGTAATTTGAAAGCCCTTAACAAACGTATTATTGGATCTATTAAGAAGGCTAACGGAGTGGTTTTTCAGAGCAGTTACGCTCGGAAGATGACTAAAGGCATCTTGAAAGTCAAGGCAAAGGATCACGTTATTATTCCAAACGGCATAGATAAATCGGTATTCGATGGTATAGAAACGGACAAATTAGGTTATGACAAAATGTTTATAGCCTGTGCTAAATGGAGACCGCTGAAAAGACCTCGATCAATAGCTCGTGGTTTTTTGGAAGCTGCGGTTCCTGGTTCTGTTTTAGTAATCATCGGAGATATATCTTCCAAAGACAAGGTGAAATCAAAAAACATAAAATACACAGGTTCTTTGAAAACCAATGAGATGTATCGATATTATAAGAGTGCTGACGCTGTTATTCACATTAGTCGCTTAGACGCTTGCCCTAATGTGGTGGTAGAGTCGTTAGTCGCTGGTACTCCTGTAATTTGCAATAATGTAGGAGGGACTCCTGAGCTAGTGAGAGATGACGGGATACACTTAGAAATTGATCCGCCTCTCAAATACAAGCCATTTTCTATGAAGCATCCTGATTCGGTTAGTCCGAAGATTATAGCCGCAGGCATTCATCAGTGTCTTTCTGTAACATGGGACATAGACAGGCCAGATTTAGATATGTCTTATTGTGCTGATAAATACTATAAGTATTTTCAGAAAGTCCTGATATGCTAGTGATTCAAGGAACTGGGCGGAATAAGAGAATTTTAGGTGTCACACATACAGGTCAAATTCAAGAGATAAAAGACTTATTGTGTGCTCGTAAGCATGTCATTAATAAAAAGGGTTGGCAAAGGACAAAAGAAGCCAAGGACTTGTTTGCGTTCGTTTCTTCTCCGCAAATTTATACTCAGGAAAAGTTATGTAAGTTAGTGAAGGGATGGTGTCATGGGTTCAAAAAACCAGATAGATATCTTCCTAAGGATACTCCGAGAATTCTATTGCCAGAGTCTGATTTCATGGACCCTGATTTTGTATTCTGTAAGGATATTGACCAGAAACCAAAGTATGATTATTTCTACTTCACGCTCAATGCTAAACCAGGCGTAATTCATAAAGGATTGCACGTATTTTTTGAGAGCCTTCCCATACTAGCTAAGCATAAATTGCGAGGGTTGGTAATAGTCTATTATCCAAATGCAGGGTATCCAAAAAAATGGCAAGTAAAAATGCCTGACAAATATCGTCAGTATTTGTCGAGTTTTGGTAAATTGCTCAAAATTCATTGGGGCCTATTGGATAGCAAGAAAATGAACTCGTATATGAGGTCGTGTCGTTTTGGTTTCTTTCCCAACGTGGTTGATAACAGTCCTAGAATTATATCAGAGTCTCTCATAAGAGATGTTCCTATTTTAGTAAATGAAAATATTCATGGTGGTTGGCATTATGTCAGCGAACACACAGGAGAATTGTTTAAACTGAAAAATTTGTCAGAAAAACTAGATACAATGATGACAAAGAAGTTTAATCCTCGCGATTATTTCATGAAACATCATGGTTTTGAAAAGTCGTCTAAGAAGTTGAGTGAATTCGTCAGTGGTATTTTTGGATACACGGAATATTCACATATGTATTTCCACAACTTCATTGATTATTTGGAGAAAATTGCTCAAAAGTGAAAGTCTCAATACTGACACATGTAGAATATATTTATTTACTTAAAGGAAGGTGACTTTCATTTTATCAATGGTATATATGCGCAGGAAAACTATAAAAGAAATGCACAAGTTGGCATCTAGACAAGATGGTAAATGTTTATCTAAAAAGTATATTAACGCTCATTATCCATTGTTGTGGATATGTAAGCTGGGACATCAATGGAAAGCACGTCCTAATAATATTCAGCAGGGACAATGGTGCCCTGTTTGCGCTCATAAAAAAATAAATGAACACAACAGAACTGTTGATCAATCACTATTATATAAATTAGCAAAAGAAAACGGTGGCAAGTGTCTATCAGGCGAGTACGTCAATCCTTATGATAGATTATTGTGGAAATGTGCCGATGGACATCAATGGGAAGCTTCATATGGTAATATACAACAAGGTCATTGGTGTCCCTATTGCTCAGGTTCCTACAATGAGGAATTATGTCGTTTTGTGTTTGAAAAAGTTTTAAATAAAAAGTTTCCTAAAAGCAGAACAGCATTATCTAACGGATTAGAGCTAGACGGGTACAACTGTGATTTGAAATTGGCTTTTGAATATCAAGGAAAACAACATTTTGAATATGTTAAACACTGGCATAAAAATCACACTGCTCTTGAACAACAACAAGACAGAGATAAATTAAAACGCTTGTTGTGTAAACACAAGGGTATACGCTTAATTGTTATCCCTTATTCTATTGGGTCAGATAAAGAATCAATATACCAATATATATGCACATCTATCTGTTCTTATAAAATACCTTTGGTTAACGCTGAAGTAGATTTTACGCAATTCAGATCGTTTGCGAGCAGATTAAACAAATTACAAGAACTAGCAAAGGAGCGTGGAGGGAAATGTCTGTCAACATACTACGGCGGGACATGTAACAAGCTCAAATGGCAATGTAAAAAAGACCATATTTGGGAAGCTAGTCCCACTTCTGTTAGTAATTTAGGAACTTGGTGTCCAGAATGCGCTGGCTTGAAAAAGATGACTATTGAAGATATGCAAATAGTCGCAGAGATTCGTGGGGGCAAGTGTTTATCTAAGAAATATATCAACAATAAAACAAAATTGAAATGGAAGTGCCGTAAAGGCCACATCTGGTTTGCTGCTCCTGGGAGTGTTAAAAATTCAAAGAAGTGGTGCCCTAAGTGTGGCAGGGTTAAAGCTTGGCACACAAGAAGGTTAAGGGGCTATAAAAATTCGCATTAGCATACTGACATCCGCTTATAATTGCAAAAAATACCTCGGAGCATGCATAAAGAGTGTGCAGAGACAAATATATAAAGACTGGGAAATGATTATCATTGACCCTAAAGGAAAACACCCATGCGCTGATCTTATTGCTAAATTTGCTAGAAAAGACAAGAGAATCAAAATCTTCAAAAGCAAAGAAAAAATGAAATGCGGAACTAGCTACTCCAAGGCTCTTGAATTGGCTAATGGGGATATATGTTGTGTCATCGATGGAGATGATGCACTGTCTCATAAGAAATCTCTTGTTAAATTAGTCAGACAGTACGATAAACATGAAGACTTGGATTTTATTTGGACACAGTTTTATTTGTGCGATAGCAAATTAACGATTCTTAAAAAGGGATTCAGTTCATGTCCAACGGACGAATCGTTATTGGAAGCTGGCATGCGTGGCAAACATTGTTTTTCTCATTGGAGAACATTTCGAACTAAATTACGTGACAAAGGAGTGATATTCAAGCCAGGTTTATCTGCCGCGGTAGACAAATGGATGGGGTACAGCCTAGAGGAATTAGGCAGAGGTGCGTTTTTAGGAAGGGCTTTGTATCTATATAGACAGCGAATAGGAGGGTTGAGCTATACAGGCAGAAAGCAGTGGAAGATTATGAAACAAGAATTTACTGCCAAAAGAAAAGAACAAGGAATAAAACCATATCCAGTCAGGATAATCAAATGAAAAATACTAATCTGTTGGCATTGTTGGAGAGGTGGAATTTCGAATACAAACCCCACAAGGATAAATTTCAGTCTATAGGTGATGTGACTGCAATTAGATACGAAAAAGGTGTACCATTCCGCAGAAACTACGAAAGAGCCATGTTGGTATACGCAGCAGCAGCCACATTCAATTGTAAAAACTTTGTTGAATTTGGAACAGGCAGAGGCTATGTGACCGCTTGTGTTTCTAGTTGTCCTTGTATTGAAAGTATAGTTACCATAGATTGTGTTGATTCTGCACGTTCGTTAATTAAGAAAACGCAGCCTGATACCATACAAAAGGTCAAGTTTATTATCAAGAAAAGCCAAGGCATAGAGTACAATGAGCTTCCTCCGCAGATTGACTTGGCGTTTATTGATGGAGAGCATTCTCATAAAGCAGCCAAGAATGATTTTGAGCTTGTAATGAGCCGTACCAAGATTGTAATTTTTGATGATTTCAGAAATAAGCACAAGGGAGTGAAGAAGTATATTAAGTCGATAACTGATTTTAACAAATTATTGGTTTCAACCGATGGCTGGATCTACAAAAACAAAATGATCAAGAAGCACAAGGATGCCGATTCAGTGGTGGATGGAAGGGAGTATAAATCAGGACAAGTTATAGTGTCTAAAGATGAAATATGATAAAAATCAAGCTCAGCAAATATTGCAAGTCTGGGTCTGGTGGTGGACCCAGAATTTTTGTTTCTAGACTATTCAATTATCTTCAGGAGGCTGGAAAAGTGAAGATAGTAGAGTCTAAGCATGATTTGTACTTTTCAACCGTGTCTCCTGGCGATATTGGAGAGGTTAGTGGTCCAACAGTTTATAGAGCCGCATCGTGTTATTATGATACCAATGTTAAAAGGACATTCGGCCTGAATAAGAAGATGAAGAAAGCTATTAAGCGGGCCACCTATGTCATATACCAAACAAAGTTTGCTCACAAACTATGTAACGGAGTAATTGGTAAGCGTAAGCACAATTTAGAGTTTATATCAAATGGGTTTGATCGAGATAAATATGAAGACATAGAGGCTTATAATTCAGAATACGAACATGTTTTTGTGGCATATTCTAAATGGACTAAAGCCAAGAGACTGAAGCTTATAGTACAAAGCTTTTTGAAGGCAAAGATAGAAAACTCATGTTTGTTAGTTATCGGAGAAAGCAAAAAACACACAGATAAAAAAAATGTAATCTATTTGGGTAATTTGAGATTTGAAGACGTCGTACCGTATCTCAAAGGCAGGTATTACTTCGTCCATTTATGTTTAGCAGATATTTGCCCTAATGTGGTGGTTGAGGCATTGTCTTTTGGATGTCCTGTCATATGTTCTAATGTAGGAGGGGCTCAGGAATTGGTTCAAGAGGATGGATTAGTGGCTAATTGTGATAGGAATTTTGTTTATAAAAGAAGACCGCAGAAGGTTAAAACCAGTTTAAAGCCTATTATTAGATGTTTGCGCAATGTTATCAAACAAGAATGGAATGTGAGTCGTGCAGATTTAGGCATGGATATTTGTGCCGAAAGATACATGCAGGTGTTTAAAAAATGTCTGATTTGATATCAGTTGTAGTCCCTTTATATAACTATGAACAGTATATTGCTGAAACTATAGAGTCTGTTCAGAAACAGACGTATTCCAACTGGGAATTGATCATTGTTGATGACTGCTCTAAAGACAAATCTCGTGATGTTGTTCGTCCATATCTATGTTCCAATATAAAATTAGTCGAGATGCCTGAAAATAAAGGGTACAGCACTGCTAAGAATGAGGGCATTGTTAATTCTTCTGGCAGATATATTGTAATGTTGGATGCGGACGATATGTTGTCTCCAAAGTCTTTGGAATATAGATTAAATTTTTTGAAGAAGCATCCAAAAAAATCATGGGTACATGGCAAGGCTTATGAATTTTCTAATACTAAACCATATGAGTTCATCTATAGGAAACGCAAAGCTATTCGAAGGCTTGAGAAGATTTTAAAGACCAAGAATTATTCCAATCTGTGGGAATCTATTCATGCACAGACAGTTATGGCCGAAAGACGAGTGTATGAGAAAGTAGGACTATATGAAGAATCTCTCAGGTCGATGTCTGATAAAGAGATGTGGGCTAGAATGATTAACAACGTAGGCATCCCTGGTTATGTCAACAAATTTGTGGCGTATTACAGACGGCATTCCAAGCAGATGCATGTTTCTAAATGGAAATTGAAGAGAGTTGATAAAATGATCAAACAAGTCAACAAGCTAGTTAAGAGCAGGCGAAAGGGACAGCTTGATGGAATTAGGAGGCTGGAGAGATGAGGGTTTCTTTTTCGGTAGACTTAAAACCTAAATCGGGTAAGCAAAATTTTGCCATTCAGCTGGCCAGAGCTATGAAACGAAAAGGCGTCAAGGTGACTCATAAGAATCCTCACGTTAATTTAGTGTTTGTTAAAGGGATACGAGAAGGATGCAAAAACATTTTGCGGCTCGATGGGGCATGGATTAACAGCAAGATGAATTCAACTGGCAAGAATAAAAAAATAGCCCGAACCATGAAAAAATGCGATGCTGTAATTTATCAAAGCAGATATTCTAAGAGAGTGTGCGAGTCGTTTATAGGTAAAAAAAAGCATAGGAGAATTATATTCAATGGCTGTGATCCAGCTTCATTTAGAAAATCTTATGAGCACAATAAACCTTATGTATTAGCTTGCTCTCGCTGGAGGCCACACAAAAGGCTTAAGGAGATCGTAGAGGGTTTTCTAGACAGTGGGCTGCATAGCTCGCATGACTTGTTTGTTTGTGGTGCTGATCCAGACTACAAAAAGGATCATCCTTCGGTTAGGTATCTTGGAAAGCAGCCTATAGATATGGTGTATTTATTAACTGCGGGATGCCATTTTGTGGCACATCTTGCTTCTTTGGATTGCTGTCCTAATTCTGTTGTGGAAGCTATTGTTGCTGGTAAAAATGTTTTACATGCTGATAGCGGTGGTACACACGAAATAGCCAAGAATAGTGGATATTGTATTAAAGACAAATCATTTGATTTCAAATTGTTTGATTTATATAAACCGTATCAGCTGGATCACGATGATGTGATTAAAGGATACAGGGTACTATCTGAAATGCCGACACATAACAGGTCTGATTTGCATATTGATGATATTGCTGATCAATATATTACGTACATAAGGAAGTTTGCGTGAAAAAGCTCAGTCGTGAAGAATTTATTGCACTTAAAAAATCTGATACTGTTGTGATTTTTGGTAGTGGTTATTCGCTTAATAAGATTAGTGAAGAGCAGTGGGACAAGATACGTACCTTCGATTCAATAGGGTTTAATTGGTTTTGTCATCATGATTATGGACCTACGTTTTTCATTCTACGAGAGCAGGCCAACACAAAGAAACGCAATTTGGCTACTGAAACCAGAGATCGTTTATGGAAAGACTTACAGAAAGAAGCATATGCGGACACTTGTATAGTTGTTCATGATTTGAAACATTCTCCGAAATCTTATTCATATGTCAAAAATACTAAAAATATTGCACAAAAAGGCATTATAGTTAACGACCGAAAAGGGAGATTGAGTCATAAGCAGTTTCGAGTAGACATATTTAATAAGGGAATTTATCACGGAAAGATCACTCTTAATAATGCTATACATCTGGCTTTATTTTTGGATTATAAAAAGATCATATTTGCTGGAGTAGACTTGTATGACTCCAGGTATTTTTGGTTGCATCCTAAAAAAACAAGAGTCAACATTAAACGTGCTGGAAAAAATAGACGATCTAAACATCCAGTTACTAAAAATGTGTTACGATCTATTCGTACTATCAAAAAGCATTTTAAGGTAAAGATGTATACTCTCAATAAAAAGTCATTGTTGACACGAATGATTAAGGCGATAGATCTATGAAAGCCGAATTTGAATATCAAGGCAAGACAGTCCAGTTTGCTTTACATAAAAATAGAAAGGACAAGATAGGTCGTCATTTACGAAGAAAGGGTACTTTTTGGGATATTCAGAACCTAGAGACATCTTTGCAATATTTGCCAAAACATGCTGTGGTTGTGGACTGTGGGTCCAATATAGGAAACCATGTTGTATTTTGGTGCTTACACGGACATCGGGTTATTGCTATTGAGCCACATCCTGTAAACTTTGGTCTGCTTAAAAAAAACATTAAATTAAACAATAGTGATGCTCAGGCTCATAAGGTTCTACTATCGGATTGTGAACGGCAATACAACTGCGTGGAAGCAAAACACAATTTAATGAAAGTTAATTTCAAGCTTTCTGCCAGTGGAAAATTTAGATCAGCAACTTTGGATGAAACTGTTCAAGGGCATGTTGATTTTATTAAAATAGATGTTGAGGGTTCTGAGTTAGAAGTACTCAAAGGAGCTGATAAAATTCTATCCCAGTATCATCCATTATTGTTTATAGAATATCATCCTTATAGAGACGAGTTCATTTTGGATAAATTAGTAAGATATTTGAAAATATTCAAATATACTCAAGGTCAAGATGTTTTATTTCATCATTGTTAATTATGAAAATCGCATGTTTAATCGACACCAAGGGCAAAGTGCAATACAACCGAGTGAAGGTTTTGCAAGCTTTGATGCCAGAGCATTCATTCGACATTCATATTGCTCGCAGAGGTTTATCTCTGTCTCATAAAAAGTATGATGTCGTTTACTATTTGTTATACTCTTTATATAACAAGTGTAGAGTTAAACATCCATACAAAATTTGTTCTATTACAAGTCATAAATGTCTGGATAATAAGAAAAATACGATCAGGATACTAAATCGTTTTGCAAAGGTTTCTGCTAATAGTAAATTTTTGTACAACTCTTTTAAGAAACATCATAGAAAAATGTTTTATATTCCTAATGGCGTTGATGTTGAGCATTTCAATGCGAAAGAGCCCAATTACAACCCGAAGGATATTCATATTGGATGGGTTGGTAATGTTGATCGCTCTACCAAGAATTATAAAAATATTGTGCTTCCTTTGCGAAAGAGATGCCCTAAGAATGTCAAAATGCATATTTGTGCTACTTTCAAGAGCAAAAGGTACAAGCGATCTAGCAAGAATATGCGTAGATTCTATCGCAAGATGGATTTCTATTTAGTGACGAGTGATACTGAAGGTACTCCTAATCCAGCCCTTGAGGCTGCTTCTTGCGGAGTTCCAATACTCACCACTCGTGTTGGAAATATGCCAGAGCTAATCAATGAAGGAGAAAATGGGTTTTTTGTAAAACATATAAATGTCAGGAGTTTTCTCAAGTTGTTTAATCGCATTGGTCGTATATCTCCTGAGCAGTACAACAAGATGTCAAAGCACATTGCTCGAAATATCAGAGCAGACTGGTCTTGGGAGCATAGGGCTCCTGTGTATAGGGAATTTCTTAATGTCCTCTAAAATCACCAAGAGAGAATATTTTAACCTCATTGGTTATAGCAGCAGTAAGGGAATATGCCGAATAAAGTCTATTATTTGTTTTCGTAAGGCTTTGAGCGCTATACATACAAAAAAGGTTATGTCTCATTATTCTAGTGCTTTTGGTATTGTCTCATCTCCACGAATATACAGAAAGCCCAATGCCCATTGTTGTAGATTTTGGTGTCATTGTTATCGCAATCCACAAGAATATTTTGGTGATAAGTCTGCGACTTTGATATCAGAATCTGACTTCATAGACCCTGTTAGTACCATTGTATTTCCCAGGACTAAGATGTCATGGGATTTCTTTTACTTCACCATCGGTGGTAAAGGCGGCAATACATACAAAGGCATAGCTAGGTTTGTAGATAGTTTGCCACTATTGTGCGGAAAATATCAGTTACGTGGTGTTGTTATTAAGTATGGAGCATTGCATAAGGGTTTTCATTTAAACAAGAGAAGAATGAAGATTCTCAATAAGTACCGTCATAGAATCAAATTTATAAATAGAAAGCTCAACCCTAGACAGATTGCTAAAATTATGTGTAAAACTCGTTTCGGATTTTTCCCCAACACTAATGATTGTAGTCCTTTGCTTATATCCGAAGCCTTGGTAAGAAATTGCCCAGTTCTTATTAATGAAAAGATATTGGGTGGATGGAAATACGTTAATAAGGCGACTGGTGCTATATTCAATAAAGAAAGTTTAGATAACAACATCAGATTTTTATTACGCCACGATTTTTCACCACAAGAAGAATTTATGAAAAACTATGGGTATAAAAAAACGTCAGAAAGACTTGCGAAGTTTGGTGCACAGCATTTTAGAACTTTTAGAAGATACAGTATGATTGGCTTCAAAGGTACGGAAAAAACCATGCAAGCAGTGATCAAGGAGGATTAAAATTGTCAGTAGAAGCATTTATCATTACTAATGGACGATCTACATTTAAGTACGCTTTGCGCTCTGTTAAATCACAGAGTATAGACGTAAAACATACGGTTATAAAAGATATGAAATGGGTTGATGCCTTGAACAAGTGTGTTGAATTATGTGAAGCCGATTGGTTTATACGCGTTGACGATGATATGTTTTTGCATCCTAATTGTGTTGAGTATATGGTTGGCAGAATTGAAAAGCATAATCGTACTGCGGCATATTCATGTAAATTATTTGAAGACTGGACACATACAATAGCAGGTAGTATTAAGCTGTATAACTTAGCTCTTGTCAAAAGAATGGGAGGTTTCAAGATCAATAAGCTTGGCAAAGTGGACAAGCCTTTTTCTCATAAGGCAAGAAAAATTGGTAGACCTGTGGTCAAAGACACAAGCGTTGTTGGTGTTCATGGATGTGGTTCTTGGAAAGAGCAAAAAAAATATAGAGCATTATGGCTCAGCAAAAACAGCAAGGTGTTTTATAAAGAGCCGCCTGCATATTTATTAGCACAAAAAACATATCGTAAATCACCAGAGGAGCAGTTTTTGTTAATCAAAAAATTGATGAGTAAAAACCGCCGAAGGAAAACACGATTTTTTAAGTTTCTTAAACAAAAAAAAATCCAGGAGAAGAGGAGAAAAAAATCGGCGTAATGTTTACTTTTGCAGTAATGACGTGTAACAGGCTATATTATCTAAAAAACTGCGTCAAGAGCATTATAGAATTCGTGGGATTGGACAATATAGACCTCCTCATTATAGATAGTCACACTCAAGAGAAGGGAACAAGTGAATATTTGTCTTCACTGCCTTCTGGCATCCATGTTAAAGTTTTTGACCATAGAAGCCCCAATGAGCTACATCGTGCTATGAATTATGCCATCAAATTCAGCAGAAAGAGAAATAACAAGTATGTGAACTTTATTCAAGATGACTATCAATATCTCTACGAGTTCCCTAATTTGTTATCTTTAGTTGAAGTTGCTTTCGATAAATATCCCGATGTAATTCAGCTGCAAACTAATCTTATATGGAAAAGAAAACATCATAAAATTGGTAAAGTATCTCGAAAAAGAGCAGGTGGTGCCAAATGGTATTATTTGCATAACAAGTCTCCTTGTGATAATGGATTTACTCGTGTTTCTACATATAAGAAGATAGGTTTATATCCTAAAAAAACTAGTATTCATGGGAAAGAGAAAGGATATCGATCTGGCGAAGCTTGGTTTGCTAGTAAGTGTAAAAAATACAAACGTATGCTTTTTTCTTGTCCGAATATGGGAATGATGATGGACTGTGCGTATGTGCGCAGAAACAAGAGAATAGGAAGATATTTTCCTCCTCCGCGGGAATATTATTTGAGGCCATTTTCGAATAGTGAAATTGAAGCTGTGAATGCCAGGTCGAAGGCTAACAAGTTTTGTTTCATAGAGGATATGATAGTCGCAGATGGATGGACTCCTGATTCTATGCATAAGAAGCACAACGAAAGAGATATAGTTGTAAAGATATGAGCAAAAATATTCACATTATGTGTGTAGTTATGACTCCCACATGGAAAAAGAAATATTCCTTTAGATGGGACTATTTTTTGATGACAAGATATTGCTTGAAGTCATTGCTCAAGACTGGTTTTTCTCCTGAGAATGTTACTTGTATAGCCTACAGCAAAAATCACTGTAATATTTTGAAATCAGAATTCGGCATTAATACAATGCGGGTTGCGAGCATACCCGCCGATTACGACAAAGTGATGTCTCAAAAACAAGGTCGTAAATTGTTTTTATACAAGCCATTGTGTTATAGCACACTAATGCCTGAGCCTATAGACGATAATACTATTATGGTAATGACTGATGTCGATGCTTTGTTCTTTGATGACCCTACTCCGTATTTTTCCAAGTTGACGTGTGATGTATGGAGTCATCATTCTTATAGATATTTAAGGCCCTCTCGTAAAAAAACTATGAAGAAAAATCATATTCGTCCTAACTTGAAAAAAATGAGTGATCTGGTTGGCTATTTTGGTAGTGAAAGTCAAGCGTATTTGTTTTTGAGATACGGAAAGAAATTACCTAAGCGCAGATTAACTAGCAGCATTGTAGCAATGCAACCTAATATTTATTCTTCGATAATTTCTACATATAGGCGCATGACTGATGATGTAATTAAAACACGACATCTTAAGGGAGATCAAGAAATGCTTGATGCTGCGGTGCATCACTTGGAGCTGTCGTATGAACCTGATCCTGATTTTTCGTGTGTGAAGCAGTACAGTGGAGGGGCCATGAAAAAGATAATGCAGAAGGATATAAAGAAGTTAGGGATTATGTATTAAATATGAATTTTGAAGTTGTGACAGATTTTCCTATTGCATATGATTCTCCAGATCATTTAGTCCCTTTAGGGACCAAAGAGGATAACTCTAGAAACAGCAGATTTCTTCGTAGGTGTTACGCCTTGTTAGAGGAAATGGGCAAAGAAAAAGGGCTCATCTTGGATCTCGGATGCAGCGGTGGGGGCTGTGTTGAAGATTTTTTTAATGATGGGCATGATGCATGGGGCTTAGAGGGGTCGGATTATTCTCGTAAACTTAAGCGAGCATCGTGGGCCACAATTCCAGATAGATTATATACATGTGATTTGTCTCGTCCTTTTCTGATACGTCGAGACGATTCTATTCTCAAATTCGATATCATATATTCATTTGAAGTTATGGAGCATATCACTAAGGCTAGATTGTCAATTTACTTTGCCAATATTTACAACCATTTGGCCGATGACGGTATTTTTATTGGTTCTTTTACATGTGTTAAAAGTAGGAAATTTCCAGATCATCATCAGTCAATTTTAACCTGGAAACAGTGGCGACGGCACATTATAAAGAGCTTAGGCATTTTTGAAGTTGTACACTTGAAGTGGAAGCATAGAGACTATCTACGATTTAGCCCTAAGCGTGACCATTGTATACCAATAGCATTTCGTAAAATACGACCAGGAACATACTAATGAAATATGCTTCGTATGAGTCTATGAGGCAGTGCGACAGTGTAGTTGTTCTTGGCGCAGGTCCGTCTATCAACGACAACATAGATCTCATTAAAAAATGGAAGGAGCAAAATAGAGCACTGGTCATTGTCTCTAACTATGTTTATCCCATGCTGGCCGACTACACTGTTTTTGTTAGTAGAAAGATATTCAGGAGCTATAGCAAGAAATCAGATGGGCAATTAATTATAGCACCATGGATATATGATAGGCTGGGAAACAAAGACAAGGAAGCTCTTAGTGGTGATACTTTAGTCATTAACTGCTCCACGAAGGGCATTCAGGAAGTTAGTCAGATCAAGATCAAGAAAAATGGCTGTATCCCCTTTGACCCAGCTAGTTCTGGATTTGCGGCTATCTTACTCGCATCTTTTTGTAAACCTCAGAAATTATTGATTGCAGGATTTGATGGTATTAAAAGGCATAAAGATAAAAAGATAACTCAAAAGTACTTTCATGGTAAGCATCGAAAACTTAAAGAATATACTCTACGGATAAGGATGCATCGGCTGTATAAAAGATATTTTTCAAAGCAATTGATTCCGTATGTTGTATCGCAAGGGACTGAAATATATGCTTGTAGTAGTGATCGTTTAAGAGGAATTAATCCCAAAGCGACTGGCATACAAATCTTATGAAAGAAATTAATCTGCCTACTGTTAGTTTTGATAAAGCTTGCAGAATTGAGCGTGTTTTAATATTGGGAGCTGGACCATCAGTCGGCAGGAATATTATATCGGCCAATTAGAATCTTAAGGTCACGATAATATGAGAAAAAAACTAAGACGGCCCTATATTAGAGCTTCTTTCAAGACTATGAGACAGGCTTCCCATGTAGCTGTTCTGGGTGCTGGTCCTTCGCTAAACAAAAACATACGCAAAATCAGTAAATGGGTTAAAAAGAACAAAGCTGTAGTTATAGCTGCTAATTACACTCATAGACTTCGTATTGATTATACGGTTTTTGTAGGACGGAAACTATTTTTGAAATATGCCGAATTTACGCCAGGAGTCATAATCGTATCCAATGGCATACCTGGGCGTTTCTTTGAACATAATCGTAGTCTTAAAAACAGAGTTATGCGTATCACATATAGACGAAGACCAGTTGCTTGGGAAGTTCAGGAAATAAAAGTGGATGACAAAGGCCGTATTAATCATAACCTGCCGAGTGCTGGGTTTTCGGCTATTTTGCTGTCTATATTTTGTAGACCACAGCAAGTGTTAATATCTGGATTTGACGGCCCTGTGATACATAAGGGTAATTACTATATGGATCATTTTTTTCATGATCATAAACTTATGGACCGCAAAGCTGCTCATAACATAGAACATGTAAGAAAGTATTTTGGATTTCAGCTAATTCCTTATTTGCAGAGCAGAGGTATATCTGTCGTTGCATTTGATAACGATATGCTTAGAGGATACATCGCTGAAGAATTAGGAATTGCTACATCTGTGAAAAAAAGAAGCATAATATCTACTATTCGTAATTTTCTATGTGTTTAACTATAAAATCTGCACTGCCTTTCTTGTAGTAAAGATTACGTGTAGAATAGTGACTTGATAGCGATACTGTAATGGCCTTTTCGATATCTTCTCTAACGCATTCTACTTCTATTGTATTTTTATTCTTCTCTCTATTCAATTGTCTAGTTCCTATATTAACTACAGGGACTCCGAAACTGGCAGCTTCTCTAATACCTGCACTGGAGTTTCCTATCATACATGAACAATGAGCCATCATTCTGATAAAATCACTCAAAGGGGCATGTTTTATCGGGATACAGTTGTCATGTTTTCTTTTAATGCCATCTACTATGTGTGATGAAAAAGCATCATTATTAGGATATAGCACTATGCACTTTTTATTAAATGATAATGCCACCTCTAAAACTAAATCCATATCAATGTCATTTGGTTTGGTAGTATCAGGGTGAACGCATATTAGGAAATATTCTTCATGGGGTTTAATAGGAATATGATTCTTATATTTTTTGTGCAGCGATGTAACGTCAAAATAATCACCAGTGTCCATGCTTTTGATATTCTCTACGGAGGGGCACCCCGTCCAAAATATAGATTTAGAATTGGTCATAGATTTGATACGAATAGCTGCTTTTTTGGTAGATGCGTAGTGGACGTCAGAGCATAAAGAGATTATATCTCTGGCGACATTATCTATTGATCCTGATAGTTCTCCACCTTGAATGTGTAAGACAGGAATATTCATCATTTTGGCAGAGAGTACCGCAGGAATCATGTCAAATCGGTCTCCAACGGCCAGTATTATATTGGGTTGATGTTTGGCATATATAGATGAATGTTCAATAAGAGACAGAGCTGATGTTTTTACCATTGATTCTGGTGTGTCGTTTGATAGGAGGCAATCTATTTGTGATAAGATGTTGAATCCATCGTTCAAGATATCTTTGTAAGGAGCACCATATCTTTCTAATACCATGGAAGAGCTAACGACGATATGTATATCTGCACTTAGCTTCTCTAGGATAGGCTTGAGCTTGGAATAGTTAGTTCTGTTGCATATTGGGACTATAATTCTCTTCAATATGATAGCCATCTGGATCTATATAGTTGTCGGACATCTTGTTCTTCTTCAAAATATTCCATTTGGAAATTGTCCGTCATAAGAGTAATTTCGTCTCTAGTATTACAAATCCTTTGCAAAACAGTTGGATCTGCTGAGAATTTATTATCTCGTCCAGGTAGATTGTTGTCCGTAGTAAAGTGTTTCTCTACGAAGTCACAGCCCTGACATATGGCATAGATTGCAGCTGATGTTCCTGTGGTATGATCGCTGAATCCACGAGACAATGCGAATTCTTGTAACGCTTTTATTTTGAGAAGATTGGCTTTTTCTTTAGGGCAAGGGTACATGCTGACACAATGCATAAGAGTATGTGAATCACAATGTCTGGTTGCTTCTACAATCTCTTCTTCCGTGCTTGCTCCAGTAGAAATGATTATATGTTCAAATTGATTATTGCAATGATCTAATAGCGATAAATTTGATATTTCGGGGCTAGGTATCTTTATGATATCCATGTATCCGAAAGGCAATTTATCTAGATCTTCCTCATTGAATACGCTTGCCATGAACTTTATATTACTATCTGTGCATTCTTTAAAAAGCACTCGTAGCTGCCTGTCACTGAATTCTGCTTTTTCATAAAGTTGTCTTCTGCCGTCTGAGTCCCACGGTCCAGGTTTCAGATTTTCAACTGACCAGACTTGAAATTTGACATAATCAGCTCCGCAGCTGGCTGCTGATCTAATCATCTGGATAGCCAGATCGATATCTCCTAAGTGATTCCATCCAATTTCTGCAATGATATTAGTCCTATGCATGATAGTTAGCCTTATATAATTGTTCACACATTTCAAAATCTTCTTCTGTGTCAATATCGAAACACTGTGATTGGTTTATTTCTGAAAGATAAGGATTGTTGGGAGAATAATCCCATATCTGTCCTGCAAGTAGTTTGTCTTTATCGATGATGTGAAATACATGGGCCATCTTGTGGATTGGCTGGACATATTTAGTTGACACTCTGGTAATATCTTCTACGTTAATAGGAACATCATTATGAAAAAACAGATCTTTGTATTTGATAACTGAGGTCATGCTCTTTATTTGTTTATTAGATTGAAAATATTTGATAGCTGTTTCATATACTGATGGGGTTGTAAACGGCAAACAAGGATTCATGATCATGATATATTGTGTGTCTAAAAGCTTATAATGCTCAAATGCTATATGGTGCGGTTGTTCTCCCTTCTGGACGGAAGATTTTTTTCTAGGCAATAGTTTTATGTTGTCTGCGTATAGGTCATATGTGGATAGAATTGGCGCATCACATGCTGCCAGATATTTTTCGGGCCATTTGATTTCTGAGAGCTTACTCAATGCAATGTTTAGCAAGGTGGTATTTCCGAAAGGTCTGATGAGTTTATTTGGCACTCTGGTTGAGGCGATCCTGGCATTGATTACAATGGCTAAACTTCTCATAGTGTATAATATCATTAGGAACTATATTGGTAATTATACATGAGAGATGAAACAAAGATAGATAAAATTACTAATATTGTGCGAGATAAGACGGTTATATTGTGTGGAAATTCACCAACTCTGTCTTTTTTAGTACGTAATAGAGAAATTCTCCATAATGACAAAATATCCTTGTGTGCAGTAAATAAATGGACGGGAATTGAAAAAGACCTACATAGACCAATGGATATAGTTTGTTTGGGTCGTAATCTAATAGAATCTCATAATGTTGAGTTTTCATTTCGGGGCAATAACCTCATGATTCCTGTTGTGTCGAGCATGAGGACTTCACGATATAAGCAACAAACAAAAGACCGCATAGAATTTTTAAGTAAATGTGATGCTGATTCAGTGGCAATAGCCTACACTAATAAACAGGATGGACCACATCGCAAGAAGAAACTTCAATTTTTTCGTCTTGATACTCCACAGATGCTCTGTTTGTGTGTTATGTATGGCAAGCCGAAAAATATTTTTATGTTTGGTTGTGACAACGGCCCGATGGGTATTACTAAAGATTTTGAGGAAGCAGATAAAAAATTTAGTCATTATGGCCATCGTATCAATAACTTCTGTGCCTACTATAAATCCACGGATTTGATGAATAACAAAATGAGAGTAGCCATGGGCCGTATGGCTAATTTGTTTGGGATTGAAATACCTACTTATATTATTGGGCTTCATTCGGGGTATGATTTTACTGAGAGGATTACTAAAGAACATGCGTTAGATATGATTGTAAGGGGAACATGATATACATCAAACAGTATGGGGCTAAAAGAACTGGGACTAACTTCATAAGATGGGTGTTAGAGGTTAATTTTCTACAAATAACGATCTTAAGCAGCGTCCTTGGCTGGAAGCATGCTCCGCATCCTGAGTCCATTGACTGGTCAGGAAAATCGTGGGATTCAGATCCAGAAAAAGGTGCTCGCATTAGTAAATTGGCAACTAAAGGAATCAAACAAGCATATGCAAATAACGAAATTAGATATGCAATTAGTGTTAAAAATCCGTATGCCTTTTATATCAGCAATTTAAAAGAAAGAACTCGTAAAAGCCCTAAGCAATTTAAGAAGTTGCTAAAAGACATAAAGCTTTCTGAACAACTTATTGCAGAATGGAATAAGCTATATCGCAGTTGGTATGCTCTAACTGAGAACAATAATCTAGCATACATAATAAGATACGAAAGCTTGATGAAAAATTCTTGCAAAGAGATTAGTATGATGGCTTCTGTATTTGGTTTAAAGCCTTTGGACGAGTACAGGCTGCCAACGGGCAGTCTGCCTGCGATGAACGATAACAATTGGCGCCAAAAGATGGTTCTTGACTCTAAATACAAGAGATATCGTACTAAAACATTTGATGCAAATTATTATACAGATGAGCGATATATGGATTATTTTGATGACAATATGCTGAAGTATTTTAGATATATTATTGATGCCGAGGTCGCCGCCAAACTTCAATATAAGGTTTTGTAAATGAGAGTATCAGTAGAGCCAGAAATAGAAGATTATGCCCCTGTTGCTTATTTAAGTATTATTGAAGCGCTGAAATCACAAAATGCTTCATTGTGTTTTTATAGATTGCGCAAGAAGATCAAAAAGAAACGAAAACAATACCTCAAATATCCTGTTTTGACTGAAGAGATTGCCCGCCAAATGGACCTTTTGGTTGTTTTTAGTCCTTATGCGACCAGCCACAAGGCCAAAGCATGGAGCGATAGACATAAAGTACCTATGCTTCATTTAGAAAAGGGTTTTCTTCCTAAGTCCGTGTTATGTGATGTTAAAGGATTTTGGGGAGAGGCTAGTATTACAAATCATACCACACGTCTTCTCAACAATTGCTTAAGTGAAAAGTGCATAGAGTGGACTCGTCAATACAAAAAATTTCTTGTTTCAAATAATATAAGCAAAAGAAAACAGCCATCAGACCACCCAAACATTGACAAAGGCTTTGTATTTCTTCCTATGCAATATATGAGTGACCAAAGTATTTTGAGATTTGGCAATTTGCCATATCCTAGATTTGTAGGCAAAGTTGCTAAATTTTGTGCTAAGAATAACGTACAGCTTGTCGTTAAGAAGCATCCGCATGCGTACCGCAAGGAACCCAAAAAGGTAGATGCGATGCTAAAGAAAATGAAAAAGAGATTTGGAAGCAGATTCATTGTGGCTGATGGATCAATACATTGGTTTTGTCAGAACTGTTTATTTATGGCTGGAATGAATACTGGATCTATCATTGATGGTTTGCTAAATGGTATTGTAATATCTCATTGTGGTCAGTCCATTTTTATGAATAGCGGGGCAGTCATACATGATGATGATGTTTATGCTGGACTTCAGAGGTGTCTAAATATTTCATCAAGAGACAAAGTGCATATGCAACAAAGACAAAATGCAATGATTTATTTTCTCTATCATAAATATCTGTTGCTGGAAGAAGATACTCATAATAGCAAGCTAAGTAACGCAGATAAGGTTCGTAAACAAATAGAAAGCATTTAAATGCGGAAGCATGTAGATAAATCTAAACAAAAAGAACTAGAAAAATACTTATCTTCTTGTGAGATGGATTTTGATAAATTGAAGCAATTGATTTCTGCTGGCATCAAAAAGAAGGTTAAGCCAACAGACAAACCAATTTCTTCGTATGCTTTTCGTAAGGGGCTATATTTGGGTTGTCCTGGCAAGGATATTTACTTTGCACTTAGTTGGCTTGATGAAGATCAATTTACAGAAATAGCTGAGTTGTTATCACAACAATATCCAGATAAAGCTCCAGGTGGACATGTTCATACTGCTGCGTGTATTAGATATATCTACGGCTGTTTTGATAAGCAAGGCTGTTTGTTGTCCAAAAAACATACGCAAATGCTTTCTAACGAAAACTGGACGAGACCAGAAGAATTTATGACTAAAGTTAATCATTTTTTTGAAAAGCACAATAAGTCTTATGGACAGGTGCTTTATCATGAAATGAAAGCACATCGTCTTGGTGATTCGGCAGTGATTAAAAAAGATCCATCTCTATTGGAACCTATGTTGGATCATTATCTTGCTTCTAGAGAAATAGCACTAAAGATCAAATGCTGGAAGCAAACTTTCACTCCTTTGTATTGGGCGGCGTGTTATTTTGAGAAATTCGATAAAGGTAAAGCCACACATTATCATAAAAAAAGCATTAAGAATATGGAGAGGTACTGTCCCGATGCAAGAGAAGGGTATCGAGAAAAAGCAATACACTCTATTTCATATATCAAAAAGCATTCTGATGCTAAGTCGTGGAAAAAGTACAGATCAATGATCAAGAAATGTAAGAATAAATGTCTAGTAAAAATAAGGAACAAATTTTGATGAGAAAATTTCATAAACGATATGACTATATGATTAAGTTGATCTCTCAACAGATTGATCTAGAAGATAAGACTGTGGTTGATTGTGGTTGCGGCGAAGGAGATGGCACCAAGATGCTTGCCAAAGTTTTTGGAGAAGTCATAGGCATTGATATTGATAATGAATGTATTCGTACAGCAAAGAAACATGTAAAAAATGCAAATTTTGATCTTGGATCTATCACAAAGATGAAACTGGAAGACAACGTAGCTGATGTTTTTATATGCTCTGAAACATTAGAGCATCTTAAAAAAGCGGAATCAAAATGTGCTGCTCAAGAGATATACAGAACCTGTAAGGCAGGAGCGTATATCTGCATAACTGTCCCAGAAAACAAAAAAGAATGCCTAAAGAAGAAAGGCCATAAACAGTTTTTGAGCATTAAAACTCTGCAAACTCATTTTCCGACATGTGAGCTAGTTTCTAAGTCAGTTTTTATAAAAAGCCCTAGTCGTAAAGGAAGAGGCAATCTCGTGGCGCTGTTCAGGAAGGACACATGAAAGCAGTATACGTATTTGACGACTGGGACAAAAGGGGAGGGCCTCTGTTTGTTGTCGGCCTATTGCTGAAAATGTATGGCAATGTGGTTTTTGAGAAATATGATGGGCAAGAGGAAGGAGTTTTGCTTAGCTATAATAGCATTCCTGAGGGTCTGCCTGCTAGTCTACGAAAAGTGTTATTCATTGCTGGTTATTCCTTAGCTAGAAACAGAAAAGCAGCCAGCAATGGATTGCCTCGCAAGAATCCATGGAAAGAAATTGATCATGTTGTATTCAATTCTCATTTAATAAAAGCAATATCTCTATCAGGCTATAAAGACATAGGAGAGCGTTCTGTTATACATGTTGTAGGAGGTGCTCATGCAGATGGCGAGGCTATGAGGCCAAAAGAAAAGGGTCGCAGTTTATTAAATGATGAAATACATTTTATGGCTATCGCGAAATGGTGGAAAGAAAGAGCAGCGTATAAACGCAAGAAGCAAACTTTAACTCTGTTTAATAATTTTATTCTGAAAAAATATCCTAATTCAGTACTACATATGCTGGGGAATGTGGAAGAAACCAAAAGACATGACAATATAATTTTTTATAGAAAATCTTTCCACAACACGACCATTCCTAAGATATACAACAAGGCTCATATTCAAATTATGTTGAGTGCTTTTGAGAGTGGCCCTATGACATTAAGCGAATCTATGCACTATAGAGTTCCGTTTGTGTGCTCCAATAATTCATGCGGCAAAGAGTTTATTAAAAGAGTAGATGGCATATGCGGAGAAATGGTTAACACAGACAGGCTGATTAGGACTGCTGATGATTGTGTGCAGTTCAGGCCCATGACGGACAAATTATTCTATAACAAAAAAAAGTTTCGATACAGCAGAATAATGAACAAGATAGAAAAAGTTGTCAACGATTATGACACTTATACTTCTTGGAAGTGGACTAAAGATTTTAATTATCAATCTCAATGTGATAAGTGGCTTAAGGTTTTGAATGACTCCTAAGCAAACACACAGACATCTTATAAGGCATACAGCTGGATATCTCAGGCTTATAGATCCTCCAGGTTGTTTTGCAGAATTTGGTGTCAAGCAAGGTAGTTCGGCAGCAATCATGGCAAGTGTTCTGAAAAAAAAGCAAGGCTATCTATTTGATACATGGAAGGGATTTCCTTCATTTGGCAAAGAAGATATGCCTGATCGGTTTAGTAGAGGGTACTTGAGAGTTAAGATGAAATGTGCTAAAAATACACAAAACGACTGCGTTGACAATTTGAGGGGTAACGGAGTTCTTGACAGGTGCAAAATGATTAAAGGTGATATTTGTGAAACTGTTCCTAAATTCTTCAAAAAGAACTCTGATAAGAAATTCTGTATGGTTCACATAGATACAGATTTGTATGCTCCAGCCAAAACATCCCTGGAATGTGTTTGGCCTCATATGGTTGATGGTGGATTGGTATTTGTCCATGATTATGGATCTAACAAATGGCCAGGAATTAAAAAGCTTATAGATGAATTTGTGAAAACCCAGGATGTCTCTGTTTATAACTCCTTTTCTATTCCATCTATTTTGCTTGCTAAATCTGGCGATTATGATTTTTCAGAATATCACTATAAATTAATAGGCACTTTGCCATGAGTGAATATGAAAAGTGGAGTCAGTATAAGTTGGGTGATATCTCATGGATTAAGAATAATCAAGCCCATCCGCACAGGTCTATATTCACTAATTGGGTTGTAAATAGCAATATAGAATCTGTCGTTGAAGTCGGCCCAGGAGAAATGATTGAATATCGTGCAATATCTGCAAAAAAAGATATAGATTATGCTATTGTAGAAGTTGCTGAGTTGTTCATTAACAATTGTCGTAAATCTTTTCCTGAGGTTGTCATACACGAATCTAATATAGAAAACCTTAATATTGATAATAGATATGATGTGGTTTATGCCGCTTCTGTTATTGAACATTCTAAAGATGTATTTGCTGCAATAAAGAATATGATGAAATTAGCTGATAGGTTTCATTTTGTTTTGTTTAAGTGGTCTTATGACGGAGGGCTTAAATCTTTTCATAAAACAAAAAAGCGCAAGAAACCACGTCGATACAAATACTGGTCAACTTCTTTTAATATATACCAACTTATAGAACTGATAAAGAAATATGGCACCATTGAGTGTTGTTCTGTAATATCATCTAAGAGCGGCAAGTTGGTTAATTTTGATGATTATGCAGCAGGCAAAAAAGGCAAAAGCAGAGGAGACTATTTAATCATTAGCGGAAAAACCAATGTATAAAGTGGACAATTTTTGGAACCTCAGCAGTGTAGGGGTCCTATGTAGGGGAAAGTCACTTAAGTATGTAGGCGAAGCACAGCATTTGTTTGAGCATTGTTTTATTGTAGGACAGTTTGAAAATGCCCTAAAGAGGATTGGCAAGCATTTGAAAAATCAAAAAATAGTACAGGTTGTCAATAAGAGTACTATTCAAACCAAAAAGTCTGTATGTCAAAAATATGGGATAGTTGATGTGCAGTGCAATTTTGACGGATGGAAAACCAGAGAGATTTCTGTTAATAAAAAAGCACTATTCAAAAAGATTGTGCGGGCCAATCCCTGGATGACAGTTCATTTGGCTCCTCCTGGTATAAGGGAAAGACGAGGAGAAACTGTTGATTGGGCCACTACGGGCATTTATACGATAGATTTAGCTGCTTTTTTGCAAGTGAAGAAAATTGTGGTGGTGGGCTTAGACTTCTATGAATCAGACTATTTTATTTCAGAGCGTGTTAAAGCCTCCTATAAAACCAATCGCAAACGATCTAAGGAAATGAGAAAGTACTTTAATGCGATTGTAGACAGAGACAAACAAATAGAATTTGTTGTATACACCTCAAGTAAGAGGCTAAAAGAAAAAGAAAATCTATCCATCGTAAGGACTTGACATGAGCAGGGAAGGCATTTCAGTAGGCAAGAAAATTGTACTAAACACCAATGATCTGTATTTTCAGATATGTCCGATAGCGCATAACCCAGATCTCTGGAATGGTGACTGTAAGGGCATGATTAAAAACTCTCCACATGTGCAATTTTTGCGTGAATATGAGAAAATGGGAAAGAGAGAGCTATTCAAGCCAAATAATATTAAGCAAACTAACTACCACAACATGTTTAAATATTGGGACGAAATAGGATACGGACTTGGTGGCAGAACATATAAGTATATTCATATCAAGGCAGCCAGATTAGCTTCAGTATACGATGATATGCGATCATTTGGATACAGAAAAGGCAGCAGAATACAAGTTCTGAAAACATGCTTGTGGACCAGTAGAGGGTTTTCGGGACGGGAGGAAATCGATGGAATGGAAATATTTCACGGCCACCATCGTACTGCATGCGCTTATGTTTTAGGCATAGAAAAAATTTATGCACATCTATGTAAGGACAAAGCCAGGGGTTCTAAGCTATGGGTTCAGAAGTTAGATAATATGAAAGAAAAGCCATGACAGGCAAAGTTATTATTGGAGGTGGCTTTTTTACGCATGAAAAAATGTCTTTTAATAAGCTTTTATGTCGAGATAAAGAATTTACGATAAAAGTTCTAGACAGATCCGATATTGTCAAGCCCAGGATGAAGATTACGGAAGATTACGTCATCCTTTTCGGGATGAAAGGAATTGAGAGAATGTTGCGGAAGATGAGATGCCCGCCTAAGAAAATATGGTCTGCAATACAGAAATTCTTGTCAACTATTCCTTCTAAAATACCCCTGATTGTAGTGGACGACTATAGTTTAAAGATGTCAAGCACTTATAGTGCAAAAAGCATGTCATATTTGTTTGACAATTTCAATATTAAGTTGTATTTATTGCGCGAATATCTCAAGACAAAAACATACCCAAGCAAGGTAATATCTTTTAATCTTCCTGCGGATGATTACACCAGTATGGCGGTAGATTCTCATAAGAAAGGTTTAGATGTCTTTTTTCAAGGAAATTTGTCTAGCGATGATCGATCTAAAACCCTACAAAAAATTGCAAAACACACTAGAAAATTCAGATGCCATTACAAGCCTATGACGGGAGGGGTTAAAAATACTAAGGATAGACTACCATTTAAGAAGTTTTTGAAAAAACTAGCCTCTGCTCACTGTTGTTTGCATTTCGCTGGCAGCGGCTATGACTGTTATAGATATCACGAGATCGCTTCTGTAGGATCTATTATTGTATCTCCCGATTATGACATTGCCATGAGGTATGATTATGTGGATATGCACAGTTGCATAAAGTACAAATCTGTTAAGGATCTCAAAGATAAACTTAATCGGGTATTAGAGTCTGAGCAATTATTGGCTAATTTACAGAAAAATTCGATGAATAATTTTAGACAATTTCATACCTGCAAGGCCAGACATGCAGAGCTTAAAGATCTGATTTATAGAGCAGTGCAATGAAATATGTAGGCATTAAAAACAGTTACTATAAAAATCGCATGATCGAGAAAGCCAAGAAATATGGTAATAAGGTCACTATAGATTTGCCGTGTATGTGTCCTGACTGTGGCAGACATAGAAGAATATTACAATTGTTTGACAAGGGCATTAAACAAGTGAGAAAAGTCAAAAGAACGGAATATTACAAATTTAGTAGAGCTACAGGGAAAGACGATCACGCCATATCTCGTAAATTACGCAAATTTTTGGGTCTATATAAATCTATCAAAAAGAATGGATATAATTATGCTAAGGGATATATCATTTTAACTGAGGATGGCACAAGATTGGATGGATCACATCGTGCATGTATAATAGAACATCTAAAGTTTAAAAAGATAGACGTCATTATGATGAACTGGAGATCTCTATTCAAGAAGTCCGAATTACGAGATGTTTATGCACATATAAAATCACAGAAAAAGAGGTACAAATGTTGAAAGTTTTGCTGCTGACCGACAAGCCGAACTGGGCGTATCATAGTATCGCAATAGGGCTCGTGAAATATAATACTTCTGATGTCTCATTAAAAATAATGCACATCAAGGGCAATGAGCACAAGATCAAGAGAAGATACAAGAGATATGATCGGGTATTAGTTATGGGATGGCAGAACTTTGAAAGAGTGTCATTTCTAGACAAGTCTAATACTATGGTTGGAATACACTCTTTTCATGGATGGGACAAGAAAAAATCAATGCCCATGAAAGAAGCTAAGCCTCCCAGGAAGCTAATAGACTTTCTGTCTTCCTTTCATTCTGTTAACGCTATTTCGTTGCGTTTATATGGGTTATTTAAGAAAAGATTAAACAACATATATTACACTCCTAATGGAGTTGATACTGAAATTTTTCATCCACCTACTCATGATATAAATAGGAAATTTACAGTTGGATATTCTGGGTCCAAGGCTCATGATTGGAGAAAAGGCGTAACTAAATTCATTTTACCGTCCGCGAAAAAAGCGGGAGTTAAAACTAAGATTGCTATGTTAAGCACTGATAAGTACATTCCTTTGGAAGAAATGCCTAAGTTTTATCACCAAATTGATTGTTATATTTGTGCATCTTCATCTGAAGGAATGTCATTGAGCATGTTAGAAGCTGGTAGCTGCGGTTGTCCGCTTATTTCTACTAGGGTTAGTGGTACGGAAGAACTGATAATCGACGGATATAACGGATTGTTGGCTGACAGAACTGTAGATGATATAGCTATGAAAATATCTGTTTTGAAGAAAGATCCCTTTTATTTTAGTGCTATGAGAAAAAATGTCCGAAACCATATTGCTAGTAAATATTCTTGGGCACATACTATAAAGGAATGGGTTACTTTCTTTAAGAGCTAAAGGGTTTTGATGGTATATGTAGTAAGTATTTAATATGATCAACATTACACACAACGGAAAACCCATACAAATAGATGGCCAAGAGTCTATCGCAAAAAACAAATTTAGGGTTTTGCTGGTCTATCCAAACTTGCCGTTAATGCTGGTCCCCCCACTGGCAATTGGATTATTCACTAGAATATTGAAAGATTATGGCTATGAAGTAGAGCTGTTTGATACCACTTCCTATATCGCAGAAGAAAATTCGAGCCCCTCTAACAGAGTAAAATATTTGCAAGCCAGAAAATTTGACTATAAACATGATCTTGGCGTGGCCATAAAAGATAATTTGTTGGGTGATTTTAGAGAGAAAGTTCTAGAGTATAAACCTCACGCAATGATTGCGTCTGTAGTTGAAGATGCTTTCCCGAAGATGATCAGGATGCTTAAATGCGTCAAGGATCTAAATGTTCCTCATATAGTTGGTGGCGTTTTTCCAACAGCTGCCCCTGAGAAGTGTATAGAGTTTGATGAAGTCAATATGATTGGACAGGGAGAAGGAGAAAAAACAATTATCGATTTTACAGAGGCTGTAAGGTTAGGCTTGTCTATGACTAATATATTAGGAACATGGAATAAGGATGAATCTGGAAAGATACACAAGAATCCTCAAAATGGTCTGATTGACATTGATATATCCAAACCAGACTTCAGTTTGTTTGATGGTGAGCGATTTTTTAGGCCCATGGGTGGTCGTATATTCAAGACCATCCCCGTGGAGAGTTACCGCGGCTGTCCTTATAAGTGCACTTTTTGTAACTCTCCTATGCAAGTTTCATTTTCCAAAAATACTGGACAGGGCGGTTTCTTGAGAAGAAAATCTATGCCTGTGTTGCGAGACGAATTAAAAGAACTAATAGACATTTACAATCCAGAATTTTTGTACTTTATTGATGACAGTTTCCTGGCTCGGCCTCCTAAAGAAGTAGAAGATTTCTGTGAGATGTATAGGGAGTTCAGTCTACCTTTCTGGTTTAACACGAGACCAGAAGCTTGTGAGCCACATATCTTGAAGTGGTTGAAAGAGATTGGGTGTTATAGAGTTTCTTTCGGTATTGAATGTGGTAATGAACAATTTCGCAAAAAGATACTGAAGCGATATGTTAGTAATGACAAACTTGTAAAACACTTCAATATAATAGCTGAGAGCGGTATAGCATTTAGTGCTAATCTAATCATTGGTTTCCCTGGTGAAACTCGTAGTTTGATAATGGAAACTGTAGATTTGGTACGTCGTATATACGGATATGACACTATTACAGTAAGTATGTTTACGCCGTATAATGGTACTGAGCTTAGAAAAGTTGCAGTTAATAACGGTTGGCTGGATGATGACGCGATTACAATACACACTACATCTCAGTCTATGTTGAGCATGCCAGAACCTTATGTAAGCAAAGAAGACTTAGATGGATTGATGAGAGTTGTCCCGTTGTATTGTTATTTCCCAAAATCAGAATGGCCAGAACTTAAGATAGCTGAAACGAATGATGATGAAGGCAACATGGTTTTGAAACATTACTCTGAAATATATAACGATAAATTCCTTAAAGAAAGCCAAGACGACAACAAGGATTATATAACTATAGATGGCGCTACTGGGTGTAAATCTAATCCGAAAGATTCTTTCAGGATTAGCACCTCTAGGTTGAGTGCCGCTGACATAGAAATGCTTACTGTCAAGAGTTACTAGTATGTCCAAAAAAGTAGCGTTTAAGTCACTTTTAAATAAGCACTCTGGCAAGGGTTTTTTAATCTATTGCCCAGGCAAAAATATCACCGAATGGAGAGATTCGGTGAATGCTTTTGTTGCCCATAAGGGGCTGTTGGTAATTGGCTCCAACAAGATCACAGATTTGATTGCTCCTGACTATCATATGTTCACCAACAATGACAAATATGAAAAATACGGTAATCTTGTACGTGACGATTCTACTCTGCTAATAGGCAGCCATATGAATGAAGCTCATATCCGCAAACATGCTCCTAAAGAGTATGTTCATGTGCAATATACCGATAGAGACAAAAAGGAGCCCATTAGTTACAATCGAAAAAAGGATATAATACAAGGTTATTATCGTACCTCTGGTAATCTGGCGATAATGATATGTCATCTAATGGGTGCTAAATCCATCTATATTGCTGGTATGTGTGGATTTACATATCAGTACGATGGAGACGTACACTATTATAAGCCCGAAATCAAAAGAGACGTTAAGACTAAAAAGGAATGGACTAACAAATATGATAAGCCTGTCGCTAAAGCCCTTAAAAGGTTAAAGGCTTATGGCGTAGATTTCAAAATTGTAACACCTACTATATATAAGGAACACTATGACGGCAGTGTGATTAGTTTATGATAATTTCTATCCTTGATTGTAACCATGGTTTTTTTGAGCCAGAAGAAGAAGCAGCAAATAGCCTGTTAGCGTATTTGTTGTTTCCTGGTAATTATAGCTCAAAGTCTGATATTATAGTTGTTCAAAGAACACAAGTAGATAAAGACTTAATAGAGAAGTTTCCGAAATGCAAAGTTGTTGTGCGGTATGGAGTTGGTCTAGATAATATAGACATGAAAGAGATGCAAGAGAGAGGCATTGAAGTAATTAACTTTCCTGGTTTTTGCACTCAAGAAGTTGCCACACATACCCTGGCTTTAATACTGTTCTTGCATAGGCGTCTCTACGCTTTTAAACAAGACGGCGAGTGGGGCAATAGCTCACAAATTATTTATGCAAATGCTGACACGGTTGTTGGTATTGTCGGAATGGGTCGTATTGGTAGTTTAGTGGCAAAGTATCTGCAAGCGTTAGGCTTTATGGTTGTTGCTTTTGATCCTTATGCAGAGTCAGACGTTTTTAATTTAAACGGAGCAACAGAGTGTGTTAGTTTGGAAAAATTATTTCAAATGAGCAATATAGTGACTTTACATACTCCGTTGACCGAGGAAACTGAGGGTATGATCAACATGAATCTTTTTGGTTTACAAAATAACCAGAAAATTTCTATTGTTAATACTTCTAGGGGAGCAGTTATTAATCAATCTGATCTAGTAGAAGCTTTGGAAAAAAATATCATTGATAGTGCTTATATTGATGTATGTGATCCAGAGCCCCCTGATCATCACTTGTATGCAGTGCCAAATTTGTTTATTACTTCTCATTGTGCTTTTTATTCTGAGAGGTCTTTATTTATGCTGAAGCGTGATGTGATTGCTAAATCTGTGGAAAGATTCAATGATTTGCAAAGCCATACAAGTACAGTCGCCTAATGTATTTCAATATGGGGATGTCGATATAGGACAACCTAATCTTGATCAGTACGAAGTGTCTGTTCAAGTAGCGTACTCTTCAATATGCGGAACTGACTTATCAATAATTGACGGCAGTCTGTTGTATTATCAAGAGGATATAGCCAAGTATCCGATTATTACGGGACATGAATGGTGTGGTGTTTATGACGAACAACCTGTAGTTGGTTTGTGTATTTTGGGGTGCTATGACAATGCCTGTCTAGTTTGCAAAAAACAACAGTATGTCAGGTGTCTGAATAGGAAAGAAGTAGGGGTGATTAACAAGGACGGAGGTCATGCTGAGTATATTCATATGCCGCTATGGGCTTTGTTTCCCATTAGAAAAGTTGCTCCCGAATATGCTCTTATTGAGCCGTTAGCTGTAGTTATGCACGGTCTAGGTCGTATTTCTATAAAACCACATGATAGAGTCATGGTATTAGGACAGGGTAATATTGGTATTATTTGTTCAAAGGTTTTGAAGTTTAATGGTATCGAGCATGATGTTTATGATCCGAAATATCACAGTAATAGACCTAAAATGGATGATTACGACTTCCTGATAGAATGTTCGGGAGCATCAGATGTCTTGTGTGAATTTATTGATAAAGCCAGCGGAACAATATTGGCATTTGGTTTTGAGTATGATGATATATCGCCTGGACAGCTCGTTACTCAGGAGATTAATTTCATTTCATCACTTGGAAGTACAAAAGACGATTTTAAAGATGCTATTAATATGCTGCCATTTTTGCACTTGGATCATTTTTCGGTTATGCCTTTGTCAAAATTTTCTGATGCTATATCGCTTGGTGGAAAAGTTGTGTTAAAACATTGAGGTATAAACTATGAATTGTATCGGTATTATTCCCGCGAGATATAAATCAACTAGATTCCCTGGCAAGCCTATTGCGGACATAGAAGGCAAACCTATGATATGGCATGTCTATAATTCCGCTATTAAATGGGGAGGGTTTAGCGAACTACTAGTTGCGACAGATGACCGTCGCATTCAGTCCGCTTGTTTGGAATATAATCTTCCCTGCGTCATGACTCACCCATATCACAAAGATTGCATCGATAGAGCGGCAGAGGTAGCAATGCATGATCGCTACGAGAGATTTGACAGATACATAATCATACAGGGCGATGAGCCGTTTTTCGACTACAGAACACTAGATGCAGATTATTCTCCATCGGTAGTTAATTTCTATACTAAAGTAGCTGATAAATTAGAACTAGAAGATCCTAATGTCGTGAAGGTTGTAGTTTCAAAAAGCTTACGGGCTATATATTTCTCCAGGCATAGCATTCCTTATCATCATGGAGTCACTATGAAAAGTGATGATCCTGTGAACATTGATAAGCAGATAGGGGTATATTCGCTATCACGTGAAGCCTTAAAGCAGTTTAGTGTCCTGGGTATGTCTTACTTAGAAGGAATAGAAGGTATCGGCATGTTGAGATTTTTGGAAAATGACATTGATGTACATATGAGATACTCGGAATACGATAGTCTTAGTGTGGATACGCCAGAAGATTTAGAACGAGTCAAAAAGATAATGCTCAAAGGCTCCTAGCGATAACTCTTGTGAAGCTGGCTTCAGCATTTATTTTGATTGGTAAAGCGATGATATGGTAATATCCTTCATCAACATCGTCTAGTCGTAGCGACTCTACTATTATGACATCAGAAGATAAAAGTATTTTGTGTGACGGAAATCCACCAGCATACTTATCTACGGACATGCAGTTTGTACCAACCATGTCTACTTTTTTGTCTACTAAAATCTGGGCTGCCACAGGCTCCACGTAGCAATAATCCGCTCTGAATATTCTAGGTTCTTTTGTGGGTGTTTTGAAAAAAACTTTAGGGCATTGTACTTTTTTGGCGTCTTTTACTGATATGGCGTTTCCATATACTTCGACTATTTGGCATTTCCCCATTAATCTGTCGATTGCAATATCTGATACAGCGGCGGTATTGTGAAAATGGTGTAAGGAGCTATCAATATGAGTTCCAACATGTAATCCACAATTAATTGAGGATACTTTGCCTCCTCTGTCTACTCCATTAGGGAAGACTAAAGTCTCTATATCGCATTTATCTCCTGGCCATCGAGGCAATTCATGAGAAAGTTCATAGGAGAGATCGATCCATTTCATGTATTATTATACAATGATTTCCTTAGTCTCTACGTACAAAAACAGACGACACCATATAGAGCAAACATTCCCCAATTGGTTACAGCAGTCGTACAAGGATTATGAAATAGTTATAGTAGATTATGATACTGATGATGATTTATCAGAGTTTTTCCCCAAATTCTCGCTTCCAGTAGCCGTCAAGCATATCCACTGTAAGAGCTTACCAAAATTTGTCTTAAGTCATGCTCGCAACATAGGCTCACACTATGTATCTGGAGAATGGATATTATTTGTGGATATTGATACTTATTTATCAAAAAATGCACTTAAAAATCTCTCTGAACTTTGCACTTCTAAATGCTATTTAGCTGCCGAAGATTCACAAATTAGAAAAGAAATTATTAATGGTGGCTTAATTATGGTCAAGACGAAAGACCACAAGGCGGTATGTGGTTTTAATGAAGATCTAAAGGGGTGGGGTTACGAGGACATTGATTATAAGAGACGTTTAGAGGCTTCTGGGTTAGATATGAAATTCATTCCTCAGGAATTGTACACTTGCATAAACCATGTTGACACAGAGAGAACACAATGTTATGGAGAAAACATGGAAATTACTTGGACCAAGAACCGCCAAATTGCCTTACGCACATGGTCAAATAATAAATACGGTCTGCATGATGACATCGCAGTCACAAAGTACGTATAATTGTTGCACATGAAGGAACTTTGAAAATGATAGCATTTATCACTGGAATCACTGGATTTGTTGGCAGTCATCTGGCCGACTATCTGTTGGATCAAAACGTAGAAGTGCATGGGCTTACTCGTTGGCGATCACCAAAAGAAAACATTATCCACTGTCTAGACGACATACACCTACATTACGGCGATTTGTTAGATATGTCGTCGCTGCAACGTATTTTGTTCAAAATCAGACCTGATTTCATTTTTCATTTAGCAGCTCAGTCATTCGTTCCTTACAGTTTTGATGCTCCTTCTTCTACCCTCGATGTGAACTGCATAGGTACTTGTAACTTATTAGAATCCATTAGGACAGTGATGCATGTACATCGTTATGATCCTATTATTCATGTCTGCTCATCTAGTGAATGCTATGGACAAGTTAGAGAGGATGAAGTTCCAATAACTGAGGATAACCCATTTCGGCCAGCTTCACCATATGCTGTTTCTAAAGTATGTGAGGACATGTTGGCCTTTCAGTATCATTTGTCTTGGAATATGAAAATAATTCGCACAAGACTGTTCACTCACAGTGGTCCCAGGCGCGGTGATGTATTTGTTCTGTCTAATTTCGCTAAACAAATCGCCGCAATTGAAGTAGGCAAGCAAAAACCAGAGATATATGTTGGCAACTTAGACAGCATTCGGACATTCATGGATGTAAGAGATGCAGTTAGAGCTTATTGGTTGTTGGTAAATAAGTGTACACCTGGAGAGGTTTACAATATTGGCGGGAGTAAAACCATGACTATTGAGCGAATGCTTGCTGAGTTGCTGGACTTATCAACTAATAAAGATATCAAAATTGTCGTTGACAAAAGCAGATTACGTCCTTCAGATGTGACGTTACAGATACCTTCAACGGAGAAGTTTAAAAAAGCTACAGGATGGGAACCAAAGATTGATTTTGAACAGATGCTGGAGGATACATTAGAATTTTGGAGAAACCATGAGTGCCATAGACATTAGTGTTATAATTCCAACTATAAGATCAGGGGAATTTAAGAAATGTATCAAAAACTTAAGACTAACATGCTCTAATAGTGAGCGAGTAGAAATTTTAGTGAAAGTTGATTCAAAAATTATGGTACAAAAGTGTGGTCGCATATTACAACGAAGCCCTTTTGCATATAAGATTTTGCATAACAATACTATTGGTTATAATAAACTTCATATAATGGCTAAACAGTTGTGCCGTTTTGCGAACGGCGATCTTTTTTTCATGTGGGCTGATGATTTTAGAATAACAGGCGATTGGTATGCGGAATTTGTGAATACTAGAGATAGATATATAGACAATATTTATGCAATTAACACACTAGACTATATTTGGAGTCATGCTCCAGTTATTTCTAGGGAGTGGTTTAATCTTATGGGCGAGGTGGCTCCGATGCCTTGTGTTGATTCATGGATTAGGGATCTGGCGGTCGGCGTTGGCAGATATGTTGGATTATCTCCTGCTATAAATGCAACTCATCAGCCAGGCCATAGAGCAATGTCTGAATTAATGAAGAACAAGAAACAAACTAGAATTGCTCGCAGAACATTGAGGTTAAGATATAAGAGAGCAAGAAAAAAACTTATGACAGGAATTAAAACTGCCAAAAAGCTGATTAAAATAAAAGCCAAGCGTGAGAAAATGGAAATTGAAAGGTCCAAAAATGATCCAAAATGTACTTAACACAATGAATACAGCCAAGAAGAAGACAACCATTTTGGAGCTTCAAAAAAAGAAGAAATCTCAGCAACAAGTTGCCTGGGTGACCGCATATGACTTGCCTTTTGCTCATGCTGCTGAGAATGCTGGAATAGATATGATTCTGGTTGGTGATTCTGGAGGTATGGTTCAATTAGGTTACGAGACTACTAATCCAGTGACCATGGATGAAATGATTACATTGTCTTCCTCGGCCCGCAGAGGTGCTCCAAATACATTCATCATTGGAGATATGCCTCAAGGGTCTTATGAAATAAGCCGAGAAGAAGCCGTTCGTAATGCAATGCGTTTTGTTAAAGAATCTCGATGTGATTGTGTTAAGTTAGAGGGAGGCAAGCGAGTTATTGGTCAAGTTGAAGCTATCGTAGATGCGGGCATATTGGTAATGGGTCATTTGGGATTAACTCCACAATCCACATCCTCATTTGGAGGATATAGGGTTCAGGGCAAAACTTGTGAGAGTTTTGAAAGTACTATTGCGGATGCAGAAGAACTTCAGCGGGCTGGCGTATTTTCTATATTGCTGGAGGCTATGCCTTCTGAGTCTGCTGGAATGATAGCCAAGCGACTCAAGATTCCTGTGTATGGTATTGGTGCTGGAACGCAAGTAGATGGTCAGTTAGTTATAATGCATGACTTAATGGGATTTTATCAAGCATTCAGGCCATGGTTTGCTAAATGCTATATACCTGATGTGGCTCGTGAATTTTCTGATTATCTATCCAGCTTACAAGATATCAGAAAGACAGGACGGGAATATCGACAAGATGGATTATTAGTGATGGCAACGATGGCCATTCATAAATACATCCAAGAAGTGAAAAGTGGTGTATTTCCAGGTGAGGAATATTCTTATCCAATCAAAGATGAAGAATTAAAACTACTAAAAAAATCATTACAATGGCGATAACTTATGAGATTAGCAGACTATATTGCACAATTTCTAATAGATCGTGGCGTACAGGATATCTTCATGTTGACTGGATATGGAGCAATGTATCTGAATGATGCCATTGAAGTGTCTGGTATCAATTATTATGCCACTCGTAACGAAGCCACTGCGCCTATGATGGCTGAGGCTTATGCCAGAGTTAAACATTCTTTGGGGGTTGTATGTGTAACTGCTGGTCCAGGCGCAACTAATGCCATTCCAGGTTTAGCTGAAGCATATGTTGATTCTGCTCCTATTTTGATCATATCGGGACAAGTTGACAAGAGGCATACTACTCACTGTTCTGGAGTAAATATAAGGACTTTCGGTACAGCAGAGATAGATATCATACCTATTGTTAAGCCGCTAACTAAGTTTGCTGCATTCGTAGATGATCCTAGCCAAATCAGGTATTTTCTACAGAAAGCAATGTATTTTGCCAAAGAAGGCAGACCAGGGCCAGTTTGGCTAGACATTCCATTAGATGTACAACAGGCAGAAATACACACCGACTGTTTGGCAGAATTTGTTCCTTCTCCTGTAACGTATCTACCCAATGCCAAAAAGATAGACGAATCTCTTGAATTGTTGATGTCAGCTAAAAGGCCGTTGCTGGTATACGGACAAGGAGTACGCCAATCCGACGCAATTAATGAAGCCAAGGAATTTATGGAAAAGCTTGGTGTACCAGTGATTTTTTCACGTCTGGGACAGGACTCTATTTCTCATAGTCATCCTAATGTGCTAGGACATGGTGGCATTAAGGGTTTTCGTAAGTGTAAAGATATTATGAAACAGGCGGATGTGGTTTTATGTGTAGGGTGCAGATTGGCAGTTCAGTTTGTAGGGCATGATTTTGAAGCGTTTGAGAATGCCAAAGTAATTATGGTCGATATAGATATTGCCGAGCTTAATAAGCCAGGATGTACGATACATCTGCCTGTTCATAGCGATGCTTATTATTTCATTAAGACACTATTGTACAGACTGAACAAGAAAAAAATACCTGATTGGTCGGAATGGCTGTCAAAATGCCAAAAAACAGTGAGAGACAACCCAATGATTTTGGAGTCTCATAAAACCAATCCTATTGATCTATATTACTTCATGGAAAGGCTTGGCTCTCTATCTGGTGAGAATCATATTCTTGTGACTGATGCTGGATCAAACTATTATGCAGGTGGACAAGTTTGGAAGTTTGAACACGGCCAGAGAGAGATAACTTCTGGGACTAACGCTGCCATGGGGACCACCATACCGTTAGCCATTGGTGCTAGTATTGCATCTCCTAAATCTCAAATATTGGCAGTTACTGGTGATGGTTCATTAGAATTGAATATTCAAGAGCTTAAAACGATCTCTCATTACAAACTAAATCTGAAGCTATTCGTGATTAACAATGGCGGTTATGCTTCGATGCGCAAATGGCAAGACTCTGTTTTTGATGGCAGACGTATTGATACAGAGCAAGAGACTGGTGCAGGAACTCTAAACCTAAAAAAGGTGGCAGAGGCGTTTGATTTGCGGCATGTTATTATAGAAAGATATCAGGATATTGACGATTCACTCAGACAGATTATGGAAGACGATTCTCCTGTTTTCGTGGAAGTGGTTACTACGCACAACCAAAAAATAGTTGAATCATTTAATGATCATGATTGAAAAACTAGAGCGTGTTAACGCACTTACTATTTTGGTAGTTGGAGACTTAATGCTCGATGAGTATATTGTGGGCAAGAATTATCGTATGTCCGATGAAGCGCCTGTCCCTATACTACGAGTAGATGACTTCAAAGTACATTTAGGTGGCGCAGCTAACGTCGCTAATAATTTGAAGGCTTTAGGTGTTAACGTAATTTTATCTGGTACGCTTGGCATAGGATACTCTTCTGATCGTGTTCTAGGGTTATTAGATGATGCTCGAATATCAAACGAGCATGTGATCTTATCAGAATCTAATTTTACTACTACCAAAACTAGAGTGCTGATACGAAATCAGCAAATTGTTAGATATGATTACGAAAAAACTGTTCTTGGTGAATCGGTTGTAGAAGAACTAAATAGGGATCTTGTCAGTTTGGATTACAGTACCATAGATGTCATCCTGATTTCTGATTACAACAAAGGCGTTATTTCGGCTGACATAGTTGACACTCTCAAGTCTACAGGAAAGACCATTATTGTAGATCCTAAGCCATCTCATATAGATTTGTACAATAACATTTTTTGTTGTACTCCCAATATAAATGAGTTTATGGAGATGACGGGAATGAAGAACAGGGAGGATTTGTCAGCGTATGCTAAAGCGTTCATTAAGGTTCATAATATTGAATTATTGATAGTAACTCTTGGCAAGGAGGGGGCATTTATCTACTATGAAAAAGAACACAAATTTATTAAAGGTGAAGCTAAAGAGATTGCCAATATGATAGGAGCAGGAGACACTTTTACAGCATGTTTTGCCGCTGCGATAGCAGCTGAAATGAATGGATTTGAAGCAGTTCGTTTGGCTAATATGGCGGCTGGTATAGTTGTCTCCAAGAATCACACTAGTGTATGTAGTCTACAAGAATTGCTTTTATCTTTGAAAAAGGATTTATATGGCCGACCGCAAATGGCTTCCTAATTTTGCCGAATTAATTGATAGGCTCTCTATTCATCAATTAAAAGAAGTTTTTTTGACTGATGAAAAGGATAAATATAAAAGAGAAATGCGTGAAATCATGCATGATCTTGACCTTATCATTTCTGAAGAAAATGTAACTTTGTCTTCGGATATGATTCGTGCAATTATAGTCATTTCACAAATTAATACACACATATGGTACAATGAATCTAAAGCCAGAAGAGGAGAAGAGCAGGATTTGAAATTGCTAAAACTTACTCATGGATTAAACGGAATTAGAAACAGAGCGATCAATCATATTCTATCTGCCATTGGACAAGAACACCACCAAAACCATAAAACTGATTGTTTAGCAGCAGAGTTTAATGAATGGGAGATTAGTTTAGGAAGTGACAACAAAACAGACAATTAAGTATTTGAGATCATCGTCCAGTGGTCGTTTATCCTATCTTAGTTTTAATGAACTGTACACCCTTTATAGATATGCATGCAAAACGAAGGGTAAAATAGTAGAACTAGGCACTCGCAAAGCAGGCACTGCTTGTGCCTTGGGACTATCTGATAAAGAAAATAGTGATCGGGTTTACACTGTAGATAACTATTTGTACCTTCATGAAGATCAGTTTTATAGAAACAAAATAGTTGTATCCAATTACGAACTTAAATGCAATTTGATTAGTATGGATTCTTCTGCCTGCGGAAGGTTATGGAATAATGGAGCTATAGATATGATGTTTTTTGACGCAGGACACCAATTATCTGATGTAAAAGCTGACATCAGAGCATGGATACCGCATGTGTCTAAAGGTGGGTATCTTTGTTTTCACGATTATGTCAGAAGACCAAGATATTATAAAAAGCTAGGTAAGATTCATAATACATACGGCGTCTCGGTGGCGGTTAACAGGCTATTGCGCAAGCCAGGCAAATATGGTCTAGGTGACAAGAAATACCGTGATCTTGGTGTAGTAGACAAACTAATCATAATTCAGAAGCCTTAGCAATGGCATCACGAGAAAATGTATATCTGATTGACTTAGGGACTGGAACCGACAGAGGATTGCTACCATTAGCATGCGGATTAATAGCATCTTATTGTAATAGTATTCCACAAATCTCAGATCATTTCAACATCTATGTTAGGATGATGGACGAGGGTATAGAGGGTTTAATTGATGAAATTGAAGATCCTGCTGTAGTTGGCATTTCGTGTTACTGCTGGAACTTTTTAGGATCAGTTGATCTATCTAAGCGATTAAGAGAAAAATATCCAGAAGTTACAATAGTCTGGGGTGGTCCTAGTATTCCTGCTAGACCACACAGAATCAAGGAATTTGTTAAAGAATATGATTATGTTGATATATTAGTTCACAATGAAGGCGAATTGACTTTTGCTAATCTGCTACTAAGCAGGCTATCAGGTGAGTCATTATCAAATTGTGCAGGAATTACATATTGTCATGCTGATGGTTCTTACATAACAACACCACCTAGAGATAGAATTCAGGATTTTACTAATATTCCCTCTCCGTTCTTAAACGGGTTGTTTGATGATTTAATGAAACGGTATAGAGACTATATTGTTGGCGCTTTATGGGAAACGAGCAGAGGATGTCCGTTCAAATGTTCTTTTTGTGACTGGGGTAGTGCTTTGGTTAACAAGGTTAACCGTCTGCCTATAGAAAGAGCCATCAAAGAGATTGAATGGGTAAGCAATAATAAGATGCACTATGTTTATGCCACGGATGCCAATTTTGGAATTACAGTTAAAAGAGATTTAGAAATAGCTGAAGGAGTTGTAGAGATAGCTAGTCGTAATGGTTATCCGCATACTCTTATATTGAATTGGACCAAAAATAGCCATCAAAATATTGTCAAGATAGCAGATACTCTGTTTACAGGTGGAATAACAACAAATGTTACTTTGTCTTATCAAAGTTTTCATGAACCTACACTAAAGGCCATTCAACGGGACAATATCAAGCCAGCGTATTTGAAGAAACTCAAACAAGAATTTCATGATAAAAAGTGTGCTACATATAATGAATTGATTCTAGGATTGCCAGAAGAAACTTTAGATACTTTTATCAGTGGCATAGACAAGGGTCTTAGTCATAATCTTCGTGATCAGCTGTCTATATATTTATGTTGTATACTTGTAAACACTGACCTGAAAGAAGACGTTGAAAAATATGGAATAGAGACCAGAGAATGTGCAGTGGGCTTAAATCGTAGAAAGTTTAAGTTCCCTAGATTTGGTGTGGACGAAATAGTAGTTAAAACATCTACCATGTCTTTGGAAGAGTGGAAACGAGCATATGAGGTATCGTTTATATTCCAGTCATTCTATAATTTAAGAGTAGCATTTTTTGTAGCAGTATATCTAAAGATGATCCATGATATAGAAATTTCACAATTCGTTATTAGTGTCATTGATACTGTTGATGCCCATCCGGGCCTGTTCCCTATTTTTACAAAAGCCATTTCGCATGTTAGACATAATCGACAATTGATCTTAGACAGCAAGGCCAGTGTAAGCGAAGTAAAAGGCAGTGATGGTGTGGCTTTCACTCCGCATGAAGCCATGACTTTTTTGCTGCTAAATCACATTGATGAAACTTATAAAGAATTACACGAGATCGTTAAGATAGGCTATCCTAATATAGGAACAGAACGCCTAGACGAGGTTATGCTTTATCAAAAATTAAGAATGCCTACTTTTGAAACTACCAACAAAGAACAAGATTTCAACACAACCATACCAGTATTTTTCGAACAGGTATCATCGGGACATGCAATATCTCTAATCAGAATATCTCCGACCACGGTAAAATTTGCACAACCTGTTCATGGCTACGATACTGCTATAGAATTCAACAGAAGGCGTGTGTCATGTGGGTATAATATTAATATCGTGGATGCTATAATCAATGAAGAAGGTGAAGTTAAAGCATCGCAGGGAAGTTTGCCTCTTGCAAGAAATGTGAATTTGAAAGGTTCTTTTGGTGATCATCAGTGTCCCTCAATTAGAGAAAATATCCAATAAAATTAGATACAAATCTTTGGAAATGACTGTTGCTAAAGGGAAAGGTCATTTAGGAGGAACATTCTCTTGTGTTGATTTGTTGGTCGCCTTGTATTATGCCCATATCTTAAATATCGATCTTGAAGATCCAGCTTGGCCAAACAGAGATAGATTTATACTAAGTAAAGGTCACGCTTGTCTTGCTCTATACGCTATATTTGTAGATTTGGGCATCATGTCTCAAGAAAAATTCAACACTTATGGAGAAGATGGAGGCTTGGGAGGACAATTAGATATTGGTCTTGATGGAATAGATTGGAATACTGGATCGCTTGGTCATGCTCTTGGCGTTGGAGCAGGTATGGCATTAGCAGCGAAGCTGGATGATGCCGATTACCAGACATTTGTCATTCTAGGAGATGCAGAGTGCGATGAAGGTTCTATATGGGAGGCAATTATGTTTGCCTCGGATCACAATCTTAATAATCTCGTCTGTATCATAGACAGAAATCGTATGTCTGTTACTGATGTTGTAGAAAACAATGCTATATTCAATCATTTGGGTGATGCTATGAACGCCTTTGGTTGGGAGTATTTTGATATAGACGGACACGATTATCGTGATTTGATAGAGACTCTAAACTTTGCTAAACAAAGTAAACGCCCTGTTATGATTATTGCTAATACGATTAAAGGCAAAGGTATCTCGTTCATGGAGAATGAGATAAAGTGGCATCATGCTGTACCGACATCTCATGAGCTAGAAATTGCTAGAAAAGAACTTGGTGTTTAATGATCTACAAAGATGTTCGTGACGCTTTTTTTGATAAGTTGTATGAATTTGGCGCTAAAGATAAGAATGTTATTATCATCACCAATGACATGGACGCCTTTAGCTTGCGCAAATTCAAGAAAGAATACCCACGGCAGTTTGTTAATATAGGCGTTGCAGAGCAAAACATGGTTAATGTAGCTGCTGGTTTGGCTTCTTGCGGTAAGAATGTTTATATTTATGGAATTGCTTCTTTTCTAACCTTTCGTTGTTATGAACAATTGAAGTTCAATATAGATAGCATGTACCTGCCAGTTACTATTGTTGGCATGGGTGCTGGACTATCGTTTTCTTTCGATGGACCTACTCATCATGCCATGCAAGATGTAGCAGTTATGAGGGCTTTACCTCAGATGAAAATTCTTAATCCCTGTGATAGTTTATCTGCCGAAGAAAGCGCCAATGCCTCCTATGAATCTAAGTGCTTTCCTGTTTATGTGCGATTGGATAAAGGTACGTATGAACCCATATATACTTCTCGTGAAGATTTCTACAAGGGCTATAAAGTTGTTCATGATTTACGTGATATCAATATAATCTCTACTGGTTATGCAACTCATGTGGCCAAATCTGCTGTCGCTTCTCTTAGTGATCTTTCTGTTGATGTGGGTCTTGTTGATATTGTTAGGCTTAATCCTCTCAATAAAACAATTATTGCAGAAACATTGCGCAGATCGAAAATTGTGATTGTATGTGAGGAGCATTCTCCAATAGGCGGATTGAAGGACATTGTAGCTGGTTTAGTGGTAGAGACACAGAAAACACCAATAATGAAAGCCATGACGCTGCGTAACAAGCAGGTGTTAAAATATGGATCTAGAGAATATTTACATAAGGTGAATGATTTTACGCCTGATCATTTAGTTGAAATAGTATTACAAGACCAGGGGGTTGCTAATGTTACTAGATGATGCTCCTTGGATTGGCCAGGGGATGGGAAATTACAAATGGAATGAGAGCCAAATAGAAATTATTCGAGCAGGCATAGATGCGGGCATGAACTTCATAGACACTTGTGAGTCTTATGATGATGGTTATTCGGAAGAGATTGTTGGTAAAGCCATTGAAGGCATTAGAGATCAAGTTATCATTGGCACAAAATTTTCTGTTGATCATAATGGCTTCAATGATGTTATAGCTGCGGCAGAAGGCAGTCTAAAAAGACTCAAAACAGATTATATAGACCTGTATCAAATGCACTGGCCTGATCCAGAGGTTCCTTTTGATGTAACTCTTGCGGCTTTGCTCAAACTCAAAAGCGACGGGAAAGTGAGATATATAGGCATGTGTAATATACCTATGCGTATACTGCAATATAACGAGCAGTATTTGGATTCTGTGCAGATAGAGTATAATTTGTTTGACAGAACAGCTGAGGAAGAAATACTGCCGATTTGCCAAAAACATGATATTTTATTAACTGCGTATAGTCCGTTAGACCAAGGCAAAATAGCCGATGGAAAGACACGTACAGTGGTACACGAATTGTCTAAAAAATACAAGAGAACGCCAGCTCAGATATCTTTGAATTGGTTGATAGTTCACGAAAATGTAATGCCTATTCCTAAGTCTACAAAAATGGAACATGTAGTTAGTAATGCAGCAGCGGTAGATTTTGATCTTGAAGCAGATGATATAGAGAGGATCAATCAGTGCAAAACTAAAGTGGTTTATGTGCTGCCATCCGATATTAGTGTCAGCATGCAAGGAGAGCAAAATAGAGAAACTTACCAAACGCTAGATGACGCCCTTCGTAACAAATTGGGTTTTATTCCTAGTCCCAAAGCGTTGTCTAAAACTACTTTGAGAAACAAAGATATAAAGCCAGTGCGTTTGATTAAAGGCACAAGTAATAAATATGATTTAGTAGAGGGAAGAATTAGGTATTGGGCTTGGGTAATCGCGCATGGAGATACAGAAAATATTCCTGCGTATATACGAGAGGACTGGCCGTGAAAATTACTACGAATGAAAAAGTATACAGCAATGATCTAGAAAAAGAGTGCAAATCTGAACTTTTGAACTTGTTTAATAAATGCCCTATACCAGACCATGCTATTTTAGAGAACCTGGGCATCTTTTTGACTTCCAAGAATTTGTCACGAATCTTATTTATGAACTTTATCTATAGTAAGATAGTGGATGTCCAAGGCGTAGTTTTGGATTTTGGCACACGCTGGGGCCTTAATTTGACATTATTTGCAGCCTTAAGGGGTATTTATGAGCCATTTAATAGGCATCGTAAGATAATTGGGTTTGACACATTCGAAGGTTTTCCTGTGATTGCCAAAGAAGATGGCAAGTCCGATCTTATGGAAGAGGGCAGTGCAACAGTTACCGAGAGATATAAAGACTTTCTGTCCAAGCTAATGAGATGTCATGAAAAAAGTAATCCACTGTCACATATTCAAAAATTTGATATTCTGGCTGGAGATGCTTGTAACACCATTGATACATACATAGAAGCCCGCCCTCATACCATTGTTGCTTTAGCATACTTTGATTTTGATCTTTACCTCCCAACTAAAAAATGCCTCGATTCAATAAAAGACCGACTAGTAAAAGGCAGCGTACTGGCGTTTGATGAATTGAATGATCATGATTCTCCAGGTGAGACGGTTGCACTTATGGAAAGTATTGGTCTTAATAATATACGCTTAAAAAGGCACAGATATACATCTCGTGTATCTTACTATGTTGTAGAATAATGATTGATTTATATAAAAAACTATATCTTATTAGAAGTGCAGAAGAGGCCATTGCCAAGCATTACTTCGATGATGAGATGAAAACTCCAATGCATATGTCGCTTGGCAGCGAAGCTATTGTTGCGGGAGTTTGTCATGCTTTGTCAAAGCAAGATCAGGTCTTTGGTACTTACAGATCTCATGCGACATATTTAGCCAAAACCATGGATACGGATAAATTCTTTGCAGAAATGTATTGCAAGAAAAGTGGTTGTGCTTCTGGAAAAGCTGGATCGATGCATCTTTCTAGTGTAGATGACGGAATGATGGTATCATCAGCTATTGTTGCGAGTAACATCCCTGTAGCAGTAGGATGTGCTTATGCCAATAAACGAAAAAACAATGGAGTAATGACCGCTGTGTTTTTTGGAGAAGGATCTACTGATGAAGGTTCGTTTTGGGAGAGTTTGAATATAGCTTGCTTGATGAAACTTCCTATTTTGTTTATTTGTGAAGACAATGAATTGGCTGTTCATACACACAAGAAGAACCGCAGAGGCTACGAATCTCTGACCAAAATTATATCTGAATTTGATTGCAACCTATTCTCTACTAATTATTCTACAGATGCTCATGAGATATTTTCCAAAGCCAAGGTAGCATGCGAGGAGGCTCGTAACAATGAGTGCCCTAGCTTTATCAATGCTCAATATTATAGGTATTTAGAGCATGTAGGAGTTAAAGAAGATTATCACACTGGCTACAGGGACAAATCAGAATTTGACAAAGAGTGGTATCCTAAAGATCCCGTGACGACATATAGAAGGAAACTAATTGATTTTGGATTGGTAGGCGAAGTTGAAGAAATGGAACAGAAAATAGACAAACAAATAGAACTTAGTGTTGCAAAAGCCATGGCAGACGATTTTGCAGATAAGTCAGAACTATATAAGGATGTATTTTGTGAGCGATAGGTCGATTACATACCATGAAGCTATTAGTGAGGTAACCTTTCAAGAAATGGAAAGAGATCCGTCGGTTTTTGTGTATGGCATTGGAGTGCCTGACCACAACCAAATATTCAATTCTCTAACTGGAATTTTGGATAAATTTGGTCCTGAAAGATGCTTTGATACTCCATTGAGCGAAGACGCAATGACAGGATTTGGTTTAGGGGCGGCCATTAATGGATTACGTCCTATTCACATACACATCCGTGTAGATTTTTTGATTTTAGCTCTCAATCAATTATTCAATATGGTTTCTAGTATGCAGTATGTATCTGGCGGTACGTTGAAAGTTCCTATGGTAATCAGAGCTGTAGTTGGGCGTGGCTGGGGCCAGGGATGTCAGCATAGTAAAAGTTTACAGTCTATTTTTGCACATGTCCCAGGTTTAAAAGTTATTATGCCAACGTCACCGTATGATGTTAAAGGCATGTTAGCTACCGCTATTAGATCAGACGATCCAGTGGTGTGTTTAGAACATAGATGGCTATACTGGCAAACTGGGCATGTCCCAGAAGAGTCTTATGAGGTGCCTTTTGGCAATGCCAGGATTGTTAGGAAGGGTAAGGATCTTACCATTGTTGCTACTTCGTGGATGGTCGTGGAAGCTGCTCATGCTGCAAAAATATTGTATGACCGTTGTGGTGTTGATATAGAAGTTATTGATCCTCGTAGTATTGTGCCGCTAGACATTGAAACTATCGCTAATTCAGTTGGCAATACTGGAAAATGCATTGTGGTTGATAACGACTGGACTTATTGTGGAGTTAGCGCGGAAATAGCAAGTCAGATTTATGAGCGATGTTTCGATAGTCTCAAAGCTCCTATTGCAAGAATGGGGTTTGAACCAGTCCCATGTCCTACTGCCCGACACCTTGAAAACGAGTTTTATGTTAATTCTGCCAATATCATACGTAGTGCTGAAAAGATGCTTGATTTAGACCCTGTAGATTTATCAGGTATCGATTTTTATAGCCACGAAAATAGATTTAAGGGACCATTCTAATGCATATAGATCTAATAGATATAGCGAAATCTTTTGGGGCTAATGTAAAATATCTCGATCATAATTTCTTTAACACAGTAAACTTTGCATATGAAGATATTGACGGATCTGAAGAAAGACAGCTTATTTTAGATATTTTAAAGAAGATAGATTCGGATCGGCAAGTGATTGGTGCTCTTGAAAGAACTAAAATATGGAATGATGGATGGTCTGAGAACTTATCTGATTTTCGTGACAATCCAGACTTGTCATGCACGATTCCTAAGTTTATCAGGCCCAATCAACTGATTAGGTTTAATCAGAAGTATATAAGGCCAGCAAATCCCAATTTTGAAGCAGACTATTTCAAGATGTTTCAACTATGGTTTTTCGGAGAATATTTGTATCCCTTCGATCATATTCATGAGTTTGGATGTGGCAGCGGTATTAATTTGGCTGCTATTGCGAAAATGTTTCCACACAAGAATCTTACTGGATATGATTTTGCTCCTTCTGCTGTCGAGTTAATAAATACGATAGGTAGTCATTACGAATTCAAGATGCAAGCATTATTCTTTGATATGCTTAAGCCAGATTATTCTTGTAAAATTCAGAAAAATAGCTGTGTTCTTACTATTGGGACAATGGAACAGTTAGCGAGTAATTTTTATCCGTTCATGGACTATTTACTGGATCAACGTCCTGGGTTGTGTTTGCATGTTGAACCTACTATAGAACTATACGATGAAAACAATCTAATCGATTATCTGGCGATAAAATTTCTTAAGAAGAGAGGATATACTGTAGGGTTATTGCCATACCTTCAAGAACTACACAAAGCAGGACGTATTGAATTAATCAAAGTTAAACGGCTATTTTTCGGCAGTTTGTATCAAGAGGGATACAATTACATGGTTTGGAAGCCTTTATGAATTTTGGGCTGAAGGACAATGTTGCGCTAGTTACTGGTGGCTCACATGGAATCGGCAGAGCGACTGCTCTTGCATTAGCAAGAGAAGGATGTTCTTTGGTTATTTGTGCTAGAGGTAGAGAAAACTTAAATTCAACCAAGGCGGATATTGAATTTAGTGGGTCTAAATGTATTGCCGTGCAAGGAGATGTAACTGAGCAGCATGTTGTAGATGAGATTTTTGATAAGACTATATCTCAATTCGGCACATTGCATATTTTAGTAAATAATGTTGGTGGTGGTGGTCGATGGGGCAAGGAAGATGTTGTTGAAACCAAAGAAAGAGTGTGGACTGAAGTATATGAAAAAAATGTTTTAACTGCTATACGTTTTACAACTAAATTTTTACCATATATGCAAAAGCAGAATTGGGGGCGAGTGATATCGATTACTTCTAGGCTGGCTAAAGACTGTGGCGGTCGTCCGTGGTTTAATATGGCCAAGGCATCTATGACTGTAATGATGAAAAATTTATCCGCGAAAAAAGAATTCTCACAAAAAAATATCACCTTTAACAGTGTGGCACCTGGAGACATAATGATCCCAGACACAGTATGGTATAAAGAGCAGTTAAACAATCCTAATTTTGAACAAATGGTTAAAGATAATTATGCCACAGGGAGGCTGGGTTGTGTCAGAGAAGTAGCTGATGTAGTAGCATTTTTATGTTCTGAACAAGCAAGCTATGTTAATGGCGCTGTTGTAGCGGTAGATGGAGGACAGAGTATTGGCATCTGATATGTTTTATAAAAAGAATGTTTTAATAGCAGGTGGAGCTGGATTCATAGGCTTTAATTTGGTCAATGCATTGCTGGATCGAGGTGCTTATGTTAGGGCCACTGTTCATAGGAAATCGCTTGATTTACATACTATTATAAATCGAGGAGTGACTCCTATTTGGTGCGATTTAACCAACAAAGATGCCTGTGAGATGGCGACAAGAGACATGGACTATGTTTTCATGTGTGCTGCGAATACATCTGGTGCAGCCGTTATGGAAAAAACCCCTTTAGTCCATGTCACTCCTAATGTACTCATGAATACTCTGATGCTGGAAGCAGCATATGAGGCTAAAGTAAAGAAGTTTATGTTTGTTAGCTCTAATGCTGTGTATCCTGTGACTGACTATCCAGTTAAAGAAGATGAGATGATGAAGGGTGATTTGTTCGAAAAATACTTCTGTGCTGGATGGATGAAAAGGTTCTCTGAAATCATGTGTGAAATGTATGCTACCAAAATAAAAAATCCAATGGATGTGGTAGTGGTTCGGCCTGGGAATGTATATGGAGAGCATGATGACTTTGAGTGGGAAACTTCACATGTGCTTCCTGCGATTATGAGGCGAGTAGTTGAAAGGCATGATCCTATAGAAGTATGGGGTGATGGTAATGATATCAAGGACTTCATTTATGTGAAGGATTTAGTAGATGGCATGTTAATATGTATGGAGAGAGTATCTGGGTTTGATCAAATTAATATTGCATCTGGTGTGTCTCATACTATCAGGGAAGCTCTTGATATTATGATTGGCATAGAAGGATATAATGCCAATATTCAATTTGATGAGTCTAAGCCGACTATGATACCAATCCGCTTAATAGATGTCTCTAAGGCCGAAGAGTTAGGGTTTTCTGCTAGAACATCTATACATGACGGCTTAAACAACACTATCTCTTGGTATAAAAATGAAATTAAGCATTGTACTTCTAGGTCGGAATGATGATTATTGTGGCGACTATATCGGCAGATTAAGACTTTGTATAACTTCTTTACAACAGTCTTTGGGTGATTTCAACTGGGAAATAGTTCTAGTTGATTACAATCAAGTACAAAACAAACCACCTTTATCAGAATATTTTGCAGATGTTCGTAATTTGAATTCTGTTGTTGTTACCAGAAAACAACACATAGATTTTATGAAATTGCATATTAAAGCAGGTGGATTTCTTTATCATCTATTTGACAAAAATAAAAATCCAGTCAAGGGATATAGAGGCATTATGATACGGCAAGCGATGTGTGGGGCTTACGCTGCCAATGTGGGAATAACACAAGCTAGTGGTAAATATATTTTGTTTACTACTCCTGATGATATATTCCCCATGGGATTGAAAGAAATAATTAAAATACTTCAGCCAAAAATTATGTATCGTGCCAGAAAATCTCCTGTTATTCATCAAGATGCTGTCGAAAACTTTGACAAAATTATGAATAACGAACCATTCGAAAACACTAAGAAATTCAAAAAACCAGAATATTATTGGAATAATATTTGTAAAGGAACTGGAGATTTCTTATTGATGGATAAACATAGCTGGAAAAAGATAGGAGGTTTTTTGCCTATTCCACAGCATTTTGCACTTAGACTAGATGCCTTAGCAATGTTTGCTGCTGTATCATACGGTATAAGAATTGGTATTCTAAATTATACATTCAAAAATATACACGATTCAACAGAACATCAAAATATCAACGAGCAAAGATTAATCTACAGGTTGCAGTATAAGAAACATCACGTTTATGATCAGCATAAAGCTGCCATTGAGGTGTATGAAGCAGGACCATTCCATAGATGGGCTTCTTCTAAAAAGTTTTCTAAGGGTAATAGATGCGTAAAATTTAGAGGCAAATCAAATCTCAAATTTTTTAAACGAAGCAGATATCTTTTTAGATCATTTTTAGGAAGACGGGTAATTTTGTGAACGAACCACCAAACCTGAGTATTGTATTGCTGGGTAGAAATGATGATTACGGTGGAGATCATTTAGGGCGAATGAGACTATGCTTGGAGTCTTTGCGTCAATCTTTGAGAGAATGCAACTGGGAAGCTGTTTTGGTTGATTACAATCAAGTCAAAGACAAAGAGCCGCTGGCAGATCATTTTAAGGACTTTCATAATATTAATTCGGTAGTAGTGTCTAGAGATGATCATAATAAATTTATGAAGAGACACATCAAGGCAGGAGGATTTTTGTACCGTGAAGGTAAACCGCTTCCTAAAAAACCAATAAAAAAATATGATAAGGTAATGAAGAAACAACCTTGGTGTGGAGCATATGCTTACAATGCTGGATTACGTGCATCTCGTGGCAAATATATTTTATGCACTTCATCTGATAATATATTCCCAAATGGTTTACAGAATATTATTCAAAGACTAAAGCCTAATGTGGTTTATCGTGCCAGAAAGCTATTAACTACATATGATGATGTGCGTAACAATTTTGATAATATTGTGAACAATATTCCTTTTGATTTAAGCAAAAAAACTATCAAGTTCCGAAGAAGGATAATGACTGACAATGTGTGCAAAGGAACTGGAGATTTTCTTTTGATGCATAGAAAAAACTGGAAGAAAATTGGTGGATTTCTGCCGATACCACAGCATTTTGCTTTGAGGTTAGATTCTTTGCTGATGTTTGAAGCTATTTCGTATGGAATGCATCTGGGGATATGTGACTATGCCTTTACTAATATTCATGATAGCGTTGCCCATAAGGGCATTTTAAAAAAGGGGCTACACTACCGCTTACATCGCCGTGTACATTACAAGAGATATGTTTATGACCATCATTCTGCTGCAACTGGTATCGTCCAAATGTATTATTTTAATCAGTGGGCTTCTAAAAGAAGATTCAAAAAATTCAGAGTTCTAAAGTTTAAAGGAGCAAAAAACAAAAGATTTTTTGTTGAAGCCAAGAATATTTTTAATTCTTTTTTGAAAGGCCAAGGCATTTGGCGATGAATTGGTATAATGAACTATGATACTCACTCGTGGCAAAATTTGGGGCAACACTGCCTGTATCTTCGAGAAAAACAATGTTGAGATACACCGCATAAATGCGAAAAAAGGCGGGTATTGTTCCGTACACAGACATGATCATAAATACAACCTGTTTTTTGTAGAACGAGGAGAGTTAGAAGTTTGTGTTTATAGAGAAAATTCCAATAACAAAATAGAAGATATTACTATTTTGAAAGATGGAGAATCTACCTATGTAGAGCCTGGTGTTTTACATAAATTCTCTGCTAATAAAGATACTATAGCTTATGAAATATACTGGGTAGAAATTGGTGAAGATATTATTCGAGAATCAGTTGGTGGAATAGTAACAGAAGAGGATTGATCGTGGATGTTTGTATGATGTTTTGCTGTATTCAGCCTCCATGGAGCAAGAAGAGCAAACGTCCATTTGACAAGAACTACTTCTTGATGTCAAAATTAGCGATTAGCTCGTTGATTAATACTGGGTTTTCAAAAGATAACATAGTTTGTATCACAACATCACAAGATCACGCTTCCAGCCTAGAGGGCAGTCTTGGAATCAAAACCAAAATATGTAACGCTGTACCAGACGAATATCTAGGACTATTAAACAAGATACCTAAGAAGTATTTTTTCTATAAACCAGTCGCTTATGCCAAAGCAATGCCCGAACCTATTAATGATGATACACTAATGGTTATGTGTGACGTTGATGCAATTTGGAAGAAAAATCCACGTAAATTTTTGTTGAAAAAATGCAAGGAAGATGTTTGGGCTTCTGAGGGCGTTAAACTGCCACGAAGAAGACCAAACCCTCCTAAGAACTATACTGCCCCTGGTATCAACTACAAAGAACTTAAGGAGTATTATTACAAGACAGGAGGAGGAGCTATTGCTCATCTTCATATGACATATGGGTTTAAGAAGATTCCAGAACAATTGCTTTTTAGCAACCTGGTAGCTATAAAACCACATATATATTCTGATCTGATTAGAACGTGGTATGAGATGAGTACGATTGTAGTCCAAAGAGAAGACATGGAAAAAAGCGATCAAGAAGTCTTATCTGCTGCTGTATGGCATTTGCAATTGTCTCATGCTCGTTGTGGCGGTACACGAAAATATTTTCGTACTAAATTTTGTAATTTCTATGAATGTTATAAAAGATCGATGATGCCAGATGATTATAAAAAGCTACATGGAAGGATGCCTAAATGAACTATTTTGAAGATTTAGCATGGTTGTTTAAATCCCATCATGATAACAGGGGTGTAATACGCATGAATATTGCTGAAGCAGCCATGTTGTATAAGTTTTGTAAGCTTAAGAAAGACTCACCAATACTTGAAGTTGGCAGAAAAATGGGAGGGTCAACTGTTTTAATGGCTTCAGCATTAGACTCAGGAACTCTGTATTCTATTGATAAAGAACGATATCCCCAAGTTGACGAAAACATCAAGAGTGTGGTAGATAAAGTGATATTGATTGACAAACGCAGTGAAAAAGTCAACTGGGATACAACTGTTGGTCTTGTATTTATCGATGGTGATCATTCATACACTGGAGTTAAACACGATATAGATAAGTACACACCACATGTAGAGGTTGGTGGGTATGCTGTGTTTCATGATGTAATAGGGATGAAGAAGCAGCTAAGGCCGCTTATTAAGGGCCTCAAAAAAAGAGGATGGAAACGAGCTGGACAGGCTGACACTATGTTAGTATTACAAAAGGAGGAACAACAATGAGAGCTATCGTTACGGGAGGTTGCGGTTTTATTGGATATAACCTGTGTATGGAACTAAACAAAGCAGGTTGGAAAATATTGGTTATAGACGATCTTTCTTCAGGAAAAACACACAACAAACTACCTGGTGTGGAATATGTTGAAGAGAAAATAGAAATTCCTGGTCTAGTACACGACATCATAGATAACTGGAGACCAACTACGATTTTTCATTTGGCCGCAATACCCAGAGTAGCTTATTCTGTTGAGCATCCCTTAACAACAACAGTATCTAATGTAATGGGTACACTTGCAATACTGGAAGCAGTCCGTCTTATTGACACAAAGATTAGAATTGTTAATACTGGCAGCAGTTCCGTTTATGGAGGCGCTAAAAACCTACCAACCAAAGAAGACGAACCTAAAGATCCACAGTCTCCATATGCTATGCAGAAATGGCAATCAGAGCAATGGTGTAAGATGTATGCCGAGTTGTATGATATGGATGTTGTAACTCTGCGATATTTCAATGTCTTTGGCGCTCATAGTTATTATGGTGGAGCTTACTCTACAGTGTTGTCTGCTTGGTTGTATTCGTTGTATATTGATCCTGATACTAGACCATTTTTAGAGGGAGATGGAACACAGTCGAGAGATTTCTGTTATATAGATAATGTGGTACACGCTAACATGCAGGCTGCTGAAACCAGTGCAGGTTATGGTTTCTCAGGAGAATCATACAATATAGCTCAAGGTTCTGCTCACACACTTTTAGAATGTAAAAAACTATTGGAATACATCTCAGAGAGAAAACTTGACTTAGAAATGAGACCTCCTCGTGTAGGTGATGTAGAGCACACACTCGCAGATTTAGAAGGAGCGGCATATGGGTTAGGTTATAAGCCTACAACAGATTTTGAGGCGCAGGTTAGAAAAATGGCAGAATGGTATAAAGATGGATACGTCAGATAAACAAGAACAAAAAGGAAACAAGGCTATTGAACTTGGAGAAATAGCCATTGTAGAAGATTTTGTACCAGAAGATGAAGAATGGGAAAAAGTCTTTGACTATCCATATCAGACACTAGTTCATGAAGTGGTAGGTGTTTTCAAAGATTGTACCGTAACATGCAGTATTAGTGTTGATCAAGAATCACAGGATATATTTCTGACAAGCGGCGTATCAGAACCTGTTGAGATAGAGGTATTAGACAAGAAAATTACTGTCGCATTAACCGTAGAGGACATTGGAGAAGATGCGTTTATTTCATATATCGCTCTGTATTTCATTAGTTTAGGGCCTGTTCCAGTGAGAGTTTCAGATGTTGTTGTGAGACAGCATCCAGAGCATGGTAAAACTATGATGTTTGATGTAGGAGAATCTATTGAGCTGGCGTCTGGTTGTGAAACATCCATTCATAAGGAAGCTCAAATACGAAATCCAGACGGTACTATTTTCAATATCAAACAGTCAACTGCTAATTTTATCTGGAGAGGAAATAAGCTTTATTGTGATCTGCCAACGGGCCATACTTATGCTTTTCGTGTTAAATATAAAACAGAAGAGCGAGAAATAGAATGGTCTGACTGGTTGTCCGTTCCTCTAAAACGAGCAAGAATTGGGTTATGACCGCTCTTGTTCTAAGATACTCCAAAGTTACAAACGATGCTTTTGTTAAATTTGTCTCATTCTGTACTTCGTTAGATGTTAAATGGGCGGACTTACAAGACCTGGGTGATCGACTTGATGTATTGTCATTTTCGGAAGTTAGCTCATTTTTTGAATCATTTGAACCTTTTGATGCAGTATTGATTGGTGATATCTTTTGGCCAACAGGGCAGAATATATGCAAATGGTGCGAATCACATGATAGAAAATGCTACTTTTTGCAGCACGGTCAATGGATATATTTGAACAATAAAAAGAATCCACCATGTTTGCCGTATCGTACATTGTTTTTGGGAGAAAATGTTAAAGACATGTGTGCATCATGGTCATATGGCAAAAGATCTTTACTGGATACTGTTGGATCTCCTAGATATGATAATATAAAGTATGATGAAGTTGTCGAGAATAGTTTTGTGTATTTTTCTCCTCCAGTAATGCTAGAAACCAATGTGAGTGCGGCCCCTATAAGGCATCCTAGATCTGAAATGGTTATTGAACAACTTAATGGTATAGATAAAGAAATCGATCTTGTAATTCAGCCACATTACAGAGAAGGAAAGACGGAAGAGCTGGAGAAAATATTTACTAATGCTAAATTTCTTGAGCCAGAGGCAGACCCCTTGCCAACCATTCAGGAATCTTCTGCGGTGCTCACTCATCGTAATTCTACTACCGTGTTGGATGCCATTGCTTGTGGTAAAATGTCTGTTTTAGTAAATTTCACAGATGCCTTACAGTCCAGTTTTAAAAGACACTATTTTGAAGAATTCGCTACAGAAAACTATAATTCAACCCAATGTATTGAATCCTTAAAATCTCATAAAAAATTACAATATGCGAATTATATAAATAGGGCTAAACCATATATTTATCTTGGAAACTGTTCTGGTCGCATTCAAAAGCTGATCTTACGAGACGGGTATAATTAGAGCATGAGCGTTAGACAAAATGTAACTTTCGTATGTGACTCATGCGGCAAAGAATTTATGCTGTCTGAGGACATGGAGATGCCTCCTTATTGGATTGGCGTACAGTTGGCTATTCCTGATATTGACGGGTTGATCCCTGATCACGAAAGAGATATTTTTGTTCATTTCTGCGAACAGGAATGTCTAATAGAATTTTCGAATAGTAATCATATTAAAGAAAGAATTATGCTTGTTGATGCAGAAGACACACCTCCAGAACAACCAAATATTGAGGAATGACATGATAGCTGAAAATACATGGAATAAAATAGCGAATTACGCCAAAGCAAAGATGTTGTCATCTTTTTCTGGGGAAGGCATATTAAATCCAGATATCGGTGAAGCTGCTAATTATCCGCATGTTGGATTTTACATATCACTAGAAAACAGCTCTGGTGATGACTTTGTGAATGAAGGCATATTGCATGAATCTCTTAGAAACATCATTGATAGTACCAATTTAGTTAGTGACTCGGCTGTGACTTCTATGAAATCCAAGGATGTTGATCAGTCAAAAATTCAAACCAGTACACTCAATATAACTGTGGTCACGGCTTGTACCTATATAAAGAATCCTCTGTCATGGGATGAAAATTCTGATGGGTTGTGTTTTCAGTGGGGCCAGCAATTCAAGGGTGTCTATTTACCCCATCAGATTAAAAAAATGAATTCAACAAAATTGGAAGTACTAGATAAACTATGTTCTTGGGAAGCTGGAGTCGCAAGTAGTCTATGGCGACTTCCCGAAGGACTTATTTGGAAACTCACCTGCGAGTCATATAGCTTATGAATGAAATAACACAAGATAATTTTGAACAAGAAGTTCTGCAATCCACCATGCCCGTATTAGTTGATTTCTATGCTGATTGGTGTGCTCCATGTAAAGCACTAAAACCTACTATGCAGAACTTGGAAGCTGAATACGAGGGCAAAGCTAAAATAGTTATGGCGAACTTAGATGACAATCAAGACCTATCCGTAGCTTTCAATATTGCAAGTATACCGCTAGTTGTCATCTTTAACAAAGGCGAAGAGCATGGTAGGATCTTGGGTTTGAGATCAAAGAGTGATTACGCAGATATTATAGATTCAATTTTAGGAGAAGAAGATGGCACTTAAGGTAACGGAAAAAGCAGTTAAAGAAGTTAAACACATCATGAAAGAACAAGAGATAGATAGCGAAACTAGCTTTTTGAGACTGGGAGTCAAGGGCGGCGGCTGCGCGGGCTATTCCTACAATCTTGATATTACTGAAGCAAAGAATGATACGGATGAAGAGTTTGAGTTTGATGGAGTCAAAGTTATTGTTGACTCACACAGCTTTATATATCTCAAGGAAGTTACATTAGATTTCAAAGACGAAGTGATGGGAAGAGGATTTATATTTGAAAATTTAGCGAGTACTGGAAAGTGCGGATGCGGAAGTTCTTTTAGTATGGAGTGAAAATGCCAAATTAAGGCATAGAGGAAGAAGCCTTAATGTGAAGACAGAACGTAAGACATTTGAAACATTGATTTGTGCTATTTGTGGCACGCAATGGGATAACCCCTCCTGTAGAAACGGGTTTTTCATGCATTGTTTTGTATGTGGTAGCAGCCTTATATATGATTTAGAGGATTTTTTACAGGATTACGAGTTAAATGCTCCAAATATGTGTTATCTTTGTGGCTGTGAATGTCCTAATTGTGGCTGTGGCGACGGATGTTGCGTAAAATGTCGTTGTTGCAGTAAATAATTACACTTTTTTCAAGGATTTTAACAGAACAACTAGAAATATATATAGACTATCGGAGGAATATAACATGGCAGTAACTATCGACACACAGAACAATCCAACGCCTTCTAATACAGGCCAGGAAGATGCTAATGCTACAAAAATTAATTCTGGATTTACCAGTGGCAGAATAACTTATGAGGTTCGTTCCAGAGATTCAGCGGAGCAGATCACGGTTAGTACTGGAACTACTACTACAGATTCACCACTCATGGTAGATGTGACTGCTCGTTTTCTAAAGATCATTCTAAGGAATAGAATTGAGTATAAAGCTCGTGCCAAACAAGGCAATGGAGCTTGGACTGAATGGGTCAATTTCAAGACTCGTGATAAAACATATGTTACTCCATCAACTGTACAGTTAAGTACTAATAATGAAGAAAATGCAGGCAAAAATGGATCTGTAACTATTAGAGTAACAGATACTTCAAAGCTTGGAACTGTTACTCCTACAGCTCGTGGTGCCAGAGTTAATAACGCTGACAAAGGATATGTAACCACAACGACTATTACGGATACAGCCAGAGGAGCCAGAGTCGTAAATAACGAATAATTTCATACATATAGTTTCATACAAAAGACCTCCAAACGGTATAATATAGTTGGAGGTCTTTTATTATGTCCAACGAAAAGAAAATTCTTGAAGAACTGGAAATAATCAAAAACGATGCGGGCGTCTCAATAGAAGAATTTGAGCAACGTAGATCAGAGGCATTGAGTCAGATTCGACCTAGTATAACTACAAAAGACCAATTAGATGAGATTAAATCATATTTGAAGTCGGAAGAATTTCAATCTTGGCGTGATGATCTCATGGTAAGTAACTTTGAATGGCCCGATGAAGAGGAAGTCAATTGTGAAGGTAATCAGCCAGAGTGCGATGTAGCCAATGTCTTGCTAGAATGTGGAACGGCCATATCTCAATTCGCACTAAATAGCCTGAACGTACACCAAATAGACAATGATTGTGCCGATATACCAATAACCGTCGATATTCACGATCTATTGCAGGAGAGAATGGATGAAAAATGGGACCTTGAATCACGAATAATTGTATTTGAAGCAGTACAATCAATTACCAATGCAATGATGGGTTGTATGATTGCAGAGTTTAGTAGCAAAATTGCTGGCATATTAGATGTTAATGAGAAAATAATTTCTGTGGAAAGCATGATGTTGCTGGATTCTCTTGTAGAGGTAGAAGGACAAGAATCCCCATTTTATGTTAGTGTTAAATTCAGAATTTCCGTATAGGACTGTGATCAGAATAGTCGTATATTCTATTGCGTAGTGGCAATGATTCCAGCTGACGTATAACGAAGTTTTGCTTTATTTATAAGGCAGCTTAAAGGGGCATTTGTCGGCAGAGTAGCAAGATAAGCATCTCAGTGGATAGCCATTAACAAGAATAATAATGCCCCTTAAAAAATACCTCGTCTCACATGTTGCGAGATGGGCATAAATAGAGGATTTATTTGTATAAGATCAGGTATAGGTTGGTATGCAAAAGATTAACGCTCTTGTGGGGCCATGGCTCGATCAATATTTTTACAGAGAAATTCTGCCTATACTAAATCAGCATAATATTCCAACAGCACGTCAAGAAACTATTCCAATAATCAGGCTGTATGATAAGCAATATTGGGGTGGTCTTAGATCGTTACATAGAATTAGTTTAGCTATGCTAGATTATCGTCATTGGTATTATGATGATGAAACATTTCACGAATATGTTAAACAAGTGTCTTCTGTAAAATTTCCCGCAGTATGTCTGTTTGAATGCCCTTTTGGCTATGAGCGCCCTAATATAGATGTCTTGGCTTTTGAGAAGAAATTGTACGAACGCACCAAAATGATGGCTGATGCCATACATAATAAACAGCCAGAAACAGTAGTAGTGTCGCCTGCAATATCTCTGGTTTCTGCTGAATTTCAAGAAAAATATCTGGACTATTTTATACACAACAGGTCTTTATTTGATGCGTATGCTCTACATATATGTTACGGACTAGAAGAGCAATCTACTAATTTGCTATCTTCCTTGTTAAATCAGGTTGTTAGAATACTTAGAAAGCCTGTCTGGGTGACTAAATGGGGGATACCTAGTTGTGATCATTCGGTGCACAGCCCTAAAACATTAGGTCAATTAGACTGGGATGTAATTCCATCTGTTTTAGCGGCTACTAAGGCAGAGAGTATTTTCAACTTGGTTGATGATATTTGTCTTTCTAATACCAAATGGTTTTTCGCCAGTGTTGGAAAGGATGTTTATCATCGAGATAAAAGAGCGCCTGGTCCATCTAGTTTGTGGGAGCCTCTGAAGTTGTGTGCTGAGCATCCTACATCAAACAGTTGGAATTACACTCATTTCTTAGGAATGTCTACCTTTAAAGAAGAAATCAAGAAACCTATTCTGGATGTGTTTTTAAAATTAGCAGCAAAACACAATGTATGATAATCTCATCTTAAGATGGAGCCTCGGAAAACAGGATACAGTATTGTTATCAGACCATACTGATTTTCAGAATATGCTCTGGTTGACTAAGCTCTCTATAGTATCGTTTCAGAGATGGTTTCCAAAAGCTTCGTTTATGATGTTTTATAATGGTAATCACTTTCAAGATTTTGTTAAGACACTTGAGAGCATCAAGCCATATTTTTTGTATAGCGTTCAGTACGTGGATCAGGTTAACAGTTTAAGAGAAGGCAACTTAGTTAATCCGTATCATTATTATCCACGAGGAGTATGGTGGAAATGGATTCCTTTTAGATACGATATAAATAGACACGAAATTTCTATTGATACAGATATTATATGCCTCGGAGAACCTCATACATGGTACGACTGGCTAGAGAGTAAAGAAGAAATCATAGTGGCCCCAGAGAGGTTCGAAGAGACCAAACAAGGGACATGCGGAGATTTTCATGGTCATCCTATTTTGCGAGGTAAAAAACCACTTAACTGTGGGGTAGTCGGACACCGTGCTGGTCATGATTTTAGTGATAGGTTTTTTGAAATAACCAAGTCGGTAGATTTCGGTCGTACTCATGATTCTCAGTTTATTACCGAGCAAGGCGCAATTAATGTTTGGGCCTATTCTTTGGCTCATGAAAAGGTTGCAAACCACTATGTTTTGGACTTCCAGAAGAATGCCTGGATAAGGGACTTCGTTTATTTTATGGAAAAGGGTGTAACCATAGAGACAGTTCATGCGGTTACTTGGCATAAAAAGATTGCTAAGGCTCTGGGCAGTATTTTTGAAAAGAGAGTGTGTGATATGTTGTATAATGAAGAAGAGTTTTTGATTGATATTTTAGAAGTAGTTAAGAAATTAGATTATTTTTCCAGGCGGCTTATTACAAGACAAATTGGCACTGAACGACAGAAAGAAACAGAATTCTTATTCCGCTCTGGAAGTTTTTAATCTATGCCGAACATCAACAAGATTATTAAAAAACTAACTTCTAGTTACACTTCTAGGACCAAGTTAGACGAAGCATTGTTATTGTACAAATACGCTCGTAAAACAAAAGGATTTATTGTAGAAGTTGGAACTTGTCTTGCAGGATCGACAACCATATTAGGATTCGCAAATAAGTCACTTAGTAGCAGAGTATATAGTGTAGATATATCTGACAAGAATCACGAAGAAAATCTTCAACGAATTCGTAAGTACCGCTTAAAATGCAACCTTATTATAGATAAAAGTGTAAATTTTGCCAAAACATGGAGAAAATGGATTAAAGCTAGAAAAGTCGGTAAGCTATCTATGGTGTATATTGATGCAGGCCATTCCTTCAAGTCAGCCTATAGAGACATGAAATATTGGGTTCCTTTAGTTAAAAAAGGCGGATTTGTTCTGATACATGATTATCACACAGACCCAGAGAACAGCGTAGTGAAAGCATATAAGAAATTTAAGGAAAGCGGCTATTGTAAATTCTTAGAAGCAGCCAACTGTATGGCAGCGTTCAAAAACATTAAGAAGGAGATTGTTTATGCCTAAAAGTGTATTTACTCCAGAACTGCCTTGTGAATATTTGGTCCGAAAAGTAAGCGGGCGCAATTGGAGAGATTTGTCAGAACCAGATATAAACGGGGCTTGGGGTGTCGCTATTGTGAAGTCTGTTTTAGATGGCATCCACCCTGATCCAAGAGAAATAGCATCTCATCTGGGCGTCAGTAAAGAGGAGCTATATCCTGCATTTCGTAAATTAAGCTTGAATGGGGTATTTTTGGGAGATACAATATATAACGACACAGGTTTATTGTCGGAAGATCTGATGGCCTGGTGTTATTACGCTGGTTATGCATCTGGAGCTACTGGAACAGTATGTTAATTTGCTTGCCTTATACAGAAGACACTAAAATAGTATTGGTAAAATCACTAGACTTAATAGATACAATAGATAGATTCAGAGTAACTGGACTTCCCAGGGGCTACTCTGGTTTGGGCTCAGGTTTCGGTATGTGTAAAATACTAAAAGACTCTTGTGTAAGGTATTGGGGAGCAGCTGTTGATGAATTGGGGGCTTATTCCAAGCCGCTAACAAGATACATGGATTCTTTAATTACAGTAGATTATATATTGTGTTACGAGACTGACTTTGGATGGGCTGGTTACCCCGCTTATAAAGAGCATGCCAAATCTAAAATAGACTACGACAGGGAAATAATTATCAGAAATGTATATGATGGTCAAATGTTTGATAGAGTGACAGTCAAGAGTGATGGTATGCATTTTTGGTATAGAGGCAAACCTGAGGATGCTAATGCCAAGAAATCTCGTGATTTGCGTACTATGTTTGACCAAGAAGAAAGTTTTGACTATATTAGAAACAGAATAAGCAAATCCAAAGATATAACACAAGAAGATATGGACGCCTTCGATTTGATTGTTCAAAATACTGCTATTGCTGGATTATTGGACAAAAACCCTAATTTGTCTGTACAACACAAACATAAATTTCCAGGTAAACCTATTGAAGAGAATTGGAAGATTGGTCGCTTTAAGGAAGATATCAATATTCTCTCAATAGGATTTCATGTGCCTAAGTAATGAAAAGTGTTGCTTTTACGCTTGTGGAATTGTTAGTAGCCGTGTCCATCATTGCCATAGTATTAACTATATCAATTCTAGCGATCCCTACTATTACCAGGGACATACACACTGCTTCTGCTATTACTGTCGTTAGTCGTATGCTTCGCACTGCGAATACCGAAGCAGATACCACTAACACTACATTTGGAGTTGTATTCTACGTCTCGAATGGTAGGCAATATGCTGCCTATATAGATCATAAGCGTCCTGTGCGCCCAGAAGAGAGCTGGAGGGATGTCTATTCTCGCTATGAAATTGTTGGCAACATTCAGAAGTTTGGTGGTACGGCAAGAGTAGCACAGATGAACGTGAGAAACTGGACAGAAGATGGAATAGCCAACGATGACTATAGAAATGTATTTCCTCCACTAGGAGAAGACGATTACGTATTTGGTAACTTCAACAAGAACTTCTTCACTATTATGTTTGACCGTCATGGGAAACGTTCGGCTCCATGGTGTCCTGTTGTTATATATGATCCAGACGATGACAATGATGGCCTTGGCGACCACACACTTCTAGCAGTCCAAGATGCAGAAGGGCATGCAGAAGGTATTATGGCGGATATTTGGGTGGATTGGCTCGGCAACAGGCTGGAGCTGGGTCGCAAGTGGGGTGCTGTTGTGTATGATGACGACATACTGTGTAACTCTGAGGACAAGAAGGAGTATATTTTGAGCGGAACTAAATTGTATCTCAACTCTTATGGAAGGGTGGTCAAAAGTGATAGATGAGCTAAGAGAAGTAAACTTACCTGGGCGTGAAATACGCCGTGGCAAGGTCAGAGATATTATTCCTAACTGGAGCGAGGAATATATGATAATGGTAGCCACGGACAGAATCAGCGCATTTGATATAGTGATGCCCACTTTGATACCTGGAAAGGGCAGGATACTGACTGAGATATCTGACTTTTGGTTTAGGTTTTTTAGTCAGATTCCCAATCACCGAGTTGGTTTATCTGATGCCTTTAAAGGCGTTCGGGCAGATGACGAGGAGTGGACTCAGCTTCGTGGTCGAGCTATGGCCTGTCGTAGAGCCAAGGTAATCCCCATTGAGTTTATTGTGCGGGGTTACGCGGCAGGATCGTATTGGAAGAAGATTAAAGAGTCTTTTGGCGAAGCAGTAAGATACAAGCATTGTGAAGAGTTGGATGAGCCAATATTCACTCCTAGTACCAAAGCAGAAATCGGACAGCATGATGAAGACATTGAATTTGAACAATGTGTAGATATTTGTGAAAAGCATTTAGAAATGACCCATGCAGGCGCAGGTCAGCTGATGACGGCTCTGATGCATCGTTCTATAGAAATTTATAGATTAGCTCGGTCATATGCCATAACTAAAGGTATAATTATTGCAGATACCAAGTTTGAATTCGGAGTTGTTGGCAATACAATCATTCTGATAGATGAGCTACTGACGCCAGATTCATCCCGTTTCTGGTCTTTAAAAGATTATGAGCCTGGACATCCACAAAACCAGTATGACAAGCAGATTTTGAGGGACTACTTACAGGGCTTATGTGATGAAGGGAAATGGGACAAGACTGATCCTGCTCCTGAATTGCCCGATCATTTAGTGTCTAAAATTAAAAACAGATACGAAGATATATGGCAGAGACTCACTCAATAGGAGATTAATATGTCAAACGAGCAAACTACATTTGACTTCCATGAGGGCAATGATGCTAAACAGTTTATGTCTATGGAACAGCAATCGGTCATGGAATTTCATAAGAAATATGGTTGTGAATATAAAACAAAGCCTACTATGCCTAGTATAGAAACACTAATGCTTCGAACGAGACTGATCAATGAAGAGGCTTGTGAGTTTCATGCAGCAGCTTCAAATAAAAATATGAAAGAAATGGTTGACGCTCTCTGTGACTTACTCTATGTTACTTATGGTGCAGGAGTGGTAATGGGTGTGGATCTTGGCCCTATCTTCGACGAAGTGCAGAGATCTAACATGACTAAAGATGGTGGTGGCAGAGATAATTCTGGGAAGATAAAAAAGGGTCCAGATTTTCAGCCGCCTTATATAAATGAAGAACTTAGAAAGCAGGGATGGAATGGATAAGCCTACTTGGGACGAGTATTTCATGAATTTAGCTTGGGTGGCTGCTATGCGGTCTCCAGATGTTACCAAACATGGTGCTGTTGCTGTGGATTCAGAACACAGGATTTTAGGTCTCGGCTATAATGGATTTCCAAGGAATTCTGACGAGGGCTGGTATCCTTTAATGCGTCCACAAAAATACAAGTATATCATTCATGCCGAAGAAAACTGTCTTTTAAATTGTTCTCATATGCCAGACAGCGGGGTTGTTTTGTATGTCACTGGTGTACCATGCAGCGGATGTATGAAAACTATCATTCAAAAAGGGATCAAATATGTCATACATGATCCATTTATATCTAAATGCGTAGACGAAGAAGATCTGGCAGCTACTAAGTTGATGGCTAAAAACCATGGTGTTCATATGCATCCATATAATATCGTGAAGTCCAGATTATTGCACGATACAATAAAGTATAGAAATGAAAGGAATGCAAGTGAAATCTAAATCTCCTAAAACACTAGTTGATAGCCGACATATGAAGATCTTGGCTGTCAAAAAAGAAGAACTGAAAGACGCTTTAATGGTAGTACTCATTGGCGAAGAAAAAGTGGGCCTCTATGATATAAGTGTGTTTAGAGAATCACTTAAAGATCTGCAAAGACTGGAAAGTTCATCTGATTGGTTGCTTTCCACTAAAAAGTTTGATATTCGTATCTATGACAAAAAGGATTTGAAAAATAGAGATTTGATTGTCACTGTAGATCATAAAAACGAGAAAATGGAGCAAGTATTATCTGATGCTCTCAGCGGGGCCAAGAGCATCAGGTATGTATATGGGGCTACGTTACAAATTGAAAAGGAGTGAACATGCGTCGTTATTTGGATTTAGTACGGACTACGCTGGATAATGGAGTACACAAGCCCAATAGGACGGGCGTAGATACTTTGTCTTATTTTGCGTATCCATTCAGGCATGATTTGAAATATGGATTTCCTCTACTGACCACCAAAAAAATGGATGGCAAGGTGTGGAATTCTCTAGTCCACGAGTTGCTGTGGTTCATTTCTGGAGAGAACCATATACGCAATTTGAAAGAACACACTAGTATATGGAACTCATGGGCAGATGAAAATGGAGACTTAGAAACAGCCTATGGTTTCTATTGGCGTAATTTTCCGCATTCTTACAAGGGACGGATGGTTTATACCAATGACGGTTCCTTCGCCACCAGAACCGTTGGCAACTTCGACCAATTGGGTTACTGCGTTGAACAACTAAAAACTAACCCTAATAGTCGCAGACTGGTAGTGTCTGCATGGGAGCCTTATAATGCTCACAAGTCAAAACTTCCCCCTTGTCATTGCTTTTTTCTTTTTAATGTTCAAGATGGTAGATTATGTCTACACCTTACTCAGAGATCATGCGATATCGGACTGGGCGTGCCGTTCAACATAGCTTCTTACGCATTATTAACACACATCATAGCCAATGAAGTAAATCTAGAACCTGGCATATTGAGTATCATGTTTGTTGATGCTCATATTTACACTGCTAAGGAAGACGATAAGGCTTTAGTCAATGGTGCGCCGAGATGTGATTATGATCATTCTCGTATTTTGAAAGAACAGCTAAAGCGTCAGCCATATTCACATCCTAAGATTCAGATTGCGGACAAACCCTACGAAGAACTCTGTTTTGATGATTTCAAACTTGTAAATTATGAACACCATGATGCCCTTAAAATGAAAGTGGCAGTATGAAAGGAATGTAGCAATGGATCTGATTAGAGACAGAATCAAGGAAATAATAGATGGCTGTGTGTACAAAGTAGCTAGGGTTGTTTTGGTAGATCAGGAAATTGAGGTCGAGGAGGATGGCGATGTATTTTTTGTGTCTTTGATTGATATGGGATTAACGGATGCTTGTTTATGTGCTTTACAGGACTATATCGAGCTAGAAGAATTAACACTAGATGAATTGGTTTATGCAACAGAAGCTTGTGAAGAAGCGTGTGTTAAGATGGAAGATATTATGGTTATGTTGACGGAAGAGTGACATGAACAAAAAGATCATTGTGGCCGCAGATAAAAATGGTTGTATTGGCAAAGATGGTGGTATACCGTGGCATTTCTCAGAAGATTTTAAGTGGTTCAAAAAAACAACATTGCATCATTCTCTAGTCATGGGACGGAAAACATTTGAATCAATAGGCAAGCCACTTTCAGGCAGATTGAATGTGGTGTTGACCAAATCAGATCCTTCTGACATCTTAAAACCTTATTTGGACAAGATACGCATAGCCAGTTCTTTACATGAAGCATTCTCTATATGCGGTGCTAATGTGATGTCTAAGTGTTTTGTTTGTGGTGGAGCCCAAGTTTACAAGGAAGCACTACCATTGGTAGATGAAATTATCCTCACTAAGATACCAGGAGAATACGATGGTGACACTTATTTTCCGATCTGGCCTTTAGAAAAACACGGATGGGTTGCTAATATTAAAATCAAGCAGCTGGGAGATTTGGCATTTTGGTCATATGTGAAAGCCGACCGAGCTTAAATAAAAAGTAGATATTTTTTGGTTTTTGCTGGGCTAGGCATGTATAATTAAATGTTACACTTAGTTGTCATTTAAAAGGAGAATGAAAATGAGAAATAAGTCAACCAGCAAGCGAAAGAGAGCAGGAGTAGCTGTCAGCAGGCGTAGTTCTGCTAATAGTGCAATGCGAGTTACTTCCCGTATTGTGGACACCAAGAGACATACGACTGGCTATGTTATTGGTGGCAAGCGGTACAGCGTTAAGCAGGTAGCACAGCTTGCTCGACAGGGACGCATTAGTGGCGTCCGAGCGGTAGGTAATCATCCACAGGCTGTGAATGGTCGTCGTTGTCTGTCTTCTCTTCCGACTAAGGTGGAAAAGAAGTAATCGTTAGGGTCGTGCCAGTTGCCTACTGAGGCGGGCCTGTATCCCCCTTGCAGGCCCGCCTCACACTTTATGTTTTTTATGAAACTCATAATTGTAGAATCTCCTGCCAAAATCAAGAGCTATAAGAAAGCTCTGGGGTCTGGATATGAAGTCCTGGCCTCCTTTGGTCATTGTGTAGACCTTCCGCCGAAAAAACTCAGCATCGATATCAAGAAGAAATTTGAACCTACGTTCGAAGTTATTGCCGATAAAAAGCCTGTCATCAAAAATATCAAATTTCACGCGAAAAAAGCTACTGATATATATCTCATGCAAGACCCAGACAGAGAAGGCGAGGCCATCGCTTGGCATATTCAGAATGAGATAAAAGGCTGTACCAAGGGCAAAATACATCGTGCCTCGACTAATGAAATCACTGCGTCTGCAATCAAAAAGGCTCTACAGAATACCTCAGATGTTAATCAAGAAATGATCAACGCCTATTTGACGAGGCGTTTATTGGATAGACTATGCGGATACAAGACCAGCTATCTTACTCAACAGGCTACTGGCGGTCGCTCTGCTGGACGTGTTCAAAGTGCTGTGTTAAGAATTTTGGCGGAGAGAGAGAAAGAGATACAGAATTTTGTGCCAGAAGAATATTGGGTGCTGACGGCTCATTTTCTAAGTAGTAAATGGGATGACGCATCGGGATTTTGCGGAGGTTTACCATATATTGGTGTATTAGATGGCAAAATCAAGGTGCCTAATGAGAAAAAGGCTACACAGATATACAATGATGTGATCAAGGGATCTCCCGTTATTACCTCTGTTGAGCAGAAAGTGGTCAACGCCAATCCATATGCTCCATTTGTGACTTCATCATTGATACAGTCATCTTCTTCAATATTTGGATGGAGCAGCAAAAAGACCATGAAAACTGCTCAATTTCTATATGAGCAGGGACATATCACATACATGCGTACAGATTCCCCCAGAATCGCTCCTGAGGCCATAGAAGCGATTAGAGCACTAATATCGCATGATCATGGGCCTAAATACTTGCCAGCCACAGCACGCTTATATGGGGCTAAAAAGGGAGCCCAAGAAGGACACGAATGCTGTAGACCAACTAGCGTAGACGTTGGTGTTCAACAGTTACATGGAGATGAGCAGAAGCTATATGAGATGATCTGGCGACGTACAATAAGCTGCCAAATGACTCTTGGCCAGGATAAGCAGACTAAGGCTATTACGAAAACAGGCGGCTATGACTTCATTTCCAATGGCAAGATACGCATTTTTGATGGCTTCAGAAAAGTATGGAACTATTCAAAATCCGCTGATACGCTCATGCCAGATCTGTACAAGGGCGAGAAATGCAGTCTGGATAAGTTGGAAAAGGAACAGAAGTTTACTGTGCCTCCTAGTCGCTATACAGATGGCTCCATAACCAAGCAATGTGAGAAGCTCCAAATAGGCCGACCGTCCACTTATCAGCAGTGCATAGAGACATTGGTAAATAGGAAATACGTCAGTCGAGAGAAGAAAGCTCTACATGCAACGAAGCTTGGGATAGATGTGACAGAGTTCTTAGTAGGTGCTCATTTTTGCTTTGTGGATTTGAAGTTTACGGCAGAAATGGAGCAATCTTTAGATGAGATTTCCAAAGGGTCGAAAGATAAGCTTGATGTGCTACAAGAATTCTGGACTCGACTCAAGCAGGATATTGAATCTGGTAAAGAGTTAAAGACTAAAAATCAATTCACTGAGTTTAAATGCCCTAAATGCAAAGGCACATTACTAAAGAAGCATTCTAGATGGGGTGCGTTTTTCTCGTGCGAAAATTACAAAAAGGATGATGGATGTCCGTATATCGCTACAGTGGGCGAACATGGCGAGCCTATCGAGAAAAAGCAGAAAGAAAAAGAGTACGCTTCATTCAACTGTCAAGAATGCAATTCTAAGATGGTGAAGCGTGTTTCTAAGTATGGTGAATTTTACGGATGTGAGAATTTCAGTAGTGGGTGTAAATTTACCACTGACATGAGCGGGACGCCTTCTCCTAAGAAGAAGGGCTACAAAAAGTATAAGAAGAAGAAAAAGAAATCTAAGAGCGTATAATGCACAAACAAATGTACGACATAATTGCTGGTATTTATGGATTTGAAGAACAAGATTTGGAAACTATAGATTGGATGGTTGATTTCTTGGTGCAGCATTGCACAAGCATGAATATGGATATGGAAAGTTATGGTGCTTGTTATTTAAGTGCACAATTTGTATTCCCTTTGGATAAAAAACCAACAAAGTCAGTTAAGAAAAAGAAATGCAAGCCTAAGAAAAAGAAATGCAAGCCGAAGCAAACAAAGGACAAATCAAGCAAGAAAGCAAATATAAAAAACCTGAACAAGTTTACAGGGCTTATTGTGGAATGATAAATGAAAACGCTTAGTAGTTTAGAAGAAGTAGTAGACTTCATCAAGAAGAAACATAGTGCTATTAATAAGCCAGGAAATGGTGTTTATGGCTTGAAGTTTCTGCGCAAATCTGATGGCAAGAGAGTCATGTTTGAGGAGATTCAGGGTCTGAAATTATTTGACTGGAAGATTTCAGGTACTGAACTTATCATTCATCAACTTGCTGTAGGTTTTGAGTTCAAAGGCAAAACCAAGAAGCATACTCTATCGTCTACCCTGTTTTTACGGGATTTAGTAATGATCAATATCTATGATCACTGTGCTCAATTCTTCAGCCATGAAAGCATTGATTTTGCGTATGTAGAGGATGAATATATCGCACACGTAGAACACTTAATAGAGTGGATGAATGATGGCGATGGCGGAAGCATATTACGAGCCCAATGGATCTCTCCAGACAAGAATATAGACAGATTGCTTGAAGAAATATCCATTGGTCGTACCGTGGAGAAAAAAGTAAATTTACCTCGACAAATTAACATGGGAATGATGTGATGTTTGGGTTAGTTGCTGCCATTTTGTGCATCGGTTCTTTTATCCCTCAAGTAATAAAATGTTGGAAGACTAAACAAACTTCTGATATTTCACTAGCGACTTATATTGCAATGTCTGCTGGAGTGTCATGTTGGGTCATACACGGATGGGTGATTGAAGATCCAGCTGTGGCTGTCTCTAATGCTATTTTCCTACCATTGGTTCTTTCTATTTTGGCCTTAAAACTCAAATTTGGATAATGACATGCCTGAAACTAGACTAATTAAGACAGTCATTGACTGGGATCATTTTCTGTTGTATCTTTGTGGGCCAATAGACTTCTCTCCTGATGGCGGTAAAAGCTACCGAGATGAATGGGCAGAAAAGCTATCCGCCCTTGGCATTAACCCTTCTCGTATTATAAATCCATGTCGCAAACCGCTGGCTGGCGCTCAGTTTGATCTAGATGATGAAGCTGCCATTATAAGAGAGCACAGAAAATCTGGTAAGTGGTTAGAGTTGACTGAGATCATGAGTCAGATAGTTCATATGGATTTGAGGTTTGTAGATCTGAGTTCTTTAGTGTTGGCCTATTTTCCGCAACAAGGCATGGGTTCTATTTCTCCTGTCATAGATAGTTTTATGAACGCATATACCTTGCTTGCAGAAAAAAACAAAAACTATATCAACGATCATTCTGCTCAATGTTGTTTGTCAGATATGTTAAATGCTTTTAATAAACTTATTAGGTTGATTGATACCAGCCAAACGCATACTTATGGTACTATTCATGAGATTGTAGTCGCAAGACAACAGCGTAAGCCCGTGATGATCGTTTGGGAGGGAGGCAAACCAACATGTTCTGCATGGATGATGTGGTTAGTTGGGGAGCACAATGTGTTTTCGACGTTTGATGAGCTGTTGGAACATTTATCAGAGATTGCCTCAGGTGAAGCTGCATACAATGCAAGAGATTGGTTGCTTTTAGATTTGAAGTAGCGAATCTGGTCGTGTATAATACAATGGTTGATTTGAAAAAGTCTTTTGAAAGGGAGCAAAATTATGGCTCAAATACCTCCAGAATGGGAATCTGTACCTGAATTTGTGGAAATGTCGTCAAGGATAGTTGAGAAGTATCCAGAGCGGTTTGGTGAAATTGAGGTGTCTCAAATTGTGGCTTATAAATGCACTAACAAAGACAAGCCAGAGAAGAAAGCAAAATCTTATGAGATGACTGGATCAACCGAGCCTGAAAGCTTCACAAATGAGAAGACTTATTTTGTGAAGTTTTTCTCCAGCGATTGGGAGTCAAAGACAACAGAGCAGAAATTGCTCATGGTTTGCTCTGCGTTAAGTCGTATTGACACAACTAATCCAGGCAAAATTGGTCCACTTGATTACAGAGATCAGAATGTCATGGTGAGGACGTTTGGTACTGATTGGGTTGAGCGTGGTGATGTCCCTAATCTATTGAATGAGAGCATTAGTTTCAGGGAGTAAGATTATGATTTTTGATACAACCAAGAAAAAAGACAAGTACGCAGACTTGCCTAGTCTGGAAGTAAACAATAACCAAAATGCCTGTATATCTACTGGACAGAAAAATAGTGTTCATTTTTTTGCTATAAGGCATGCCAAAGAGGTAGGATGGGGAACATATTGTCTTTTTTTGGAATGCGAACGCTGTGGAGTTAGGTACGAAAAGACAACTGACGATCTTCAACTGATGAGGTACTACGGTTTTACCAAAGAACACTTAGAAGTACTAAGAAAAATAGATTGGATAGAACGAAACAAATTTGGATAAGGAGAATAATATGGCATCGCGCTGGCAAGTAGTAGAAAAGGAAGCAATAGGAGTTGACTGGTCTCAAGTAAGATATCAGGCTTATGCTCTTGAGCATTTTAACACTAAAGAAAAAGCAGAAGCAGCAGCAACTAGATATCTAACAGATATTAATTGTAATAATCCTCTGGCGGCGGACGAAAAGCAGGCAGCAGCAGAGGCTTTTATGATGAGAGATGACGGTTGTTTTCTGGGAGTCCTTGACGGCAAAGATTGGTATATTTGCTACCCCAAAGACATTGTAGGTAAAAATTCTTCTGGGGAATACGCAACTTTGCACAAAAAAGGGGAAAAGATACAAGATAGGTCATATTTTCAACTAGAAGGTAAATCTGAAGTAACTGTTCGAATTGTACCAGGAACTTAGTATGGATAGTCCAATTATCATAGCGTTGAGCGGCAGAAAAGGTGCAGGTAAGAATGAGATAGCTAAGTTCATTAAGAACTATGTGTCGGTCAAGATGTTGAAGATTCCTAATGCAACCGCAAATAGAGTTAAAGATTTCGGGGATATGAAGGATTTTACACCAATAACATCAACTGCTTTTATTGAATGCTCTTTTGCAGATAACATTAAAGAGTTTTGCATTAACACTCTTGGTCTTAAAAAATCACAATGCGATGGCACAGATGAAGAGAAGAATTCACCAACGAGCTACTTGTGGGAAAATGTGCCTGATCATCTGAGAAAAAGGAATGGTCCCATCACAGGGCGCGAAGTGATGCAGCTGTTCGGCACAGAACTTATAAGAAATTCATTTGGAAATGTCTGGGCCGATGCTACAATTAGAAAGATAAAGAGATCTGGAAAGCCTATTGCGATTATCACGGACAACAGATTTCCCAATGAAGTCGATGTCGTATTGAAACAAAAGAAGGGACATGTTATTAGATTGACTCGATCTCCTTTTGGCACAAAAGACATGCACCTTAGCGAGAGTTCATTAGACGAATATAACTGGGACGAACATCCCAGATGTTTTGTAGTAGATAATTCCAAACTTGGAATTGAACGACAAAATGATGCGATTATTCCTATCCTAAACAAAATTTTCGGACTTAAGGGAGGATAATATGACGGAGACGCCTTCTTTTATAAAAGAACTAGAAAATGCCAACAAGGCTGCTCAAGATCCAGACGAGCAGCCGTTTACTGGTACATTCAGAGAATTTCTGCAATTATATCAAGGTGGTGAATACCCCAACATGGGAGTTCTTTCCCATGCTCGTATTTATAATATGATTATCGCTGCTGGAACTAGTAAGAAAAAACACTTCGGCAGAGATCGTATAAGTTACAAGTTCTTCGAAGATCATCTTTTCGGCGTTGAAGAAACTATCGATGCGGTAATGAGCTACATCCACAGTGCTGCTCAGCGCACAGAGACTAGCCGTAGGATGTTGGTGATATATGGCCCTCCTAGCGCTGGCAAATCGATGCTTATCAATCTTATTAAAAGGGGTTTAGAAGATTATTCTAAAACTAAAGACGGAGCTATCTTTGCTATTAAAGGCAGTAAGATGCACGAGAATCCATTTTTGTTAGTACCATATAAGTTGCGACATAAATTTGCGAAAGAATATAACCTTAAAATTGAGGGGACACTAAGCCCTCCAACCCAATATATGCTAGATCATGAATACAATGGTAGGTTTATGGATGTGCCTATCGAGCGTATTTTTATTAGCGAATCTGCTAGAATTGGAATAGGGACCTATCTTCCCCAAGACCCAAAAAGTTCAGACCAAAGCGAGTTGGTCGGTGGTTTGGATTTTGCACGTATTCAAGAATATGGCTCTGAATCACATCCTTTGGCATACAACTTTGATGGAGAACTTAATATTGCTAATCGTGGCATTATGGAACTTGTTGAAGGGATGAAAGCCGACGAGAGATTCTTGAGAGTTTTATTAACTGCGACAGAAGAGAAGGCTATTAAAGCTCCACGTTTTGGTTTTATATACATTGATTCGATGATTGTTATTCATACGAACGAAACGGAATTTGAAATCTTTATGCGCGAGAAGAAATATGAAGCTTATCATGACCGCATGGTTATTGTTAGAGCGTCATATAATAGCGCTGTTGATAAAGAAGTAAATATTTATGAAAAGCTAATTTTCGATACGGACGCCATTTTTAATATGCATATTGCTCCACGAACTTTAGAAGCAGCGGCGACGTTTGCAGTCTTGTCTAGATTGAATCCAGAAGATGGTGGGGACTTTTCAATAATCAAGAAGATGAAGCTGTACAATTCTAAGGATGTACGAGGATACAAGACAGAGCAGGTGCCAGATATTAAGCGGAGAAATAATCATGAAGCCATGTCAGGGGTGTCTCCCAGGTTCGTGAATGACCAATTGACTGCTGCTATTTCTAAGGCCAGAACAGAAGAGCGAGATTATATTACTGCATTAGATATTTTGAGACAGCTCAATTCGTCTGTTAGAGATAGAGATTCATTCAAGCAAGATGAAAAGAATTTGTATGCAAACTACATAGATATGGCTCGTAGTGAATGGAACGAGATGCTTCGCAATGATATCCAGAAAGCTTTCTTTGTCTCGTTTGCTAAGGAAGCCAAGAATCTTTGTGATAAGTATCTTGATCATGTAGAGGCTATCTGTTCTGGAACTAAACCACGAGATCCTGTTACTAACGAAGAAATAGACATAGATGAAAATTTAATGGATGAGATTGAAGGCCATATAGACATTTCTAATAGCGGCAAAGAGGATTTCAGAAATGAAATCATGAGGGCTTTTGGTTCTGCTGCCAGAAGACAACGAGATTTCGACTATACTCAACACACCCATCTTAGAGAAGCCATAAATAAACAACTGTTCCAAGAAAGAAGGAATGTTATACGCCTAACTGTTTCTGCCAGAAATCCCGATCCAGAAGCCCTTCAGCGTATAAATGATGTAGTTGATCGTATGGTTACACAGCAAGGATATAGCGCAGGATCTGCTAATGAACTATTGAAGTATGCTTCTTCACATTTATTTGACAAATGAGTAATACAATTATAGATCAAGATTTTCCCTATGATATTATTCATAGAGGCTCTAGGGATGCAGCCAGACACAATAGGCGCGTCAAAGAAGCTGCCAAGAAGCAGCTTAAAGACATCATTTCTCAGCAAGATATTATCACCAGCGAAGGCAACAAAAAGGTCAAAGTCCGTCTGAAATATCTAGATCAATATAGGTTCGTATATAACAAAGACTACCATGAAGTAGTAGGCAGAGATCAATTTGATGAGTTAGAGGTAGGAGAAGTATTGGACAAACCCTCTCAGGGTCAAGGAGCAGGACCAAAAGCAGGAGAGGAGGCAGGTGAAGAATTATATGAAACAGAATTTACTGTCGAAGAATTGACAGACATGATGATCGAGGAATTGCAGTTGCCCGACTTGGACGAAACCAAGAAAAATGAGATTGTATCAGAGATATTAGAATGGACAGATCGCAGAAAAAAGACTGGCGTAGAAGCATGTCTCGATAAGAAAAAAACCTTATTGTCTCATTTGGTTCGTAGGGCGAAACTGGGGATTAAGCCTGATAAACCATTGGCTATGTCCAAGGATGATATGGTGTATAGAACGTGGGATATAGCCCAAGAAAAACACAGTAATGCTGTTGTATTCTTGATGATGGACAGATCAGGCAGTATGTGGCAAGATAAAATCTATGCTGTTAAAGCATTATTCTTTTGGGTTGTCCAATTTCTGAAACGTAAGTATGACAAAGTTGATATACGTTTTATCGCTCATGACTATAATGCCAAAGAATTGAACGAAAAGGATTTCTTTACCATTTCAGATTCTGGCGGGACTAGAGTTTCTTCAGCTTATGGCATGTGTGCTAATATAATTCAACAAGAGTATCCTTGTGATATTTGGAATATCTATTGCTTTCATGCTTCTGATGGAGATTCTTATAATGACGAAAAACTGTGCATGGATCTAGTAAACGAAATATTGGATCTTGGAGCCAATCTATTTGCATATACCGAAATCAATATCGATAACTGGCGAGGAGATGATACTCCAAGCGTACTGTACGAATACTTCTCTGAGCAAGTCAAAAGACGAGATGGTGTAATTTTATCTATCCTTAATGAGCTAGACGACATCATGGATGTCTTGTCTGCTTTTTTAAAGAAAAAACAAGAACATCAAAAAGTGTGAAAAATGACCGCAAATTTGTTGAAAGATCGATTTGAAGAACTAGAGAAGCTCGCACTTGCTGCTGGTCTAGAACCCTATGATATTCACTTCTTTGAAGTTCCAACCAGCGTAATTTATGAAGTGGCTAGTTATGGTCTGCCTACAAGATATTCTCACTGGTCTTTTGGTAGAGTTTATCAACATCAAAAGACACAAGGAGAGATGGGCTTTTCAAAGATATATGAATTGATTTTGAATAATGACCCATCGTATGCTTTTCTTGATAAGAATAATCCAGATACTATCAATTTAATGATAGCAGCCCACTGTATCGGACATGCCGATGTTTTTAAGAATAATATTATGTTTCGCCAAATGGGCGAAAAGAATATGATTCAAGTAGCTAAACGACATGCCGAAACCATTGATGAATATCGCAAGGATTTTGGCGACGACGAAGTAGATGAATGGCTAGATGTTGCCTTGGCTCTCGAAAGACATATAGATGTGTATAAAGGATTGAGGCGCAAACGCTATCCTAAACGCAATGTACGTTATGAAGATCGATCTACTTCTAAATGGGAAGATTTGTATCATAATACAGAACCATTAGTCAAGAAAATACAAGAAGGTATCTATATCCCGCCGCAGCCAGAAAAGGATCTTTTGTGGTTTTTGTCTGAGTATTCCAACATGGAACCATGGCAAAAACAAATATTTGAAATAGTCCGCAGAGAGTCATACTACTTTTATCCACAGTTTAGAACCAAGACCATAAACGAAGGCTGGGCGTGTATGACTGGAGATTCCTTCATATTGACCGAACATGGATATGTTCGCTACAAAGACTTTGTGGAAGATACAGAGGAAGATACAGGTGTCCGTGTAGCAACTGGAGTTTGGACTCATAGCGACTTAGGAAAGGAGGAGGTTATTTTGGAGTCTATTTCAGACTCTCATATAACTTATCCACAGAAAACAATTCGACTTATGACATCCAAGGGTATTTCTATTGAAGGTGCCCATAGCCATAAACTACTGGCTGCGTCGAATAATAAAGACGGAAAAGTATGGGACACGGAGATTAAAGAGTTATCTGTGGGTGATTTTGTTCAATTAACTATTGGCTCAGATATATGGGCGTCCAAAAATATTAAATGCGATTTCTCTTATGGTAAATATAGTAGGTCAAAGGATTTTAAGATGCCTCATGAAATTGATGAGGATGTCGCTAAATTTTTGGGATATTTTCTTAGTGAAGGATGTGTTGTCAAAAGAGGCATTCAAATAACTAATAAAGATCAACAGATAATTAAGGATTTTTGCAAGCTATCAACACGGATATTCAATATTGAACCAACTGTCGCACCCAGATCTGAAGACCCTGATAAATTCGACTGTATTCTGTGGTGTACTGCCATAGTTAATTTTCTTGAGTATTTAGAAATTGACTTGGGAGTAAAATCTAAAAGAAAACAGATACCAGATGTTATTATGCGGTCACCCAAAAAAGTTGTTGCTGCGTTTTTATCTGCATACTTTTCTGGGGACGGAGGGTGCTATAAAGGCAATCGAATTGTTGTCTCAACATCATCTCCTAATATGGCCGAACAGATAGCTTTGTTGCTTCTTAACTTCGGTATCAATTTTTCTTATTCACGACTTAGTAAAAAAGGCTACGATCTTAACTATCATCTTACTATAACTGGAAAGCACAATTGCTGGTTATATGCTACACTTATTGGCTTTTCAGCTTGTCGGAAAAAGAAATTATGTTGCCAGAGAATTATAGATTTAAACAAGGAAAAGAATTATAGTATAAACACAAATCAAATTTATGCCAAGATATTAGATATTAGCGAAGGATTTGAAGTGCTGTACGATATTACTGTTCCAGAGACTCATCATTATATTGCTCAAGGCGCGATAAATCATAATTCCTACTGGCACGCTGAGCTGATGAAGCAATATTTCTTTGGTGATGAAAATGATTATGGTCTTAAAGGAATTAAACATCCTCTGACCCCAGAAGAACATTTAGATTTTGTAGCGGCCCACGAAAAGGTAGTCAAACCAGGATTGAAACTGCCTCTAAAAATCATGGTCCCAGAGATAGACCAGCAAGGCCGTCCCACTGGAAATAAAAAGCAGATCATGAATCCTGTCATAGAGCAAAAGCCAGAGTTATTTGGTGCTGCCACTCGTCTAAATCCCTATTACGTCGGTTTCAAAATGTTCAGGGATATCAAGGAACGATGGGATAAATACTACGACCAGGGATATATGATCAATGATTTGGATCAAAAAGTACCTGTTGAGATCAACGGAGACCAAAAAATACGTGAAGTGATGATGAACGAAGATGATGTATCTTTCTTTCGTAATTATCTAACAGAAGAATTGTGTGATGAATTGCATCTATTTGGGTATGGCAATACTGATGAGTATATAGATGATTATGGTATACAGGAAGAGATGTACGGCGATCAAAAGTCTGAGGGAGCTATTGATGAGCTTCATATAGAAGATCAGATCATCAAAAATAAGACCATAGTAGTTAAGACCAAAGAAACCAAAGATATTATCAGCATGCTTGCTAGAGTGCGCAATAATTATGGCTGCCCTAGTATTGTAGTCCGCAGGGTTGATGAAGCGGGCCTGCTAAGACTTGAGCATGTTCAGGATGATAATATAAATCTGGATATTCGGTATGCCAGTCAAGTCGTGAAATATATTGGTCGAGCATGGAAAAGGCCAGTAGAATTAATTCGCAAAGATCGAGACAAAACATGGTTAATGCGCTATGATATCACACAAGGAGAAAACATTAAACCAGAAATAAACTACGAGCAATTAGACTATCCTGACTGTCTTGAGGACAAAACAATCCCATCTTCGTGGTAGGAAACAGAAATGCAATTTGCCAGAAAATACAGGCCCAAGGTTCTGTCCGATATCGTAGGGCAACGAACTATTGTTCAGACATTAAAAAATTCATTTAAATCTGACACTATAAATCAGTGCTATTTGTTTATCGGCTTATTCGGAAGCGGTAAAACTACAGTAGCAAGGATTGTAGCGGCTATGGAGAATTGTTTGACTTCTCCTGGTCTAAATCCATGCGGCAAATGCAAGCCATGTCTTGCCATCTATGAAGGTACGCATACAGACGTGAACGAAATTGATGCTGCCAGCAATGCTGGCAAGGTTGAGCAAATTAGGAAGCTCAAAGAAAGTGCTTTGTACAATCCAGTTTCTGGAGTTAAGACTAAGTACTTTATAGTAGATGAGTGTCACAGGATGTCTCCAGAAGCTGAAGATGCATTATTAAAAATCTTGGAAGAACCTCCCACAAGAGTACGATTCATTTTGTGCACGACTGATATCAGTAAGCTGAGGCCAGCTATTCAGTCAAGATGTCAGAGGCATGATTTCAGAAAAATATATTGGTCTGAGATGGCTACTCATCTTGAAACTATAGCCCAGAAAGAAAATATTAATATAGATAAGTCTGCCGTGAACATGTGTGCAAAAATGGCTCAAGGCAGTATGCGGAGTGCATTACAACATTTAGAGAAACTTTCAAACTTTGTAAGCGACAAACATATTGGGATTGAAGATGCCCAGAAATTATTTGGCAGCGTAGACGAAGTGTTATATTATGATCTGTTAGATCAAATCATAGGTGACGATTCTGGTAAACCAGATGCTACAACAGGATATAAGATCATCAATCGTATGCTTTCTGGTGGAGCGGAATTTGACACAATTTACGATGATATTTCGGAGCATTTCAGGTGTCTTATGGTTGCTTTGACTTGTACTAAAGCTACCGAATTTATTACTTTGTCCGAGGAGGGAACCAGAAGGACTCGTGATCAAATAAGGAGATGTAAGAGTAAATCAAACTCTGTTTTAGGTATAATTCAGTGCTTGAAGATATTACACGAAACTAAAGCGTTTGTAGAGCTAAATTTGTCCGTAGAGATTGCTTTGCAGCAATGGCTGATTGAAAGCATCTTTGCGTTTAGGGCGGCTAAATGAAGGAGAAGTAATTACGAATGTCACTCTCTGATAAAGAGAGGGACGAGACAACAGAAGAACAAATAACAAGGTTGGTGGTTGATGTACGTGATTTGAATTGTGAAGATTCTTTTATCGAAATCAGAGCGTATCTAGGTTACTACATTAGTTTTTTCGGCAAAAGATATAAGATAGCGGGTTGTGACTCGGAAGAGATTGAACAAGAATGTTTGTATGCCTTGCGGTTTAAGGCGATTGAAGATTTTAATCCAGCTAGAGGAAAATTTAAGAGTTTTGCTATTCTCTGTATCAAAAGACACTTATATAGTATTATAAAGTCTAACAAACAGCAAAAGAGATTAGCATTAAACCAAAGTCTGTCCCTCGATGAAGATCGATCTAATAATGGAGAACATTTATCGCTCATAGGTCTGGTTGTAGAAAATCGACCAGCTGCTGATGAGCAGATGATTAGAAACGAACAAGATTTTCTAATCAGAACTAAACTAAAGTCTAAATTATCCAAACTCGAAAAGGAGGTTTTTGAACTATATATAAGACAATTCAAATATGATGAGATTGTGATAGAGATCAAGAAATTGTTCCCTGGCAAGAGGTGTTCAAAAAAAACAATTGACAACGCGCTCCAGAGAATCAGATCGAAGGCGCAGAACATGATACTGGAATAAGCTGGGCTATAGGTGTATAATACAGTACAGGAGACTTGAAAATGAAATTTGATATTACCAAAAAGACTCTAGTTAATGCTCTGTCTCGCATGAAAGAAGTCGCCACCAAAGGCATTAAGACCGACTTCATGTTAGCAGGGCGAGTTACCATACAGTGCAAAAAGGACCGTGTGGTTTTCTCCACTACTAATGGCCACTTAGATGCCACGATGTATGCTGACAAAGAAGATGATCCTGTACTTGGTTCCAAAAATACACCAAATACACCTGGAATAGCCACAGTAGATGCTATCGTGATCCTTGGTATAGCAAATGCTCTTGGTGGAGATGACGCCGACGATCATATCCTTTCTATCTCCTTAGAGGAAAGCACACTATCTCTTAAAGACTCTACGGCAGGCAAACGCAGAAAAAAAGCCAGCATGGAGGTTTTGAGCGTCGATCATGATATTGAAATGAAGCCTCATAAGGCCCCAATCTATTTTCCTTATGAAATTGAGACAGAGCGGTTTTGCAATTCGTTGCAAAAAATAGCTATATATGGATCAAAGATTGGCTACAAAGTCAGATATAATATGATATGTTTGCACTTTTTACCAAACAGTATGAGATTTGTTTGTGGTAGTGGAGCTAGATTTGCAGTCTTGTCATTTGATGAGAAAAACACTACTAAAGGTGTTGGTAAAGATGGAGTCAAGTATTTGATTCCAGTTGATCAGGCTATGATTATTGCTAAGGTTCTTGATGACTCCAAAAAAATTGTAATATCTTATGAAGACAAGCAGACATGCTATCTGAGTAATGACAATAAGATGGAGCTTAAGCTTGGCGGCATACCGAAGGTAGAGTACATCGCTTATGAAAATAATGCCTTTAGTGTTGACAATGCACAATGCATAGCAGATATTAAGAGTTCTGATCTAAGGGAAGGTAGCAACTTAATGGGGGCAGTTAGAGATAAAACCCTGGAGCAGGAAGCTATATTTCATAGCTGTATTTGTTCATTAGAAGAGGGCAAAGATGCATTTTTTGATGTTCCAAAGGATGAGAGCAAGTATGGATGTGAGTTTGACTGTCCAGTCAATTTCTACAAAGGAAATCGCAGTAGTTTTAAGGCCGAATATCCGTGGCAATTCATCAGTGAACTATGCTCTTCATTAGATTATGTCAGGCTGTATTGTATGGATGAGCATGGTATTTTGATCGCATATATAGCGAACTTGGATGATACCCAAAAGGAAAATGGGATGCCCAAATTCAAAGAGAATGCCGATGGCTCCCGTTTGTCTTTCTTTTTTGCTACTGTTGCAAAGGACAAATAATTGAAGAACTTATTCTGGATAACTGGCAATTATTATGATTGTCGTAAAGCATGGAATGAAGTTAAATCCATGCTTGATGATCCTAATATAGAAACACTTGAATGCGGTCATAAGACGGCTTCTGCTGGCCTTCAACCAGCGACTGCTGGTGACATCATTCTCTTGTTGAAAAACCGTGATATATTTGACACTCGTTCTAGAATTATTAAGCTACAAGGTATACCTGCGGACTATGCTCTACTGGCCAATTATTTACATCTGGTGAACGACAGAAATATGCTGGTAGTCAATGGCCCCATTGGCTATCGGCTCAAAGGTAAGAAAAGATTTATTAGTGCCGCTAATAGTAAGTTCTATAAGACATTTGTCTCCAAGGGGAAGGTCTTTAATTCTCTGATGGAGGTCAAAAGGAACAGTGATGCTATTAATTGGGTACAAGGTGTAGCAACAGACCTGAATAAGAAGCTGGATGCCGAGTCAGCAGAGCTATTGGTTGAGATGAAGGGTCGCAACCTAGATAATTTGTATGCCGAGATCAATAAGCTGGCTAGTTATCAGACAGGTAAAAAAATCACGCTGGAAGACGTTAAAGCTTGCTGCGTGCTTGAATGTCAGAATACTACCTGGGAACTAGTGGACTTGTTGAATAGACAAAACTATGATGGTGCATTGTCTAAGTTACAAGAGTTTTATGGTCAGGCTGGTATAGCTATTGCCACTACGTTCTATGGTGACTGTCATCGGCTGATTGGGGCTTTGAATAAGAACTTTACATTCTTGTTAATGCTGAAAGACTCTTGCGGAGACAGCTTATCCTTTGTTGGTGCAAAGAAGGCTGCTGCAAACTATAAGAAACGCATGAAGAAGGGTGATGTATATCATTGGAATAATGATGTTTTTGAAGAGAGATGGATGAGTATGCAGATGAGGAATCAGGGCGTCAAAACAGCCATGAATTTACCACAACGACATTTGTATGCTGTTAAGCGTGATATTTGTCGTTGTATGTTTTTGTGCAGGAAATATAGCACAATAACTAGCAGAATTAAATTATGTTTGGATAGTCTTATCATGTTGATTTGTGGTAAACTATCAGCTGCTAATTCTGCTAATTGTAAAGGATGGAAATAATGTCTACAATACTGATTAGCCAAGACGAAGCGTGCAAAATAGAGATTGGCAAATTTTATACCGATGGGTATGATAGCCTCGTTTATACTTTTATTTTGAATGATGAACATTATAAGTCTAAACCTTCTGATTGTTTGTATGATTGGGATGAATTGGTTAGTATTGTGGCTATAAAGGTACATAAATACATTGATCTCGATAATCGTTTTGATTTTCGTAATATATTCACTAACATCACAGTCCATAAAGAAACTATGCAACAAGTGGACATGAAGTACATATGGATACCTTGTCAACCACGCCCGAATACCATTGAGCGATTTAACTTCACTAGCAAGCAGCAGATGATGTCTAATATTTTGGCATTTCTGTTGCACATGAAAGTAGGAAATAATGGCTAAAGAAATGGAAATTATTCTCAATAAGGACGGAACTATAGAAATAGATTTGATCGGCTTTCATGGGAAGGGATGCTCAGAAATAGCCAAAAGAATGACTGAGGCTATTGGTAAGCAGGCCAAGTCTACAAAAAAATCTGAGTATTACAAGGAAGAGCACGAAAAACAACATCTACACCGTGGCATGTAATGACTGAAGTAGAGATAGTATTACAACCTAATGGCTCAATTATCATTTCTCGTGGAACCAAGTCTCAAAATGACCTACTTTCTAAAATACTTGAACCTATGATCGATGTAGACGATCTGGATGGGTTTTTCTCGGTATCTGAGGGCATGGAAGAAATAATAGGCAACCTAGATTTGTGCGGATGATCTCACAAAAATGCAGGAAATGACCTAAGAACTACTAAGTATATGTATAATACACATATTTGTGGAATCACTAAATATGCGTATTATTGGATTTGATCCTGCTTCGACTAGAAATTTAGGATGGTCAGTTGTAGAGATCAATAATAAAGAAATATCTTGTGTTGCTGGCACATTTGTTATTCCAACAGTTGATGATAAGTGGAAAGCATACTGGCCCATGTTCATTATGGTAGATGATCTTCTAAGCCAGGATAATGTTGATACTGTGATCGTAGAACAGACTAGTGCGTTTAGCGGTGGATTTGTGACTGGTCAAGTATCTCATTGCTTAGGAGTTATTTTTGCTGCTTGTGGTAAAAATGATACCAACGTGAATTCTGTATATCCGACTCATGTTAAAAAGGTGATCACAGATAATGGCAGGGCCAAGAAAGCAGAAATGAAAAAGCACACTAAAAAAATACTAGAAAACCTCGGAGTCAAAGATACTAAATTTGACTCTCCACATGCATACGATGCAGCTGCAAATATTCTATGTTGGTTGTTTGATAAGAAGATTATAGAGAAAAATGTCTAGATCATTAAAAAAATCAGAGAGACAGTTCATAGACAGGAACGATCCTGAACTAGTTGAGTTCGAAAGGTCTAGAAGAATTGCATCAAAAGATGACCGTGATACAAAAGGGGATGTAGATAAACTATTTAACATTCTTGCCCAGAACAACAGCGGTCTGTTTGCAGGGGTATCAGAAGCAGCCACGATGCAAAAAACAGCTTCCAAACACCAGATCAAACCAGAAGAAGATCAAGGGCCACAAAACCAAATATCTAGAAATCAATGGAATGCGATCACCAAGTATCCTGAGCTAATAGAAATGCTTGGCAAACAGGATATAGGCGAAAAGATTGCGGACGCCATTATGGGTGATGTTAAGAAGATACTAACTGTTCAGATTGAAAAGAATAGTCAAACCTACAACAATTACGCTCAAGTATGTGTTGCAGAGCGACAAAATCTAAAACAGTTTTTCAAGGGAGATAATTGGGTCTGTTGTGTAATTGCAACTGGGCCATTTAGAGGGGATGAGATAATCCATTATAAAAAAGAGGCTGATAAATCTTTTATATTGCGCAAAATTGGAGAGAAGGAATTCGAAGATGTATCTGTCCAATTCAATCTAATTCATACATTGGCCGACAATATAGAAACAGAAGAGGAATCTGATACCGATATACCTCTATTAGCAGATGATTAACACTTTTAAATATATCATAATTCTATTGGTATTCATGGCAGGTTGCGGTGGTAATTTGCATAGAGCCGACTTTGTAGAGGTTGTCAGAGACCATGAACGAATCACTGTAGAGACTTGTGTGAGCCTTATTAATTCCATAGATGACGAATTAGCTAATACTACCGATAATGACAGACGAGCGACCTTAGAGGATTTACGGGAGCGTCTGATTTATATTTCATCTTCAAGCATTGCTATACACAGTTATGTCTATGCTTCTGTTGTAGACGAAGAGCTGATTGCTGAGCTTATTCGTAATAAATGGAAAGGGCAGTAATGGGGTTCCTAGATCATTATGTAGACAAGTATAAATTGGATAAAATCTCTCTAGAGAATGGTCGCCTCAAAAGGCTTGAAGAAAAGATCAGACGGACTATCAATTCAGCTCCTACTCCTGTTGTATTTGAAGATATTATAAAGCAGCATGGTGAAAAAATAGCAGATCTTGTAGCTAGGGTATCTGCACACTTTAATGAGTGGCAATTTTCCAAAATAATATCTTCATTCAAATTTGTAATCAACATAGGCACTGAGGTCTACCAAATTGTAGAAGATATGCAAGATTCTATAATTACTGATGGCATGAGCGAAGAAGAGAAAAACATTGCTAAAACAGAACTAGGAAAAGATCTCACTTATTTTGTATGGATGGTTGTTAATCCATTGAAGAACAAATGGAAGTGGTTGCCATTTAAGGGGGCTATTGAGAGATGGATAGTCAAATGGCTGGCGGGGATGTCGCTTAATGCTGCGATGGATTACTTCAAAGCTAACATCAAAATACGTGTTTTCTCGGACAACAAGGACACGAAGGAAGAACAAGTAATGTATTATAAGGCACTTAGATGAGTTGGATGGAAAAAGTATCTGCTAGAGATCGCATACGAGTGGAAAAAAATCTGCGCCGTCTTGCTCATTTAAAGTCTGTAGTACATGACTTGTCCTATTTTGTGTTATCTTCTCAAAGCGGTGGATTGAAAGTGTTGTCTGACTTACTTAACGACAACTTAGTTAAAGGCAGAGAAAAGATATTTTATAAGCTTGAAGAGGCTATGATAGGAGAAAACAATCAAAAACTTGCCCTGGACGCTCCACATCGTTTTCAAAAAATCATGCGAGAAGCAGAGGAAATTATAGATGTTGAAATTAATGACGAGGAAAAGAAGTTGCGAGATATCATTGGCGACCAATGAAATGCCTGAACCCGAACAACAATTACAAGATCAAATTGCATTTTTGTTAGATCAGTATAGAAACGGATCAATCAAAAGCATTCATGACCTTATGAAACTGATTGATATGGCCTATAGTGATTTCATGTACTTTAATGCCAATGAAAAAGAAAAGTATTATGACGCCAATGAATCCGAATGATAAGCACACCATTTCCATTCCAGCAGTAGAACAGCAACACGATGAATTCTTTAAGCTGATTACAAGTCTAAATAAAGATGATGCTGTTTATCGACAAGACTGTAAGTTTTGTAATCATCCATTAAAAGAACAAGCTGAACTAAAATGGGAATCTGTTAATCGCAGTTACACACCAGTTGTTAGGCTTTTTAAGGAGTATCATGAGAATAATCCAGAATCTCCCAAAATGCTCTATGCAAACATACGCAATCATCTATTAAATCATTTTGATCAGGCTCAGAGAAGAGTAATGATGCGAGAGTATAGCGAGAATTTGCTCTCTGTCCTGAATTACAAACGCAGTAGTGACAAGCGACTAGAAGCACTTAAAACGGGCTTAGAAATGAGATATTTCGAGATCGCCGCTGATCGCTCTACAGACGATATACGCAGCGCAGATATGATGCTTAAGTTAGCTAAAGCAGTTGGTGATTTAGAGAAAACCCAAGCCGAGTTACGCGGAGAAATAAAGGTTGTGACCGTATTTATGGAGAAGTTCAGGAATGCCTATGTCGCTAAAATCAATGCAGCTCCTGAGGCAGATAAGCCGAAATTGTTGGAGATATTAGAAGACATCCAAGGAGAATTAGAGATCAACTAGGGGGCTGATCAATGTCTATGCAGAGAATTTGTAAGAGATGCGGCAGAAAACTAGTAAAAAGCAAAGGAATGATCGGCCCAAAGTGTTTAGCTAAATTACGTCAAAGCCATCAGATGTATAAACACAGTATGTCTTTAGAAACGTATATAAAGCTAATGTCTAAATATGATTTATACGCGGAGGATAAGGATGGATCGCAATAAATTTCGTCGTCAAGCACAGGTACTAAGGAACAAGAGAAGAGTGAGAGCAATACGTAAAACTGTTACTCAAGTCAAGAATGGTGTTGTTAAGTCAGACACTCCATTGCCAAAAAAACAAGCCACAAGAGTACAAGCCCCGAAACCAATTGCGACTAAAAATCAAGCAGCGAAACAGAAAATAGAACAGAAAACAGCATCTGCTCGCACATTAAGACAACAACAAGTCAATAGACGCAGACGAGCTGGATGTGGTAGTTGCAACAGGAAGATCAAGAACAAATGAAAAAGCAAGCGATAGCTGTGTTTAACCCACAGTCTCCGATAGAACAAGCCATACAAAATGCTTCTCATGCCGCCGATGGTGAATGGTTGGGTTCTTATCAATGCAAACTCATGGCTAATGCTATATCTACAATGAAGTGTTTTGATGAGTGGGAAGAGAATACTGATTTATTAAATCTAAGGGTTTCATACTTGTTCTCAGGGCATATGATCAAACATAGAGAATCATTGGTATTTGTGACACATATGCTGTTTCTTAGAGATATACTAGATAACAAAGAGATCAACGGCTATCTCCATGATCCAATTATATTTATGTCTCGTCCTCTTGCCTACTATCTGTTTAGAGAATATCCTATACATTTGCATGTTAATACTAGTGTTCTCAAAGCGGATAATAAGAAAGTTAACTTTACAGACATCGGTGGTTTTGTAATTGTTGACAATCAAGATATTGTCTTGAATCGCAACGCAATAGATAATATTGTATCTGTTAATAACAAGAAGAATGAATGTGTCATAGACCAAGGTATTCTTCAGTCTATTAAACAAAACTCAGAACTACATAAGAAGGTCGCGGTATCTCTGGTTGGTGACGGCGTGTTTAAGATAGATGAGCACGAAAGAACACTTAAACCAGATATGGAGGTTTGGCACAAGGAGAACAGAGCAACTGGAAACATATTTTTGGTTGAATCGGGTGAGTCGGGATTGGTAGGAATTAGGTATAATGATGGTGCAGAAGAGCTGATTCCCAAAGAGTCATTCGATAACGAGTTTATAGTTGTTTAGGAGATACGGCATGAAACATCATTTTGTGGTTCTAAATGGAAGTATTAAGTTTGATGGAGATTGCGAGAAGACCAGAGCACACTGCGGAGCTGTATGTTGTAAAAATACTATAGTTTTATTGAGCGAGGATGAAAAGGATTCAGGTGATTATGATTTTGTAACTACAACTGATGGATGCAATTGCGGCACTTGTCAGATGATGAGATCTAAGAATAGAGTATCTTTACGCAGACGAGATAGTGGCTGTACTTACTTAGATGGAATTGGACAGTGTACTATATACGAGAAACGCCCCCAAGTATGTAAAGATTTCGATTGCCCGTCTACATGGTGGAGACTGGGATTAATGCCAGTGGCAAGCAATAAAGTCAATGAACAAATTTAGCGGATGGTTTACGTCAGCAGCGTCACAGAGATACCCCTTGGATATGGATGGAGAGTCAAAGATGTGCTCTCTAGAAGAGATAGAGGTGATCATCAAAGAGAGATTACTTCAGTCTCATTCAATGCAAAACCTATTTAGAGAGTTTGATATAAATCCCGAAAGACTACAACAGCTCAAAATACAGATTGTTGATTTACAGGATGAATATGCGGAAACCGATGAAAACGTGATGAAGCTTAATCCATCTCTGTTCTCTGAAGGCAGTTTTTTCAGAGACTACTTTTTCGTTGTAGTTCACGAAATGGTACACTGGTTATCACGATCGCGAGAAGCAGATGCTTACTTCTCGGACCCAGAAGAGACCTTGGGCTTTGTTAGCTCTATAGCTTCTGAGCTAGAACAAGGTATTAGTTTAGACGAAATATGGAATAAGATTTATCCTAAGGTTTCATGGCATTTTAATGACGAAAATGATGCACGAGAGTTTTTCGAAAACATGATTATGAAAGCTAAGCAATTATTAAGTGGGTGATTTATGCCAAAACATGCCGTGGGGATGGTGATTAAAGATCGTTGGAATTTGACATATAAGACTTTGATGAGTTTATATTACTGTGACCAATCTCCCAATGCATACGACTTGTATCTAATTGATAACGGTTCTTCAAAAGAAAATGTCCGTAACTTGAGAGAGTTTTTGGACACTAATCTTCTGCCAGCTAGAAACGTCATATTCCTAAAAGAAATGAGTATTTCTCAAGCATGGAACTTGTTTTTAGGTTTGTCCAAAAACTATCAATTTAGGACAAAAGTTGACAATGATATTGTTTTCTATAACACTCCTAATGTACAAGTCGCTTCGCCGTTAACTGATAATCAAAAGTTCAAAATACCTAGACATAGTGCACCAACAGGATCAGTGAATCCAGGGGCTATTCCTAATGCCAGTATTGTCAAAGGAGCTAATGCCAAATCTAAGAATAGACCAGGAATTTCCAAAGCACATAGTCAGTTCCTAGTACATTTAGAAGAATATTATCGTTCTCATGAACCTCGTCCTGAGATTGTTTCATTGCTACCAGTAACACCTGGAGAAACATTTCAATCTATGATGGGAGAGGTTATACGAAAAGCCAGTGTTGGTGTTCCTTACTTGTTTGGGGCTTGTATGATGATATCTAAGGCTTGTTTTGACAAGTTAGGTTATTTCGACGAAAGATTAGCTAGAAGAATAGATGTTGAATATACTCAACGTGCTGTTCGCAATGGATTCAGAATTGGTTATCATGACAGTTTTTGGGCTTTACATGCTGGAGCCAGAGAAAGCACAGAAACAGCAGAGGTTCGTACACATAATTATGCTGTGGCTACACGCATACAAGAAGATTCGCCTATCGAAACTTTTGCAACGTCTGGATGGGAGGCTGCCTTGTCCAGTCTTATGCAGAAAGCTCACAAAAATAAGTTTTTAAACATATCTTAGAAGTGCATAAATATGTTTTGGCTGCTAATTCTCACATAAAATTATGTTATAAGCCCCTATAGCACAAGCTTTTATATAATTATGTCTTGGCTTAGTAGGTGATATTGGCAGGACAGGAGTATTGTATAATGAGTTGATCGGAGAGAAAAATGCCAAGATATAAGACAAAGGTGCTATTAAAAGTCAAACGCTGGAGACAAAATCCAGGTGAATGCGCCATCGCTACAATTGCATCGTTATGCAATTATTATGACCCGCCTATTACTTACCGAACAGTTAGAAATTTGGTGTCCTCTGCGGATCGTCAATCTGGACTTTATGCTACCCATCAGTGTAGATTGCTGAATCAACTAGGTTTTGGTAAGGTAACTTTAGTCAGTGGAGACCATTCTATTGTAGACTATTCTTGGAGCAAGCTCAGCAAGCGAAGTCTTGTCAAAAAGATAGAGAATAAAAAGCAATATTACAAAAGAAAATATTACAAGAAGAAGAACAGAGAAGACAAAGACAACATCAAATGCATTGAACACTTATTAGATTTTTTGAAAGATGAGTCATGTGATAATAGGTTGATTATTGACTATAACTGGAAGAAATATATCAAGAAGCATCTCAATAACGGTCGTCCTGTCGGAGCCAGTTTTGATTTTACCAGTCTCCATCGTTTTGAAGGAGACCCAGAAGACCATGCTGTTGTTGTCAGAGGGTACGACGATGACAATATTTTCGTTGTAGACTCTCATTGGAGATCTTATAGAGGAAAGTGGGCCAAATACCGCAATGGTTATTATAAGATCTCATGGGATGATTTCTTGGTAAACAGTACAGGGGAACTCATTCTTATCGGATAACTAATGCACTGGCTCAAACACATAAAATTAGGTCAAATTGTTGGTCCCAATCAGGCCGTCTCTGACATTATCATGGGTGTGATTAATGGTGGTGCTGATGTTAATTCTGCCATAGAACAGCTAAGACCATTAGCAGCCGAAGATGCTGTTGGGGTTTGCTCCACAATTTCTTCTTTGTATCCAGCTGTGCCTCCAGAGGGCCAGAGGGCTTTAATGGCTATGTCTACAGAGTTGTGTAATTTTGATACGAATATTGACAATAATATTGAATCTGAGCAACAAGATACTGATCAACAGATTGTATAATGTACTTGAGGTGACAGAATGGATATTGTAAAAGTGCGGTCTAAAGTACGTAATTACTCATTTAGAAAATCTAAGCGACTTCCAGAAAATAATATGACTGAGGTAAATGGTGTTCGTATACCATCGATGCCAGGCTCATGCTATCATGCTGTTATATGCGCTTTGTCTGAGAATAAGAATCAGTTCTGCAAATGGGATAAAATTGTACAACTCACAGAAAAATATATGGGTAAATACGGAGGCCCATTAGCATGGCAAGAGTTTTGTGATAAAAGCAATGTCAAAGACTACAGACAGCGAATTAAAGATAACACTCACACTTTGACACGATGTGGAAAAGACAGTTATGGTCTTAGGCTTCATGAGAGAGGCATGTGTATATACTTCTTCAAAGATGGCGCAATCATTCGTACTGGAGGAATTCTTAACAAAAATGGTACTTCGTATGATGTAGAATTTGATGGTGGCTACGGTATACAGAAGAGATATCGCGGTACTACTATGACTTACAAAGAGTATAAGAGATTTTTTGAGCTTGGATTTATTGATAAATCAGGACAGATTCTAGAGGCTGTTAAGATAAAAAAACACAGAATAGATAGCAGCAAGAATCGTAATAAAAAGAAGAGAAAAATTACTAAGAAAAAGTCTGTTCCTAAGAAGAAAGAGTACGTACAGGTATCTGTGACTTTGAACGAACATTATGATCAAGATACCGCTGTAAGATTGCAAGGGATAGGACTGAAAGTAGATCAATGCATGGATAATGAGCTGGTCGGTAAATTGTTAAAAGAACGATTTGATGATTTAGAAAAAGATCGAGATGTAATGGAAGCCATTATTCTGTCAGATTAAATAATAGAACCTAATACAATAAAGACATAATCATTTTACAGTTGGTTGCTGCCTGGGCTGTATCTATGTTCATATCTGGCAATGTTAGTATCATTTCCTCAAATTCCATAGGGTCGGCTATATCATAGAGACTTGCTCTGTCTGCTAAGAAACTTTCATCTCGTACAATATTTCGTTGTATTTCATCGAAAGTAACGGTATCTCCATTCATATTGATGCCGATGACCGTACCAAGCTTGTTCCCGTTAAGAGAGTTGCCAATGGTATATAGTCCCATATCGGCGTCTGGTGGAGGGTAATCTTGCACAATTACTCTGCCGTCATCGTGATAACATACAGACGAAACGAATACAAGCTGTGAGGCCGCAAAGAACGCTAATGACTTACATTGAATCTGCCAAGCATACATCTGATGCTCTGATGATGGAAGGGGAAACTTAATGGTCGATTTAGATAGATCGAGCGCTATCGTGGTTATGAATGGATCGAAAAATAGTTCTTCTCTGAAAAGCTTTTTAGTCTGCGAGACAATGCTATCCAAGTAGTCTGCAATGGAATCTAATGGTAATAGTTGTTCATCACAATCTGCCGTGTTGCAGTCGATAATATCTTGAACGAATTCTTGAGATTCCGCGTTGCGATATTTTGAAGGATCTAAGATGTCACAGAAAATATCCATATCAAAATTGTAGCCTACAATGCGATGTAAGTCTATTCCGATATTCTAATATTTGGTATTGTGGCGTTAGTTGTAAACAATTTGGCATATTTGGGTGGGACAGTTTGATTTTTGGCCTGATACGCTTCTTGAACACCAGACCATGCGATCTCGTGCGAAATCATTCTTGATAAACACAATATATATCCATCGATAGAGTATCGTTGGTTTTTGTCTATCATGGCTCCGATATCATCAACAATCGCTGTCTGGATGCGGCCAAGAGCAGCTCCTTGGATGACTTCCATTACTTTATCAAATTTCGCGGGAGGAATAAATGGATCAATTTCGTCCGATATTTGTGCTTCTATTTGTCTACTGATCGATTTGTTCATTATAAGCATCCATTTCTTCTTGTTTTATACCTCCAGAAGTCCATTGTAAAACCCTGGCTATATAGACGGGAAGCCACTCATCTCCAATTTTAGAAGAGAAAGGTCCAGACAGTGAATACTGTACAATATACATGCAATCACGAGATTTGACCAACTCGGTACTCTGAGATTCTATCACACGTTGTACAGTCTTGAATAGTTCATCTGGAACTGCTGGTTGAGTGCTAATATCTACTTTTGGAGCTGTCTTCTGAAAGATACCTACTGATGCGTTCATAGTATATTATACTAAATTGTTTTTTTAAAACCTGTCTATCTTTTGGGGTATTGTTGATTCTCGTAACAAATTTTAGCTTCTGCTAAAATATCAGAGTAATCCGCTTTTAACGGATATCCGAACGTCTTCTCGTATATTTTATGAAAATGCTTAATAGTGTTCATTTGTTCTGTCCAGTCACTATTAGCATGAAACCTCCAAGTGGGGTCGTTTAATATGCAGTAAATAACTCTCAAGAAATTTGGCATTCTTCTTAAGTGTATATGTGGCGGATTGATGAAGCGACATAAAGCCCTGGAAACATGCAAATACCAAGTAAGAAGGAATAACCCTCCCCAATCAAACATATATATTGATCCTGAGAGCATACGAGGATCTATTTCTGGATGAGTTTTTAGCATGTCTTTATCAAGTATATGGCAATCTAACCTTTTCCATTCTTTTGGATTTATTAAGGCCCATGTTAGATCTAATTGAGGACATCCTATATTGGTTTTTGGGACTTTGGTATAGTCATTCACTTGATAGCCAGAGGTAATGACCAATTTGTTCTTTATCGCATAATCAATTAGTTTTGATATTGGCTCCACAGCAAACGAATCAATGTGTACACATAAAACTATATCTGCATCTGTCTCTGAAAGATATTTTTCATAGGATTCACTAGAGTGTGTTGGTTCTTGATTAACAGCTGTCGGCCAAGACGTGTTTTTAATTTCAACTTTGTTTTGGCAATGGTTAATCTGTGGGTGTTTATTGGCTTCACAATACAAAATTATTTTTCGAGCTTCGGGGATGTTTTTGTCAATGCATTTCAAGAACAGGTCAACCATTTCTTGAGCATATGGAAAACCCTCTCGGTAAAATGAAGTTGTAACAACGTCCAGAATCGGGGTGCTGCTTTTTTCTAATGAAGAATAATTTAGTATGTCAGCGTACAGTTTTTGTATGCTCATATTATTACAATAGCTGCCATGCAGGGGATGGACTATGCCAAATTCTTTTGAATCATTTTGTAGGTAGTCTGAAACCTGATGAGCCAAAATCACATTGACACCATTAATAGATGAAAAATCTTCAACTGTGTATCCGTACTTCCAGGCGAAGGTCAGGAATACGGTTTCGTCGCACCATGTCTTTATTTCGGAACATTTTTTACAATGATCCAGCCACTCAGGATGCTTAGAAAACCTTTGATTCCATTGCATAAAGCAAGACAGATGCCACTGATTGGCTTTGATTATGCTCTCCATGCTATCAATATCTGTTTCAAAGAAACTAGCAAAGAATTGTTTGTATTCATCCATAGATTCAATTCCGCGACAGAGATCGTATCGAGCCTCGAATACTCTTATGGTATTTTTGTCTCTATCTTCCATCATATACAGAGTGTTTATATTAGACTCATTAATGCGTTTGTATAAATCTGTCTTTTGTCCGAACATAAACGTGTCACAATCACTAATAATGATTCGACTATAGTCTGCTAACGAAGGATGAGTCACGATATTGAATTTGTTAAATGGAGGATCTACCTCGATAAGCTCTACAGGGCATGATTCAAAATAATATACGGCTTCATCATAGAGGTTAGTATCTACAAATATTTTGATATCTACGTCGGTAACATCAGTGAATTTAAATTGGGACACTAAGGAAAGATATAAGAGTTTGAAATAGCTATTAGTAGACCAAACACAATAAACTAGACAAATATTGTATTTTTTGTTTAGAGCATATGCACTAAAATCGAAATTACAGTCAATTTCATAATCTTTGATTGTGGCGAATTTATCAACTGGCTCTTCCTTGGCCTTCTCTTTGTCTTTGTACCACTTTTTAATCTTATCTTCTGTAATGTCGTCTGGGTTGAATTCCATTAATCTGCAACCTTGCCATTAGTGTGAATAACATGTGCAGGTATCTCTCGCAACAAGCTTCCTACCTCTACTATTAAAGCATTCTTGCCAGAGGATAGAGTAGTGTTCTCCCAATCTGGTTTTTTGGTTTGTAGCTTCTTGGGTAGATCTGTGATATTTAATACGTAGGAGCTGCCGTCTAGAAACCTAATGACAAATCTTTTAAGTCTAGATATATAGCAATACTCTACAATTCGTTCATAATCACGAAAAGTGTTCTTAGACATACACCATTATACAAGATATACACAAAAGGATCAGGAGTGAGCGTACTGCTGCTTGTCTTTAGCGGCTTCTTCTATCTCAGCGATAGCTGTTTTGATTGCTTCGTCTATCTGACGCATCGTAGCAAGCAATTCCTGACTTGACGCAACAGTTCTAACGGCTAGTAAATCAGAAACAATATCGTCTACTTGCTTATCGTCTTCTCTGCCGCCTGGTGATTTTCTCATCTGGTCTTATATCCTCTCTTGCTTGGTTGTGGTGGCAATTCTGGCTTCACCGTTAGTTGCGCATAGAATACCACTTTACTGAGCGCTTTTCCAGTGCCATATCTAACAATATGAAAATGACCACTTCGCACATGACTGAAATGCAACGCCCTGTCGGTCTTGTCGTATTTTCCTGCGCTTCCCCTTATACCTGGAAACGATATATCTCCATGCTGGCGACCCACAGTCCAGCCATATTTGCCCCTGTTTTTGGCCTTCTTATGAAGATCTTTTTTAATTTCAGGGTCATCTGTAGCATCGAATCTATCCATGTGCTTGTTCAAAACATCTGGATCTAGAAGTTGCTGTGCTCCAGCTTTGTCGGCCCCTGTTGCTAAAAAGCAAGTGGATACTACGATTTTTGTGCAATCTATAAGTACTTCTTCTGGTATCTGGAGGCCCTCTTTCATGTCTGGAGATTGTTTTTCAGGAGCCATTTGTCTCGCTAGAGCTGTTTCAATGGTGTCGTCTTCCATGAATTTGATGTTCTGAAAGGTATAGACTGGAAGTTGTATGTCAGGATTTGTCATGCCATCTTGTACTTCGCCAAAATCTAACCAGAAAGTGAATTGTCTGGTTACTCCTTTTTCTGGCGGAAGAACATCTTGTCCGCGAGTACAGTTTACTAGGATGCTACGTATTTCGTGTCCAGGTTCTGGAGTTAATATATCAATATTATGATCTACAGGAAATCGGATCAAGAAATTCTTAAAAGGACTTTCCAAATGTTCGTTAGGAACATCTAACTTGACTTTGCCAAAGATTGGCAACCACCCAGGATATATCTTGTAATACGGGTTGCTAATGTCGCCCCACATCACTTCTGAAACTGCTTGATTGTGTAGGGTATTTATTCCGTCTCGTTGCTCTATAGAATGAACGAGAGTGGACTTCAGTAAATCATCGTAGAATTTTTCTCTAGAACGAAGTGAATCTATTTCGTTCATGACAGCATCGTGCTTGCGCACGAATTCATAAATTGTCATGTATTCGTGAAATTTCACTTCTTCAGCCACCCCTCAAACGCAACCGCTACAAGATCACCTCGCTTCCATTTTCTGAGCTGCGACATATTTTCTTTGCCGATATCGTAAACAATATCACGCAACTTTAATGGACTCATACTAGCCAATTCAATAAGTTTGGCATATTGCGTATCTGTTAAGCCGATGTTCGGCTTGAAACTGTCCTGATGATTGCGATAGTGCGCTGCAAAAAAGCATAACGCTTTCTGGGTAAGGGTTTGCTTGGTTGTATCAATTGCTTCAGTAACAATGTCAGCGGCTTGCATCGCTTGTTTGATGTCCATCCGTTATTGCCCTTTGTTTAGCACCGTCAGTCGATTCAGATATAACCAGCCTTTCTTTATACCCAAAAGGCCATCTAAATGTCGAATCTTTCATCACCCACAGATGATATTGATTGGCCGTATCTACCAATCTGCTTTCCGCAGGATACAGTTCTACTCCTTCGTATTCAGGACCAACCAGTTCATTCTTGATGCGCTGGAGATGACGCCAATCATGCATGACGCCTTTGGTCCTCTTTTTGATGCTCAGATGAAGAAGATTTGGCATCACGTCGCTGGTTGATTAAATCTCCGTGATCCAAACTTCATACAAATCATTGACCATGATCTTGTCAGGAACTGCTTCGTATTTACTTACTTTCCTGAGTTGTTCAGGAGACAAATAAGCCTCTTGCCAATTCCAATTGGCTTTAGTTTTTTCTTTCTTCTTTTTAGCCATCAGTGTCTGGGCACTTCATTCTCGCGGAATTTGATTTTGAACATATGGTTTGATTTCTTGCTTGCTCTTATATCAAGAGTCAAACCGCCTTCTTTTCTTTTCAGGATCATGCCTTCGGTTTCGTATTGCATAGTACAGCCAATATCATACCATCCTGCTTTCAGTCTTTCAAAGAGTTCTAAGAAATCAGAGTCCCTTGTTTCGGCCAACTTAAGCAGAGGGCTATGCGTGATTAACGCTTGTAGTCTCACGCATTTTGCCCAGCGGTTTGCAAACCCCATATTCGTCAGCCATGTGCCATCTTCGGCAAGACAGTCAAATATACGTACACTTGGCTCAATATCTCCTCTTGGTCCTAGAAACTCGGCATCAAAGACAGTGCCATTTGGTACGCCCAATGCGGTGAAGTAATCATAAATACGTGGGTCAAACTTGGGCGTAATATCTTCCAGTGGTTTGCCTACACGAGACAAGCATCGGACTTGGTGAGGTCCATCGATGAAAGCCAGCATTCGCCAGCCTTCATACTTAGCCTGAGCCAGCCATTCTGATTCTTTTATGGTCTTGATAAAGGTTGGATCGGTCTCTATTGGTTTATCTGGAAAGCGGAACGAAGTCATAGTTGCAGCATATCACAGAACAAGAATATTGCAACACTATTATTCAGATTTTTGTGTGGCGATAGAGGGCGATTTGTAACATATAAGAACATCTCCAGGCCGCATGTCAATAGCTTTTATAAAGCCTCTGTTCTCGCAAAATACAAGGTAATTTACAGGGAAGCGTCGTTGGTCTGGTTTCCCTTCGACTTGCCTTTCAAGATCAACACATAGCTTTCCGTTGAGGCTTGCTATATTGGTAATTTTGCATGGATGACCAATAGGCATGATGCGAATATACATCAAGCTTTTAGCATAATCAAGACGCTGCTGGCTCAATTTCTACTACGATTGGAGGTACATGCGAAGCGAACTGATCTTTATATAGTTCGGCTCTTTCCTTATGTGTGCTCAGAAGAAAAGATCGACCTTTTTCATGGGCTTCAATAGCTTTCTCCAGAGAAATTATTTTGTCCAGTGGAGTTAGTTTGTTCACAGCCCGTGCCACGTTTTCTGCAAAATTGACATTATCATTGACCAAGACCACAGAAAACAATGGCAGATGCGTAGTCTTGGTTTTAGGGGATGTACCTGTATTTCCGAGAGTAGAAGCATTACTCATTAGAGACTCCTTTGGTCTATTATACGCAGTCTATCTCGAAAATCCTACTTCTTTACTTGTTTGGCTTTTAATGCTGCGCGACACATAGCTTCAGCAGGTGTTGAGCCTCTGGCTTGCCATATTTCGTAGTGACTAAGCCCAAATCCAGGGATTTCACCTTTTCCAAGTCCAACCCACCAATCATCTTCATGGTGCGTTAGCGACGGTCTCCAAGACTCTGCATCAGTATCGAGTACCTCTCGAACGCTGTCAAAGTTAACATCGAAAGTTGTATCTAGAAGTTCGAAACAAGCATGAGTTATGGGACGATAGTCGAATGCTTTTGCAAACGCTTGATCGAGTTCATAGCCTTTTAAATTATCAATCTCCGCGTCTGTCATTTTTGACTCTTAGTCGGCGCTCTGAGCGACGGCTTGAAAGGCACAACAAGACCGTGATCATTTTGGGCCTTCTCGACCTTCTTCTCAATAGCAGGCTCCATAACCATGTCAGTCACCAAAGCTTCTGTGGGTACGACTGACTCTGTGAGGATCAAAACTTCTGATGCTCGATCACCGAGTGCTTTGATCATCTTGATGGCATCTTCTTCTGTGAATTCACTTGTGGTAGTGACGCCTAGACTTACCTTGAAGTATTTGTCGAATTTGTTGGTGAAAAGAGCCTTCAATTTATCAGCGATGCCCTTGTCTTGTGGCTCGACCATGTTGCAGAATCGGCCCTGCTGGATGAATGTGGCCTTAACCTCATCGCCGTTGTCGTCTTCGCCAGTCAGATAGACACTTGGGAACATCTCGCTGCGTGATCGACAGGCTTCGATGCGGGCAGGCTTAGCTTCTAGCCACACAATAGGCTCAGATTCCGCAATAGCAGCTTCAGCTCTCTTGAGTAGTTTCTTATTTTCCATGACCGCAGAGAGGGCTGTAGCCGCCTTGGTGGTCAATTCAATGGACGGACGACTTCCGCTGGTTTTATCGCCTGCTGATGCCTTACGCAGACTCTCAAGGACGCTTTTTCCCGCTGTTTTCTTCTTCGCTTTAGCCATGTTTAATTCCTTTTCTAAGTGTCAGATTGTTAAACTTAATATACCAGAAATTTGGAACTTGTCAAGAGAAAACTGTTTGCCTCATACGATAGCGGGCGGAACTGCATTTGCCATATGCACACTATACCATGTTCTTGTGAATTGTCAATCACTAAATTTGTGCCATTTTGACAGTAAAATAGGCAGTTTTTCTTACAGACGAACTACGTAAATACTTGTTAAATAAGGATTTATGATTATGGAACGGAACTTGCTAAGGATATAATGGACAAAGTTACAAGAAAGGAGATAAATATGCTTGGACTTTTGGACAAACGACTACCGATTGACATGATTCTCACTGATCTCTGTTGTGATCCCTTCTTCGGCGGGAGAGATAGAAATCACCGTTTTGAAGCAGATTTAGTGGAGACAGATGAGGCGTATGTTCTTACTGCAAATGTTCCTGGTGCAGAAAAGGAAGCGATCGAAGTCTCGTTGGATAGCGGGATTTTGACTGTGACTTACAATCTGCATGAAGAAAAAGAGACCCATAATGATGTTATATTGAAAGAACGTTGTATGGGTTATTTTTCACGATCTTTCCGAATAGGGGAAGATGTGGATGCTGAGTCTATTTCAGCATCGTTGAAGAATGGAATACTCACGGTCACGGCTAATAAGAGCGAACAGGCTAAGCCTAAGAAGATTGAAATTGCATAGATTGTAAGATTTGGTCTAATTGTGCAATCAACGGTTGAATTTGATTGGATATTTCTTGGTATTCTAATGCTTCTGACAGTGCTTTTCGGGCATTGCCTAAAGTGGTAGAGATGCTTTGTTGTCTTATTGCCTGTTGGCCCTCTTCAGGAATAGAGAACCAATCTCCAATACCAGATTCTTTCAATTGTGGGCTGATTATCCTTTTCATTTTTAACGGTCGAGTAATTGTTGAGCCGAGCCTGATCTGGCTGTTAATATTGGTCGCTTATTACTAGCTGGCCTATTCGGTGCGGGAGCGGTCTGTGGTTGTCCTCCACTCCACATGTCGCTGACCCAGTTCTTCATGCGATCTCCCATGCCTTGTGGAGCAGTTGGAGCCGCGGGTTTTTGCGGAGCGGTTGCACGAGGTTTAACATTAAGAAGTTTGCCCATGTTTTCGACCATAACTCCTATTTCTCGCACAGCCTGTATGTCTTGATTTTGATCTTGGACTACAGCATTTAATCTATTTGTCAGATCAGACATTGGTTGCATAATTGATTCTGGTACGGGCCAAGCGTTAGCCGCTCCCTGAGAAAGCTTTTTAAGATGACTTCTAATTGAAGGTATAGTTCTATTGAAGAGACCTATTTCTTTATTGTATGCATTTGTAAATGCTTTAACGGAGGCTTCCAGTTGTTCTGACATTTGTGCAACAGTCGCTGGTGGTAAAGCTCCTGTTGGTTGGCCAGCTAGGGGAGGAGTGGCAGCTTCAGGAGTAGTTTCTTCTACAGGTGATGGTTCGTCTGCTAATTCGTATGCTCCTGTTTCAGGCGTAGGTTCTGCTCCAGGTATAGGAGCAGTAGGTTCGACGGCATCATCAGGAGTAAGAGCTGTTGCGGCATCATTTTCGACAGGATTCTCTTTAGTGGGGGCAGGTTGAGGTATTCTAGCAGCTTCTTCGGCCTGATTGGTTAGTTTTGCAAATAACTCAGGATCTATTGGGTTCTTCGTGCCGTCAGGCATCATTTGATATCCACCGCCTGTGGTTGGGTCTGGATAGATTTCTTGGGTGCTTCCTCGCATCAAGTTATAAGCTCGGTCGTTGCTAACATTGTTTAGATCCTCTGGCATATTTGCTGCTGGAGCTGTTTCTGGAGCTGTTTCTGGTGGACCTAATGTCTTGTTAAATTCAGAACCAGCCATACCTTGTGCAGTAACTAATCCACTCATAGGATCTATATTGGCTGCTTTTAATAATGCCATAGCTGGACTTGCTGAGATGAAGTTCATTTTTTAGCTCCTTGCATCAACTGATTTCTGATTATTCTTAGTCGATCAATAGTGTTGTTAAGTTCCACAGTACTGTAATCCAATGATGAAAGCTCAAAAATACACGTATTGAGAGAAGCTATAGTTTGATTAAATTTCATGGTTTCTATAGCTGTCTGTGATACAAAAATACGGTCTTTTAGAGATTGCCACCAACTGTCAGACATGCATTATATTCGCAAGATAATCAGGAATTCCCTCTTAATTCCCTTATTTTTTCCTTCAAAGTGGGTACATCCTCTTGTACTGAAAACGTGTTATTTGCTAGTGTATTAGTATAGATCTTAGTATAAATCATGGTAGCATTGTTGAATCCAAGCCAGCCGACTATTAAATTTGGATCTATTTCTAAATAGTTCTCTTCATTTTGTGCGCCAATGGCTCGTAATTTGAGCATTTTATCTGGATCAATCATCTTGTTTCTCCTATTTCCAGGCTATTATACAGGATTTACACATAACATTTTAGTAGTATAATTCATGACAATGGCAGCTAATCAATGGAAATATGCTTGGGATACACCTCAAGATTTCGTAGCCGAAGACGGTCCTAATTTGAATTATGAACAAATGGCCATACCTTCCAATGAAGCCGACTTAGGCATAGGACACACTGAAGTTAATCACGCTATAGCAGAGCAACAGAGACCATTGGCATGGGCTTATGTAGATGGCAAGCTATTATTTAGACCAGATCATACCAAAATCACATTACAAGATCTGCTTCCTGTTTATGGAAATGATAGTTTTGATGTGCTTAAAGAAGTATACACTGGTAGATTTGACTTTGTTCGAAATGGTGTTACAATAAGAAGACTGAAAGGCTGGACAGATTCGCCTCCAGATGAATTGCCAGAAATGCTATGTAGCGCCTTTAAAACGGAATGCTCACATAGAAAGTTACCGCAACCAAATTTCATACCAATTATGCCCTATGAAGGAAATGAGCCGATTTGGAATTCGAGCGGATGGAAATATGTTTGTGCAGATGCAGATGATATGTTTGTAAAATATGCTCAAAAAGATTACTCTAAGTATTATAAGAGAGATTTTACCATTGAGATCGCTGATAGGAACAGATATGAAACTGATAGATCAGATATCACGTTGGCGATGAGAGAAAATGAGGAGGGTTACTCTATTAGTTGTATGGTCTATGCCAGCCATGTTGGAGTAGCAGCTTATGTTCAATATTGGCATTATAAAGAAGATGAGTTTGAACAAGCAATAAAAACATTCAACAGGGTCAAAAGAGTCAGTGCCAAAATGGGGCATGAAGTTGACCATGCGCACATCCCTATGTCTGTGATTATTCCAATGTTTCGTAGTGGTCTGCAAGATATTGATATAGGTCATAGAGAAAGATCAGGTGTTTATAATTTTAACCAGTCGCTTGAAGTAGCAACAGAAAGTGATTGGAGGACAACAATTTATGGACCAAGATACCCTACTCATTATGTGGGTGCTTTACATAGCAATTGGAATATTGATGAAAAAAGTAAAGAAATCGCCTTGACAGGAGGCACAAATCGCTCTAAGGTGTTCCATTATAAGTATGCTCAAAAGAGCGTTGGGGCATTCGATTTCAGATTTTGGCCATTCGCAGGTGCTTTTCTAGGTACAATAACTACGGGAGCCGCTGTACTTGCTTGGTTTATGAGTAATGGTGGCAATTTAGAAAACTTCAAGACGTATATCGAGCCTAAAATAGAACAGGCTCAACAGATTTCCCAACAAACAAATGAGTTGCAAGATATCTCGATCTTGGAGACATCTATAGAAAAGGCTTTAATAGCCAATGATAGTGTAGAGGAACAGTCTGATAGTACAGAAGAGCAATCTGGAGCGGTGGATTTATCAGTATGGTATGGCCGTATAGCAGATTTTGAATCTGGGTCGTCAAATGACACTTCGGGTACGGGAGCAAGAGGCGTGATGCAAATCATGCCGCCGACGTGGAAAGAATGGACTCAGAAAATATATGGTACAGAATTGGATATTCAATTTGCTGATAATCCTGAAATTAATCGTAAGGTTGGAGAAACTTATCTGAAATGGATACAGGACACTTTGCGACAATGGATGGGAAGGGAGCCTGGCATTGAGCATATTTTGGCTTCTTATAATGGCGGCATTGGCAGACTTAGGAAACTGAATTTTGATGTGTGGAAAATGCCAGAAGAGACTCAAGAGTACGTTAGATTACTAGGTGGGCCTGATGTACCGCCCAAAGCGATGACTATGTTGCAATCCCCTAAACAGAGGTCTGAAGGCATACCTCCGAATTACATACCGCCGTTCAGCAGTAGACAGGTAGAGTTACTGAAAGAGAAACGAGCATTTTTTGAAATAGGCCACGCTGTATCTAAGCTGCAAGTTATGAAACTCGTAGAAAGTTTATCTGCTGAGAATGCATGGCATGATATTGTTAGAGTGCTATTAGAGCGAAATGTACCAAAAGAATGGTTTAGTGACTTGAATTATGCCTTCCAGATTGGTAAATCTAAGCTGTCTGGGTCAAATACAAGCAAAATTCGTCAAAAAACCGTTGTGGCAAATTAACGCGCAACTCTATGCTACTCAACGACTTACGTACATATCATTATATTATCGTTCATTTAATCGCACATTTTTCTATTGACATTGTGTAGATTTAGAGTATGCTTTCTACGGTAGCATCGACAGTGGGTCTGATGCCCGAACGTTTTAGTAGTAACAAGAGGAGAATAATTGTGAGTGTGGCAACAGGGAAACCCAAGAGACGCAATCAGGCGAAGAGGCCTGTTGTCAAACGTGTCCCCAAGGCTATTGACATGTTTGTAAAAACCAAGGATGGTAGTTTGGCTACTCGCTATAATTGCGCTGTAGTGAAGAAAGCCAAGGTTGATAAGTGCGATATTCGCATCATCAAGAAGGGCAAGATCCAGGAACATTCGCCACGGCAAGTTCATAGAGATAACTTGACTGATGCTTTTGGGGAAACGCATGACGACAAGGGCAAGGGTAAGTATATGGACCTTAACCGAGTCCATGGCACCGCGGTTAGCGGTGCAGATCATATCAATCCATATCTAGCGGACAAAGGTTCCTATGCAACCAGTATTGAGATTTTCCATCGAGATGCTGGAAAGAAGGCTCTCGCAGCGTTGAAGGGTGTGTTGAGTCGGCGTCCTGGCAAGGGCCATCGGATTGCATGGAGCGGCAAGCGCAATGCCGAAGATTGTCTAGCTGCATCTACTTGGCGCAATGCAGATGAGATGTGGGAATTGGCTCTGAGGCTCAATCCAGATCTGAAGAGTATTTTGGCAAAGCAAAAGAGTCATCGTAAGGGAGTCAAGAAACATAAGACTCCTAAGGAAAAGTTCATTGCCAACCTGAATGTCATGCGTCGAGCGACAGAAATTTTCAATGTCGGGACAGGCAGAATTGAAGATGATGATGAGGGTGGAGCAACGCCTTATGCTTTCCCGCTTGAGCAATGCGGATTTGCTATTGATTATCAGTACAAGACTACTGGTATCGGCAGCGACGGCATTGAAACGGGCGACTACTTCTATCGACTGGCCTACGGTCGATCACGTTGTCATGTTTTCTACAAGCGTGACTGGAAGTATGAAGACGACAGCTCCAAAATCGCTTTCCTCAATGAAGAGGTACGGAGCAAGGTCAAGGAGTTTCATGCGAGGGAACGGCAGCAAAAAACTGCGGCCTGAGCGATATCGGTTTAGTCTTAAACCCCATGATAAGGCCCGCGTTATGCGGGTCTTATTTTTTTGGAGATACATAAAATGCCGAAGAAGAGACGACATTTTCGGGAGATTAGTTTTTCCTTTAGAAAAGGATGTAAAAATGACACAAAAGGAATTGCTGTGGTAACAAAGCCTGCTTTGTCTACTGCTTCTGACAGACAATTGTGGATGGTAGTAGCCGCTTGTTTATCTTGTCTCATCAAAAGGGAAGGCCTTGAAGGAACCATAGAAAAGATTGAAAGAATGTCTTATCGTGTTCATAAAATACGTTTAGATCGCGTAAGTTTAGATGATGACGTATAATGACGAATGGACCATATAAGTGAAAGCAAGAAATCGATTATTAGTTCTATGGAACAGTCTCCGTGGTGGAAGTATGTTCAAAAAGAAGTAAAAGGCGAGTTATATAAAGTTATCAGCAGTCTGGAAAAGGTTGGTACTCGCTTTCGTGATGCTTATACCAATTCGTTCCAGTATTTTTATGCCATGAGGCTCTCTCAGGGGAGGTCTAAAGTTGGCTATCCTGGTATTTTTGGTAAGATTTCCGAAGAAACCTATCAATCATCTATCTTGCCCACGAAGATGCTGTTGAATTTGGATGATTGGAACAAACCAAACGATGCTGATGTACAGGCTTGTATGCTGTTATGTCAGCATATCGACATTTTAGAAGGTCTAGGAATATTAAAAAATCCACCAGAGGATGCTATTGGCAAATTTGGAGTAACTACTGACATCTTGAAAAAGCTGTTACAGATTCATGAACCATTTACTAGAAAACATGAACCTACTGACTTTCCGCCACATCTACCGTAAAAATACTTGATTGCTTAATACAACCATAGTAGTATCATTTAAGCAAATTGGATTAGCTATGAATGCTGGAGTCAATATGTATACAGAATCAAGGGAGTTTGTATCAAAATATCCAGAGATAATAAAGGAACTTGAAACTGATCCAATTGGGGTAATGGAATTTTTTGGACTTTTACTAGGCAAGATACCTACATACAGTTCTTTTGCAATCACCGCATTCGGTGAGTCTTTATTCTCTGAAAAAAAAATATGTGACCGTATAGACTTCCTCTACAACCGACATAATCTAGAACCTAAGCCTGCTAATTTGGAAATATTTAATGAAGACTTAGAGTGCTTTCTGGAAAAAGTTCATGTAGGTGGAAATTTGCAGAATGTTGTTGTTGTTAAAGATATTTCTGATCGCTGCGGCGGCCTATATATAGTTCTAATGAAAGATGAAGAAGAAGTTTATTCTGTCAAGGTTTTTAATCAATCATATCTATTGTGTAAACATGGGGTTTTCTGTCCCCGCGAAAAATGCCTAAGCATACAAGATGTCATAGACGAAGAAATTTGTTGTTGGCGGTTTGTAAGGCAAAATGGCTACATATGTAAACACGGCAACTGCTATGGATTCAATGACCCTGATGATACGATGTCTGTTGCATTGTTAATATCAGCAGCCAGCAATATTTTGGATTTTCAGGGAACCTATGAGGTATAATGATACATGCGTCGGAATGTGTCTAGAAGTGGTTTGGCGAGAAGGCAAAGGCATCAAAGATATCAAATACGTCATTGGACAGATCGTCTGCCAGATATACCAGCCTTTATCATAGGCAATGCGCCTAGTTTGAACGATCATAATTTGATGCTGTTGTCAGAGTATTTCACCATAGGCATCAATAGAGCCTTCTATTCCATAGATCCCACAATTCTGATATGGCAAGACGTTCAGCTTTGGAATACTGAATATCATCGTCTACATAATACTCAGTCAATCAAAGTAGCACGAGATATAGCAGATCCACGTCGTGTTTACTATAATTATTATCTTAAAGGTGGAGGTTATAAATTTGATAAGGAAAAAGCACATATTTTATACGGCAGAGGAAGTACTGGACCCCTGGCTGTTCAGTTGGCGGTAGCTCTTGGATGTCGTCCCATAGTCTTATTGGGGATGGACTGTCAAAAAGGACCAAAGGGAGAAACAGATTTTTACGGCAATAACCCTCATCATCGCCCACATACCTTAGACAACTGTATGCTTGGTCTTAATTTCATCCGAGAAGAATCGCCCATCGAAATTGTCTCTTGCTGCGACACGGATTTATGGGAGAGGAAAACGCTAAAAGAAGCAATTAAAGAAGTAGATCCACAAGGCAAATATCGTCGCGATCGGCAAAGTTATGCTAAACAAATTTTAAGAACAGTCTAGAATTTCTCCCAATCAATATTTGTGGTTAGCTTATAATTTGAAAGTTGGCCGATAATAAACTTCACTAAATCTTTATCTGAATTCGTCATATAGTGTGGAATGATGATTAGTTCGATTTTATGTTGTTTACAAAGAAGAATCTTGATTTTATCTCGTTGTTGGGCTTCTTTGAATTGTTTTTTCGTTTTGTGCCATATCTTCACAAATTGGTAGTGTTGAATGCCGTTGTATTCAAAAGCGAGTTTTAATTTTGGTGAATATCCATCTAGCTCTAGTCCGTCTAGTATCTTTCTGGTTTTTTTGAATGGTTTTTTTAAAAGACTCTCAAATATGAATCGGCATTTTCGTTCTGTTATATAAATAGAACACTCTGGGCACCACGAACCACTTTTAATTGTTACTGGTTTTGTTTCCCACTGGTGCCAGTTTTTACATTGCCATTTTAGTTTATTTTTCATTCCCAGATATTTTTTGGAGAGACATTTGCCTCTTTTTTTGGCGGCAAGTTCTTGCATGTCTTTTATGGTTTGGTGTTTGCCCCCGCAATATGGGCACCACCAACCTCGATTCATGTTGTTCCAAACAGCATGCCAAATATGACCTTTCTCGCATTGCCATTTAAGATTTGTATCACAATCTATGTATTTACTTGATAAACATTTGCCATTTTTAGTTTTGGCATGATCTTTCATCTTTTGTAGGGAGTGTTTAGTATTCCCGCAGCAATGTGGACACCACGAACCGTTCACTATCACACTTGCTCTGGTCATCCAGGTGTGACCATTTTTACATTGCCACTCTAACTTGGTCTTATTATGATCAACATACTTTTTAGATAAGCATTTGCCGCCGTGTTTCTCTGCTAGTTCATGCATATCTTCAATAGTACGACATTTGCCTCTGCATTTAGGGCATGGGCGGCTGGTAGCGTGCTTTATATTATGCGGCAAGGCAGACCAGACATGATTGCATTTTCGACATTTCAATTCAAGTTTTTTGTCAATTCTTCTGAACTTTGTTGAGAGTATGTCTACGTTCTTGCCCTCAAACCATTCTTGCATGTCTTCTATTGTGTATTTGACGCCTCGACTCATTTCCTTCCCATCGGATACGTTTTGTCCACCGCAGTTCTAATCAAATCGGAGTATGAAACATCCTTGTCGTCATCGATGGCCCGTTGTCGGGCTATCCGTCTTAGATGTTCTATTTGCCCTTTGAGCAGGCGTATGCTGACTGGCTGTGCTTCTAAATCTGGTTTTTTGAGCATGTGTGGCTCCTTTGTAGTATTATACCACAAAATGTTCTGTAATCCTTTATTTCCGCCAAAATTATTAGATATATCATTTGACATGCATCTTCTGCTGGATATAATCTCAGCAGTTGTACGAGTTAAGTCTATTTACGAAAGGGAAAAAATGACCTACAAAGAGTACCTGAAGGAACTGGATAGTATTATAGTTAGTATTATTCATGAGTATGTAAAATTAGGAGGATTGCTATGGAGGGCAAAGAAAGAGATTTTGGGTGAGGAAGTAGACCAGTTGCACGAACATTTGGAAAGAGTAGGAATATTGTCAAAGGACAGACAGGCTGCCGTGGCGGCTTTTTTGTTCGAAAATCCTAAGTTAGAAAAAGGCAAAAGGGTACGCCGAATCAATCCGAAGTTGGTATTCCAAGGAGCAGCTAATAGCAAAATGTTGTCAATGGAGATTAATGACCAGCAAAGATTGTTAAGCGAAGAGAAGTTTGACATCCCGTCGGCGGTGAGCGGAGGTGTCGAGAAACTAACTTGGACGGAAATGACGGGTGGGCAGCGATCATCTCTTATTACTCGTGGAGGAGTCATTAAAACTCTTGGTGAGCAAATTGCTGCCACGAATCCAGGTAAACTTTCGTATGTTAAAATTGATTCTGTTGAAATTGACCGCAGCAAAAAGATTAGAATTTCTGCGGGCAGAGCAGAAATTACAGATCTCGTATCTAATTTTGTGAAGTTTATCAGCGATAAGGATTGGGAAATATTAAATGAAGCACGAAAGCAACAAGCACAAAAAACAGGAGTTGCAGCGTAGAAAGTGTCTAAGTGGGCCGTCCTGTCGGCCCACTTTTGTATTATATATATGGCTAAGCCAATAATTACATGTAGAATGTGTGGAAAAACGAAACCGCATCATGCTAAAGGTATGTGTCATTCATGTTATTGTTGCAGTCGTCATCATTTGCGAACTGTAATTGAATGTAAAGTGTGTGGGAGAATGAAACCACACCAAAATAGGGAAATGTGTCGTTCATGTTATGACCAATCTATACCTAAAAAACTAATTAAATGTAAGTTGTGCGGACAAAACAAATCACACCACGCCAAAGGCATGTGTCATTCATGTTATTGTCGTTGCCGTCCGCAGTCTGCAATGATCTTTAATTGTAATTATGCTAAACCAGACCGTAAATGTGTAGAATGTGGAGAAATCGGGACTAATCAGGGTGGTGGTAAATGCCGCAAATGTTATGATAGACCAGACCGTAAATGTGTAGAATGTGGAGAAATCGGGCCTCTTTGTGGTGGTGGTAAATGTCGTAAATGTTATACTGGACCAGAAGGTGAATGCATAGAATGTGGAAAAGTTGGGCCTCTTTGTAATAATAAATGTCGCAAATGTTATAGATCTGCTTATATTCGATCAGAACATGAATGCATAGCTTGTGGAAAAATTGGGCCTATTAGTAAGGGTAAATGCCAGACGTGTTACATGAGGGGCTATATTCGATTAGAGTATGAATGCATAGATTGTGGAATAATGGGACCTGTTAGTGGTAAGGGTAAATGTCATAAATGTTATATGAGAGATTGGCGAAAAAGAAAGAAAGCCTTACAAGGAGTGTAAATCATGCAACTCGTTACAGCAATTATGTTGTTAGGTCTCGGTCAAGTAGTCCATCCAGGTATCATTCACCAGTGGTCGGCTGAAGGTGATGCCGCTGACAATGTGGGTAATGCTGATGGAGTATTGAACGGCGACATTAGTTTTGCAGATGGCGTCTGGGGTCAAGCCTTTGATTTCAACGGCGGACATGTTGATTTTGGCAACATTGCTAATTTCGGCCAATCGGATTGGTCCGTAACTTTATGGCTCCAAATCGATAACTACGATGATCATGTGTGGCGTGCCATAGTTGGCAAACGTGGAGAATGTGCTGCGTCGAGCTTCTGGGAAATAAGGAAGTTGTATTGGGAAAATAAGTTGCATGGCATTACTTGTCAACCGATAGCATGTACTAATGAGGTGTCGTCCCCCATTGGTGATGATGAATGGCATCATGTAGCTCTTATCAGAGAGGATTGTAATCTTCGATTGTATTTTGATGGCATAATGAATGATAGCAATTGTTCTGATATGGGCGTGATCGACAATAATGCCCACATGATTGCTGGTACAAACATTTGCCAAGAAATATTAATAGGACGTATAGATGAATTACAGATATATAACCGAGCACTCAGCCAAGTAGAAATGGAAGAACTTGCAGATGCGGATACAGATCAAGACCCTCCCTGTCCAGCCGATTTCAACGACGATGACAACGTAGGCGCTGAAGATTTGGCAGTCCTGCTAGGCTTCTGGGGTATGAACGATCCAATGTTTGGTGATGTGGACAATGATGGTGATGTAGATGCAACTGATTTGGCTCTATTACTTGGTTCTTGGGGGCCTTGCTGAATACGCACAGTTTAGTTCTTGACATATCCTCAGGATCTGGTATACTGCAATCATCATGGCAGCGTGTGAAAAATGTTGGAGTGATGCCTACATGGCCTCTTTGGGGGATGTCTCAATGAGTCAACCCGAACATTATCAACGGCTCGTTCAAGAGCGTAAAGATAATCCGTGCTCGCCAGAGCAGCAATGTGGCGAGATGCACCTAATCCTAGATTGGGATGATGGCAGCAGGCACTGTAGGTGTGGCAAGGCTGTAGAGAATCAAGGTAACGATTCATGAAGACGATGATGTGCCAAATTAACCCTACAGTCGGCGACTTCAAGGGTAATCTACAAATCATAGAAGCAGAAATCAGCTCTGCCTTACAAGAACAATGTGATGTGGTACTGTTTCCTGAGATGGCTATCTGTGGTTATCCGCCAAGAGACTTGCTATGCAGAGAGTCATTTTGGACAGAACATGATAAAGCTCTCGACCGCCTCTTTGCTTTTCTGCACAGCAAGCCACAAATTACTGTTATCGTTGGTGGACTTCATCAAGTCAGATTAACCCACGGTAGACATGCCCGATACAATGCTGCATGGATACTTGACAAGCATTTCGGCAGGCGAGTTGTTCATAAGAGATTACTACCTTGTTATGATGTATTTGATGAGACCCGATATTTCTCATCAGATCCAGATCAACCATACAGACCAATTGATATCTGCTTAGGGCGTGATCGTGACAAGAAAAAGTTTGTTGCTTGTGATGTCCTGATCTGCGAAGACATTTGGAATCACAGATTCAAAGCTGATACGAGACTGCTTCCAGCCAGCTATGACGTTGACCCCATTTCTGAACTAAGAGGAGAGGGTCCGCTTTTCATTTTGAATGCTTCTCCGTTCTGGATGGGTAAGATACAACAAACGCAAACTTTGCTGGAAGATATTTCATCAACAATCGGGCGTCCAGTGTTTTGGTGTAACCAAGTCGGAGCGCATGATGATTTGGTTTTCGGCGGCTATTCTATGGCTGTCATGAAAGCAACCCAAGATAAAGACCAAATACTCATGGCGCAGACGATGACTGCTAAAGCCTTTGCTGAAGATCGTATCATTGTGGCTATTGGTGATACAAGAACAGGCTTCATGGGGTCTTCTCACGACTTGTATGATCCGTCACTCAACGGCAAAAAAATAGAGCCAGAAGATTACGACCTATGGACCATGTATCAAGCATTACGTCTACATCTCATAGACTATTGCAAGCGGACTGGTTTCAAGACAGCGGTATTAGGGCTTTCAGGTGGTATTGATAGTGCAGTAGTAGCTGTCATTGCGGCTCACGCCTTGGGGTCAGAGAATATTGCGGCTATCGCTATGCCGTCTCCCTACTCTGCTCCAGAGAGTACGTCAGATGCAGAAGAATTGGCTCGCAATCTGAAGATCTATTTTGAGAAGCATGATATCACTGAGTTGTATCGTCTGTATCAGTCACATTTTCTTTCTGGCGGAAAACAAAAATTCGACAACCCTGTAACAGACGAGAATTTCCAGCCACGTATCAGAGCTACTCTGTTAATGGGCTATAGTAATGAATTCAATAACCTGTTGATTACCACAGGAAATAAAAGCGAGATTGCAGTCGGATACTGCACCTTATATGGAGACATGGCTGGCGGCTTAGGGATGCTAAGCGATGTGTGGAAAACAGAAGTTTTTGCTTTGGCTAAGTTTATCAACAAGTACTTTGATAATGTAATTCCGCAGAATACTATTGACAGACCGCCTTCTGCGGAATTAAAAGCTGATCAAGTTGATATTGACTCCTTGCCGCCATATGAGACGCTTGACCCAATCTTGAAGGCATTGATCGAGGAAGAAATGTCTGTAGACCAGATCTTAAATACGCTTGATTTATCCAAAACTAGTGGTGAAGCATTCACTCTGGTCAAGAAGATCGATAGGATGTATCGTATCAACGAATTCAAGCGGCAACAAATGCCAATTGGTTGCAAGCTACAACATCGTTCGTTTGGTTCGGGTAGGCGTGTACCAATCGCCATGAAGCTAACTAGCGCATAGAACATAAATTTTTGGAGATTAAAAATGAGTACCAAAGATTGGCTATCTATTAGGGAAGACGAAGCATATAGTCGTGGCATGATGGTTGAACGACAGGCCAACGAAGAAAAAGATAAAGCCCTTCAGGAAGTAATGGACTTGCTTGGTTGCGATGGCAATACCCAATATCGGAAAGTACCTGATATACTGCGGAAAATTTTAGATAAATTGTGGCTCCACAATAACAAGTAGTTACTTATACGGTATGCAGTGAATGCAGATAGCATGAGAACTCACGAATCAAATGATATGCATCCTCTTGTAGTTTTTGGTGGTTGCAATACACGAGAACTTGCAAAGAAAATATGCTCTTATCTAGACGTAGATTTAGGCAAAGCCCAAGATAAGCCATTCAAAAATGGCGAAAGTATGATTCGTCTATCAGACAATGTTCGAAATTGTGATGTTTTTGTAGTCCATTCAATATGTCGCTCCAGATTAGCCACGGAAGCAGATCCCTATACAGGAGTCAATGACAATTTGATGGAGTTGTTGATTTGGGCGGATACATTACGTCGTGCATCAGCTTACCGTATTACGGCTGTTATTCCATACTTTGGATATGCTCGTCAAGACCGCAAAGCAGCCAGCCGCACGCCGATTACTGCAAGGCTGGTAGCCAACTTGTTGGAAGCGGCTGGTTTTGATCGCATTCTGACAATGGATTTACATTCTGATCAGATACAAGGCTTCTTCAATATACCGTTAGATCATCTGAATGCTGGTCATATTATTGCCAATCATTTCAATGAACTAAAATTGCAAAATGCCAAGGTACTGTCTCCAGATATAGGCAACAACAAAAAGTCGGACAAGTATAGAAGAGGATTCAAGCCACAGATCGACATGGCGATTGTAGACAAACGCAGGGACGAAGAAGGGAACATTGTATCGACTGCGCTCATGGGTGATGTAGAAGGCCAAAGTATTATCATATTAGATGATATTATTTCCACCGCAGGAACTATGAGATCTTCTATCGATGTGGCTGTTGAGCATGGAGCTAAGGATTTCTACATTGCAGCTACGCATGGTGAGTTTATTGGTAAGGCCGTGGAGAACTTGAGTCATCCACTGATCAGGCAGATCTGTATTACAGATACAATACCTTTGTTGCCAGAAATAGAGCGGAATCTAGGTGTTACTGTGTTATCTGTAGCTGATTTATTTGGTGACGCCATACACAGGATTCATACTGGTGAATCCATTAGCGAATTGTTGGGTATTTACGGATAAAATCGTGCTATTTATGCCTAATTTTATGCTTGACAAATCTCAGAATTGTGATAAAATCAACACATGTTGTTAGTAAATGCCAGAAGAGAAAGGAGATACAAATGAAAATACTTGGTGAGAGTTTTATTCATGTGGACAATGGTGGATATGGATTTATTGTTCAGGCAGGCGAAAAGCCTAATGAAATATGTGCCCCTCATATCGTTGTCACTGACGGATATTATGGCTATTCGGAAACTAGATTATCACTTAATGAGCAAGTAACCCCCCAAAACCTTCGTGCAATAGGCACGATGTTTATGGAAGCGGCTGTAGCATTGGAAAATATCATGGGGGTGAGGGATAGGGAACATTCCTGATCCATTCTCAGGCATTATTTCCCGCCAAAATAAGCCACAAATGAGGTTCCCTTTCTGCCTGCATAATGGTACGTTCATTGGACGAAAGGCAGGTGACGAATGATCCAAACAACTCAGCAAACATCCAAGCGCTGGAAACTGGTCATCCTGATAGGTATCTGTCTTGTGATACTTGGCATCCTTATTGCCATATATGCCAATACAACCGCTGGGCTTAGCGTTGTTATGGTTGGTATCGTGACAACCCTGGTAGGCAGGTTTGGCTCGTGGTGGTATCACGCCTGACAATACAAACTACATATATACATACCATATTTATGTAGGTCCATTTTATCCTTGACAAATCTCATAATTGTGCTAAACTAAACGCATGTCTTATGTGAATCTATCTAAAAATGACCCTGTGGCCGCCAAGCTGAAGATCGAAATAGCAGAGGGATTTGGGCCTCAATTGGAAATTGGGGCTAAAGTCTTCTTTCTTATTGGTGGCAAAAGAGAATATGTTGAAGACCACATTGATTCTGTGGGTTTTAAATCTATTCCAGAAGAAGACGGGTGTCATCGGCTCGCGGTGACACATTACTATCTGTCAAATTACTCAGGTCTGCATGGCCCGATATCGCCAGCCAGAATTGCCGACAATGAAGATATAGCCAAACAGCTGATGAAATTCACGACTGTACAGATCACTGAGGAACAGTGGGAATTAGCCATTGGGGATCGGGAGAAAGAAACCCATTACGAAGATTGCGAACTACAGTCTTGTTGTGCCAATATCTCTCGCATCCGTGATTTGTTACTACTCTGCAAGAAACAAAAAGGCATGAATGCCAGCGACATAGAAGAACTGAAAGAAACAATATCTGATCATGAGAAACCATCACCGATGGTGGCATTAAACTCTATTTTGCAGCAGTTAGGAGTTGAGTGGAATGAATGAGCATTAACAAGACAAGAGGATGGTTGTACTTCATAGCAAAATTATTAGGAGACATTCAGTCAGTCAAAAAGGGCAAAATCACCAGACGCATAGCAAGGAGAACTATTGGAAAAATAACAGGTCGTGGTTTAGGAAAAATATTTCGCGGGTGGAAATAGTGTCAAAACAACACAAGATAAGGAATCGTATTTACGGAATCATTCAGATTGCCCAACCTGGAGATACTGCCAGTAGAATATTCGACATCGGGATAATGTTTCTCATTGCCCTTAATGTGATTGCTCTTATTGCTGAAACTGTTGAATCGATTTACCAAGCAGCACCTTTAATTTTTCGGTGGTTCGAAATCATATCGGTCGCTATTTTTACTGCCGAATATATGTTGCGGATTTGGAGTTGTGTCACTAACCCGATCTATAAAAAGACAATACTAGGAAGGTTTAGGTTTGCGGCCACACCGTTGGCAGTGATTGATATATTGGCCATTCTACCATTCTATTTGCCTCTATTTTCTATTGATCTTCGTTTTTTGAGAATTATACGATTCGTTCGAGTATTTCGGATTATAAAGTTCGGCAAGTACTCGAAAGCCGTTCAGGTCTTGAATCGTATCTTTAGGGCTAAGTCAGCACAACTTATGACTACTATGTCAATTATGTTCATTCTTCTTGTGACAGCTTCCTCGTTTATGTACTATGCAGAACGTAATGGTCAGCCAGAACAGTTTTCTAGTATTCCTGCCTCAATGTGGTGGGGAATCTCCACGTTAGGGCGATTTCCAATGACAGCTGGTTGCAGTGATATGTATCCGATTACAGGATTAGGAAAAGTAATAGCATCGATCTTGGCGATCCTTGGAATAGGAATGTTTGCTATACCAACTAGTATACTAGGTGCAGGATTCGTTGAGGAGATGCAGTCTGCAACTGTTTGCTCTAATTGCGGCAATGAGACAAAAAGGCCATACTAATGATTACCTCTATACTCGATAACGATTTATATAAATTTAGTATGGGTCAAGCCATCTTCAACCAGTTTCCACGTGTGAATGTAACCTATAAGTTTATCAATCGTGGAGATACAAAATTTGATGACAAGTTTTTGCGGCAATTAAAATTCCATATCTACAACATGAAAAAACTTGTATTGAGAGATAACGAGTTTAAGTTCTTGCAGAAAACTTGCTACTACCTCAAGCCTACATACCTCGATTTCCTACGAGGTTACCGATACGATCCTACTGAGATAGAGGTCTCCTTGGATGGTGCTGGTAACTTGCACCTCGCCATTGCAGGGCCATGGTACAGAACTGTTTTCTGGGAAGTCCCTTTGATGTCGATGATTAGTGAATTACATTTTGTCATGACGGACCAAAAGGCTGGTGACTTCTATACAGCTATGATTGTAGACAAAGCAACTAAGCTAAAAGAAGCGAAAGTTTCTTTTGCTGACTTTGGTACAAGACGCAGATTTTCTAAGGAAGTACAAAATGATGTAGTCCATCTCATGGGTGTTGCTGGAGATTTCTTTAAGGGCACTAGCAATGTTCATTTTGCCCACAAATACAAGTTAAATCCTATTGGCACTCAGGCTCACGAGTGGATTATGGCACACGGAGCCATGTTTGGTTATCGTCTGGCCAATCAACTCAGTATGGATAATTGGGTCAACGAATATGAAGGTGATTTGGGTATTGCTCTGACTGATACCTATACCAGCAATGCTTTCTTTGATGCCTTCGGAACTAAGTTTGCCAAGCTGTTTGATGGAGTGCGTCAAGACAGTGGATCTCCAGAAGATTTTGCTCGTATGGCTATCGAACATTATCACATAAAAGGAATAGACCCGAAATCCAAGACAATCGTATTTAGCGACGGCTTGACTACGGATCGGGCCATCGAACTGCATCAAAAGTTTTCTGCTGAGATAAACTGTTCTTTCGGAATTGGGACTCATTTTACCAATGATGTGGGTTGCAAGCCCCTCAATATTGTGATAAAAATGGATAGCTGTGAAGGAGTGCCAGCAATAAAGCTTTCTGATTCTGCTGGCAAGTCTACAGGTAATTCACAGGCTATTGAAAACTGTCGATATCAGTTAGGAATTAGCTAATAAATTACTGGTCGTCATTATCTATGGCGTGTATAATCAGTGAACGCAGTAACAATTTAACCCAAGGAGAGCGATTTAATGAAAAAGATTTTGTCTGTATGTTTTTTGGTTGCGTTCTGTGCTAACGCAAATGCTCAGGATTGTCCTGTTGATGAAGATGTAATGATTATACTTTGTCATTTTCCCCCTGGAAATGAAGAAAATCCACAAACTATTACTGTAGGAGAACCTTCTGCTGCTGCTCACTTGGCCCATGGTGACTTTTGTGGAGAATGCCCCGAAGATCCAATTGATGATGAAGAGGGTGAAGACGACGATGGCGATGAAGACGGAGATGAAAATATTTGTCCGTGTGAGGTAGATGAAGAAGGAATGGTAACGCTGTGTCACAATGGCGAGACTGTCACTCTGCCTGAATCAGCGTGTGGTGGACATACTGGACATGAAGATACTTGTGGAGAATGTCCAGACGACGGCGATGCCGGCGGTGACGATGGAGACGAAGGGGATAATGACGACGACGATGAGGATGACAACGGCGGTGGTGGTGGCTCTGGTGGAGGCGGTGGTAGCGATCCTTGTCCCGATGATTTAGACGATGATGGCGTCAAAGATTGCAGAGATGATTGCCTTGATACGGCTCTTGATGCTGCTGTAGATGATGCGGGCTGTAGCCTTTGTCAATTGGATAGCGACGATGATGGTGTTATGAACTGCGATGACAATTGTCCTACTGATGCCAATGAAGATCAAACTGATACCGATGAAAGTGGCTTGGGTGATGCCTGCGACCCAGACGATGACAATGACAAAATTGTGGACGAAGATGATAATTGTCCGTTGGTCGCAAATGAAGATCAAGCAGATCTGGACGAAGACGGCACAGGCGATGCTTGTGATGATGACATAGATGGTGACGAAGTATTGAATGTCGATGATGCTTGTCCAATGGAAGCAGGGACAATGGAAGATGGTTGTCCAGAACCAGATCCAGAACCTCGTGACTGCGAAGTTGACGCTGATTGTGACAACGAAATGTTTTGTGATGGTGTTGAAACCTGCGTTGATGGTGAATGCGTTGATGGCGACGCTCCATGTGGTGATGGTGTTTGTGACGAAGAAGTAGGTTGCAATGTAGACCCAAGTGTGGTAGATGATACATGTGGTCTATGTGGTGAAGGTGGACTGGCGGCTATGATTCTGATTCTGTCAGGTATGGCATTGATGAAGATCAGGTTTTTGAAGAGAAGAAAGGACTAACCATCCATGACTCTACAAGAGAATCAACGGTTGCGAACAATATTAGTCAAAGAACAGAGTCAATTGGGTGATCAACGCATTAAGATGTGTCGTCGGCTGGAAAAGATTATGCGAGAGCTAGATCTCCTTGAACGTCAAGGTGAAAAGCTTGGAATGCTTATTAAATAACGTACTTTCTTTAGAAAGGAAAAGACATGAAGAAATTTTTACTAGGACTTGCGGTGTTGGTGCTGGCTGTACAGCCAGCGATTGCTCAGGAAACTAGTTTTTCGTTAACGACTGTCGAGGGGCCTGTTGCCATGCGAGCAGCCGACACTCAAGCTGTCGGCACTTACGATTTCAATATCCTGTTTGACTATGGGACATCATCTGATGGTAGCGATGATGATTTTGGAACCAGCTTCAAGCTTGAATGGGGAATTGCGGAAGGTCATCAACTAGATTTGACATTGCCATTTAATTATGGTGACGGAGAAGACAATAATGGTGATCTTGCTGTTGGTTGGCAGTGGAAGCTGCTAGAAGAAGACGGCATGATGCCAGCTTTTGCCATCTACAATCAACTAAGATTTCCCACAGGTTATCGTTCCAGTGGAGTTGATTGGGAATTGATGGCCATCTTTACCAAGACAATAGATGATGGCTGGAGATTGCATGCTAACCCGTTTATTGAATTCATGGGTGGAGATGAAGATGATCGTCGTGATTTTCACGGTGGTATAGTTATCGGTACTGATTATCTTTTGACCGATACCACTGTCTTGAACTTTGATTATATCATCGACTCTGGCCTATCTGAAGGCTTCGGCACGCAACATAGCATGGAAGCTGGTCTAGTTTATGCTCTTGCAGAGAATAAGAGCCTAGCTTGGACAACTAGATGGACCATGGATGGTGATAACGATGGTGATAATTGGGGCGTTGGCATCCAATACATCATTCATATTCGGTAATCGTCCTGTACGGATAAAGAAAAGAAGGAAAAGCCCTCGTGGTTGTTCAATAGAACAATCATGAGGGCTTTCTTGTTAATCGTTGTTTTAGCATTATGTTATTGCTGCTCTTGCCACCAGCCGAGCAGGCTCAGCATTTTAGACAAAATGGTTTGGAGTAAGAGCCTGCCTGCTCCCTCTGAAGTTCCCGCAGAAGTATTTCCAGATCCCCAAAAATATTTTATTAGAACACGAATAGTTATAGAGTTTCAAAGTGAAAAAGTTGAAGGCGAAGAACATGCTTATAGCATTGCATATGCAGCCAATCCAACTAATGTAATGCTGGCTATTAAACATGCCGAAGAACTTTATGCTGAGTTAGGCATATTCATAGATATAGCTGAAATTGTTTTTAGGCCAATGAAGAGTGAATTTTCAACTCTGGTAAAAGATGCTAATGCTCATCCCAATTATCTGTCGATATACTATATGTTGTCACAAGATGTTGGCTTCTATGGCCTCTCAGGAGCACCTTGGGAGCATGTAATATCATACGGAGTCTATCTGAGTTATGGTCATGATGAATGGACCTTTGCTCATGAATTGGGACATTACTTTGGATTGCTACATACCTTTGATGATGATTTTATAGAAGATACGCCAAAACAAGAAGATCATCCGTGTGAAGAAGACGATGTCTCAAAACCGAATTGTATGAATATCATGAATTACTGTAAGCATCTCCCTAAAGCAGTGACCCCAGGACAATTAGAACGTATGAAATTATTTTTGCGGGCAAAAAGACACAATCAAATAGATTTCAAATTACAATTTACCCCATATCGAGAAGCTTCACTACACGCCGCTTTCAGTTTCTAGTATAATAAAACATGGACCTTCTACTTGTTAAATTATTAGATGGCAAAGAAGTCATCATCAATGAACAAAATGTATGTGAAATCTATCCGAGCCATGTTAGAAAAGATGAGCCGCCAGCAGCCAAGCTTTGTTTGGCCAACGGAAAAGAACTAATTTGCTCATCACCTAATTATGACGAGTGGATGAATGATGTACATAAAAGAAAATATTGACATTAATTGAAAGAGAGAATATGATGGGTGCCATGAGAGATAAGTTTAGATATTTGGTTAAGAAACTCAAAACTGGGACTAAAGAATACGAACGATATATTTCTATTGACGGTAGAGAATCATTCACAAGACAAGAAGCGTCTCAACATATCCAATCTCTTGCAGAAGATACTCGTCCTCTGTTACAAACAGTGACCAATGACAAATGCCATCACGACACTCCTCTCACCGAGGATTGTGGCGAATGTCAATATGAAAGAATGCAAGAAGTCGAAGGTCGAGAGTAAAGTCGAAGGCCGAGATTCAACATTCCGTTGCCACATCACAAAAGGTTGTACCCGGTCAACTGGATTGCTCAAGCGGTTGCGAGCATAAGGGCTGTTGAGAGCCCCTACCAGAATAGCATATAGCGTCCTGATAATTTTGAACAATATTGAAGCTGGCATTGAGGTCTGCATTACATTGATAGCCACACTTTTTACAATGAAATCTGCTCTGGCAAGTCCTGTTGGATCTAGCTATATAGTTGCATTTACTACATCCTCTGCTTGTATAGCGGGCGTCAACATAGCCAATCAAAATTCCTCTAGAGGCAGCCTTATATTTGAGAAACTCTTCCAATTGATAATAAGACCAGCTATTATGTTCAAAGCGATCTTTCTTGCGTCTTTTCCTAGTAGTGTTTTCTTTAAGACCAGTCAATTTTTCAAGAATAAGTGTGGTGCCTTCCTCAATTCCCCGAACAATCTGTTTGGAAATGCAGTGATTAACATCTCTGCGAAAGCGGTTCTCCTTATGAGAAACTCTCTTAAGGTGCCTTTTTCCAGAATGTCCTTTAGACCGAAGAATAGACCTCAATCGTTGATAGCGTTTAGAAACTTGTTTAACATGACCTCCGCTAAAAAACCTCTTATCAGAAGTGACAGCAAGTTTCTTAATTCCTCTGTCCACTCCAATAAACTTCCCATTAGAAATTGGATCTTCAACTTCTTTGCTCATAACAATGTGCAAAAATACCTGATTATTTCTAATAAACAAATCCGCAGAACATCTCTTCCAAGAAATGTATTGCTGAAAATATTCAGGGATAATCAATACACATTTCTTTCTTCCTTCAATAGTAGAGAAAGAGACTTCTTGTCTGTCCCACCATACATTAAAAGAACGAGCATCATATCTGATGCTAGTCCTTTTAGACTGAGGGCAAGAAACTTTTTTCCCTTGCCGTTCCCTTTTTTTGACAGATTTAAGAGCTTCAGTTGCTTTCATTCGTGCAGAAATAGCCAGCTGGGAAGGAAGATTAGCTCTAGTTTTTTGTAAACTTTATTATGCAGAGACACTCCGTTAAAGTCTTTGTCATTCCATCCTGTCTTGCATGTATAATTGAATGCCTTTGTATAGGCATCAATAGTAGCTTGAAAGAGTTGTGGGCTTTCTTGGAGTTTAATTTTGATAGTTCTGACAAGTTTCATGCTCATATATTATACACATATTTGTCAGAACCTTTGAAAATATGAGAAAAATTAGAGATTTTTGTGATAATGCTGCAAAGGATACCGAGAATGAATATTTGGATGTTAGTAAATAACGATCAAGAGTGGAATGAACACTTAGAAATATGTAAGAGAAAGACTCATTTTAATAAACACCTAGACATGGGTACAGCTCCAGAACTTCTACCATGTTTGGTATATTCATATTTTGATATCGTCTCTAATCAATGGATTCATATCTTTGTCTACCAACAAGATGCAGAAAAGTTGGTCAAATCTAAAATGCATCGATTAGCTTCTACACTCAATGTCTATCGCAACCACAAAAATTGGGATGATAACAAATGGAAAGGATGCGGCAATCCAATGAGCTTAGCACAACAAGCAATAAATGATACAGGAACAAATAAGTTGGCGATCACTAAAAATATTTGACAAGAAATATATTTATGTTAGGATATGCTCATGTTCCATGCTAATAAGAATTGTCCTGTAGTTATTAAATACTATGACCTTATTGGCGACATCGCTAATCTCTATCCCCATATCGTTAAAGATGGTGGCCTGCGAGCTTTTGAAGACTGGGAGAAAGATCATATAGAAAAATGTGTTTTCTGCAATATGTTAGATGTTGTTGATCGTCGTAACAATGATTGCTCCTAAGACTGTAAAGTTATATTGTCTTACAAAAACAGTCTGTCAAATCTGTTCTGGACATCATGCCCCAAATGAGCCACATAATCGAGATTGCGTTTACTACAGATATGCTTTTTTTGCAGAACATAATAGATGGCCCACTTGGGAAGATGCATTAGAACATTGTGATGCAAGAACTAAAGCCAAGTGGGTGCCTGAGTTACGTAGGCGTGGTATCAAAATATTCTGTTAGAAAAAATCTGGGAATTTATAACTTGCAGTGATGGCGTGTTTACTTTATAATGTGGCAGATAGGTTTTGATAAACTTTAAGAAAGGAAAGAGAATTATGACCACTGGAAGGCTTGGACAAGAAAAAGCTACTAAGATTAAAATTATCATGGGAGTAGCAGCGGCGTTCGTTTTGATTGTCATGGTGACTATTGGTCTTGGTGGTATAGGCATGAATAATGATCACCAATACCAACTCGTCCAATCGTTGGGCGGTGACGTTACGGTGAGAGATCAGGCTGGATGGTATTTCAAGAACTTCGCTTCTGTCTGGACTTATGATAGAGCAATCCGAGAAGAGTTTATTGGTGAAGGTGGCCCCAATCCATCGCCAGGTGATAATTCCATTCGTATCACCTTCAACGATGGAGGTGAGGCGTGGATAAGTGGAGAGATGCGATATGCCACTCCTATTACAGAAGATAACAGGCATAAGGCGCATCGCGAGTTTGTTGGTAATCAGGACAACATATCCGCAGCAGTAATGGCCCATCTAATAAACTGTGCTAAAGCGACGGGTCCACTGATGAGCGCCAGCGAGCACCACACGGCTCGCAAAGCAGAATTCACGCAACTGGTTGACAACCAATTGCGGGATGGCCTATATGAGATGCGTCGAGTCGAGCGAGTGATACGTGAGGACCCCGACGGCGGAAAAACCACGACAATCATAGCAACTGAGATTATCACCGATGAAAATGGCATGCCAAAGATTGCCCAGGTCTCGCCATTGAAAGAGTACGGCATCGAAGTACGCCAATTCTCAATTACCAAGACCAATTACGATGAGAAGACCAAAGAGAAGTTCGCTGCGAAGAAAGATTCCTATCTGCGAGCAGAGCAAGCCAAAACAGAGCGTGAGGAAGAAGTCCAACAGCGACTGATGATCATCGAAAGAGGCTATCGTCAGATCGCAGAAGTTGAAGCAGAAGCAAACAAGGCTCGCGCTGAACAGGTGATTAATGCTGAGAGAGAAGCTGAAGTTGCCGAGATTCAGGCCACGCAACGTGTGGCTGTCGCTGAGCAGGCGAAACTCGAAGCAGAAACTCAGTCTCGTCAATTGGTTGAGGTTGCAAAACTCGAACTGGACGCAGAGACAATAAGGGCGCAATCTGCCGAACAACAGGCTATTGCTATTAAGGCGCTTGCTGCTGCCGAGCAAGAGCGCATTAAGCTGGCAGGAGCTATTACCGAAAGAGAGCGAGTACTCGCTACTATCTCAGCCGATAGAGATGCTAAGGTTGCTGAGAAGCTGGCTCAAGTGAAAGTACCAAGTACGATGATTATCGGTGGCGGCAATGGCTCTGGAAGCATTAGCATTATGGAACATCTAATCAACATGGCTTTATTGAAAAATAATGGACTCATTGGAAACCAGCAAAGCCGCACAATCAAGATTCCTGTAGCCCCTGGCGTGGATGTTGAACTTGGCGAAAAGGATGATGAATAAGAGGCAGAATGCAGCGTTACGTATGCGACTGCCTAGAGGCAGAATGTTGAGGCAGATGCAGTCAGGCTTGAGTCACCATTTAGAGGCAAATGTAGCTCGATAGTAGTTTGAAGAGGCAAAATTTCGCGGAGAAAAAATGAGAATCTATATAATATTGTTAGCCTATGCCGCCGTCGTGTTCCTTTTTTGGGCTGTAATAAGCCTGATCATACAAGCGTTCAATAACCCAAAAAGACAGGCAGCAAAATCCATCAAACTAGACAAGGCTAATAGAAAAGGCGTGGTCACAGCATCTGCCGCAGTCAATGCCAATGTACAGAACTATCTAAACATAGTATCTGCACATGGTCCTGATTCAGAAGAAGCCAAAGCCTTCAGATTAGGACTTGGTAGTAATTTTGGCAAGCAACTACAAGGTGACAAAGTGGCGGTAGAGGCATTCTTGCAAGATGCTGATATCATCGATGAAACGTATCGTAAGACCACAGGACACGTTGTCGCACCGTATAAGAAGCGAGCATTTGATGGAGTGACGCTTGTTAATTTGGAAGGAAAAGAAGTTAAAGACATAGGCCCCGTTGGAATAAAGGAAAACAAATAATGGAAAATAATGTAGCCCCGTTTGTAGGCGTACTTGGCTCTATAATTGGATGGTCCTTCTTCTTGATCGCCTTGGGCATGTTCAAGAATTTCATCTCACATGGTTTTTCCATAGCTCTGGCAGAGTTTCTTTTCAAGCATGCCACTCCAGAGATTAGAGAGAAAATAGCCAGATGGTTTGGTAATGGCGACTTGATTCTACAACAACTACAAGAGCTTGACGCAAAACTGAGACCAGATGATGTTCAGTAACATTCTCCCCACTCAGTAAGGAGTATCTGTAAATCATAGACATTGGCAACGCCATCATCATTGATGTCTTCTATGCAGCCATCACAGGCTCCCCAATGACCTAATAATATAGCCAAGTCATAAGCGTCTACTTTGTTATCGCTGTTTAAGTCTGCAACGCATAACTCAGATGATAAGTGTTCATAACAACCCATATCTACATTGTGCACAAAACGATATTCATTGTCTAAATCAAAGTAAATTCCCTCTGGAACCAATTCATTGTTACCTCTGTCGATGGCTGGAGATCCTTCGGTGAGATGCATATTATTACTCAGTAAAGGATCATCACCCATATTTCCTTCCCCGCCGAAAAAACCATCCCATTCTTCTACACATGAATAGTTGATATCAATAACAGATGTTTCTGAACCGATAAGTTGAGCCCATTGAATATATCCGTCCTCTTGGTCATGCATATTGTTCCACAGAATGGTATTGCTAATAGTCGCATTACCCACGATTCCAATGCCGCCAGCCAGAGGAGCGTAATTCCCATAAAGAGTGCAATTTGCCATATCTAAAAGAGCAATCGAGACAAGGGCACCTCCCAAACTAAAGGCTTTATTGTCAACAAATAAAGAGTTAGTGACAGAAAGAGTACCAGTTCCAGCTGTCATTATTGCCCCACCCCAGCCAAGACCTCCTGTAGGAGAATTTCCAGCGATGTTATCTTTGAAAATGCATTTATCTATCGTTAAATTTCCACCGCGAAGGAATATGCCGCCGCCTTGATAACTCGTATTGGAATAAAAAATGCATCCTATAATTTCTGAAGCATCTCCATCCACAATCGCTCCTCCAGCTTTCCAAGGAGATATATTGTTGTAAAAAGTGCAATTATTTAGAGAGACTGACCCGCCTTCATCGAATTGAGTTTCCATGCCGCCGCCATCCAAACCAGCTCTGTTGTTACTAATAATAGTGTTGTTGATAGTCGAAACTACATTTGAACTTCTAATTATAATACCACCACCCCAACCAGGAGAAACATTACCATCTATGATACAGTTTTCTATAATCGGAGCACTATTGTGTTCAATAGCTATGCCGCCACCACCGACTCCGAAGTTACCCTCGAATGTACAATTAATAACTTTCATGTTGCTGTCGTAACCGATATATAACCCACCACCAAAACCGTAACCTCTATGAGTACCATTACCGATGAATTTACAATTTCGAACGGTTAAATGACTTTCATGAGTAAACATGCCACCACCATAATGGTCATTATCATCATCGTCATTAATTCCGCCAGTGATAGTAAAACCATCTAGCAAGGCAGTAGTATTTACTTGTTGAGCACTCACCACATGCCTGTCGTTGTCTTCATGGTTATTGACTACTAGAAAATCGCGGAAATCGAAAGAATCCACATCGCCATCGAAGTCATAATCGAAGTGATCACAGTTATCCTCATAAGGAACTTCCCAAGAGCTATAACATGCTACAAAATCTTGGATAAAGAATGGCCCATCGTCTCCAAGAACATCACCACTAAGAATGGTTAACCATCCAGGTCTCTGGTCTAGTCGAGTTTCGGTTCCTCTAAAGCCACCATACATTTTAACATTGTCTTTCATATCGAATGTAAAGTAATTATATTGTGGGAAGTTTCTGTTTGGTGTGTAAGTTCCATGAGCAACCCAAACCTGATCTCCTGACTGAGCGCGCAATAAAGCGGTTTGAGCATCGCAGGCATCATCCCAATTTAAGCAGCCGTTTTCTGATGTTCCTTGTTGATTTGCATACCGAATGGTATTGGCTTTAACTGATGTAAAGCTCATGAAGAATACGCACAGCGTACACAGCAAGGTCTTATTCATTTTAGCCCTCCAAAAATAGACATGATGCTACTATACGGGTTTTTTGTTCTAAAAACCTGTTTGGAGGGAAAAGGTGGGATATTAAGCGCAGAACGGCCCTATCTAAAAGACGGGGCCGCTCTGGACACTTAATCTAGCCAGTCTTGCGCAGCAGCCTGGTTTTGGTCTTGATCTTGGAAGGCTCCATGCGATCCAAGTCTCTCAGGACTCGACGGGCTTCTGTGGTTAGACAGTTACGATGATCACGAACCTTGATCTGCGCTCGTCGTAGGACTCGTCCGATACGTCCTACCTCAGAAGAAGAAGGTTCGTAACCTGCTCGGCCATGACCCCAGATCCATCTGGCGATGCCTTTGTAGCTATAGCGCTCGGTTGCCATCATCTCGATGCGCCATTCTTCACTAGGCGTCATTCCTGGCCGAAGGTTTCGTCGTCGGCTCATTATGTTACTCCGTTAAAAAAAGTTAGATACCCTGCTCAATCGATTGAGCAACACATTGGATCAACTTGAGATTGGTCATCTGTATTGACTCGATGCGATGATTCAATCTCTGAATTTCATGTTTCAAGAATTCTTCTTTAGTAGAAGGAATCTTTGTCTCAGTGACAACTGGCTCAGCAGCAGGCACCTGACCGAGAAAATCTTTGTAGCGATGATAGGTACTCATCCCAATGTCTACATGCTCGCAAGCATCTGGAATGGACATCCTATCCTCTGGAGGCTGACGATGACTTGATAGACGCTTGACTTCAGCAACAAGCCTCTTGGCGTCTTCGGGAGAATAACGACGCATCTTGCGCCTTCCCTTAGAAGTCCTACGACCGTTGCTCTTGCCCTTGCCTCTGCGTGGCTTGGGAAGTGGTGACTCATCTGTATCGTCTGGATCGTCCGTAGTCTGAGCATCACGCAACGCTTTGCGCTCCATTCTTGCTACTGTTGCAGCAGCAGTCTTGAAGAAACCACGATTGAGATAACGATTGTACGATGTTTGCGCAACTCCATGCTCTGCGCAAGCATCCTTGAGGGTCAGGCCGTCATCTTTGATAAGCTTGTGGACTTTCAGAAGTCTAATCTTAACTTCCTCAGTCTTAAGTCGGCTACCTTTTGTTGCTCTAGGCATTTGATTTCTCCATTCAAAAGAACAATGACTATGCTTGTAGCCCCTAACATAAGGGATTTACGTTAGCAAGTCAAGAAATTACGATAAATCAGGCAATCCTGGCATGTCTCCGATATATTCAAATCGCTGTCCACATAGAATGCAATAATCTTGCCTTAGAAGCGTGAAAGTCTTTTGATCCCTTCGGACAAGCAAGACGCCCTCGTGACATACAGGACATCTCGACTTAAACAGGGAATCTCCCTCTCTCTCTAAATCAGCGTGAACCGCTTCTAAGGGGGGATTACTAAGGTTGTGACCTACGTTGTCTTCCACAGGCAGGATTCTGCCATATTCTGTGCGATTTGTCAAGGGAAAAATGTGTTGCCAAATCTCCACATTTATGATAGAACATGGCAGAATGCACATCGCCTATTTGGAGCATAGGTGTCAGAATATTGACCCTAATGAGCAAATCTTGCAGAACAATAAAATTATGAAATTTTTCTCAAAAAGATCCTTGACAAATTCCAAGGATGGAGTATAATACTGTCATACAGGACAAGCGATCCGTAAGGTATCGCCCCCGAATGCCGCTTTGGACTACATTATCAACAAAGTAACGTCTGAGGCATAAACTTGTTGGGGTCTGTATTTTTTGGATTTTTTTGCAGGGGAAAGAAGAAAAACGGTATAATAGAAGAAGAAACAAGAGAAGGAATTATGCTTTCACGTAAACCCATTACAACCAATACTAGCTCAACCAATCCAGTGGTCGAGCCTAGTGTACGCAGACATCAATTTGCCTCAGCAAATGAATCTGCGAGGAGTTGCAGGGCGTAAAGCAACAAGAAACGAACCACAAAGCCCTGCAATTCCTAAAAAGGAGTTGTGGGGCTTTTTTATTGGGATAATAGCCAATGAAGTTGCCTATGGCAATTAGAACATAGAAGATCGCATTTTTTTACTTCGTTGAGCAAAGATTTATTTAAGCGGTCAGCTGATGAGATATTGAGGTCTTTTTTGTTGGGATCTCTATGATGAAAATCGTAAATCGCAGGACAATCGTTGTCGAGGCCGCAGATCTGACATTTGCCGCCTAAAAGTTTGATTAGATAACGCTTGATCTTTTGCTTGCGAGGTTTGCGTTTTGCTGCTTCATTGCGAGAATGCATCTTTTTGTATTTCTCTGTTTGGCGATAGCGTCGGTTGTACTCGTTGTGGCAACTTTGGCACCGATAACGGTAAGTTTTGTTGGTATTCATCCAGTTGTGTGGACCTTTTTTGTCACAACTGGTGCAGATTTTGATAAGTGGTTTTTTTTGAGGTTTAGTGGGTGTTTTCATGATAATCTCCTAAACCTTAATATTCGGAAAAAGCTAAACCCCCTCCTTTGTAAAAATTGCAGGGTTAAGTGTTTTTTATTGGTAAGAGTGAACTCTATGGCAAAATCGTTTGAAGAACTAAGACAGAAGATGACGCCTAAACAAAAGATAGCATCAGCCGATAAAACGAGAGAGTTGATATTGGAAATGCAGATACCGATGGAAGATTTGAAAGTCGGCTGTCTGTATGAATGTTTGATTGATAGGACTGGAGCAAATTGTGCTGTCTATCTCGGAAATGGTCGCTTTGCTTATGCTGAAAAAGACAAATATATGGGCGGTGAGCAAGCGGACTATCAACTATGTTGGGCAAACTATCGTGATTCTAAGCCTGATAATGTCTCAGGATTGGTTTCGCCTTTGCGGGAACTAGAAGAAATTCCGCAAACTGATAATGCGACAGTGTTGGAATGTCTCAAGAAATGGGAACACAGTGCCGATATGATAGACAAAGGTCTTGATGACAACGGCAACAAGATAGATGGAAACTAAGGGCGATTAGCTCAATTGGCTAGAGCTACTGGTCTACACCCAGTGTAAGTTGGGGGTTCGAGTCCCTCATCGCCCATGAAGAAAAACATACCTGTCGTACCTCTCATAGTGACGTACATAAGGGGCAGGTTTTTAATGCTCTGTGGTGTAACTCGGTAGCACATGGCACTTTGAATGCCAGAGTCCAAGTTCAAATCTTGGCAGAGCAATGTTGGACAACATCCTTTTGTGAAAGCGATCCGAGGGCATGCACGGAGAGCGTCGGTAGCATTAGGTTGGGCATGTAGTTTAACGGTAGAACGCCCCTCACAATGGGGAGATACGGGTTCGACTCCCGCCGTGCTGTTTGCGACGGATCTTTGACAAGTGAATAATATGCCTATGGGGTCGTGGTGTAACGGGAACACGCTTGGTTTGCACCCAGGAAATGAGGATTCGACTTCCTCCGATTCCAGTATAAGGGGCTGTAGCTCAATTGGGAGAGCGTCTGGTTTGCAACCAGAAGGTTGTCGGATCGTACCCGATCAGCTCCATTAGAATCTGCGGGAGTGTAGCTCAATTGGCAGAGCATCCGACTCTTAATCGGAAGGTTGTGGGATCGTTGCCCACCGCTCCCATTGAATCTCATGGCGTAATGGACGTAGGGAGTGTAGCTCAATTGGCTAGAGCTTGCGATTTTTAATCGCGAAGATGGGGGTTCGAATCCCTCTGCTCCCATGAGGTAACTCTGCATGCTTGATCAACATGCAGGATAAGCCAATTGTATTACGAGCGTCCTTCCACGGAAGGCAGCTGCCGAATACAAAGAATAAGGCAGGGCAAAAGGCGGCTTCCTTCGGCAGCAATGTCGAAGGTTTATGGGCGATTGGCGCAGATGGCAAGCGCGTCTCGGTGACAACGAGAAGGTCACAGGTTCGAGTCCTGTATCGCCCATTGAACTTTTTCGCGGGAGAATTAAATGAAAGAACAAGAAATTAAACTGTCAAAAGAAGACCAAAAAAAGTTCGCAGAGGCATTGCTGAATCCGCCTCCAATAGCACCAGCAATGGAAAGAGCAGCAGAACTGCATAAGCAGATAGAATCGGATAAACATCCTTGGATAGTACCATGCTCGTAGGAGATAATGATGATGAATGTCAAAAAAGAGATGTGGTAACTAGAATGCTCGCTGGTACAATACCAATGGAGCTAAAGGTTACTGATCAAAGGGCAAAATGGGCGTGTAGCTTAGTTGGCTAAAGCACTTCCTTGATAAGGAAGAGATCGGTGGTTCAAGTCCACTCACGCCTATAGCTTTGACCTTGGTAAGTCTGAGAAACTGCCAACAGGAGAATGAATGAAGAAGAGAAACGCAAGAAATCAGATGAAATCAGGGAGTTAGTCAAGAAGAAGAAAATCCAGTTTGCTCCTGATGATAAAGCACAATACTTGGAGAACTATGTAGATCAAGTACTTGATGCCATTGGAGAAGCATTAGACGCAGACTTTAAGCACGCTTGGATCTCAGATGAATCCTCTGTTTGGGATTTTATACTGTACGACGATGATAAAGAGGAAGAAGAAAGAATCTTGGCTAAGATATCTGAAATACTTGGTGTCAAAGTAGAGTTGACAGACTATATTGTAGATGTAGCCAAGAGATTAACGGAATAAGGGCTTATGGTGAAATTGGATATCATGTCTCGGTCCTAACGAGATGTTCGGGGTTCGAGTCCTCGTAGGCCCAATACAGGGTGTAGGAAAATCTGGCTAATCCGCTTCCCTCGGAAGGAAGAGACTGCAAGTTCAAATCTTGCCACCCTGATTAGCGGAGTGTAGTGAAAACAGAGAGGACGTTATGAGTAAGCAGCGTCAGACTAAATCGAAACAGGAACGGCAGAAGGCGCTGTGGCTGCATGTGTATAACGAGATCGACCAGTTGGTACGCATCTTTGAATGCTGGCCAACTAATCAGACTTGGGCCAACGCCAGGGTTGAGTCCATCGCTATACATGTTAGGGTGTTATCTGAGTTTTTTGCATTAGATGTACCCTCTCGTGCTGATACCATGCATGCTTCTGAATTCGGATTCACTCAGCAGCATCTTAATCATAATGAGTCATTACAAGTACGGGCGAACAAGGACATTGCTCATTTGACGTGGGAAAGGCTAGAACGATATGAAAAAGGCAAATCAGATTGGAATGAGCAGGAGTTGATCCTGCTGTACGAGATCTGCGAGGCATTCGCGCAACATTGCCAAAAAACCGATGACCGATGGGACGACCTTGCCAATCGTCTATCTCAAAGACTGAAAGTGATGATGTAGAAATACGGGGTATAGGAAAATCTGGTAATCCGCACGCTTTGGGAGCGTGAGACTGCAAGTTCGAATCTTGCTACCCCGATTCGGAGTATGGTGTAGTTTGGTAAACATACGTGCTCAACTACGGGGCGCGAGACCACAGGTTCGAATCCTGTTACTCCGATGATTTTTGCGGAGAAAAATATGACCAAAGAACAGAAGAGACAGCAATTTTGTAGCTCTTGTCGTAATAATTTTTATAACGGCAATAACTCAGGGGGAGTGAAGGAATGTTGGTCTCTGGCAGATTCTAAAATAGTTGACAGAGTGTGCGTAGGTATATGGGAACCTCCTCCATATGACAAACAACCTACAAAAACTTTGGATTGTCATCATTTTGAGAATACAATGACTTGGATTTTGCCAAGCGATCCAAGAATAAAGACTAAAGAAGAGGCGAAATAATTTGGAGACGATCTGGCTGGATCAAGAGCTTGTCTTGAAAACAAGTAGGGCGTTGTAAAATGTCTTGGGAAAATATTTGGAGCGATGGCAGAGTCTGGTTTAATGCGTTATGTCAATAAAGACCAATAGAATCTTATTGCTTGACTTGGAGTTAACGGATCTCGATGTTAATAACATTGAAATTACTGAGATTGGTCTGTGTCTGGTTAGTGTAGTAGATGCTACTATCCTGAAAAATGAGAGTTTTATTGTTCGACCAAAAAACATTGATAATCTCAGTGATGAATGTTCTAAGTTGACCACCATTACCAAAGATGATTTAAGAAAAGGTAGGCCGCTTAATGAAGTTTTGGGTAGTATCAAAAAGGCGTATCCTATTAGTTCTGCTCCATGGGGCGCTTGGGGTACTGACAATAGACAACTTGTAACAGAGTGCGAAAGGGAAAACATAGAATATCCATTTAACGATAGCTATGTTAATGTGTCAGTTCTCTATGCCTTTATGAATTGTTTGTCTCTTGGCATAGGTATGGAAAAGGCGTTGGCCAAGTATGGCATGGAATTTGAAGGGACTCAACATAGAGCTAAAGACGATTCCTTCAACTTGGGAAGGTTGGTACTCAAAATGTTTGGAGACGATCTGGCTGGATCAAGAGCTTGTCTTGAAAACAAGTAGGGCGCTGTAAAGTGCCTTGGGGGTTCGAGTCCTCCCGTCTCCGTGAGGGACTGTAGCTGAGGCAGTTTAGCGTTAGGTTGAAGCCCTAAAGACGCAGGTGCAAATCCTGTCGGTCCCATTATGATAACTATACCGTTGAGTCTCGATCCTAAATGTAAGGTGATTGGTGCGTTGTACGAATCAGATGACGTGCGGGAACTCAGCCAAGACATGCTCGAAATCCATTTGCCCAGTGGAGTATCCATCGAAGTCGGTTGGACGCCAGAAGCCGATCCTAATGGTGCTTATGAAGTTCTTGTTTGTTGCGGACTGGAGGTCAATAGAAAGATAGCCTTAACAACGGCGGCAGAAGCCAAGCTCGTAATTGAGGGACTAGCTGTGACGATGTAGTTTTGGAGAGTAGGCAAATATTGGTTTGTTGCGGCTGTCTCGAAAACAGTTCCGTATAAAAGCGGTGAAGGTCCGATTCCTTTGCTCTCCGTGAGGTGAATATGTTTGTGGAAATAGAACGAGTCAGTAACGGATATGTACTCAGGTATGAAGACCAAGACGGAGAAGAAGAAACATTTGCAAGGGCAATAGTTTTTCAGGAAAAACAAGAAGTTGCTGCTGCTGATGTCGGCTGTGAATGTGAGCATACAATAGAAATGCTCTATGAGATTTTGGAGTTGTTTGGAGATACTGGTACTAAGCACAACAAGCATCGAGTAGAGATAACATGTAAGTGTCAAGGAGAGAAAAATGACTGAAGACTCAGGAGTAACCTTTCAAGAATTGTGTGATCAGCATAATTTGGATGGACTACAACGTGAATTGTGTTGGCAGTTTTTGCAGTACTTTCGGTTTAAGTCTCTAGAGAAGTTGCTTAGAGAAGAAAAATAGAAAATTGACCCCATCGTCTAGTGGCAGGATGGCTGTTTCTCAGACAGCAGACAGGAGTTCGAATCTCCTTGGGGTCATTATGATTAAAATAAGAAAATCTGTTCTGATAAGTTTATTTGAGAAGTACAAAAATGAAATGTCTCCAGAAGATAGTTCTTTGCTGGAATCCTATCTTTTGGATGAGAGGCCATATTTGGAAGATAGGACGAAGTTTTCTTATAGAGGTAATATGGAACAGGCTATCCAGAATTTGTTGAACTTGGATTTGACATCTGAGATAGAATCAAACGGTCTGGTGGAGTAATTGGCTAACTTGCCTGCCTTTCAAGCAGGAGATTGCGAGTTCGAGTCTCGTCCAGACCATTCCAGTGCTGTGGTGCAAAGCCGTTGGAACCGCATAGCTAAAGTACACGGCGAGTCTTGCGGGAGGCTGAACAGGGAGTTCGATTCTCCCGACTGGAGTTTTTGGCCCTGTCGTCTACTGGCTAGGATAGCTGTTTTTCAGGCAGCGGGAGAGGGATCGATACCCTCCAGGGCCATTTGAGAAAGTTCTTGACAATGGTGTGTATTTATGGTAAGATGTGGTCATGTTCAATTTAGTAGCTTCAAGAACAACTTATACGCCTAACTCTTATACTGGCGAAGCCGACCAGTATGAGGCTGAGGAGATTGTTGCTACTTTCGATGTTAAGCAAAATGCGTTGCAATACATTGAGAAGTCACGGCTGAAGCAGGTAAAGAAAAGCAGTTGGAGTACTGACATGCCCTTTCGTCAATCGAGTTTGTTGTCGTATTGGTCATCGGCATGGGTAGAAGAGGCGGGAGAGACTGTTCCGCCGCCGCATAATCCGAAGTAAAGAAGATGTGCAAGAAATGTGTAGCAAAAATCACGATTGGGCATGTGAAGCCGCATATTCACATATACATGCGAGATAAGATTAAATGGGTATGGTTTTGCTCTGACGATTGCCGATATAAATGGACACAAGGATATCGTCTCGGTCTATGGCAGCTATAGTGTAGTGGTTAGCACGAGAGTCTATGGCGTAGGTAGCTTAATTGGTGAAAGCACATGGTTGTGATCCATGGGATTGCGGGTTCAAGTCCCGTCTTACGCCCTTATGAAAATTGCGAGTATCGAGGATTTGCATTGGCTGGCTGGCTTTAAAGCATTGGTGTAGAGTTTGGATTAGCCAGAGAGACAATTACGAAAATAAATACTGGGAAAACTTGGGTGCATGTGAAATTGTGATAGTTCGAATCCCGTTGGTTGCCCTTTTTTAAGGAAGAAAAATGACACATGATGAATATAGAGCCAGAATCAGGAACTATCTTCAAAGTCCGCAATCCACCGATGAGGTTTGGGAATACGTTTTGGATTCCCTTATGGATATAGTTGCTACGATGGGTTTGGATCTGTTAGATGAACAAATCCTATCGGAAACGGAATTGGCTGAGCACAGAAGGCAGTAGATATTGCTCCGTTGTGCAATTGGTTAGCACGTAGCACTCTGAATGCTAAAGTCGGGGTTCGAGTCCCTGTGGAGCAGATATGAAGTCAAAGGTAGAGAAATTGAAACAATGGCTATTGGAGATCGCGAGCAGTGTCCCGATCTGGAGAATGAGTACATCCAAGGGATGCAAGCGGGATGAACCCAACAAAGGAGAGGTCTTCATTGTCACCCACAAGAGGGTCTGGTTTTTTGGGTGGGTCACGCTCGTCACAGACGTAAGGTTCGAAGACGAAGCTCTTAACGCTCGTTTAGACCAAACTGTTCCAGGGTAGCTCAGTCAGGTAAGAGCGACGGTTCGAGTTATCTTGCTCTTTGAAAATTTATTTTTCCGCCAAAAACCCTATTCCTGGGTAGCTAAAGTTGGTTTTAGCGCGAAGCTGTTAACTTCGGTCATTTCGGGGGTTCGATTCCCTCCCCAGGAGTTGAAAAAATGGTAGTTTTTTTGAAGGAGTTACCGTTTACTTCTTAGAAGTGTATCTTTTAGGAGATACATTATGTCAAGAAGTAAGCTGCGAAAGACTCTCGGAGAAGAAGGTTGGGCAAAGTATCAAAAAGAACGACAGAATATCAAAGCCCTAACATGGAAGATAAAACATGTTGAATATGTTGTTAATTGGAGACGGAGAGCAAAACGAGAGTTAATCAGATACAAAGGCGGAAAATGCTTTCAATGTGGCTATAACAAAGACTGCCCTTCTGCGTATGATTTCCATCATCGAGATCCAAAGCAGAAAGACTTTGCAATTGGTGGTAAAACAAAGAAGCTAGAGAAACTAAAGGAAGAAGCAGATAAGTGCGATTTGCTATGCAGAAATTGTCATGCTGAGATACATGAGAGAGAATATGCCCCAGATAGGGAAAAGGCAGCAAAACAATTTCAGAAGAGAATTGAGGAATCGGAGCAACGAAAGCAAGAACTAATACGAAGGTCTAATGAACGTTGTATTTGTGGGGATATTTTCTCTCCCAAAGATATTAAGCAGAAGTTTTGTTCTGGCAAGTGCGCAAAGATGTCCATGCGGCGTGTTAATAGGCCAAATAAAAACAATTTGGCAAAAATGATTGACAAAATGTCGTGGTGTGCTATAGGTAGAAAATACAACGTGAGTGATAACGCTGTAAGGAAATGGGCACGAGCATATGGGCTGTTATGAAGTTGAATGAGATAGTTTTTGTGGTGGTCGATGAAGACAATAATCTTCTGAATGACTATGACGGTTTAATCGCCACTAAGAGTCCAGCAGAAATTATAGAGCAATGGGAGTGGTTGCTTAGACATCCTTTGAAGGGTGTTAAAGGTCCACGTATTTCGGAAATACAGATAGTGGCGTTGGAAGGCAGTTAAGTGAACTATTGGGATATGGCGTAATCTGGTAGCGTTTCTGGTTGTTACCCAGAAGGTCTTGGTTCAAATCCAAGTATCCCAGTGAGCGACGGAATGCTAATTGGCTCGCAGCTCCGCCGATTACGGAGTGTTTGCAGGTTCAAATCCTGCCCGTCGTATTATGAGAATCATCAGCGACAGAAAAGATTATTACGACTGCGTTCAAAATGTTGGACAAGACAGGACGAACGTGTATGTCCGTAAGGAAGAAGAGGTAAAGCTCGTACGAAAAGAATGGCCTTTTCCTGTCCTTTATGCTGATGTCCCTGGCAGTTGCAAAATGCATATCATAGGATTTTGTGGCAACATTTATCCTATGTTGGAGATGGAAGATAAGTATCGATACCGTGGAAGGAGTACGGTAGCTAGTAAAACCGAGGCAATCATATGTTTTACCATGGAAGACGTCGATGCCTTCATGCAACGTACTTTGAGTAAAAAGCTGTTGAAGGTTTATAAGGGAGAGAAATCAGCTTGGCATTCATGGATAAGTCCGAGAAAGGATTTCGTAAAGTTTTTCTATGAATGTAACCAAGTTAAAGGCTCTTTTATGGAGATGTTTACGGAGCGACGATGCCCTATTTTTGTTGCTACTCCCGCTGGGCGATGGATGAGGCAAGAGCATACTATCGTGTATAATCCACTGCTGAAGCCGTTTGAATTTGTTAGAATATTTGATCCATATGTGGCGTTTCAAGAGATTGCGATGTTTATGGCTAATCAGGCGATACCACAAGACCCTATGCCTGTCATTCCTGATCTAATGAAGATACAGGCTCATGGAATGAACGAGTGGAGTTTTAGGACACCACCTAAAAATGGATAATGAATGCCCCGATGAAATGTATAATCCAGAAGCTTATGAAATGTTCAAAGCTGCGGAAAAAAACCTTGAAAGAGCTAAGAAGATGACTAAAGAGGAAGCCTTAGCAACTTTAGTGCGGGCTGGTTTGGTTACTAAGGATGGAAAACCAACGCCTCATTACGCTCCTCGTAAAGAGCCGCCAAATTATAGTATCTGAGGAAACATGATGCCTTCAACCGAGAGAATGTTATTGGTGATTATAGATTTCTTGGTTGCTATTTGTCCAGATTGTAAAGGGGCTGGCATTCGGAAAGATAGTCATGGTAAATTTAATTGTGTAAAGTGTTCGGTTTTAAGCCAGATTCTTGAAGAAGCTGGGTTGAAAGATAAGGTTTAACTCTGCGTAACAGCCACGAATGCAACCTATTCTGACGTGGCGTTGTGGGACCGCCTGTTGCGCAGTAATCGTATTGCGGCAGAGTGAAACGGATGGATTAAGTTCCTGATCATACTTGGCTCATAACCAAGTGATAGCGTGGTTCGACTCCCGTTGCCGCTATTATGGCAGAATAGTTCTAAATTTTAGTCTTGACATTACTGCACTATATGATATACTGTACTTATGAACATTACAGACATAGAACAAAAGCTGCGTGACGCCTCTGCGTCGTACTATAACTCTGACCAGCCTGTTATGTCTGATGCGGAGTTTGACGAACTTCGTGATCAGCTTGAAGAATTAGATCCCAAGAATTTATTTCTTGCAGAAGTAGGAGCCGAGACTGATTCGGCTTTACAGAAGGTTTCACATACGATCCCGATGGGGTCTCTCAAGAAGATTAACAAGCGAAGTGAATTTGATACTTGGCTGAATACTGTTTCTAAGACTGTTTCAGATTTGGAGTTGTCAATTTCATGCAAGTTGGATGGTATTAGTGTCGAACTTGTTTATGATAAAGGCAGATTCATACAAGCTATTACTCGCGGGAATGGAGAAGTTGGCGAAGACGTTACTCATACTATTAAAAATGCCATTGGATTTCCCAAAACGATTGATTTGAAAACAAAAGCATTTGTTCGATGCGAATGTTTGCTTCCTGTTGAGTCATGGAAAAAGCATTTCAAGGACACAGCTAATCCTCGTAATGCTGCTTCTGGTTTAGCAAGACGCTCTAGTGCTGAAGGCTCCGAACATCTTCATTGTGTTGCTTTTGATGTTTTGTTTGAGGGTGACGATTTTGGAACAGAGCAAGCCAAAATCAATTGGTTAACATGCAGGTTTGAAACAGTGTGGAGTACAGTCTGTACCTCAGATGAAGTTGAAGATATTGTCAATAAGATTGAACAAGACAGAAATAATCGCCTCACGCCTATCGACCAGTTAGCAAGACTAGCGCCTTCAGCTTACCGAGATTACGAAATCGATGGCATGGTCGTTAAGATCAACAACCTTGTTGAACAAAAGAAGTTAGGCGAAAAGGATGGTAGACCTTATTGGGCGAGAGCTTGGAAGTTTGCTCCAATGGGCGGTCAGTCTACGGTTCTGGGAGTTGAATGGAGTGTTGGAACTCAGGGTACGATTACTCCTGTTGCTAAGATTGCTCCTGTAGAAATTTGCGGCGTGACCATTCAGAATGTCACGCTTCATAATATGGATGAAGTTGAACGTCTTGGTATTAGCATCGGTGACAAGGTTGAAGTCATTCGCGCTGGTGATGTAATTCCGAAAATCATTAGAGTCATTGGCAAAACAGTCAAAGTCAAGAAGATCAAACTAAACTCATGTCCTGCTTGTGGGTCATCCGTTAAGAGGGACGGTCCACGGTTGGTTTGCTCTAAGTTGGATAAATGTGGCGGGGTGCAAAGTAGCCGCATTAAGAAATGGGTCAAGAAACGTGAAATTATGTTTTTGGGTGATTCCAATATGGATATGTTGATCACCAAAGGTGTGGTTTTATCTGTACCAGATTTGTATTCATTGACTGTAGACAAAATGGTTGGAGCGGGCCTTGGTCGGCGAATGGCAGAGAAAATCCTAGAACAGATAGAGAAGTCAAAGACCTGTAGTTTGGCAGACTTGATTGGTTCTCTGTCATTGGATATGCTGGGAAGATCAGAGGCATCCAACTTGATTGCCTTTGGCATTGATTCTCTTGAGAAGTGGAAAGATTTAACTGCTGCTCAGATTGAGGAATTTCCTGGTTTCAAGGAAACAAAGGCTAATCGGATTAGTGAAGCTGTAGAGAGTAATTTTTCATTGATTGAGACAATGGCAGGAGTTATGAGTATGAAGGCATCAAAACCATCATCGAGCGGTAAATTGGACGGCAAGAGTTTTTGCTTTACTGGCACCATGACAAATCCTCGCAAGGTTTTGGAGCAGAAAGTAACTGATGCGGGCGGGCAGGTTCGCAGTGTCAGTAAAGAACTTGACTTTTTGGTGATTGCAGATACGAGTAGTACTACTACGAAGGCAACCAAGGCTAGAAAGTTTGGTACGCAACTTATCTCTGAAGAAGATTTCTTGGCGATGGTATAATATTCTTGTGATGTCAGAAGTAATCAAAGAATTTAAAGACGAGTTTCGGTTCCTGAGTAATTTTTGGTCTTCACCAATAGAACACGAAGGCAAGGTTTACCCAACGGCGGAACATCTGTATCAAGCGATGAAGGCTTCAACGGACGAAGGCAGAGAGTTAGTTCGATGTTCTGAACACGCAGGTATAGCTAAGAAGTTGGGTAAGACAGTTGTTTTGGTTGCGGGTTGGGAAGGAGCCAAAGATGATGTTATGCGTATGGTTGTTCGCAAGAAGTTCACTCAGAACAAAAACTTGGCTAAGAAATTATTGGCTACTGGTGACAAAGAACTTCAAGAGGGAAATTGGTGGGGAGATGAATATTTTGGAGTTTCATTAAAGAATGGACAAGGGTTGAATAAGCTTGGTATAATCCTCCAAGAAGTTAGAGAGAATATAAGAGAAGAGCAATGGATGAAGAAGTCTATTTAATCATGACGAATCGCTCTGATGGGAAATTACCATCGGTTGTAAAGACTTGGGACGCCAAGATGTGTGCTAACATAGAAGACGCACAGTACGAGTTGGAAACATGTGAGAATCAAGAATGTGCTCAACATGCAGGCGTCTATAGAGCGATTGTCAGGGTTGAAGAAAGAGTTTCGTAGCTTAAACTATTGCGGGGTAGAGCAGTTGGTAGCTCGTGAGGCCCATAACCTCAAGGTCGTGCGGTTCGAATCCCACCCCCGCTATTAGGAGTTTGTGATGGCATACATGCGTGGTGATCCATATGTATTTGAGAGCAAATTTGGCATGAATATCATGTGCAATGGTGGAAGTATAACCATGCCCATTGACAAGTTTAATGCTCTGGCTGTTATGGTAATTGCTCGTATGGATGATGAACAAAAGGCAGAAGCAATAAAAAATGCTTTGGCGCATCGTGGCAATTTCGGTTGTGATGCTCTTGCTGAGAGCATGGGCTTAGAAACTGCGATGGACATGATTAAGAAAGAATTCCCTAGTGGAATTTTGATGGAAGAAACAAAGGAAGAGGTAATTCCTCGACATAAATGTTCTATGCCCTCATGTAAGAGGGAAGCAGCCATTAGTATGTATTGCTCCGTGCATAGCGACGGCAATCGTTCTCTTGGCAGCATATAAACTAAATGAGCCCCCGAAGCTCAATTGGATAGGGCGTCGGTTTTCTAAACCGAAAGTTGCAGGTTCGAATCCTGTCGGGGGTATTGGCAGTTTTGATCCGTCGCTGTTGGCTATAAGCCAGTAGAGGAAAGTCAGGACTACACAAAATAAAAGAAGGATTATCTTCCAGAATAGTGTATAATATATAGAATATGTACACTTAATATGGAAGATAACATGGAGTTAGTAAAAGAAGGCTTATGGCGAAAGGGTAAAAACTATTACGTTGCTAGAAAGTGCAAACACTGCGATGAAAGTTTTCTTGGTCGCAAAGACAGAAAAACCAATATTTTTTGTACTCCTGTTTGCCGTCAATCAGACATAGAACAACGTAATACGTTTGACTTGTGCGAGGAAGATATTGACATTATCACTGGCTCCTTGTTGTCAGACGGGTGCATTACAAAATCTAAAGGCAACAGAAATTACTATTTTACTCATACTTCTAAGGATGAGGACTATGTTGATTTCTTGGCAAGCAATTTGTCGTTTAGAATCCGAAAAAGCCGTACCAAAACGAAGTATTTTGAGTTAAGAACAGGTGCCAGCCCAACATTTACTAAATTGAGGAAGGAATGGTACGGAAGAAAGAAAAAAATCCCAAATATAAGATTGAATCCAACGGTTGTTTTGCATTGGTATTTAGGAGACGGAACATTAGATAACAGAAAGGGAGCAATCTTATGTACAGACAATTTTGCCAGAAGTGGAGTTGTCAAGCTGATTAGTATGCTGAGGACCATAGGAATACAGAGTTTTGTAGACAAGGTTCGCAATCGAATTATAATTCCTAACAGGCAAGTATATGAGTTTCTTCAGTACATAGGTCTGTCTCCTGTTTCTTCTATGGTTCACAAATGGGATTCTATTGTGAAAGAAAGTTATTTTGGCAGAGTTTGTTTGGGTTGCTGCGGCAAATTTGATACGCTAGTAAACCACAAAAGATGTTGTTCTGACAAGTGTTATCGAAAGTGGTACAATATGGAGAAATAACAATCTTGATCCGTCGCTGTCAGTTAAACTGATAGAGGAAGCTCGCGACAGCACTGCTTAATGTGGGAGGCGATGAAGGTACTTGTTTTACTGGAGCCATTATTACCACAGAGGCTGCAACACATATTTGTCCTAAGTGGGTGAGCAGCACTATGATGGACTGGTTGTGGCACCTGCGAAAGCAGGAGTGACAAGATGTCACTAGATGAATGACGGAATAAAACAGAATCGCGGCTACTGAGATTGTTATTATTTTTGGAGAAATTTATGATTACTAGACGTGAATTAGGCTGTGGTATTTTCAGCTCATTGTTTGGTTTTGTCTTTAAGTCAGAAAAACTGTGTGGGACTGAAGAACTAATTCATATGTACAATAGGTCTGCAAATAATGAAAGGCTGTCATGGAGTATATTCTGTGAATGTACTAAGTTATCTATTCAAGATGGGTTTTGGCTTCGTCTGACAGATCCTTCACCTGAAGGATGGGAGACAGCCAGATCTCTTTGGGGCAAATGCTAATGGACTGGTCCAAAATAAGTGAGAGTAAACCTGATTGGCTTGCTAAACAGTGCGATAGAGTTTTCGCCACTCTAAGTGATTTATCTCTTAAACAGAGATTAATGGTCATTGAACAGGTTATGGAATATTTAAGACAAGAAGAAGTTTGTGACAGCACTGCTTAATGTGGGAGGCGAAGAAGCCCCTAGTTTGGGTGGAGCCGTTATGACCACAGAGGTAGCAACACATACAGCCCTAGTAGGTGAGCGGTACTATAATGGGCGGGTTGTGGCATCTGCTTCGGCAGACATGGCGTGAGCCATGAGATGAATGACGGAATAATTACAGAATCCTGCTTATAGATTCTGCCATGTGCAAGGATGTAGCTCGTGGCGAGCACCAGACTGGAGACAGAGCTTGGCGTCGAGTGACTGAGGTTTGGAGGTTTAGGTCCGATTCCTGACATCCTTTTTGGAAAGTAGGCGAATCACAATTTGGATGGTCTGGATTCCCATTGGTGCGGGACGCCTGACTGCTAATTAGGAGAGCCCGAAAGGGCTTTGAGAGTTCGAATCTCTCACCATCCGTATGGATAAGGACGAGAGTGATTTGACGAGATTTGAGAATTGGGAAATAGATCCAGCAAATGGGCGGTATTTGTGCTCACCAGAGCACCCAATGCCTGCGGACGCTCCAAAAGAATCTTTGTGGTCTCATACATCACTGAGAGAGATTGGTCCACAAGAAGAACATGGACTCGGATGCTCTACCACGAGATATGAATGTCCTGACTGCGGTGTGAAATGTCGAAGTGAGCTTCCGCAATAAAATTGGAAAGGTGGCCGAGCGGCTGATGGCGATGGTCTGCTAAACCATTATGCGGTGTCAAAGCTGCATCGCGGGTTCGAATCCCGCCCTTTCCGTTGGAGATATATCATGGAAGTCATAACAGATCAAGTTGAAACAAGTAGCTATTGGTATCTTTCTAAGCGACAAGGATATATGCAAGACGAAAGTACATGTGTACGACGAGAAAAGTGTTCATTTGTACATTGGTTTTGATGAGGATGATAAACCAGTAGCGGTGAGTGTGATACATCCGCCAGAGGAAGTATGATGGAACTGGGTGATGTTTTGAAGTATCTGCGGGGTATTAGTCAGGCTCTGCAAGCAGATATTATGCTTGATCTTGAAGATGGGGGAGAAGAGATGGCTGCTAAGATTAGTGCAAGACATCGAATCGACGATATATGTCTTGATGTCGCTGCTGCAATCAGTCACGAGGAAAAGTACCGTGAATGATTACTGTTAAGGAAGTGAAACCCTTGCAAGGTTGGTCAATGACCACTGGTTATGTGGGTTCGAATCCCGCCACTTCCGTACCGTTTAGGGGAGGTTGGTCCGAGGCTTGACGACGGTACAGGCCGAGGGTAGCCTCCTCCCCGTTACAGGGTGTAACTCAGAATGGCCAGAGTGCTGCAAAGGCAGTAGTCGCAGGTTCGAATCCTGTCATCCTGATGGCAAGCAAAAGGTATGAGAATCCTTTTGTGCTGAGTGGCGCAGTCTGGAAGCGCAGCGGGACCGCCGAGAATAGCTAACTCGGAACCCGAAGGTCGTAGGTTCGAATCCTGCCTCGGCAGATTATGAATGTCGAAGAACTTATTAGTCTACAGGCTCAACAATTGCTTGACATGGATGAGCATGTCGATCAATTAATAGATGACTGTGATGAACTCTTAGTATTTCTGAAGAGATTGGACAAGTTTGATTTCGTTGGTGGAGTGCAGGGAGAAGTTCGTAGAGAAGCTAAGAGACTGTTGAAGAAAATTGGTCGTGGATGGGAATAAATGGGACGCGGAATACCACCAAGGCTAAAGCCACTAAGCGAGATGATTAACAACGACCATATTCGTTACTGTACCAAATGTGGCGAAGACGTTCGGGTTCCCAATGAGTGTTTAGCCTACTTCGAGAAAGAAGTTCGTAAATGTAACAGATGCGGCAATTGGGATGAAACCCATAGGGCTCCCAAGTTTAGCAGTATTGTCAAGATGAGGAAAATATGAAAGACGAATCCACACCTAGTACATCGCAATTACATCGATATTGGAAAGAATCTGAAGATAAGTACGAACCTTTGGATTTGTTTGCAAAAGGTATGCGCATCAAGGCGGATTTGTGTGGGGCAGGAATAAATTTAGGTATTGAAGATGACCAAAAGGAACCGTTCGATGGTCACGCCAGTCATATTATTCTGTCCTCAGAACAAGTTGGCCAAGTGATTGAAACGCTTTCGGCAATGAAGAAAATTTGGGAGGATAATTTTGAGACGTGGCAAGAAGATGTCATTAGTAAACTGATGGAAGATATGATGTTTGCTCATTCACAGCCTGCTGTAGACCGTTTCGAGAATGAGATAAAACAGTTGGTAAGAGAAGCGAGAGACAATGGGAATTTTGATGTTTCTGATGCTAAGAAATTCTTGATAGAGGTTATCAGGCAGATGCCTGACTAGGAGATACCATGCATGGTTTCTTGGTGGTGGGTTGTTACGGGGATCTTGGCAACGGTGACTCTTTTTCTTACCGCAAAAGTTGGTAAGGGAACTGGTGGTTTCATGGATATGTCAGGTATCTTTGGACTTATCGTGTTTTTGATGGGTGTTGTAGCCATCATGGGCATGTGGTTAATCAAGGGTAAAGAACAAACAGGGTGTAGCTTAATCTGGCAAAGCGCGGCGTTCGGGACGCTGAGACTGCGAGTTCGAATCTCGCCATCCTGATTATGGAAATACAGTATACTGGCCCAGAAGAGTCAGAAGAATCCATACGGGATTTGAAGGTTCGTATAGTAGCAGGCTATACAGCCGCATATGGCTTTCCGTATGAAAAGGTGGAAACATGGCCCGATTCTGTCATTGATTGGATGTTTTCCTTAGCGATGGAACAATAACAAGAAAAGGCTTGCAATATACTGGTTTTATGGTATAGTGCTAATTATGAGCGAAAGTATGCGTAATGTTGATGCAGCAGGAGAAAGAACTAATCCAATTGAAGGAGGAGCTTCTTGACAAAATTCAGTTCAAGAAGATTAAGCCTCTGCTGCCCGACGATTGCGATGACTGGACGATTGGTAACGTCATTCTATATGTTCGGCGTTTGATTAAGGACACGGCCAATGAAGCATGATGATTTGATGATGATTTTGAGTTTGTTTCCATTGGTTAGCGCAGTCATTGTTACTGCTCTATTAGATTGGATAGGGGTAATATAATCATGGAACCTTCTGAGCTTACATGGCCGATGGCAATGCTTTTAACAGTGTGTGTCATTGCACTAGCATGGGTGATAATTAAAAAGACGTGAAATGATTAAAGATCCTTGGATACTAATTGCTGAAGCAGAGTTTCTATATGACAGTGCTAATGTCCATGAGTTGCGAAATATAGTTTCATGTTATGCTTCTGCTGTAAGAAGATTAAACAGGACAGGAAAAGAGTTAGATGACCCTATATTGCATACTGATGTTATAGAGAAACGATTAAGGAAGGCAATCTATAAGGCTCGTAATCCATAAAAATGACTAAAGGCAGATGCGACTGGAGAGACCGCAAAAAATGCCGTATCAAATCAATGGTTATTTATAGTGTCGAAGCGAGATCGTCTAAGGAAATGTGTCAAGAGCATTTTACTGAATTTTGTAAGTTGCAAGATGAGGGCAAAGAGGACATAGCGAGACATAAGATTGGTTTGAAGCCAAGAAAGAGACGTAATGATAGCTGAGGCTGACTTAAACAAAGAGACTAACTACCGCATTACAGTGCTCAGAGATATGACTGTTGAGATTGGCGGTGATGGTGAAGGCAGAACGTATGAAGTCAAACAGAACGATGTCTTTGAGGGTCAGTATGAATTGACAACTGACAAAGGCAACTTCTTGTGTTTTTGGGTTGGAATAAAAGGTGCCGAATCTGACGAATCTGACTGGGATTATTTTTACTTTCCAGTTGATAGCGTAGCTGTTGTCGAAATACCATGGGAAGTAGATGATGACTAGATCTAAACGTAAACGACCCCGCAAACTTTTGGGTCTGTAGTTCAGTTGGCAGAACAACGCACTTTTAATGCGTGAGTCGCTGGTTCGAGTCCAGCCAGACCCATTATGACTTTAGCCAAGATTAACAAGCTGTTTTGTGCTTATAGAAGCAAACAGTATGCTCATTATCTTGTGAGGAACATTAACCGTGGAGACTGCTATTGTTGGGCGTATATAGTTCATAAGATATTTGGTGCAGAGCTATACAGTATAACTATCTCTAAACAGAGAGATTTAGCTGACAACAAGGCTCGTGGGTTTACTATCGATCGTCATGCTATTGTTAGTATGAATGGTAAGTATTATGATGCTCAATGTTTAAGAGGTGTTGTAAATTGGCGGCTTTTGCCTGTAATAAGAAATGTACATGGTGCTGATTTTAAGATGATGTCTGCTGAGGAGTTTTGTAAATCGTGGCATTTTGAGGATTCTCATATAGAGTGTGAGATGAAAGAGATGGGTATTGCGGCATGAAAAACAAAGACATTGTAATTGCATTTATGTTTTTATTGGCAGCAATAGCTTTTGCTGCGACTGCATGGATGAACAAAGAGATACATAGTCATATGAGAGGCCAGATAGACGAAATCAGACAGCATGTTGGCCTTGAGCCAGCATACGGAGCTATTGAATAATGAAAGCAAGACTGATAAGCTAATTTACTCTTTGAAAGAGGATGAAGAAGATTAATCATGAAATTCTCACCAGTTATTGTAAATTTTGTGCGAGAAAGTAATCACATAGAAGGCATAGATCGTGATCCTACAGAGGTAGAGCTTGAGGAAACGCTGAAGTTTCTCAAACTTGATGTTCCGACTGTAGGCACACTGTCGCAGTTTGTTCGAAAAAAAACTGGCAGAGAGTTGCGTTCTAAAAAAGGCATGAATGTTTTTGTTGGTAATTTTCATCCGCCGCAGGGCGGGCCTCATATAGTCGATGAGTTGAATGAGATTACCAAAATGGCGTTTGAGAACAGTGAGACTCCATTCGACGTTCATAGAAAATATGAGACATTGCATCCATTCATGGATGGTAATGGTCGTTCAGGACGGTTGTTGTGGGCATGGCAGATGTTGGAGCATGATTATCAAGGCGGTCTATCTATTGGTTTTCTACATATGTGGTATTACCAGAGCTTAAGTGCAGCAAGTGACAGAGTGAATCTAAAGCCAAGAGATGATGAAGATGGAAAAACGTGATCTAAAATTTGCCGATGTAGTACAGATCGATCCTGAGCATGATGATGTTTTTGGTGGCTGTATGATGTTGGTTACAGAGCCAAAATCATGGGGAGCCCAAGGATTTGTTCATGCTCTTCCTGGCTACGACCACAAAGGGAATAAGACCGAAGGTGGCAGAGCATACTACCGTTGCGAGTTTGAGAACATGGAGTATGTAGGCAGGGCAGAATGGATGCCTGGAGATGATGTGGATCAAGATGACTAAAGCCTGTGGATGTGTCCCTGGACAATACACATGCGGAAATTGTAGCCGCAGAGCAGGCACAGGCGTATCGAAGGCTAACTGAAGCAGAGAAGGCGTATGACCGCTATGTGGACCCACTTGAGGCATATCATGAGGACTTCCCAAGTGGCTGTTCTTGTCATATTAGCGCCCCATGCTCTTTTTGCGTAAAGAGAATATCCACTTAAAAAAGGGTTAGCTAATGAAAGTGAAAGAACTGATTAAAGAGCTGGAGCAATACAATCCAGATGCCGAGATGGAAACCATTGCCGATAATAGAAAACAAAGGTTTTCTTTGACATTTGGCGGCGGTGACGGAGCAACAAAAATGAATTGTGAGTCTGTCAGTATTTATCTTGATGATATGAATAGCTCTGAACGTGCAGGATAGGCCCACATACATGGCTTTGCGTAGGAAGATAGATTTTTCTTGACATTGTGCTAAAATATGGTATTATGGCCTTATGAAAGCTAGAGAATTACTCAATATTGGTTTCAAGCAAGGTCCAATCATTGGACTGGCGTTGAGGTCAAGGGCACGTTTGATCCTAAGTTAGTGAAGATGGCTGATGACGGAACCGCAGAAGACGATCATAGATCAAGAAATCAAGGAGTTGCTTGGCTCAGACAATATCCTTCAGTCTGAGGACACTGAGTTTACGAAAGAACAGAGCGCTCAACTATCGCCCCTATTGCTTGAATTTGCTGGACGGCATAGTGACAGCGACGACCCGCAGGTTTTGTCGGCCATCCGTCTTGGAGCTTCGATGCTTCGACCGACACAGGCTATGCGTCTCTTGCCTTTGTTCGAAGGATCTGGAACGAGCCTTGTTGCGCTCAAAATGCTAGGTCGTATCTTTGAGGCCCAGCCGCCTGATGATATCGATCAGTACGAATTGTTGTCGATCAAGGTTCAAGACATAGCTTGGTTTCTGACAAACAAGGATGCCATAAACATCCCTTCAAATGCCGCCAAAGTGAACGTGGCCGTCTATGCTCTTGCCGCCATGGGTAGTAGTCGCCTGATACCAACAGTACAGAAGATAAGACAGATGGATGTCGAATGGTTTACTAAGCTAACGATACATACGTTGCAAGAGTTGGAATCCTATCAAGGTCGCAATGTGGCAAGTTCGCATCGTGATCTAGTTACTGCCGCACTCATCGCGATCTAGGCAATGCATGATGGAGGCAATTACTATATGGGCATAGACGAAGAAATTAAGCAGAAAGAAAAAGAACTTGACGACCTGATTGCTCTTAAAGAGGGCGAAATAGAAGATCTTCGTAAACTCAAGAAGATGATAGACGAAGAACATTCGTATCTTGGTTATTCAAATGGCACGGTATACTTACTTTCTGATATTCCTGAAGAAGACCTTAATAGGCTTTGTGGAGTGGATCACTGTGCAAGCTGACAGAGTTGATGACTTTTGTTCCTTGATGATTTTTTGTTTACTTTTGTTTATGATTATGGTAATATTATCGAAAGTTCTAATGTAGGAGTAAGTCATGGGTAAGCCGTCTTCTATTATGATGATTTCTTTTGCGTTTGTTATTGCTATTGCGGTATTGTTTCATTTGAATCGTAAGGTTGAGGAACGACAGATACCGATAAAGCAGACTATGGCAGCGTGTATTCAATGGGCTGATTTGATTGCTCATAATCCTGGTGAAACAGGCAATCTTTCAGAGCAAGATGCTTGGGGCGTGTTTCTCAGAAAGGAAATATCAGACGTTAGCTATCGTGTGGTGTCCGCAGGTCCAGACAAGAAATTTGGCAACAAGGATGATATTTCTGAGTCTAGGGCATACATGATTTTATCAATAGAAGAGACAAATGCAGATACAGCAGCGATTCTACCAGAAGAAGCAAATGCAGAGAGCGAACTTGACCGAAATGAAGCAGATGTAGAGGCAAATGCAGAAAGCCCACTTCCTTCGCCAGAGGCAAAAGAAGATTCTGATGAGTAAAGAACTTGGGTTTTTTGGCAAATGGAGGAATCGTAAAGAACAGAAAGAAGTAGTGGATGTTCTACGGTTGCTCAGAGATATGAGGAAAGATCAATTATTGCATGGTATTTACCTGAGTGGGCTGATGCGGGAAATAGAAGAAATTAAGAAAAAAATCTCAGAATAGACTTGACAGTTGCAGGATTTAGAGTATAATTGGCGTATAAAGGTAGAAGAATGTCTATGAAACTATACAACATAATCTTCCCGATGCAGCCCACAAATAAGGGATCAGGGATGATGCGCAGTCGAACCGCCATAGGTTCGACAGCAATGTTGTAGGGTTTTCGTAGGCTCTAGCTTGAATACGAAGCCCTGCGACAGCGAGAGTTGTTGTGAGGCTTTTTTTTGTGCGAGCGTGGTCCAGTGGCTAAGACATCTCGTTGCCAACGAGAAAATCGTGGGTTCGAATCCCACCGTTCGCTTGGATGAGAACCTGAGAGGCAGAATGCAGACGGTGTGATTATTCTTGTAGAGGCAGATGCAGCAGATTGACTAAGCAGCAGAGGCAGAATGCAGACCGCTGAGCTAGAGTAAGAGGCAGAATGCAGATATAGTTCCCAACGAGGCAGAATGCAGATAGATGAGGCTACCAACTATGGTAAATAGAGGCACATTCTTCATAACTTAGCCCGTTGAGAAGGCTGCATGGTGTAGTCGTTTTTGGCGGGCGATAAGGAGTGAAGAAAATGGAAAATCGTGTAGAATTTTTGGAATGTGCTTGCTTTAGTAACGAGCATACGTTAAAGTTCGTATTGGTTGATGACAACGAACTTGAGGAGAAGGAAAAACAGTGTCCAGATAATGTTGAATTGCATACTGCGGTATATCTAAACGATTATCGAGGTATATTCAAAAGAATCTGGACAGCAATCAAATATGTCTTTGGCTATAAGTGTCGTTATGGACATTGGGATTGTTTTATTTTGCGATGGGAAGATGCAGATCGTTTAAGAACGATGCTTAATGAGTTTGAGGAATTGAGAAGAAAGTATGTCCGCTGATCTTAACATTCATGTTTTCAAAGGTATTACTGAGGACGACTTAGCTGCGTTCTTTAGTAGCCATCTTGGATCGAAGTACCACGGTCAAGTGAAGGATTACGACTGGCGAGAGAATTTTGATAGAATCGAGAGCACACCAAGAGTTTGGATTGGTGCGGTTTCTTGGCTCAAGGCTGCCTTGTTAGAAGATGGTGAGACCTTCATTCCTAATCCTGTTGGTGAGGTTTCTTCTCTGATAGGTGAGGATTTGCCAGTTTTGGATGATGAGTTGGAAGCCAAAATTCTCAAGGCTTTGGACAGTAAGAATCAAACTGGTTATGAGGTTGCTGGTAGTGACGATAAGAGGGTCAGAGAGTTTCTGACTCGCTATAAGGGAAGAAAGCTGTTTACTGTTAGTTGGTGAATTGAGGGTGAGATGCCTCCTTATTGAGAGACGAAAATGGCAACTGTACAAGTTGAAATAAGTAAGAAGCAGATCAATGTTGCTGCTCAGAAAGAGATTGACAGTCTCAAAAAGAAGTGCGCTCGTTTGGAGAAGAAGGTCAGAGGGCTTGAAACAGTAATCAGAGACAACAAAGATGCTGTGACTAAAGCTGGAAAAGTGATAAGCGTCGTCAGAGAAGTGTGCGAAATTGAGGATGATTGTAGTGACTGGTAACGCTAAGCGACTCTAGGGACGCCAAGCGACCCCATAGAATTAGAGTCGCAATGCCTCTGTGGTGTAATGGATAGCATATTTCGCTTCGAACGAAATGATGTAGGTTCGATTCCTGCCAGAGGTAGTATGAATGGTGATCTTTTAGATCAAGAAAGAATCATGTGGGGAGAGCCAAACATATGTCTTGAGTGTGGTCAGAAAGATTGTGTATGCGAAGTTTGTCCTATGGAATATTTGATTGAGGAATGCGGCTGTGAAGACATATACTCTAAAAATTAGTGAAGAACAGGCTCGCATTCTTGCTAATGCATGTGAGTTTGTAGCTCGTATTCATATGGGTCAATTGGACCCTGTGGCTGATCAAGTGATGTCTCATGAGTCGGCTGATATTCCTGCGCTGAGAGATCAGCTGCGTGGTTTGCAGCCTCTTATCACAGGAATGTCTAGAAATGCTTATCTTAGTATTTCCAGCGATAAGTTGTCAGATTTTCCTCGTATTGCTTGGGAGTTACATCAAGTAATCAGACATAGATTGGCTTGGGACAGAAAGCCAGATGGTGGCTTTCAGGTATACTTTGATAAGCCACATCTTCTTACCGATCATCCGTTGGCTGAGATTACTGGTGAAGAGGTAGAGAAACCACCAACCTCGCCGTAGAGTTAGCTCTACGGCGATATGCCGCCTAAGCTCATGTGGTTGAGTGCGTCCTTGGTAAGGATGAGGTAGTGGGTTCGAATCCCACAGGTGGCTTGGCGTAATTTTATTTTCCGCGAAAAAAGTGTATTTTGAACTTGACAAAGTATAATTATCGGGTACACTTACGAAGAAGGCAAATGTAGCGCTTCTGCAAGTATAGTGAGGCAAACTTGAGAGGATACAGAAATGGCTAATGTAGCATTGTTTAAGAGCAAGAGAGGCGCAAAGGCTCCAAACACGGATACCTTCAATGAGGCTGGCGGTACGGCTTATAGCTACGGCGACAAGCAAGCGCTGGCTCAGTTTGCGGTTACGGGTTGTTTGAATACGACCTATTACGTTGGAGCCAAGGCTCAATTGGACACTGTTCTTGCTCTATGCAAGAATCTTGATGCTGAGTTTATCGCTAAGACTGCGGTATATGCACGCCAAAAGGGCTACATGAAGGATATGCCTGCTCTGTTGTGCGCTGCGTTGGCAGTCAAGGGACTGAAGGGTCAAGGTGATTCGGCTGAGATCGATAATACGATGCTGCGCAAGATCTTCTTCCAGGTTATTGATAATGGCAAGATGTTGCGTAACTTCGTCCAGATCATGCGCAGTGGTGCAACTGGTCGTAAGTCTTTGGGTACTGGTGTTCTTAATCTGGTACGTGACTGGTTGAATTTCACCGCAGATGACCATCTGTTCCGCTCATGCGTTGGTCAGAATCCAACGATGGCAGATATCATCAAGATGGCTCACCCTCGTCCTAAGGATAAGTCCAGGTCGGCGTTGTACAAGTACATCCTCGGCAAGGGTGTGGATGAGGACGTTTGTGGTTTAGTCAAGCATTATGAGTCGTTCAAGGCTGGCGAGATCAAGGAAGTTCCTGATGTCCCGTTTCAGATGCTTGACTCTCTTGGCATTGGTGACGATGTTTGGACTGAGATTGCGAAGAATGCGCCTTGGCACATGACTCGCATGAACCTGAATACTTTTGTACGTCACGGCGTATTCAAGAATGAAGGTATGACCGAGATGATTGCAGACCGTTTGCGTGATCGTCAGATGATTGCAAGGTCGCGGGTCTTCCCGTACCAGTTGCTTGCAGCATATAAGAACATCAACGATGATGTTCCTCATGCTGTTGCTGAGGCGTTGCAGGATGCGATGGAAATTTCTATCGACAACGTACCAGTCATTGAGGGTAATGTTGTGGTTTGTCCTGACGTATCGGGTTCTATGAACTCGGCAGTGACGGGCCAGCGAAGGGGATCTACCTCAAAGGTTCGTTGTGTAGATATTGCGGCTTTGGTATCGGCAGCTATCTTGCGTAACAATGGTGATGCTAAGGTATTGCCGTTTGATTCGGCTGTACGTGATATCAGGTTGAATCCTCGTGATACGGTCATGACTAATGCAGCAAAGTTGGCTTCTTTGTGTGGCGGTGCTACTCGTTGTAGCGCTCCGTTGAAGAAGTTGAACGAGGAAAAGGCCAAGGTAGATGTTTTGATCTTTATCTCGGACTATGAGTCCTGGGTTGATTCTCTCGGTTACTACGGTCGCCGTGCTCCAACGTCAATGTTGGAGGAGTGGAATATCCTGAAGTCTCGTAATCCGAAGGCTAAGTTGATCTGTATCGATCTCACTCCAAGTGACTCGACTCAGGTCAAGGATCACAAGGATATCTTGCAAGTTGGCGGTTTTTCTGATACTGTCTTCTCGATTGTATCGGAGTTTATCAACGACAGGTTGACGCCAGATAATTGGGTTGGCCTGATTGAAGGAATGGAAGTGTAAGACCACGGCCCACTGGCTGATGTGCAGGCCGATCAGCTTGTGAGTGTCTACTCTTGGGGCGTCGGCCCCAAGAGTGGGCAATATGGTCACTGAAATATCTGCTCTAGGAGCGTAGTATTAGATCTTGGCTTAAGTCATCTAACGATGACAGGCGCAAGCTGGAGATTATCAAGGGTCAGGATATAAAGACCGTACTATATCTCCTAGAGTGGACCGAAATATAAGCGGCGAATGCTGATTGGAACTACATTAACTTTTGTGTCAATCACGTTTCGATCTTTACTTGTTGCTGCTTATATATTTTTTGAGAGTAAACATTGGCGAATGCTGGCGGGACTACATGTAAAAAACGTAGTTTTACGAGCACGGAGTAGTAAAGAGAGCGATTCCGCAAACGGCTAGAACAGATAGTTTTAACCAAAAAACGTCTCTCCTATACTTGTTGCCATGTTTTCTTATATTCGTTTGCTGTTTGATTTCTGTTGAGTGCGGAATCGCTATCTAGCTAAAAATGAAGAATCTAAGACGAATGCTGCTGGAATTACATGCATGGGGTATAACCCGCTAAGCTATGCATAGTATAGCTGTTTGGTGCTCTGGTGGAGTACTTAACCAGACTATTTCAGTAATAACTTGTTGTCTGAGATTCTAAAAATATAAGCGGCGAATGCTGGTTGGGAGTACATCTTGAAAATGTGACACCTCTCACCGTTACTTGTTGCTGCTTATCTTATGTTTGTGGGCTTATAATGAAATTTAGAGTACACATGAAAGACCCAGAGGTATTGAGCAATGGTGTCTCAGAGGCGGTCAATAGGGAGATTGATAAAAGACAAATGTCTGAGGAAGCAGGCAACCAGTTGGCAAAACGAACATTTGCTTTAGCAAATAAGTTTTTCCAACATGGCGAATATGTGACCTTGGAGTTTGATACAGAGACAGGCACAGGCATTGTAGTTAATTTGGATGACGACGTACCAGCAGATGCTTTAGATGGTCTGGGTAGATGCTTTGATAGGGGCGGTTAGCACAATTGGTTAGTGCGCTAGGTTTATATCCTAGAAGGTCCAGATTAGACCGTGATGGGGGTTCGAGTCCCTCACCGCCTATTATGATTGTCAGCGAAGTAATCAAAGTTTTGTCAGAGTTAGACCAAGGGCTTCCTTGCATCGTAGCTCATGAAGAGTATGCAGATGCAGAAGATTCATGCGGTTACACGGTTGTAAGAGATGTAGATGGTGCTCGTGTAAGAACGATGAACGAGATTGACTGGCACAACCGAGGCAAGAAAGGCGATAAGGAAGTAGTAGTAATTGACGCTAGTTGAAGGGACGTTAGCTCAGTTGGTTAGAGTGTCTCACTCATAATGAGGTTGTCGTAGGTTCGAGCCCTACACGTCCCAATATAATTATGGCGAATGCTGGTAGGGATTACATTTATGGTTCGAATCCATATCCCGCCTTTCGATGGCGGGATAGCCTAATTGGTAAGGCATTATCTCTCCGTAACTTGTTGCCATAATTCTTTTTCGGAGATAAATAATGCCCAATGGGTTCAAACACGGCAAGAGTGGAGTGGGCGTAAGAAGGTGGAAAAAATTCTCGCTTAACGAAATTTCATTAATGGAAAGATTGTGCGTAGTTTGGGAACAGGCCGATGGCCATAAAAGCGAGGATGATGACAAGATTTTTGAACGGTTGAAAAAGGAAATAGACATCGAGAAAAATCTGCGTGCTCTTGAACGAGATATGCAGGCTTTAGAAGATAAACTTTAGCGGCGAGTCTCTGCAATAACTTGTTGCCGCTTTTCTTTGACAATTAAATATGAAAATAACGCAAGGGCGAATGCTGATTGGGACTACATGCTCTCATAAAGCCGAAGAGGAGGTTCGATTCCTTCTCCCGCCTTGATGTGGCGGGATAGTGTAATGGCAGCACACGTAAAAACGTCTCGTCATTCCTTGTTGCTTTTGCGTTAAAACACAGGTAGCGAATGCCGTAGGGACTACATAAATATCTTGGTTGTAGGTTCGAATCCTACCCCGCGCTCAGGCGCGGGTAGCTCAACTGGCAGAGCAGGATTTCAACGTCTCTACAACACTTGTTGCTACCTTTTATTTGTAAACTAGATAGCCATGTTCTAGCTCCCAGTGGTGAGTGCGACATAGGTAGAGCAGGTTGCATATGCTATTTACGATATGCAGCCGTGTGTTTTTGGAGAACTGAGAAATAGGTTTTTTGTGGCATAATTCTACATGCAGGGTATAGCCGCATTCAGTGCATTTTTTTTCTAAGCCATGAAAAGCTGCAACTCGGTGAGCATGATGGCGTATTTTTTGGTAGCGGTGTCTCGCATATGTTGAGTGGAATTCAGAGATTATTTTTTTGCCAAAGGCATTAATTTGTTGTTTTCTTGTTTTTAGTTTGCATTTTTGGCATTTTTTGCTATATTTTTCAACGGCATTATTGCAAACTGTGCAAACCTTTAGTTTGGGTTTCATCCTGTTTCGTGGTAAAGTATTGTTGACAACGGCAGCGCATGAATTTGAACAATACTTTGGATTGGAGGTGTCTGTTCGGCAGACAGGACAGGGATGTTTATCTCTTGCAATGGGGGTTTTTTGATTGATAGAGCCTATAATTTGCCGATAATAAAGTACAAGAGGCAAATACAGTTCGAGTTGAACAGTACAAGGCCAATGCAGAGGCACCGCTGTCAGTCTACAGGACATGTGTTAAATAGATCACAATAGTAATATATGAAAAAAGTGGTCTACGGTTTGAACTTTAATGCAACTGGTGGTGCTCAATATAATATTGTTCGCTTAGTCCAAACCCACTACAAAAAGATTCTCTTTGAAGAATTTTTATGGCAGAAAAAGGGAACCAGACTTTTCTATAACATCTATCCTAGAGTCAGAAAAGTATCTAAAGCGATGCGACAAGTTATGTTTATCGCTGGAGGAAAAATCAATGACAATGGTATACCACGTACTTGCCCATGGGAGAAACTCGATCATGTAGTATTTAATTCTGAGTTTCTATCCAGAATTGCACTTTCCGATCCAAGGTTTAAGAACATAGGTCGATGGTCGGTTATTCTCCCTGTTGGTGGTGCTCAAACAGACAAGAAGATGTTTAGACCCAGAGGCGGCAAAAAGATTAAGACCGCTAATATCAACTTCATGACTTGTGCTAAGTGGTGGAAACGTAGATTCAAGAGGCTCCAGCATATTAGGTATTTTTTTGAGAACTATATCCTTAAGAAATATCCATCCGCTGTTTTACACGTGTTTGCGGTTAATGCAGCCGCTAAGTATCAGGAAGGTAGAATTGTTTATTATCCCAAAAGTTTTAGCGGTCAAATGCTACCGAGGTTATATAAGAAATGTCATATGTTGTTGCATTTCTCTCCATTTGACACAGGGCCGTTGGCGATCAGTGAGGCGATGCATTATCGGATGCCTTTTGTTTGTTTCAACAATTGTGCTGGACCAGAATATTTGAAGCACGTTAAAGGCAAATGTGGAGAGGTAGTTAACATCGATCCTCCCATTCGTAATGTTGAGGATTGTAGAAGGTATAAGCCTTTTACTAGTTCGTTATATAGAAAGCCGTTGGATTACGGTCTTATTATGAAAGCGGTTGTGAAGATCATAGATAACTACGAAGAATATACCACATGGGCATGGAGTAAGTCGTTAAATTATGCTAGATGTGCTAAGAGATGGAAGAAAGTTCTTTTGGGCAAATAGTATGTTGTTTCATTATGACAATAAACTAAATCCTTGTTCTTCTTGTAGTACACCCAATCCTAAAATGTGGCATTACAAAAGCCCTAAAGAAAAAGCCAATTTGTATTGTTGGGGGGTATATTGCGAACAATGTAGATCACACAAGGCGACCGAGGTTGGGAAACATGCAACCACCGAAGAGGCCATAGAAGGCTGGAATTCTTGGAATAAATAATGTTGTTCTCATTGAGACTGTCTCTATATGCTGTTCTGGGTGTTGTTATATCAGACGACTTTGGAGAAGACTTTTGGAAGTTTATAGGAATTTTTGCCTTGATAATTTCTATAGATTTGATAGGATATATAACAGGTGTTAAGGAATGTAGATCAGGCAAGAGCCCCTTTTGATGTTTGAATGTACAGATTGTCATGGATCATTTGACGAGTGTAAGATATCCGCGGTTGTTTGTGAAAAGTGCAAGAAGACAATATGTATCAAGTGTACGAAGTTTTCTACTTTTCCAGAATGTTTATTCTTATGTCATGTTTGTACTGAGGTAAAAGATGATTAAGTATTTTGAACTGAATGTAGAGAAGATCTTAGCGACTCATGATGTAAAGATCAAAAAGAGTGGTCCAAATCTTTACAGTCTATCGTGGAAACATGGTGTAACAGTTTTTGCGTTATCTGATATAAAACAAGCACGATTGGCGGCAGCAGTATATATTCATTTGTGGAGAGACAAGGAAGTATCTGAGGCGTTGGCTGCTGGTTGTGCTGAAGCATTGGTCCGTGATGTGCCTGCCAGCGTTGTTTTGAAAGACAATAGAAACGAAAAGTACGTTCATGTCTGATGAATTAATACATCGTGATGATGTACCTGCGGATCTGGCAGAAGAGATCGTCAAGAATATGAAAGACGATTTTCCTGGCTGTCGGATCGTGTTTGCTGGCGACTACCAAGGATTGCCGCCACAAGCTGTAGAAGAGGCTCGAAAAGAGCAGGCAAGAATTGTTAAGGTTGCAGCTACACGTTTTTACAAAGGTCAGTGTTTTGAATGTGGTGCTGACATGCCGATGGAATGGCCTCCAAAGGATGATGAGTGGGAGCTGCCAACTGGTTGGGGAATTTGTACCGAAACATATGGAATAGATGATATTCCTATACTGATTTGTCCAGAATGTGAGGATTAAAATGGCTACTACTGCAACTACAACATTTATTGAGAAAACCCAAACGCTCAATTTTATGACGATGACCAAGCTAAGTAGTCTTCGTGTTGATCGGTGGGGTTTTAATAAAAATTTAGTGTTTCCAGATTTAGACAAGTCGATTTTTTATGATCTTCTTGGTCTACACGAAGAAGATTTTCACTTGTATATAATGGACACTGTGGTTCGCCATTATCATAAACCTATTACTGATTCAGAACGAGATAAAGCTGGTATTGCTCTTTGGTTTCTTCGCAAAGACCAAACAACAAAGCATAAACTGTCTGATATCAAACGTGCAAATGTTGAAGTTGTGGATGTTGTCTTTGATTATAAGGATGATAATAGTGGCTATTATAATAGCAGTTCAAGCCATTTTGCGGTTGCTATTAAGCATGGAGATAAAGTCATACCCATCAAGGCTTCGTTCTTGGTGTGTGAGAAATTGTTTGGATTGAAGATTACTGAAGATCTTAAATTTGAAATTGATGGTCGGACGTTTGGTCAAGGAGATTTAGTCAAACTTCTTAAACAGCAATGGTGTTTTTGGGACGACCGCGGTTACAAAAGAAACTACAGGCCATTTGATTTTATAATTGAGACATACAACAACATCGCTCAGAACCTTTCCATGAGAGATGCAGGAAATATACATCGTTTCTTGGTGGGAGCAAAAGAGGTTTGTGGCCGTAAACCTGTACAGCCTCATCCCAAAGCAGGCATAGCTAAGGTTTTTAATAAATTGGTTCCATTGTGTACTGAGTGTGCTGATCTGTACCCTGAATCATATATGTGGTTTAGGTCGTTCGTTAATAATGCTAAGAAAACTGTAGATTCTGTGAAATTATCTACGGTTTTTAATGCTATGTTTAGTAAAGTGGAAACAGTAGAGCAGTTTGCTGCTGCTCTACATCCTCTTGTGACTCGCAAGGACAGGCTATCGTTTGAAGGCTCAGTAAAAGATCTACCAGAATACAAAGTCCAGAGGAAAAAGGTACTGAAAAGTCAATCGGGTCGTGCTTTCAGTAAGTTGATGCAAGAATATGAATTCCTTAGTTTGGATGAAAAGGAATATCCAGTAACAACCAAGGCCATACAAGAGGGTGATTTGCCTATTAGTATATTCTTCCGCAAAAAAGAACAGTATTTTTTGCTGAATGACAATTTTCCACTGTGGGAAGAGATGCTCAAGAAGCATTATAAGATAGCAATAGCGATAGCAAAACATGCGGCCAAAAGAACGACTTATGAAAAAGACGTTATGTCGTATTTCTATTTTGTGTTGTATGCGTTGCCTACATTTTTGAAGAAGTATACTAAGCGTAAGTGGACGTGTCTTCCTAAGTTGGTGGAGAGCGAATCAGAGTTGGCTCCACCAGAAGCAGGCGAGGGCGGTATCTCTCGTAAGCGATCTGCTTTGACGCCCATAGTGGATAACATTGATGCGACGGTTGTAGTGCCGTATGCGTCATTAGCTATTCCAGGTCGTCAGACGACGTACTGCTATAGTCATACTTACAATGTAGTTGATGATGGATTCGCTTTTAATGGCAACACGGCTATGAGTGGCCTTGAAAAGAAGCTGAATAGCAGGGATGACTATGGTTTGATGTTTTATACCTTGACGGGCTCATTCCAAGGAAGGGGATATCCCACTTTTCTGATTATTTTTGAGCGGCTTGTCAGCGATGATCCTAAGACCAAGGGCAAGGTTCGGACCAGAGTACATTTCCATCGTACTCATCCATGTCGCTCTAAGGATGGGGATTACAATCCTATTCACAATTGGATCAAGCAGTGTTATAATTGGATGGCTGGCAATGTTAATGCGTCCCGTATTATCAACCAACAGGGCGATTTGATTTTTGTTCAGGACATGCAAGAGGATCGAGAGTATCCTACAACAGTAGATTTTTACGACAAGCATGTATTTGAGACTTCTGTGAAGTTTGCTCCTTATGAAAAGAAGAAGAAAGATAATATCTTGGGATGGATTTCATTAGAAGAACAGACTATTTTGAATCATGCTGAGCATATGAGCATTACATTGCCTGCTGGTAATTATGAGATTAGGCAATGTCGCTCTTGGGAAGCTAATCCTAAAGGTGTTTGGTCTTTGAGGATTGACTAATAGGTGCTTGAAGAAGGCCAGAAATTCGCTAATGCTTTAGAAAGAGCATCAGAGCATATTGCTATTGCTGAGCTATTTGCTTTGTTGTCTACAGTAAATTTGCTACTGTGTCAGTTGGATATAATGGATGCTCATATAGACAACTTTTTTAAAGCATACGGAGTAGAATGAAACAGCTTTTCCCATTACTGCTGTTGCTGTGCCTTAGTACTGGCTGTGCAACTACATTGGTAGCCAGAGAATGTTATTATCTGTCTGGCAATCCGAGTCATCAGCGTAATGATGAAGCTGTTGATTGTATGGAAAGAAATTGGCTGCCAATGCCTGATATTGTGCGAGAATGGTTTATTGAGCATAGTCACGATCCATTGGCTGAACTCTTTTTAGGATGGCATTACTAATGGCGAAAGATACCTATATACCAGAAGATCTTGACGCCTGTATCGCAGAATTACTTAGAACAGTTCTTCCAAAAGAAATCGAAAAATTCAAAAACAGTGCTGAAAAAAATACCTCTATCTACCATTTTGGCACTGGTATGGCCATGCGAAATAATTGGGGCCTGTGGTCAGGAAGTAAATTGGCCAAGTGGTTCAATGGCATAGGCATTGAGCACCCCGATGATATGTCAGGAATCATTTTGACTAGTTTCTGGCGACATTTGAACGATCAAGAGTTGAGACTAGATGAGCAAGTTAAATACTATCAGGACTATTGGAAGCATTATAAAGAAACTGGTAAAATAAAAATTGGTTGTTACGAGGAGTAGTAGTCATGCAAAGACGATCATTTTTTGCTGTAGTTTGTGGTGCTTTTACCAGTTTCTTTTTCCCGCAGAAAGCTACGCCTGAAACTGTTCATGCTCGAATGGCCAAAAAGTACGGATGGGATGCTGAAACTTCTGCTCGCATGGCGGCTTTTAGGTCGGCGTGGCAGGCACCAGATGAAGATTTCTGCTGCTGTGGTAGAATTGATAAAGCACGTATATGTCATTCGTGTGGCAATTTGGTATGTAGTTCTTCCAGAATGACTTGCCCTCGCTGTCATGGCAAAACAGAGGTTTCTGATTTGTTATATTGTACTGAATGTCTTCGTCTTGTGCATGTGCCTGAGATAAGACAATTATGGAGTGCTAAGTGATGCAAAGACGTTCATTTTTTGCTGTAGTATGTGGTGTTGTTGCAAGTTTCTTTTTCCCGCAGAAAAAAGCGGAAGCTATAGTTGACTCTTTGAGTACCCCCAGTAAGTCTGTTATGCTTGGCTTGAAAGGCTCAGAAGAAGTTGTGGACAAAGCGCATTACAAGATTTGCGATTTTTGTGGTGGAGAAGCAACAAATATGCATGTTGGCTCCAAACTAACTGGTCATGTTGACAGCCATGGTTCTCGATGGGCCACTTGGGAATCCACTAAAACTCAGTTTGTTTGCGATGGTTGCGAGTGGCATTTTTGGTTGCAAGATAAGCCCAAGCCCACTGACCCTCATCTTAGGTCTATTCATGATCGAATGGCTAAAAAGTACAAATGGGATGATCAAATGTCTATTCTTATGAAAAGATTCAGAGGGGCATGGCAATCTGGCTTAAAATGATGTATAATAGAACATAGCAAACCATGTGTAAGCTGATAGTGAATTCTATGGTTTGTTTCGGAAGGGCTTTATGGGGCGAAAATATCTCCATAGCCTCACCCCGATGCCCTATGGTGTAATTGGCAACACAGCAGATTCTGAATCTGTCATTTTAGGTTCAAATCCTAATAGGGCAAATTTACCTTGACAATTCAAATTCTCTCTGTTAAGGTGTTATCACTATGAGAGACCCAAAACGCATACCAAGAATGCTAAAACTGCTACAGAAAATCTGGCTGGACAATCCAGATCTTCGCTTGGGTCAGCTTATTGCCAATTGCAGAACCACAGAGACAGACAAGTGTCCAGGTTTGTTCCATCTGGAAGATGATGAAATAATTGGTCGGCTTGAGGAAATCTACAAACAGAAAATAGAGAAGCTGTCTTTGAAATGCTTCAAGTGCGACAAAGAAATCTTTGATGATCCAGATTTTCTTGACGGCACATGGTTTGATGCCAATGGTAACTATGGTTCTGGTGTGTTTGATCCCTTTGCTAACAAGGGCAATGTCACTCTGCAAATAGGTATTTGTGATGATTGCATGAAGGAACATAAGGATAAGGTATTGCGCTCTGAATACGTTCGTGGAGCGGTATGGTCTCAAGGAAAATATGAGCCGAGGGATGAAAATTCATGAAGTTCAAAGTCTATATGAAAAGTCCAGATTCATTGGAAGATGGTATCATTGAAGCGGTCAGCAGGGAAATGCGTGAAAAGAAATTGTCTAAAGAAGAAGGTGAGAAGCTGACGAAACAAGCAGAAACTTTTTCAGAAAAGTTCTTTGAATACAGCGAGTATCTCATAGTGGCATTTGATACTGAAGCAGGTACAGCGGTTGTTCAAAAAAGAGGCGGATAATGTCCAGACATGGATTCAAAGGTCAGTTTTTCGTGGATTCTTTGGGTGAGCACATGGAGTCCTGTATACATGTGTTTTTGGGCATTATTGGCTGTCTAAGCACAGAAGAAAGCAAGACTTTTCTGAAGATGTTTGGTGATTGGAGCGAAGCAATCCACGGAGATGATGACGGCAAAGAGATGAAGATACGTCAGTGTATCTTGGACTTCTTGGGAACTAAGCAGACTTATCTGGTGAAAGAACTTTTTGCGGCGGATGAAAAAAATGAAGCCGATGCCTAATTGGCCTAATGGCCTGATATATTACAACGAAACAGACATAGCAACTCGTGAGGCGTTGATTGCGATGATACCGCTGCGCCTCAAACAAGAGTTTAAGAAGGTCAATCGAGCTATAGATTTTGTCCGAGTAGAAACGCCATGTCTCGTTCCTGTTGATATGGTGCGAAACCACCTTGAACATTCCTTCCCTGTTTGGTTCTGTAAACCTAATGAGTTGGGTGACCCAGAATATGTATACGAAGAATCTAATGACTACTTATTCTTGCGCCCTGAAAGCACTCGCAGTACATATGAGATGTTCGATGTTCTATTTACGCAAGAAAAACAACTCAAGAAATGGCTACCATTCTGCATCTGGCAAGTGAATATGTCTTTCCGTGTAGAGCAGGACAAGACATTCTCCAATCTGCGATTCAAGCAGTTTTATCAGATGGAGTTTCAGCTGGCCTATAGTCCAGATACTAAGGCCGACTACCATGCTGTTGCTGTTGAAGCCATGGTAGACATGCTAATGTCTGTGGTCCCTGATAGCATGCCTGTTGAGACAATGCCGCAAGAGGGTGAAGACTTGCCGTTCTATTCTAAGAAAACGACTGATTTGAACGTCGTAACTCAAGCTGATGTTATGGAAGTGGCGGCTGTTTCTAGCAGGACTGATTTCAAATTGCCGATCATAGAGATATCTGTTGGCCTGGATCGGCTTACATACCTGTGCGCTCCACATACAGTCGAAGACAGTGTTCCTGGTTAAACTTATTTGAATCAATTCTATATTGTGGTAGTATACTGTCATGAGAATAATCATCTTACTTTCCTGCATAGTACTAACTGGTTGCCAGGGCTTGCAACTCCAAGAAGTTAGAAGCAAGAATAAGTTCGGTCCAGAATGGAGATCCAAAGGGGCCAGTAGTAATAGAGTGCATGATACACGATGGTATGCTCAAACAGGTGTTGAGTTTAAATGGAACAATGGTGTCAATACCACTGTGACCTATCGTAGACGAGATGTTGATGGTGGCAACGGCGGTCATGATAATGGGGTTTGGTTTGAGGTTTCTTTGCCTATATGGAAGAGGGATAAACCCGACTTTGCTAAACAAATAAAACTATTGGAGGAAAGATTGGCTCAGTTAGAGAGGTAAAAAAGGCAAATGTAGCAACTCGACTTAATGTCTTTATTGTCCAGAGGCAAATGCAGTAATTCGATGGAAATAGAAATCTTCGCCAAATTTACTATCGAAGAGAAGGCTATCATATGTGAAGCCTTGAAGTGGGTTCACGTCACAGAAGAAAACAGACCTACGGCATTCATGCTCTTGTCCAAAGAATACAATCCATATCCACTGTTGCTCAAAGCAGATGTATTATTGGTGAAAATATTGTCTCTTGTTCCTGACGTAAAAGAGACTGTGGATAAAGCTAGGGATGTGTTAATCAATGCGATTCGGGAGATGGAAGCAATGAAGAGCGTTCAAGATCCATATATGCCTCCAAATATTCTTGAGGATATTCCGACAACATGAGTTGTAAATATTGCAAAGGGACAGGCAGCATACTTCGGGCCACCATTTGGGACATAAAACATGAAAAAACTAGCAATTGTGGTCATCTTCATACTGGTTTGTGGTTGTTATTCAACCAGTACCAGTGTTGAATCTAGGCTACAGCAACAGGACGAAGAAATGAGGTTGCGTCAGGCGTTAGTGCAGATGCATAGAGAGAACAATGATCTTCATAGAACCATATTTAGACTAGAAAATGTCATTGAGAATCAACTAGAAATGGAATCCAAAGATGAGTGAAGATATTAGTGTAGTCGCTATTCGTGGCCGCATACCAGAGATGGACGGCAAGACTGAATCAGAAGTTCTTACTATGTTCCGCGAAAAACTAGGAGAGCCCGATGAAATTGATGAGTTTAATGGGAAGATAGATCGTTTTGAATACACCCCAGAGAAACATGATTTTGTTTCTGTGTTTAACTATGATAACAAAGAGTGGGGCATACAAAAGGTATTGGTGAAGGGGCCTCCTTTTGAAGTCGATGATACCAATATTGATGTTGATGAAATTCTTGTGATTAAGGAGCGTATGCAAAAACTCTTTCCAACAATAACACGGGTGACAGTTGCAGTGTATACTTATTACAACGGCACTGACGAACCAATATCGTTTTATGCCAAGGCAAGTACTAAATGATGCAAATCCTAAACGGAAATCTCTTTGACAGTGAAGCCAAGTACATCTGCCATCAATGTAACTGTGTGACCAACAGAGCAGCTCATTTGGCTAAAGATGTCTTTGCAAAGTATGCCTATGCAAATGTCTACAACCACAGACCAACCCAATGTGATCCGCCAGAAGGCGAACGCATGGGCGACATCATTATCAGGGGCAATGGTGAGGATCAGAGATATGTGATCGCCATGCTGGCTCAATATTATCCTGGTATCTCCAAATTTCCTGAAGGTTCGAGAGACGGGAACAAACGACGCCACCTCGCTTTTGTCGAGTGTCTAGATAAGATTGCAGAGATTCCAGACCTTCACAGCGTAGCATTCCCATATGGCATTGGTTGTGGAGCAGCGGGCAGTGATTGGACTCTGTATCTGCAAGAGATTCAAAAGTTTTCAACTAAAGTGGATGCAACAGTCACAGTATTGCGTATCGCATGACTCGTAGAGAGTTCCTAAAACATTTTGTCAACTTCACTGTTGCTGCAACAGCAGCCGTTTCCTCTCCTGGGCTGTTTGTTTCTTTGTTCAGGAAACTGTTTCCGCCAAAAACAAACGTACTCACTAATTCGCAGAAAGAAGCCATCATCGCTCAGGCGTTGAATACGTCAGAAGGGCGAATGGCATTAGCTCGGTCTATGGTAGAACCAATAAGACGGAGTTTGGACTATCAGGCTGTGGGAAGTAAGCTCTTGATGGTTGAGGAACTGCCACAAGGTGCGTTGGCAAAATACGAATCAGGTGTAATGACGGCAATTACTGATCTAATTCAGAAAGGAATCTGATGGTTAATTGAGGCAAATGCAGTAACAGGTGCATAGGCAAATGCAGTAAGTGGTTCTGATAGCTTGAGGCAAATGCAGTTTACTTCACAGACTCGCTACTGTTGGTAGCTTTCTAAAAACATGATCCATGTCACAATGACTGCGACATAGACAGTTAATGCCAACCAGATCATGAATTGTGACAATTTGCTATGTCTGCTGATTAGTAGAAAATAGCTGCCCATGCTGACTAAGCATATCTTAAACGGTATCAACATCCAAGGGCTGTAATTTAACACTAGTTCACCTAAAGGGTTGATTTCTTCAAATTCGTATTGGTTGTACAGTTGTAGAGTAAAGATGAGGTCTGCAAGGTTTAGTATGCAGATAACAATAATAGCTAATATATAATGTTTTTTCGTCCTCAAGAACAAAATATTAGGATATTTCTAAAGGATTTCCTGTCTAATAAAGTGTATAATTATATATGAGCGTCCAAAAAACAGAGATTTTATATTCCTCAGATCAACGAGATGACACTATCAGATCATATATGCGACCTTTGCAGAATCCTGGTGATCTCGCTACATATTTATGTAGAAAGTTTTCAGTAGACGGCTACGAGACTCAATCTATACAAGTTTCTAAATCTGAAGCTGTTGCACAAGTACGTAAAATTGGTGCTTTAAGAGCGTTCTTTGGTTTAAGACAATCTGTGACTGCCCGTATTAGTGTTGAGAAATCTGGTACGTTAATCGAGGTTGGTAAAGCTGCTTGGGTAGATAAGGTTTTCGGCATGGCGATTGGTTGGATGATTGTAGCAATTCCTTTGATCACATCTATATTTGGTATTTATCATCAACATTTGGCTCGTAAGAAAATGTGGTTGCTTATAGAGCACTACATGGAACAAAAGTAATACCACTAGAATCGCATTTTTGGACCCAAATGACTGCATTGGTGGTTGTTTTGTACAAATTGAGTCATTGTATATTTGTCAATTTATGCTAGTATTTGCCCAAGGAGGTCACATTTGCATAGACATCTTGATTGTAATCATGAATATGTAGATGTTCTTAATGATTGTCCGCATGAGGAACATATCATGCCTCATTATATTGTTTCATTGCAATGCACAGAATGCGGCCATACCATTCATAACTACGATATGATCCTGTCATGCTACCTCGAATTTGGCGGCGAAGCGTAACTAAAAACAACAAATTCCAATTTGTCCGCGAAAAAACTTGACACATGCAAAACATGTGGTATACTGTAATCGTATGGTTCTAAACATAATCATGGCTTATCTTATTGTTGGTTTCCTCGGAACCGCTATAACCATGCTCTTTAGACCCGATATAATCACCTTCGGCTATAGTGAGATAATTAAAAAGAGAGTAAGCGAAACGAAATATGTCCTGATTACCTTGCTGTGGGTGACTGCCTTATTGCCAATTGTTCTTCTGGTTCATTGCTTCATTTGGCCTTTTACTAAACTCCACTCCATGAGAAAAAATGATTGACAAATCGCATAGTTCCTGTACACTACAAGTATGAGAGTTGAGAACAAAACATGGACGTGTAGTGGGGCAGTCAAAATAGGACACTCCCATTACGAAAAAGGCCAAAACTGTCAAGACTCATTCTGCTTATCCAACCCCCAAGATGATCAGGAATGGCTGATAGGCGTAGTCTGTGACGGCTGTGGGGGCGTCGAAGGTGGACGCAATGAAGTTGGCTCGGCCTTACTGTCTGATTTAATTGTCAATCATTTAATTGACTGTTGCAGAAGATGTCACGATCCGATGATATCCCTGAACTATCTGTTCGGGTCTATCGAAAAATACATTCAATCCGTTAAGCAAAACCAACTTTCGTACATGCCGTTGCCCAGAGACTTTTCTTCGTCATTATTTATTTCACAATTCTGGCTGACTACCATATTGGGATTTGTGATTACGAATGATAAAGTGATTTTCTTCTCGTGTGGCGATGGCGTCTATATGCTCGATGATACTATTGTGACAATTGAGCAAGACAATGCGCCGCATTACTTGGCCTATCGTTGTTTGAATAGCTCAGAGCGAGATGCTATTCCTGAAGGTCTAATACCAAATGGTTTTCAGTATGATGATTATCCACTTGAAGGCACAAACAAGATCATGATTGCCACCGATGGATTTGAAAACCATTCCTATTTTAAGTTGGTGGCTAACAAACAAAGAACAGAGCCAGGTCTGCTTGGCTTCCTCCATGGAGAGCCGTGGGACAAGAAAGGCCAAACAGGTTTGAAGAGATGGATGAACTCACGATCTGATTTGGGTTATTTTGATGATGACTGTGCGATTATAACTGCGGAGAGAAAGCAGAACGGATATGCTTAAAAAGCATCAATGCAGGGTTATTAAGGAAGCACTTATTCGGCTTTATAGAAATCCGAAGTATATGAATTACCCTGTCTACTTCCTGCCTTTTGATAATACTGATTCCGAAATCTTAGGTCAAACAGTCAAAGGACTACAACAACTTCCAAGATTGCCTTGGCCCGGCGAAAAATGCATTGTGCTTGCTGAAAATCCACTCTATAGTATTTTGGATATGGAGGAGGAGTATCAATGTAGGATGTATTCTATTTTGGCGTTTGTCAAATGTGGAAATGTGCAGAATCCTCGTCTGGAAGGAGAGCAAGAAATAGATTTGCTAGTTACAGATCTAGTCGATGACAAAATACTCCAATATCAAGATAGATACTGGATGTATCATGTCACTGATCCTAATGTTCGATGGATGGACACTGAAGAAAGCCTGGACAAGCGAGTTGCGGAAATCAAGAGCAAACATAAATTAAACGATCCCAAGGCAGAAGAAAAATTTCGTAATTATTTCCGCAAGATTGGCCCTCAAGGTCTAACTTCTTTTTGGACTAGTTGTGTAGGAAGTAGGCCCAATCCAACTGAGGTTGATTTAGGGCAACATGGTTTAGCAGCAGATATGTTAGTTGCTTTAGCTAATTTGGCTGTACCATGCGGGTATATGGTGAAGTCGTCATTCAAGCGAGGATTTGGCCCCACTGGTCGTATTAAGCGACAGACCAAAGAGATGACTATTTTCTCTATGATCAAATTCAATCGTCTATATCGTACCTTTGTAGGGGGGAATGATTCTCACGAAGTTGAACCTCATCATCGGCGCGGTCATATTCGTCATCTATGGAAAGAAGCTGGCTTAAATCGCTTCTCATTGCCCAATGATCCTGTGGCTCGTATTAAGTTAGTCCACGATCATCGTGTTCGACGTGTTGTAATTCCTCCAACTTGGATTGGCGAAAAAAGATACGAGACAGATGATTGCGATTTTGAGATAATCACAGGAGAGACTGAATTAGGTTTTTTGTAAGAAAGGGAATATATGTCAACATTAGGCAGAGCAATTGAAATTGCCAATGATGCCCATGAAGGGCAAAAACGATGGAATGGAGAACCTTATATCACTCATCCACAACGAGTGTCTGATAGCCTAAAGGGAGATCCAGCAAGAATTGTAGGGTGGCTTCATGATGTTGTGGAAGACAGCGATACGACGCTTGACGATCTGTGGGCTGAAGGTTTTGAAAATGAAGTGGTTGATGCTGTTGAAGCAGTCACCAAGAAGAAAGACGAAACCTATCTTGATTTTATTTTGCGAGCCAAGAAAAACAAAATTGGCACGATGGTGAAGATTGCAGATATTAAAGACAATTTACGTGATCTAGAAGTATCAAAGACAATGCGGGCACGTGCGTCGGCTGCAAGAGAAAAATATCTGTTGGCTCTGTGGATATTGGAGAACTAAGATGAAGGAATGGACAAAGTTTGCTGAAGCGTGTCATATTTTTGCTAAATATCCAAATTCTTATCCGCAAGCAGAACATGACATAATTTACGGAGGTCTTGTTGAAGGCATATCTCTTGAAGACTGTGCAAGACTTAAAGAGATAGGCTGGCATATTGATGAAGAATACGATTGTTTCGCAACTTTCGTTTGATCAATGGTACGCACGATACAGATAAACAATCAACGCATCAAACTCAACCAACAAGATGTATTGGGCGTGGGCGGTGAAGCTACTGTCGTACAAATAGGCAAACAACTTGCCGTCAAGCTATACCACAAACCATCTTCAGCACGCAGCAATAAACTCACAGACTTCATAAACGCAGGAATGACTTTGCCCAGTCAAGTTTGCGCTCCACAAGATTTAGCCTATGACTCTCAAGGCCGTAAGGTCTTGGGATTCTCTATGAGGAAGATTCCTAAAGCCTTTGAAGTCGTTCAAAAACTATCCAGTAAGAAATTTCGTAGAGCCAGTCCACAATTCAACGGTCAATATATCACCGACGTATTTATTGATGCCTACGCTACTACGCAAATACTACATCAACAAAAATTGATCGTCGGTGACTATAACGACTTGAACGTAATGTTCGGATTAACCACACCACGGATGATCTTCCTAGACGTAGACAGCTTTCAATTTGGTAAGCATCCCTGCATGGTAGGCACTGAGAATTTCTTGCCGCCTGAATTGTACAATATCGATCTTTCAGAGAAGCCCTATTTTGATCCAATACATGATTGGTATGCTTTCTGGTGCATGTATATCAGGTCACTACTGATGGTGCATCCCTATGGCGGTTTTCATCCAGACTATAAGAGCCTTCAACAACGAGCATTGGCTAAAGTCACGGTCTTTGATGACAGAGTGAAATACCCGAAAGTAGGATTTAGTCCTGGTTTGCTCAATGGCACATTGATGCAAATTACTGATAGTTTCTTCAAACAAGGACATCGAGCCACGCCGCCAATAGAAGCTCTGCAAGAATATCGTGATAGTCTGGTAGAATGTCGCTCGTGTGGCGTCATGCATCCCGCTGAGAGGGCTTCTTGTCCACAGTGTGCAACTATTAATATGGTACAGATACATCGCAAGGTCAAAATAATCAAAGCTCCTGGCAAGCGTGACGTAGAGCGAGAGGAAATACTCAGTACATCCACAGGCCATTTCGTATGGTATAAAGTTTGTGGCAAAAACATCTTTGCTATTGCTCGCGAAGGTGTCGAGTATGTCCTGTACTATAAGACTAGGAGCGGGGTGCGTGGCGAGGTTTTATTTCCCGCGGGAAAAAATGATCGTCCTAAATTCGACATATTCTCAGGCCGCTATCTGGTTGTCAGTAGAGAACCAGAAGACCAAATGGTTCAAATCTATGATCTGAAAGATGGTGTCAATCGTATAGAATCACGAGCCACTGATGAATTCTATGGTCGTCGTATATTCGCTTGTACTGAAGATCATCTATATCGACTACAACAAGGAATTTTATATCGCGGCAAGATGCTGTCCATCGGGCTGTATGTCGAAGAGAAAGTCACTACCTGCATACGCAACCAAACATGGTTTTCAGCATCACCCAATGGTGACTCTATATTTGGCTGTCAACGATTCTTCAACGAAATGAAATTCTTCTTACATCGTTTTGATCGTAAGAAAACAGGAGAATATTTCGATGTCAAATTGGAAGGCTTTGTTGAGGAAGCCACCATTTTAGATGTTTCTGTGAGATTCACTGCCTCTCATGTGTTGTTCTTAGTTAAGACAGAGCGTAATGGAAGAACATATACAGACGTATTTGTGATCTCTCAGGACAACGGCAAGGTCATCTCTCATTATTGTGTTGAAGCTATGCCATCGGATACTCATCGTCATATTCATGGCAAGGCATTTGCGAAGCCGACTGGTACGAATGGCATGATTTTACATGCCACAGACGAGGGTATAGTGCAAGGCATTGTAGGGGATAACCAAATAGATCGAGAGATGTTGATACCAGAAGCGGAACAATTTGTCAGAGAAGAAGATAGTCTTGTTCATTACGATAAGGGCATTTTAGTGGTCGGAGACAAGGATATAGCATATTTGACCATCAAAAACGGTAAATAAGTGTTGACAATGTGCTAATTTGTGGTATAGTTGAGACCATGAGTTTGAGAGTGACATCCTACAGGTGGAAAAAGTTTGTCGTTCAGATAAAGACAGAATTTGTTTTGGCAAAAACAATGCCACCATGGAATGTAGCAGAGCAGGAAGTAATATTTTATGATCTTATGGACAAGATTATGAAGTCACGAACGGATTCACATCATTGGACATGATGTTCGGGTTATGAGCTTGATATTACCGAGAAGGATATAGAGTAACGTGATCGAAGCCCACAACAGATTGGATATGGAATACCGCCCATTATTCTCAAAGATGGACAAAAAATGGAATGATCCGTGGACTGGTAGAGACATAACCATTGCTGTATGCAATCTAGCACTGGTCTGTCTTATTATTTGGAAACAATTTAATTAAGACGAAAAAATAAAGAAGAAATAGTCATGTTAGTAATTGGAATTCGCTGTCCGTGGTGCAAGGTATGGTATAGGACACGAATACGCGACTGTGGAGAATCTGAAATGAAGAATTGTCCCATCTGTCGCAGGACTTATTACGTTTGTCGTAGAGACCTAGATCCTGCAACTAAGGAGAAGTAATGACTTTGCCTGAGTTAGTATTGGATGTATTGCATGAAAACTCTGGAGGAATCAAATACCTCGATTTATTTGTTCGAATATTGGAAGCCTTGAGAGACGGCGAGATCGTGGATGACGATTTTCCAACCATCGAAGGAAATAGAACATCTCTTGAAACCAAGCGAATAGATGGAATCTTTGAGAAAAAGTTGGCAAAAATACCAAAGGTCAGTATATTGACCTATGCTTGGAAGATGGACGAGGATACTTATCGCGAAAAGAAGTTTGTTTACACGGTCATGCCTAAGGAGAAAACCTAATGATTCCTAACTTCTTCGATTCCAGCAAATGCGGAACGATGTTTCGTCCTGATACGGCAACTGCCGCAGCCGAAGGGCGACAATACGCAGCCGATCATAACATTCCTGCGTCCAAGAAAGGCGGCAATGAGCCTAATATCATCCTTTCAGTGATTGATATGCAGGCTGATTTCATCAATCCTCAATCTTCTAACTTGCCAGGAAATTTAGCAGTCCCAGGCGCTGTCGATGATGTGAAACGTCTGTGTAATTTCATTTTCGATAACGTAGAACGGATCACTCACATCGTTGCCAGTCTGGATACTCATTATCTCTTTCAACCGTTCCATCAATTCAATTGGATGGCTGGCTCAAATCCTGCTGATGGTTACAAGGAAGGTGACAATCCTAAACCATTTACTCTGATCACGCAGGAAGACATTGCCAACAGCGCATGGTTGCCTACTCGTATGCCGCTACATATGCGAGATATGGTTCGTAGACTAGAACTTGGTAGCAAGAAACAACTCTGTATTTGGCCAGTCCACTGTGAATTAGGAACTCCAGGTCATGCTCTTGATCCTTGTTTGATGGAAGCAATTCATTTCCATGCAGGGGCGCGGAGCAATCAGTATGGTTTGACGATCAAGGGCGGGAGTTATTTTTCGGAGCATTACGGCATTTTGCAAGCAGAGGTTCCGTTTGATGATGATCAAGACACGCAGCTTAATATGACTATTGTGAACAAATGGATGGAAGCAGATGCGATTTATTTCGCTGGCGAAGCCAAATCTCACTGTGTCTTGGAAACCTTAAACCAAGTGGCTGAGGTTTTCCAACAAAAATCTCCGCAGATGCTAGAACGGTTGCATGTGCTACAAGATTGCACATCAAGTGTAGCTGATCTCGTGGATGAGAACGGAACTGTGTTGGTCCCGTTTGATGATATTGCCAATGATCGATTCAAGGAGTTGGCAAAGATGGGATTTAAGTTTGTGAATTCGACTGAGCCGATTTTACTTGGCTCAGCAACTACGGTATGAAGATCAACAAAAAGAAGTTTAGTGCTCAGCCACGGCGAGTGAAGATAGGTCGCTTAGAACTTAGACCTGAGGTAGCCAAAAGACTACAAGCTGTAGCCAAAAAAGAGAAACTGCCTAATTTGGAAATCGCTCGTCAAATGATTGAGCATTGTTTAGATAATATGAAGTCATGAAAGCTGGTGTAAGAATCATGAATAAGCGGATGGACTTGGAGGATTTTGGTTTCTCTCCAGGTCCATGCGAGATCTGGTATCTCAAAGCTGGTGAACTTGATCTCGCATATATAAAACCATCCGCAGCATCGATAGATCGTGACAAACTAGAAGATACTCATGTTTGTATTGGCAGCATCGCTGTTGGTTCTCTCGATGATAAGTTCGATCTGAAATATGCTGACCATAATCTTAGTAGCTTCTTGTCTCTCGTCTATCATCAGATGCAAGGCGAGAATTGGAGTCCAAAGGGTCAGGCCAAAGATTTTATCCTAGCTTGTGGCACTGGTCATACTTCTATGTCGATGGGCGATGTGGTTGTGATCGGTGATCGAATGTGGGTTGTGGCCATGTTAGGTTTTACGGAGATAAAGTAAAAGGGCAATAATCAGAAGGCAAATGCAGTTCTACGTGATAATCGCGAGGCAAAACAAGAAAACAACAAAACAACAAGGAGTAAAACATGACCACTGCAAGTAAACAAAGCGTCAAGGAAACGATTGCCAGTGCAATCTCTCAAAACCAAATCAGCGTTCAAGCCGCTAATGTCATACTAGAAGATATTGATGATGTTGCGCTCGCTGGAGCTAATGGCGTTGATATTGACGATATCGATTCAGAAGAGGTTACGTTGGTAGCTTGTGTCATTGACGCCAGTTATTCGATGGAGCCTTTTCAGAAGGATGTGATTGAGGCTTACAACGATAGTTTTCTCAAGGCTCTAGCAGGCGCACAGAATGCTGATAGCATTTTGGTAGAAACTTGGATTTTCTCTTCTCATCGAGGAAGCGGAAATGATCGCTGTCGTTTGGTACATGGCTATCGTCCTGTAAATGAATGTGATCCATTGAATGAGAGTATTTATGCTCCTGATGGCGGTACGCCACTAAATGAAGCCGTGCATAAGGCATTGACGGGCATGGTTGCTTACGGTCAAACTCTGCGGGATGGCGGCACTCGTACCAAGTGCATTGTGGTGGTTTTGTCTGATGGAGAAGAGAATACTTCGCCTCACTCATTGACCAATGCTAAAATAGCTATGTTGTCAAAGGATTTGCTCAAGCAAGAAATCTATATTTTGTCGTATGCTTATTTTGGCAACGAAGCAGAGGGTGACGACTATGCCAGTCGTATTGGATTCCCTTCGCAACACCGCTTGACGGCTGGCCAAGAAAAGAGCGAGATTCGCAGAATGTTTGGTACAGTTAGTGCTTCTGTAATTTCAGCGAGCCAGGCAGCTGTTTCTGCCAAAGGCTTGAGTGCGAACGCTTTCTTCACAATGTAGATTAAACTTTAGGAGCCAAAATGAGAAATCAGTTACAAGAACAGACATTTGAGGAACTGCTAAGATCTTCTTTGGTCTTCCCGTCGCTTGCGGTGGTTGGACTCGTGTTGACTATGCCGTTCATTATGCTCTTAAGCTGCGCTGCTCCGTCCTATGCTCAGAAATATGCGTTTTCTCGTGGGGTAGGAGATGTAGGTAGTACGGCTTATTTGGACGCAATCGGTGATCACGTAATAAAGCGAAATTTAATTGCTAATTTTAGTAATCAAGTGGTTGCATGGATCGATGCGAACAGGCATAATATCTCAGATAATGAGTTTTTCCGAGATGAGCTTAAAAGGATTGTTCCGCTAGAATTTCATTTTTTAGTGGATAAGATAGCTGGTAAATTTGGTATTGTACCAGCCCATAATGTGGAATTAGCGTGGAACTTCTTTACAGGAGTCAGAACAGGGGCTATGATTTACGAGAGATGGGCCGATGATCCTCATTTTCAGGTTGTACAGCCAGAGTCCCATGATGATGGAGTACGCAACGCTGTCACTGAAATGAGTACGCAGAGATTGTAAACTAACTCTCCCCTCCATGCGAGCGACGGTAGCACCCTTGAAACCTTCCGTCGCTCGTTTTTGTTCAGTTCTTGACACTTTGATTTTATACTTGACAAACGGCACAGTTCTGGTATGCTTGCAGCATGAAACTAGAAGATGTCCTTGATATGAGAATTGATGACGCTATGAGATTCGGCGCATCTTTAGGTGGTTGGATACGCTCTGGCGATCCATTGGTTAGTTTAGCTGCGCAAGATGCGTTTAAAGAAGTTCGTAAAACTCTTGTCAAAGCCATGATGAATACAATAGAACAGAAAAAGGCCGAAAAGACCAGAGAAGAAATAATCAGAAATATCCTTATCTCACACCCTGACCAAGAACAACAATTAGCTGCGATAATGGCTTTTGTAGCCCGCGAAACTGCCGCCACCGAGAAACGACTCGAATCCCATCGCAATCAGCAGGCTTAGCATGATTGAAGAAACAGATTGGCTCAAATTTTTGGCTGACATGAACGAAGAAGCAATTGCTAACAATATGAATTTAGTAGATGTTAAGGCTGCATGGACAATGGGTCTCAGTATATATCTTCGTGTACGGCTCACAGGGCCGTGGCACAACATTATAGGAAAAATTGATGAATGATCAAGAATTTCCAATTAAAGACGCTGTAGTAAAAGAGTCTAAGGGCGGCAAAGTGGTCACAGGCACAATTAATCCTCAAGATGTCGATATACCAGCAGTCCACCGTCCTAAACAACCATGGAATGGTGACGAAGCCACAGATAAATGGAATGACAGTATCAAAAACGGTCATCGCCAATTAGCAGTTAAATGTATGACTTGTGGATTAGAGTTTGCTCTATTTTCTTGGCGCAATGAAATGGAGTTGATGGAGAAATTTGAGCCGAGTCACGGCAAAGACGGTGGTTTTTGTAAGACCATTCATTGTCCTGAATGTGCAGGGATGGTAACTTTATGGATAGGCATCGGCCAGCACCCTGGCACAATCATGGAGCAAGTCTCTAAGGTCATCTTTGGCCCCCCAAAGGTTGGATGATAATGAATAGAAAATATAATCTTGGAATGTGTTTGATTCTTGCCTCAGTTGTACTCCAACTAATTATAACTGTTAGAGAGTGGGACGTTGTTTGGTCAATGATTCTGCGTAACTGGCAGTTTTGGGGGCCATCACTTGTTGCGGTTATTCTGGGAGTGTACTTGGCCCGCCGTGGTATAAACGAATACTGGAAATATCCTTACGAAGAGAGACATGGAAAAGACGAAGCGGGACTGGAGTAGAACGTGGTATATGCTGGCGTAAATACAGAGTATCTGATTGAGCATTGCGGTAAGCCATTCCAAAGCGATGATGACGGCAAATTTTGGTATCTTGGCGGAATGCAAATAGAAATTAAGAATGAGGAATCTGCAAGAATGGCAGCTGGACTTTTCGTTTATCTTTGCAGAGACAAGGATATAGATCCTGGCTTGGCAATAAAGCTGGCTGTTAGCTTTGCAAAAGAGTGGCCAATCGATGCATTTGATTGTGTAAGGTAAGACTAATGCTCGTCGCCGAGGCTTTGCGCTCGCAGCAAAATGACTAAAACCAAAACATACAACTTGTTCGAGCAAATGAACTTCGATGAAGCTAAATCCTTTATCGGAGACGATAGTCCATATAATATTCTCGGCGTTGGGAGAAATGCATCGAAGGCAGAGATCAAAAACACTTATCAAAAATTGGTTTTTCGCTGGCATCCTAATAGATACCAAGGAACCGAAGCTAAAAATAAGGCCACTCTGATGTTTAAAAGAATACTAGCTGCGTATACCGTACTAACAGAATAATGAACATTACAGAAATATCCATACCAGTAGCAATTATTAGGAACTCGTCTTTATCGGCAACAGATAAAATCGTGTATGGATATATTCATACACAAATGATAAAAAGCGAGCATGGTTATACCAATGTTGAAGGTACAATTATCATGCGACAATTGAAAATACCAGAACGTACAGTTTATAGGAGCCTGAGAAGGCTCCGTCGCGTTGGCTTGGTTGATAAAGTAAATGGTGTTTTTGAATGCTGTGGCATTTGTAAATCAGCTAAGTTGGTTGTGCATCAAAAGAACTTAGCGAAGGTGGAATCAGTTTCCATCAAAGTTATGGAACGGCTGAGGAAATGCTGCGACGAAATCAAACAGTTAGGGCTGTAGCTAATAAGGAGAACTAATATGAAAGGACAATTAACTAAACCAGCTAAAGGATACGGCCTTAAAAAACCAGAACCAACATTCAAGCCAACATGGTTGATTCAACGACTACAGAAGCCCTTGGTCCCTAAAGACCAAAATAAACCATTCATGCCTAATCCATTTTCCTTTGGCGATGGTAAGAAAAATGGTGGTTTATCTGATGAGGCTGTTCAGTTGTTGGCTGATGTATGTCGCTTTGATTACATGGGCTCAGGAGAGTATGAATGTGGTGGCGTACAAGAGGCATTTTTGGCTCTTGCTGAGGCTGCACAGAAGCAAGAGGTCATTGGTACAACACTGACTGTGCCAGCAAAACCCCCAAGAATATATCAAGGAGCCGATAATAAGACTCTTCATAGAACTAAAAAACAGTTAACAGAAGAACCAAAGACTATTTATGTATTGTGCCAAAAAATAATGCTTGATCATGTCACAGAAATTGTTAAACTCTGTGCTCTGGCTGAGCCTTTGATTGACAGTAAGGTTCGGGATTATGTCGGACTGCCTTGTGCTCTTTTTCCAGATGCAGACGACCATAATTCTGTGGGCTGGTTAGAGTTGGATAACGGTTATCTGTTTTTCGCGGATAAAGAAATGTTTGAAAAAATGTGCAAACTATTTGAGGTATCACCATCATGAGGGCTATCATCTGGCTATTATCAATAGCAGGCTTCCTGTGTTTTTCTAATTACGCTTATCAAACAGTAGACGACAGCAGGACTATAGTTTTTGCGAAGTCGAACGTACAGCTTACAAAACAAGTTGAACTATTAGAAACAGAGAATACTAGGTTATTACGACGAGTTAACAGCCACAAGAAAGCTATTGCAAGCTTGAATAAAGATTGCAGCTTTCCTGAGGAAGTAGACCAAAGTATGGAAGTAGACCAAAGTATGGAAGAGCACGCCCTCGACACTGCCGCGGCAGAGTTTTTAGGATGTTTTTGGTCTGAATCGGAACTTGACGACAGAGAGATCGGAGCATAGAAGATGTCAGCGCCTACGGCAACAGAGCAGATACTTAGCAGAAAAGTAATCAATAGGGACGGCAGGATCTTTCGTTATTACACGTGGGTTCGCACCCTATATGGATGCGATAGTAACGCTGCAACAGTAAGTAATTGTCGTATCCTTCAAACATGCGCTTGGGGTTCTATGCTTGCAATAGTCCTGTCCCCGCTGTTTATATTTGGATCGATCTCGTCCAAAATTTTCAATTGGATATCCTATTCTGAACTCAGATACGTTGACAGCTTCTTCGACTGGTTTACGCAAACTGATATCGGAGAGTTCACCTGTAGGCCACAACAACGAAACTACAATACTGGCGGCATTAGCTATGGCGTGTTTATGGGTTTTTTATGCATATTAGGCATTGTCGGGTTAGCGGTGATTGGATTTCTTCTATTCTCTGGCGCTGTACATATAAATGAAATTGGATCTTTGGCGTGGAGTGCTCTCTTGGGCATAGGATGGGTAGGTTTTCAACTTTGCGCATATATGATCTCAGGATTAGTCCTGGCTTGGGAATTTATATCGTGGTGCAGCGGTGGTATTTGGGTAGCAATGCAATGGGCGGGATCATGTTTTAGTGATCTATACTATTGGGTTGGATCATGGATCGGTAGTTCAGAATTTTGGTTGGGCGTACTCGGTATCCTTAAAATACTTGGTATTGGTTTTGGTGGTCTTGTGGCGATTGGTGGAGCCGCTACCGCTGCTGGCTTTACAGCAATGGCTGTTAGTAAGTCGGCTCCAGCCAAATTTCTTTTTGGTTTAGGTGCCGCAATAGCCAGACGACTTGGAGTATGGGATGATGCTCGCAGAGCTAGATTTCATGAGAGAAAAAAGCGCAAGCTAGAGGAAAGAGCACGATTGGCAGCTTTGAATATAGATCACAGAAAAGATATGCTGCTTAGGAGGCGGGCCGAACACAAAAGGAAGAAAGAATGGGATTGTGAATACTGCAATTTTCACAATACTGAAATGTACGAGGTATGTGAGAACTGCCTGAAAGTCAAACTTGGACCAGTTTGGTTAAGAATTATTGAAGCACCATTCAGCTGGGCAATACCTAAGATTGTTAAGATCGGCCATAGTCATGTGTACTTTATGGGTTTTTGGTCTATAGTATGGGAGACGATCAAAGCGTTTAAGACCAGAAGCTGTACTATATTTGAGGTTGTTACTGAGGCAGAAGTTCAAAATCAGGCGATACAACACGGCATAGCGCTCAAGGCCAGAAATGAAAGAATCGCAGAAGAGAGAAGACTAAGACGAGAAGCAAACCTTGCTAATCTCAAAGAAATTAGGCTGAATAAACCTGTTAAGTATGTTAAATTTGTTAAACCTGAAAGAACTTGGTATGGAGCTAAGATAAATTTTTCTAAGAAAGGAAAATGCAAATGAAACTTAAGAACCCGATTACAGTGATCGTTCAAGATTGGAACGACAAAGTAACCAAAAACACGCCTAACGGGTTGGCTATTGAAACTGGCTTGGGTACAGTCCATTTAGACGAAGGTATGTGCAGCATGTATGATGGCATGTTGACCATGAATATTCAAACCACGGAAGAGCTTGCTTGTGCAACAGCGATTTATCACAAGATTCACTATTCTAGTGCCTTTGAAAAATGGCGAAAATGCATCAAGGTTTTGTCGAAGAAACTAGAAGAGGCTATTGCGGCACGCTAAATATGAGTACTTGTCGTTATTGCAAAGGCACTGGCAAGATACGGTTGTTATTTACAACCGTATCTTGCGAGTGCATGGAAGCTCCTACGGAACAGTATAAACTGCCGCCTATCTTTGCGGACTGTCTTGGCAAAGTCGGTTCTTCTTCTCCTAAGGCACTTGAGAAGCCCTATGTGAAAGACAAGTTCATATATGCCACGAATGGGCATATTATAGTTCGTCAGCCCTACAGCGGGGCAAATACAAGTCCCGATAAGCGTCTGGATGAATATCTTGCTGCTGTAGGCTGGGACGCTTTCAAGAAGATTTCTGGCAGTCACAATAGGCGCGCGTGCAATAGCTGTGCCTATGTGATGCTCCCATTGCCAAAGACTGTTATGACAGGCAAAGATGTCATCCTCAAAAGGTCTGGTAAACGCTCTTACAAAATGCCTTATCAAAAGTGGGAGCTTCTTTGGAATCATCACATAGACCGAGTGTGGCCCAGTGTTTTAAAGGCATATTTTAGGACAGATACATATGCCAGCGGCCCGTGTTGCGCCGACGCGAAGTTCGAAGGCGTTGTAGATGTGAGGCCCTTATGAATATCAGCATACTTACCGAAAAGCAACAAGAAGAACTACAAGATCTATTAAACAATCTGCGGGCTGCTGAAAAATCTGTTTTCGCACAAACAAACATGAAACAAGGAACCATTAAAATACATGGTTTGCATTTCGATTTCGCAAAACAAGAAGTTTATTGGAAAGGATGTTGCGATGGCCACGGATACTATCTGCCATCCCACATAAACAATCTCGGCGGAAGTAGTAACGACAAAGGCTATGTCACAACAGAACAATTGTTATCTTTGTCACATAAATGGGAACAGCTAGTATACAAATTTAGCAGAGCCGTAATAAAAGAAGAAGCTCGCGTAGCAACTCAAATTAAGGAAGCTGCGTTACAGATTAAGGAAGCGACCAAGAAACTCAATAGTCGTATGAAGCAATGATATTCACATAAGAACATACAAAAGAACTGCAAGCCCGAAAAGGCAGAATAATGTTTATACTCACGGAAGACCAAAACAAAGAATTGCAATCTGTATTAGATGGCTTAACAGCTGAACTAAAGCGTGTTTTCGCGGAAACAAGAATGAAACAAGGTATCATTAAGATAAACGGCGTGTATTTTGATTTAGCCAATCAAAGAATTCATCTTAAACCGTGGTGGCGCAATCCGTCTCATGTTAAATGGTATTTCCCTAAGACAGTTAAAGAATTAGGTCTATACTCTGGCGGAAGCTCATGGGGAAATATGAGTATTGATACTCTATTAAAGATATCAAGAGAATGGGATAAAATAGCCTACAAGTTTGTAAGAGCAGCACTAAAAGCAGAATCTCGCATGTCAGCTAAGATCAATGAAGCTAAAGCCAATCTCAAGGTTACAGAAAAAAATACCACAAAGAATACCATCTCCTGTCCTAAGTGCGATCAGCTTGCCCATCTCGTGCCTGGATATCGGCTCTGTACTAACTGTGGTTATAAATGGACGATTCCTCCTATCACACCCGATACGCATAGTTCAGATTATCTTAATCGCCAAACAAATGGATGACTAATTATGGCAAAAAAATTCAGATGCACCGATTGCAAAGATACAGGATTCATACTGTTACTGAATGCAACAGTGTCATGTCGCTGCGATCAGGGCAAGAGCATAGATTATTTGAAGGCCAAGAAGGACAAGCCAAAGGCACCCAAATTGAGACCTAAAAAGACGAAACCGAACGTTCTTGACAAAATAAAGGCCAGCACAAGCAAGAAAATAGTGTTTGATGCTTTTAAAGAAAATTATCCGAGCCATACCGACGCAGTCAGAGAGTAAATACCATGAAAAAATGGCTCAAAAGATTAGTCGTGGTTGTTGTCATAGCGGTGGCAGCATATAACCTGAAAACCATCGGATCACTTCTTGGGCCAGTTGAATCTGTGATTAACTCTAAGGTGGTTATAGATCAAAACGATGCAGTGAGGCTTGCCCAAAATCCTGGCTGGAAACGAGTTACAACGATTATTTTCAGACTATATATTATATCTTTTTTCGTTGGTGCTCTGATTCAGGTAATTGTTATAGATGAGATTAGAACCAAATTTGATAGAAATCTCCACAAGAAAAAGTATAAGTTTACCGATGGGCTGTTCGTTAAAAGACTGCCCAAAAAATATGGACTTACCGTGTGGATAATTTTTCTGCTTCCGTGGTTTGTTCCTACAGATTTAGCTCTTTTGTTTATGCGGGATACATTTAGAACAATCGAAGAAATATTGACCTTTCAAATCATCCCCAAAAATCTAAAAAATAGTCCTTGACAAATGTGCCAGACATGATATACTCATTATTGACAGTTGTGATTTGCCTCTCGACTGTCAATTTAGGCGGACTGCACCGCCTTAATGCGAGACGGGCCATCGGCTCAAGCTCGCAAATTGCCTCTTTTTGATAGCCCCAGACGGCTTAACGGTCGTCTGGGGTCTTTTTATAGTCTCATCAAATATTTATTTTTCCTTTTTTTATCTTGACAAAAATGAACAATCTGCTAAGGTAGGATTATGTAATTTAAGAACTAACTAATGGAGAAAAATTGTGGATAAAAACAACAAGCCGCCAAAGGCAAGTGAAGTTACTAGCAAAACCAAATCCAAAACCACTGGCAAAGCAAAGAAAAACGACAAGAAAAACGACAAGAAAAACGACAAGAAAAACGACAAGAAAAACGACAAGAAAAACGACAAGAAAAACGACAAGAAAAACGACAAGAAAAACGACAAGAAAAACGACAAG